>ERZ773243.1-NODE-1-length-426955-cov-17.032108_pt1 | contig 426955 bp, 355 predicted proteins | sample MGYA00580520_ERZ773243 | MGnify/ENA primary metagenome ERZ773243 (study PRJEB29015, sample SAMEA2737747) | human gut metagenome | biome: human gut; feature: human-associated habitat; material: faeces | place: China | collected 2012 ... | reverse complement strand
GCAGGGCACACCAGCCGAACAGGCTCGTAAGAGACTGTGAGGTGGCATGGCTCTGTGGTTTTACATATTATGAAAAGAGGATAGATTATGTTAGAGCAGAACAACGGAAAAAAGCCTAAGAAGTACGCTGGTATTCTGGCTCACCCGACATCATTCCCAAGTCCTTATGGAATCGGAGATCTGGGTCCGGGCGCTTATCAGTTTATCGACTTTCTTGCAGCTTCAGGATTAAATCTGTGGCAGGTGCTTCCACTCGGTCACACAGGCTTTGGTGATTCACCTTATCAGCCATTTTCAGCATTTGCAGGGCAACCACTTATCATCGATATCGACTACCTCAGAAAGAAGAAGTTACTTCTGGACGAGGACTTCTCAGCTATGCCTGACTGGGATCCTGAGAAGATCGACTATGGAACACTTATAGAATTCAAGACTGGCCTTCTGAAGAAAGCGTACGAGAGATTTATCGACGCTGACTATGCAGATGATATGTCAGGAGACGAGGATCTCATGGCAAAGTTCGATGCATTTGTCAAGAATACATCATGGCTTGCTGACTACTCTCTGTTCATGGCAGGCAAGGATGCGCACGAGGGAATGCCTTGGTACATGTGGGAGGATTCACTGAAGAAGCCTACCGCAAGGCAGAAGACCGCATGGAAGAAGAAGCTTGCAGACGGCATCGGCTACTACAACTTCCTCCAGTTCCTTTTTACAGAGCAGTGGCAGGCCCTCAAGACATATGCAAATGATCTCGGAATCAGTATAGTAGGTGACACACCTATATTCCTCGCATGGGACAGCGCAGACGTATGGTCCAATCAGGAACTGTTCCTGCTGGATTCAAAAGGATACCCTATCGAGGTTGCAGGTGTTCCACCAGATTATTTCTCAGCTACCGGTCAGCTCTGGGGCAACCCTCTGTACAACTGGAAAAAGCATACCGAGACAGGCTATGCATGGTGGATAAAGAGAATCAAGTATCAGCTCACAGTAACAGATTTCCTCAGGATAGATCACTTCAGAGGATTTGACCGTTACTGGGCAGTGCCTTACGGTGAGGAGACCGCCATCAACGGCGAGTGGAAGCCAGCTCCAGGGCTGAACTTCTTCACACAGCTCGAAGCTAATCTCGGCTACCATCTTCCTATCATCGCCGAGGATCTCGGCGAGATAGATGATTCAGTCATAGAACTCAGAGACAAATTCGGACTTCCTGGAATGAAGATCCTTCAGTTTGCATTTGAAAATCCAAACGAGAACGACTTCCTTCCACATAACTATACACCTAATTGTGTATGCTATACAGGAACACACGACAACGACACCACCCTTGGATGGTATACGCAGGCTTATGAGGCTTCAAAGGATAAGCTCAGAAGATACTACAGCACTGATGCAAGTGATATCTGCTGGGTTATGATAAGAGCATGCTTCTCTTCTGTTGCCAACATGGCCATCGTTCCTATGCAGGACGTGCTAAAGCTCGACTCATGGGCACGTATGAACACGCCAGGCGTTGGAGAGGGCAACTGGGCATGGAGATTCAAAGCCTCAGACCTGAGCAAGCAGTTGTCAGACAGGCTTCTTGAGACATCAAAGCTCTATGGAAGATATACTCCAATACCGGAGAAGAAGGATTCTGAGGAGAAGTAATCATACGACGAGTCAAATCAATGCTGGAACATTTAAAATAGCATAAGGAGAATTATAATATTGAGAACAATATTTGCATATTTATTTGCCTTTCTGGGCATCATCCTGTGTACTCCGTATCACCTATATCTGTACCTTCTGGCTAAGAAGGATCAGGAAAAGGCGTACCGCCATGCCCAGAAGCTGGTCAAAGGCTTCTTTGGAATAGTCATGTTCATATGCGGTGCCAGGTGCACTGTCATAGGTCTGGAACGGGTACCGAAGGATCAGCCTATTCTGTTTGTCGGCAACCACAGAAGCTTCTTTGATATACTGTGCTGTCACAACGCACTGGACAGGCCTCTGGGATTTATGTCCAAGGACGGAATCCTGAAGGTTCCTATCCTTCCATGGTATATGAAGGACATAGGATGTACATTCCTTGACAGGTCCGACCTGAAGAAGGGACTGGAGACTATCATGCAGTCGGCTGATATCGTAAAATCCGGACATTCCATGATGGTATTTCCTGAAGGACACAGAAATGACGGCGAAGAACTTCTTCCTTTCAAGGACGGAGCATACAAGATCGCACAGAAGGCCGGATGTCCTATCGTACCTGTATCCATATGCGGAACAGACAATATCATGGAGGCCAACAAGCACAACTTTATCAGAAGTCACAAGGTGGTCATCGAATTTCTTGACCCTATCGACATAAATGGCTTGAAGCCAAAGGAGCGCAAGGAGGTTCTTGAAACCATTCCGGCACTCATTCAGAAAGCAAGGGTTAAGAATCTTCCCCTTGCAACAAAAAAGTGATCAGACTATAATAATCTGATCACGGCAAGACAAAACACCAATAACTAAATATAATCAGGAGGAACTAAACATGGCATGGTGGGTATGGTTGATAATAGTTGCAGTTATACTTATCGGAGGTCTTATTGCATTATACATAGTGGGCAATAAGCTTCAGAAAAAGCAGTCTGCACAGAAGGAAATGATGAAGGAACAGGCACAGCCTGTGACGATGCTTGTCATCGACAAGAAGATGCTCCCTATGAAGGATGCCGGATTGCCTAAGATGGTAATGGAACAGACACCAAAGCGTTACCAGAAGGCCAAGATGCCTATAGTAAAGGCCAAGATCGGACCTCAGATCATGAATCTTATCTGTGATGACGGTATATATGATCAGATGCCTGTCCGCGGAGAGGTAAAGGCTATGGTCAGCGGTATCTATATCATGAGCGTCAAGAATGTTCGTGGTAAGATCGAGGAGAAGAAGGGCAAGAAGACCTTTGGTGAGAAGCTTCGTGCAAAGCAGAGAAAGTATCAGGATATGTACGATAAGGATGTAGCCGAGTCAAAGCTCAGCAAGGAGCAGAAGGCCGCAGCCAAGGCTAAGGCCAAGGAAGAAAAAGAGAGAGCTAAAAAGATCCTGAAGATGTAACAGCTTGAAAGGAGATTCCCAATATGAAGAAATGTCATATTAACCTCCGCGAACTTGGAATAGCTTTACTCGCACCGATATGCATAACTTTTGTCCATGGGCTTATTCCATCATCTCTGGTATCATGTGTTATAATAATTATTCTCTGCGGATGTATACACCATATATATCCTTGGATATTCACCACAGGAGATAACCGTAACAATAAAAACAGAACAGGAACGAGATCACTCTCATTCCTGTTCTGTTTTTGTATTTTTATACTTATTGTCATAACAGGCCTCAGTCTGCAGTTCTTTTCGACCGGAATACTGAACGCCATTGAGCTCCATCGTCCAGAGCTTCTCGGCAGTTACAGAGACATGGTTCGTTCATCATTCTCTCTAAACAACGGTATCTTCAGAGTTACAACAGTCATGCTGCTTGCACCGGTCTGTGAGGAGCTTGTGTTCAGAGGGATCTCTCTGAGTTCTTCCAGACGTGCATTTACATGCAGACATTCAGATGCCATCGCCATCCTACTGTCAGCGCTGCTGTTCGCCCTTTATCACGGCAATTTAGTCCAGTTCTGCTACGCCCTTCCCATGGGAATCCTTCTCGCGCTGCTCGCCACATGGACGTCTTCCCTGCTGCCATCGATCCTTCTTCACATAACGATCAACGTATCTTCTTATTTCACCGGGATGCTGCCATTTGCACTGCCACATACAGGCTGTATACTTGCAACTGGTATCACGTCAGCCGCAGGCTTCATCGCCCTATATCTGCTGTTGCGCCGAAGTGGCAAATCACACAAAGTATCTTGACATGTGATACACATACACTTTTTCATCGGGATCCTCTTCGTATCCTGACAACTTGATGATATTCTTCAACACAAAATACCTGCTGTCCCTCATGACTCTCTGATATTCAAATGTCGGGTAGTACAGCATTAGATATATATTTCTCGGTGCCCTGCGCACGGAATCTATTATATTGTCTATGACCTTCTTGAACACCTCCGGGGAAAATGGATTGAAGAAATAGAAATAATTATCTTCATCTGCAACCTCATACTCTTGCGCCGGAATGTTATAGAAGTTCATCCTGTCTTCCTGATCATAAAATCTGCTCTGATAACCCGCGGCATTTTCCAGAAGCTTCTCGTATATGTCAGCATCTGCCTCTATACCCGTGGCGCGGCAGTAATGCCTTGAGTTGCCATAGAACAACACACGCCCCAGTCCGCAGCCAAAATCAACAAGTGTATCCTCCGGCTCCATGGACACGGCATTGAACAGGGTCACAAGATCCCTGTAGTAAGTCGCCTGATATATATTATTCTCCTCGGTGGGCTGCTCCGCACCTATACACAGCGTCGTATCTATAGACAAAAAATCATCAAACGCCTTCTCGTCATCCATATAGCTATCCTCACTCCACGGTTATCCTGAGTACGTTAAACGATACACATTCATTGCCATAATCCATCACATACACCACGACCAGACCAAGCCCCTTTTCCGTCTCCACGAGCTGATAGCCTTCAGTGAGTATGCTTATATTCATCATACCAACCGGAGTAGAATAAAATGCCTCTCTGGTCTCTCCCGGTCTGAACGACATGGCAGCACTGACTTCGCCCTTCTTTGTCAGGTCAAGTCCTAATTTGTCAAACTTCAGCAGATTTCTCGCCGGTTTCTCAAGATCCTCATAATACTCATCGTATTTCAGGTAAAATACCCCGTCCTTCTCATGAAGGCTTCCCCTGGTAACAAGCTCTATGGGTTCAACGTTGTTCTCTTCCCTGCTCGTCCTCTGCTCTCCAACTACTGTCACAGTAACATTCTTTACCATATAAACTTCCAATCTATGTAATTTTATAAATTTATCTCTCTTTTGCCATCTCAATAAGCGTTGTGACGAGAGTCTTTATATCGTATCCCTGAGCATTCCACAGCATTGGATACATGCTTATTCCTGTAAATCCAGGAAGTGTGTTGATCTCATTGAATACAACTCTGTTTGTTCCATTCTCAAGGAAGAAATCCACTCTGGAGAGTCCGAAGCCGTCAAGTGCTTTGAATATCTTCACAGCGTCTTCCCTTATCTCGTTCTCTGCTTCCTTAGGGATGTCGGCGCCGATAACCGTTCTCGACTCAGCATTGTTGTACTTTGCATCGAAATCGTAGAACTCAGCAGCGGCAAGTATCTCGCCAACTCCCGAAGCCTTGGTATTGTCCTTGTAACCGAGGACTCCGCACTCAAGCTCACGTCCAACTATCGTCTCCTCAACGAGGATCTTGTTGTCGTGCTTTACGGCCTCATTCAGCGCATACAGAAGGCTTGCTCTGTCAGTCGCCTTATTTACACCCTTTGATGATCCGGCCTTTGAAGGCTTTACAAATACAGGGTAATCAAGCTCAGCCTCAACTCTGTCCATAGCACTGTCTATGTCGCTGAAATCCTCTGCAAGCACAGGTACAAATCTCGCCTGTGAAACACCGATGTGATCAACGATTATCTTCGTATAGAATTTATCCATGGATGCTGCCGATGCCAGAACGCCACATCCAACATATGGAATATCTGCCATCTCGAACAATCCCTGTATAGTTCCATCCTCGCCATACATACCGTGAAGTACAGGGAATATGACGTCCACCTTCTGGCGCTCCACACCTGCATCGGAGAAAACTATAAGCTCTCTTCTGGTGTCCGGTGAGATCACTGCTGTGACCTTGCTGTCATACCAGCTTCCATCCGCTATACTCTCTATATTATCTGCCTTTAACCATCTTCCATCCTTGGTAATGCCAACCAATGTCATATTATACTTTTCAAGATCAACCCCCTTGGCAACTGTCTGTACCGATATACATGAAACCTCATGCTCTGATGATCTTCCTCCAAATATTACAACCAAATTTTCCTTAGCCATGACATGTGCTCCTTATACTTTAATCCGCGGTGCACCCGGGGCACACCACAGGTCAAAGTATAACACCTGGGAATCAACTTTTCAACGTCACTTATCCCCCAGATCTATACATAATGTCTCATACATTCCGGGCGGACAGTCCTCCCCGGAATCGCCAAAATACTCATAAGAAAATCCGGAGTTTGCATCGGCATCCACGCCCCACGCATTTGCCGCGCTCTGGGCAATGTCATTTATATCCTCCATCGCCATGACAAGATTGTGGCGCATCTGTATATAACTCAGATTCTCATTGTAGTCGTCCCCAAGCCACATGCCGATCTGCTTCATGACTGTGTTGCCCACATAGCTCTCAAGCTCATCTCTCTCATCCTCAGACTTCATATCGCCATCATAATCGACCTTAAGCCTTATGACCCTTCCACTGTCATCCAGTGAATTGTTGTACATGACCGCATCCGCCATTATCTCCCTCGACACCTTATCCTTATATTTCTTCACATAAGAAACCTGTCCAAATATCACACCGCCGACAATTCCTATGAGGACACCCAGTATGGCCGCCCTGAACATTCTCCACATAAACAATACCTCCTGATCATCTAAGTCTCTATTCACATATCCCATCTCTCGCGTATGTCGCCAGACACTGGCCTTCATAGTGTGTCTTAAGATATTCATTTGTATTGTTATCCCCGATTTTCTCCAGTATATTCTGTTCTATCACCACAGTCACATAGCTTGTAGCAAATTCCTTCTCAAGTTCGGCTGCAGCCTCGTTCATTACCTGGGTATCCTCCGCTACTATATACTCCACATGACTCGTATCGAGGGACTTCGCATGACTCTCATTATAACTTCTGCAAGCATCGGCAAATGAACCGGCGTCCACCTGGTACACCCCCTCCTCGGTCAGGGAATCCTCATCGTCGTCCAGTCCTGTTATGACCAGACTGTATCTCAGCCCGCCGCCGGCAGGCTCCTCCGTGCTGCGCTCTATGATGACCGCATTCACATAGTCCACATCCTCCACCGGCTTGTATTCACACCCACTCAATATACACGCCGTCAATAACACCGCCGCCAGTCCGGCAGATTTTTTTACAGGCCATTTCCCGGCAAGTGATGCCGCCGGCAATATTATCGATAGGGGTACATCCACCAGAATAAGATATCCGGAGATGATCTTTATACGGTCCTGCTGTCCGGGCAGCATCCCGGCCCACAGGCATACGGCAAATGCAAGGACTGCCCACAATGTCTTCCACAGCCATCTGTGCCGAACACCCAGTCTGTCCACAGCGCCCCATCCACCTATGACATTTGGAACCAGTGCCATCACACCGAACACGATGACAAGGTAACACACCAGCATGAGCGGCCTGAGCTTCACTCCGCCAGGCAGTTCCATGGCTCCCACTATATATAGTATATTTTTCTCCTTAGCCATGAGCGCACCCGTGCCCAGTGTACATATCACAATTATCGAACACATAATGCCTATTATGGTACTTGTGCCTACGGCTGCACACAACATTCCTCTTCGCCTCCGAATGACGTGTATATACACCAGCACCACCGTCTCCATAGCCGAGAATCCAAGAAAAAGCAGTCCTCCCCTAGCCATGACACGGCTTATGGTGAGATTCGCCCCGCCCTCGTCTCCTATCTCAGTCACAGTCTTAAGCACTGACAGATCAAGGTTACTCACAGAAGACAGAATGACCACAGCCCCCGCCGCGACAGCGAACCAGAACACGGACTCCGCAAACCTGACCATCCCCCTTGTGCCACGGCTACCCATATACAAACATGCAAGCAGCAAGGGGATTGAGATAGCAATTACCGTGTATCTTTTCAACATTAACTGCCTGGAACATTCGGCAAGGACAAACAGCAGCAAGCCCATCCTAACGGCAGTTCTCGCCCCATAAATCAATGCAATAGTCCTATTTTTGACTTTACCGCTTTCGCTGTTCCCTCTCTCATCAATCTTCATGTATACAATATATAGTGCTATCACGTAAGCAAAAGCCATGCATAGCGTCAAAAAAAGTGACAAAATCAGGCAATTTCTTCCAAAATATGAGGGTATTAATGTAGCTACAAAAGTTATCATCCCTGGCAAAACAAGCAAAGCCATCTTAAAAAAGGCAGAAAACGTCACATTATATTTATCATTCATATCTATTTTCTCTTTCTGACCAACCTGCACCGCTCGTCAGGATTGCTCCATTTAGGTCTGTTGATCATTTTCTTTATAGGCACGCGGACAACAAAGTCCTTATATCCCTCGCCAGTGTATCCACAGGTCACGACAGGGGACATATACGGCACGCCAAAGCTGTCCAGGGATGCAAGATGAAACACGAGAACCAGCATCGCAAGGATAAATCCAAGTATTCCATAAAGTGCGCTGGTGATTATAATTACAAACTTAAGCAATCTGAAAACAGACGCAAACGCCTCATTCGGAATAGCAAATGAAGCTATAGCCGTGAGTGCCACAACTATCACAACCATGGTGCTGACTATCCCCGCCTCCACGGCTGACTGACCAACTATCAGACCGCCAACCACTCCTATCGTATTTCCAAGCTGGCTCGGCAGTCGTATCCCGGCCTCCCGGAGCAATTCAAACAAAAGCTCCATTATCAGCACTTCAACTACAACGGGGAACGATAGCTGGCTTCTCGCATCGGCTATCGCATACAGAAGCTTGTCGGGTATCAGCTCCCTGTGATAACAGGTGATCGCAATATAAAGTCCCGGTAGTCCCACCGCAATGAACGCTGCCACATACCTTATCATTCTGGCAAATGTCGCCACCGGCCATCTGTTATAATAATCGTCCGCCGTCTGAAACAGAGTGTTGATGGTGGCTGGAGCAATTATGACCTCAGGGGAATTGTCAAACACAACGACAACCCTGCCCTCCACCAGAGCCGCGGCCGCCTTGTCAGGTCTTGTGGTCGCCTGGTATATCGGAAATATCTCCTGCCATTTCTTCTCCATCAGATGTTCAGCCATACCGCTGTCAAACACCGCATCTATCTCATACTTATCGATGGTGTCCCTTATCTGCTGTACCAGCTCAGGCTCCGCTATATCTTCCATATAGAATATCCCGTACTCTGTTCTGGATCTGACGCCCATTGTCCCCTGTTCCAGCTTCAGATGTACGTCCTTGATCCTTCTCCTTATCAGAGCTGTGGATGTCCTAAAGTTCTCATTGAAGCTGTCCCTCGGCCCTCTCATTCCTCCCTCGGTGGAGCTTTCCTCTATACCTCTCACAGGGAAATGTTTCGATGACACTACTATTGCCTGATCGCTCCCGGATACAAATATAGCCGTATCCCCCCTGAGAACCGCCCTGACAACGTTGTCCATGTCACTTTCCTGGGTATAATCCGCCGTCTGACCCTCGCAGGAGATTATATGCTCCCACAGATCTGCCGTATCTTTATTCCGCCATTCCCAGGTTATTGGTTTTATTAATGTGTTCTCAATCAACTCATGATCGCACAGTCCATCTATATACACCACGTATATTGCCGGATCATCTCCCCAGGCACAGCGGTCCAGATCAAACCTTCGCTCCACGATATCGCTCCAGTTACCGAACATTGTCTCAATTTGTGTGATGTTTTCGTCTATTTTTTTACTGATTGAAGCCATCGTCCGCCGTAAACACCTCCAACATACCGTTTATCTTCTGTAATCTATCTTGTCCAACGGATGAGTTTTTATTCAGACATACACGTAAAAAGGCGGAACACGTTTTCACGCATTCCGCCTCTTATACAGGTATTTATTATTATGCATATTGTTATTTCTGTGCTATGACAACATTTGCGATCACAATCTGTTCCTGATCGTATATATGTATACGGGTTATCTCCTTGGCTTTCTCTTCATCCCTGGCTATTATCGCATTCATGAGAGCCTCATGCTCCGCTATAAGCTTGTCGTGATAGCTGAAATCCTTTACATACTCCACGCGGTATCTGTACACCTGCTCACGAAGACTCTGGGACATGCTGATCAGTCTCGGATTGTTCGTCATGTCCATTATAGTATTGTGAAATGCAACATCCGCATCTACTATCTCCGGGATTATCTTGGAGCTTACCGCTTTCTTAAAGTCGGCATAGGACTGCTTCAACCGCTCTTTTCCCTCGTCGTCTATCCTTTTGCAGGCAAGCCCTGCCGCAAGATCCTCAAGCGCCATCCTGATCTCAAGCGCATCGCTCAGATCCTTTGCCGTTATCCTGGCAACCTCTGCTCCCCTTCTCGGGATCATGACCACAAGCCCTTCAAGCTCAAGCATTCTCATGGCCTCCCTGACAGGGGTACGGCTTACGCCAAGCCTCTTCGCAAGAGTGACCTCCATAAGTCTCTCCCCCGGCTCAAACTCACCGTGAACTATAGCATTTCTCAAAGTCTTAAACACTACCTCTCGAAGGGGCAGGTACTCATCCATATTCAATCTAAGATCCATCACATACCTCTTCTTATGTTATACGGGCTGACGGCATACGCAGCCTGTATCTCGTCCTTTTCACGCAGCATATCTACTACCCTTTGTGCCAGTTCTTTATCCCTGTTGTCATATATTCCGAACACTGTCGGCCCACTGCCACTCATGAGCACTCCCATGGAGTCGTTCTCCGCTATGAGCTTCTTGACTGAATCTATCACAGGATTTGCAGGTATCGTAACCGTCTCGAGCACATTTGCCATTCTGTCTGTTATTCCCTTCAGATCTCCGGTCTTGAGTGCATCCGCCATGCCATCGATATCTGGATGCTCCTCCAGCAGATCCACCTTCAGGTTCTGGTATACCCATTTTGTGGACACTCCGATCGCCGGCTTCGCTATGACGATCAGGCAGTCCGGCATAGGTGGAAGTGGTGTAAGGATCTCTCCTATTCCCTCCGAGAGTGCCGTACCCTGCATGATACAGTAAGGCACATCTGCGCCGAGCTTCACTCCATGTTCCATGAGCTGTTCATCGGAAAGGTTCAGTCCAAACAGCATATTCATCGCCTTGAGGGCTGCCGCTGCATCAGCGCTTCCCCCTGCCATTCCGGCTGCAACCGGTATGTGTTTATCCACGGTTACATGAACACCCTTGTCTATTCCATATATATCCTTCATCATCCGGCACGCCTTGTATATGATGTTATCCTTCACATCCGGCAGCTCCGACGAATCCGATGTTATAACGATCTCGTCTGTGGTGACATCGCAAAATGTCAGTTCATCCCACAGATCGACCGTCTGCATGATCATTTTCACCTCATGATATCCATCCTCACGTCTCCTGACCACGTCGAGACCGAGGTTTATCTTTCCATATGCCTTTAATGATATTTCCATTTTCTCTCCTGTCCGTGACATTTCCCCTGCAGCTTTTCAGCCTGCGATCACTTTTTTCTAACAGAATATCCAAATTTGCCGAGTTTGTCGCCAAGTGCAAAATACTCTCCATGTGAATATGCGACAAGTCCCGTGCTGTTGAGGTTGAATTTGCCGGTCTTATCCATGTATTCATCACTTATCTGGACTCCGACCACCTCAGCGATAAACATGTGGTGGGATCCAAGCTCAACTACCTGCTTTACCTTGCACTCTACGTTCACCGGACTCTCCTCTATAGCCGGGCATGACACATTCACGCCGTCACATGCATGGAGGTTCATCTCCTTGAATTTATCCACGTCTCTTCCTGACTTCACACCACAATAATCAGTTGCAAATGCCAGTTTCTCGGTGACGAGATTTATGGTAAATTCTCCTGTCTCCTTGATTATGTCGTAGGAATATCTCTCCGGACGCACCGATATGGACACCATTGCAGGATCGCTGCATATGGTACCGGCCCACGCTATCGTCACTATGTTTGGCTTCTCTCCCGGTCTCTGGCAGCTCACCATAACTGCCGGAACCGGATACAACATATTTCCTGGTTTCCAATTCTGTTTTGCCATGTCTATACCTCTTTCTCTATTGACCTTCAACTCATTTTCAGCCACTTTCAGTCACTGTGGCGCAACGCACCACAGTGCTGATATCTCAAGCTGTCAATTGTTCGTATTTTGTATATTGTATACATTATACATAATAATACATGCCAGTGCATAAAATTACAACCGCATACAGCGCTCTTTATTTATCTTATTTTATTGACAGCGGATTTATTACTATAATATGAATGATCTGTCCCGGTGTTACACAAGGAAATGCAGACAAAAAAAATGATCACCCGGAAGATCATTCCAGATAATCACTTATTATTCCCTGTGCCGTTTCGCTGTCATCGGACACCATGTATACCACAAATGTATCATGCACATACAGAACCGCATCATCAAGTCTGGCGGCCTCCGACGATTTGTAATCAAGGTACATCTGCAACTGTGAGTCGCGTCTTTTCTTCATGTCCGCCAGTATGCCCTGGGCATCGACCGTTGACGACGCCTGAAATACTGCGAGCTCCTCGGCGGTGGCTCCCGTTGACATGTACACTGCACTGTCCTGCACCTGAGCGCTGTCTATACCATAATATCTGAGCGCCGTCTCAGAGGAGACCTCCTCCACGGAATCCTCAAACTTCACGTTCTGCATGAGCATATCAGCCAGAGAGTGCACATCCGGCGTATCTGCCTCGTCGTCTCCATTTCCTGCGCATCCCGCAAGCGAACAGATCACCAGACAGCATGCAAGCAAATATATTATTCTTTTTATCATATGCCTCCGTCTCCACTATCTTCTGACATACACGTTCTTTCTGATGTAGTCCATCATCTTGAGACAATATTTCTTATTACAATGTTTTCCATCTATTCCCGCATCCTCCGGCAGAACACCATCCACAGACACGCTGTGAGCCACATCGAGATAGATCACCTGGTCGTAGCTGCCACACATCTCCTGCATGAGAGAATTGAGCTTGTCCACACCCGGGTTGTTATACACCTGGTCTTTTGATGAAAGCTCCGCCGATACAGGAATTACTGACATCACATATACATTTGCCGCAGGCTGTAACTGGGAGATCTGATCCAGTAAAGTCTTGTAGGCCAACATGTACCGCTCGTTATACCACGAAAGCTCCTCAAGCCCAAATGAAATGTATATATTCTCATAGCTCTTCATGCCAAGCATCTCGACAACCGTACACTGTTCTCCTGAATCGCAAGTGAACATCTTGGTATTAGCGACCTTCTCTATGTCCAGATTCTTCGCCACACACATATCCCAGTTGTCTACACCGCTGTACAGTCCCAGCGCCTCGGCTCTGGAATCACCTATGAGCAGAGATGTCGAGAAATACTGGTCATCCGTGGCATTCGCCGGCATGTATATATTGCTGTCATATTTGTCCGCTCCCTTGCCGCTCACATCAGGGTTGGTGTAATTGACAAATTGTACATACTGACCATTTCGCTGATCCGGAATGGCCGCATCCTCCGCAGTTGCCAGATACTGCTGTGCAGCCCCCTCCGTGTCACTGTATGACATATCCTGAGTGCTGCTCTCACTTATATCTGCCGATGTTCCGCTCTCAGGCTGGAACTCCTCCTGGCCGTTCACATTCTTTTTCAGGTTGCCCTGTCCAAGCGCAAATATCATTATAACTGCGACGACCACTCCTATTCCGCTCTCGACGAGTTTCATTCTGCGGTGATGCCGCTGTCTGTATATCTTTTTTCTATAATCAGTGTTATTATTCTTAGTCACTTTCGACCTCCGAATTAACTAACTTTCATGTCTTTCGCAAAATATCCTATGATAGTATAGCAATTAATGATAAAATAATCAAGAACGCCGCGTTTTGTGAACCTCATTGTTGCCATACAATTTTTTCCGTGTTACTATTTCACATAGGAAAGTTCAATGTTTTTGCGGATTTCAGCATACAACTCAAACACAACATATTTATAGAAGAGGAGAACACGATGAACACTACAGCACGTACAATAGACTACAAGGGCGAGACTTGTATTGAACTTATATCAGGCGATTACCGTGCACTGATCGCACCATTTAACGGGAGCAACATTATGAAGATGGAGAACACAGCTCTGGATATTGATATATTCAGGAACGATCCTTCCCTGACTCCTGCACAGCTCAAAGCAGCAGCAGAGATCTACGGAATGCCTACCCTGTATCTCCCTAACAGACTGTCACACGGCAACTTAAGAACCTCCGATGCCATGTATCATTTCCCATGCAATGATCCTCTCGGCAACCATCTCCACGGTTTCCTTCATCTCAGAAACCACAGCATAGAGAGCGTGTCAGTGGATGGAGACAAGGCCATCGGCAAGACTTCATATGTATATGATGAGAAGGATGAGTTTTTCGCTACATACCCTGTGAGCTTCAGAGCAGACTTCACATTCACTCTTGCTCCGGACGGTATGCACTACGAGTTCACACTCACCAACCTCTCCGACAAGCAGATGCCATACGGCGTATGTAACCACGTTGCATTCAAGGGGCCTTTCACAAGCACAGGAAAGGGCGAGGATGTACGTCTCTGTGTACCTGTTGGAGACAAATGGGAGCTTGATGAGCACGCTATCCCTACAGAGAAGAACCTTCCTATAACAGATTACGATCTCCAGTACAAGAACGGAACCATGGTACCTGTTCTGAAGGACATCGACAACGATCTCTACACAGCGGAGATGAACGAGCTGGACGGCAAGCCTTTCTACGGAGTATACGCAACTGATGTTGCCACAGGCAAGAAGGTCTGCTATGAGGTTGACGACACAATGAAATTCTGGATCATGTGGAACGATCACGGCGACAAGGGTTACTTCTGTCCTGAGCCAATGAGCTGGAATATTGACGCTCCAAATCTCTCAGGAGCACCGGAGATCACAGGCTACACAGAGCTTGCTCCAGGCGAGTCCAAGACAGTAAAAGAAAGAATATTCACAATGGCATAAAACATGACATTTTCTATGGAACGGTCTCCCGTCGGAGGCCGTTCTTTCATATTATTAATTTTTCCCCTGTCTCGTTGTTTTTCTCCCCCCGGTATAATAAAATTATTATAATACCATATGCAAGGAGGGATTCTATGAAAAAGATACTTAGATTTTTACTGGTTTTCGCGGCAATGTTCTGTATGACATGCTTCACAGCATTTGCAGAAGATACCGACGATCCAGACACATACTATCTGGAGTTTGATGCAGCAGGAGGACAGTTATCAGGGGAGACTTCCACTGTGATAAGCAGCCCATCAGCAGAATTTACGACTGTTGACCTGTCAAAGTACAAGCCGGAGAAAGACGGCTTTACATTCACCGGATGGTACAACGACAAGACAAAGGTCACCAGCATTGACACATCATACTTCCAGTCTACAAACCGTATAAAGCTGACAGCGATGTACACCAAGGACAGCTTCTCCGGTTCAGGACTCACCTTCACACTGAATGCAAATGGAGGCAAGCTCGGAGATGCGGACAGCGGAACATATGACTTTGATGTAGCAGGATCAGGATATGGCGTGGCACTGAACGACTACGCACCGACCCGTGAGGGCTATGAGTTCAAGGGCTGGAACACGAAGTCCGACGGATCAGGCAAGACCGTGAACATCATATACACCTCTTCCTTTGAGAAGGCGGCAGATAACGGATATGAGTATTCCGATACTGATGACTCATCGGCTAAAAGAAACCTGGTATTTTATGCGATGTGGAAATCAGGCTCTGCTCCTACAGGCACCATCAGCATGGGCGATAAGAGCTGGAACGGTCTCCAGGATGTATCATCATTTGAGCAGTATTACAACAAGGCCCAGAAGGTTACCATCACCTGTGACAACAACTCCGACCCTTCCATCACAGTCGGCTACCTGATAAGCGACTCAGCTCTGTCATCGGACGATCTGGGTGCAGCAACATTTACCGAGTATAAGAAAGCATTTTCCATAAAGGACGAGGGCAAATATGTTGTATACGCAAAGCTTTCATCAGAGGACGGCAAAACAACATACTTATCCACAGATGGTTTCATCATCGACACACACGCGCCAAAGGTCACAGGAATCGCCGACGGAGAGACTTACTGCCTGTCAGCCGTGATGACCGTGAAGGAATCCCATCTGGCAAAGGTCACAGTGAACGGCGAGGAGAAACCCCTTGACGACGATCACTCACTTGCTCTGGAAGCCACAGATGGTGAGCAGACCATCATCGTATCCGACAAGGCGGGAAATGAAGCCAAATTGACTGTAACAATAAACAAGAAACACACCGCAGAAACCGACGACGGTGACTGCACGACACCTCAGAAATGCCGCTACTGCGGTGAGATCGTCGTGGAGGGCAAGAGCAGCCACGACCTCGGCAACTGGACAAGTGATGGCAACGGCAAAACCCACTCCCGCAAATGCAAGAACAAGGGCTGTGGATATAAGGTCATCCAGGACTGCTCCGGCGGAACCGCAACCTGCCAGAAGAAGGCAGTGTGCTCTGTGTGCGGCAATAGCTACGGCAAACTCAGCACAACGAACCACACAGACCTTAAGAAAACTGATTATGTAGCAGCAACCACCTCCAGCAAGGGCAATATAGAATACTGGTATTGCTCAGCCTGCAAGAAATATTTCAGCAACAAGGGCTGTACAAAGGAGATAAGCAAGGCTGACACAGTCATCGACAAGGCAGCACCCGAGATCATCGGCGGCAAGGGAAGCAAATGGAGCAAGACCAGCAAGAACACTATCAAGTTCAGATCGAACGCTGAGTACGCTGACTTTGTCTGTGTCCTCATAGATGACAAGGAACTTGACCCTTCATATTACAACAAGAAAGAGGGAAGCATCATAATCGAGCTCAAGACGAGCTATCTTGAATCCCTCTCGGTCGGAAGCCACACCATAACCATCAGATCCAAGACCGGAGATGCTGTGACAACATTTACAGTGTCCAAGAAGGAGACTTCCACAACCACACAGACAACTACCAGAGCCACAACCGAGGCGACAACGGCAAGTACGACCGAGGTCACCACAGAGTATAGAAATACATTTACCCCTGTGACGACCGAGGCGACCACAACTGAGATATCCACGATAGAGCGTACCACAACCGAGACGACCACTGAGGTCACAACAGAAAAGAGCACACTCACCGTGGGCAGCTACTCTTCCACTGATAAGAGTAAAAGCAAGGTACATAACCTGCAGCTCATAATCCTTATAACAGTGCTTGCGACCATTCTCATCTCGTTTGTGATAATCATAATTTCAGGTATGAAGAAGAAATAATACCGAAAAGTCCAATAAGGCAGCACGTCAGAATAGTCAGCGGCATAGACTGAAGGTAGGTAACAGCATGAACATAAGAAACGACCGTGGCATCCATAAAAGACATCGCCCAGAGCGTCGGACCCATTCTTTACAGAACTGCTGCATGTCATAGAGAGTGAGATCCACAAGAACGGATGCATCCTGTCCAAGGTATGGTATCGGTCCATCTTCTCCAACGACAGGAGATGCAGGTATGAGAACGTGGATTCTGTAATCCGCAGGATGTGCGAGGAAGCGGACGGCCACAACGACGGACTCGTCGTCATCGGCAAATGCAAGAACAGGTATTACACTCCTTCCATCATATCCAGCGACGGTATCGAGGAAGCCCAGTACACAACTCCGATGCTGACCACAGTGGAGATATCCAAGACGGACATGGGGCATTTCGCCCTGCAGCTTCTAATGGACAGACTCAAGGGCGGTCACAAGGGAGTCGCAAGAATTGAGCTCCAGTGCAAGCTCATCAAGAGAGATAGCTGCACACTGGCAGAAGACAGCAAATGGTGCGAATATTACATTTAATATCCGCACCATTTGTCGTCTGTTCATGTATCCATGTCCATATATTCAGTTTCTGTATTCAATATCTGTATCCAGCAGTTGTCCTTCTCGTGACTACTCTGTCGTATCATCTGTAGTCGTATCTCCCGTAGTCATAACTGTTCCGCCGAGATACCACTCTCCATCCTTCTCATAACAAATGATATCCATGTCCAGATCATACGGTGAAGTCTGACCCTGGAATGTCATCATTATCTTTCCGGTAACTGGAATGACATAACCCTTTGATATACCTGCTTCCTTCTGGGTCTTTCCATATACAGTGCTGCTGACTGCCGCCAGATCGCTGGACTCTGCCACATGCCCATCACCCATGGTATAGCTGACTGTATATTCTATATTATTTTCCTTATAAGTCTGGAACACAGTGACCAGATCCTTTGACGAATCGCTGTCTATGGTATCAGGATCCATAACACTCTCCACCTTGTCAAGATCCGCTTCCTCAAGGCCCTCCATGTAGGTCTTTATCAGATACTCGCTCTCTGATTTTCCGGTCATATTTTTTCTGACAACTATGTATATCACCACTACTATCACTGCTAACACGATCGCACCAAGTGCTATAAACAGCTTCTTTTTGCCTTCTTTTCTGCTCTCCTCCATAAGCTGTATATCACGCTCGTCCAGCTCCATATCATCCATTCCGCTTCCGCCTACATAATTCTTAGTTTCATTTTTTCCCATAGTAAATAACTCCTATACTGTTTTGATATTACACAGTATAACACAGCATAAGCATCAATTAATTACTCAAATACAGGAATTAATACATTTAGTAATTGTGCAATTTTCACTATAACTTTGTTGTGTTTTAAAGTCTTTTATTATATAATCAGAGTGTATGGCTGACTTTAAGGGAGAATTTAGCACAAGTCGATACAAAAGCGGCTTCAGGGGGGCTGGCATAGCCATCTGGAAGCCTTCACAAAACATTGGAAGGAAGGTATATGCTACATGAAATTTGGTTATTTTGATGATGCCAACAAGGAGTATGTCATCACATCTCCTAGAACTCCTTATCCTTGGATCAACTACCTTGGAACACAGGATTTCTTTTCACTGATCTCCAACACTGCAGGAGGTTACAGCTTCTACAAGGACGCTCGTCTTCGTAGAATCACAAGATATCGTTATAACAACGTGCCTATAGATATGGGCGGACGTTATTTCTATATCAACGACAATGGTACAATATGGAATCCGGGATGGTCACCGGTAAAGACAGAGCTTGACGAGTATCAGTGCCGTCATGGTATGGGATATACAATCATCACAGGTAAGAAGAATGACCTTAAGGCTGAGGTTACTTTCTTTGTTCCTCAGAACTACGCTGGAGAGGTTCAGCAGGTCGTTCTTACAAATGAAGGCTCAGAGGAGAAGACATTCTCATTCTTCTCATTTGAGGAGTGGTGTCTCTGGGATGCACAGGATGACTGCACCAACTTCCAGAGAAACTTCAGTACAGGTCGTGTAGAGGTTGTCGGATCAACTATCTACCACAAGACAGAGTACAGAGACAGACGTGACCACTTCGCATTCTACACAGTGAATGACGAGATCGATGGTTACGATACAGACAGAGATTCATTCATCGGACTTTACAACGGCTTCCACAACCCACAGGCTGTTGAGGCTGGCAAGTCAAATGATTCATTTGCTGATGGATGGTCGCCTATCGCTTCACACTACAAGAAGATCACTCTTGCTCCAGGCGAGACAAAGACTCTTGTATTTATACTTGGATATGTTGAGATGCCTGTTGACCAGAAGTTCGAGGCAGACGGCAAGACTATCAATAAGGTAAAGGCTCTCGAGATGATCGAGAAGTACAACACTCCTGAGAAGGTTGCTGCAGGTCTTGAGGAGCTCAAGGAGCACTGGAACAGACTGTTGAGCATTCTCAACGTTAACACACCTGATGACAAGGTTAACCGTATGGTCAACATCTGGAATCAGTATCAGTGTATGGTTACATTCAACCTTTCACGTTCAGCTTCATACTTCGAGTCAGGTATCGGCCGTGGTATGGGATTCCGTGATTCCAACCAGGATGTGCTTGGATTTGTTCATCAGATCCCTGATCGTGCAAGAGAGAGAATCATCGATATAGCTTCAACACAGTTCCCAGACGGTGGATGCTACCATCAGTACCAGCCACTTACCAAGAAGGGTAACGCAGATATCGGTGGAGACTTCTCAGATGATCCATTATGGCTGATCCTTTCAGTTTCAGCTTATATCAAGGAGACTGGCGACTGGGGCATCCTTGACGAGATGGTTCCATATGACAACGATATGTCAATTGCAAAGCCTATGCTTGACCACCTCAAGGTTTCATTCTACAAGATCGTGAACAACCTTGGACCACACGGACTTCCACTTGCAATGAGAGCTGACTGGAACGATTGTATCAACCTTTCATGCTTCTCAGATACACCAGGTGAGAGCTTCCAGACATACACCAACCCTAAGTTCGCTGCTGAGGGTGGATACTCAAAGGTTGCTGAGTCAGTTATGGTTGCTACACTCTTCACATATGCAGGTCCTAACTACGTTGCTATCCTTAAGCACCTTGGAATGGACGCTGAGGCTGATGCTGCTCAGGCTGAGATCGACAAGATGAAGGCCAACATCATGGAGTCAGCATGGGACGGCGACTGGTTCCTCAGAGCTTACGATGCAAACGGTGAGAAGATGGGATCTAAGGAGTGCGAGGAAGGTCAGATCTTCATCGAGCCACAGGGATTCGCTATCATGTCAGACATCGGTAAGGATCAGGGCTGCGACAAGAAGACTCTTGCTGCAATCGATGAGAGACTTAATACACAGCACGGACTTGTACTCAACAACCCAGCATTTACAAAGTATTACATCCAGTATGGTGAGATTTCTACATACCCAGGTGGATACAAGGAGAATGCCGGAATCTTCACACATAACAATGCATGGATCATCTGTGCTGCTGCTTACGCAGGTGCCGGTGATCAGGCATTTAAGTACTACTCAGAGATAGCTCCAGCTTTCACTGAGGAGACATCAGATATACACAAGACTGAGCCATATGTATACGGCCAGATGATCGGTGGTAAGGATGCCGGATCTGATATCGGCAAGCCGGGCAACCACTTCGGTCAGGGTAAGAACTCATGGCTGACTGGTACTGCTGCTTGGAACATGGTAGCTATATCACAGTACATCCTTGGTATCTCAGCAGACTTCGATGGTCTGAAGATCGATCCATCAATTCCTGCTGCATGGGATGGAATGACAGCTACACGTCAGTTCCGTGGTGCTACATACGACATCAAGGTTTCTAACCCAGATCACATCAACAAGGGCGTTAAGAGCGTACTCGTTGATGGCAACGCTATCGAGGGCAACATTATCCCAGCATTTGGCGATGGCAAGACTCACTCAGTAGAGGTTGTAATGGGCTAATATAGACCGTGGATTATAAAGCACATTTAAGAAAATATACGTAAGTATATAGTGCAAAAGCCCCACAATATCTATTTTAGATATTGTGGGGCTTTTTTGTTTATATGGCCTATCTTCTTCATCCCGCCACGGGATTGTCGCCAAACACTGTGTTGTCCTCGTAAAAGATACAAATTAGCAACCTGTCCAACCCTACCCCTACTGTATAAGCAGCATCGGATCCACAGGATTGCCGTCCTTCTCGACTGCAAAATAGAGATTGCTTCCTTCCTCGCTGTAGAATCTGCTTGGCTCGCCAACGGTTCCCACTACCTGGCCGGCATCCAGATGCTCGCCAAGTGCAACCTTCACATCCTGAAGCTGTCCAAGTGTCACGGTGTAGCCGTCTCCAAGCTCAAGCTTGACGTAATTGCCCAGCTCTGGGTTGCTTGAGACCTCCGCTACCTTACTCTCATATACAGCCTTGACCTCATCGCCCGTCTGCGCCTCAATTACCATTGCAGGGCTGCACTTGTATTCCTTGAGTGTCTCAAAATACACTGTCGTATCCATGCTGTAAGGAATTATCACATTGCCATTTATAGGCCATGATATGCTATCCTTTGGATCGTAATGCAGGCTGTCATTTGAAACTCCTGAAGCTCCAGTCTCAGCACTCTCACTCTCCGCTGTGGATGCAGCGGAATCCTCTATGGTATTATCCGTCTCAATATCTTTCTGCTCTGATGTACCTTCATCCGACACTCCGCTGTTCTTATCATTTTTCTTATCGTTCAAAGCTTCCTTCGCATCGGCTTCCGTCGTACTGTCATTCGGCGTATTCTGTCCTATTGTTATGGTCTTCTCCTTTGAATTGGTCTGTGCGTTATAAAGTCCGAGCACTGTCACAAGCACTGCCATGCCTGTGATGAGCGAGATATAAAATATATTCTTCTTTATGCCGCCCAAAAATTTCTTCATATTCATCACCTCATCTGTATCATGTCCACTTATTGGCACTTATATACAGATGATTTGAATGTGTAAATATTTTTTATCAACCTTTATTTTGCAATCTCTATTCCAGTATAATAATACCTGAGGATCTGATCATACTTCTCTCCATTTTCCGCCAATACAGACGCCCCATACAGTGACATTCCCAGAGAATCTCCAACGCCCACCGTTATGATCCTGTATCCATCCTTAACCTTATCTATGTGTATATTCGTCGAGGCAAGTCCCAGTTGTTCTTTGAAAACATCAGCCTCCAGCTCGCTCCCAAATACATTTATGGTCTGTGCAAATCCAGATTCTGTGGCTGTCATAACCTTGACCTCATCCGTCATATTGTCAGCGTCTATCCATTTTCTGAATATCTTCTGAAGCCTGTCCCCGCTGTATATCTCAGTGGTCGAAAAGTCCTCCGCCATCTGATCCACATCACTTGCCACCTGCCTGAGATACGGTATGTCATGCCCATATATTTCCTGTGCACTCACAGTATGCCCTGTACTTATCATATGATACGCCGGAAGTATTACCTCTCCACCGTATTTCATAACCTGTCCACCGGTCGCATACACCGCCTTCTCCGCCCTTCTCATTATCCCGGAACACTCGCCTCCCCATTTCTTCTTGAGCTGCGATTCCGTATATCTTATCTCCCGGAGCTGGGACTCATTTATAAGATTCTTTGTCTGCCCCTGTGTGGCGGAATTTCTGTCATTTTCATCCATCTGGTAATAGATTCCGGTCCTAACCACAACTGCGACCGCCTTGAGCATTTCATCGCTCCATTTGTCACTCATCATTCCCGCCAGCGTCGATGCTGTATACTCTTCCACATCCACGAGGGAATACTCCCCATTATCATAAATACACACATTGCGTCCGCTTTTTGCCAATCCGTCAGTGTTATCTCCCCCAACCGCCTTGTCGTATATTCCTGATATTATGTAAGCAAGTGCCATAGCACACGCAATCCCTATAATGATCGTCTTTGCATTCCTCATTTCACCCTCCCGCATTTTTATACCTCTTATATATATATCGTTTTTACACTGCTCATATACCCTTTTTACTGAGAAATCTTAACGCAAATTTTAGTCGTATCGTTTATTGACAAATGCAACATGACATAATATGATAATAGCGTATTCAAGATTAACGGTTCGATTGCTATATAAGGTAAGCTTTTCTTTGGAGTATTCTCTATAAGGTATATTGTAGTGTTTTCATTGAGTACAAATTTTCATTTTTAGGAGGTACTCGTGATGAAGAACGGTACAGTTAAGTGGTTCAACGGAGAAAAGGGTTATGGATTCATCTCAGATGATGAGACAGGAAAGGACGTATTTGTTCATTTTTCAGCAATCAACTCTGATGGATATAAGACTCTTAACGAGGGACAGAAGGTTACATTTGACGTAGAGGCTGATCCTAAGGACGCTTCTAAGGAGAGAGCAACTAACGTAACAGTTGTAGCTTAATTCACATATAACCATTAACACAAGAACAGGCGCTATACAGATCTTTGATCTATATAGCGCCTGTTTTTTATTGCTTGTTAATATCACGGTTTCCTCACGGCTTCCCGTTACGCCCTGCTTCCGAGAGCCTTCTTGCGGGCTCTGTATTTCGCTCTTATGTATCTGCCAGCTGCAGACAGCTCTGTAGTCTTCCACCTGCTTGTTTTCTTCGTCTTAGACGAAAGCAATGAACACGACTCATTCTTGTTGCTGAGACTCCAGCAGAAATAGCTGACATTCGCCTTGTTGAGTCTGGTCAGCCATTTGCCGGTGTAGGCTTTGCTTATGCCTCCATCGCCGCTTGCCGCGGACATTCCGAACTCTGTGACTATGACCGCTATCCCCTTCTTCCTTGCGTATGCAAGCTTCGCAGGAAGATACTGGTTGTGGCTCCACTCATTTGCATAGAAATGGAGTGAGTACATTATATTCTTGTAGCCCTTGATAGGGTTATCCGCAACCTCATTGTGTGTGCCATCCGAACCGAGCTGGGACCATGTCGGCGTTCCCACTACGACGATCGCCTTCTTGTCATACTTTCTTATGACCTTTATGACCTGGGACGCATATCGCTTGACAATCTTCCAGTCGCAGCCATTTGGCTCATTGCATATCTCATAAATGATATTTTTCTGTTTCTTATACTTCTTCGCCATAGTTGCAAAGAATCTTCTTGCCTCTGCAACCTGTGTCATAGGATTCCCGTCGCTGAGTATGTGCCAGTCGATGATCACATACATTCCGAGGTCGGTCGCATATTTCACGCCCTTGTATATCTGATTTCGAAGTGCCGCTTTGCTGCCGCCCGCGCAATAGCCGTTGTATTCAGATGTATACATGGCAAGTCTTACCGCATTAACTCCCCAGTCGTCTCTCAGAGTCTTGAACGCCGCCTTGTTCACATAAGGATATCCCACATCCCAGTTGATACCGTGTGTGCTGATTCCCCTGAGCTGGAATTTCTTGCCTTTGGCATCCACCAGATCTGCCCCCTTCACAGACAGTCTTCCATGTGTCGCCACCGGCGTCTTTACCTTCGTAGCTGCAAATGCATCACAGTTCGGCTGTACGGCAACCGCTGTAAATATCATTGCAAATGCGAGCAGCAGAGCCGTGAGTCTGTGTCTCAATTTTCTACCTTTCATATGTTTATAACCCCCTTTTCATCACAACGTAACATATATATCTATCATAACATAGGCGCGGATGTATTAACAGATGCAAAATAAAAACGGACACCATACGATCCTTACCATATGATGTCCGTCCTTTATTTTGTTATTTCATTCTATCTGATAATTACTTATCAAGGGAAACCTTAACCTTCTTAAGCTTCCAGATCTCCTTTGCATACTCCTCGATAGTTCTGTCTGATGAGAACTTTCCAGCACATGCTGTGTTGAGCATAGCCATCTTTGCCCAGCCCTTCTCATCCTGGTATGCCTTATCAACCTTCTGCTGAGCCTCTGCATATGAATCGAAGTCCTTGAGGATGAAGTATACATCTTCCTTTGTGAGAGAATCATAGAGATCTCTGAATCTGTCCGGATCATCCGATGCATAAGTACCATCGATAAGCTGTGTGAGAACTCTTCTTACAGCCTGGTTGTTATTGTAGATATCCATTGGGTTGTAGCCGCCCTCGCGCTCATACTTCATAACCTCTTCTGCTGAAAGTCCGAAGATAAATGCGTTCTCGATGCCAACTTCCTCAACGATCTCTACATTTGCTCCATCCATGGTTCCAAGTGTAGGTGCACCGTTCAGCATGAACTTCATGTTACCTGTACCTGAAGCCTCTCTTGAAGCTGTTGAGATCTGCTCTGATACATCTGCTGCTGCAAAGATAATCTCGGCATTGGATACTCTGTAGTTCTCTATAAATACAACCTTTATCTTGCCTTCGATTGAAGCATCGTTGTTGACAACATCTGCAACTGAGTTGATGAGCTTGATGATAAGCTTAGCTCTCTTATATCCTGCTGATGCCTTTGCTCCAAAGATGAATGTTCTTGGGTACATATCGAATTCTGGCTCTGTCTTCAGTCTGTTATACAGATGCATAACATGAAGGATGTTCAGAAGCTGTCTCTTGTACTCATGAAGTCTCTTAACCTGTACATCGAAGATTGAACGAGGATCTACATCCACATTGTTGTGCTCCTTGATGTACTTTGCAAGACGGATCTTGTTCTGGTACTTGATGTTCATAAACTCATGCTGGCACTTCTCATCGTTCACATATACCTTAAGCTTCTTAAGGTGTGAAAGATTGGTTATCCACTCGTCACCGATCTTGTCTGTGATCCAGTTTGCAAGAAGTGGGTTAGCATGAAGCAGGAAACGTCTCTGAGTGATACCATTTGTCTTGTTGTTGAACTGCTCTGGTCTCATCTCATAGAAGTCCTTAAGCTCTCTCTCCTCAAGGATCTTGGTATGAAGAGCTGCAACACCGTTTACTGAGTAAGAACCTGCAATTGCAAGATGAGCCATCTTAACCTGGCCATCGTACAGAACTGCCATATTCTTAACCTTATCCTGGTTGCCTGGATACATCTCCTGGATCTTGAGAACGAATCTTCTGTTGATCTCCTCAACGATCTGGTAGATACGTGGAAGCAGTCTTGAGAACAGCTCGATAGGCCACTTCTCAAGTGCCTCTGCCATGATCGTATGGTTGGTGTATGCACATGTTCTTGTTGTGATATCCCATGCGTCATCCCACTCAAGGCCTTCCTCATCCATGAGGATTCTCATGAGCTCGGCAACTGCTACTGTTGGATGTGTATCATTCATCTGGAATGTTACCTTCTCTGGCAGCTTGTGGATGTCCTTGTTGAGCTCCTTGAACTTGAGGATTGCTCTCTGAACTGAAGCTGAGATGAAGAAATACTGCTGTCTCAGTCTGAGCTCCTTACCTGCGTAGTGATTGTCATTTGGATAGAGAACCTCAACGATAGTCTTTGCAAGGTTCTGCTGCTCTACTGCCTTCTCATACTCACCCTTGTCAAATGAGTCAAGGCAGAACTCCTGGATTGCCTCAGCATCCCAGATTCTAAGTGTATTTACAACGTTGTTGCCATAACCGATGACTGGAAGGTCATAAGGTACGGCACGAACTGACTGATATCCATCCTGTATAAAGTAGTTTCTGCCATTCTTGTTCTCAACTCTGACATATCCACCGAACTTAACTTCAACAGCGTACTCTGAACGCTTAACCTCGAATGGGTTGCCATCCTTGAGCCAGTCATCCGGCATCTCAACCTGATATCCATCCTTGATACCCTGCTTGAACATACCATACTTGTATCTGATACCACAACCGTATGCAGGATAACCAAGTGTTGCCAATGAATCAAGGAAACAAGCTGCAAGACGTCCGAGACCGCCATTACCCAGAGCGGCATCAGGCTCCTGATCCTCTATAAAGTTCAGGTCAAATCCTAACTCGTCAAGTGCTTCCTTAACTGCATCGTAGTAAGTCAAGTTGATAAGATTGTTACCGAGTGCTCTACCCATAAGGAACTCCATAGACAGATAATAAACTGTCTTGACGTTCTTCTTCTCATACTCCTTGTGTGTAGCAATCCATCTGTCAATGATGTCGTCCTTTACTGCGTAGCTGACTGCCTGGAATACCTGCTGTGGAGTAGCCTCCTCGATAGGCTTGCGGAAAAGGGTCTTTACGTTAGTAATGACTTCCTTCTTGAAGCCTTCCTTATCGAAATCTGCTAACATCTTCATCTGATTCATTCCCTCCTTGGATAAATAGATATAATTTTTTCCATTTTCACTGTTTCATTCTATCATCAACCTTTTTTTTTAACAATACATGAGAAAAAATTTGTTAAATAACACTATAAAATTAGACTATAGTCAAATAGAATTTGCAGTTTTTTTTACATAAAAGGCGATAAATGTCTGATAATATCTAGATTAATTGGGGGTTCTTGCGTTTTCAATGATTACCAGAATATTGTAAATGCACCACGTATACGATATAAAACCCCTGGGAGAGGCAACTCCCAGGGGGATCGTTATCTAACTTCGTCCGTATCCACTCGGCATGCAGCACACGCAAGGCATACCGCCCATGCAGCACGACATGAGAGCACATATGGTACAAAGGTTGTTGCAAAACTTTCCGCCGGTCGGCATATCCATTCCATACCCGGCACCTCTGTCCATGTACCACTGACGGCCGCTCTTGATGGACTCATATGCCTGACGGTATTCCTGATTGCCCGGCTCAAGCTCCATTGCACGCTTCAGCATCTCCATGGCTCTTATCTGATTGCCAAGTCCGGCGTTGCACACGCCACTGTAATAGTGCCACTTGGCATCGTGATTCTCTATCTGATTGAGGACGTTCTTCGCCTCCTCATAGCTTCCGCTGTTCATATAGTTCTTCGCGGCCTGAAAATATCTGGAATCTTTATCATTCGGATCGTAGTCATTCTGTCTCTGATAGCCACCGAAACCAAATGGGCCAAATCCTCCGAAACCGCCAAATGGATCATCATACTGTCCGTAGCCTCCTGACGAACCGCCGTAAGAACTTCCACCATACGGACCATATGAACCGCCAGATCCATAACCGCCGCCGTAGCCCTGCGAGCTTCCAGTTCCATACCCACCAGCACCACCGTAACTTGCACGGTCAGCCTCGCCGCTCACTATGGACTTGTAAGCCTGCTGTATCTCCTTGAACTTTTCCTCAGCCTCATCCTTGTGAGGATTGTTGATATTCGCATCCGGATGATACTTCCGGCTCAGCCTTCTATATGCTTTTTTTACTTCTTCTTCGCTGGCACCTCTTTTGAGTCCCAGCACCTCGTAAGGATCTTTCATAATTTATTCCTCATCGCCGCATCTTCTATTTGTAGTCGAATAATATGCTTCCCATATTCCTGAGTATATTATGTTCCTGAGTATACCTACATTTTCAATAATAGGAAGCATCTCATACTCTTTTGCAAGTGGTGCCACCATCATCATCAGAACATCCTTCGTCCACTCTGCAAGCTCCTGCCATTTGTCCTGTTCTATGGTTTTATCCACACCCACTGATTGTACCTCAACACCCAGCTCATGCGCAAGCCTGCACACGAATGGATTGTAATTTCCGGCACCTATATCCTTCTCTATATCGTCATACGCGTCCATTATGTAGACAAATTTGCCCAGATAATAGCCTATGGTGCGGAGATATGATTCCCACTCATCATGTTTCGGGGCACATATCTCTGCCATTATATTGCCGAAATGCCCTGACAATGCATCCATGTCATCGGATCCCACCTCCTCAAGCTCACTTATCGCCTTGAGGTTCTCCGCAATAACCTGGATCTTCTGTTGATAATCTTCCTTGAGCCTCCTGCCATTTTGTCCTGCGAGCAGTACATCCGCATACAGCTTTCGGGTAAGCATATGCTCATCATCCCAGTCATCTATACATTTATAATAGGTAAGGATCACGTTCATATCAGCAACATAATCTGTGTACTCGTTCTGTACATAAGTATGCTTCGATGTCGGGTGTGCGATACATCTTCTGCTGCCCGAGTGCTTCTCCGGTTCGTACAGTCCCGTCAGAAGAAGGACCAGAAATGTCATATCATAGCTGAGACTTATCTGTCCTCTGGCACCATATCTGTCCTTCAGCGATTTGCACAGGCCGCAATAATACTTACGGTATTCATCATATTCTTTCATCTTAAGCTCAGGCTGGTTCACCACTATATATCCAAACATCTCTCAATCTCCACACTATATTCCAACATAAGACTTTATCCGTCTGCGCTGTTACTAAGACTTCTTCACAAATCTGTTGCCGCACTTAGGGCATCTGATCTCTATCTTGCCCTTTCCCCTTGGAACTCTGATCATCTGCTGGCATTTGCTGCAGACAAATATCTTGTATTCCTTGCCGGCTTCCTTCTGTTTCTTCGCACGCTTGAATATATTTCTCACGCCTGCGGTGTGCTCCATAAACCATCTGTTCTGAGCCGCGCACTTGTCATAGTTCTTGGACATGATCCTGACATATCCATATATGAACATGAGAAGTCCAAGGAAATAAAATATCCCTGTCTTGATAAATGCATCCAGCACCATAAATATCAATCCGCCCCAGGTAAGGAATGATGACAACTGATCGTTGCCGTACCTGGATCTCATAAATCTTATAAATTTGTCTTTCATAATTCACCATTCTCCTCGCAAATTCTTACATTGTCTCCAGTTTCTCTGCGGATTCCTGGAGCTGTCTGTAGGCTTCCTTCATCCTGCCCATCTCCACGTCATCTACATGATTCATGTCTGTTCGTGTCACAAGCTTCCTCAGATACTCGCAGTCGCTCTTGATCCGTTTCATCTCCTTCTTGTCGAGCTGTGCGCCCTTGGTCTCAAGAAGATTCTCTACCTTATATACATACGCCTCGGCCTCGTTCATAATGTCTTTGAACTCTCTGGCTCCAGCCACATCATCCTCGTACTTCTTCGCATCCTCCCTGGCTCTGCGGATCTCCTCCTCCGAAAGGTTGGTGCTGGATGTGATCACTATCTGCTGTTCCACACCCCTGCCCAGATCCTTAGCTGAGACCTTGAGGATACCATTTGCATCCATGTCAAATGTGACCTCGATCTGAGGAACGCCCGCCATGGCTCTCTTGATACCACTGAGTCTGAAGTTGCCTAGCAGCTTGTTGTCCCTTGTGAAATGCCGCTCGCCCTGGTATACCTTGATCTCGACATCCCTCTGGAAATTGCCCGCCGTGGTAAATATCTTTGATGCCCTGGTCGGAATGGCAGAATTTCTCGGAATGATGACATTTGCCACGCCTCCAAGGGTCTCAATGGACAGCGAAAGAGGTGTCACATCCATGAGGAGAATGTCATTCACCTTGTTCGACACGGTGAGCTCGCCGCTGAGCTTGCTTCCCTGGACCGCCGCACCCATGGCAACGCACTCGTCCGGGTTCATATTCTTGGATGGCTCCCTGCCGGTTATGGCACGAACCTTATCCACAACCGCCGGTATACGGGTGGAGCCACCCACCAGCAGCACTTTGTCTATCTGATTTCTCGTTATGCCCGCATCGGATAATGCCTGGTTTACAGGTCCCGCCGTTCTCTCCACCAGGTCATAGGTGAGCTCGTTGAACTGCTCCCTGGTTATCGTCATGTCTAGATGCACCGGCTGATTCTTCACTGTCGATATAAATGGCAGATTGATGTGTGCAGTCTGCGCAAATGAGAGCTCCTTCTTGGCATTCTCACAGGCTTCCCTCACTCTCTGGGATGCCGTGATATCCTTCGCCAGATTGACCTTTGTCTCCTTTTTAAAGGTCTTGATGACGTAGTCCAGCAGCCTCTCATCAAAATCATCTCCGCCTAGATGATTGTCTCCCGCGGTGGCAAGAACCTCTATGACGCTGTCCCCTATCTCTATAACAGACACGTCAAATGTTCCTCCGCCCAGATCGTATACAAGTATCTTCTGCGCCTGTCCATTGTCAAGACCATAGGCGAGAGCCGCCGATGTAGGCTCATTTATGATTCGAAGCACATTCAGTCCCGCTATTCTTCCGGCGTCCTTTGTGGCCTGTCTCTGGCTGTCGTCAAAGTAAGCCGGAACTGTTATGACTGCATCAGATACCGGTCCGCCCAGATAACTCTCAGCATCGCTCTTCAGCTTTGCAAGTATGATGGCGGATATCTCCTGCGGCGAATAGTCCTTGCCGTCTATCCTCTTTCTGTATGTTGTTCCCATCGCTCTCTTGATGGATGTGATAGTTCTGTCCACATTCACAGTCATCTGTCTCCTGGCAGACTCACCCACCAGTCTCTCTCCATTCTTTGTGATGGCTACTATGGAAGGTGTGGTCCTGCCGCCCTCCGAATTCGGTATGACAGTTGGCTGATCGCCCTCAAGCACTGCCACACAGCTGTTTGTTGTTCCCAGGTCTATTCCTACTACTCTGCTCATATATGTCAACCTCTCTGTAATGGTATTCTAATCTACTCATGGGTACGGAGGGGTCAGGTACCTCCGTCCCTATATATTGTATATAATAACCATCACTTATGAACATAATTTGGACAAAAAATAAAGTAAGTATAAAGTTAGGTTAAGAGAGTATAAAAAAAGGGACGGAGGTACCTGACCCCTCTGTCCCCGGATTTAATATTCTACTTTGATACTTTCTCTGCCTTGATAACCGCCTGGAATTCCTTTATATCCTTTGCGATCTCTCCGCTTAATGCCAGCAGACAGATAAGGTTCGGAATCGCCATGAGCGCATTCGCTATATCTGAGAAGTTCCATACAAGATCCAGTGATATCGTCGCGCCTACGTATACAACGAGCGAGAACACTATCCTGTATATCATATTGTACTTGTGTGACTTGAACAGATACTCAAATGCCTTCTCTCCGTGATACTCCCATCCAAGGATCGTGGAGAATGCGAAGAGCACAATTCCTATAGTTACGAGCCAGCCTCCCACCTTGCCAAGTGCAGAGCCAAATGACAGTATCGTGAGAGCTGCACCTTTTATAACAGTTGAGCAGGCAAATGTTCCATCCTCAGCAAATGTATAATGGTTTCCGGCTGCATCAGTCCATGTACCGGTAAGACTTCCTATGGCTGCCTGACTCTCCTCCACCGCAAGCTCACTTGCAAGCTTTGTATTCTCATCCTTGTTGAGTTCGTCGGATGGAAGAACAGAAAGAGTCAGTGTATTTGACGAATTGGATGTATCTGTCAGAATGAGCTGGTCATCTGTGAATTCATATGTATAATCCGTCGTGGTAATCTTGTTGTCAGAATCAACAGCCTCCACAGTAACCGCCGTTCCGCTCACCTGATAGCTGCCCTTTGTACTGTTCTCAGTAATACCAAGCACACCCGATGATGCAATACAGAGACCTGTGATGGTGCAGACTACTATAGTATCCCAGAATGTACCTGTCATATTGATGTAACCCTGACGGACAGGATTGTCTGTTGTGGCAGCTGCCGCTGTGATGGCCGCCGAGCCCATTCCGGCTTCATTTGAGAATACTCCTCTGGCAACACCGAATCTCATGGCGTTCATCATAGCTGCTGTGATCGTACCACACAAACCGCCACCGACTGCCTTGACTGAGAATGCCATCTTGAATATCATGACAACTCCTGCCGGAAGATTCTGGATATTGACGATTATTACAATAAGTCCGGCTACAACATAGAATATCGCCATCAAAGGAACAACAACTGATGACACCTTAGATATAGTCTTGATTCCTCCAACTATTATAAGAAGGGCAAAAACCGTAAGTATGATTCCTGTCACATATGTAGGCACGCTGAATGTGCTGCTAAGAGATTCAGATATGGAATTGGCCTGTGTCATATTTCCTATTCCAAATGAGGCGATGACTGCAAAGAGTGCAAACAGCCAGCCCAGCACTGCGCCGAACTTCTTATGCTTGAATGCTTTCTTCATAGTGTACATAGGACCGCCGCTCATCTCGCCCTTGGCATTCACCTCACGGTACTTGATAGCAAGCATACACTCTGAGAACTTGGATGTCATTCCAAATGCTGCGGATATCCACATCCACACCAGTGCTCCTGGACCTCCCGATACCATGGCCGTTGCAACACCAACGATATTTCCCGTTCCTATGGTTGCAGCAAGCGCGGTGGTCAGTGCCGAAAATGGTGACACGTCTCCGGTTCCCCTGCTCTTTGTCCTTGCCTCCTTGCTAAGTGTACTCTTCAGCGCATAGCCGAGGTTCCTCCAGGGAAGAAATCCTGTTCTGATCGTCAAAAATATTCCCGTTCCAACCAGAAGCACCAGCATGACCGGTCCCCAGACAAATCCATCCACCGCCGACACGATCTCATTTAACTTTTCCATACAACCGCCTCCTCTTTCCAGGTTATCCATATCATCCGACCCGGCACTCCCCTCATTTTTTGTCCCGAATCAGTTTATATACCCGTAAATTTACTGTAATTTTGCCACAAAGTCCAGAGTATTGTGGTGTTATGGTTATTTTCCTTTATTAATTAAGTTATGTGGGCGGTTGGCAAAATATTATGTGGTGTGGTGGTCATTTAAAATTCACCGTTATCGGACATATCTCCGCCTTGGTTCCAACCCGCATATCTGGGCCAAACACGCCGACTCCTGATGTCACTATGTTGTGCATGCCGTCAACATTCAGGTAACCGCAGGAATTTTCCCACATCATCGCCACAAGGATGTTGCCTGGGAACATTTGTCCGTCATGGGTGTGTCCACACAGGTCCATATCCACACCTGCCGACGACAGCTCCTCCAGCTCCTTTGGCTCATGATCAAGGATTATGATAGGTTTTGATTTGTCCATATTTTTCGTGATCTCGTCTGCGGATACTCTGTCTGTGACTCCATTTCCCGGTCTGTGGGCATCGCGGCGGCCATAGATGTATATGGAATCGTTTATCAGCACTCCCTCGTCGCGAAGAAGAGTGATTCCCGCTTTCTCCATAAACTCGTCCATCTCCGGACTGCTGGTCTTCTCCTTCTGTCCGCCAAATGTAAATCCGGCAAGCACCTGCTCCTGTATGTCGTGGTTACCATAGCATGCATACACTCCATACTTTGATTTGATCCCCCGGAGTATTTTCTCAAGCTCCTCCGGCTGGTCAACGGCTTCCCATTCGTTGTCAAATATATCACCCGCTATCAGCACCAGATCTGCGTCCTGCTTATTTATGGAATTCACTATTCTTTGAACCTGCCTGACGCCTATGTTGTATCCAAGATGAAGATCTGCAACCAGCACTATCTTCATGGAATCCATCTTCTGACCATTCTCATCCCGTGCTTCCTTATTGATGGTCACATCATAAGGCGTCACCCGCACAAGTCTCGCATTTACCACTCCCCAGAATGATATACACATGATGAGTGTTGCGCACACACAGCCTACTATCCTGCGAATCCGCGGCACACATATCTTATCTTTGCTCACTCTGAATACATGAAGCAGTAGGAATCTTCCAAGCTCGGCTATCACTATGAAGAATATCATATAAAGCAGAACACCCAGCCAGTAATTTCCCACCAGCTTCATGCCACGTTTGAACCTTCCCTGTGGCAGGAAGAATGCGATCACCAGCGCCGACGCCAGAAATGCATATAGCACTATCGGGACTATCCAGCCCTTCTTGCCTTTGAGTTTCGGGAAATATGCCTGTACCCAACCCTTTATTCTCCAGAACAAATATATATTTAACGCTATGTAAAAAGGCGCAATAAAAATTGCTATCATCTTTTTTCTCCTTTGTTTTTCTGACTGGCCAATATACATATTGACGGCAGTCCTTTGTACGATTTATTCATACAATAATATACTCCCAACACCACACATACACAAACTTAATAAATCGTAATTCCACCGTCATCCCCTAATATCCAAATATATTTAAAAAAAGTACAAAATTATCCTAAATCACATAAAAATAGCCCGAAAGATACAAAATCTTTAAGATTTGTACCTTTCGGGCCGTATTCTCTTGATCAGGGATAATTTTTTCCAAAATGCCTGTTTTAAGCCCTAATATTATATCCCTTAGTCGTTCTTCTTCACTCCGAGAGTTACCTTCTCGCCGTTGATGTTCCACTCCTTAGAGTAACCATCAACTGAACCGGTAATGATCTCTGTTGCCATAACGTCGCCGATGATGGCATCCGCATTTGCTGCGATGATGTCATTTGCCTTCTGGCTTCCGTCTGCGTATACAGTGATCTTGTCCATAACCTCGAATCCAGCCTCTTTTCTCATAGTCTGAACCTTGGATACTATCTCACGGACAAATCCTTCCTCAAGAAGCTCCTCTGACAGATTTGTGTCGATAACTACTGTCACACCGCCGTCTGCCTCAGATACGAAACCGTCCATCTGAGCCATGTCGATCAGAAGATCAGCCTCAGTGAGTACGATTTCCTCTCCGTCTGCCTCAAACTTCAGAGCGCCCTCTGCCTTGAGCTCTGCCATGGCTGCGTTGCCATCCAGTGCTGACAGATGCTCCTTGATCTTGCCAAGGTGCTTGCCGTACTTAGGTCCGACTGTACGAAGCTGTGGCTTGAAGCTGTATGTTGTGTAAGCGCTTACATCATCATCGAACTCAACATTCTTCACGTTCAGCTCATCCTCGATGATTGCCTTCTCCTCACCGAAAAGCTTCTTGTCAGCCTTGACATACATCTTGCCGATCGGCTGTCTGTTCTTGATATTTGCTGTATTTCTTGCTGCACGTCCCAGAACTACGATCTTCAGGATCTCGTCCATAGCTACCTCGAGCTCTGGATCGATCATCTTCTCATCCACCTCAGGGAATGAGCACAGATGAACTGAGAGAGGTGCATCCTTGTCTATATTTCTAACCAGATTCTGGTAAATATCCTCTGCCATGAATGGGAGCATAGGAGCTACTGTCTGTGCGATCGTAACGAGCGCTGTGTAAAGTGTCATGTAAGCATTTACCTTGTCCTGCTCCATGCCCTTTGCCCAGTATCTCTCACGTCCACGACGGACATACCAGTTACTCATGTCATCCACGAACTCCTCGAGAACTCTTGTTGTCTCAGGGATCTTGTATGCGCCAAGGTTTGCGTCAACCGCCTTGACTGTTGAGTTCAGCTTGGACAGGAGCCACTTGTCCATAAGTGACAGCTTGTCGTACTCTAGCTCATGCTCAAGTGGATTGAAGTTGTCTATATTTGCATAGAGTACATAGAACGCATATGTGTTCCACAGTGTACCCATGAACTTTCTCTGACACTCAACAACCGCATCCTCATGGAATCTGTTAGGAAGCCATGGTGCTGAATTGCTGTAGAAGTACCATCTGATGGCATCTGCACCGTACTTGTTCAGAGCATCCATAGGATCTACCGCATTTCCCTTGGACTTACTCATCTTCTGTCCGTCCTTATCCTGGACATGTCCGAGAACGATTACGTTCTTAAACGGAGCCTTGTCGAACAGCAGCGTTGAGATCGCCATAAGTGAGTAGAACCATCCTCTTGTCTGGTCAACAGCCTCACTGATGAAATCAGCAGGGAAGTGCTTCTCAAATATATCCTGATTCTCAAACGGATAGTGCCACTGTGCAAATGGCATTGATCCTGAATCGAACCAGCAGTCGATAACCTCTGTGACTCTGTGCATCTGCTTGCCACACTCAGGACACTTGATAGTTACAGCGTCGATGAACGGACGGTGAAGCTCGATGTCCTCAGGGCAGTTGTCGCTCATCGAACGGAGCTCTTCCTTTGATCCGATTGCATGTCTGCAACCGCACTCACACTCCCAGATGTTCAGCGGAGTACCCCAGTAACGGTTTCTTGAAAGTCCCCAGTCCTGAACATTCTTCAGCCAGTCGCCGAAACGACCCTTACCGATGCTCTCCGGGATCCAGTTTACAGTGTCATTATTCTTAACCAGCTTGTCTCTGACTGCTGTCATCTTGATGAACCATGTATCTCTTGCGTAATAGATAAGTGGTGTGTCACATCTCCAGCAGTGTGGATACTCATGCTCGAACTTAGGCGCATCGAAGAGAAGTCCTCTTGCGTCCAGATCCTTGAGTACCTCAGGGTCTGCATCCTTTACGAACATTCCGGCAAATGGAGTCTCCTCAGTGAGGTCACCCTTGCCATCTACAAACTGTACAAATGGAAGATCGTAGTTTCTTCCGACATTTGCATCGTCCTCACCAAATGCAGGTGCGATATGAACGATACCGGTACCATCTGTCATAGTTACATAAGTGTCACATGTGATGAAGTGGCCCTTCTTGTGCTGCTTCTCACATACAGGCTTTACGCACTCATAGAGTGGCTCATACTCCTTGTACTCAAGATCCTTACCGACATATGTCTCAAGAACCTCGTATGCAGGAACTGCTGCCTGATCGTCTGCTGCTTCCTTTGCAAGACCGCCGAGAACCTTGTCTGCAAGCGCCTGTGCAAGATAATATGTGTAGCCGTCTGCTGCCTTAACCTTCACGTATGTCTCATCTGGATTTACACAGAGTGCTACGTTTGAAGGAAGTGTCCAAGGTGTTGTTGTCCATGCGAGGAAATATGCGTCCTCTCCGATAACCTTGAATCTTACTACTGCTGAACGCTCCTTGACTGTCTTGTATCCCTGTGCAACCTCATGGCTTGAAAGAGGTGTACCACATCTTGGGCAGTAAGGCACGATCTTGAAGCCCTTGTACAGAAGTCCCTGATCCCAGATCTTCTTCAGCGCCCACCACTCTGACTCGATGAAGTCATCATGGTATGTTACATATGGGTTGTCCATATCAGCCCAGAAACCTACCTTGCCTGAGAACTCTTCCCACATGCCTTTATATTTCCATACGGACTCCTTACATTTCTGGATAAATGGCTCCAGTCCGTACTCCTCTATCTGCTCCTTGCCGTCGATTCCCAAGAGCTTCTCAACCTCGAGCTCAACAGGCAGACCGTGTGTATCCCATCCGGCCTTTCTGACTACGTTATGTCCCTTCATTGTCTGATATCTAGGGATCATATCCTTGATTACACGTGTGAGAACGTGTCCGATATGTGGCTTACCATTTGCTGTTGGAGGGCCATCATAGAATGTGTATGTTGGCAGATCCTTTGTCTCTTCAACACTCTTCTCAAATACCTGATTTTCTTTCCAGAAGTCCAATACCTTCTGCTCTCTGTTCACGAATTCCAGTTTAGTCGAAACCTTGTCGTACATGTCGTCTTTCCTTTCTGTGATAAATATAAAAAAGCCCTTCGTCGTAATCAGGACGAAGGGCTTTGAGTTCGTTATACCACCTATTACTTACATACTAACATATGCGCTCCCATTAACGCAGGAAATACGTCAGAGCCTACTTGAGCAAATCTCTTTTGGTCTGCAACTCCAGAGTGATATTCCGAAAGTCTCTACTGTCACCGGGCTCGCACCACCCCCGGCTCGCTGCTGATCTCGCAGACTCCGTACTGTCTCTGTCATCGTTTTTAACTTATATGATCCAGAAAACCGCCTGTATAAGCCATTTCTGAACCTATCCATTCATTAGTATAGCAAGTATTTGTGGTTTGTCAATCGCAATATGCGCAAATAATTTACTATTCTACTTCTTTATAACCACATTCTTTGTTGTGCTCCATGCAGAATAGTAAGTTGTTTTTCCTACCTTCTTGAAGCTTCTGACTCTCACATAATATTTCTTCTTAGCCAATTTTGCTATTGTGACATTTGACTTTTTAGCTCCGGTCACTTTTACAGTCTTTGCCTTGGCAAAATTGCTCTTTACAGAATACTGTATCTGATATCCTCCTACCTTGGAATTTACCGACCACTTAACAGTCATCTTCTTTCCTGCCTTGTTCGTGGTCTTGGTAACCTTTGACGAAGTGATTCTCATAATGGTTTTCTGATTGCTGTCAGCCGCATTGTAACTTGTCTTGCCTGCCGTCTTGCACGCAACAATCTTATATGTGTATACCGTTCCATTTTTAGCTGACTTATCTGTATAGCTCAGTATTGTGTTTTTGTTTATATTGGCCAGCTTGCTGTACTTTCCCTTTCCAGCCTTTCTGTATACGATATATCCACCAGCTCCATTATTAAGATACATATAACAATTTCTTACATTTTTTATATTATCACCATGCTTTTACAATTACAATTCGTTTTTTATACACATTTGCTATAAAACATATTCGTATGTATCTAATATAAACAAAAAATCTCATGGACTGAGAAATCTATCCTCAATCCATGAGATTTATTTTCTAATATACGTAGAGATCATAGTCTACAAGATACCACTTACCGCCAGTCTTTATAACTGTGTATATGATCTCGCCATCTGATTCGTCAGTAGATCCTTTTATCTTGACATCAAGGTCCACCTCGTAGCACTTGTCAACCGTCATGTCGACATCCAGCATGTCAAATGTATCATTTACATCCTTAAGCTTATCCTCGTCATATTCCTTCTCTGATCTGTCCTCGACCTTGATGCTCTTGACCTTGCCTACCTCATCTACCATGTCGCTGACCTGCTCGTTGAATGTATCCTTGACATAGTCATCACTGCCTGTATAGCTTCTTATCCTGTTATACAGCTTGTAATATTCCTTGTCCATCAGATCAACCATGGCATCGGCATCGCCTTTTTCATAGGCTGTCACCAGCTTGTCTCCGACCTTCTTGGCACTTCTCTCACCGGGACCACCCGCCAGGATCAGAACAACGACTATTATCGCGATCAGGACTGCCGCTGCGATTCCGCCTATTATTGCTATAAGCTTCTTGTTCACCTTTTTACCCGGCTCCATAACACCCGGAGTCATGCCCGGCTGCTGGCTGTACTGTGGCTGTCCATACTGTGGCTGTCCATACTGTGGCTGCCCAAATCCTCCATACTGTCCACCTGTCGACTGGACATTTCCACCAAACTGCTGACCCTGACCGTACTGCGGCTGACCATACTGTGGCTGTCCAAATCCTCCATACTGTCCACCTGTCGACTGGACATTTCCACTAAACTGCTGACCCTGACCGTACTGCGGCTGACCATACTGTGGCTGCCCAAATCCTCCATACTGTCCGCCCATCGGCTGTCCAAATCCACCCGGCTGCTGATTCTGCTGTGGCTGACCCGGGTTCGGCTGCCCTTGTGCACTGTTCTGCACCGGAGAAAATGCGCTCACTCCCGGAGTCGTGAGGACAGTAGTTCCCTCGTCCTCATCGTCGTCCATATCATTAAATCCATTTACGTTATTCTCGTCCATCTTTCTCTCCTTATTCTGCTCATCCCTTTTGCTGCTCTGGAACAATAATGTTCCCATAGAATCATGGTAGCATTTTATATCTGCTATGTCCAACCAAAAACATCACATTACCTCAAATTTTACACTTTATTACCTGTTTTCTTTCGCTATTATGTAATAAAAGGCGTTATGATGATGAACACACAGAATAAAAAAACAATCCGCCACGGATACAAATTGTATCCATGGCGGATTCTTCTATTTCTTTTGATATTATCTCTTCTTTATTACAACCGATTTCTTTCCACTCCATGCGGAATAGTAAACCTTACCATCAATCTTCTTAAAGCTTCGTACTCTGACATAATATCTCTTGCCCTTAGTAAGTCGTTTGATGGTCTTACTTGTAACTGAACCTCCGTTTACATTGGCCGTCTTTGCAGATTTAAACGATGCATTGTCTGCATACTGTATCTGATATCCGGTGGCCTTGGCTGCCTTATTATATGTAACCTTGGCTGTTCCGGCCGATGCACTTGTGAATTTCTTCAGCTTCACGGCAGGTACATAACTTCCTGTCTTCTCGCCGCCAAATGCCGAATTGTATGTCACATCGCCAAATGTCTTATAAGTTCTTATCTTATATGTATACTTTACACCCACATTTTTAGCTGTGACGTCCACGAACGATGTTGTATCCGGATTCTGAACAACACCTGCTATCGTATATGCTTTTCCATTTACTCCTCTGTAAACAACATATCCCGATGCCGCTTTATACTTCTTCCAGCTCAACTTTATTCCATTTGCTGTGTTGTCAATGGACTCAACTTTTCTCACACCCATCTTGATGTCAAATGTGAGTGTCTTCTCCCCTTCATAGTCACCCTTGAATTTGATGACAACTTTGGCCTTGCCGATATTCTTGTTATTTGAATATGAAACGCTGTAATTTCCTGCGGCAACCTTTCTGCCCTTTGAGTCTTTGACCTCTACAGCAGGCTTCTTAGCTGTACCATCATACTCAACAGCGCTGTATGCAAGCCTGATACTCTTTATCCTGTATATACTCTGAGTTTCCTTGCTGGCTGACTTGCAGTTTTTGCACACATGCGCCTTATATCCGTCACTGGTCTGTGATGCCTTTTTCTTAACCGTCCACACCGTCTGATAATCGTGAGGAACTGTGGTCTCATCGTCTATGATAGTATCCTTTTCTCCGCAGTTATTGTCACATTTTGCCGTCTTGGTTCCCTTCTGCGAACATGTGGCATTTCCATCTGACTCATACTTTGTGAAGCTGTGTCCTGTAGCAGGGATCACCTCGGTCTCATATATATCCTCATCCTCAATATACCTTGTCTTCTCTCCGTTCTCAGTACATGTCGGAATCTTGGTTATGATCCATCCCTCGTCATCTCCATCCCCAAACTTCTGGGTCTTTGACTCGGCATACACCCATTCTGATGAACCCGTATTCTTATATCTGAGATCCAGAGTCACATCTGTGTATGTGTCATTTTCCACAACAGACATGATTCCCTGAATGATATTTCCATATGCATCAGTCCATCTTCCGCTGACAAATGGTGTCTTCTGGCTCTCATTATTTGCATATGTTATCTCTATATCTCCGGTTACACTGTATCCGTCCTCTGTCTTCTTCACCTTGCATCCTGATATGCTCACAGCGGAGATATCGTACTCGTTCTCTACCTCTGCCTTCACCTTCTCAGGAGTGATCGTCACGCTTCCTGTCTGCTGCGACGCAAGGCTGATCCTGAATGTATAACTGCGGTTCGCCTCAAATGTCCTGTCTATAATGAGTTGTCCGCCGTTCCGTGAGTATGTCTTTTCCAGAACCCCATCAGCATAGATTCTGGTGTATACTGTATTATCTCCGCAGTCCACCGTAAATCTGTACTCTCCGGTCTCCGTTGGGATAAATTCATACTCGATGCCCTCTCCGTCATAGCTTATATCCGCTGTTGTCTTCTGACCCGGTGTTATTTTTCCATTACCTGTCACATACGAATCGTGATATGTAAATGTTATCTGATCATCTTTCTCTCTCGCATAGAGTGCTATAATATAGCTTCCCTTTTTCAGAGAGAAAGCATCTCCACTGCTATATGTATCTGAAAAGCTGCCATCATCCTCAATGGTATATATACCCTTAAGCTCAAAGCCCTGTCTCTGAAGGGATACCACTCCATCTGACGCAATATCAAATCTGTACAGCTTTACATCCCCAGTGTTCTCAACACCTGAAAGCACCGCAGGCTCACCTGATATCAGGTACTCCAGCTCATCCACATTCAGATCCACGACATCAAATGATGCTCCCTGAACTTCACAATCGTCAGCCATTCCCCATATGTAAGGTATTATCTCATATGATCCGGTCTGTTCTGTTATCGTGTCGATGCTTAAATAGCTGCTCACCCTGCCGTTTTTCGTGATCGTATAGCTTGTATCATCGTCATCCGCATCAAATGTTCTGGTGCTTCCATCAGAATATGTGACAACGGTTTTTATGCTACCCTTAAGCTCATCAAATTCCCTCAGATATTCAGTCTTAGAAACGGTTGTGCTTACGCTTACAGCCTTGACGATCTCCTTCATTGTCACGCCGCATTTATTTACATTTTTTCCCGGATACACACATACATACAGATCCCCGCCTGCTGTGTCAAATCCCGCACTGCCAAATCCATCAGATGAATAAGCCACGTTGTTAGTCGTTATCTCTGTTCCATTTGCATCTAAAATCCTGATGCCATCGATCTTCTCATCAGCGGATACCACATACGAACCCGCCTGGGCACTTACCTTATATACATACACATATCTGTCGCCTGAAATATCAAGCGTCTTTGAGCCGTCCCATGTTCCAAGGCTCATGCTCTGTGCAGTCTTCACTGCAAATGGTATCTCAACCGTATCCATGCCATCCGCACCATCGATTGCAAGTTCAACCATGTATCTGCCTGTATCAACCCTGCTGCCAAGGCCTGCGATCTCGACATACTTTCCAGTTTTCTCGTTATATCTGTACCATGTACTCGTGATCAGCTCATTATCATCGCTGTCACCGACACTGGCCTCTTTTACACTGCCATCATCATATACAAACTGGAGAGTCTCTCTATCCAGAAGGTTTTTGATACCTGATAATTTCATATCTGGAAGGAATTCATAGGTTCTGTTATCTCTCAGCTTCCATGAACTGATCTTTGAATTTGACAAAGTTTCTCCCCTTGTCACATTCATGCTCCAACTGGTCTGCGTATCTCCCCACTTGTCCTCTACTCCGCCATCGAGACAGATATAGTATGTATTGCCGCTCTCAAGTGCAGCCTCGCCATCCGATACACTAAGTTTCTTCAGATCATACATTGTCTCATCGTCAGCGTCGATCTTGCTGTAGATCTCCATACCGCCCACTGGGGCAAATGTATACCTGGCAGATATCGAAGGCTTAAACGTATAGTATGCACTGCCATTCTCCGACATGCTTGCCTGATTAGAGCCCTCCGCAAGACTTCCGGCAGCAACATCCTCTATATCCTTTATCTCTATGTCATATGCATAAGAGTCCTCACTATACAGTGTGTATATCCTAATCTGTGCCGCTCCGACAGGGCACTCATTTTCCATATCTGTAACTATCTCAGCACGTACCTCGTCTCCTCTGGAGGTTTCCACACTGTCCGAATCGTCAAATACCAGATCTTCTGTTTTTCCGTCAGCATATGAGATCTTTACTCTGGTGCCATCTACATAACTGCTGATATCCTTATCATAGCTGCCCATTCTGATAAAATCTGTGTTCTCGGGAACAGCAAGCATGTCTGTCACTTTTGGAATAAAACTGAGTCTCACATTTGTCTTGGAAGTAGATAACTCATTATACAGGCCTACGTAATAAGTGCTGCCTCCGGTAAGTTTTCCTGTAACCTCTACCGGGCCCTCATCACCGGACTCATATACACAATAAGGACTGTCGCTTTCTATTACCACACTTCCGTCAAATGGCATGACAAAACTGTAATAGGCCTTGTCATACTCATCCGTTCCGACACTCACATTGTTGTCACCTTCGGAGAGCTGTCCTGCGCTCAGCTTGTCTATGGACACTACCTTAAGCACTGCCGTGCCGAGCAGCTCCTGATCTTCCTCAGCCGCATTATATCCCACAGCTACTTTGTATTCGCCCTCTAAAAGAGTTACACCTTTTTCATATTCGTACTCTTTCCAGTTATCATCAGATGACGAATAATATACTGTATATCTGTTTCCATTACTGTATCCACTTCCACCGGTCAGATCTATGCTTTCCGTGGACTTATCATTATACTTTATTGTACTGCTCGCACCATTCATGAAGCTTATCGGCGTTCCGGCTGCCCATTCGCTCTTTGCCAGCTTCAATGTCACCCCTGAAGGTGCCGCATACTTCTTCGCCTTGAGCCTGACCTCATTCAATGTTTCATTGTCATCATCCGTTGTTCCTGAAAGTCTGACATAATAGGTCTTTCCCTTGACAAATGAATACCTGTCATTATCGGTCTCAACCACCGCCATGTCCGAATCATATACATCTATAAATGCAGTTGATGATTTATCTACTTCAAACACAAAGTCAGCAGTTGCAGATGGTATAAATCTGTAATACTCGTAACCGTCCACCCTGGTATCATATGCGTAGGTATCCGTCTCACTGATATTCCTTTTTCCTACAAAATATTCAGCAGGAGTCTGCACCTTTGCAGTGTACGAATCGTATATCTTGGTCGACTGGTTTGGCTCACTATCCATTTTATCTGTAAGCTGAACAGTATACGTACCGGCCGGAAGTTTTTCCGCATCCGCATACGATACCATATCCCCTTCATCGCCCTCATAATAATAACTTCCCTTGGAATCCTTCACCCACAGACTGTATGTAACTCCATCTATCTTACAGTCTGAGCCGCTGATACCTGAACTGCGCACCTTTCCACCGGAATAGGTTACCGTTGCGTACGCCGATGTTATGGAGTCTGGTGTTCCCTCCAGTATCGTTGTATTATCCGGCACCATTTTTATTGCCGCCACATCCGGAAGCTTTCTCACGCTTATATTTGCACTTTCGGAAACTGTATAAGAACGGGCATACTTAGACCCAAGAATGTATTTCTCCCCCGCAGTGCACTTGTATACCAGCCTGCAGCATCCACTGCCATCCTTTTTACCTGTAGCAAGGCGCTTACTCTTACTGTTATACAAGGTCTCCTGAAGCATCAGCCGTGACTGGCTTCCCTGCAATATTATCTCATAATATCCTGTCTCATCCGTGACAAATGATATTTTACTCTCCTTGCCATTAACTATGGTCACAACCCCATAGTCACCCTCAAGCTCTGAAATATCCTCTGTAGCTGCTGATATCTCAGCTTCATTCATCTGTACGGCATACGCTGTCATATTTGACAGTAAAGTCTGTGCCTGTGCAGTCGTCATCGGTATATGAATGCACGACGACACCATGGCTACAGTTACAGCCGCAGCCATTATCCCCTTCAATTTCATATGTAACCTCCCTTTTTCTCCCATACATATTCAGCACATTTATGCCGAATATATAAGCACAAAAAATTACAGCCTCATATTATCATGAAGCTGTAATTTAATACAATATAATTAATATTTATGTATAAATAACACAATATCACTTATGCAATTTTACTTTCTAACCAGGTGGATCTGGTAAGCATTGTACTCGCCGAACTTGAGTGGTACAGGAAGTCCTATCTGGTCAAGTCCCTGTCCGCTGTACTCTGCGCCGGTCTCCTCGTCAACATATGTGGCATCCACATCAAGTCCCTTTACTCTGACAAAAGGTACAGGGGCATTGCAGAAGCTCTCCACCGTCACGATATTGACAAGGGTCTCTGACTTGTCCCTTGCGACAAATGACCATGCAGCTACACCTTTGCTCTTATCCGCATCCGTCAGTCTGTAGTAAAGTCCATTATGAAGAAGATCCCAGTACTTCTTGTAGTTTTCTACCTGAGCCTTTACCTCTTCCTTCTCCTCATCGCTGACCTTGTTCAGATCAAGCTCGTAGCCAAAGCTTCCTGCCATGGCAACAACGGCTCTTGTATTGAATGGAGTTGTCCTGCCTGTCTGATGATTTGGAACCGCTGATACGTGTGAACCAACCACCGATATAGGATAGCCAAATGAAGTTCCATACTGTATGTCAAGTCTGCAGATGGCATCTGTGTCATCACTGCACCAGATCTGTGGTGTGTAATACATCATTCCGGCATCAAATCTTCCGCCGCCGCCGCTGCAGCCCTCGATGAACATCTTTGGATATCTCGCCTGAAGCCTCTCCATAAAGTCATATACACCGAGTACATACTTGTAGAGGATAGTTCCATTGTTCTGGATTCCCTCAGTCATGGAGTATACATTTAAGATGCTTCTGTTCATATCCATCTTTATATAATCAACATCTATCTTGTCAAGCACCGCTGTCAGCTGATTAAATATACAGTTTACGACCTCTTTTCTTGAGAAGTCCAGATTGAGCTGGCTTCTTCCCATGACAGGCTTTCTTCCAGGGATCACAAATGCATAATCCGGATGCTCCTTGAACAGCTCGCTCTTCTCGGATACCATCTCAGGCTCGATCCAGATACCGAACTTCATGCCGAGATCCTTAACCCTCTTGACAACATCAGCCATAGGGCCGCCCATCTTATCCTCATTTACAAACCAGTCGCCGAGACCTGACTTGTCGTCATTTCTCACACCGAACCAGCCATCATCCAGAACCAGCATCTCAACGCCGAGCTCTGAAGCCTGCTTTGCTATGTTTACAATATCATCGCCATTGAAATCGAAGTATACTGCCTCCCAACTGTTGATGAGAATAGGTCTCCTCTTTGTCTTGTACTCGCCGCGGCAGATATTGTATCTCACAACGTCATGCATCTTATGTGACATGTCAGCAAATCCATCAGGTGAATAAACCATAACTACCTCAGGTGCCACAAACTCGCTCTCAGGATAGAGCACATACTCAAACATCTCATCCTGAACACCCATATTGAGTCTCACCTGATCTGTCTGATCCTTCTCAACCTCACAGTTGAAGCTTCCGCTATAGAGAAATGAGATTCCGTAGCAGTCACCTGCATCCTCATTCGCATCCTTGCCTGCTATAACCACAAATGGGCTGTGCTGATGGCTTGATGTACCCCTTGTGCTTCCGATCTTCTTCACACCATGATTTATAGCTTCTCTCTCATACATGCGCTCCATAGCATGTCTTCCGTGGAAGTGGATGAGATCATAATCACCTGTCACAAAATCCAGGCTCACACTTGATGCCTTTGCCACAAATATATCCGCATCGCTTATATTTCTGACTATAGCTGATCTTGTGATCAGATCCTTATCCTCTATAATTCCATACAGAAGATCAACCTCCACTCCCACCTGAGGATCCTGAAGAACGATCTTAAGGGTCTCACCCTTCTCGCCGTCATTTGTGTAAGCAGCAGGAAGTCCCTTGAGACTATACTTACTGTCCATCACCTCATATGAAACATATCTGAGATCACATCCATGTATTCCCTCTATGTCCTTTATGTTGAATGCCGGAGTCCTGAAATCTCCGTTGCCGTAGCAGCTATATTCCAGTGGAATGTTGTCCAGAGAGAATTCTCTGTGCTCCTGTGCTTCATAAGGATTGCCTGAGAATCCTCTATCGTAATGAGTTATGACATATGACATATCCCCGTCCATTTTCTTGCCATAATACAGATGAGCCAGATACCCATAGTCGATCACCTTCATCTGATATGTAGTATTTTTGGTGTTCAATGTGAAAAGCTTTTTCTCTTCATTTATCAATATTGCCATGCCCAAGTCCTCCTTTTCGTGATCTCCAGTTTCTCTACAGCCAAATTTCATTTGACTGGTCTTTCCTCATAATTTATCTACAACCAGCTCCGCCGGATTGTATTCCAAGTTCCACCATGTAGTCCACAAATTTCTCCACATATCCATAATCCGCCGCATATGCTGACAATCCAATATATGCCTTGCCATCTGTGTACTCAGTAAGTCCTGCCGCCTTGTATCCTTCAGATACATCTATTCCGACAGGTATCTTCTTCCCCTCTTCATCCTCGTAATAAATTATCCTATCCTTATACTTATCATATATATCGCCGACCTTCTCATCCGACAGGTCTGCAAGTCTGCCGCTCTTCGCCAGACCTATGAGATTGTCATACTGGCACAAGACTGCCTGAGCAGTGTCCGCCTCAAGGTATGCCAGCACCTTCATATAGTAACTGTTCTTATAATCTGAGTTATTTGCCAGATTAAAAAATGCATTGTTGTCAAACGTAACCCTTCCCGGGAGATTTTCTTCCCCTACATACGACACAAATCCCTGTGTCAGCCTGCAGTCCTCTGAAACATCATCGTAGTTGTTCACAAGGACGACATCCAGTATCGGCTTGTCCTCCCTCGTTGCAAACACAACAGTGAAATACACTACAAGTCCCACGAGAACGACCGCACCGATTATCCAAAGCTTGTAATAATCCCAGATATATCCTATTTTTTTGCGGGTGGAGTCCATCTCTTTGATCTTCTGTTTTTCTTCTTCCGTGATTATCGGCTTTCTCATAGACGTCCTCCTTTTGTTTCTGTGTTGAGTGGACGCGTGAGAGGCGCTTCGCGCGGCGTCCACGGCATAGTAAATACTTCGTATTTACGATATATTTTGGAACAGACGCATGGGAGGCGCTCCGCGCGGCGTCCACGGCATCGTAAATACTTCGTATTTACGATATATTTCACAAGGGTGGCGTCAGTAACTGACGTCACCCTGTGGTCATATATAATATCTTCTTTAACTTTCTTTAGAGCTTTCCACCTGATGTTGCAATACCTTCTACGAACTGCTTCTGGAATATCAGGTATATAACGATCATTGGTATACATGATATAAGAGATGCAGCCATCAGCTGTGGATAGTTGGACTGATACTGTCCCTGCATTGTTGCAAGAGCTGCTGAGAGCGGCATCTTGTTTGCACTGCTGTTTACAACCAGTGGCCACATCAGATCCTTGAATGCGAACACTGCTGTGAATATACCGAGGGCAACCATCGATGATCTTGCAAGCGGAGCCATGACAAACACGAATGTCTTTGGAATGTTACATCCGTCAAGTCTCGCTGCCTCCTCGAGATCTCCAGGAAGTCCCATGTAAGCCTGCTTTAGCAGGAAAGTACCGAACGCTGTTACAATTCCCGGGAATACCAGAGCAAACATTGTATTTGTCATGCCCATCTTACTGATCATCAGGAACTGTGGGATGATGAATATCTGTGAAGGAATCATCATCTGGAAAAGTATCAGGGAGAACATAAAGTCTCTGCCCTTGAACTTAAGTCTTGCAAATGCATATCCTGCGAGTGTTGCTGTGAGACATGCACACACAACTCTGAAGAATATGAGCAGTAATGTGTTCTTGTAGAGAACAAGGAAGTTCATGTTATTCCAAACAGTAGTGAACGCGTCTGTACGCCACTGTGATGGGAATATTACGAATGGACTTACCGAAGTTGCCTCTGTTACTGTCTTAAATGCTGTGAGTGTCATCCATACAAATGGCACTATCATAATGATTGAGAATATGATCAGAATGAGGTGAATCAATAATCTCTGCATTCTTCTCTTAAACTGTACGCCTCTTGTCATATCGATTCCCCCTTCCTAGTTATAATGAACCCACTTCTTCTGACCGATCATCTGGAATACTGTAAGTACCATGATGACTGCGAGAAGAAGAACTACTATTGCTGATCCATAACCCTTGTTACCATTCTGGAATGAGTACTGGTAGAACAGATATACGATGGACTCTGTCTTCTTGAGAGCCGGATTGGAAATATCCATTACCATGTATACAAGGTCGAATACCTGAAGTGCTCCGATTACTCTTGTTACGAGTACGAAGAATACTGTAGGGGAGAGAAGTGGAAGAGTGATCTTGAAGAATGCTCTTACTCCTGATGCTCCGTCAATATCTGCTGCCTCGTAGTAATCCTTAGGTATCTCCTGAAGTCCTGCAAGGAACAGAACCATGTTGTAACCAATGATCGACCAAACACCGATGATCGCAACTGAGATCCATGCGATCTTTGGATTGGATATCCACTCGATCTTTGCACCAAGGATGTGGTTTAACAGACCGAACTGTGAATTGTATAACCATCTCCATACCATGGCTACGGCTGCTGGTGCAACTACCATTGGCAGGAAAAATATTGCTCTGTATATTGTTCTTCCATGCATCTTACGATTCAGGAATACTGCAAGTATAAGTGCAATTGCGATTGAGAATGGAACCTCGATGATCGCATACTTGAATGTATTGAGAAGTGACTGCCATACCTCAGGGTCAGCAAACATCTTCTTGTAATTTGCAAATCCTGCAAATGATGAATCTCCGAATGAACCGACCTTGCAGAATGACTGATATATTGTCTGTACTATAGGCCATAAGTTAAGTACGATGATTCCTATCATTGTTGGGAGGATGAATGCCCAGCCCCATTTGCGCTGGTTTCTTTCCCATGTTGTTGACTTCTTTTTCTTGAACTCTTTATTTTCTGCTGCTGCCGGCTTAACTGTCTGTGTCTCTGTAGCCTGAATTATCTCAGCCGCTTTTTCTTCAACTTTCTTGTTGTTATCTGACATAAAATCCCTCCTCTTATCATTTATACTGTAATTAACACCCCATTGTTTCTGGTAAGCAATGGGCAGGACCTTCATCCTACCCACTGTTATGTTATCTTATAAATGCTCTGTAGGATTACTTGTCTTCCTCATCGATGTACTGGTTCATCTGAACTGCGAAGTCCTTACATGACTGCTCCATCTTTGATGGATCTGCCCATGCATCTGCGAAGAATGTCTGTGCAGCCTGTGACCATACTGTTGAATTGTATGTGTAAGGTCTGAGCACGAGCTCATTTGTAACACCTGAAACTGTTGAATCCTTTGTGATATCAAGGTAAGCGTTGAGGTTGAACTTGTCTGTGCAGTTAACCCACTTGTCTGATGTGCCTTCGTAAGCTGACATTGTTACACCGAGCTCAGCCTGCTTCTCCTGCATTTCCTTTGAACCTAACCACTCGATAAGCTTCCAACAGTCATCTGGTCTCTTTGTGTCTGCTGATGCAGCCCATCCAAGTCCGTTACAGATAGAAGTTCTCATACCTGTTGTCTTGTCGTATGGAAGAATTGCTACGTCACAGTTCTCAACGAGATACTCGTTGTCAAGGAATCCTGCTGTCATCCATGAACCCTGTGTGATCATTGCTACTGTACCTGACTGGAACATAACGTCTGTACCTGTCTCTGACATTGTTGTTGCCGGTGGGCAGCAATCCTTGAGGAGCTTTCCTACATAATCCATAGCCTTGATAGTGTTGGCATCGTCATATCCTGACTTTGTGTGATCGTCATTTACGATGTAACCGCCCATTGAGTAAACCATGTTGTAGTATGTGTCCTGATCGTTTGATGTGTTCATACAGAAACCGTACTGATCGCCATTAGTAAGCTTCTTAGCTGCATCATAGAGGTCATCCCATGTCCATGTCTCATCTGGATAAGAAAGTCCTGCATCATCAAACATCTTCTTGTTGTACCAGAGAGCGATTGTATCGTAATCCTTTGGTACTGCGTAATATGAGCCATCATATGTGTAGAGCTCTGTGATCTCTGACATGTAGTTGCTCATATCAACCTTATCGCTCTTCTCAATGTAGTCATCGAGCTTTAAGAGCTTGTTGTTCTTCATGTACATCTGTGAGTTGTTGGAGTGCATCCAGAATACATCCGGCATATCTCCACCTGATGCTCCAGCCTCAAGAAGTGTCCAGTATGAATCCCACTCCTTAACCTGTACATCAACCTTGATTCCTGTCTCTTCTGTGAAGAGATCACATATCTGCTGCAGACCCTTCTGCTGATTGTTATCCCAGATAACCACCTCAAGTGCATCCTTACTGCTACCCTTGCTTCCATCACCGCCGCCACATGCGCACAGTGAAAATGCTGTTGCTGCTGCAAGCCCTACTGCTACAGCTTTCTTCATTGTTCTTCTCATAAAACCTTCCTCCTTTTTACATCACCGGCAGGATTTACGACACCCACATTCTCTTTCATACCCTGAATTCTGCGTCCTGTTCTGCCGGTTCGCCTTACGGCGTTCTGTGTGCTTTCTATGATTGAATTATAAAATTTTGGTGAAGATTTTTACATGGAAAAATGTCAAAATATCATGGGGTTTTGTCACAAATGTATATTTTTAAGTAGTTAAGTTCGCTGTTTTTGTGCTATTTTATGGTATAATGTAGAATACATATGGTAAATTGTAAAATTCGCTATATATTGGCATACCTTTTTGTGCTATAGTTAAACAAACGATATTATCACTTTTTACATCAGGAGGAATTTTATGAACATTTTCAGCAGTGACGGCTGGTTTTCCAGATTTTTTGGAACGCTCGGCGATATTATAATAGTGAACATTCTATTTATATTGTGTAGTATTCCCATAGTCACCATGGGAGCTTCCATGAGTGCAATGTATTTCACTCTGTTAAAGAAGCAGAGGACAGGCGAAAATGGAGGTGTAGTGAAATTATTCTTCAAAGGCTTCAAGGATAATTTCAAACAGTCAACGATTTCATGGCTGCTATTCCTTCTTATATCATTTATATTCACTCTGGATTTCAACCTTTTTGGCAAGGGTGGTCCACAGGAGAACAAGCTCATGTACTACACCAGTGTCGTGCTTATGATATTGACATGCTTCATCGCAATTTACCTGTTCCCTGTCATAAGTGCCTTTAAGAACACATTGAAGAACCTTCTCTTGCAGTCCATTTACCTGGCAGCCAAGAACTTCATATTTACAATAGTGATCATGGTTCTCTACACTCTGCCTGCATATGTTCTGCTATCCAGCACTCAGGTATTCATGGTAGGTATATTCGTGTTCATAGTATGTGGCTTTGGCCTTATAGCATATGTATCATCATTCATGTTTTTGAAGGCATTCACCCCATATCTGGATGAGGTCACAAAGAAGTACACGGACGACGATCCTGCTTCATGGATGCACAGCGATGACCAGACATCTGAATCAGATGAGGATAATCCTGAATCCACAAAGGTGACCAAGAAGCTTATCGTTGACAATTCATATCATGGCAGACAGTAGTTTTTACCGTATATCGTAAATACAGCAAAGGCGGATGTGCGACAAATCGCACACCCGCCTTTTGCTTAATTCAAATTTTTTGATTCAATTATATCTTACAGCTTCGAAGCCTCATGTCCAAACTTGGCATCATTCGTCTCAAGCTCAACCTCAAGATTCCTGAATGACTTAGGACTCATTCCAAACTTCTGCTTGAATGCTTTGGAGAAAGAAAGAGAATCCTCATAACCACACTGATATGCGATTATATTGATCTGTTCCTTTGATGACCGGAGAAGACTTGCAGCTTTCTCCAATCTGAAGTTGATAAGATACTCCTGAGGAGATACACCCATCTCCTTCTTGAAGCTTCCTGTCAGATGACTTCTGCTGATTCCTATGAAATCCGCAATGTCATCGATCTTGATCTTGTTCATGTACTTCTCTGTTATGAAGTCGACAGCAGCCTTTACATATATCTTACTTGGATACTCAATGTTATCAGATTCCTGCGCATCGGAGGCATTATCCTCCATAATGGTTGCGAAGAGAAGCATCAGTGCACTCATTCTCTTCACCTCGTTTATACGTGTGATCTGGGAATATTCGAGCATCTTGTTGATACATTCTGCACACGTATCCATCTGCTCTATCTTGATGATAGGTGAGCCCTTTACATACCCCATCGCCTCAATAAAATCTTCAGCTCTGTAGCCATGAAATCCAACCCACATGTAGCTCCATGGATCATCATCGTCAGCCCTGTAAGTAGTCTCCTCACCAGGTCTGATGATAAACGCCTGTCCAGGTCCCAGTTCATAAGTCTTCCCCGCAATTGTAAATGTACCCTTGCCCTTCTTTACCATATGGATAACATATGATTCTCTGACGTATGGACCAAACTTCCAGCCTTTTATACAATCCTCTCTGCCACAATAGTCCAGACTGATTGCGGTACCCCACATATAGGAGTTCGACAACTGTAGATCTTCCAGACAAGCAAAACCAACACTGTCAGTTAAACCAACCTTTCTTACCATAACCCGTCCTTTCCTTTACCATATCTTTGCCACCCTTTTATATAAGTTAACACCAAAAACACCTTTATATTTTAACAAAAGCAGACAAACCTGTCAATTTTCAGATCTGTCTGCTTCCCGTAAAATATTTATAAATTATGTCTTACCAGTGACGGTAACCAAATACTGTTGCAGCGTTCTTGAAGTAGCTGAGTACCTGCTCTGCACATGTTGCGCTGTCACTGAATATCTTTTCTGCGATGTTATCTATAACAGTGATGAGGAATACTGAGATAACTATAGCAGCGATAACTGCAAATATCTTTGAGTTGTCATTTGTCTCAAGGTTATCGAATAACGCATGAGCTGCGATCACGATTCCGCAAAGGCTTATTCCGAGGAAGAGTATGTATCCAAAGCCTCCGATGATTCCGCTGAGGAAATCAACCTTGTGGAAGAGTGCTGAGATGATCTCAAATATGATTCCTGCAACCATTGCTATTGCCTCATAAAGTGCAAATACACCAACGGCGTTAAGTGCTTTTCCAAATGTGATTCCACCCTTGAATATAATTCCTCCGGCGATAAATACCGCTGCTGTCATGATGACTGCTGCGATTATAGTGAAGAAGAACATGTAGAATCCCTTTGCTATTGAATCGCCAAAGTCAAATCCCATTATGAGGAATCCGACAGTTACAAATATAAGTGAGAGGATGGCATTTACTCCTGCAAGTATTCCGCCAGGAACCATGTTGTCACTCTGAACCATCTCACCCGCTGTATCTGCAGGGCTCTTGAAAAGACCTATCACATTCTTGAGAAGATCATTTATCATATTGCCCACTGCTGATGGCTTCTTCGGCTGTGGCTGTGCATAGCCCTGCTGGCCGTACATCTGCTGGTTCATCTGTGGCTGGCCGTAGCCCTGCTGACCATACATCTGCTGGTTCATCTGCTGACCGTAGCCCTGCTGATTGTATGCTCCCTGGTTCATCTGCTGGCCATAACCCTGCTGATTATACATCTGCTGGTTCATCTGCTGACCGTAGCCCTGCTGGTTGTATGCACCCTGCTGGTTCATCTGCTGGCCGTAACCCTGCTGATTGTATGCACCCTGCTGGTTCATCTGCTGGCCATAGCCTTGCTGATTGTACACTCCCTGCTGACTCATCTGCGGCTGGCTGTAAGCCGCTGCCTGCTGATCTGCCTGTGGCTGGCTGTTCTCCGCCGCCTGCTGATTTGTCTGTGCCTGATCTGCCACCTGCTGTTTTCCCTGTGGCTGACCAAACTGCTGATCCTGATTCTCGTTCATTCCTGTTACCTCCAATTCCTTTCCCTGTGTGAAAATATATCAAAAATATGATACCAAATCCCCCTGGTTTTGTCATCATATCATTGCTCTATAAACTTCTGTGCAATATTGAAGGATCTGACTCAATCCTTATAATAGCCATCGAAATAGTTAATCGGGCTGTGACTGTCATACTTTGCATGATACACAAATGTGGCATAATCAACATATTCCGCTTTTTTCTCCTCATTCTGTCCAATATTGTTGGATCTTACAAGAGCAGAAATCACTATGGATACCGTTAAGCATATCCCGCACACGATACCTATTGCAACATACAAAAATACTATCGAACCCATGTCTTATCCTGCCTTTCCTTAACGTATTCTATAGTGCCATAGCTTCTGAATCTGTGAATATCTATCCTTGATCTGTGAAGCTTGTTGATCGCACGCCAGAAGCTCACCAAACTATATATAACTCCAGCCACATACGCGGAAAATACCATAAAAGCTCCACTTGAATCACCCACATCTGCACTTATCCTATACAGATCCGTCATAAGTCCCCCAACAAATACAGATACATATGTACACAGCACAACCATCACTGTCATAAGTATTGCTATGGATGCCCCAACCTTAAATCTGTTGGATGGGACATTTCCCACGACCTTGCCGGTCTGCCCATTCACCGCCACGGTATAGAGTATTCCCTGATAACGAAAAGTCATGAACCACGCTGGCAGCAATGCATACTCAATATCCGTCATCTTTATATCCGTTTTTTCCTCAGTAACCCGTGCGTTTTTCGGAACATCACTCATCATCTCTTCCTTCACCGCATCATTGCTCTTTCTCTTTGCAACGGCTGCGATCTCGGCAGCTGGTACATCGTACCTGTCCGTGTAAAATCCGGACAGATATTCTGGAGAAAACGTCAAAGCCTTGTCGAAATCATAAGGTTCCAGCCTTCCCGAAATGTGATCATTCAATCTTCTTGTTGCATCCCCAGGTACCCTTGGAACTGTACACTCACAATCTCTCATACAATTGTGTGTGATAGTTCTGTCTGCAGCTTTCTGTGCAACTACTGCTATAGAACCAAAGCATTTTTCATAATTACTAACGCGCTCGCCTTTTTCATTCTCCTGAAATACATACTTGAGCTTTTTTCTAACATGATAAGACGCCAGCCAATATGGTATATATATTCCTCGTATCTTATCAATCTCAAATTTCTTTATCTCATCCGGAACAAACCACCCCTTACAGAACCTGTCACGTATAAGCTGTTCTGCTCTCTTCTGAGAAATTCCAAATGGAATAATAAGATCCGGCTCCAGTTCATCCTTAACTCTGTCAACCAATATCATCGGCTGCCCACAATACGCACAGAAACTGGAAGTTTCCGTGGATTTCACCATAAGTCTTGCACCACAGGATGTACATTCATATAGATTCATATCCATATACCTTGGTGATTCATCATCCTTTCCAATATTGATCTCATCCAATGTGTATATCGTATCCGTGGCATCAGTTATGTATCTTTTTATTCTGGCAATCTTCTGAATTGCCTTATAGCTTCTCTTATCTACAAGCTCTCCATCCTCATTCCTGGTCATGGCAGAGTTTTCTTCTCCTATGCCTCTGCTGATCACCGAATCACACTGCGTACACTGCAGCTGCCTCGTCTTAGGATTCAGTACCACAACACCGCCGCAGGATGGACATTTTACTGTAAGATTCATTGCATGTTACCCCCATGTCTACCAAACATAAGCCCCATTTGACTAAAACAGTATCATCTAAATTATAAGCTATCAAGTAGTCAAATTACAACTATATGTACCTGTAACGGATGTAAATATTACATAAAACGTCTTATCATCCAAATAAAGCTGTATCATAACCATTCCATCACAATACAGCTTCATAATGTTATCAATTTATCTTATTCACGTCGTCTTTATTGGTGTCGGAAATTATATAATGTGGTCTTCCCTTGGTCTCCATATATGTCTTGGCGATATATTTACCCATTATTCCTATGCACAGGAACTGGAGTCCTGATACAAACAGTATGATGCACACAAGTGACGGCCATCCCGCAACAGGGTCTCCCCACACCAGCTTTCTTATGAAGAAGAAAAGCATCATGACAAATGCGACAAATGTACAAAATATTCCAAATCCTGAAGCTATACTCATCGGCGCCTCGGAGAAGTTGATTATTCCGTCCAGTGCGTATTTGAAAAGCTTCCAGAAGTTCCACTTCGTCTCGCCCGCAACTCTCTCCACATTCTCGTATTCCAGCCATTTTGTCCTGAACCCGATCCAGCCAAATATTCCCTTGGAGAATCTGTTGTACTCGCACATCGACACGATGGCATCCTTCATCTCTGCCTTCATAAGCCTGAAATCCCTGGCGCCATCCACGACATCGGCGTCGGATATCTTGTTGATGATCTTGTAGAACATCCGCGCAAACCAAGATCTTATCGGCGGCTCGCCCTTTCTGGTGACTCTTCTGGTCGCCACACTGTCATATTCTCCCTGCTCAAGTATACCGAGCATCTCCGGGAGCAGACTCGGCGGATCCTGCATGTCGGCATCCATCACCGCCACGTAATCCCCATCTGCATTGCAGAAGCCCGCATACATTGCAGCCTCCTTACCAAAGTTTCTGGAAAATGACAAATACTTGAAATAATCGTATTCCTCTGAGATCTTTTTCATGGTCTCAAGAGTCTTATCCGACGAACCATCATTAACCATAAGAACCTCAAAATCATACTGCCTGAGTTCCTGTCTCACCTTGTCCAGCTCCCCTGCAAATATCGGAAGAGCCTGCTCTTCGTTATAGCATGGAATTATCAAGCTAACTTTTTTCATTTTGTTTCACCTGCTTTAAATTTATAAATTCGTATTCCTGAAAATCTGTATTCTATAGATTTCTTTGTATACTTTGTTATCTCTGCTATTTTCTCAGTCATCTTGTGTATCTTTTTCTTTTCAAATTTTGGATCATTGATGACCGCCACATATATCTCATCGCCACAGTCCTCCACCAGGTCTGCGATGCTGTCTATATCATCCTCATACACATACCTGCATCTTCCCATCTGGGAAAATACGTTCATTCCCGCGTACACGTTGTTCCATTTGCCATCTCCGTGACACAGTATGATACAGTCCTGTCCCTTCATCTCCTCCAAGGCTGTGCTCCAGTCGCTGTAGCCCCTGTACTGCCAGTCTACACCCTTTACAGCTATACTGCCTGCACATAATGCAAGGCATATGACAGCGGTTACAACTGCACATCTCTTCCTGGTTATTACTGGAACCAGCTTCATCATACACCATATCATAAACACAGCCACTATAGGAAGTGCCGAGTAGATATATCTTGCATTTACAAGCTCGGACCCCTGTATTCCCACAAATGCAAGAACGGCGTCGGCCACGATAACCCCCGCCAATAACAGTGAGCGTGACTCTATACTTCCTGCTCTGTCCGCATCTATATCTCTCCTGTGTGTACATACTCTGTAGGATAATCCATCATTTTTCCTGACCAAGGATATCCTTATATCCACAAATGAAAGCACTATCCTTGCCACGATGAGCACCAGTGCCACAAGCACGATCAGCGGAAGCAGTCCTGCAAAATACGACCTGTTTATATAACTGATATAATATAAGAATTTGTGACCGGAAAGTCCTATCAGATTATCGGTAGCATAGCTTCCCCTGTAACCAAATATGTGCTTTATCGTTGCGGGAAATACCGCTATTGCCGCACCAAGTCCAGCAACAAGACTAAAGCCATACGCAAACATCTGCTTTACCTTTCGCATATACAGCAGGTATATACATACACACAATCCAAGTCCGGCAACATAGAAGTAGAAATAATAGTGTGTGAGTCCGCCGAACATGACCGCCAGTGCCAGCAATATAAAATACGGCACGGTCATCTTCTTTTTATGTCTCAGTATATATACATGAACCGCCGTCAGCAGCAATACATTCAAGGTCTGAAGAAGATACATCCGTATGAGCATACAGTTGCTTATGCCCACCGATGATACGCCCCACAGAGCTGCCGCCATCAGTCCATACCATCTGTTTCCAAGCAGATATGCCGCCACATACAACAGAAGAATATCCACAAATATCAGGAGTATGAGGTTGAGCACTATTCCCGGAACTGCACTGTATCCCGCTCCTTTGAAAAAGTAGCACACCGTATGCAGCAGCATATAATATACCGGCGGGTGGACATCATTTTCCTGATTTCTGTATGCCGCACTGTAGTTGAATGAATCATCGTTATAATTCATATAGTTCTCAAAATATGACCCCGTCACCCACTCATCGAGTGGCGTGTTGTCCTCTCCCGGATGGAGGAAAGTCTTGTCCGTGGAGTTTGCAAGGCCATAGCTGTACACCTCATCACAAAACAGATACTGTCTCTTAAGCCCGTAGTGGATGCACAGTCCATACTGCAATAACACCAGCACTATGCATGCGATCCAGAAATACCGATTTGTCCTGATTTCTTTATTTTTCTTTACACTCTCTGTCATAATCTATTCTCCCACTGTCTTTGCCCATATAATAAGAGCAGTTTACCTCCTTTGTATACTTAATTTATTTTAAAATAAAAAACGGACTGCTACATTGTGACCGTATATTATACGTCACTGTAACAATCCGTTTGTTTATGATTATTTTTCTTTATTACTTTTCAAGTATATCGTAGATAAGATCCATGACCTTGTCACCAAATGCTGCTGACTCCTTCTGTGCCTCATCGTATGATGAACCCTTGATTCCGTAGTAGAACTTGATCTTTGGCTCAGTTCCTGAAGGTCTTACTGCAAGCCATGCATCGTTCTCAAGCTCATAGTAGAGTACATTTGCATTAGGGAAACCGGTAGGCTTAACCTCGCCTGTCTCGATGTTTCTTATATACTCAAGACGGTAGTCACGAACTACCTTTGTCTTGTAGCCTGCAACATCCTCAGGTACATTTGCACGGAGGATATTCATGATGTGTCCGATCTTCTTTGATCCCTCAACACCCTTGAGTGTTACGGTCTTGATATCATCTACATAATATCCGTACTTCTCGTACATATCCATCATCGCATCCCAGAGAGTCTTACCCTGACCTCTGTAGTAAGCTGCTGCCTCACAGAGAGCCATAGTTGCAACAACCGCATCCTTGTCTCTTGCATGTGTTCCGATCAGGCATCCGTAGCTCTCCTCAAATCCGAAGAGGTATGTTCCCTTGCCTGTCTGCTCAAATCTGAGGATCTCGCGTCCGATGTTCTTGAAACCTGTGAAACACTCGATGAGATCTGTTCCATAATACTTTGCTATAGCATCTACCATGTTGGTAGTAACGATAGTCTTGATGATTGCTCCGTCTGCTGGAAGGCTGCCATTCTTCTCCTTCATCTGGCTTACCTCATACTCGCAGAGTAAGCTTCCTGACATGTTACCTGTGAATACCTTGTACTCACCTGTCTTGGAATCCTTGGCGTAGCATCCGAGTCTGTCGGCATCAGGGTCTGTTGCCAGAACGAGATCTGCATCGACCTCCTTTGCCAGCTTGAGTGCCAGTGCAAATGCTTCCTTTGCCTCTGGGTTTGGATACTCAACAGTTGGGAACTCTCCATCCGGAAGCTCCTGCTCTGGTACCACATATACATTCTCGAAACCGATCTCCTTAAGAATCCTTCTTACAGGGATGTTGCCTGTTCCGTGAAGTGGTGTGTACACTATCTTGAGATCCTTGCCATACTTGTCAATTGCATCCTGATTGAGGATGAGCTTCTTGAGCTCGCCCATGTATGCGTCATCAACCTCTGAACCTATAGTTACAAGAAGCCCCTTCTTCTTTGCCTCTACCATGTCCATGGTCTTTGTATCTGCGAAATCTGTGATGGCCTTTACCTCGGCCATGATTCCCTGGTCATGAGGTGGTGTGATCTGTGCGCCATCCTCCCAGTATACCTTATATCCATTGTACTCTGGTGGGTTGTGTGATGCTGTTACATTGATACCAGCTACACAGTCCAGATATCTCACTGCAAATGAAAGCTCAGGTGTCGGTCTAAGTGACTCGAATCTGTAAGCCTTTATGCCATTTGCTGCCAGGCAGAGAGCTGCCTCCATAGAGAACTCAGGTGACATTCTTCTTGAATCATAAGCTATTGCCACACCTTTGTCCTGCTTGCCCGCCTTGATGATGTAGTTTGCAAGTCCCTGTGTAGCCTTGCGCACTACATATATGTTCATTCTGTTAGTACCAGCTCCGATGATGCCTCGAAGTCCGGCTGTTCCAAATACAAGATCACAATAGAATCTTTCTTCTATCTCTTTCTCGTCGTCCTTGATCGCTAAGAGCTCATCCTTGGTTTCCTGACCAAACAAAGGATTGTTCACCCACTGCTCATACACGTCCTTGTAATTATAATCGCTCATCATTTTGCCTCCTGTGAAATCTATTGCTTTATGTTACCCATAGAGCATCCTACAAATGGAAAACACACACACGAAAAAACCATCTGTAAAATACATCACAATTCAGTATCACGTGTCTAACTCAATTATTATCCACGCCCCAACATTATACTCTTAATTTGTCAGCTTGTGAAGTCCATAGGTATCGTTAATTTCACTCAAAATTTTGAGCTTTTCTTGGTCATCTTCGATAACTTTTTGGAGTTTTTCCATCAAAACCGGGGATATGTAGCTCTTTCTGGTGTTCATATACCGGTTACTTATCTTCCAGAACTTCTCCGGGAAACTGTACATAAGATATATGAATTCATAATCCTCATGTTCAAGATAATTGATCTGACTGTACGCACTCAGAATGTCCTTCGCCATGGTGATATCATACCTGTTCTTCTCCATGGCTTTGCGGAGAAACTGGTACAGATCCATGAGCTGGTATCCCACATGGAACCGGTCAAAATTTATGGTTGCTATGTATCCATCACAGAACATCACGCTGTGATAATTATACGAGCCGTGACAATAGCCAAGCCATTTGTCGTTGTATGTGAAATTATCCTGAAACAGCGACAGACACTTCTCTGCCTGGCTGTAAAAATAATCAAATGTCTTTATGTACAGCATCTCAAAGTCATTCTTCAGGGTTCTCCTGCTGACAAAATTTCTTATCCTGCGAAGCTCATTTACCTTTCTGTCCAGATTTCCCGGAGTTTTTTTTGTGTATGACGTATTCTCCTCCATGTACAGTTCCCTTCCGGCTCTGTGAAACCACGCCAGATTTATAACTGCTTTCTCAAGATCCCTTATGCTTGATGCATTACACTCCCGCCCTTGGAAATATTCCCTGCACACAAATGGATTTCCATACCTGTCGCAGGTCACCAGCTCGTCTTCTCTGTTGGCCACGACCCGGTCTATATTACAGAAGCCCTTTTCATATATCTTATCCTTGAATTCCTTCTCCTGCTGAAGCCTCTCGTCAGTTCCATTCAGGGATGACACCTGTCTGACCCCCTTGTCCGTCATCAGGATCACAGCACCTCTGCCTCTGCCCGTTCCCTGTACTTCCATATCGTATGCTTCATACACTTCACCCATTTTTTCAGCCAAATAAAAACCCCCTCCTACAACTGTCGCTCGGGGGTATCTGTGAAGTGTGTATCTATCTGGCTTACCTAATCATGAGCGCTCTCGCTCGATGAATCCTGCAACGGCACTAGCACTCGCTCCGCATCGCTGAGTGCCGGCGGATTCATATGTCATGATTATGGTAATGTCAGATAAGATACACACATCCACTTCACAGATAAACCCTCGCTCACTTTATAGCAATAATAACCTGCTAAATTATTGTATGAGGGGCTGTTAAGTTTCATTCTTAAGTTGTAACTTTTTATTTGTCTGTTTTACGACGGGTATCGCTGATGCCTACATCTGCTTTACCTGATCCAGCAGATATTCCCTGTCGTTCTTCTCCGGGTCTTCTATAACCATATCCAGCAGTTTCTGAAGTATCTCGCCCATCTGAGGTCCCGGCTTTATTCCCAGCTTTATGAGGTCTCCGCCATTTACCTTGAGGTCCTTGATCCTGACGCAGTCAGCATCTGCCACGATCTCTTCATATTTCTTCTCAAGCTCCGCAAGCTGGCTCTGTCTCTCCTCCAGCTTGTAATCACTCTGGGCAGCCATATCGGCTTTCTTGATCTCGATTATATATGGGAAGAAATCCTTTCCAACCTCTCCGAGAAGCTTCCTGATGATATTCTTCTTCGGAACGCAGCCCATGCCAAAGTCATGCCATCTCACCAGCTTGCACACGTCCTTGATGGTATTGTTGTCAAACTTCAGTCTTCTGAGAACCGCCTCCGCCAGTGGAACTCCTGCGATCTGGTGGTCGTAAAAGTGATCTGTTCCATTCTCGTCCACAGTGTGTGTGGATGGCTTGCCTATATCGTGGAGAAGTGCCGCCCATCTCATGGTTACATCAGCTCTTATATTCTTAACCGCCTCAATGGAGTGTACACCCACATTGTATCTGTGATACTGGTTGTTCTGTGGCTGCTCCATCATCTTGTCAAATTCAGGAAGGATATATGCAGTGATCCCTGTAACATAGGCCTCGAGCAGCTTGTCCGGATGATCTGATACAAGGAGCTTTGTGAGCTCCACCCTGATCCTCTCCGCACTTATATCCTTGAGGTACTGTGCCTGGATGATCATGGCCTTTCGGGTATCCCTCTCTATGTCAAATCCAAGCTGTCCCGCAAATCTTATGGCTCTGAGTATCCTAAGTGCATCCTCATCGAATCTGTCCCTTGCCACACCGACAGCTCTTATAACCTTGTCATTCAGATCCTGCACACCGCCAAACATATCTATTATGCCCTTGCTGTGGCTGTACGCCATGGCATTTATGGTGAAGTCTCTTCTCTTCAGATCCTCCTCAAGGCTGGCTGTGAACTCCACCTGATCCGGTCTCCTGTGATCACTGTACTCTCCATCTATCCTATACGTCGTGACCTCATAGCCTTCCTTGCCCATCATGACTGTTACGGTTCCATGCTCTATTCCTGTATCTACGGTTCGCCTGAATATCTCCTTGACCTGCTCAGGTCTGGCAGATGTGGTGATATCCCAGTCCCCCGGCTCTCTTCCGAGTATGCTGTCTCTCACGCAGCCGCCGACTATATAGGCCTCATAGCCTGCTGCCTCAAGACCCTCTATAACTTTATTTGCTCCCTCTGGAATGTCTATTCTCATATATCTTCTCTCCGCATCTTTATATCTGTAAAATAATAACTTCTCCAGCAAAATGCTGAAGAAGTTATTATACATGATTATTATCTATATTTTAGTATGCTCTTCCGAAGTATACCATCTTCTTGGCCGGCTTGCCGCAGTGTACACATACATCTGAAAGATGCTCCTGTGCAAATGGCATACATCTTGTGGATGCTCCTGTCTCATCCTTGATAGCCTCCTCACAAGCTGTCTCGCCGCACCACATAGCCTTTACAAAGCCCTGCTCGTTGTCGATGATATTCTTGAACTCATCCCAGTTAAGCGCTGCATGTGTATGTGAATCTCTGTGAGCCTTTGCTCTCTCGAACATATCCTTCTGGATAGTCTCAAGAAGCTCTCCAACCTTTGTATCTATCTCATCAAGTGATACTGTGATCTTCTCTCTTGTGTCACGGCGTACCAGAACTGCCTGATTGGCCTCGATATCCTTTGGTCCGATCTCAACTCTGATAGGAATACCTCTCATCTCCTGCTCTGAGAACTTCCAGCCTGGGCTCTTGTCGCTGTCATCGACCTTTACTCTGAATGCTCCAAGCTTCTCACGGAGCTCTGCTGCCTTCTCAAGCACTCCTGCTTTCTTCTGCATGATAGGAATGATCATGACCTGAGTTGGAGCAACCTTTGGAGGAAGTACAAGACCTGAATTGTCTCCGTGAACCATGATGATGGCTCCGATAAGTCTTGTTGTCATACCCCATGACGTCTGATGAACATACTTGAGCTTGTTGTCCTTGTCTGTAAACTGTATTCCAAATGCCTTGGCAAATCCGTCTCCGAAGTTATGGCTTGTTCCTGACTGGAGCGCCTTGCCATCGTGCATAAGTGCCTCTATTGTGTATGTTGCCTCTGCTCCTGCGAACTTCTCCTTCTCTGTCTTCTGTCCACGGATAACAGGCATAGCCAGTACATCCTCACAGAAGTCTGCATACAGATTCAGCATCTGTATTGTTCTTGCCTCAGCCTCCTCGGCTGTTGCATGTGCAGTGTGTCCCTCCTGCCACAGGAACTCTCTTGAACGAAGGAATGGTCTTGTCTCCTTCTCCCAACGCATAACTGAACACCACTGATTATATACCCTTGGCAGATCACGATATGACTGGATATCATTCTTGTAGAAATCACAGAACAGAGTCTCTGATGTAGGTCTTACACACATACGCTCTGTGAGTGGATTGAGTCCGCCATAAGTAACCCATGCTACCTCAGGTGCAAATCCCTCAACGTGATCCTTCTCCTTCTCAAGAAGGCTCTCTGGAATAAGCATAGGCATGTACACATTCTCCACGCCTGTTGCCTTGAATCTCTCATCAAGCTGCTTCTGTATAAGTTCCCAGATTGCATATCCTGCGGGCTTGATAGCCATACATCCCTTCACGTTGGTATATGCGATAAGTCCTGCCTTGAGGACAACGTCTGTATACCACTGTGCAAAATCTTCATCCATGGAAGTGATAGCTTCAACCATCTTCTTATCGTTTGCCATCTTATTTATCTCCTTAATTCTAAAACATTCTATATCTGCTGCATAGCTGAACTACCTAATGCATACACTCTTTAATCTACAAAATTTCAGGACGTATGTCAACACGAAACATGCCAACATCCGCCCTGTAAATACCATTTTAACTAAAACTCATCCAGATCCAGAATGGCAAATGCTCCGCCCTCTGGCTCATGCTTGAACACCATGTGTTCCCCTGTTGTCGGATGGTCAAATTCCAATCTGGACGCGTGAAGTCCTATCTCTTTATATTTCTTCTTCGTCTTCTGGAACTTAGGGTTGTACTTCGTGTCACCCCATATTCCGCACTTTCTCTTCGCAAACTGAGCCCTGATCTGATGATGTCTTCCAGTTATGAGTTCAACAAGTATATATGACAGAACCCCCTCGTCCGTATCCATGACATCCAGCACCTCATATTCCAGCTCGGAATACTTTGCTCCAGGTGTGTCCTTGTCCACGACCTTTGTCACATTGTCCTTAGTATCGTGAAGAAGATAATCCTTCAAAACTCCCTGGTCATTTGGAAGCTCACCAGTGAGGATCGCCTGATAATACTTCATCATAGAACCATCCTCGCTCTGCTTTGAGAGATTTGCAGCCGCCTCAGGAGTCTTGGCAAATACCATAACTCCGCCTACAGGCCTGTCCAGTCTGTGTATAGGCACAAGATATGGCTCCTCTTTTCTGTTCTCCTTCTCGTATATCCTGAGCTTGAGCATACTCACCATGCTCTCTGAATTGGTCTTGTCTGGCTGAGTTGGCACACCACATGGCTTTACAGCCACGATTATATCATTATCCTCATGTAAAATGTTTAATTTCATTTGTTTTCTCCTCATTCGCCGTCTGGGGCTTATTATGAAAGCCTTACGATTACTTCGCCACTTCGTGGCTCTCGTAATCGCACATTCATTCGCATTCCTGCCTATCGGCATACATGCTCATGAATATCTGCCCATCCGATGAACATGCAGCGTTTCATGCAAGCATGAACGCTGCATGTTCGCCGTCTGGGGCTTTCTTATCACATCCTAAACCTATAGCCCACGCCCCACACAGTCTCTATGTACTGTGGATTCGATGTGTCAAATTCAATCTTCTCTCTGATCTTCTTGATATGAACAGTAACCGTGGCTATATCTCCTATGCTGTCCATATTCCATATCTTGCTGAACAGCTCATCCTTGGAAAATACCTTGTTTGGGTTGCTGGCAAGGAAGCACAGTATATCGAACTCCTTATTCGTAAATACCTTCTCCTCGTTATCAACATACACTCTTCTGTCCGTCTTGTCTATCTTAAGACCTCTGATCTCGATGACGTCATTCTTGAGTGCCGTTGAACCAACAAGTCTCTCGTATCTGGATATGTGCGCCTTGACTCTTGCCACCAGCTCACTTGGACTGAATGGCTTTGTGACATAGTCGTCAACTCCCAGACCAAGACCTCTGATCTTGTCTATATCATTCTTCTTGGCTGTTACCATGATGATCGGAATATCCTTCTTCTCCCTTATCTGTCGGCATATCTCAAATCCATCCACCTCAGGGAGCATGAGATCCAGAAGGATAAGACTGTATTCCTCATCCAATGCCTTCTCAAGACCCTTAAGTCCATTTGTCTCTATCTCTACCTCGAAATCATTGAGCTCCAGATAATCTCTCTCAAGCTCTGCAATACTAAGCTCATCTTCTATGATCAATATCTTACTCATCTGTATCTCTCCTTTTCTTTAGTGAATTTATGATCTGCAATGATCCTTTTCTCTGACCATCCTTTTTCTGATTGTCTTTTCTCTGATCATCTTTTTTCTGTGTATCCTTTTTTACATTTGCCTGCTGTTCACCGCTGGCGTCAGAAGTATCACCCTCGATCTCCTCAACCTTTGGAATATACTTCTTCAGGGTAAATACTATCGTTGTTCCGACACCAAGCTGGCTTGTGGCATATATGTTGCCGCCATGCTCCTCAACGATCTTCTTGCATATAGCAAGTCCAAGACCACTTCCGCCTCTTGACTGTCTTGCGCTGTCAGCTCTGTACATTCTGTCAAATATATGAGGCAGGCTTTCTGAATCTATTCCACGGCCATTGTCGCTTATGGATACCTTAACCTCCGCGTCATTGTCATATATGTTGATATCTATCTGTCCATATTCCTTATCGGTATACTTGATAGCATTTGTAATTATGTTGTTGATGACCCTCTTGAGCTGGTCAGGATCAACTATGACCTTCACATCGTCATCACAATAGTTCTTGTATGTTAGCGTCATGTTCTTGGAAAGGAGCGTCGTATATACCTCCTCCATACAGTCATCAAAATAATCCTTCACCGATACCCTGTGGAACTCATATGGTATGGCGTTGTTGTTGATATTCGTATACAGTGAAAGCTCATTGATGAGGCTGTCCATCTCATTTGCCTTGCTGTATATCATCTTCAGATATCTCTCCTGCTTCTCAGGGGTATCTGCAACTCCATCCATGATTCCCTCCACATAACCCTTGATGGTCGTGATAGGAGTACGGAGATCGTGTGATATATTGCTTATGAGCTGCCTGTTCTCTTCCTCATATCTCATCTTCGCCTTGGTAAAGTCTGACAGTTTCTGTCTCATATCCTCAAATGACTCACAGAGCTCACCAACCTCATCGACTCTGTTATCGCCAAAGTCTATCTTCTCGTCAAGGTTGCCTGAGCCCATACGCTCTGCTGCCTCCTTGAGCTTGACAAGAGGATTCACAAACTGCTGGTATACAAGGAATGCCACGACACCGCTCAGGAGCATCATCATTAGAACCATCAGTATGGAATAACCCATGATGGTTCCCCTGAACTTCGCCATATAATTACCATAGTATGTGAGCATGTAAATATCTACCTGACTTCCATCCAGCACATATGATACCTGGTTGCACAGATAGAATGACGGCTGGGTTATGAGATATTCCTGAACCTTTATATCACTGTTATTTCCGGTATCAATCGAATCACCATCTATCGCATTGATATTCGAACTGTTATCATTTCTCTTTAACTGCTCCTTCAGGCTCTCAGAAAAAGGATCAACGGAACTATATATGTACTCTCCATCCTTCTTCACTGCTATATGAGTATTTAATACCGAGCTCTTTTCATCCAGTGCATCTGCATTATCCTGGGTTGTATAGTATGAAGGATTCTTCTTCACCTTGCTTATAACTTCCTCACGCAATGTGGACAGAGATTTGTACACATCATTGACCGGATCGTCCTCCGAATATAAAAGCTGCAGTGAGTGATTTCGGCCATAAGTTCCAGTGATAAAATATCGCCCTATGATAGCCGTACCTATAACCATGGACAATATCGCTGCTATCCATATAAAAATTATCGCTATCTTAACTTTCTTAGTAATCTTCATTAGTGTTAACTCCCATCTTACTAGCGCTAATTATAGCATTAATCCCTATTGTTAGTGTGTGAAGTTTTTATAAACTCTCTCCCTGTTTTCTTCTGAAAATGCCCTTTTTCTTCCTCTTTATCTCCGTTGCCGCAACCTCCTGTCTGGTCTGCTGAAGTTCTCTTATGGTGGCGTCAAGCTTTCTGTATCTCGCTTCCTCCTGATCCTCCTTCTCCTTCATCAGCACATCCATCTGTTTTACCACGTCATCGGACACCGCAGCGGACACTGACTGTGTTATCACCTTAAGGTTGTCCTTTATGGAGTTGCTGATTATCTTGTCCATGATATTCTGGAATTGTGCCATCTTGAAATCAACTATTCTTGAATCATCCCCCACATCGCTGCTCACCCTTATGGTTTCTATGGTCTTCTTCTCTGTATTTTCACTCTCTGCGATAAGCTCCGTCACCGCATCATCCGCATTTTTTTCCTCTGTGCTCTCTCCCTCGTCAAGAAGTTCATACATTCTGTGAACCATATCCTTTATCGCCTTGAGCTGTATCCCCTTATCCTTCAAAGTCTTAACCCTCTGAAGTATCTTTACATCCTTCTCACTGTAGCACCTGTGACCCATGTCATTTCTCTTGATATCGATCTCAAGCTCTTCCTCCCAATACCTAAGCACATGTGACTCAACCTCAACCTTGGCTGCTGCCTCACTTATACTGTAAACTCTCTCTGTCATCGTGTATATCTCCTCCTTGTCTCAGATCAGGTCCTGTCTTAAGTTATTTCCTGTCCTGATACAATTCTAAGGACTTTAATACACAGTCTCAACGCGAATCGTCCTCTAAATTTTCCCACTATACTCCCATACTTATCACATTCTGAACTTATTCGTGGCAAATAGAACTTTTTCAGTATTTTAAACAGAAAAATCCCCTGCACATATCAGTTTGCCCTTATGTGCAGGGGATAAATATCAGTTATTTATTTTTGTGATGACAAACTGTCCATCGTCGTTCAATATAAAATGTACATTTTTATAATTTGTTCCGATTACATATTCGGAACCGTCGTTGGTTTTTCTCAGATTATCCAGCGCATTCTCATCGTTCAGAGCCTTCATGAGTATATCTGTGAACAAGTCTTTTTTGCTTATATTCAACAGCTCATTTTCATTTGCTATGGACTGTCCACCACTTGTCTCCTGAGGATATAAAACCATATCCTTCATAGTCTCAAGATCTTCATCATTGAACACCTTCACGATCTTCTCAGCAAATGCTCTGCTGTCCGTCTCTATCTGCTGCTGGACATCGGCCCTGTCCGTATATCTGTTCTCAAATACTATATGTGACAGCACTTCATTGAGTACCTCATCACTGGCTGTGACGTATATATATAGCGAATAGTTAATTGTTCCATCGCTCCAGAAAGCTATACGTCCGGGAGTCAAAGTGTAATAAGTAGCACTGTATCCCTGGATGTTGCCGGTTATCATGTCACCATTGCTGGTGTTCTCAACGCCCGCCAGATCGTACATCTCGTATTTGCAGGAGCCTCTGAGTTCAACCTTCACTCCGCTGTACCTGAAACTCAAGATACCTATGTCACCGGATATCTTGTACTTCACATCCGTTATCTCGGAACTGTTCTTATCCACATCGAGATACACTCCTATCTGAGTCATATCCTCCGCGGATTCAACATCACCGCTCTTTATCTGGATACCGGTACTCTCCTCCTGACCGTCATCCACCTTCCCGCATCCCATGCAGATACCTGCAAAACAGATGACCGCAATCATAAATAATATATATTTTCTGCCCATGTCCATCCACGACGCTTTTTTCATATATCTATTCTCTCCACATTGAACACGATATTACCACGCTATTCCCTTATGACATCCGTTCTCTCTACACTTGTATGCCATGGTTGGATCTGTAGGATCCCATGTATGGCTGTAATCAAGCTGAACTGATGTAGGCTTAGGGAACGGGCCGCTCTTATTGCTCTCGAATATAGTTACCTTTGTTCCAAGATCGCAGTTGTCATATATCCACTTTGCATCTCCTGCCTTAAGTCTTATACATCCGTGTGAGCATGTCATTCCGAGCATGTTATAAGCGCTGACTGATAATGTGGTAGGATCCTCCTCTCCGTAATACACAGAGTGGAACAGTATATCACCTGTTATAAGTGTATCCCACTGTCCATAACATGGTCCCATCAGTGTCCACCATCTTCCCTTTGCAGGGGTATAGAATGTTCCAAGAGGTGTTGTGTCACCGCCTGAACATACAAATGCCTTTACCGGAATGATATATCCCTTGTTGCCATCTTTTGCATATACAGTCACAACATTTGTGGTCTTGTTGACCTTTATCTCATAGGAATACTGTTTTCCGAGGATCTTATCAACATCTGTGAGTCTCTTGCCACCTCTGTTGAAATAGAACTTATATCCATTCGCATATGCCCACTTGCTTCTGTACATGGCACCGCTCTTACTGAAGTAATAGTATGCTCCATCCACATATCTGTATCCGGTGAGTAATGTTCCCTTGACGCTTACGAAGTAACGCTTGCCGTTGTAATATTTCCAGCCTCTGCCCTTCACCAGTGCACCATTCTTGTCGAACAGATACAGCTTGCCATTTACCTTCTTAGGTCCTTTGTATGCAACACCTGAAGCGCTGTAATACTGTCTGTTTCCAAGCTTTGTAGTATACCATCCTGTATATGGCTTTCCATTGGAACCAAATCTGTATGTCACGCCATTTATCTTTCTGACACCCTCCGCAAGATAACCATTACTTGAGAAATTATAGTAATACTTGCTATTCTTTACCTTATGTGCACCCTTATAGGCTTTTCCATCAGAACCAAAGTAATACTTCTTACCCTTTATTTTCTTCCAGGTATTCACCAGTGCCTTGCCATTTGTTCTGAAGTAATAGTAATTATTCTGGATCTTGTTAAGACCTCTCACCATGCGGCCATATCTGTTAAAATAATATTTGTCGCCCTTGTATGTAAGGAACTTGCTCTTTAACGCCTTGCCGTTCTCATCGTAATAATATGTCTTACCGTTCTTGGTATACCAGCCCTTCTTATTCTTCACAGTGGCAGTTGCATCCGTCAATGTCGCAACACTCTCTCCGGCATCAGCCTGAGTCTCCGCAGCGTACACCGTGTACTGTCCGCCGACCCTGCTTTCTGACAGATTTGAGATTCCTGTCGCACAAGTTGACAACAATACTGCTGCCATTGTCAAAAACGCAATTTTTCTAAACTTTACCATATACTACCTCTCTTATTCCTCACATGGATTTTATTCATTCAAATGCTTCTGATACACTCTTCTCGTCTGCTGCCTTCTGATTCCTATACACATACCACACTCGACCATGGTCATGAGAAGTGCGGAACCTCCCGAGCTTATGAAAGGAAGAGTAACACCTGTATTCGGAATTACATTTGTCGCAACGCTTACGTTGATCACTATCTGGCATACAAGGTGTACCATCACACCTATGACCATCATGCTTCCAAATACGTTCGATGACTCTTTAACTATAACATACATCTGGTATAACAGATAGCCATACAGAAGAAATAACATGATTGCTCCTGCCACACCAAGTTCCTCGCAGATTATCGCGAAGATCATATCATTCTGGGCCTCCGGTATAGCCGAAAGCTTCTGTGTTCCATTTCCAAGTCCCTTGCCGAAGAAAGATCCGCTTCCTATGGCATACAGCGACTGTATGACCTGATATCCTGCACTCTTCTCATATTTTTCTGTGTACAGCCATCCCAGGATTCGCTTTGCACGGAAGTTGTCATTTGACAGAAGTTCTTCCTCCGTAGGCAGGTAGCTCGTGGCTACCTTCACATAGACCACCGCCACCACCACAGCTATCAGCAATATTCCCAAATGCAGTTTCCAGTTCTTGCTGGCTATAAATGTTGAACAGTAACATATTCCAAGAACGACCAGACACGAACTCAGGTTTGTGGATATGACGAGCAGAAGTCCCGCCTGGAGTCCCACAAGCACCCACAGTATTATGACAGTCTGCCACTTATGCATCTCTCTCCATTTGCTGCTTATAAATGAAGCTATGAATATGATCATGAGAGTCTTCACTATATCAGCGATCTGGATTCTGAATGGTATGTGAGGGATCTGGATCCATCTCGTCGCACCATTTACATTTACTCCCAATGGCGTGAGAAGCAAAAATGTCAGTATCAATGACAGAAAATATGCAGGCCATGTAAGCTTCTTATACAGACCGTATGGGAAAAACGCCAATCCCCATATTGCCAATGCTCCGAAAACGATAAACACCAACTGGCTTCTGAAATTGCTGGCAGCCGTACCGTAACTGGATGCGCTGAATATCATTATCAGTCCAAATGCCAGAAGGAACGTTATAGCAATTATCATCTTATATATGGTTCCCGATGTATATCTGCTTTTTTCTTTGCCCGTGGAGTTATCCACAACTGATGTATCACTCATATACAAATCTCCATCTATCTGTTCATTATCTCTTTTATAAATTTATACGCACTTATCACATCTGTGTCAAATATATCCAGGCTGTCCCTGTATTCCGGTTTCTCTATCGCTCCTGAATCACAGCCGATATGCATGCTTCCATCACTGTCCCCGCTCCACGCAAGATCAATGCTGTTACCCTTATCATATCCTGTGATCTCCGCATTTTTTCTGAACACGGCATCTCCAACCTGTATACCAAGAATTGCATCACTTCCAGACAATCTAAGCTCCAGCGATGCACTTATACTGACAGGCTTCACGGAATCCATGAGATCGGCTGCCGATATATCCACATCAAACACCACTCCTGTCTCTCCGTCACTGCTCACATCCCTCTTTTTTATCACAAGATGGTTGTCAGAATTGTCAGTAACAGTGAACTCATACGACTGTGCTGTATATTTGTCTCCGGAAAATGTCAGCGACATGCTCATATCCCTGTCGGACACATGATCCGCATACAGCTTGACCAGCTCATCATTACTGTTCACAGCAAAATAGAGCGTGATATCCCTGCCGTCTAACATTTCATCCACAAATTGCTTTATATCATGTACCAATTCTGCCGTATTGTCAATGGTATCTATCTCCGGTATGTATTTGCCAAGCATGTCATACACTTCCTGAAGATTTATATCATGCGTGCCAAAGCAGTCGTCCAGATAACTGTAGAAATCATCCACATTGAAGATGACAGAATAAACCTTGCAGTCCTGGGTTCTGTCTCCCGTGACCACAGTCTGTTTTCCCTCACTCGTACCCTCCATATTGAAGAAATACTTAAGTGTCTTCTGGATAATATCTGTCTGGATATCGTCACCGTTGATGTCCGCATAATTATTTGCAGCCATCCTCATACAATTCTCATAAGCAGTGCCAAATGAGTACACTGTGTCGCTGTCTATCCCGAGCAGTGATACCACCTGAGAATTGCTCATGTTCGTGATGAGATTGTCAGCGTACTGTATTCTGATTGCCATATCATCTATATATATGAGAGAAGTCCTCTTATTTGCATAGAGCTTGAATGTCTTGTCATCAACTCCTGCCTCCGCAAGAAAATTGTGATTCGAAGCACTTCTCTTCAGCGATATGTCAACGCTGTGATCAGAATTATCCTCAAATGAAAAGCTCTGACTGCCATTTATCATGTTCATACCCATGTCAAATGTGCCATACTGCTGATTCATCTCCGACTCTCTGGAAGAATTGATGGTATTTACCATGGCCTCCACAAGCTTTATCTGAGGTTTTCTCATAAGATGAAAAAAAATAATTGCAACAACTGCTGCCATCAGAATGATGACAGTCGCTGTTATTCCAATTATTCTTTTAAGTAGTTTATTATTGTTTTTTTTGTGCATATGTATCATGATTTTCATTCAACCAGGCTATGGCCTCACACAATCCTTCCTCGGAAAAATCAAACTGCTTCGATCCTTTCTGTTCATCCGGTGTGACCTCAAAACAGAATGGCTCCGGCCATATAAATGCCGTGAGTACAGTCTTTGTCTCCTTCGGTGCATCTTCCTCTGTCTGATTTTTTTCACCCTCCGGCTCAATCTCCACAACATCCTTCTGTATCATGTAACGGATACCCTTGTCACTGCCCTTAAAAGGCCGCGACTTGTAGAATTCCAGAGCCAGCAATTCAGGTCTGTTTATCACATATATCACCCTGTCTCTTTACTTTATTGTGAACGGATATACCTCTATGATCTTCTTGGTCGTCTCGTTCTGAAGATACAGATATGTTACACCCTTAGGTGCGCTGTCACCTGATATCTTGACCCATGTTGACCAGCCATCAACCACAGGATCTGAGAATGTTATGACGTCAGACTTGTTTCCATCCGCATACACAACGTATCCCGATATCTTCATAGAGTCATCACCGTCAAATCCAAATGACGTATGAATATATATATCTGATCCATCCTTTGTCTTGATGCTGTTAGATCCCTTATCAAGATCTTTTTCACTGCTGTTTACAAATGATTCTATATTCCACTTCACAAGCTCTGAATACAGCTTCTGAGCCTTCTCGTTGCCGTCGTATCTGAGTTCTCCGAGATATGTCATTGTAGTCTCATTGGCTGCGTTCTTATTTGCATTTGCAAATGCAAGCTTTCCATTTGCTATCTTCTTGGACACATCAGTCTTGACTACCTTCTCATAGTAATCAACTGACTTCTTGTATTCCTTGTCCTTGTATGCCTGGGCTCCAAGTGCCTGATAACACTTGTCCTTCTCAGCTACACAGTCCTTGTAATCCTTGTCCACCTTATCATAGCTCTTGATGGCATTCTCGTAATCCTTGTTCTTGTAATACTGCTCTGCCTTCTTGTATGTACACTCACTGGCCTTGTTCTTGTAGTCATCAAATTCTGACTTCATGTACATATCATACGCATCGTCATATTTGCCGCTGTCGAGCAGCTCTGATGCCTTGTTGTAATAGCACTTTGCAAGAAGAGTCTGGGAATCGCTGTACTCCTCTATGGTTGACAGAATACTGATGGCGTCATCGTACTTCTTGGCTGTTATAAGTGCCTCTGCTTTCTTATATGTACACTCGATAACCTTGTCCGATGCATCCTTGTATGAGCCTGCATTGTTGAATGCATCTATGGCTGCATCGTAGGATGCCGCATTCATCTGATCCATTCCCGCATTGTAATAACACTGATAAGCCTTATCAAATGCGTCATCGCTGCTGAAACTCTCCTCGTCACCGTCAGATGACTTGCTGTAGTTCTCTGCAGCCTTTCTGCTGTTGCCTGACTTCTTATAATATTCAGCCGCCTCAAGGTTCTTGCCTTCTTTTTCAAGACCCTCGGCATACTCATAATAAGCGTCTCCGTTTGCCTTTGTATAGGAATCCTTGAATTTTCCAAGATCCTTATACAGTGTCACGGCCTCTTCAACCTTTCCCTGGTCCATGAGGTCGTTGGCCTCGTTATACTTTCTAAACTTTGGAACAAATATAAATGCAAAGACGCCTATAGCGATGACGATAACCACTGGTATAGCTATGAGTGCGGCCTTTGCACCCTTGCTCATACCCTTCTTCTCGCCCTTTTTCTTTATCATTATATCGGCGCCTTCCTGTGGCATTATCTGAGGTTGTGGCATTCCCATCTGAGGCTGCTGCGGTGGCACAGGATTACCCTGTGGCTGCTGCATCATCTGAGGCATGCCCTGTGTTCCGCCTGTCAGGACAGTTGTGCTGTCATCGTCCTCATCGACGTCCGGCTCACTTGTAAGCACAGTTGTGCTGTCGTCAACTTCCGGCTCTATCAAAGGAAATTCTTTTCCACAGACAGGACACTTTCTTACGTTCTCCCCCAATTCACAACCACAATTATCACAATACATATCTCTTCCTCCATCTTGAACTCCAGCCATGCAAAATTTGCCTTCGGCAAATGGCTGGAGCTACATGTCAAGTTTTCATAGAAAACTTGACACATCCCTTACGGATCAACCTGATTTATTACATTTATCGAACTTCATATTTAAGAATTTATCCTGAATATGAACTCCTCATTTGAAAGCCTTATCACACTGTTATCAGGGATAGCCACATCAACATTGCTGTACACCTGAGTTCCGTTCAGGAATGTATGGTTTGTTGAGTTGTTATCTCTCAGATAATGTGTTCCATTGATACTGGTGATATAGGCATGTCTTCTACTTATAGACTTGTTTCCTGTTACCTTATAGTCAACACCCTGATCAGCCTTACCAATACAGAATACCTGTTTATTAATCTGAACGCTCTCACCCGTAGTCTTTCTGGTGAGGGTCGGCTTGCTGCCTGTGACAAGTGTTCTGTTGCTGAACAGTGTTGTAGGTGGCTCCTCATCCGGCTGCTCACTGAGTCTCTTGGCTTCCTCCGCCTTGATCTTTGCAAGGTCTGCCTGTCTCTTAGCCTCCTCAGCATTCTTGCGGGCTGCAAATTCTGCCTGCATTCTAGCCTCCTCAGCATGCATCTCCTGCTCTCTGGCACGTCTTATCTCATCTGCATACTGCGATGAAACCTTCTCTGCCCTGATTCGCTCCTCCTCGGCATTCCTGAACATTTCTTCAGCCTTAAGCCTCTCACTGTCATCGGAATTGCCCTGATATGAGTACATATCCTGAGCTGTGAGTACCGCTGTCTGCTCATAATCCTTTGCCTCAGCAGTGACCTTCTGTCTCCATATCTCGGCTTCGACCCTTGCCGCCTCGGCCTTCATACGGGTCTCCTCTGCCTGTCTGGCAACTTCCGCCTGATACTTTGCTTCCTCTATCTGTCTCTTTACCTCATTCTCGGCCTGCATTCTTGCCTCTTCAGCCTTTCTGGCTGCCTCCTCGGCTTTGTGGATTGCAAGCTCTTTATTATTCTCATTTGAAGTGAGTACCTTACTCTTGCCCTTTTCACCCTGTATTATAAGGAGCTGACTTGATGCTCTGAGATCTGACACAAATTCATTGAAATGAAATGCATCAAACTCCCTGTGATCGTTGAAATAATCAACTATCTGGTTAGCACATTCTATGGCTGGTGTGTGTGCATAGACAAATCCTGACAAGATGCTCTTCACGAACTCCCCAATGTCCTTCTTGTCAAATTTGCTTTCAAGTGGAAGATACAGAAGCTGTATGGAGAAGTCACTAAATCTCACATACATATAATTCGTATCCCACACTACCTTCTCGAGTGCTAGTCCATTCTGTATGACTGACACAAGCTGCTTGCTTATGCTGAATATGTATTCCACCAGTTCATCCCTGAAAACCGGTTTCTGCATTATCTGACTAAGACTCATATCCCCATCTATTGAGAATTCGAGTTTTCTTTCCCCCTTAACAAACACTTCCCTGCACATGCTTGTGTTGCCTGCAAAAGGCACATTATAGGCATTCATTTCATATTTGCTAATAGGAGTAACCTGATCAAGTTTGTATTCAATTTTTATTGAATCTTTTAAAATTTGAGTCATACCCCACCTCCTACTATTTCAATAGCCAATATACCTCTACAGTATAACAGACAAAAAAAGCATATTCAAGGTTACAAAAAAAGGAAGATATATATTACATATATCTTCCGCTTGAGAGGTGCGAGCCGGATTTGAACCGGCGATGACGGTGTTGCAGACCGGGGCCTTACCACTTGGCTATCGCACCATATTATTTAATTAAAGCTCCCCGAGTAGGGCTCGAACCTACAACCCCTCGGTTAACAGCCGAGTGCTCTACCATTGAGCTATCGAGGAATAACGTCATAAGCATCTCCCAAAAAGGAAACGCAGAAGGAGGGATTTGAACCCTCGCGCCGCGCAAACGGCCTACACCCTTAGCAGGGGCGCCTCTTCAGCCACTTGAGTACTTCTGCAAAATGCCTAAATAAAAATCTCCTACCAAAGAGTATTTAATTTTTGACGCTTGTTTATAATACCAAACCTGGCAGTGAATGTCAAGGAGTTTTTACAAGAAAATAATCAGCCAAAAAACGACAAAAAGGCGGATACTTTTTTGTATCCGCCCTCTTATCGTTTTGTAGATGTTTCTTACTATCTTATCTATAGTAGTAACTGCATCTTATATACTCACAAGCCTGTCCTCTGTAGGTCTTTCCTCCTACCTTGACAACAGGGATAACATATACTCCAAATGTAGAATATGCCTTAAGACCTCTTATTGTATAAGAGCTGCTCTTAGCACTTACCTTTTTCTTTATCCATTTTGCATTTGAAGCGTATGGATTCTTTGTATAGTATACAAGATAATACTTTGTATTTGCTACTTTCTTCCATTTAACCTTTGCAGCAGTGCTGCTTACAGAAGTTACATTACTCTTCTTTACACATGCCTGAGGTATGATTGTCTTGAATGCTGACCAATCGCTCCAGCACTTAGCACCACCATTTGCCTCTTTGTATGCACGGATTCTTACCTTGAATCCCTTGTTGTTGATTGCCTTACGAACCTTTGCGTTGTTGATCTTAACTCTGGTCTTTGTTGTAGCCTTTGTTGTGTATAATCTGGTCTTTCCGTTGAGAGAGTAGATCTGAACCTGATATCCTGTAGGATAGTCATAGTTTGGATTTGCCTTCCATCCGATTGTTATTACATTTCCACTCTTAGCTGGACTCCATATAAGAGTTCCTGCCTTTGCATCGGCAACATACTGTGGGTTAACAGGTGCTGAGTAGAGTGTACCTGTTGACTGTCCATAACCAAGTGCTATGTAGTTTGACTCTGATCTCTTATATGAATATACATAATATCCACTATAATGTGTTCCGGCCTTTGCAGGTACAGTTGCCTTGTTTGTAGTAACATTATACTGAGCCTCAACCTTTGAACCGCTGATCTTGGCAACTACATATCCTGTTACACCTGAAACTCTGTTCCACTGTAAACCGATCTTATTCTTTGTGCCTGAAGTCTGCTTTATTGACTTGTAATCTACGCTCTCAGGAGTTGTTATGACCTGAAGAGGATCTGACTGTCCAACAAGCTGCTTGTTGACATATGTCTGAACTATTACATAGTATGCTCTGCCGGCCTGAAGATTGTAAATATACTTCTTATTTGATGTTGAAGTATAAGAACTTAATGCCTGATATCCTGAAGATCTATCCTGGGATAAATACACTAAGTATTCCTCTCCATAATTACCGCTCCACTGAACTGTGACACTTGTCTTGGTATCATCTGTCTGCTGAAGATTTGTTACTGCTCTTCCTGATGCTGCCGATGCTGTTATTGTCATTGCAAAGAGCATGATTGACATGATTGCAAGGATCAATAACGATCTGTTGAAAACTTTTTCTCTTCTCATTAAATCTCTCCTTTTTCTTCTTTCCCTTGTTAATACAACAATTAATTTAATATGAGACTAACTCATATTAAAATTTTACAAGTTTAATATATTTTAGTCAACATTATTGTGACTGTAATATTCAACAATTATTTTGTGCATTTTTGCTAATTCATTGTTGAGATTCTGTATACTTTTTATTTTATTCCTGTATTATTTATTCTGCTCAAGATAATCCTTTACCGCTGTTTCATACAGGTTGTGTCCCTCTGAATCTATAACCACAATAGCTGGGAAATTCTCCACTGTCATCTTCCTTATAGCCTCTGTTCCGAGATCATCGTACGCGATCACCTCGGATTTCTTGATACATTTGGAGAGAAGCGCTCCTGCACCGCCAACGGCTGCCAGATACACAGCCTTGTTGTCTATTATTGCCTGTATAACCTCCTGGCTTCTCTTTCCCTTTCCTATCATTCCACACAGACCCTTGCTGAGAATGAGTGGAGTGTATTTGTCCATTCTGCTGCTGGTTGTCGGTCCCGCCGAGCCTATGACCTGTCCAGGTTTTGCCGGTGTCGGTCCGAGATAATATATCACATTGCCGTTAAGGTCTATAGGAACTATGCCCTTCTCGTATAACTCAGTTCCACTGGCGTCCACGCATCCTGATTCCATGATGGCATCATACATTCTCTTGTGTGCGGCATCCCTGGCACTGTACACTATTCCATCTATATATACATAATCCCCTGCCTTGAGGGTCTTTACCTCTTCTCTGTCAAATGGTGCCTTTATATGTCTATCCATGATGAACCTAACCTCCTCCTATAATACTCTCGTAACGTGTCTGTTCACATGACAGCACATATTAACTGCCAATGGCATTCCGGCTATGTGAGTGGCATATGTCTCTATGTTCACAGCCAGTGCCGTGGTCTTTCCTCCAAGACCGCCAGGTCCTATTCCAGTGTTGTTGATCATCTCCAGAAGCTCACTCTCTATCCTTGCTATATGCTCTCTGTCTGAGTGAACTCCTACCTTTCTTGTAAGAGCCCTCTTTGCAAGCTTCGCAGCAAGCTCAAAGTCTCCTCCAAGACCCACACCTACGAATACGGGAGGACATGCATTTGGTCCGGCATCCTTTACAGCCTGAAGAACAGCAGCCTTCACGCCCTCTTCTCCATCTGCCGGCTTGAGCATGTACACCTTGCTCATATTCTCGCTTCCAAATCCCTTTGGAGCTATAGTTATCTCTATTTTATCTCCCGGAACTATATCATAATGTATAATCGCCGGGGTATTATCCTTTGTATTTTCTCTGATAAGAGGATCCTTTACCACTGATTTTCTCAGGTATCCGTCAGTGTATCCCTGTCTCACACCTTCGTTTATGGCATCAGTTATGTTCATTCCTTCTATATGTACATCCTGTCCAACATTCACAAAGAAAACAGCCATTCCCGTATCCTGACAGATAGGAATATCATTCTCCTTTGCTATATCCAGATTCTCACACAACTGTCCAAGTATCTGCTTTCCGAGTGGACTGTCCTCAGATTCTACTGAATCCCTGACCGCCTTCTCCATATCCTCAGACAGATTTACATTTGCTTCGATGCACATCTCCCTTACATTTCTGGTAATCTCTTCTGCTGCAATAACTCTCATCTCTTCACCGCCATTTTATAAATTTGTTTTAATCATCCAGGAACGTATCATCGTTCTTTTTGTAGTTTGGATCTCTCCTGTTCATGATGAATTTGTATATGTATAACACCACTGTAAATATCGCAACAACTATGATCATCGCCGCCAATATATATATGATGTTCATTATACTGTAAGAAAGTTCAGACGCCTTCTCGGAACTCTGGAATATCTTGTCCAGTTTTCCTTCCGTTGTTGCCTCTGTAACTGTAGATGCAGCCGTTGTAGCTGCCGATGCCACCACCTGTATCACATTCGCCGTCATGCCTTTTACCCCCAATAATTTTGTTGTATTTTCCCATAATTCCAATCTCTTTATAATAACCTTCAAAATCCTGCGTTCAGGATTATTTTCTCCCAATGTGTAATCCAAGATAAGTATATCATAACGGCTATTTGCACACAATCTGTAAACATCCATGGACATAAAAAAAGATGTACTGTCTTGCATATTACAACACAGTACATCTATCTTTATTTGTAATTATAATTACTCCTCTGAATTACTCTCGGCATCATTCTCCGTATCGTTCTCTACATTCTCTGATACTTCATTTTCTGCTGATTCTGGATTCTCTGAGTCCTCTGCCTCTTCATCTTCATCACTTCTTGCAAGCTTTGCAACAGATGCCACAAATGTGTTGCCATCCTTGCCGATATTCATAAGCTTGACACCTGAGGTTATTCTTCCTATTACAGTTATATCTGAACAATGCATTCTGATCATGATTCCCTCATTGGTCATCATCATAATGTCATGGTCATTTGTCACGGCCTTTGCGCTGACGATGTCACCGGTCTTCTCGGTTATCCTGTAACATTTGACACCCTTACCGCCTCTCATCTGAGGGACAAATTCTGACAGTTCAGTTCTCTTACCCATACCCTTTGTGGTTACGAAGAGCATCTCGTCGCCCTGAACATCAAGCTGCATTGCTATAACTTCATCGCCCTTGTCGCATCTTATTCCACGTACACCCATGGATGTACGTCCTGTATCACGGACACATTCCTCATTGAATCTGATACACATACCCTTGGCAGTTACAAGAAATACATCATTCTCACCGCTCGTTGCCTTAACCTCTATGAGTTCATCTCCCTCATTCAGTGTTATGGCTGCCAGACCGGTCTTTCTTATATTCTCAAATGCCTCTATCTTGGTCTTCTTTACAATACCATTCTTTGTAGCCATCATAAGATACTTCTTGTCAAATCCGGCTATAGGAATTATGGCTGTTACCTTCTCACCAGGAAGAAGCTGAAGAAGGTTGACTATCGCAACACCCCTTGCATTACGTCCCGACTCAGGTATCTCGTATCCCTTCATTCTGTATACTCTTCCCATATTGGTGAAGAACATTATGAAGTTGTGGGTATTAGTAAGGAATATCTCATCGATTATATCGTTGTCGATGGTGTTCATTCCCTTGATACCCTTGCCGCCTCTGTTCTGTACCTTGAAGGTATCCTTTGGCATTCTCTTGATATATCCGAGCTTTGTCATGGAGATAACTATCTCTTCTCTCTTGATAAGCTCCTCATCTGTTATATCATCTGAATATGCAGTTATGGATGTTCTTCTCTCATCACCGTACTTGTCAGCTATCGCTGCAAGCTCAGTCTTGATAACTCCGAGAAGCTTATTCTCATCTGCAAGTATCTCCTTGTACTCAGCTATCTTCGCAATAAGCTCATTGTACTCGTTCTCGATCTTCTCTCTTTCCAGACCTGTCAGAGCACGGAGTCTCATATCAACGATTGCTCCGGCCTGTGCCTCGGAAAGTCCAAATCTTTCGATCAGCTTTGCCTTAGCCTCTCCAACATTCTTTGAATTTCTGATGATCGTGATGACCTCATCTATGTTGTCCAGTGCTATGAGATAACCCTGTAATATGTGGGCTCTCTCCTCAGCCTTGTTCAGATCATACTTTGTTCTTCTTGTGACAACATCCTCCTGATGCTTCAGGTAGTATGTGAGCATGTCCTTGATGTTGAGTATCTTAGGTACTCCATCCACCAGAGCCAGCATGATACATCCAAATGTATCCTGGAGCTGTGTGTGCTTGAAGAGCTGGTTGAGTATTACGTTGGCATTGACATCCTTTCTAAGCTCAATGACAACTCTCATTCCCTCTCTTGAAGACTCATCTCTTATATCTGTGATTCCATCGATTCTCTTGTTCTTGACAAGATCGACCATATTCTTTATAAGAAGTGATTTATTTACCATATATGGTAGTTCGGTTACAACAATGCGGTGCTTTCCGTTGTTCATTGTTTCGATTTCTGTGATTGCACGTACTTTTATCTTGCCTCGACCTGTTCTATATGCATCGTTTATTCCCTGTCTGCCCAGTATCTGTGCGCCTGTAGGGAAATCCGGACCCTTTACTATGTCCATGATCTCATCTATCTCTGTCTCACGTCCTTCTTCCACTCTGTTATCGATGATCTTTATGGCTGCATTGATAGTTTCCTTTAAATTATGTGGTGGAATATTGGTAGCCATACCTACTGCGATACCTGATGTACCATTCACCAATAGGTTAGGATAACGTGATGGTAGTACCACAGGTTCTTTCTCTGTACCATCAAAGTTAGGTGTGAAATCAACTGTATCCTTATTGATATCTGCCATCATCTCCATGGATATCTTGGAAAGTCTTGCCTCTGTATATCGCATGGCAGCGGCATGATCACCGTCGACTGATCCAAAGTTCCCATGTCCATCCACAAGAGGATATCTGGTATTCCACTCCTGAGCCAGCTTTACAAGTGCCTCGTATATTGAACTGTCTCCATGTGGATGATATTTACCCATTGTATCACCGACGATACGCGCACATTTACGATGTGGCTTGTCCGGTCCATTGTTAAGTTCTATCATAGAGTGAAGTATTCTTCTCTGAACAGGTTTAAGACCATCTCTTACATCAGGAAGAGCTCTGGCAGCAATAACGCTCATGGCATAATCTATATATGAACGTTCCATTGTCTTTTTCAGACCAACTTCATCTATTTTATCAAAAATCTTATCGTCATCCATTTTTTGATTTCCTTTCTCTCGATATTCGTTGTATTTATCACTTTTATTTAATCAATATACTATATATCGAGATTCTTTACATACTTGGCATTTGTCTCTATAAACTCACGACGTGGCTCAACCTTATCTCCCATGAGAACGTTGAATGTCATATCGATCTCTGACTCATCATCGTCATCGATTGCCACTCTGAGAAGTATTCTTCTCTCAGGGTCCATGGTTGTCTCCCAGAGCTGCTCTGCATCCATCTCTCCAAGTCCCTTGTATCGCTGTATCTTGTTGTTCTGATCTCTTCCGACTTCATCAAGTATACTGTTCAGCTCATCATCACTGTACGCATACCATACCTTCTTGTTCTTCTCCAGCTTGTAAAGTGGTGGCTGTGCCAGATATACATGTCCCTTCCTGATAAGATCAGGCATGAATCTGTAGAAGAATGTGAGGAGAAGAGTTGCTATATGAGCTCCATCCACATCGGCATCGGTCATGATGATGATCTTGTTATATCTGAGCTTCTCTATATTGAAGTTCTCATGGATACCTGTTCCAAATGCGGTGATCATGGCTTTGATCTCTTCATTTCCAAGGATTCTGTCTATTCTTGCCTTCTCAACATTAAGGATCTTACCTCTGAGTGGAAGTATGGCCTGTGTTGCTCTTGATCTCGCTGTCTTAGCTGAACCACCGGCGGAATCTCCCTCGACTATGTATATCTCACAGTTCTTTGGATCCTTGTCTGAACAATCCGCAAGCTTTCCAGGAAGTGCCATGTTGTCTGAAAGATTTGCCTTTCTTGCAACATCCCTTGCCTTTCTTGCAGCTATTCTGGCTCTCTGTGCAACAGCCGCTTTATTCACAATTATCTTAGCAATCTGCGGATTCTGCTCAAGATAATATGTAAGCTGCTCAGTTACAACACTCTCAACTGCAGGTCTTGCCTCTGAATTACCAAGCTTCTGCTTTGTCTGACCCTCGAACTGAGGATCACTTATCTTGATAGATACGATGGCTGCAAGTCCCTCTCTCAGATCATCACCCGAGAGATTGTCATCCTTATCCTTGATAATATTATTCTTTCTTGCATAATCATTGAACACCTTTGTTATGGCTGACTTAAATCCTGTCAGATGTGTTCCACCCTCAGGTGTGTTGATGTTATTTACAAAGCTGTATGTGGATTCATTGTATGAATCATTGTGCTGAAGTGCCACCTCAACACTTATTCCATCTCTGACTCCCTCACAGTAGATTACCTCATTGTACAGAGGATCTCTGTGTCTGTTCAGATATGTTACAAACTCCTTTATACCACCCTCATAGTGGAATGATCTTACCTTCTCAGGAATAAGTCTCTTGTCTGTAAGACTTATCTTCAGGCCCTTTGTAAGGAATGCCATCTCACGAAGTCTGTTTCTCAGTATATCGTAATCGTATATGTTATCTTCAAATATTGTATGATCCGGCAGGAATGTAACCTTTGTTCCTGATACTCCCTCAGGTGCTTCACCTATAACCTGAAGCTTGTACATAACCTTGCCCTTCTCATATCTCTGCTTGTACACCTTGCCATCTCTGGTAATCTCGACTTCAAGCCATGTTGAAAGTGCATTTACAACTGATGCACCAACACCGTGAAGTCCTCCGGATACCTTATATCCTCCACCGCCGAACTTTCCGCCGGCATGAAGTATGGTAAATACCACCTCAACAGCAGGTATTCCCTGCTTTTTATGTATTCCAACAGGAATTCCTCGTCCATCATCCACTACGGTGATGGAGTTATCCTCATTTATATACACCTGAATGTGGGTACAATATCCTGCCAGAGCCTCATCTACAGAATTATCAACTATCTCGTATACAAGATGGTGAAGTCCAGTGGAGGATGTACTTCCTATGTACATACCAGGTCTCTTTCTGACTGCTTCCAGTCCCTCCAGAACCTGTATCTGTTCAGCTCCATAATTATCATTTTCCATTGTCATGCTTCCTCCGTTCTTACTCTGGTGGCCGTTCCCTCTACCACGCTATAAACATTGTTGATTATTACCTGCTCTTTAACAAAATCATCATATCCCGTACAGGTTATGATAGTCTGTATATCTTTTATCTCTTCTATCAATGCATCACGTCTGCTGGTGTCCAGCTCGCTCATGACATCGTCCAGAAGCAATATCGGATTATCATTGATTATCCTTTTTACAAGTTTTATCTCCGCCATCTTGAGTGACAGGGCAACTGTTCTCTGCTGTCCCTGTGAACCATATTTTCTGGCGTCTATTCCATTTATGAGAAAACTTATATCATCTCTGTGTGGACCAGACTGTGTACTTGAATATCTGACATCCATCTCAGTCTTTTCCTGAAGTGTCTCATCGAATTTATCTTCATCGACATTGCACTCATACACTATCTCCAGCTTTTCCTTGCCCGATGTGAGATGACTGTGGATCTCCCCAATTATCTCATTCATCATGTCGATAAAATTTCTTCTCTCTTTTATTATCCTCGACCCATAGTCCACAAGCTGCATATTCCACACATCCAGTGTATCCATGAGACTTCTGTTATGATAAATCTGCTTTAACAGATTATTTCGCTGATTGAGTATCCTGTTATATGATGCCAGATTCTGATAATACAATCTGCTTATCTGACACAATTCAAGATCCATGAACCTTCTCCTCTCGGCTGGTCCATTTTTAATGATAGTCAGATCTTCAGGTGAAAAGAATATGACATTGAGAAGACCATATAATTCCGTGGCCCTCCTTATGGGTATGCCATCGATCGCCACTCCCTTATTTTTGCTCTTTCGAAGATGCATATCTATCTTGTGCGATATGTCTTTCTTGTTGACAAATAATCTTATATGGCTCTCATCTTCACCTATCTTTATGATATCTTTATCCTGCGTATTTTTTCTGTGTGACTTCGTAGTCGCTGCCATGTATATGGATTCAAGTATATTTGTCTTGCCCTGGGCGTTATCGCCGTACAGGATATTCGTATTTTTTCCAAATTCTACTTTCACATTACTGTAATTTCTGTAATTACTCAGCTCTATCGACTCTATATACATAACCTTCACCATCTGCAAGATGGCGACCACAATTATTTCTGAATACTTATCTTATCACCATCAAATTCTACTTCATCACCATCATAAAGCTTTCTTCCACGTCTGGTCTCTATCTCACCGTTAACCACAACCAGTCCCTGAACTATGACCTCCTTTGCGTCAACTCCTGACTCCACCAGACCGGCAGCCTTAAGCGCCTGTCCAAGCTTTATGAACTCATCTCTTAACTTGATTATCTCCATATTCTCACCCCTTCTTACTCTTCGTTGATTCCCATAGGAAGGATAAGGTAGATATATGTCTCTGCATCATCCTTGATAACACATGGAGATTTTGTATTGTTGAAATAAATAGTTACATTCTCATCGTCAATTACTCTGAGTGCATCTATTATAAGCTTTGGATTAAATCCAATGACAAGATTGTTACCTTCCTTCTCGATATCTATCTCCTCATTCAGAGAACCGATGAGAGAACTGATCTTGAGACCGAGAGTTCTGTCATCAATGCTGAGTCTGATAGGCTTCTTGTCTGAATCCTTTATAAGAAGAGTTGCTCTGTCCAAACTGTCAAGGAACTCTCTCTTGTTTATCTTCATCTTGATCTGATAATCAACTGAGAGCATATGGCTTATTCTGAAATACTCGCCCTCTATCAGTCTTGAAACAACCTTTGTATTATCAAACTCAAATAATATATTGTTGTCAGTGAAATAAATATTTACAGGATCATCAACTCCACCGTTCATGATCTTGCTTATGTCGCTGAGGGATTTTCCTGGAACTACAACCTTAATGTCTGAATTATCTCCCTTGAGCTCTATATATCTGATGGATATTCTGTGTCCATCCAGAGAAACCACGCTGAGCTTATTGTTTGATACCTCAAATAACTCACCGGTCATAAGCTTATTGTTCTCATTATCTGATATAGAGAATATTGTCTGATTGATAACCTCTCTCAGCGCAAACTGGGATATGGTTATGAACTTATCCTTTGATACAACAGGAAGATTGGAGAAATCCTCTCCTGACTTTCCAGGTATGTTGAACTCAAGTCTCTCACACTTGATAAGTGTCTTGCTGTCCTTATCACTCTCTATAGTTATGTCGCTGTCAGGAAGCTTTCTTATGAAATCTGAGAAAAGCTTTGCCTCGAGTGCAACCTTTCCATCCTCTATAACAGTACCGTCAACATAACTTTCTATTCCTATCTCCATGTCATTAGCTGTGAGCTTGATAACACCGCCTGCAGCTTCAACCAGGATACAAGACAGTATCGGATGGGTCGTCTTGTTTGAGACAGCCTTTGATACGATATTTATACCCTGAAGTAAGTTAGATTTTCTTATGGAAATTTTCATTTTAAGTGTGATCTCCTTTCATGTCCAAATATAATGATCATCAAAATATGATATGTGTGTATAACTTCAAATAACAACAAACAGCGCGAGCGCTTAACTATAAATATATTAAGATAATTAGTAGTATCAGTAGTAGTGATTTTGATAATGTTGAAAGTGTATCAAGCCCTTACAAATCAAGGCTTTGAGAATTATGTGTCCATGTTACTAATCAATTTTAACCTGTTCATAAACTGACCATTTACCAACATGTCAAAATCAGGTTCATTTGACGTAAGAACAATTCTCAAACACATAACAACATGTAACAAACATCAAATAACAATATACAATCACGTTATGTTTGTAAGGTTATAAACAAATTAGTGAGTTTATAAGATAAAAATGTGGATAACTTGCTATTTTTGTGGATTAAGCTTCTTTATTATGACGTCAACCATCTCGGCAAATTCAGGATCCTTCTCAATCTTATCTTCAACCTTCTGTATATTGCTGTGCACGGTGGAGTGATCCTTTCCTCCAAATGCATCTCCTATACTCTTCAGACCCTTGTCCGTGTACTTTCTGCACAGGTACATGGATATCTGACGGGCAGTGGCTATATCCTGGCTTCTCTTCGTGGATACGATGTCACTGACTGATATATTCGTATGCTCTGAAACCGTGTTGATAATGAGCTCAGGTGTTATGGTCACCTTGGAATCCTTGGATATGAAATCCTTGAGGACGTTCTTGGCAAGTTCCTCAGTGATCTTGATATCTCCGAGCTCTGAATATACGCTGAGCTTGTTGAGCGCACCCTCAAGCTCACGTACGTTGTAGGTTATATTGTTGGCGATATACTCAAATATCTCCTCGCTGATGATATCGGTAAGTCCCTTTATCTCAGCCTTGTTCTTGAGGATAGCCATACGTGTCTCGTAATCAGGAGCGTGGATGTCGATAGGAACACCCCACTCAAATCTTGATCTGAATCTCTCATCCAGAGTCTTGATCTCCTTTGGTGGCTTATCCGACGACAGGATTATCTGCTTACCTTCGTCATGAAGAGCGTTGAAGGTGTCAAAGAATTCCTGCTGCGTACTTGCCTTACCAATCAGGTACTGGATATCATCGATCAGAAGAACATCCACTGTTCTGTATTTGTTCCTGAATTCTTCAGTTTTATTCTTGGAGATTGCTTCTATGATCTCATTTGTGAATTTGTTCGATGGCACATAGAGAACCTTCATATTACTATTGTGCTGGAGTATATAGTGGGCTATGGACTGCATAAGATGAGTCTTGCCCAGTCCTGATCCTCCATACAGGAAAAGTGGATTGAACTTGTCCTGTCCAGGTGAATCGGCAACTGCCAGACATGTTGCGTGAGCGTGCTTGTTACTCTCACCAACAATAAAGTTCTCAAATGTGTAGTCAGGTCTGAGATTGCTCTTGGCAATGGCATCGTTGTAGTCCTCTGAATATGTAGGGGACTTTTCATCCTTTCTCATCTGACTCTCGAGTGTGAATATAACCTGAATTGAATCGTCCTGAAAGAGCTCTCTGAGAACTGTTTCAAGATATATATCAAATAATTTTCTCTTGAGAAATTCTACGCCTCTCTGTCCGTAATCCTCGTCCAGAGTGAAATAGACCTTGTTATCCTCAACTGAATATATCTTGAGAGGTTCGATCCATGTATGGATCATGATATGGGAAATTCCATGTTCATTTTCAAGTATATTCAAAATGTCATTCCACTTGGCTAATATTAAGTCCTTCATCGTAAAAAACCTTCCTCAAAAAAATAATTCTTCCTATTATTAATAACACTATTACATTTTATAATAAATGCACCCCTATTTCAAGCATATTAAGGTTAAAAACAAGATAAATTGCCTTTATTTTGATTTTACATGCTTATACGGTTAGGTACACGTATTTGGGGGTAAAATCAAAATAAACGAGAATAAGGGGCAAAAAAATAAAAAAGTTAATAAAAAATCTTATTTGTGTATAATCCACATGGAATGTTGATAACTTTGTTACATAAGTTTCATAATAATTATTATTTTCAAACTTATGTAAATATAAAAAAATGACTGTTTTATATTTGTGAACATCACAAACAGCGATAAATACTGGGTTTTTTAGAATTAAACCCACAAAAGTAAAAAGTTATCAACAAGTTACCAACAAATTGTGGATAACATTATGTAAAGCGACTGGTAACAAAAATTAAATGCTTACAAAAATGTGATTAATCTATGAAACCACAACATTTTGTGATTAATATTAATGTATCCACCTAATTAATCCAGAACGATTCGTCACCTTTATCAAATAGTGGCTGAAATCCTTATAAAATATAGGAAAAACGGCAAAAAAGGCTTGACTCACATTACCTATTTATTTATAATAGGCAAGTAAATTTGTAAAGAAGGAGGTGTTTTGTAATGAAGATGACATTCCAGCCTAAGAAGAGACAGAGATCTAAGGTTCATGGCTTTAGAAAGAGAATGAGTACTGCTAATGGCAGAAAGGTACTGGCCGCTAGAAGAGCTAAGGGAAGAAAGAAATTATCAGCGTAAGGTCACATGGTTGTGACCTTTTTTTATAGGGTCACAGCAACAGTTTTTCTAATAATCAAAGTTTCGGTGGTTACACAATGAGTAAGATGATTACATTAAAAAACAGCAGAGAGTTTGGCAGTGTGTACAGCACAAAGAATTCGGTAGCCAATAAATATTTAGTTATGTATCTGAGAAGCAACGGCTTGGATTACAACAGACTCGGAATCTCTGTTAGTAAGAAAGTTGGTAACAGTGTGGTAAGACACAGGGTAACCAGATTGATTAGAGAAGCTTACCGATTAAACAGAGCAAATATTGATGTTGGCTATGACATAGTGATAGTAGCCAGACCGTCATCAAAGGACAAGAAATGTCAGGACATTGAGAGTGCTTTGATGCATTTGTGTGGGTTAAAGAAGATAAGCCACATAGGGTAAAGAAATGAAAAAAATATTTATTGGTTTAATCAAATTTTATAGGAAGTATTTGTCACCGCTTAAGGGACATGCTACCTGCAAGTATTTTCCTACTTGTTCGCAGTATGCAATTGAGGCTATCGAAAAGTATGGAGTTTTAAAAGGTGGTCTCCTTGCAGTATGGAGGATACTTAGATGCAATCCTTTTTCAAAAGGAGGATATGATCCAGTTCCATAAAGGAGAAAATTATGTTTCTAACAAGAGAAGATGGTATGATACTCGGACCAGTTTGTTGGCTGCTCGGTAAGATATTCAATTGGATTTACATGTTCGTTGGATTTATTGGAAGCCATATGGGATTCACATACGTCAATCTCAGTGTGTGCGTTATTTTGTTCACATTTGTACTGAGAGGAGCGCTGTTCCCATTATATTTCAAGCAGCAGAGATCAAGTAAGATCATGAGTTTCATCCAGCCTGAGATTGCCAAGGCAACAAAGAAATATAAAGGCAAGACTGATCAGGAATCAATGATGAAGCAGCAGCAGGAAACTCAGAAGATCCAGAAGAAATATGGTGTCAGCATGGCATCAGGATGTCTGACTTCACTTATACAGTTACCTATATTTTACGGTCTGTACAGAGTTATCCAGAATATACCTGCGTATGTTCCATCAATGACAAAGACCTACGGAAAGATTGTAGAGATACTGAGTACCAAGACAGATTATGTCAAGGCTATAAGTGATGTAGCAGGTGAATCGAAGGTAAGCACAGTTACAATGGCATTGAAACAGATGGGTGATGACCCTACAAAGAATCAGATCATTGATGTGCTTGATAAGTTTTCTAAGAGTGATTGGGATAAGCTGATAGCTAATCTTGATCTTACAGGTAATGCTACTCTCACAAGCTATGTTGATCAGTTCCACAATATGAACCAGTTCCTGTTTGGACTGAATATTGCAGATGCACCGGGATGGAAGCTTTCAATAGCTTTGGTGGTTCCTATCGTTTCTGCTCTCATGCAGTTCTTACAGACAAAGATATCCATGAAGTCATCACAGAATAGCAACATGGATAGCAATCAGCAGACAGCCAACAACATGATGAAGGGTATGATGTACTACATGCCTATCATGTCACTTATATTCTGTATAACTCTTCCTATAGCTATCGGTCTTTACTGGATAGTTGGTTCTGTTATTATGATAATATCTCAGCTTATAGTTGATGCTTATTATAATCATCAGGACAAGGATGAGCTGCTTGCAAAGTGTGCCGAGAAGGCTGCCAAGAAGCAGGCAAAGAAGAAGAACCCTGATAAGAAATCTTTCTATGAGAGAATGATGGATGCTCAGAATGGTAACGTTCCAACAGAGAACAGTCAGTCAGAGAATATAAATAAGATGGCTTCTTCAAGACTTAAGAGTTATGTTAATCCTGCACATTCAGTGAATGTTGACAGTGATGATGTAACCCGCAGAGAAAATGTAAACTATAAACCAGGCAGTATAGGAGCTAAGGCGAATATAATGCTTAAGTACCAGAACAATAGCAACGATAAGGGAGGAAATAAATAATGGAATTCTTAGAATTCAAAGGTAAGACCAAAGATGAAGCCCTTATGCAGGCCAGTGTTGAACTTGGAGTCCCTAGTACAGATCTTGAGTATGAAGTTATCAGCGAAGAGACAAAGGGATTTCTTGGTATAGGTTCAAAGCCTTGTATCATAAAGGCAAGAAAAAAGAAGACATTCCTGGACGATGTTAAGGAGTACCTTGACAGCCTGTTCAAGGCTATGGATATCCAGACAGAGATCCAGATGGATTTTGATGAGGAAGAGAATGTTCTGTCTATCAATCTTGAGGGACCAGAGATGGGAATTTTGATTGGAAAGCGTGGACAGACTCTAGATGCTCTTCAGTATATTATAACACTTGCTATCAATAAGAAGAGCGAGTCACGTATCAGAGTTAAGCTCGATACAGAGAACTACAGAGCAAGAAGAAAAGAGACACTTGAGAATCTTGCCAAGAATATAGCATTCAAGGTTAAGAGATCAAAGAGATCATTTGCTCTTGAGCCAATGAATCCTTATGAGAGAAGAATAATCCATGCTACTCTTCAGAACGACAAGTATGTAGCAACCAGAAGCGAGGGCGAGGAGCCATATCGTAAGGTTATTGTATATCTCAAGAAGAAATAATAGTCACGCTGATGCGTGTAAAGATCATCGCAATATTTTATGGTGACAGGAAAGAGATCATTTGAGAAAATGGTCTCTTTTTTGTTGCAGTTTAGTCTTTTTATGTGGAAAATGAATTGGTAATGTTGTACACTACATAGATAGGTTGTTTAATCACGGTGAAAGGAAAAGTGTAAGACAGATATGTTCAAGGAAGATACCATTGCAGCTATAACCACCGGTATGAGTAATGCCGGAGTTGGAATAATAAGGATCAGCGGAGACAGGGCATGTGAGATAACAGACATGTTGTTCCGCGCTGCAAATAAAAACAAAAAAGCGGTAAATATGAAATCTTACACTGCTGCATTTGGTGGTGTGTATGAGGATGACAGAATGATAGATGAGGCTATACTTCTGGTCATGAAGGCTCCCCATACGTACACATGTGAGGATGTGTGTGAACTTCAGTGTCACGGAGGTACAGTAGTTCTCCGAAAGATACTTGATCTGGTAATAAAATGTGGTGCAAGGGCAGCCGAACCTGGAGAATTTACAAAGAGAGCATTCCTCGGTGGAAGGATAGATCTGTCACAGGCAGAATCCGTTATGGATATAATAAATGCAAAGAATGACTTTGCAGCCAGAACGTCTGTGGAGCAGCTTCAGGGAAGACTTAGGGATAAGATCATTGATATGAGAGAACAGATTCTGTACAATGTGGCGTTTATTGAATCTGCTTTGGATGATCCTGAACACTACAGTCTGGATGGTTTTCCACAAAAGTTAGAAATAATTGTGGATAACCTTGTAGATAGTGTGGATAACCTTTTGACAACATTTGACAATGGAAAAGTGTTGTCTGAAGGAATAAATACGGTTATTGTTGGTAAACCGAATGCGGGTAAGTCTTCGCTGATGAATATGTTTGTGGGCGAAGAAAGGGCGATTGTAACAGATATGGCCGGCACAACCAGGGATACGCTCAGTGAAGTGATAAATGTAAGAGGTATAACTCTGAACATAGTTGACACTGCGGGAATAAGAGATACAGATGATGTAGTTGAGAAGATAGGTGTGGATAAGGCATTAGAGTCTGTGGATAAAGCTGATCTTGTGCTCTATGTGGTAGACAGTTCAATTGACCTGGATGAGAACGATCACAGGATCATGTCCAGAATACAGGATAAGAATGTTGTTGTGATACTCAACAAATCTGATCTGGAAAAGAAGATAGACGAATCGGATATTAAGAAATATATAGATGCAGATATAATTCAGTTGTCAGCACTGACCGGTGATGGCAGTGAAGAATTGTATGAGCTTCTGAACAGGATGTTTTTTGAGGGTACACTGACATATAATGATCAGCTTTATATCACTAATACCCGACACAAAAATGAATTTGTGTGCACCAAAAATGCACTGTTAAAGGTTAAAGAAAGCATAGATATGGGAATGGAGGAAGACTTTTTCTCCATTGATCTCATGGATGCGTATGAACATCTCGGTTTGATAATAGGTGAAACTGCCAGAGATGATCTGGCTGATAAGATATTTAAGGAATTCTGTATGGGAAAATAGATTGCAGGATATAAGGTACTGGAAGGAGGACATTTGTATGCCTGTTTTGAATGAAGAATATGATGTGGTAGTTGTGGGGGCAGGACATGCAGGATGTGAGGCAGCTCTTGCAAGTGCAAGACTTGGTCTGAATACTATTATTTTTACGGTGAGTATGGACAGTGTGGCCATGATGCCATGTAATCCGAATGTAGGAGGAAGCTCTAAGGGACATCTGGTAAGGGAAATAGATGCACTTGGCGGAGAGATGGGCAAGAATATAGACAAGACGTATATTCAGTCAAAGATGCTTAATGCGTCTAAGGGTCCGGCGGTTCACTCTCTTCGTGCCCAGGCAGACAAGGCAAATTATTCCAGAACCATGAAGCACACCCTTGAGAATACAGATAATCTCACATTGAGACAGGCAGAGGTGTCGGAAATTATCATCGAGGATAATGTGGTTAAGGGTGTAAAGACATATTCAGGAGCAACTTATTTTGCAAAGGCTGTGGTTTTGTGTACAGGAACATACCTCAAGGCTAGATGTATATACGGAGATGTCGTATATCACACCGGACCTAATGGACTTATGGCAGCTAATTATTTGTCAGATTCCATGAAGAATGCAGGGATAGAGATAAGAAGATTCAAGACGGGAACCCCTGCCAGACTGGATAAAAGAACGATAGATTTTTCTCAGATGGAGGAACAGAAGGGCGATGAGAAGATAGTTCCATTCTCATTTACAAATACTGAGGCGGATATAAGACGTGATCAAATATCATGCTGGCTCTGTTACACAAATGAGAAGACACATGAGATAATCAGAGATAATATAGACAGATCACCTCTGTTTTCAGGCGTGATCGAGGGTACAGGACCAAGATACTGCCCTTCTATTGAGGATAAGGTTACGAAATTCCCTGATAAGACCAGACATCAGATATTTATTGAGCCTGAGGGTGAATATACGAATGAGATGTATATGGGTGGAATGAGCAGCTCTCTTCCTGAGGATGTTCAGTATGAGATGATACACAGCATGAAGGGACTGGAGAATGCAAAGATAATAAGGAATGCTTATGCCATCGAGTATGATTGTATAAATGCCATTAACTTAAAACCTTCTCTGGAGTTTAAGAGTGTATCAGGACTTTTTGGTGCCGGCCAGATAAATGGAAGTTCAGGATATGAGGAGGCTGCAGCCCAGGGTATAATGGCAGGAATCAATGCTGCCAGAAAAGTACAGGGCAAGGAAGCGGTGGTTCTTGACAGATCACAGGCATATATAGGAGTTCTTATAGATGATCTTGTCACAAAAGAGACATCGGAGCCATACAGAATGATGACATCCAGAGCTGAGTACAGACTTCTTCTCAGACAGGATAACGCTGATCTGAGACTCACGGAGATCGGACATGAGATCGGTCTTATAGATGACAAGAGATATGCTGCATTTACAAAGAAGAGACAACAGATAATGGATGAGATACAGAGACTTGAGAGCACCATGGTTGGAGCAAATTCAACCATACAGAAGTTCCTTGATGATCTTGGAAGTACAGGACTTAAGACTGCTGCATCTCTTGCAGAACTTATAAGAAGACCGGAACTGTCATATGAGGCGATTGATCCAATAGATGAGGGAAGAACCAAACTTCCGGATGATGTTATAGAACAGATAAATATAACCATAAAATATCAGGGATATATAGACAGACAGAATCAGCAGGTAAATCAGTTTAAGAAGCTGGAGAAGAAAAAGCTGCCGGCAGATATTGACTATAATGATATATCAAATCTCAGAATCGAGGCCAGACAGAAGCTGTCTCTCATCAGACCTGAAAATATTGGACAGGCGTCAAGAATATCAGGAGTTTCTCCGGCTGATATATCAGTATTGCTGGTGTATCTCAAGATGAAGGGTAGAGACTAAACTGGTATAGAAGTTATTCAGAATAATTTGTTGAAGGAGAACAATATGGACAGATTAAATTCCATAACAAAACAGTTTGGTCTGGAATTGAGTGATAAGCAGATAGAACAATTTTCAAAATATTATGATATTCTGGTTGAGTGGAATAAGGTAATGAATCTTACAGCCATAACTGAAAAGGAAGATGTAATAATAAAGCATTTTGCTGACAGTCTGCTTCTTTCAAAGTATAAAGATCTTCATGAGAATATTGACGTTATAGATGTTGGTACAGGTGCAGGATTTCCGGGAATTCCTCTGAAGATTGCTTTTCCAGAGCTGAATATAACACTTATGGATTCGTTGAATAAGAGATTAAAGTTCCTCGATGAAGTTATAGATGAACTTGGACTGCAGGATATCCACACTGTTCATTCAAGAGCAGAGGATGGAGGCAGAGATGAGATGCATAGAGAAAAATATGATCTGGCTGTATCCAGGGCAGTTGCCAATCTTGCAACTCTGTCGGAATGGTGTATTCCATTTGTCAAGCCGGGTGGATATTTTGTATCTTATAAGTCAAATGCTTTGCCGGAAGAGATGCGGGATGGAAAGAAAGCAATCAGGATTCTTGGGGGACAGGTCGAGAACATATTTAATACGAATATACCGGAGACCAATAACCAGAGAAGCTTTGTGTTTGTAAAGAAGATTGCAAATACAGACAACAAGTACCCGAGAAAAGCGGGAGCTGCTAAAAAGCCAATAGCATAAAAAAATAAAACAGCCTCAAATGGCTGTTTTATTTTTTAGTTTGAAGATTTCATATGTCTTTTTTCTTTTCTTTTTTCACGAATATCTTCCTGTTTTTGTTTAATTGCCTCTATACCCTGTTTGTCGATAGGTTTTATTGTCTTGTGAACATAATAGTTATTGTTTACAGATTTGAATTTTATCTTGCCACAAAAATAACCATGCATCCAGCATTTTCCAACACACATGTACGATGATGGACTATTTGCAAACCAGTCAATATGTGTCTTGACCTTCTTGCTGCATTTGTAACAACGAATCTGAGTTACTTTTTCATCGTCCAGTGCTGCATGTTTATTTCTGAAACCCCTTGAGATATATTCGTACTGGTTATTATGAGATACTTCAATCTCTTCTTCTTTATTCTTAGGTGTTATATAGAGATCAAAGCTGTAAAGCTGATTTATATTCTTGGCTTTCATCTCTTTCATAACAAGTGCGGTGTATCTTGCATCGTTGAGAGCTGTGTGAAATGGTTCATTTTCCGGAATATTCATCTCACTGACCGCTTTTTCAAGTTTACTCATACTCTGAGGTATTCCTGAGGTATTCGTAACGCTTGCATATATACTTTGGAGATTCAGAAACTTAAGTGGCCTAGGAAGCTTGTCCATATAATAAAAGTCCATATTAGTCTGAAGCTCTGTGAGGTCCATAGGTCCCCATGTGCAGAATATGTAATCTTTTCCACACCAGTCAAGAAATTCTGAACAGACTTCCTTGAATCCTCTTCCGAGACTCAGGTCATCCTCATCATAGTTCAGAATTGTTCTGATCTTTGAATGTAATTTCTTATAAATTTTTGGTTTGATAAGACTTGAGTATTCGTCAATGATGTTGAGATTCTTATCTACCTTAACGGCACCAATCTCTATAATTTCAAAAGGCATACGTGGATGTTCACCCATATGCCCATTGTAGCTTTGATTCCATTCAAGATCCATAACAATATAATTCATAGTCATGTCCCTTTAGAAAATTTATTAGTGAAAAATAGTGCACCTGACGGGATTCGAACCCACGACCTTCCGCTTAGGAGGCGGACGCTCTATCCTGCTGAGCTACAGATGCACATCAATTATAAGTGTAACATTTATAGAGTTTATAGTCAAGGATTAACTATATGCCCCTGAAGCCACACATCACCCTTGAATCTTCTTCCCGGAGCAGGTTCACCCAGAAGATGGTTTTTGTTGATCGCTACGGTAAATGTCAGATCATTGCTTTCTACATCAATCAGATATATCGATTCATTTGTATAGCTGTTGGTTGTCTCGATATATGATGTGATAGTTCCTATAACTGCGTAGTGATCAGTCTCAATACCGACAGGCATGAAGCTTGATTTCACTATGGACAGAACATCCTCTTTGTGAGTCCTTCTTCCAATGGTGTTATAGGTGTCCATATCTTCAAGAGTAAGACTTTCTATTGCGTCCGGATCACCCTTCTTTGCAGCCTCGATGAGTTTACTTCTCTTTGCATTGCCGTAGGATGTATTTTTATCACTGTGATCATCCACATCAAGAATAATCATACCATTTACTGACAGACCGGAAAAATACGCCTTTGAAAAGTACTTGTTTGATCTGTTCATCCACAATGATTTTTCATAGTCTGCTATGTTGGTTATGAAGAAAATAAGAGTCATTCCAAGACTGAAATCACTGCTAACACCGGCATATGCTCTCTTGTCAGAATATTTCTCAACGTATATATTTTCGTCATCGGTCAAAAGCTTTGATGTGACGTAAGGAAAATAATACTCAATGGATATTGAGCCATCCTTTGACATTTCACCTACAAGCGATATTCCAAATCTCTCCCCAAAGTCTTTGCTGAATTGTACAAGACAGGTGTCAGCACTTATAGTTGATATAAATTTCCTGTCAGGCGATTCAAGAATCTGCCTGTATATAGGTTCAAGCTGCTGTCTGTTTTTTATGTTAGTAAAGCCTATAGATGGAAGAAAACTATGCATTCCGACACCTCCCTTGTTGTATGTTTTTGTTTATATTATTACTTTCCTGTCTTCTCAAGATACTCTTTTCCACCCATGTATGGACGAAGCTTCTCTGGAATTCTGACTCTTCCGTCAGCCTGGAGATTGTTCTCAAGGAAAGCGATAAGCATTCTTGGTGGAGCAACAACTGTATTGTTGAGTGTATGAGCGAGATACTTCTTGCCATCCTCACCCTTTACTCTGATCTGAAGTCTTCTTGCCTGTGCATCGCCAAGGTTTGAACAGCTTCCAACCTCGAAGTATTTCTTCTGACGAGGTGACCATGCCTCAACATCTACAGACTTAACCTTGAGATCTGCAAGATCTCCAGAACAACACTCAAGTGTTCTTACAGGGATATCCATTGATCTGAAGAGATCAACTGTGTTCTGCCACAGCTTGTCAAACCACATCTTGCTGTCCTCAGGCTTACATACAACGATCATTTCCTGCTTCTCAAACTGATGGATTCTGTATACACCTCTCTCCTCAATTCCGTGAGCACCCTTCTCTTTTCTGAAGCAAGGTGAGTAGCTTGTAAGAGTCTTTGGAAGCTCATCCTCAGGAATTATAGTGTCGATGAACTTACCGATCATTGAGTGCTCTGAAGTTCCGATGAGATACAGATCCTCACCCTCAATCTTATACATCATGGCATCCATCTCAGCAAAGCTCATAACACCTGTGACAACGTTGCTTCTGATCATGAAAGGTGGAATACAATATGTGAATCCTCTGTCTATCATGAAATCTCTTGCGTATGAGATAATAGCAGAGTGAAGTCTTGCTATGTCGCCCATGAGATAGTAGAAGCCGTTTCCTGCAACATTTCTTGCTGAATCGAGGTCAATTCCTCCAAGTGCCTCCATGATATCTGCATGATAAGGAATCTCAAAGTCAGGAACAACAGGCTCACCATACTTCTGAACCTCTACATTCTCTGAGTCATCCTTTCCTATAGGAACTGATGGATCAATGATGTTAGGAATTATCATCATGATCTTCTTAACCTTCTCCTTGAGCTCAGGCTCTAAAGCTTCAAGCTCCTTGAGTCTTGCTGATGTCTCAGCAACCTGCTTCTTAACTTCCTCAGCCTCTTCCTTCTTTCCCTGAGCCATAAGAGCACCGATCTGCTTTGCTATTGCATTCTTGTTTGCTCTGAGTGTATCAGCTTCCTGCTGAGCAGCACGAGCCTGTTTGTCAAGCTCTATTACTTCATCGACAAGTGGAAGTTTGTCATTCTGGAATTTATTCTTTATATTCTGTTTTACTATGTCTGGGTTTTCTCTTAAGAATTTAATATCAATCATGATATCCTCCTATTAAATATATAAATTTATTTGAAAATATATTATAATAATGTAGCTACATAATATATTTCCATGTTTTTGTTTCTTTTTTTTTCCTTGTTTATTTTATAAATCTTGTTCTTATCGTTTTAGCGATTTTACGTTTTATACGCTTTTTTGTTTTATACGCTTTTGTATTTTATATACTTTTGTGCTTTATACGCTTTTCTATTTTATGCGTTTCATACACATTTGTACGTTGCATGTTTTGTATAATATTTTTTTGAAATATGGTTATTTTAGTTTGTTTTCAGCTATTTCATCCTCGAGGGTTTTAGCTCGTTCAATAGCCTCTTTTTCCTCTTCTGACAGTGCAACATATGCTTCACCACCTATGATCTCTTTTGCATAGTTAAAACAGCCTTCTCTGGTATGCATACAGTTGAGTACGACACCATTGTTCTCTGTATCCAGAAGAGCAAGTGCAAAACTTAGATTACCACCCATTCCTTCAAATGCATTATACTTTACAAGACCAATTTTACTGACACATGCTGAAAGATGACTCTGTATTTCCTTATGTTCCTTTGTGAGTCGCTTGGAATTGTTTTTTACAGCATCCATCTCAGCGAATCTTTTCATGATAATATCTTCAAGATCACCTGCCTGAGTTCCGCTCAACAGCCTTTTTATCTGTTTGTTTCTATTTTTAATATTGCCCATCAATATGAATAATAGTACAAACAAGGCTATTATGAGAACCAGCATACCAATTAGTATGTAGGCAGGATCAATACCTATTTTTTGTAATATGGAACTTTCCATTATAATATTGTCCTTCCTTGATTGTGCATATGTATGATGCAGATGGTTACTACATCATTTCTTTATTGATTGAGTAAAGCATCTCTGTTATTCGGTCAAGCTCGTCCTGAGAATAGTAGTTTATCTCAATTTTGCCTTTGTCGTTATTAGATGCCTTGATAGCTATCTTTGCACCTAAAATTGACTTTAATTTGTTCTCTATATCAGAATAGAAGACGGATAAATCCTTTTGAGGCTTCTGTTTTTCCTCTTTTTCCGGCTTTTTCTCCAGAATTGCCTTTACATATGCCTCTGTTTCTCTAACACTGAGCTTCTGATCGTATACAATTGCAGCCGTTTCGTACTGTAATTTAGGATCTTCTATAGGAATAAGTGCTCTGGCATGTCCTGTTGATATCATATTATACATGACCATCTGTCTTACATCCTCGCAAAGCTTCAGAAGTCGGAGAGAATTGGTTATGGTTGATCTGCTTTTTGATACTCTCTCTGCAACTTCTTCCTGCTTGAGATTATATTCCGATATAAGAGCTTCGTAAGCCTCAGCTTCTTCAATTGGATTCAGATCTTCTCTCTGAATATTTTCTATAAGAGAAATCTCCATTATTTCTTTGTCAGTATAATCACGTATAACTACAGGAACTTCCTTTATTCCTGCCATTCTGGCAGCTCTCCAACGTCTTTCACCTGCAATTATCTCATAATAATCGCCTTTTTTAGTGACAATCAGAGGCTCAAGAACACCATATTTCTTAATGGAATCAGATAATTCCTGTAATGCTTCTTCATCAAATTGCTTTCTTGGCTGTGACTTATTTGGCTCAATGAGATTGATCTTAATCTTCTGTTCAACCTCTTTTACAACTTCCTTCACAACCTCTTTGGTTACTGTTTTTACCTCTTTACTTGTGTTTTCAGAGGAGTTTTGCTGATTATTTCTACTTCGGGACGGCTTTGAAGCCTCTGAAGTGCCTAAAAGGTCGTTCAAACCTCTTCCTAAACCTTTTTTCTGTGCCATATTAGCCCTCCATTATCTATAGTAGTCATTTTCTATAACTTCATCTGCCAACATCATATAATGCTCAGCTCCGGCTGATCTTGGATCATACTCAATTATTGGCATTCCGTAACTTGGCGCTTCAGCAAGTCTGACATTTCTCGGTATAACTGTGTTGTATATGTGCTGTTTGAGGTTTTCTTTTACATTTTCAACAACCTGAACTGATAAATTGGTTCTTGAGTCAAACATTGTAAATACAACACCTTCTATAGTAAGAAGTCTGTTCAGATTTTTTCTTATCAGTTCAATAGTGTATACCAACTGTGAGAGACCATCCAGTGCGAAAAATTCACATTGAATAGGTACAAGTACCGTATTTGCTGCTGTAAGAGCATTTACAGTAAGCATTCCAAGTGCAGGAGGACAATCAATGATAACGTAATCAAATTTGTTCTTTACCTTCTTGATATGTGTCTTAAGAATGTGCTGCATATCCTCCATTCCGACAAATTCAACCTCAGCACCTGCCAGTTCTCTGTTGGCAGGAATGAGATTAAGACCAGGATATACGTTTATGAGCATACATTCTCCTATGTTGCACTCATTTCTCAACATATCATAGACTGTGTATTCAAGAGAATCCCTGTCTACACCTAATCCACTTGTCATATTACCCTGTGGATCCATATCAACGGCCAGAACTTTTTTACCCTTTGCTGCCAGACATGCGGCAAGGTTTATGGCTGTTGTTGTCTTGCCAACGCCACCTTTCTGGTTAGCAATCGCTATAATTCTGCCCATTTTGTCTCCTTTTCATTCAAAAAAAGAATGTTTCACGTGAAACATTGTTGTTTGCTTATTTAATATAGATAAAATATGATGATATTTTATGTTATAAATAGTGCTTGTCTATTATAGCACTTATAAAGTGCTAATTCTACAAAATACAGAAAAAATATGATGTTTAATAAAATGTTTCACGTGAAACATTCTATTATCTAATGAATGGATAATATCGTATACAAAGTGGCAATTAAACTGTGTAAAATCTGATAAATAGTGGGTGCATGTTTTGTATTCGTTATATGGGTAAAGTTTCACGTGAAACATTTTATAATTGAATTAATGGTTAAAAAGGTAAGTAAAGTATTGACTATGCTTGAAAGTTCTGTAAATTCTTTGAAAAAAATCAGAATAATAGACAAGAAAGTACAATTATTATATGTGGATTACTTAGATATATAAATATTATATGTAATGATGAAAATGTTTCACGTGAAACATGAATATTATCAAATAAATCAGAAAAGTAGTTCATGGAGTGGTAATTGAGTTGTATAATACTTTGTTATAATGTAAATGAATAATAAGGTAGCAAAAACGACAAACAAGATGTAAAAGATTTATAAGTGTAGAAAACAAATGTAAGCGATATCTGAAGTTTGAGTTGAAATACGTTTATCATAAAGTTTCACGTGAAACATTCAAATATATATAATATTAAAGCAAAATTAAATATACAAAGGATCTATTTATTGAAATTATTTAAATCACCATATAATTTAGTATTTAACAGCTTTAAAGATTCTGTATTCATAAAAACGCAATGTAGAATATAGAAGTATATAAAGGAATAGAACAGAAGAGATTATATAATACGTAATATGGTTAGAAATATGATTTTGTTATTTTAATAAACAATTTCTTCACAAAGAGAACTGTAAAACTTAGAAAAACAAGAGAAGAATACCTAAAAATATTCTGATATAAGAAAAAATACCTGAAGTAAAGATATTCAGAACAAAATTATCTAGGATAATAATTTCGAAACAATGATGTCTGGAAGATAGTGTTTAGAAGATAATATTCAGAACAGAAATATCATGAGTAATATTATTTAGAGAAAAGTATCAAAAACAATAATATCTATGACAATATAATTTAAAATGATTCCTGGAGATATATGAGAAAAAGAGAATGTTTCACGTGAAACATTCTCTTTTTCTTTAACCAGGTTATATGGTCATATATTAATATAGAAGAAGCACTGATTACATTGCCTCTGGAGCTTCGATTCCAAGGAGGTTAAGTGCCTCAGATATTGTATTCTTAGTGAGATATGTGATCATAACTCTTGCATTCTTGAGCTCAACATCATCTACATTGATTCTTGTTGAGTTATAGAACTTGTTAAATGCCTGAGCAACATCAACTGCATATCTTGCTACAACAGATGGCTCATACTTATCAGCAGCATCCTTGATCACAGATGGGAATCTGTTGATCTCTTTTAATAACTCTATGGCATCCTGCTCTGTAATGAGATTGTAGTTAACCGGTTTTGATGGATCGAATGACTCAGCAAGTCTTACAACGCTGCAGCATCTTGCATGTGTATACTGAACATAAGGACCTGTCTCACCGTCAAAGTTGAGAACCTTATCCCAGCTAAATGATACATCCTTGATTCTCTGGTTATATAAGTCATTGAAAAGAACAGCACCAACACCAACTTTCTTGGCTACATCCTCCTTGTTTGGAAGATTTGGGCTCTTTTCGGTGATTATCTCAAGACTCTTTGCAATGGCATCCTTCAGAATATCCTCTGCGTATATGATATTACCGCTTCTGGTAGAAAGCTTTGCTCCCTCAAGACTTACAAGACCATAAGGAATGTGAACAAGCTGATCCTTTGCCCATTCGTTTCCAAGAAGCTCAACTACCTTGAATACCTGTGCAAAATGAAGTTTCTGCTCCTGACCGGTTACATATAAGCACTTTGAGAAGTGATATGTGTCTTTTCTATAGAATATAGCAGCAAGATCTCTTGTTGCGTATATTGAGCTTCCGTCTTTCTTGGTTATGATACATGGAGCCATATCGTAATCTGAGAGATCAACGATCATTGCACCTTCGCTCTCCTTCAGAAGACCGGCAGCCTTAACCTTGTCCACAACAGCCTGGCACTTGTCTCTATAGAAACTCTCTCCAAGATAGTAGTCGAAATCCATTCCGAGGAGGTTGTATGTTCTCTTGTATTCAACAAGACTTATATCCTTGAACCACTGCCATATGCTGAGTGCTTCCTCGTCTCCATTTTCCATCTTGTTGAACCATGCTCTTGCCTCGTCAACAAGCTCTGGATTCTTGTCAGCCTCTTCATGGAACTTCACATACAGCTTCATGAGCTCTGAGATTCCATCCTTCTCAACAGCTTCCTTTGAACCCCATGCCTTGTAAGCTACGATAAGCTTACCAAACTGTGTGCCCCAATCGCCAAGGTGATTTATTCTTACAACATTGTATCCAAGCTTGGAATGAATCTTGTAAAGAGAGTTACCGATTATTGTAGTTCTGAGATGGCCAACGTGGAAATTCTTTGCAACGTTAGGAGATGAGTAGTCAATACATATGGTCTGTCCCTTGCCTATATCGGATTTGCCGAAGTTATCTGTGTTGGCTGCCTCTATCATTGTCTTTACAAATACATCTTTCTTGATATAGAAGTTCAGGTATGCACCTGCTACATCGATCTTCTCGATGAAATCTACATCTCCTATGGCTTCCTTTATATCGGCTGCAATCATATTTGGGGCTTTTCTGAGCACCTTTGCCAGTCTGAAGCAAGGAAATGCAAAATCACCCATATCAGGGCGTGGTGGAATCTCGATTGAAGCAATGATATCTGACATTTCGATTCCTTCTACGTTATTTGAGATAAGCTGTGCAATTTTTTCTTTCATGATAATGTTCCTTTTATGTTTATTTTATTCGAAATATATATGTGTTGATAAAACAACATATACACAATATAACACCTTGTTACTTTAAGATATCCAACCTGTAAATTAAGTAATATATGTCTTTCAACAGATACGTTATTATTCAAGTGGAATAGTAAATCTTACATTTGTTCCGGTTTTTGAATCTCCATCGATCTTCAGAGTTCCATTTAACAGATATATGATCTCCTTGATTCTGTGGAGACTGCTGTACCATGGACTGTTGGTATCATAATTGTTGTCTATACCCACGCCATTGTCGTTGATATATACATCTATGAGCTTACTGCTCAGATATATCTTGATTGAGACCTTGTTGGCATTTGAATGAACAAATATGTTGTCCATAATATCTTTAGTTATTGATAAAAGATATGTGGCTACAATACTTGGAATATTCATGGCATAATCAGCACAGTTGATGTCGTATGATATGCCACATTCAGGATGTTCATCCTTGTAACCCTGGAAAAGTTTCTCAAGATGATTCCATACAGGCTCTTCGCTGTCTGATTCTCCAGAGAGAGAATTGGCAAGTTCATCTACATGGTCGGCAAGTTTTGCCGTTGATGAGGTGAGCTCTTCGAGTGTGACCTTAGCTCTGTTGATATCTGATCTTATAAGCCAGGACAGTACATCCAACTTGTGTGAATTGGAGTCAAGAACATCTGTGATGTCAGATTGAATCCTGTCCGCAAGCTGTTTTTTCTCATATTGGTACAATCTGAGGATATTTTTTCCGTGATCCGCTGCTGTCAGGGAATCAGTATCTGGTCCGTCAGTTTCTGTTGTATCTTCATTATTAATAGTAGATACTTCCTCAGTCACCTCCGTCAGAAGATCATCTATATGTCTGTTGGAGGTGGATAGATCAGTTATACGCTTCTTAAGCAATGCGGTTTCTTCTTCGTCCTCTTTGATCTGAAGATGAAGAGTCTGCTGCATATCCTGAAGCTCCTTTAACTGAAGCTCTATCTGAGTAGCCTTTTCCTGCTGTGAGGTGGTGTCTACTGAGAATGGTGAAAATACATTGTGACCAGTGCTTGTCTTGAAGGAGTATACATCTAATGTCTTTATAAGCTGGTCTATCTTTGCCTTGAGTTCAAAATCTTCAGTTTTGAGTGACTGAACCTGCTCAAGCTTGCTGATATATGAATCATTGAAGAAATTCAACAGATCCTGATTGGTCTTGCGCACCAATTTGAGACTTTCTATAGAAGATGTATCCATGATGAAACTCCTTTCCATAAATTTGCTGTAATCTTCATTGTAGTATACCAAAAACTGTGTGTCAACAAATGCAAAATCAACGTTTATTTCTTTTCTCTGTATGCGACGAGTCTGTTGATAGGTGTTCCCATTGCTGAGAATTTGGTCTCATACTCGGTCATGATGTTGCCTTCGTTGTATTCTGAATTGTGAAGGTCATATGTGTAGTTCTCAAGGATCCATCCTGCCTCGGGAACCTGTTCCAGAGAGAAATCAAAGAGTCCTCTGTTATCAGTCTTAAATATAACTCTTCCCTCAGGGGCGAGGAGCTGATCATACAGACCAAGAAAATGTGTAGATGTGAGACGTCTCTTGGCATGCCTGTCCTTTGGCCATGGGTCCGAGAAATTGAGATATATTCTATCTACTTCATTTGTATCGAATACGTCAGTTATATATTCGGCATCCATTCTTATAAAGTAGAGATTCGTCATCTCAGGTTCAAGCTCTCTTTTCTCAAGGGCACGCACCAGGACACTTGAATACTTCTCTATGCCTATGTAATTGATATCAGGATTGCGTCTTGCAAGCTCCATGATAAACTGTCCCTTGCCCATGCCTATCTCAATATGTATAGGGTTATCGTTGTCAAATAACTCATGCCAATGCCCCTTCATGCCTGTTTCATTGTGCACTACATAGTCATTTGCTGCGATAGTCTCTCTTGATCCTTTTACATTTCTCAGTCTCATAGTAATCTCCATTTATTTATTGTAAAAATCTTCTTTTTATTGAAAAAGTCATACCTTATAATAATAACATAGGCGAAAATGATATTCAAACAATATATATAACTGGTAATTTTGGTATGGGATAGGAGCAGAGTAATACCGAACAAATAAAAATGAAAAAAGTTGAAAAAAACACTTGCATTATAAAAAGAACTAATGTATACTCTAATCTGTTGTGACGAACACAACATGATAAATACGGGCCGCTAGCTCATTTGGTAGAGCACCTGACTCTTAATCAGGGTGTGCGGGGTTCGAGCCCCCGGCGGCCCACTACAAGATGGATTGACTGCAATATGTTGTGGCTGGTCCATTTTTTTGTGCAAAAATCCATGGCCTTTTATTTATTTCCTTATTTGAAGATGTGTGGGTTACACGCCTTCGTTATCGAATGCTGGAATGAAGCTCTCTTTTGCTGTCTCACCCTCCTGTATAAATCCATTTTCAACGCCGATATCAATGGCATAATCCACAAGCTCATCGTATTCAGAAGGAGTTATAGTTCTGCCAAGCTCTGGAAATCTATTCTCAATTCCCGGCATAGGGGTGTACTGGTTCATGATGCTTATATATATTGAATCTTTGTATGTGTTATATAGATATGTGATTATTGACTTGGAATCATCCAGATGATCAGGAAGCTGCAGATGACGGACGATAACACCTCTCTGCATAATTCCGTCGTCATCAAAGCGGGTCTGGTCTCCTCCGCATTGTCTGACCATCTCAGATATGGAGGCTTTGGCATGTTCAGGATAGTCTGGAGCATTACTGTATTTTGCGGACAGATCCGGTGACATGAATTTGAAATCAGGAAGATACACGTCTATATAGCCATCAAGTAGCTGTATCATCTCGGCCGTTTCATAACCACTGCAGTTATATACAAATGGAAGCTTGAAGTTCCTTGATCTCGCCATGTCTATAGCTGATATGATCTGTGGTATATAGTGATCCGGTGTGACAAGATTGATGTTGTTGGCACCCTTATCCTGAAGCTCAAAGAAAATGTTGCACAGCCTTGATATGGATATATTCTTGCCAGCCTTGCCTCCGGATATGGCTTTATTCTGGCAGAAGCAGCATCCAAGTGCACATCCGGAGAAGAATACGGCACCTGAACCGTTCTCTCCGGATATACATGGCTCTTCCCACATGTGTAGCGCTGCACGGCTCACCCTGACTGTGTCTGTCATATGGCAGGCACCTGTGTGACCGGATGTACGGTCTACACCGCATTTTCTTGGACACAATATGCAGTTGTTCAGGATGTGCCGGATATCCATATTATTTACCTCCAAAATAGATGATAATTGTTATTAACTGACAGGTGAATTAGTATTTGTCAGGGTCAAATGTGCTTATGAGATCAGCAAATTCCTGAAGATCAGCATTTGCTTCTATGTGCTCTATCTCACCCCTATCCATAAGCCCCGCAAGGGAAGGATTGATAGGCAGACGGATCGCGTGGCCTATATACAGGTCTCTTATGACCTGCTCAAGCTGGCTCTTGCCAAATATATAGTGCTTGTTATTGCAGTCAGGACAAATGAAATATGACATATTCTCTATCATACCAATGACAGGGATATTCATGCTGTCTGCCATGTGAACAGCCTTTCCAACGATGACAGATACGAGATCCTGAGGGGTGGTAACTACCACAACTCCATCTATAGGGATGGACTGGAATATGGTAAGTGGCACGTCGCCGGTTCCAGGAGGACAGTCGATGAACATATAGTCTATGTCTCCCCAGATGATGTCTGAGTAGAACTGCTTGACTGTTCCCGCTATGATAGGTCCTCTCCAGAGGACAGGTGTTGTCTCGTCGTCCAGAAGAAGATTCACAGACATGATCTTGATTCCTGTTTCCGTCTCATCGGGATACAGGAAATCTCCTTCTGCCTCTGGTGTCTTATGTACGCCAAATGCCTTTGGAATAGAAGGTCCTGTGATATCTGCGTCAAGTATGGCTGTCTTGTAACCCATGCGCTGCATGAGAACGGCGAGCTGACAGGTTACTGAGGATTTGCCGACTCCTCCTTTGCCGCTGACCACGGCAATAATATGTTTTATATGTGAATCTGGATGTGGCTCTATGATAAGACTCTGTGGTTCTGTTCTGCTGGAACAGCTCTGACCACAGGTACTGCAGTTGTGTGTACAATTCTCTGACATGATACTCTCCAATCTACTGCACATGGATGTCTGTGCAATCTGTGTTGTATGCTAAGTTACGCATTTGATTAATATATATCATTAAGAGGTTACAAAGTCAATGAAGGCAGGTACTATGAAATTTGAGAGGTGAGTTGAAATTGACGGGTGTCAAATATATAATCAGAGACATGATAGTATACGGATTGTAGAGTTGAAATGAAATACCTGATAGAAAGTATTCTAATAGAGTAATTGGGCATGAAAAATACTATAAAAAGGAGAATATAGCATGGGAGTTTTATCAAATATCGAGCCATATGGAGTTTTTCGTTTCTTTGAGGAGATATGCGGGATTCCACACGGATCGTCGGATACAAAGAAGATAAGTGATTATCTGGTGAAGTTTGCCATAGACAAAAATCTGAGATATATACAGGATGAGAGCAACAATGTGATCATATTCAAGGACGGAACTGCCGGGTATGAGGACAGTGCCCCTGTCATGCTACAGGGACATATGGATATGGTCTGTGAGAAAGATGTTGACTGTGATATTGATTTTGAGCGGGACGGACTGAGACTAGTGCTTGAGGACGGAGTGATATCCGCTGATGGAACCACCCTTGGCGGAGATGACGGGATAGCTGTGGCATTTGCACTGGCTATACTGGATGCCGATGATATACCACATCCACCGATTGAGTGTGTATTTACGGTTGATGAGGAGATAGGAATGCTGGGAGCTGCGGCGATTGACTGTAGTCCACTTAAGTCACGGATCATGCTCAATCTGGATTCTGAGGATGAGGGGTATCTGCTGGTGTCATGTGCCGGAGGTGCGTGTGCTACGTGCCATATTCCGGTTGAATATGAGAATGCAGAAGATGATCATTCAGTTGTGAAAATTATTGTAGAGGGTCTTACCGGTGGACATTCCGGCGTGGAGATCATAAAACAGAGGGCAAATGCCGACAAGCAGCTTGCAAGACTTCTATATAATATAGGAAGGGATGTTCCATACAGACTGATATCTATAAAGGGCGGTCTTAAGGACAATGCAATACCTAACAAGGCGGAGGCATATGTGGGTATTGATCCGGAGGATGTGGATAATTTTGTAAAATCTGCGGAAAAGAATGAGAAGATTCTGAGGCATGAATTGGGAAATACTGATCCAGAGCTTGTAGTGAAAGTAGAAACGGATCTGTCAGATGATCTGGGTTCATATAATAACGCGGATGATGTGCAGAACGATATGTATGGTAGAACCATGATCAACAGAGTTATGACAGAAAAGTCATCGGATATAGTTATCAGGAGTCTTATGATGATGCCAAATGGAATTCAGAAGATGAGCAATGATATAGAAGGGCTTGTGCAGACATCGCTGAATCTTGGAATATTGAAGACAACTGAGGATGAGGTCACAGCAAGCTTTTCAGTAAGAAGCAGTGTACAGTCTGAAAAGGAAAATCTGATAGATCAGCTCCGATGTGTATCTGTCTCGGCTGGTGGAAGTCTGGATGTGCAGGGGGATTATCCTGCATGGGAGTACAGACATGATTCTCCTCTCAGAGATATTATGGTGGATGTGTTTGAAGAGCAGTATGGAAGAAAGCCTGTTATACAGGCGATTCACGCCGGAGTGGAGTGTGGTCTTTTTGCCGGTAAGCTGCCTGGTCTGGACTGCGTATCATTTGGCCCGGATATGAAGAATATCCATACAAGCAGAGAGTCTATGGATGTAGCCAGTGTGCAGAGAACATGGAAGTATACACTGGGTATACTTGAGAAATTGAAGTAATTGACAGCAATATAATTTCAATAAGGAGAAGAATGATGGAAAAGGTAAAAGGATTCTTGAAGAAGAAGGACATTGTGTTCAGTGTCAAGAGATACGGAATAGATGCCCTGGGTGCCATGGCACAGGGATTGTTCTGTACTCTGCTGATCGGAACTATATTGAACACACTTGGCAATCAGTTTGGTGTAGGATTTCTTAAAGCGGTTGTTGCGACCGTGAATGGAACAGATTATACAGTTGGAGGTCTCGCATCTGCTATGGCAGGACCTGCGATGGCGGTGGCTATAGGATATGCTCTTAAGGCACCACAGCTCGTATTGTTCTCACTGATAACAGTTGGATTTGCGGCAAATGCCTTGGGCGGCGCAGGAGGCCCGCTGGCAGTTTATTTTATTGCAGTTATTGCAACTGAACTTGGAAAGGTTGTCTCAAAGGAGACAAAGATTGACATACTGGTGACACCTCTGGTTACCATCGGAAGTGGTGTGGCTGTGTCTGCACTTCTTGCACCTACACTCGGTGCCATAGCCATGAAGGTCGGAGATCTCATCATGCTGGCTACAAACCTTCAGCCGTTCTGGATGGGTATTGCGGTATCAGTTCTCGTCGGTGTGGCACTTACACTTCCGATATCATCCGCTGCGATATGTGCGGCATTCGGACTTACAGGTCTGGCCGGCGGTGCTGCTGTGGCGGGATGTTGTGCGCAGATGGTTGGATTTGCAGTTATGTCATTCAGAGAGAATAAATGGGGTGGCCTTGTTTCACAGGGAATCGGAACATCAATGCTCCAGATGGGTAACATCATCAAGAATCCGAGAATCTGGATCGCACCTATAGTTACCTCTGCGATCACAGGTCCTCTTGCAACATGTCTGTTCAAGCTTCAGATGAATGGAACTCCTGTATCATCAGGTATGGGTACATGTGGTCTGGTTGGACAGATCGGAGTATACACAGGCTGGATGAATGATATCGAGGCGGGAAGCAAGACAGCGGTCACAGCTATGGACTGGGTTGGTCTGATCCTAATCTCATTTGTACTTCCTGCAGTTCTCTGCCCGCTCATCAACATGGTGGTGAGAAAACTCGGCTGGGTTAAGGATGGAGATATGACTTTATCATAAAGATTGGCTGAAATCCGGTGGAAGAAAATTATCTCAAAATTGTTTCCATCAGGCAGATTACAACAGAAAAGATACAATATTTTCGCAAATAAGATTGAAATTGGCTCGAAAGATACAAATTTACAGATTTTGTGTCTTTCGGGCCTTTTTATATGGAAAAGGAGATAATATTTTCCTAAAATGGGTGATTCAGAAGGAAAAAGATACAAAATATATGGTGCTTGATTTGTGGAGTGAAAATACAGCAAAAATGAGCAGACGATAGAAAAATCAAGAATACAAAAAAGTCCTTGCCTTGAAGTGAACTCCAAAGAGTATTATTAGATATGTCAGAGAAACAGTTCCTGACGTTTTTCGAAAATATGGTAGTTAAAACAGACAGGAGGACGCTTTAATGAAGAAATTAGGAGCATTTTTAGTGTGTGCTGTTATGGCTTTTGGACTTGTTGGATGCGGAAGTGGTGACAGCACAGAAAGTAAAAGTACCACACAGGCAGAAACCCAGACAGAGGTTGTTACGGATGCGGTCAATGAGGCCGATACAAGCAACGACAACGCTGACTCTACGGTATCAGAGGAACAGATCAGCGAGGAAAGCAGCGCTGATGAGACAGACAATGTTGACACAGAGACAGGTAAGACTCTGGTGATCTATTTTTCAGCAACTGGAAATACAAAAGATGCTGCAGAATATATAGCGGCAGAGACAGGAGCAGATATATTTGAGATCACCCCGGCCCAGGAGTATACATCGGATGATCTGAACTACAATGATGACAGCAGCAGGGTATCAAAGGAACACAATGACGAAAGCCTCAGGGATGTGGAGCTTACCACCACTGAAGTTCCTGGCTGGGAATCGTATGATACGGTATTTGTAGGTTATCCTATATGGTGGGGAACGTCTGCATGGCCGGTAGATTCATTTGTCAAGGCAAATGACTTCACTGGCAAGACTGTATATCCGTTCTGCACATCGGCGAGCTCAGGACTGGGAAGCAGTGCAGATGATCTGGCTTCTGAGGCAGGAAGCGGAGACTGGAAGGATGGTCAGAGATTCTCGTCGGGTGTGACACAGCAGGATGTGGCCGACTGGATAAGCGGGCTCGGCCTTGGACAGTAATGTGTCAGATAAGTAACTGAACAGATGTAATAAACATAGCTGGAAATAATTTGAAATTGAAATAAAAAGAAACAGGAGGATATAAAAATGTTAAAAGAAACTTACACACTTAACAATGGAGTAGCAATTCCAAAGCTTGGACTTGGAACATGGTTCATCGACGATGACAAGGTAGCAGATGCCGTGAGGGAGGCCGTAAAGATAGGTTACAGACATATTGACACTGCACAGGCATACGGCAATGAGCGCGGAGTAGGCGAAGGAGTTAGAACCTGTGGTATTCCAAGAGAAGAACTGTTCGTAGTCTCAAAGGTTGCGGCTGAGCACAAGACATATGAGGAGGCCAAGGCGGGAATCGATGGAACGCTTGAGAAGATGGGACTTGACTATCTCGATATGATGATCATTCACAGCCCACAGCCTTGGGTAAAGGTAAATCAGAGCGATGACAGATACGTGGAGGGCAACAGAGCAGCATGGAGAGCACTTGAGGAGGCATACAAGGAAGGCAAGCTCAAGGCTATTGGTATATCCAATTTCCAGATCGGTGATATCGAGAGCCTTATGGAGACTGCTGAGATCAAGCCTATGGTCAACCAGATACTTCTTCACATCAGCAATACTCCGATAGAACTGGTGGATTACTGTCAGAAGAACGATATACTTGTTGAGGCTTATTCACCTATCGCACATGGTGAGATACTCAATCAGCCTGAGATCAAGGCTATGGCGGACAAGTATGGTGTGACTGTTCCACAGCTCTGCATCAGATATACTATCCAGCTCGGAACAATTTCACTGCCAAAGACGGCCAATCCAGAGCACATGAAGAGCAATACAGAGGTCGATTTCGAGATAAGTGCAGAGGATATGGAGGCTCTTAAGAATTTCAAGAAGATCGAGAGCTATGGAGCGAGCAGTGGTTTTCCTGTATATGGTGGACGTATATAATAAAGAAAAGTTCATAGCTATAGTGGACAGCCGTCAGGTTTGTATAGTTTGCAATCATAAATATCTTGCATAATATAATAGTTACCTTATAATAGAGATGTTGCTAATTTTATACATTTAGGAGGAAATGAACAATATGAAAAAGGGAACAAGTTATATTGTAGTGGCTGCAATGATGATGGGATTGATGCTGACAGGCTGTGGGGGCAATGACAATTCTGTAACTAAGGCTACAACTGAAGCTGAGACAGAAGCAGCAACAGAGGAGCAGGATACTGAAACACAGGACACTGCAGATGATACTGAGGACAGTTCGGTCGCCATTGATGAGGAGGACACAGAGGAAGATACAGAGGACAGTGAAGAGGCAGAAGCTGATCCTTCAATAGTAGGTGTATACACCAAGAATGGTTATGAGAATTCGTATTTTGGATTTAAGATCAACCTTGAAGGAAGCTATGGAATTCAGACAAGAGGTTCATTACTGACTGCCACCGATATCTCTGAGGTTGTGGAGGATTCCAATAGCGATGAGACTGTACAGAGGGCATTGGATAATCTGGACAATAGCTTTACGGTAGGAAACGATTATGCATTCTGTGCAAATGATGGTACACACTATATTCTGCTCAAAATAAAGTCCCCTAAGGGTGGTGGAAATTACGGTTATGATGTGTGGGCTGATGAGAATACAGTAGCAAAGGCAACTGTTGCTCAGATGGATACTGTTATTACATCTACAGCAAGTAGAATTGGCGCTGAAGCAAGCAATATTGAGACTGATTATTCCAAGTGTACAGTATTTGGCGAAGAGCACTACATATGTACAGCAACGGCTGATATGTCTGGAACTGAGTACTCTCTGACAAATGTAATAGTAAGATCAGATGACGGAAAGTATACGATGATAATAGCTATAGAGACACTTGGTGACAGAAATTATCAGGATATTCTGGATAACATGTTCAGTCCATTATAAATTTTACAACTTTACTTTTTCAAAAACAAAAAGTATAATACACATCGAAAGCGAGTGGCAAAGATTGCGTAAATCCAGTTTTGTCACTCGCTTTTTATGTGTATATATAATAATTTTCTAGTGTGTAGCTATTCAGCGTAAGTCCAACTAACTTAGGCGGTATCTGCTTTTTTTGTTCAGGGAAAGGAGTTTGAAGAGTGGAAGAAATAGATAAGAACAAAGAGGAAAACAGAGAGAGAAATAAGATGAAAGATATGCCAGTTGGAAAGCTGATGATCCAGATGGGTATTCCTATGATTCTTTCCATGGCGCTTCAGGCGGTGTACAACATCGTAGACAGCGCATTTGTGGGAAATATGAAGGTGGGAAGTGAGGCTGCGTTAAATGCCCTCACGCTGGTATTTCCGGTGCAGATGCTCATGGTTGCTCTGGGCATAGGCACGGGAGTCGGCACAAATGCGTTTATTGCCAGAACCCTTGGTCAGGGTGATAAGGAAAGAGCTGCCAAGGTGGCTGGCAACAGTCTGTTTCTCGGTGCTGTAATATATGTGGTGTGTTTGTTATTTGGAATATTGGGAGTGAGGACTTATATAGTCTCACAGACTATGGACACGCAGGTCACAGAGATGGCTGTGGATTATCTAAGAATATGCTGTGTGTATTCATTTGGAATAATATTCTTCTCGTTGTTTGAGAAGCTGCTTCAGGCAACTGGCAGATCCATGTATTCAACGATAGGTCAGGTGATGGGAGCTGTCATAAACATCATACTTGATCCGCTTCTCATATACGGAGTGGGACCATTTCCTGAGATGGGAGTCAGAGGAGCCGCCTATGCGACTATTATAGGTCAGATAGCGTCTGCGGTTCTGCTGTGCGTGTTCCATCTGAGACTTAATAAGGAATTTGAACATGGATGTGCATACATGAAGCCTGACTGGAGAATCATCCGGGGAATATATGCCATAGGACTCCCGGCCATCATAGCCCAGGCACTTATGTCCATCATGGTATACGCGCTGAATCTCATTCTCAAGTTTAACCAGTCGGCGCAGACTGCATATGGTCTGTTCTACAAGGTTCAGCAGTTTGTGCTGTTTCTCGCATTTGGACTCAGGGATGCGATCACCCCGATCACGGCATACAGCTATGGAATGGATGACAGAAAGAGGATAAATGATGCGATTAAGTATGGAATAATCTACACAATAGTGCTGATGGTGTTTGGAATGGCTGTGACAGAGCTGTTTCCAGCTGCATTTGCCGGACTTTTTAATGCGGGACAGTCCAGAGTGTATTTTATAGACGCCATGAGGATAATCTCCCTAAGTTTCGTATTTGCCGGGGTAAATGTTGCATTTCAGGGAATATATCAGGCCCTTGAAGGCGGTGTGGAATCGCTTGTGATATCGCTGCTCAGACAGTTGATAATCATCCTGCCGCTTGCCGGAGCATTTGCGGCTCTGGTCAGAGGCGGTCAGGCGGATGTATCACTGATATGGTGGGCATTCCCGATCACGGAGATCGTGTCGTGCGTGGTGGGCATGGTGTTGCTGAGAAGGAAAATGAGGAGGGTTACTTCTTCCCTGCACCTTTCATCATTGACTTAAATGTCAGCATGAATGTTGCGCCGCATGAGAATGCGGACACTATGTCGCTGATAGGCTCGGCGTAGTAAATACTCATGACTGAGTGCGTGCAGTATGGCAGGATGATCGCGAGTGGGATTATCAGTATGACCTTTCTCAGCAGTGCAAATATAAGGGATTTGCCTGCCTGTCCCATGGATATGAAGGACTGCTGACATCCGTTCTGTATGCCAAAGAACATCATTCCGAATATGTATATCGGAAGAACCTTTGCACAGAGTGCTTTGAGGGATTCATCCGAGGTAAATATTCCGGCTGCCACGGACGGAAACAGGAATGCGGCCCCAGCCAGGACAAATGACACGACTATGGACATGGTTATCAGTATGGTGCAGGTCTTCTTCACTCTGGCTACGTTGCCCTTGCCGTAGTTGTAGCTGATGATAGGCTGTACGCCCTGTGAAAAGCCGCTCATAGGAATGAAGATCATCTGCATGATGCTCTGAAGTATGGTAAATGAACCTACATACAGGTCATCGCCGTACTTTTGAAGTCCGTGTGTGAAAATGATTGTGATAAGGCTCTCTGTGACCTGCATGATAAATGGGGACACTCCGAGGGCTGCAATTGACAGGATCAGTTTGCCCTGTGGGCGCATCATCTGCGCTGATATGCGAAGACTAGCCTTGTCGGATGTCAGAAATCTGATAACCCATGCCGCGCTTATCGCCTGAGATATGATGGTTGCTATGGCGGCACCCTTGATGCCGAGGTTAAGTGCAAATATGAATATCGGATCGAGGATGATGTTGAATATGGCTCCTATGAGCACAGAAAACATGGCGGTCTTTGACTGTCCCTGGGCAGTGATAAATGTGTTCAGCCCGGTGGTGATCATGACAAATATCGTGCCTATAAGGTAGATACTCAGATAATCATCGGCATGCGGATAGGTGGCGTCACTTGCTCCGAAGAAATACAGAAGAGGTTTCTTCAATAAGTAGATGACAGCCATAACAATAACTGTAAATATGATGAGCAGGGTTACGCCATTTGACAGGATGCGCTGTGCCTTGTCCCTGTCGCCTTTGCCGAGAGCGATGGATGCCAGAGGTGAGCCGCCAGCACCCACAAACACGCTGAATGCACTTACAAGGGTGATGATCGGGAGACACAGTCCGATCCCGGTGAGGGATGCTGCGCCTACCTCCGGGATATGTCCTATGTATATTCTGTCCACTATGTTGTATAAGAGATTGATGAGCTGCGCCACAAATGTTGGAATGCCCATGGAGAGCATAAGTTTAAATATCGGCGCCGTGCCCATTCTCTCTTCAGAATTTGAAGAAATTGTACTTGTGTTCATAACTACTCCTTAATGTTGATAACTTTATAAAATCCGCTGAAAACTTTATCGTTAATCGTGGGGATGGAGGTACATGCCCCTCCGTCCTCAAGTCTAATGTATAGGATATTTCAGTTGGGGGGTGTAGTCAATCAGGAAATAATTAAGAAAGTATAAAATAAATGATAAGTGGAAAAAGTCCAGCAAATATGCGGGAAACAGTAAAAAACGAGTGAAAATATAGCAAAAACTTGAAAAATTATTCTTGACAAATTTACTAGGAAAGCGCATTATGGTTACAGATATAAGATAAACCGTTGATCAAGAGGAGTAGCGGCATATAACATGTTCAGAGAGTTGCAGGTGGTGTGATTGCAGCGATGGGAGTGCAGGTGAATGGACTTGTGAGGGCAAACCGAAAGATTTGAGATTCAAGTAGGGGAGACGGAGACCTACCGTTATAGAAGGTACATATATGATTGTATATGGTCGAGGGCATCGATATATATAAATATATATAAATTATTTATATATATTTTTTTTTATTTATTGATGAAATTAGGTGGCACCGCAGGAGATTAGATTTCTTGTCCTAATGTTTGTAGGATAAGGAATTTTTTTATGTCCTGTGGTTTTTTTATATTAATTGGCAAGGAGGATGAGACATGATAAGACCAGAACTTAGCGAGGCAAAGAAATATGCGGCAGACGGATATAGGATGGTTCCGGTGTGCTGCGAGATGTTATCGGATGTGATCACACCTATCAACTTACTCAGAAAGCTGAAAGCGGCAAATGAGCACTGTTACATACTTGAGAGCGTGGAGAATCAGGAGGTGTGGGGACGGTACACATTTCTTGGTTACAATCCGAAGCTTGATGTCACATGCATGAATGGGCACATACAGCTCAAGGATATAGATGGAAATGTGATAAAGAAAGCGGATGACATTCATCCTGAGGGATTCATAAGAGAGATACTTAAGGATTACAAGAGTCCGAAGATAGAAGGACTTCCAACATTTACAGGCGGGTTTGTCGGTTACTTCTCATATGATTATATAAAGTACAGTGAGAAGAAGCTTGTGATCGATGCCGATGACGATGAGGGATTTCAGGATCTGGATCTGATGTTATTTGACAAGGTCATAGCATTTGACAATTTCAAGTCAAAGCTGATCCTCATTGCAAATGCTGACACGTCCGATATAGAAACCGGATATGCAAAGGCACTTGCTGACATAGAAGATATGAAGAAGCTAATCCTCGATGGAGAGATGGCTGAGATAGAGCCGGTTAAGATGAAGAGTGATTTCAAGCCTCTGTTCAATAAAGAAAAATATTGCAGCATGGTCGAGAGGGCAAAGAAGTACATATTCGAGGGAGATATCTTCCAGGTGGTTCTGTCCAACAGACTTGAGGCTGAGATGGAGGGTTCACTGTTCAATACATACAGGGTTCTCAGAAGCACAAATCCTTCTCCGTATATGTTCTACTTCAGCGGCGACCAGATAGAGGTTGCGGGCGCATCACCTGAGACACTGGTAAAGCTTGAGAATGGCGTGCTCCACACATTTCCTCTTGCTGGAACGAGACCGAGGGGAAAGACAAAGGAAGAGGATATGAGACTTGAGGCCGGACTTATGGCGGATGAGAAGGAGCTGGCGGAGCACAACATGCTGGTGGATCTCGGAAGAAATGATCTTGGTAAGATAAGCAAGTTCGGAACTGTTGAGGTTGAGCAGTACATGAAGGTTCAGAGGTACTCACATGTAATGCATATCGGGTCAACGGTCAAAGGAGAGATCGATGACAGCAGGTATGATGAGCTGTCAGCCGTGGATGCGGTACTTCCAGCAGGAACCCTCTCGGGAGCACCGAAGATCAGAGCGTGTCAGATCATCAACGAGCTGGAGAACAACAAGAGAGGAATATATGGTGGAGCCATAGGATACATAGATTTCACAGGGAATCTTGATACATGTATAGCCATAAGGATCGCATACAAAAAGGGTGACAAGGTATTTGTCAGATCCGGAGCGGGAATCGTGGCGGACAGTGTTCCGGCAAATGAGTTCCAGGAATGTATCAACAAGGCAAAGGCAGTTACAACAGCACTCACAATGAGCGCTTTTCATGCGCATGCACAATAAATACAAGGAGGACAAAACAAATGACAATACTTATAGATAATTATGACAGCTTCTCCTACAACCTGTATCAGCTTGTGGGGGCAATAAATCCGGATATAAAGGTTATAAGAAATGATGAGTTCACCTGTGAGGAGATCGAGGCGATGAATCCGGATCACATAATCATCTCACCGGGACCCGGAAGACCTTCGGATGCGGGAATGTGTGAGGAAGCGGTGAGATATTTTGCAGGAAAAGTACCAATCCTCGGCGTGTGTCTCGGACATCAGGCGATTTGTGAGACATATGGTGCGACAGTCACATATGCAAAGAAACTTATGCATGGAAAGATGTCGCTGGTTGATGTGGATCTGAACTGCAGATTGTTCAGAGGACTTCAGAGCAAGATACAGGTTGCCAGATATCATTCACTGGCAGCAGCCGATGAGAATTTTCCGGAATGCCTGGAGGTCACAGCCAGGACGGAGGATGGAGAGATCATGGCAGTAAAACACAGGAATTATGAGGTATATGGAGTTCAGTTCCATCCGGAGTCGATATTGACACCGAAGGGCAAGATAATGCTCAGGAATTTTTTAGAGATATAAAATGATATAAAATAAGGAGGATATGGCGATGATACAGGAAACTCTTAAGAAGGTAGTAACAGGACAGGATCTTACATACGATGAGGCATATGCCAGCATGGATGAAATATTCAGCGGCCAGGTGCCGGGAGAGACAACGGCTGGATATCTCACAGCGCTTCACATGAAGGGCGAGACACTTGATGAGATAACAGCCAGTGCAAATGGAATGAGAGACCATGCGGAGTCTCTTCCACATGACGGAATAGATGTTCTTGAGATCGTGGGAACAGGTGGGGATTGTGCGAATTCATTTAACATATCGACAACGAGTGGTATAGTTGCAGCGGCGGCCGGAGTACCGATCGCAAAGCACGGCAACAGAAGCGTATCGAGCAAGAGTGGAGCAGCGGATGTACTTGAGGCTCTTGGTGTAAATATCTCCATATCACCTGAAAAGATGGGCAAGGTTCTTGCTGAGTGCAACATGAGCTTTATGTTTGCCCAGGTATATCACAAGGCGATGAAATATGCAGGCCCGGTCAGAAAGGCACTTGGAATACCGACAGTATTCAATATCCTTGGACCTCTCACTAACCCAGCAAAGGCTCAGATGCAGATCATGGGAGTATACAAGGAGGAGCTTGTTGATCAGATGGCTCCTGTACTTGTTGGTCTTGGCGTAAAACGGGGACTTGTCGTATACGGACAGGATTGTCTGGATGAGATCTCCATGAGCGCACCTACAACTGTAGCAGAGATCAAAGATGGCGAGATCACAAAGTATGAGATCAAGCCAGAGGATTTCGGATTTGAGAGGTGCAGTAAGGAGGATCTGGTGGGCGGCGATCCTGAGGAAAATGCACAGATCACCCGCGATATCCTGTCAGGTAAGATTACTGGAGCCAAGAGAAATGCAGTTGTACTGAACGCAGCAGCTTGTATCTACATCGCAGGCAAGGCAGATTCCATAGCGGATGGAATCAAGGTTGCAGAGGACGTGATCGACAGTGACAAGGCTGCTGAGACGCTTGATGCATTTGTAAGACTGACAAATGAGTAGATAAGTTTTATCGCAGACTATGATAGAAAGTTGTATAGAGAGGTAAGAGATGATATTAGATGAGATAGCTGCAAAGACAAAGGAACGTGTGGCGGAGCAGAAGAAAAAAGATCCTCTTGAGGAGATGAAGAGACAGGCACTTGATATAGTTGCCAGAGAGACGGATAACGGCAGCAGCCCATATAGTAAGTTCCCATTTAGGGATAATCTGGCAGCGGATGGAATATCGTTTATTTGTGAGGTCAAGAAGGCATCGCCTTCCAAGGGGCTTATCGCACCGGACTTTCCCTATGTTGAGATCGCAAAGGAATATGAGGCGGCTGGTGCTTCAGCCATATCGGTGCTCACTGAGCCGTTTTATTTCCAGGGAAGCAATCAGTTCCTGATGGATATAAAGAAGGAGGTAAATATACCGCTGCTGAGGAAGGATTTTACAGTTGACGAGTATATGATATATGAGGCAAAGGTCATAGGAGCCTCGGCGGTGCTTTTGATTTGCGCAATACTGGATGACGAGCAGCTTGGATTATACCTGCAGCTTGCGCATGAACTTGGGATGTCGGCTCTGGTTGAGGCTCACGATGAGGATGAGGTCAGACGGGCGATAGCCTGCGGAGCCGGCATCATCGGGGTGAACAACAGAGACCTCAGAACATTTACGGTGGACATCATGAACAGTGTTCGTCTTAGAAAGCTGATACCGGATACGGTGCCAGCCACCCATATGGGGACGGAGGTACCTGTCACTGGTACAGGAGCTGCGGCTGACACTTTAGCACCCCAGAAGATGGTGTATGTGTCTGAGAGTGGAATCAAGGCAAAAGAGGACATAGACAGGCTCAAGGCAAATGGAACTGATGCGGTGCTCATAGGTGAGACATTTATGAGAAGTCCCGACAAGAAGAAGTTGTTTGCGGAACTTAGGGGCGAGTAACATATTATATAGAAGAAACACAATACAAAAGTGTAGAAATTACATTTGAAAATATATCTGAGAAGACAAAAACAGGAGGAAAAACATATGTCAAAAGGCAGATTTGGCGTTCACGGCGGCCAGTACATTCCAGAGACTCTGATGAATGCGATGCTGGAGCTGGAGGAGGCTTACAAGAAATATAAAGATGATCCGGAGTTCAACAGAGAACTCACAGAGATGCTCAACGAGTATGCGGGAAGACCTAGCAGACTTTACTATGCGGAGAGAATGACAAAGGATCTGGGCGGAGCGAAGATATACCTCAAGAGAGAGGATCTGAACCACACAGGAGCGCACAAGATCAACAACGTAATTGGACAGATGCTTCTTGCCAAGAGAATGGGTAAGACAAGAGTTATCGCGGAGACCGGTGCCGGACAGCATGGAGTTGCAACAGCTACAGTTGCAGCCATGATGGGCATGGAGTGCGAGATATACATGGGTGAGGAGGACACGATCAGACAGGCTCTCAACGTGTACAGAATGAGACTCTTAGGAGCAAAGGTTCATCCGGTAAAGACTGGAACAGCCACACTGAAGGATGCTGTATCTGAGGCATTCCGTGAGTGGACAAGCAGGATCGATGACACACACTATGTACTCGGCTCAGTCATGGGACCATATCCTTTCCCTGAGATCGTCCGTGATTTCCAGGCTGTGATCAGTAAAGAGATCAAGGCACAGCTCATGGAGAAGGAGGGAAGACTTCCTGATGTCGTCATGGCATGTGTGGGCGGCGGTTCAAATGCCATCGGAGCTTTCTATGATTTCATACCTGACGAGAGCGTCAGATTGATCGGCTGTGAGGCAGCAGGCAGAGGTGTTGATACATTTGAGACAGCGGCAACTATTGCGACTGGAAAGCTTGGTATATTCCATGGCATGAAGTCATACTTCTGTCAGGATGAATATGGCCAGATCGCACCTGTATATTCGATCTCAGCGGGACTTGATTATCCGGGAATCGGACCTGAGCACGCGTACCTTCACGACATAGGACGTGCAGAGTATGTGGCGATCACAGATGACGAGGCAGTTGATGCATTTGAGTATCTGTCAAGGATCGAGGGAATCATCCCTGCGATAGAGAGCGCCCACGCTGTGGCTTACGCCATGAAGCTGGCACCTACAATGGATAAGGATAAAATAATAGTGATCAATGTATCAGGACGTGGCGACAAGGACGTTGCAGCCATCGCAAGATACAGAGGGGAGGATCTTCATGAGTAATATATCAAAAGCATTTGAGCATGGAAAAGCATTTATACCATTTGTGACATGTGGCGATCCGTCGCTGGATGTGACAGAGGAGGTAGTATACGCAATGGTGGAGGCCGGTGCAGACCTCATCGAGTTGGGAATTCCATTCTCAGACCCGACAGCCGAGGGCCCGGTCATCCAGGGCGCAAATATAAGAGCGCTGGCAGGCGGTGTGACGACAGACAAGGTATTTGACCTTGTGAGAAAGCTCCGCAAGAAAGTGACAATACCTATGGTGTTCATGACATATGCAAATGTCGTGTTCTCCTATGGTTCGGAGAGATTCATCAGCACATGCAAGGAGATTGGCATAGATGGTCTGATCCTTCCTGACATTCCTTACGAGGAGAAGAATGAGTTTGACGGGATATGCAAGCAGTATGATGTGGATCTCATTTCACTCATCGCACCTACATCCCATGAGAGAATATCCATGATCGCAAATGATGCGAGTGGATTTATATATTGCGTGTCATCACTCGGCGTAACCGGAACCAGAACCAAGATCACCACAGACATAGGTGCAATGGTCGATCTGGTGAAGAAGGCGAAGGACATCCCTTGTGCTGTAGGTTTCGGAATATCCACACCTGAGCAGGCAAAGCAGATGGCGGAAAAGTCAGATGGTGTCATCGTCGGTTCAGCCATCGTCAAGCTGTGCGCCCAGTACGGCAAGGACTGTGTGCCTTATGTGAGAGATTATGTGAAGAGCATGAAGGATGCGATAAGGTAGGAAATTATAGATACTAATTGGGGTATGCATTTGTGGATGCATATTTAAGAGAGTCGGAGAAATCTGGCTCTCTTGTGTTTTATAGATATATTTATAAATATGTTGACACCTCAGTTAGTTTTTGATATAACATATACATCATCGATTGCTGATATCCATAATGAAAATTGAATAAATCATATTTTAAGTAGAAGAGTTTGAAAACATGATAAGTAGCAAGTGCTACAAGTCTGCGATCATGACTCTTTTTTTGTTGCCTTTTGGGCATGGGGCAGATTTCAAATGAAAACTGAATATGCATCTGCCCGGTATCCGGGGCAGCAAAGAATACGGACACAGCGACTGTCGTCGGCTGAAAAATGACAGACCGGGGAGCGGGCACTGATAAGGTGTGAGCTGGTAAAGCTCCAGATAACACATTGACAACATTTTGTAGATTTATTTTAGGTTTATTTTTTCATTATGGAGGTAACGATTATGAGATATTCATTTACAGAAAAGACATCACACAGACAGCAGGAGACAGCATACATGCTTTACATGATCATCGGCAGCTATTTTCACAGATGCAGCTGCAGATCAAAGGCGTTGGAGGAGAATCTCTTCCTTTATTATAAGGAGCTTCAGGAGAAGAGACAGGTGGAGAAGGAGAGACAGATCATCAGAGTCAGCGAGGGTGTGCTGAAAGACAATATGACAGATCTGGCGGAGATGAATGCTGAGGTGGTTATCTTAAGGGCAGATGATCTGTATATATTAAGATTTTACACAGGATTTGAGAGGGTCGTGGTGACTGTCGATGAGAAAGGCTGCTATGAGATAAGCCTGGGTAGGGATGAACTAGCGGCATAGAAGGTGTTGTGAGCAAACAGATGAAGTATAGTGGCAGTTGTTCAGGGGGATAAATAAACTTGAGCAACTGCCGTGTTTTCACTTGATATGGGAACTAATGTTCGATATAATAGATGCAGGCTTTAGCCTAGAGTAGGAGACTTTTATGGATCATTTTGAATTGGTATCGGAATACAAGCCCACCGGAGATCAGCCGGAGGCAATAGAAAAATTGGTAAAGGGTTTTCAGGAAGGTAATCAGTTTGAGACGCTGCTGGGTGTAACCGGATCTGGTAAGACTTTTACCATGGCGAATGTCATACAGCAGCTGAATAAGCCCACGCTTATACTTGCACATAACAAGACTCTGGCGGCACAGCTTTATGGGGAGATGAAGGAGTTTTTTCCGAACAATGCGGTGGAGTATTTTGTATCATACTACGATTATTATCAGCCGGAAGCATATGTGGCTTCCACGGATACCTATATTGCAAAGGATTCGTCTATCAATGACGATATTGACCGGATGAGACATAGTGCCACAGCTGCGCTCATAGACAGAAAAGATGTCATAGTGGTTGCATCTGTGTCGTGTATATATGGTATCGGTGATCCGGACGAGTACAGGAATCAGATGCTCTCATTCAGAGTGGGCATGATAAAGGACAGGGATCAGGTCATCGATGAGCTGACAGATATACAGTATGATAGGAATGACATGGATCTGCAGAGAGGCACGTTCAGAGTGCGCGGGGATGTACTTGAGATAATTCCTGTGTCAACATTTGACGATGGAATAAGGATAGAATTCTTCGGGGATGAGATAGACAGGATCACAGAGTTTGATCCGCTCACCGGAGAGGGAAAGAGAGATCTGACATATACATGCCTGTTTCCGGCATCCCACTATGTAGTTGGACAGGAGAAGATGGAGAAGGCGCTGAAGAGGATAGAGGCGGAGCTCAAGGACAGAGTTGCTTACTTCAAGTCAAAGGATAAACTCATCGAGGCACAGCGTATCGAGGAGAGAACTAACTTTGATATGGAGATGATGAGAGAGACTGGATTTTGCTCTGGTATAGAGAACTATTCCGGTCCGCTGGCTGGAAGATCAGCCGGAGAGACGCCGAGCACACTGCTGGATTTCTTTGATGATGACTTTCTTCTTATTATAGATGAGTCACATATGACGGTGCCTCAGGTTGGCGCGATGTATTCGGGAGACCGATCCCGTAAGATGAATCTGGTTGACTATGGATTCAGGCTTCCATCTGCACTTGACAACAGGCCGCTCAACTTCTCGGAATTTGAGCAGAAGCTGGATCAGGTCATGTTCGTATCTGCCACACCGGGCAAATACGAGGAGGAACACCAGATGCTCATGGCTGAACAGATCATCAGACCTACGGGACTTCTGGATCCGCCGGTTGAGGTCAGACCGGTTGAGGGACAGATAGATGATCTGCTGAAAGAGGTCCGCAAGGAGACTGAGCAGGGACACAAGGTACTTGTGACAACACTTACCAAGCGTATGGCTGAAGATCTCACCAGCTATATGAGGGATAATGATATAAAGGTGAAATATCTGCACTCGGATATAGACACTATGGAGAGGGTTGAGATAGTGAGAGATCTCCGTCTTGGCGTATTTGATGTGCTTGTTGGAATCAACCTTCTGAGAGAGGGACTTGACATACCGGAGATCACTCTGGTGGCAATACTGGATGCTGATAAGGAAGGTTTCCTGAGATCGGAGACATCACTCATCCAGACCATAGGAAGAGCAGCCCGAAATGTGGATGGACATGTCATCATGTATGCGGATACTATCACGGGTTCTATGAAGTATGCCCTCGATGAGACGAGCAGACGTCGTGAGATACAGCAGAAGTATAATGAGGAACATGGAATAACCCCTAAGACTATAGAGAAGAGCATAAGGGATCTCATAACCATAGAGGTGAAGAAGGAGGAACTTCCAGATGAGGATAAGGACGCTGAGTCCATGACGAAGAAGGAGCTTCAGAAGGTTATCGCCAAGCTGACCAAGAAGATGAATATGGCGGCGGCAGACCTCAACTTTGAGGTGGCGGCGGAGATCAGAGATCAGCTCAAGGTGTACAAGGCGGCACTGAGAGATTATGATAAAGAATAGATGGATGCAGGGTAGATAATTAAGATATAACAAATATAAATGATAAAGAGAAAAGGTTAGATCAAGATGGAAGACAATAAGAATTATGAACGTGGTGAGCATCTGGAGAATATAACGGATGCGAGCATGAAAGATGATGATTATTTCAACGCCAGCAGGAATATTGACAGGAAGTATATTACTATTGAGGGCGCACGTGAAAATAATCTGAAGAATATCAATGTTAAGATTCCAAGGGACAAATTTGTTGTCGTGACAGGACTTTCGGGATCAGGTAAGTCTTCACTGGCATTTGACACGATATATGCGGAGGGACAGAGACGATACATGGAGTCGCTGTCCTCCTATGCGAGACAGTTCCTTGGACAGGCTGAGAAGCCGGACGTGGACAAGATAGAGGGACTTTCCCCTGCAATCTCCATAGATCAGAAGTCAACAAACAGAAATCCTCGATCCACAGTTGGCACTGTCACTGAGATATACGACTATTTCAGACTTCTCTATGCCAGAGTGGGAATACCACACTGCCCGAACTGTGGTAAGGTCATAAGCAGACAGACGGTTGACCAGATGGTGGATGAGATCATGAAACTACCTGAGAGGACAAAGTTCATGGTGCTTGCGCCTGTGGTCAGAGGCCGAAAGGGAGAGCATGTAAAGCTGCTGGAGAAGGCAAAGAAGAGCGGATTTGTCAGAGTGGTTGTCGATGGCAGCATGTATGAGCTGTCGGAGGAGATAAAGCTCGATAAGAACAAGAAGCACAGTATAGATATAGTTGTCGATCGTCTGGTTGTAAGACAGGATGTGGAGAGGCGACTCACAGATTCCATAGAGACCGCACTTCAGCTTGCAGAGGGGCTTATGAAGATTGAGGTGATCGGGGAGAGGGATGAGAATGGTGTTCAGAAGGAGAATACCATTATCAATTTCTCAGACAGCTTTTCATGCCCGGATTGCGGAATCAGCATAGATGAGATAGAGCCGAGAAGCTTTTCGTTCAACAATCCATTTGGCGCATGCCCGACATGTGCAGGTCTTGGCTTCAAGATGGAATTTGATCCGGATCTTATGATACCCGATCAGAGTTTGTCGATAAATGATGGAGCCATAGTGGTTCTGGGATGGCAGTCGTGCAATGATGGCAAAAGCTATTCAAATGCAATACTCAGGGCACTCAGTGCGGAGTATGGATTCTCTCTTGATACGCCATTTCAGGATTATCCACAGGATATCAAGGATCTCTTATTATATGGAAAGAACTCTCGCCCGGTTAAGGTGTACTATAAGGGACAGCGCGGGGAGGGAGTGTATGATATAACATTTGAGGGACTCATAAAGAGTGTTGCCAGAAGATACAGGGAGACATCTGCGGAGTCCACAAAGGCTGAGTATGAGACATTCATGACGATAACTCCTTGTGAGGTCTGTGGTGGCAAGAGACTTAAGCCTACAGCCCTTGCGGTGACGGTTGGAGATAAGAATATTGCTGAACTTACAGAACTACCTATCACAGAACTTGCAAAGTTCATGAAAGATCTGGAGCTCACTGACAGACAGAAGATGATAGGTGCGGCCATACTCAAGGAGATAAGGTCGAGACTGCATTTTCTTATTGATGTGGGACTTGACTATCTGTGTCTGAGTAGAGGTACAAGCACGCTCTCAGGTGGAGAGGCACAGAGAATAAGACTTGCCACGCAGATAGGTTCAGGTCTGGTCGGAGTTGCATATATTCTGGATGAGCCAAGTATCGGACTTCACCAGAGGGACAATGACAAGCTGATAGCAGCGCTCAAGAATCTGAGAGACCTTGGAAATACGCTTATCGTTGTAGAGCACGACGAGGATACCATGAGGGCGGCGGATCACATTATAGATATAGGACCGGGAGCCGGTGCAAATGGTGGATATGTGGTAGCTGAGGGTACGGCTGAAGACATTATGAAATGTGAGAATTCTATCACCGGTGACTACTTAAGCGGCAGGAAGAAGATAGAGGTTCCAGATGTGAGGAGAAAGCCAACCGGATGGCTCACTGTCAAGAATGCTTATGAGAACAATCTCAAGCATATAGATGTGGACATACCACTTGGAATCATGACATGTGTGACGGGTGTGTCTGGTTCAGGAAAGAGTTCTCTGGTAAATGAGATCTTGTACAAGAAGCTGGCGAGAAGACTCAACAAGAGCAGGATTAAAGCAGGAAAGCACGACCATATCATCGGTTATGATGCTTTGGATAAGATTATCAATATAGACCAGTCACCTATAGGTAGAACGCCGAGATCCAATCCGGCTACTTATACAGGTACATTTGATCTGATAAGGGATTTGTTTGCTGGAACCAAGGATGCCAAGGCAAGAGGTTACGGCAAGGGAAGATTCAGCTTTAATGTATCTGGTGGACGATGCGAGGCGTGTCGAGGAGATGGAATAATCAAGATAGAGATGCACTTCCTGCCAGATATATATGTGCCATGTGAAGTGTGCGGAGGAAAGAGATATAACAGGGAGACTCTGGAGGTCAAGTACAAGGGCAAGAGTATCAATGAAGTCCTTGACATGACAGTTGACGAGGCATGTGAGTTCTTTGCAAATGTGCCAAGGATACTGAGGAAGATAGAGACTCTCCGCGATGTTGGACTCGGATATATCAAGCTGGGTCAGCCATCCACCACTCTGTCGGGCGGAGAGGCGCAGAGAATCAAGCTTGCAACAGAGCTTTCGAGACGAGGAACAGGAAAGACGATATATGTGCTTGATGAGCCAACCACGGGACTTCATTTTGCTGATGTGCACAGACTTGTGGATATACTCAGAAGGCTCAGCGAGGGCGGCAACACAGTTGTGGTTATCGAACATAATCTTGACGTTATCAAGACCGCAGATTATATTATTGACATGGGACCTGAAGGAGGCGCTGGCGGTGGAACGGTCATTGCCAGAGGAACTCCTGAGGAAGTTGCGAAGATACCTCAGTCCTATACAGGACAGTATCTGAAGAGGTATCTCGATATGTAAGGGATGTGTCGAATAATTACATCGGAGGTAGATGACGAACATGGATGAACAGAATAGAGTAGAAGATATTGACAGAGTTGATGGCAGGTCGACTTCTGAGCAGAAAAAGGCTATGATGGCTGAGAATAGTCAGGCACAGAATGGTCAGGGTGTGCAGTCAGTTCAAGCACCATATAGTCAGGTAGCACAGCCAGCTCAGTCACTGTATCAGCATATGCCACAGTATGGCCAGCCGGTGCAGCATCCATACCAGCCACAGTCGCAGTACGGTCAGCCAGCCCAGCAGCCATATCAGCCACAGTCACAGTATATCCAGGGAGCACAGCCAATGCAGACACCATACCAGCAGATGCCGCAGTATGGCCAGCCAACCCAGCAGCCATACCAGCCACAGTCGCAGTATGGCCAGCCAACCCAGCAGCCATACCAGCCACAGTCGCAGTACGGCCAGCCGGTACAGCCAACGCCATACAACAACCCTATGGGTTATATGGGATATGAGAACAGGCAGAACATACCTGATGATGTGAAGAAGGGATCCACACATGTACCTAATATGTTAAACCTGATCGGCATTATCATGGCTGTTGTATCAGTATTTATTCCTTATGCTTATATGGGGACAGATGCCAGAAGTATAGTTGGAGTGTTTGGGATAAATGTACTGTCAATGCTTGTTGTGGCGGTAGTTATTATAGCAGACGTGATCTGTGCATTTATCAACAAGGCAGGCTGTTATATAGCAGACCTTGTTATATCTATAGTTGTTGGCGGAATATTGATATTTGAATTTGTTCTGTCATTGATAGATCTTGGAAAGCTAGATGCAGCGGCAAATGCAAGACTCGGAGTCGGTGCATGGATCAGCGTGGCAGCGGCACTTTTCATGCTAATATCAGTTCCTATATGGTGGACAATCAGCAGAAAAAAGGATAAGGCAGAGAAGCAAGATTAGAATTTAGAAATTTATATTAGTGAAGATAAAAAATAATATAAAAGAAAAATAAGTAAGAATAAGAACCCCATCATGGCTTGTGCAAGCTGTGATGGGGTTCCTTTAAGTTTACGTGAGCGATACTTGTCCGAAAGCTGTCGAACAGTTTATCGTTACATTTGTTAATTGTTCTGTTAAAGATCTGTTAATTAGTCGTTAGCCTTACCAACTGATCCGAAGAGTTCCATCTTCTCCTTAACAGTAGCCTTGATAGCCTCGAAACCAGGAGCGAGAAGCTTTCTAGGATCAAATCCCTTGCCCTCAAGATCCTTACCAGCCTCGATGTACTTTCTTGTAGCATCTGCGAATGATAACTGGCACTCTGTGTTAACGTTGATCTTTGAAACGCCAAGTGAAATAGCCTTCTTGATCATGTCAGCTGGGATACCTGTACCACCGTGAAGAACTAATGGCATAACGCCTGTCTTCTGCTGGATAGCATCAAGGGTCTCAAAGCTAAGTCCCTTCCAGTTAGCTGGGTACTTACCATGGATGTTACCGATACCAGCAGCAAGCATATCAACGCCGAGATCAGCGATAGTCTTGCACTCCGCTGGATCAGCGCACTCGCCCATACCAATAACTCCGTCTTCCTCACCACCGATAGAACCAACCTCACACTCGATTGAGAGGCCAAGCTGATGAGCTACGTTAACGAGCTCTGTTGACTTAGCAAGGTTCTCCTCGAATGGATAGTGTGAACCATCGAACATGATTGAAGTAAATCCAGCCTTAACACACTTGTAGCATCCTTCGTATGTTCCGTGATCAAGGTGAAGAGCTACAGGAACTGTGATTCCAAGTGACTCATCCATAGCCTTAACCATTGCTGCAACTGTCTCAAATCCTGTCATATACTTTCCAGCGCCCTCTGAAACACCAAGGATAACAGGTGACTGAAGCTCCTGAGCTGTGAGGAGAACAGCCTTTGTCCACTCAAGGTTGTTGATGTTGAACTGACCTACTGCGTAGTGACCAGCCTTAGCTTTCTTTAACATTTCTGTTGCTGAAACTAACATTTGTAAAATCCTCCGTAAAATTATATTTGGATACAATGTACCCACTTACGCTGATTATACCCCATATAATAAGAAAATAAAAGAATTTTTAGCCAAAAGTTCAACATATAGTTAGTTTGAACTTATCGATAGAAATGAAAAAAATAAAACATTTATAAAGAATAGTCCGCCTTAATTGCATTGAAAAAAATTAAATGCTATGATTTGCCAGTAATACTGACAAATATATAAAAGAGTAATGCATATAGAACATAATACGTTATGTGTATGCACACAGACGTGGCGCAAAGCACCTTACTATGCTTTTGCACAATATAATCTTAAAAAGGGAGGACAGAATGCTTCAGCTTAAGAATATCGTGAAGGATTATCACACTGGTGATGAAGTTGTTCAGGCACTTAAGGGTGTATCTGTGAACTTTAGGAGAAATGAGTTTGTGTCCATACTTGGTCAGTCGGGTTGTGGAAAGACAACGCTTCTGAACATAGTGGGCGGACTGGATCAGTACACCAGTGGAGATCTGGTTATCAATGGCAAGTCGACAAAGGATTTCAAGTCAAGAGACTGGGATTCATATAGAAACAATTCAGTCGGATTTGTATTCCAGAGCTACAATCTGATACCGCATCAGTCGGTACTGTCAAATGTAGAGCTTGCGCTCACTTTGTCAGGAGTATCAAAGGCAGAGAGAAGAAAGAGAGCGAAGGAGGTTCTGGAGAAGGTCGGTCTGGAAAATCAGATTCACAAGAAACCAAACCAGATGTCCGGTGGACAGATGCAGAGAGTTGCCATCGCCAGAGCACTCATAAACGATCCGGATATTCTGTTGGCGGATGAGCCAACGGGTGCACTTGACACAGAGACAAGTGTTCAGATCATGGAACTGCTCAAGGAGATAGCCAAGGACAAGCTGGTTATTATGGTCACGCACAACCCGGAGTTGGCACAGCAGTATTCAACAAGAATCGTAAAGCTCCTCGATGGAAATATAATAGATGACTCCAATCCATTCTCAGATGAGGATGAAGCAAAGGAGGATGACGGAAGTTATGAACCTAGAAAGACATCCATGAGTATGTTCACAGCGTTCTCGCTGAGTCTGAACAACCTCATGACCAAGAAAGGAAGGACATTCTTAACAGCATTTGCCGGAAGTATAGGAATCATAGGAATAGCACTTATATTGTCGCTATCGTCTGGATTCCAGAAGTACATAAACGATGTACAGGAGGAGACACTTGCCACATATCCAGTGCAGATAACGAAGAAAGCGATGGATTACAATGAGCTGCTCTCAAAGATGGTAGGTAACAACGAGGAGAATTCAGATCACAATCACGCTGGCGAGGACAAGATATATTCGGGAGATATCATGGGAGACATGCTCGTGTCCATGGTGTCAGATGTGAAGGAGAACGACCTTGAGTCATTTAAGAATTATATAGAAGACGATGCAAACGGCTTCACCAAGTATACAAGTGATATAACATACACATATGATACACCATTATATGTGTTTAACGAGAACAGTGCAAATGGCGGTGTTGCCCAGGTAAATCCAAGCACCACAATGGCAGATATGGGATTTGGAGGTATGGCGGAGGCACAGGAGTCAACGGCAGATTTCATGTCGGCGTTTAGTTACGGCTCATCATCAATGGACATGTGGACACAGATGCTTGACAATGACACTCTGCTCAAGCAGCAGTACGATGTACTGGCAGGACACTGGCCTGAGAACAAGAACGAGGTTGTACTTGTCGTCGACAAGAACAATGAGATAAGTGATTTTACACTGTATACTCTTGGACTTAGGGATTCAAAGGAACTGAGCGATATGGTTTCAACCATACTTGCTGGCGGAGAGGCACCGGAGCTTGAGCAGATGGTGTTTACATACGATGACCTTCTTAATCTCAAGTTTAAGGTTGTGCTTCCGGGCAATCTGTACAAGAAGAATGATGATGGAACATACACAGATATGAGTTCTGATGCTGATTTTCTGAAGTCTGCAGTGGCCGGGGGCCTTGAAGTAAAGGTGTCGGCAGTAATCAGGGCTTCGGATAAAGCGTATGCAACTACCATGCAGCCGGGATATATAGGTTACACATCGGAGCTTGCCAATTACATAGTTTCAGAGAACGAGAAGACAGATGTACTCAAGGCTCAGATGGATAATCCTGATACTGACATATTTACAGGAATGCCATTTTCAGATGGCAAGGAACTGACAGCGGATGATGTGGATATGGATTCTGTTATGCAGCAGCTTATGGCTTCAGGTCAGGTTACTGAGGACATGCAGGCACAGATGGCGTCCATGACCAAGGATCAGCTCTTCGATATGCTCAAGGGTTACGGTTTCTTCCAGGAGTCAACATCTACTTATGAGGATAACATGTCAAAGCTTGGATATGCAGAGCTTGCAAAGCCGGCTTCCATCAACCTCTACTGTGCAGAATTTGCGGATAAGGACGAGATAACAAAGCTTATAGACAAGTACAACGAGGATTATCCTGACAAGGAGATCACATACACTGATTACATCGGAATCATGCTGTCATCGGTGACCAAGATCATCAACGCGATAACCTATGTACTCATTGCATTTGTGGCAATTTCATTGATAGTTTCATCCATCATGATCGGAATAATCACATATATCTCAGTTCTTGAGAGAACAAAGGAGATTGGTATTCTGCGAAGCATAGGAGCTTCAAAGAAGGATATCTCAAGAGTGTTCAATGCGGAGACATTTATAATAGGTCTCTTCTCAGGACTCATAGGAATCGGCGTGACGGTGCTGATCAATATACCGATCAGTAAGGTGATAGAGAGTTATATCAACGTTGCCGGTGTATCGGCGCTTCCTTGGAAGGGTGGAGTGATGCTGGTAATTATCAGCGTTATACTGACATTGATCGGAGGACTTATCCCATCGAGACTTGCAGCTAAGAAGGATCCTGTTATAGCGCTCAGAAGTGAGTAAATATAAATTATCTGAATACAAAAAGAAAAGGCTGCCATCTCTGGCAGCCTCTTCTTTTTGTATTAAAAGGGAGTGACTGCAACTACATTATGTGAGGGGAGGGTGTTGCAGTCGTTTATGAAAAAGGGGATGTAAACAACTCGCTTACGCTCTCGCTGTTTACAGTTAATAATATACCGAGAAAATGTGTTCTAATTTTGGAGAAGTTGTGTAGAAAATGTGTTTTTCGGGTAAAAATATGAAGATGCTGTAAGAAATTTAAAGGATATGAAAACAGCATAAGGCAGACATGGTTAGAAATTAGAAAGGTAAGTAAAGGTATGAGACAAAATGTGTATTGTCCTGTTTATTTTTGCTGATCATATAATGTATAATGGTAGAAATGTATTTAGGAGGATAAACAGATGGCAGGAAGTCATATAGCAATACCAACCATTCTTAAGATCGGAAAGGGAACCCTGAATGATCTGGGCAAATATATAAGTGCTTCCGGGATGAAGAATGCTGTTATTTATTTTGGAAATGGACTCATAGACATGTTTGGACAGCAGGTCATGGATTCTCTGAAGAAAGAAAATGTGACAGTTGTGGAGTACAGAGAGCTGGATTCCACCAATATAGAGGATATAATCAAGCTGGCATTTGATATAGATGCGAAGGCCCAGGTGATCGTGGGTATCGGCGGAGGAAAGGTTATTGATGTGGCAAAGTATGCGGCATATCTCAGAAAGCTTCCTTTTATAAGTATTCCGACATCGGCATCATCGGATGGTTTCTCAAGCGCCAGCGCATCACTTATGGTAAATGGACGGCGTACATCGGTGCCGGCAAGAATGGCATATGGAATCATAGCTGACACGGAGATCATCAAGTCTGCTCCAGAGAGATTCCTTTACTCGGGAATCGGAGATATGGTATCCAAGATCACATCCCTCTATGACTGGCTCTTCGAGTCTGAACTGGGATACTCTGAGATGAACGATTTTGCAGTTATGATAGCGAAGAAGGCAGTGAACAGTTTCGTCAGAACACCATTTGAGACGATCAAGGATGACCTCTTCCTGAAGGAGCTTCTCGATTCCCTTGCCATGAGCGGTGTTGCTAATGAGATTGCAGGCGGAAGCACACCGACATCCGGAAGTGAACACCTGATCTCACATGCACTTGACAAGATGCTTGAACAGCCACAGCTCCATGGAATCCAGGTGGGAATTGCCACATATATCATGGCTGTTGTCCAGGATCACAGATATGTCAGGGTAAATGCAATATTTGAAAAGACTGGTTTCTGGGATTATGTAGCCACACTTGACCTCAAGAGAGAGGATTTTGTAAAGGCGATAGACATGGCTCCTCAGATCAAGCCTCACAGACACACATACCTTCACGAGGAGAACTACAGAGAACTTGCCAAGAAGGTTCTGTATGAGGACGAGGTACTTAAGAGAGTATTCGACTAAGAAAAAAGGTGTGAAGAATGGTACTGCAAGGTGGAAAAACAGTGTATCGTGTAAAACAATGAACAGTATGTGGATGCCAGCCGTGGAGGGCATTGTCAGGAGAGTATTATATGGAAGAAAACAATTTCGGCTATGGCTTTGAACATGATGACTATGGGAGATTTGAGCAGGATATTGACCAGGACACAGCATATGTGATCAGACCTGAGCAGATGGGCGGTGGAGCTTCCCCACAGCCACAGATAAAGAGGACGATCCCTATAGTTACGATTGCATTGATAGTGGCAAATGTCATAGCTGGCATCATGTGCATCGGTGTGGACAATTACTCCAGAACCGGTGGACTCAACTATCAGTACGTGAAGCTGAATGGCGAGTATGGACGACTTATATCGGCGATGTTCCTGCATTCTGGCTTTGATCATCTCTTTGGCAATATGTTTGCACTATATATGTTTGGCTCCACGGTGGAGAGAAAACTTGGCTCCCTGAGGACGACTATCATATACTTTGTATCAGGAATTGTTGCCGGGATCATATCCATGAATGTGTATCATATGACTGATCCTGACAGAATGCATTTCTCTATAGGAGCATCAGGGGCGGTGTTCGGAATCATATGTGCTGCTGTGTTCCTGACATTCATGGGCAACAGGAAAGCAAGCAGAAAAGATATGATGATATCCATAGTTGTTGTGGTCATATATGCTCTGTATACAAATGAGAAGAATATAGATATCTATGCGCATGTGGGTGGTGCGATCGTGGGAGGAATCCTTGCATTTGCACTGAATATCAAGCGGTGGGAGAAGTTTAGGGAGAACAAATTCTGCAAGCTTTTGGCAGTCATACTCACATTGTCCATGTGCGTGACAGGTATCGGTGAGGCGGGGATCGGCAAAGATGCAGCCGATATTCCGGATAAGAGGATAGATTATATAAAGGAACAGAAGATATTCCCGGATGGAGACACAACCTATGGGGATGGTCTGGATGCCTATTGCAGCGATGAACACTGGCAGGCATTTGTCGCGACGGACGGAAGTCAGATAGTGCAGTTTGAAGGGAATGCCACATATAAGGGGCAGCAGGTGACGGTCACAGTCCAGTTTCAGATAGAGGGTGACTGCGAGGGCTATCAGCCGGGATATGTCGGGCTGAATGATGTGGGACAGAACAGTGAGAGTGCCACGGAATTCATGTTGACAGTGTGTGGAAGATCGATAAATGAGCTGAAGTACGGAAGATAAATATCGTTGTGTGAACAAAAGTGTCATGGTATACTAAATCTGTATATCCATATGCGGATAGAGAAGATATGTGTCTCAGAATATGGGCAGATATATCAGGAAAAGTATATGGTATAAGATCTATTATAATCAGGAAAGTACAGAGATAGAGAAAACATGGCACTCAAATACGTGATGATAAATGACATAATTGAAGAACATAATGCAAGAATGCAGAATCTGAGGAAATATTACCCGTTTTTTGTTCTGGCTGAGACCACATTTGCGCAGTATAAGGAAGGTCGTTATGCACAGCTGGACATGGGTTATATAACCATGGCGATTCTGCGTTTTTTTATTCAGGAGAACAGCTTCAATGAGCGTGAAGTGTCATACGATGAATATGAGGAATTCATGGGGCAGCTCCTTGACCGTGATTTCGATGTGGAGATCGCGGGAGATGACAGGGCTGACCTGATAATGTATATATTTGACAAGATCAAGAACGATGGAAGAGCATTTGAATTCACGTTCTATGATCCGGGAAAGAAGCAGCGCAAGACGGGACGAGTGAAGCTGATAGACAGCCATATAGTGGATGGCAAGGTCCTGTATTTCATCACTGCGGATGGAATCGAATTCTATCTGGACACCAAGGAGATCAAGGACGAGAGCAAGATCAACGTGCAGCAGCTTCTTCTGGAAAAGATGATCGTTGGAGAGAACTTCCGTGGCGGTATCGAGGTCGTGCGCAGGATCAATAGCGAGGTGAACAGACTGATCCGCGAGAAGGATGAGATAGTAAATCTTCTGTCCATCGACGTGTTCAAGGGCGCGGAGGAGTACGAGAATTATATGAAGACCGTCGGCAAATGGTTCGCTGACGAGCAGAAGCTCTTTGCCAAGAACAAAGCTCTGGTGGACAAAGCGATCACTAAGGCGAGCTATGATAATATGGGCAAGGGCAACCTGAAAGCTATGGAGGAGATAAGCCAGCTTGAGCTTGAACTCAAGAGGACCATCATCAAGCACGGAAGTCTGATAAGCAGCACCATGGAGCTGCAGAACATATCGGACAATATCATACACAAGGCAAAGCTGCAGAAGCTTAGACCTGCATTTGACTTTGCAGGACAGCTTCAGAGTATCATAAAAGAGGACAGACCGGATAAGATACTCACCATACTTGCGCCTCTCTTCGCTCCGAGGATCGTGAAAACGTTCAGCATGACATCCATAGATCACATGCTCACGCTGAAGTCCGAGGACAATGCGAAGACCACAAAGGTGAAGAAGGATCAGCTTGATCCGAACTTCCGTTACGAAGATGAACTGCTCGATGAACAGATAAGTGCCAACTTCACAAAGCTGTTCCACGAACTCCTTGACCAGCTGAACAAATGGGGGCACCTGAGTCTCAAGGAATTCAATGGAATACTTGAAGTTAAGTTTGGAAAAGAAATCTACGACAACAAAGATTACTATTCCTTCCTCACACATCTGGCTCAGAAGGACAGGTACAGCGTGGATGAGATACTGGCAAAGCCGGACACTATGCTGGAGGGAATGTTGGTAGATCACATAGAGAGAATAAAGAAAGTTGACGAAAAAACGCTGGCGGCATCTGTATCTGGAGATCAGGCTGGTGGCAGCAGATCCGGTCTCTCCCGTGAGATGTATGCACCGGAACTCACACTGGATGCGTTCAGAGGCATGACATTTACACTGGAATTCCATCCAGACGAAGAGATACAGATTGGCGAGGACATGTATGTTACGGGAATTCAGTTTAACAAAACCAGCTGAGAGTGATTGTACGGAGAATAGGAGAAAAAGATGGAAAGTAAGAATCTGGACAAGGCGATAGAGATATATTCCAAGTTAATATCAGGTGAGGAGATCTGCAAGAAGCATCCCGACAACGGCCCGCTGTACGATGAATTCTACGGCAATGCCGAGGTGTACGACATCGTCATGAATATGATGAAGAAGATGAACCTGTCACTGTACGAGTACAATGACAGCTTGTATATAACAGCCGGAGAGGGCAACAGGGTATTTGGCTATACGAATGACGATATGAAGAAGCTTCTGGGACTTCGTCTGAACAAGGAGCTCTATCTGTGTTACTTCATTATGTATATGACACTTCTCTATTTTTACAAGGATTCCTCCAGCTATCAGTTCAGGGAGTATGTGAAGTCAGAGAACATTATAGATGAGACAAGCAAATATCTTGCGGACATAACGAAGAAGCTTGATGTTCTGTCAACTGATGAGGTGGAGCAGGACAGCTTCAAGGCGATAGCGCTTCTGTGGGATGAGCTCCCGGCGGTGACGGGCAATCAGGAGGGCGACAGCGCCAGGGCGTCCAAGGCATCCCGGGCGGGTTATGTGAAGCTGGTGTTCAACTTCATGTCGGCCCAGCGGTTATTTGTGGAGAATGCGGACAGGTACTATCCGACAGACAGGATGAAAGCTTTGTCGGAGAACTATTTTGAGGAATACAGAGGACGGCTGTATCAGCTGCTTGGAGGTGAAGAAGAGGATGCCTAGTATCAACAGGATAAGGGTCAACAATGTAAAATATAACTTTGGTACACAGCAGTACGATGACTTCACCATGAGAATGTATGGAAAGAACACGCTGTATGATCTGGCAAATGGAGGAGGAAAGAGTATTCTCATGCTTCTGCTCCTTCAGAACCTGATACCGAACTGTACTCTGGATGAGAAGCAGCCTGTGGAGAAGCTTTTCCGTGCGGGCGGCGGCAACACAGTCATCCATTCGCTGATCGAGTGGAAGCTTGACGAGGCGGATATAAAGGATGGCTACAGATACATGACCACCGGATTCTGTGCCAGAAAGGCAAAGGATACGGCGGATGCCGGGGAGGTACAGAAGGACACTGCATCCATAGAATATTTTAATTACTGCATTTTCTACAGGGAATATAACAAGAATGACATAGTGAACCTTCCTTTGTCGGAGGGTAATGAGAGGATCACATTCAACGGTTTAAAGACATATCTCAAGGATCTCGGACACAGGGATATGAGCCTGGAGATCAGGGTATTTGACAAGAAGGGAGAGTACCAGAGATTTATAAGTGGCTATGGTCTCCACGAGAGCCACTGGGAAATCATACGTGGAATCAACAAGACAGAGGGGCATGTAAGAACGTATTTTGAGACAAATTACAGGACCACAAGGAAGGTCGTGGAGGATCTGCTTATAGAGGAGATCATAGAGAAGGCATTTGCCACAAAGACAGGACGAAACGGTGAGGAAGACACCATGGCAGAGACTCTTCTCGACATCAAGGACAAGCTGAACGTTCTGGCACAGAGAAAGCGTGACATAGCCAACTATGACCACCAGATAGAATTGATAAATGTGCTCGAGGGCAAGGTGAACTCATGCATAGGTCTCTACGAGGACAACGACAGGATATGTAAGGGCCTGGCCGATGTGTATGCCACAGGAAGGGCGTGTACACAGGAGGGCGACACCCATATGGAGGAGCTGGCGAAGGCAAAGGCTGACGCTGGGGAGCAGATGGAACAGCAGAACAAGCGTCTGGCAAATCTCAGGGTCACCAGGGATTATCTGCGCCTTGAGGACATGAACCGCAAGATGGATGACACTGTCACGCAGATAGAGGACAATGAGAAGAAGCTTGCGGAGCTGAAAAACCAGATCGGCTACAAGGAGAGTGTAAATGACTACCTTGTATACAGGGAGAACAAGCGACAGTACGAAGAGAGCAGACTGATAGTCGACAATATAAGAAACAACATCGGATCATCCAGTGAGAAGATGGCGGTGTATGCGTACAACAGACGCATCCGTGATGAGAAGAAGCTTGCAGAGCTCATGGCGGCAAGGGAAGAGGCCCAGACCAGCTATGATCACGCACTTGAGGAGGCGGAGTACTGCAGAAAGGTCATGAGGGAGGGCGAGATCGCCCAGGCGGTGGCGGAGAACAATATCGCTGATGCCACAGCCAAGATTGATGAGATAAGTGCCCGCATAAGTGAGCTGGCAGCATCGGTCAACCTGCTCGTAGTGGGTGATGTGAAGGATATGATGAACAAGGCTCAGGAGGAGTCTGACAGGATACTTGCTGAGATGACAGAGTTGGAGATAGCCATAGCAGATGGCAGGACAAAGCTGTACGATGACAGATACAGACTGACGACTGTGCAGGCTGAGTATGATGCGCTGGAGAGAAGCTGCGAGGATGCAAGGCTTGACGCCGAGGCGTACAGGCAGTCGGGAAGCCAGCTCGACAGCATCATGGCAGTATACTCTGTGGAGAATCCACAGGATATAACAGGTGTTATAAATGACAGGATTAGGGGCACCATAACAGAGACGATCAAGCGCCAGCAGGAGATCGACAGACTGACAAAGCTTGCGAAATGCTATGAGGATGGCAGACCATTTCCGCCGTCGGAGGGGGCTGAGACTGTGATAAACTACATCTCCACCAGACATGGGCTCATGGCCATGCATGGTGCGGATTATCTGTCAGCACTCCCGGGTGATACAAAGGAGGAGCTGCTTCAGGCAAATCCATACCTGCCGTACAGTGTTGTGACAAAGGGATTTGATAGTCTGGAGGATGATATAAATCTCGGTTCGATAGACACCGGCAGCGAATGTGTAATGGTGTACGATATGGATAAGCTTTCAGACTCAGCGATAGTTCCCGCCGAGAACATGCTTATCATAGGAAGAGACAGGAAATATTTCATGTCTAAGGACTCCATGGAGGACGCCAGAAAGGCAAATGCTGATAAGATAGCAGGTCTCACGGAGGAGATCAGCCTGATAAATGAGAAGCTTGCGACTTATCAGGAGGATCTTGCATTTGTCACAAGGCTTGTGGATGCGAGATATACAGGTGCCGAGGACAGGGAGAGAGAGCTGAACCAGGCACTGCTCGATAAGAAGGATGAGCTTGAGGAGCTTAAGACATCGATCAAGGTTACAGAGACGGAGCTTAAGAATAACACCGAGAGATATGGAGACCTGCAGCAGAGTCAGCAGAAGGGATCTGACAGAAGACAGACATTTGTCATGATAGAGCAGCTGTCGGATCTTGCAAGACCGGAGGAGCAGAGACTTGCCGAGTATAAGCAGAGGAAGTCTGACCTTGTGGCAAAGCTGTCAGGACTTCAGAGCGATGTGCTGAAGTGGTCGACGACGGTTGGAGAGACTGAGTCAAAGCTTGCGGGGCTTACAAGGAATATAGAGGATATCCAGTACAAGTGGACGGAGTATTTCGAACCGTATCTGCCGAAGTCTGAGAATGCGGGAGTTGCTGAAAATACAGATGGTGCAGGCGTGGCTGCTGCGGCATGGCAGGACGGAATACCGGAGGAATACAAGGAGACTTTGGACATTTCAGATGAACGGCTTGAACAGGAATTTATGGCTATGCTGGCGGTTTCAAAGGAGCATGCGCCGGATCTTGAGGACAAGAAGAAGCTCATGGATGCGCTGAAGAAGTCAATGGACAGAATACAGAAGACCATAGAGAAGAGAGGCTTTGACATGGCGGTATTTGCCGGGGCAGGAGAGCTCTATCCGACGTCTGAGGACAATCTCAGGGAGATGGACGATGAGCTGGCAAGGCTCACGTTGATAGAGGCGTCGCTGATGCAGCAGCAGAAGGCTGACCAGAAGGCGTATAGCAAGCTTGAGGGAAGCATAGAGTATGCGATAGAGAACATCAACCGCACATACGGCGATGGCAGCTATGTACGTGAGGAGATATCTGCAGCCGATGCAGATACAGCCATAGCCAATGGAGATGCGGTGCTTGCGGATATGAACCGCATATTCAAAGAAGCTGAGAAGGCGTACAGCGATTACTATAAGCAGTATGGTTTCATGGTGGATCTGTACAAGGATGTAAAGAGAATAGTCGATACAAATGACATAGATGTGTCCGGTGGAAATGTACTGGATGAAGACATGGATACCCTCAGACAGTTATTTGAGACAAGTCTCATGAAGTACGACAGGAGCATGAAAGCCCTTGACCGCGCGAAGAATGAAATCATGAGATTCAAGGGACAGACGGCGGATACACTAGTGGAGATGGGTGTATTCGAGATGGCCAATACGATCAGACAGGATGTGCAGGTTCCGGATACCTACAGTCAGACAAAGGAACTTCTGGCAAATCTTCTTCAGATTATTGAGTTTATCAAGCTGGAGAAGGAGCGCGTTGAGAAGGGTATCGAGGATATGGTTGCCATCAAGGAGAACTTCGAGAATCAGTGTGTACAGAGATGTATGGATGTGAAGACTGAGCTTGAGAAGCTTCCAAAGCTGTCACGTATCACGGTGGGCGATGATGTCATCAAGATGGTCGATCTCACCATACCTTACGTGAAGGATGAATTTGTAAAGCAGAGGATGTCTGATTATATAGATGATATAGTGAAGGGTGCGGATTCCTACGAGGATGAACGAAAGAGGATCAAGTACATCCGTGACTGTCTGGGCCTCAAGAAGCTGTTCGGTGTCATGGTCACAGATATGAATGCCATCAGACTCAATCTCTACAAGAGGGAGAGGATAAAGGAGCAGAGCCGGTATCTCAGGTATGAGGAAGCTGTTGGAAGTACAGGACAGTCCCAGGGTATCTACATCCAGTTCCTGGTTGCTGTCATCAACTACATTGCAGGAATGTACAGCCTGGCACCGGAGGAGTCGGTACAGTCTAAAACAATATTTATTGACAACCCGTTTGGTGCGGCGAAGGATATATACATATGGGAGCCTATATTTGCCATGCTGGCAGCCAACCATGTGCAGCTCATCGTACCTGCCCGTGGCGCGACACCGGCCATCACAGGACGCTTTGATGTGAACTATATCCTGGGACAGCAGATGGTGGGCGGAAAGCAGCAGACGGTAGTGGTGGACTACACCAGTAAGACGGATCAGGAAGAACTGGAATATCAGGAACTTTCCTATGAGCAGGCAACCTTCGACTTCATCTAGGGGGATCCAGGTTATGAGTTTCACAGTTTGCCTGAGTGATGTGACATTAAAAATGCGGGATATAGACGTAAGATGATAACATTTAAAATTCTATAAGGGAGAATGTATTATAATGACTTGGAACAGGAAACAGCTTAAAAAGGGAGCGTGGAACACGGTATTTAAACGTGGACTTATGGCTTGGATGGCTATGGTCGCTGTGTGTTTTATTTTCTCTTATCTTGGGGTAGATGATTCTTCCCAGACAAAATTCGTGAAGGGAATAGATCAGGTGCTTGGACAGGAGACCGAGCATGAGGCTGACAATGTGACCATACTCAAGGAGTATGTAAAGAATATGCCGATGATTGAGCATATGTCGGAGAAAAAAGCCGAGACAGTAGCCCGTGCGATAGACTCGGTGACGGCGAAGCAGACCTGGATCATCAAGCTTTTAGGCGCCAACACGGCATATGTGGAGAGAAATCCCGGCGAGGTCATAGTGATGCTCCTGATATCTGCTCTTATCATGGCTGTTGTCCATTTCTTTATACAGAGTGCGGCGATAGTGGGCAAATGCCGTTATGCCATGGAGTGCAGATACAGTGACAAGGTGTCCGTCAACCGGATGTTTGCACCTTTCCACAGACATTATTTACTCAGACTTATGTGGGTCATGTTCTGTTACAATGTTGTTATGACACTCTGGTGGCTCACGATAATCGGTGGTGTGTACAAGTATTATCAGTATAGGATGGTTCCATATCTCCTGGCGGAGAATCCAAGACTCAAGTGGAGAGATGCGAAGAACATGTCAAGGGAGATGACGAGAGGCTATAAGTGGAAAATGTTCCTGACGGATCTGTCGTGCATCCACGTGTGGATGATCAAGGCTATACCGGTTGCAGGACTTCTGGTAGCATTACCGTTTCAGATGGAGCTTGATGTGGAGATGTACTTCTGGTTCAGACAGAATATAGGTGTGGAAAATTTTGTCGAGGAAGCATTCAATGCTGCACCATATAACAAAAAGGCTATCGAGGCTGCTTATCAGTCGGCAGGAGACGCGGGAGTTGCTGAGGTATGGACTAAACCGGCCTATATTCTCCAGGATGTCGCGGTCGAGGTGCCTGAGGGAATGAAGGTGAAGAGTGAATACAGTCTCAGGGACTTCATTTTCTTCTTCTTTGTGTTCTGTTTTATAGGATGGCTGTGGGAGGTCGTACTCTATATAGTTATGGATCATGTTCTTGTAAACCGTGGAACCATGTATGGACCGTGGCTGCCTGTGTACGGAGTCGGCGGCGTTGCTATCATATTCCTGCTTGACCGCTTCAAGGCAGATAAGGCAAAGCTGTTTGTTATGGCGATGGTGGTATGTGGAATCATAGAATTCATAGCAAGCTGGGCACTGGATTTCTTCTTTAATTCACAGTATTGGGACTACAAGAACGAGTTTCTTAATGTAAATGGAAGAATATGTCTGGTGGGACTTCTTGCATTTGGTTTGGGCAGCCTGTTTGGAGTGTATATAGCGGCACCGAAGCTCAGTGAATTTCTGAATTCCAAGAGCAAAAAAGTGCAGAACATTATATGTATCACATTGTCGGTATTGTTTATCATAGATCTGATATGCTGTGCCATCTTCGGATTTAACAAGGGCGAAGGAGTTGGCGGCACATTATAAAGAGAAGGAACCAATATGACGAAGTCATATAAAAAGGAGGAACCAATATGACGGATATACAGAATGGTAAAATGATTGATCCGGGGAAAAAGTCCTGGAATATAAAGGCAGGAGTATTCAGCTCCTGTATGCTGCATATCATTGCGATGGCATGCATGCTCAGTGATCACATGTGGGCAACGTTGTTTCCGTATGTGGATATACTTACGTGCATAGGAAGAATAGCATTTCCGATATTTGCGTTCATGATAGTTGAGGGATTTTACCATACCAGTAATTTCCGCAGATATCTGTGCAGAATGCTGATATTTGCGGTGATATCTGAAGTTCCATTTGATCTTGTGTCCGGAGACAGTGTCCTGTATCTGTTTCATCAGAATGTACTTTGGACATTTCTCATAGGATTACTGCTGATAGCATTGATAGACAAGGTAAGGAAAACGGGCAAGGTATGGCTGTGGATCCCGGTTGCGATTGTTGTGACTCTTGTGGGATATGTGATAGGAACGATCACCATGGTTGATTTCTATGGAGCGGGAGTTGTCATGGTTATAATGTTCTATCTGTTCCGGGGCAAGGAACCATGGAAATTGATAGCACAGCTCGTGTGTATGTATTATATCAATGCACAGCTGCTTAGCGGATATTGTTATACATTTAGTATAGCGGGACATAGCTTTGAATTCCCGCAGCAGGCGTTTGCGCTCATCGCATTGCCGGTGATATGGCTATACAATGGAAAACTGGGATACCATAAGAAGTGGTTTAAATACTTCTGTTATGCATTTTATCCGGGACACTTGCTTGTATTGTACATAATCTGGCAGATGGTGATGTAGACATTGTATGAGCAGAGAATCGGTGGTTTTTGCAGATATTGGGGAAAAGGAGAAATAAGATGAATGCAGCTCATAAGATAGTGGTTTTGGTTGGCAGTATATTCCTTGCTGTCGGTGTTTTCGTGGGAATTATATTTGCAATTGTGGCGGAGCCTGGCAAATTCCCCCTGGCTATGCTGAGCCTTCCGGGAAGTTTCTTACTGATCGGTGGGGGAATGGATATAGTGGTGGCGATATTGGTTCACAACAAGAAGATGATAGTGAAAAAGGGTGTGAGGTATCCTGCAAAGATATATGGATACACGGAGAATACTTCTGTCAGGGTGAACAATACATATATGATGGACACAATCGTGCATTATTTTGACAGCTACCATGTTGAGCGGGAGGCTATAATACCAACGGGATTCACAAGGGGTGCCGGCATGTACCCGATAGGTCTGACGATAGATATATTTGAGTACAACGGCAAATACGGCTATGATCCGGATTCAGTAAGGGATGAGAGGCTTCCTGGTGAGGAAGAGCTCATGGACGACAAGCCGGTGGCACCGGATAAGCTGAGACTTGTGGCGGTCAGATGCCCGAATTGTGGTTCGAGTTTCCGTGCAGCGACTGGATATTCCAGCAAATGTCCTTATTGTGGAAATTACTTGAATGTGAATATGTAAGCCTGAAAAAGAGCGTGGGTGAGTCGAACCCACGCTCTAGCAAAAAGGAGATAATTTTATGCACAAACCTACGAAACAACAACAAAAAGATAAAAACAAGCCGTTATAGAAGATTCCACTAAAATGCCGAGAATGAGTCAAAACTGCCCAACTCAATATGCAATTTTACCCGTGTTAAGCAAAAAATACACTTGACATATAACTATTAACCAGTGTGAGTTGGTAAAAATATCTATAAAGAAATCAATAAATCGCAAAATTTTGCTAATTAATCCAAAAATATTCTATTCTTTCAAAACCCCTGTCAAATTATAATGAATACAGTCAATGAGGCAAGACGAAAAAATAAAACACACAAAGCCAAAGGATGTGTTAAGTTTCAGAAAACTTAACATGCAGCATCAGCCCTTGCCGAAGGCAATTACAAATGGGCTGATGTTCAAAGAACAGGAGGGAACGTAATATGAGAAAAAGAAGAATTTTAGCTGTAGCAGCAGCTGCAACACTTGCATTATCAATGGTAGGATGTGGATCAGGCGGAAGCTCAAGTGGCGGAAGTTCAAGCAGCGGAGTAGCAAACAAGGACAAGCCACTTTGCTGGTTCAACCGTCAGCCATCCAACAGCTCAACAGGAGAGCTTGACAAGGATGCCCTTAGCTACAACAAGGACACATATTATGTAGGATTTGATGCTAATCAGGGTGCTGAGCTTCAGGGACAGATGGTTCTTGATTACATCAAGGCAAACGCAGCAACGATCGATCGTAACGGTGATGGAGTCATCGGATATGTACTTGCAATCGGTGATATCGGACACAATGATTCAATCGCGCGTACAAGAGGTGTTCGTTCAGCACTTGGCACAGGAGTTGATGCAAGCGGAGCAGTTGATTCAACACCAGCCGGAACAAACGTAGATGGTAAGGCAACAGTAGTACAGGATGCTAAGCTTGATGTAGATGGCAAGACATATACGATCAGAGAGCTTGCATCACAGGAGATGAAGAACTCAGCAGGAGCTACATGGGATGCAGCTACAGCTGGTAATGCAATAGGAACATGGACAGCATCATTTGGTGATCAGATTGATGTAGTTGTTTCAAATAACGATGGTATGGGAATGTCAATGTTCAATGCCTGGGCAAAGGACGCAAAGGTTCCTACATTTGGATACGATGCTAACAGCGATGCAGTTGCAGCAATCGCAGAGGGCTACGGCGGAACAATTTCACAGCATGCAGATGTTCAGGCTTACCTGACACTGAGAGTTCTCCGTAATGCACTTGACGGTGTAGATATTGATACTGGTATCGGTACAGCAGACGAGGCTGGAAACCAGCTTGAGGAAGGTGTTGACTACAGATACAGCGCAGACGAGAGATCATACTACGCACTGAACATTGCAGTAACAGCAGACAACTATCAGGATTTCACAGATTCAACAAAGGTTTATGACAAGGTTTCAAAGCAGCTTGACTCAAGCAAGAGCCCAAGCAAGAAGGTATGGCTTGATATCTACAACGCTTCAGATAACTTCCTGAGCTCAACATACCAGCCACTTCTTCAGAACTATGATGATCTTCTTAACCTGAATGTAGATTACATCGGTGGTGATGGTCAGACAGAGTCTAACATCACAAACCGTCTTGGTAACCCAGGCGAGTACGATGCATTTGCAATCAACATGGTTAAGACAGACAATGCAGCATCATACACATCAATTCTCTCTAAGTAATATAAGTTACCTGGATGATTGATCAATAGGAAATGATTTAACTCAGAGGGGTGTCAGACTAAACATTTGATACCCTTCTTTTACTAAGAGCATGTATCAAGTTTTCTATGAAAACTTGATATGTAGCATCAGTCCTCGCCGAAGGCGACTATTAATGGGCTGATGTTCAATGAAAGGAAGTAGAGATATGGCAGAAGATAAGAATAAATACATCTTATCGATTCAAGGCATGAGCAAATCATTCGGCAGAAACAAGGTCCTTAACCATATTAATTTGAATGTTAAACCTGGTTCGATCATGGGACTTATGGGTGAGAATGGTGCCGGTAAATCGACAATGATGAAGTGTCTCTTCGGAACCTATCAGAAGGACGAAGGCACAATAATATTAGATGGAAAAGAAGTAAATTTTTCTGGCCCTAAGGATGCACTCGAGAATGGAGTTGCGATGGTTCATCAGGAATTAAATCAGTGTCTTGAGAGAAGCGTTGTTGACAACCTGTTCCTTGGACGTTATCCAAAGAACTCTCTTGGAGTCATCGATGAGGGCCGTATGAAGAAGGAAGCTTCAGACTTGTTCAGAAAGCTGGGTATAACGGTCAATCTTACACAGCCGATGAAGAGAATGTCAGTTTCCCAGAGACAGATGTGTGAGATCGCAAAGGCTATCTCGTACAATTCTAAGGTAATCGTACTTGATGAGCCTACATCATCGCTGACAGCACCTGAGGTTGCAAAGCTTTTCAAGATGATGAGACAGCTCAAGGAGCAGGGAATTTCCCTGATCTACATCTCACATAAGATGGATGAGATATTCGAGATCTGTGATCAGATATCAGTTCTCCGAGACGGTAGTCTGGTCATGACAAAGGACAGCAAGGACACCAACATGAACGAGCTTATATCAGCCATGGTTGGTCGTTCACTTGATAACAGATTCCCGCCGGTCGACAATACGCCGGGTGAGACGATCCTCTCAGTGCAGGGACTTTCCACAAAGTATGCACCGAAGCTCCAGAACATCACATTTGATGTGAAGAAGGGTGAGATATTCGGTCTATATGGTCTGGTTGGTGCAGGCCGTACAGAGCTCCTGGAAACAATTTTTGGTATTCGTACAAGAGCAGCAGGAAATGTAATGTATGGTGGCAAGATCATGAACTTCACTGGTCCAAAGGATGCTATGGATCACGGATTTGCCCTTATCACTGAGGAGAGAAAGGCAAATGGTCTCTTCCTCAAGGCAGATATCACCTTCAATACCACCATTGCAAATATGAACCACTACAAGAGCGGCGTGGCACTGTCACATGACAGCATGGTTCGTGCCACAGCTGAGGAGATCAAGGTCATGCACACCAAGTGTATGGGACCTGACGATATGATCGCCAACCTGTCTGGTGGTAACCAGCAGAAGGTTATTTTCGGAAAATGGCTTGAGCGTTCACCAAATGTATTCATGATGGATGATCCTACAAGAGGTATTGATGTAGGAGCCAAGTATGAAATATATGAGCTTATAATCAACATGGCAAAGCAGGGCAAGACTATCATAGTTGTCTCCTCTGAGATGCCGGAGATCCTGGGTATCACAAACCGTATAGGTGTTATGTCAAATGGACACCTTGCCGGAATTGTAAATACCAAGGAGACTAATCAGGAAGAATTGTTAAGACTTAGTGCTAAATATTTGTAATAGAGAGGAGCATGGATATGGCAGATAAAAATATGATCCTTTCGGCTGATGCAGAGGAAAAACTCCTTAAGCCGATTGATGAATATGTTGGAAAGATACAGGCTCAGATCGATGAACTTCGAGTTGATGGATCTGACAAGGTTCGTAGTTTGAAGAACCATATAGCTATCGCAAAGGAAGATAAGAATTTATCAAAGGATGAAAAGGATAGCATAATCGCAAAGGATAAGGCAGCCCTGGAGAAGGCAAAGGCAGTTGAGGCAGCCAACAAAGATAAGGTTGCAAAGCTCATCGCCGATGCAGAGGGATACCTTAAGGAGCACTATGACAGCGAGTACTACAGCAAGGTAGTGGCAAGCTGCGAGGCTGAGAAGGCAGCAGAAAATGAGTCCTATGAGAGAGTAAAGGCAACACTCAAGACAGAGCATGAGCAGACACTTGCAAAGCTCTCTGATTCGGAAGAGATCAAGGACGAGAAATATGTATACAAGAACAAGCTCTTTGATGCACAGATGACACATGAGTCAAGACTTCAGGAGATCAAGGACAGAAAGCATGATGCATTTTCACACAAGTATCATCTGATAGATCTTCTTAGAATGTCCAAGTACACATTCATGCAGAGCAGAGCACAGAAATTTGAGAATTACAAGTACACATTCAATACAACACAGTTCCTTTACAAGAATGGTCTGTATATAGTAATCGTGTTGATATTCATTGCACTTTGTATCATCACTCCGATTGTGAAGAACACACAGCTCCTCACAGTTACCAATATACTGAATATACTTCAGCAGGCATCACCTAGAATGTTCCTGGCACTCGGTGTTGCGGGACTTATCCTCCTGACTGGTACCGATCTTTCGATTGGACGTATGGTTGGTATGGGTATGGTTACAGCTACCATTATCATGCACAACGGTGCAAATACAGGTGGTGTGTTCGGACACATATTTGATTTCTCAAGTATGCCGGTTGTAGGAAAAGCATTATTTGCACTTGTTGCATGTATTATCCTCACAACAGTATTCTCAAGTATTGCAGGTTTCTTCATGGCGAAGTACAAGATGCATCCGTTCATCTCAACAATGGCGAACATGCTGATAATCTTCGGACTTGTAACATATGCGACAAAGGGTGTTTCATTTGGTGCTATTGATTCAGCAATACCAAATATGTTCATCCCAACAATAGGAAACTTCCCAACTATTATCATTTGGGCAATAGTTGCTGTAGTTGTAGTATGGTTCATCTGGAACAAGACTACATTTGGTAAGAATCTGTACGCTGTAGGTGGAAACCCAGAGGCAGCAGCAGTTTCAGGTATATCAGTTTTCAAGGTAACACTTGGCGCATTCATCCTTGCCGGTATCCTTTACGGATTCGGATCATGGCTTGAGTGTAACAGAATGGTTGGTTCAGGTAGTGCAGCTTATGGACAGGGCTGGGATATGGACGCCATAGCAGCCTGCGTTGTTGGTGGTGTTTCATTCACAGGTGGTATCGGTAAGATCTCCGGTGTTGTAACTGGTGTTCTTATCTTCACATCACTTACCTACTCACTTACTATTCTTGGTATTGATACAAACCTTCAGTTCATATTCGAAGGTATCATCATCCTTGCCGCTGTAACTCTTGACTGTCTCAAGTATGTACAGAAGAAGTAAGGAACAACAAATTTAACTCTCACAAAACCTTTATATAAAAAGCCGCTCGGATCGTCTACAGGATGGATTGAGCGGCTTTTTTCATAAGGAGGGGCCCGCATAAAAGTGGCAGGCGCATGCAAGGAAGGCTGGCCTGTGGAGATATTTATATATTGTAAAATCTTGGGCGAGTGTTCTGCTTCCTTCGCTCTATTTTCCTGTAAGGGTTATATGTGGGGGGAGTTACAATTTTATCCTACAGCAGCTATTTTGTTGAAGATAGGGAAAATATTCCAGATTACGGGAGGGCAAGATGTTCAGCCGTAAACAAGCTGGATCCTCAGCTGGAAACAGGCAAGGCTTCGAGTCACGGACAGGTGAGGAAAATTCCTTGACGGTATAGATGAAGAAATAATGAAATAATAATAAAAGTACAGATATTCTCTGCGGTATTTGATATAATTACATTGCTGGAAAAGACCGGTGAACCGGGTGGCATTTGATATATAGAAAGGATTTCTGTTAGATGGATAAATACAAGGTTATCCTTGTCGATGACGAGGAAGAGGTTATAGATGTTATAGAGAGAAAGATTCACTGGGATATGCTTGGGTTTGATGTTGTGGGAAGTGCCAACAATGGTGTGAAGGCTCTTGAACTGGTGGAGAAGCTGCAGCCGGATGTGGTCATAACGGATATTAAGATGCCATATATGGACGGTCTTGAGCTGTCCAGACGACTCAACAATGATTATCAGAATATACACATCATCATATTCACAGGGTTTGATGAGTTTGAGTATGCCAAGGAGGCGGTGCACCTTGAGATAGAGGAGTACATGCTCAAGCCTATAAATGCATTAGAACTCTCGGATTGTCTGAAGAGGGTCAAGAACTCTCTGGACAAGGAGAGGGAGGAAAAGCTGAATGTAGAGAAGCTTGCAAATTATTTCAATGCATCTCTGCCTGTTCTTCAGACAAATCTGTTTGTATCACTGATAGAGGGCAGAGTGAGCGAGTCGGATTATGAGAAATTCCTTGCAGCATACCAGATCGATATGAAGGGACCGCTTTATTGCTGCGCGGTTTTTCATACATCGGAGCATCACGTTCCAGATGGAATGAACCCGCTTCTGTTGTCAATGTCAGTGGAACAGCAGATCAAGGACAGAATTGCTGATACATGGAAATGCAAGGTATTTACATATCTGGGCAACACAGTGCTCATCATCGAGATAGTCTCAGAGGATGCCATGGCAGAGCTGACGGATGCCTGCGACAGATTCTGCAGATGGGCTTACCGGGTCATGGGGGCCGTGGTGACTGCCGGTATTGGCAGAGTGTGCGACAGTCTTCTGAATATCAACAACTCATATGAGGGTGCCAGAGAAGCTGTATCATACAGGGTTCTATACGGAACCCAGAGGGCTATAAATATTGCTGAGATCGCACCGAAGGAGCAGAAGGCAGCAGTACAGTATGAAGATGCAAATATGCATGAGCTTATCAAGTCAATATATCTTGGCAAAAGAGATGCCATTGAGGGCGCAGTACATGATGAGATAGAGAAGCTGCACAGATCTGCACAGACCATGAACAGGTATAAGCTGACGCTCATGGAGATGGTAGGAACATTCTACAGATTCTGTGCAAATAATTTTATAGATTTTGATAATTTTTCAGGTGGGATCAGCAACCCATACGAGAAGGTTCCTGAGATGGATGAAGTTACCCTCACAGCATGGCTCATAGACACATCGATGGCGATCGGCGAGGAATTGAAAAATGCCAGAAATAACACGTCCAGAAGAATGGTAACGGATGCCCAGAATATGGTAGTTGACAGGTATATGGAGCCCGATCTGTCGCTGGATACGGTGTGCTCAGAGCTTGGTGTGTCCAATTCGTATTTTTCATCGGTGTTCAAGAAGGAGACAGGCAAGGCATTTATCTCGTATCTGACGGATTACAGGATGGATCACGCAGCCAATCTCATACTTGAGACAAATGAGAAGAGCTATAAGATAGCAGAGCAGGTGGGATATCAGGATGCAAATTACTTTAGCTATGTGTTCAAGAAGAGATTTGGAATGTCGCCATCAAAGTACAGAACTGAACATGCGGGGAATAAGTAGAGCAGAGAAAGTATAAGGGGAGTAGAATTGTTTTGAAGATTAGAGAGAAAAAGGATGCTCAGGGCAAAAAGCAGAAAAATAAATATTCTCTGCGCACGAGGCTGCGAGGCTGGTTTCATCATGGCAGATTTATAGGATTTGACATACAGTCAATAATCATGGCGGTGCTCACAGGACTGACGATAACCACAACTGTTGTTATGGGGTTTCTTATTTACAATAGATTCAAGCTTGCGATAAAGCAGACTGCAGTGTCAAATGCAGAAAGCATGATAGAGAGTACTGTGGATAAAGTGGATACAGACCTGGCAGGCATCAGACAGATATCTAATGGAGTGAATTATAACATTATCCAGGAATATGACATCTCCAGTCAGGAGTTCAGCAGACAGTTCAGCCTTTTATATGAGGTGAATGTTGACAAAGTGCAGAGTATGGCGTTGTACGACAATTCCGGGAAGCTTATTGCTGCGGAGCCGGTTGCAGTGCAGAAGGATAAGGTTAATGTGGAGGAACAGGAATGGTACAAGAATGCATCTGAAGATATAGAGAATATGCACTTCTCTACACCTCATATACAAGATCTGTTTCAAGATGGCGCCAACAGGTATTATTGGGTCATATCCCTCAGCCGTTCTGTTGATATCAATGATGGAGATAAGCCGGTAAACGGCGTGCTTCTGATAGATATGAAGTATTCCGTGATCGAGGAGGCTCTTTCAAGGATCAATGATTCTTCAAGTGAGACTTATTATTATCTGTGCAATCGTGACGGAGATATCATATACCATCCGCGAAGAGCAGAGATAGACAGAGGCTTTTTCACAGAGGAAAGTACAGAGGCAGCGGTATATGATGACGGTACATATGAGATCAAGATGACGGGTGGCACAGAAAATGTTGTTGTCAGCAGTATAGCCTACACTGGATGGAAGATCATAGGAGTTGTCCCGGAAAGTGTTCAGACTGCCAGCATCAATCAGTACAGATATTACATCATAACTACGGTTGTGATATTGCTTATGATGCTCTTGTGGGTGAACAGGATCATAACAAAGAAAATCTCAAAGCCTATACTTAAGCTGAATGAATCAGTAAAGTCATATGAGACAGGTGGAACCACGGATATATATATTGGAGGATCTTCCGAGATAAGACATCTGGGATATTCGGTCAAGAAATCCTATGAGCAGATAGAGATTCTGATGCAGGAGATAATCAGACAGCAGAATGAGCGGAGAAAGAGTGAGATGGATGCGCTCCAGAGTCAGATCAATCCGCATTTCCTGTATAATACACTGGAGTCCATAACATGGATGGTGGAGGCGAACAGAAATACAGATGCAGTATTTATGATATCTGAGCTTGCAAAGCTGCTGAGGATAAGTCTGTCAAAAGGCAGAACTGTCATAAGGATAGCGGACGAGATCCAGCACAGCACGAGTTACATGAACATACAGAAGGTAAGATATAAAGAAAGATTTGCTACAGAATTTATCATAGACGAAGAGATAAATGACTATTGTACAGTTAAACTTATCGTGCAGCCAATCCTGGAAAATGCAATATACTATGGTGTGGGCAACATGGATGAGGACGATGGCGGCAAGATAACTGTCCGCGGTGAGAAGAAGGGCGACGACATATACATTTCAGTTGAGGATAATGGCATGGGTATGTCGGAGGATGTTGCCCGGAACATCCTTGTGGACAACAATAAGGTGCCAAAGCATGGCTCCGGAGTGGGTGTTATCAATGTTCACTCCAGGATAAAGCTGATGTTTGGCAGCGAATATGGATTAAAGGTGTACAGTGAGCCGGACGAGGGAACAAAGGTTGTCATTCACATTCCAGCCATTCCTTATACGGAGGAGAACAGAGAGAGACTTGAGAGGCAGGATTTTGGAAGGGGGATGGCGACAGATGAAGAAGAGTAAGATAACCTTTCTGATCGCGGAGCTGTTTCTGGTGGTTATAGCCGGATTCTTTATACATCAGATATTCCGGGAAAATGTACCTCAGAAAAGAGTAGCGGTCATACTTTCAAATTCCGGTGATAAGAGGTGGGATGGACTTATAAATGGACTTAAACAATCAGCAAATGTCAATGATGTCCATCTTATCATATGCAACACCGATGATATCGAGTCAGCCCAGGATGAGAAGGAGCTAATAGATGAACAGCTTGAAAATGATGTAGATGCATTCATAATTTGTCCTGCACCGGGCGAGGATACATCGGATATGCTGGGACAGCTTGGCGATGTACCATTTGTACTTATAACCCAGGATGCATACAGTGAAGATGGCGCCTCGGGATTTGTCACGATAAAACCTGATAACTACAAGATAGGATATACCCTTGGAGAACAGATCAGGGCAAATGATGCGGACGGACTCCGTGGCAAAAGCATAGGAATTATAACCGGATATTCCCAGACAGAGGGAAGTGTGAGCGGAAAAGCAGGACTTATGGATGCGATAGAAGGAACCGGATGCGAGGTGAGCTGGGTGTACAGCCGATGTGGCAATCAGAACATATGTGACATTGTGGATATTCTGGGAAAGGTGGACTACATGGTTGTGATGGACACATATGCGATCGATGAGATAGGAGAGAATGCGGATAACGGTATGTACAATGGCGCCCAGATATATGGAATGGGGACCAGCGTAAAATCTGTGGCGCTGCTTGATGCGGGCAAGATAAAGTGCCTTGTTATTCCGGATGGATACGGTGTTGGCTATGCCAGTGTGACAGAGGTAGTAAAGGGTCTGAACAGCAGATTGTATACGATGAAGAGTCGGGAGGAGGGCATAAAGATAATATACAGTGACGATTTGTTCTCCGATGATGTAGAGAGGTTTTTATATTCATATGAGTAGACAGAAACGAAGAAAAATATATGTGCTTTTGCTGGCAGCTGCGATGATAGTCTCGCTTATGGGCTGCGGCAGCAGCAATAAAAAATCAAACAAAACCATGAGAGTCGGGGTGGTCACTTATACAGCAGATGATCCATTCATAAATGCCATGATTGAAAAGGTGAAATCTCAGCTTAAGACTATGGAGACCACAAACATGAATGTGATAGTATCGGTGAGAAGTGGTGATAATGATCAGCGTGAGCAGGATGAGATAGTTGATGAGATGATAGATGCAGGCTGCGATGTGCTGTGTGTAAATCTTGTAGACAGAACCGCACCGGCAAATATTATCAAGTCAGCAAGGCAGAGTGATATACCAGTGATCTTTTTCAACAGAGAGCCGGTGCGTGATGACCTGATGCAGTGGGAAAAGCTCTACTATGTTGGCTGTGACGCAAAAGAATCCGGTGATATGCAGGGTGAGATTGCGGCAAATTATATAAAGAAGCACAGCGAAGTGGATCGCAACGGTGATGGCAAGATACAGTATGTTCTTCTGGAGGGGGAGGCCGGACATCAGGATGCCATAAGCAGAACCGACTGTTCGGTGAAGACCATCATGGATAAGGGAGTGGATCTTGAGAAGCTCAGTTATCAGTTTGCAGACTGGAACAGAGGTCAGGCGGAGAACAGAATGACTCAGCTTATAAGTCAGTATGGCAGTCAGATAGAGCTTGTCATATCCAACAATGATGAGATGGCACTGGGCGCAGTTGAGGCGTACGATAACTCAAGTATAAGCCGGGACAAATGGCCTGTGATCTTTGGAATAGACGGACTTGATGATGCTCTCCAGGCGATAAAGCAGGGAAACATGCAGGGAACAGTTTATAATGACAAGGAGGCCCAGGCGGGAGAGATAGCGCGGTTGGCAGTTGATCTCTTCAAGGGAAACAGCCTTGATGGTCATAATCTTGACGAGGGCAAATATTACGTGTCGCCTTACTGGAAGGTCGATGTTGACAGCGTGGATGATTTCCTGCACAGATAAAGGTAACCGACTGATACGTGAATAAAAAATTGTGAATTAAAAGCATATATAATTGGAGAAGATCTGTCTGGAAAAATTATAGAGAACTAATGTAGAGATACAGATCTAATTATATATTCGGGAAGGATGCATATGGAAAATAGCTGGATAGAAGAATTTTACAAAGAGACGGATGCAGATAAGAGACTTGAACTGCTGGAAAATAACAGCACGGATATGGATGGTGACAGCGCCGGTTCGTCTACTGCCTTCCGTCAGAGATTGTGGACAGCGAGATATGGCAAGAGAAAGCCGAAGAATGATGCATTTGTGGGCTGCCTTATGGAGCTCAAATACATATCGGAGGGCGGTTCTGTTGACATCGGAGGTCAGAAAAAGAAACAGGCTGTGGAGATCATAAGCAAGCTCTGCCTGTTCGACGCAGACAGGAGAAGTGCCGAGGAACAGGAGATACTGCTTTATGAGCTCAAGAATGCGTTTCTCAAGTTCATCGAGGTGAGCAGAGGCGGCAGAGGTTTCACATCCATAGCATTTGGCATGGGGCAGCTCTCGGATGAGGGCGTGGCGAAGAAGATCGCAGATCAGATAAGCTCCATCGCATTTGACGCGCCGCATATGCTGCACATGGACAAGGAATTTGCCATACTTCAGAGCGCAGCACTGGCGGCATTCAGGCAGGAGTATCCGAACAGGGAGCATTTTTTAAGGAAATGATAGTATAGACGGAATGACTATGTGTGAACAGATCAAAAGACCATCATGTATTTAGTGTTAAAATGCATGATGGTCTTATCTATTGTACCTGTTTTGGCGTTATCTCATGAATGTATGGATTCGAAGATAGAATAAGTATCATCAGAATCCTTGTTGTTCATAAATATCACTTCATCCCTTGTCTTTATCATGATGATGGGATAACTGTCTGCGTATACATACAGCTCACATTTGCCGTAGGTGCTGCTCTTGAAATGGCCGATCAGGTATTCATCGGTGGCACCTCCGTTTGTGCGAATAAAATCATCGTCTGGCAGTTCATCCAGAAGCTGAACCTCCTCGATGTCATCAAAATATATCTCCGATGAGTATATGGCAGCAGACACTGTGAGTTTGTTGGAGTCAAGATGAGTGTCGATATGCACGTTTATGAATGGCACAAGCACGCCTATCGTCCAGACAATGCAGGCGGTGATAAGGATATATGTAAGTCCTGTAAAAATCTTTGCGCTCCTGGTGGCATAGTTAAATGTATAATTTCCACTCTGCAATCTGTTCTGAACCAGCACATGCGGGTCGGAAGGATTGTAGTAATATCCGGTTTTCCAGTATTCGTCGTCATCCACGTAGAGAGGCTGGGTGTCGGCTGCCAAGAGTTCACGTTTTCTGCTTTGTGCCATGAGGAGAGGTGCAAACAATCCGATGGCTGCGAGAGTCTGGATAAATATATAGACATAGAGTGCGGAGCTGCACAGCGAGACATCTACAAGCGTACCCTTGAAATTCAGGATATCAGAAAGCGAAATTTGCCGGGACTTACTGGCTGATGATATGCAATGAATCAGGGTGTCAATAGTGATATATACCCATGCGACAGCATTTGTTGCCGAAAGAATCAGCATTGTTAGTCCCTTGTATATCTTCATGGTTCTGTTGACGGTCTGGTTGAGCTGGGTATCCGAGCTGTACACAGTTCGCTCGTGCCGGTTTACATATATGTGGAATATCATGGATGTAAGTGACATCAGGACGGAGCAGAGTCCCATTATTATCATTGTGGTTGATATGACCGCACTTTTCCCTATCACAAATGGCACTAGGCAAATGAGCTCTACAAGGATTATTATTCCATGATAATTGAAACTGATCTCACTTTTGCCGATCTGGGTTGACACATTTGTATCAATGTAGCGTTTTCTTTTCTGAGCAGGGATTATCCAGTCATTTTTCATCTTTAGGGCATACATTTTCCTGTGCGCGGAGTTGTTTGCATATGTTATAAGGAAACAGAATGCGATCATCCAGACAGTGTATGCCAGTATGAATATAATGATCTCCCAGAATACGACAAAGCACAGGGCTGTTCCAAGGATGAGATTTATCCAGATAATCCGGTTCATCTTACGTCTGGCAGCAGCAACAATATTCAGGACGGTTTCGTCTTCAATGTGTTCCTTTGGAATGTGGACACCCAGGAGCATTCCTTCGGTATACGAATAATTACTTGTATATACGAACTTCATTATGAGCAGTATGAAGAAGTTCATAAACAGGAATATGATAAATAATGCTATGCTCATATGTTGCTCCTTTCTGTTATTTTAGTGGATATTTGGATTGGAGAAGACTTCATTTTGGAATATACTTTATCGCACAACTTGAGAAAATCTTCCCGGTTCATCCCGGTTATGCTTGCCTCGGCAGACAGAAGTTCCAACTCTGACTCCAGCTTGTCACGGAACTCGGCGTCCATATTGATATTTTCTGATACAAATGCTCCAAGCCTTCTGTCAGTTCTGATATATCCCTCATTTTTTAGTATCTGGTATGTCTTATTCACAGTCATTGTGTTCACGCCGGCATCCGCCGCAAGCTGTCTTACAGTGGGAAGCTTTTCACCTGACTGTATCTCGCCTTTGCCGATTCCCTTTACTATCTGATTGCGCAGCTGTACGTATATGGGTGTGTCACTGCTCATGTCAAGCTCTATGATCATGTGGTGTCCCTCCTTTTTGTATTATCTGTATTATAATATATAATACAGACTCCGCAATAAGTCAACTATGAGAAACCGCCGTATAAATAAAAATCATCCGTGAGCAAGTTGATTACCCACAGATGATCCTTATATCTTGTTAAATTTTATTTTTGTGTAGCTGATTTTTGCAGTTCCAATAATCGTTCATTTGAAATGATTTTTTCGGAAAAAGACTTTCTGATCAATTCAAAATCTGCTCCATTTGAAAAAAGACTGAGTATATTTTTCTCATCTTCCAGTCTTTTGAGTTTTTGAGATGGGGTTTCTTCCACTGTACCACCCATGATACTCACCATCCTTTCCTCATATTCATTGCCATCCGCAATATGTTTAATGATCCTGTTTATATAATTCATTATATCTAAAAGTTCTTCCGGTGACAATTCATTATTCTGGTAAAGTTTTGTAAGTTCGGTTCTAAAGTATAACAGATCAGATAATGCAGAATCGATATTGCCCTTATTGCAGATTTCATTCTCATATCTCGTTATGTAAAATGGAATATAAGGAAACAGTCTATCAGAAATCATGTCTTCCTTGGAAATATCCTTTAGCAAGATATTTTTACAATCATAATTTACGGATTCCCCATTTGGAAATTTCAATGTGATCTCTGTATATAAAGGAGTATGTTCACTGCTCTTAATATATACAACTACATATGCAGGCATATTTAAAATAACCCTTCCGTTTTCCCATACGGCATTATTCCTAGCAGACAGGAATGCATATTCGGCAATTCTGATCGCCATGGTGCCATCTTCATAGCTTTGGCATTCAATCAGGTAGGTATCACCGCAAATACTCATCAATAGATCGGATTCACGTTCCTCGATTTTGTCAGCATCTGGGTTTTCAATGTAACTGTCAGTAGGTAAGATTGTTGGAACAATATTCAATGGATATGATTTGTTAAATGCTTTGTTGATCAGTGATATAAACAGACGCTTGTGATTGTATTTTAGAGTCTTGAAAATATCATCGTAGTCATTGTTATTTTTAGGCATATACTTCCTCCTGTGTAAGATTGTTCCGGCCGGTAGGCACACTTTATAGCAATAAAAACAGGAAGTCAATAGATTTAGGCAAATGCGCTTATAAAGCGCAAAAATGACGTTCAGAGTGGAATTATCTAGGGAAAAAGGGGTAGATTTTACATTTTGTAAAATGGTTATTGAAAGAAATACTATTTGAGAAAAATAGAAATGCAGCTATAAAAAGGCTGATGATGTGAGTATCAGCCCTTTTATAACTAAAAACATTTATTTTGGATGGGTCGTATCAACTTTGTTTACATGATCTTTTAATACCAGATTTATATATTGGCTGAAAGATCTGTCATCATTTTCGGCCAGTTGTCTTATTCTTTCTACTAGATCTTCATCGAGAGTAATACTTACTTTATTCTTTAATGGTTTCATTTAATCACCTGCCTTTTTTGTAATATAGCATTGAGGTGTACTTTATATTGAAAAGTAGGATGAAGTATGATAAGGTAGGATAAAGCGAAAGCGAAAATAATATACTTTTAAGGAGGGGAGAATATGTCTGAAATGGGAACCAAAGCTGCAGCAGAATTATGGGGAGTAACCCAAAGACGAGTTCAAGACTTTTGTAGAAATACAAATGATCCACGGATAACTCAGGACAAAAAGGGTTCACCATATCATATACCGGTTAATTACCCGAATCCATTTAAAGAAAAATAATAGGAGGAATCACAAATGAGAAGATTTATAAAAAAGCAATGTATAATTATGGCTACCTTGTGTATGGCATTGGGGATAGTCGGATGTGGGGGTAGCAATAGCGGTAATGATGCAAAATCCGCTACTCAGGCTACAGTACAAGAAAATAAGGATGAAGCAAAAAATGTGTATAAAGAGTTGAACGATGCTGTGACAGACATCGATGCTTTGGCAGACGATATATTAAATATTTGGCATTATGCTATATTTGATGCATCGGGATACACGGATTTGTATGAAATTAGCGTCAATATGGGTGTAGATTATAGTACATTGGTAGAGGTAAATAATAAAACAAATTATTTGAGTGTAGTATATATTGGTGACAAACTTGAAGGATCATTAACATCATTTTCAGATGCAATTGCATGCTATATTGATTGTAGGCAAACAGATGGTAGTATTGATAAAATAAATCAGTCCTTGAATAATGTAAAAGATAGTATAAAAAGTATACCAGAGTCAGCGTCATATTATTCAAAATTAAAAGAATACTATATTGAGGCAAACAGTTTCTATGAATTCTGTTTAAGTCCAACCGGTAATTATGATGATGCAGGAAATAAGGTTGAGGAATTTAGGTCGAAATGTCAGGGGTATAAGTCAGATTTATCTTTTGATTTAGAATAAAATATCATTCAAAGTTATGCATAACCCACTTGTGAAATTCAATTTAGCAAGTGGGTTATTTTAGATTCATATCGTTTTCAATTGCATTATTGGTCTTGATGTGATATTTGTACAGATAAGGACGAGGTGTTAAAGCTCATGAGCGTATTGACGCAGGACGAAAGATTTGAACAGGCGCAGGCTAACGGAAATAAATGAGAAACTGAACATATCAGTGGAGGAAGTCCAGAAGATAGCCGACACACTATAGGAGATGAAAAACATGCAGGTACACACACTTATATCTTCGGAAAATGGTCCGATCATCCTCTGGGTCATGTACCCACACAGGGGAGATGAACTGGAGCACACAGCGGATTCTATCAGAGAACTGGTGGGAGAAGAACATTTTACACTTGTTGCGATACAGATAGATGACTGGAACAGGGATCTCTCACCGTGGAGATCGGATGAGGTCGATGTATCATTTGCCGGAGAGGCGGGACGGACACTGGATTATATAGAACAGCAGGTCATGCTGCAGTTGGATATTCAAAGCCAGGCGAAAAGACCTCTTTATATTATGGGATATTCGCTTGCCGGGCTTTTTGCACTTTGGGCAATGTACCAGACCGATATGTTTGCCGGGTGTGCCACGTGTTCAGGTTCAATGTGGTATCCGGGATTTGTGGAATATGTAAACAGCCAGCCGACACTTGCGAATAAACATATATACATCAGCCTCGGCGGTAAGGAATCGAGAACGTCAGACAGACTTATGGCAACTGTGGCGGATCGGACAAAGGAGATTTGCGACCTGCTGAAGAAGGACAACGATGTGATATATGAGATAAATCCAGGTGGGCATTTTGCCGATTCCGGGAAGAGGCTGGCGAAGGCTGTGAAGTGGATAGAGAAGGCAAAAGGATAACAAAAAGCACAGGAGAGCACATATATACAATCGTTCACTGGCAGAACGATACGAGGCATAACATATACCGGATAGATATATATTTTTATCGGAATAGATGATAATATATGGGGCAGACATATGGAGTAGATAGATTAATGGCAGACACGATCCGGTAAGTATATGCAGTGAAAAATCAGACCGTGGTAAGCCGGAAAGAAGGGCAACATGGGTAAACAGACAAAGAAAAAGAAAAGCACAGGAGCGGCAAAGGAGATATTTGCAAAGCCCCCAGGAAGGCTCGGCAAATGGAATGTGATAGCATTTGCAGTGCTTGTTGTGGGAGAGCTTATATACTATTATGCGGCAACACCGGCGATCAACATACAGAGTACAAGTTTCTGGGTATGGATGGTCATTTCAGTTGCGCTTGTTGGCTTTTGTACGCTTGATTTCACGGTGGAGAGTAATGATACCAGAAGTGTCGCAACGAAAGCAACGAAACCGGCAGCATGGATAGTAGTAATAATGATAGCGGTCGGACTCATTATGGTGGCGGCGTCATCCAAGCTGTTTTGTGCATCAAAGTATGCAAGTCTCATCAATATAGAGGATGGGGACTTCCAGACGGATATCCCGGAGAGCAGGCAGATAAATGACATTGCACTGATGGATACAAGCACAGCGAGGATCATAGGTGAGAGAGCCGTCGGTTCACTCTCGGATGTGGTCAGCCAGTATGAGGTCAGCGGCAATTACAGCACTATAGATTACAATGGCGCGCCGATGAAGGTCGCAGCACTCAACTATGCGGGCTTCATCAAATATATGAACAACAGGAAGAACGGAATCCCGGGTTATGTTCTTGTCGATCCTGTAAAGAATGAGGCACACTATATACAGACTGAAAAGCCTATAGTGTATTCACCTTCAGCGTATTTCAACAATAACCTGTACAGACATGTCCAGATGGCTTATCCGACATATATATTTGAAGGTTTCTATCTGGAGCTCAATGACGATGGCAATCCGTATTACATCTGTCCGGTTCTTGAGTCGCATGCAGGACTCTTCGGTGCAAAGGATGTAAAGGGTGTGGTTATATGTGATCCGTGCACGGGCGATACAGAGTATCATGAAGTCAGTGATGTTCCACACTGGGTGGACCGTGTATATGATGGCGACCTGGTGTGCCAGAAATACGACTGGTACGGCGAACTCTCAGGCGGCTACTGGAACAGCGTATTTGGCAATAAGGGTTGCAAGAGGACTACGGATGATTATGGTTACAAGGTTATGGACGGCGATGTGTGGGTATATACAGGTGTCACATCGGTAAATGGTGACGAGTCCAACATAGGATTTGCCCTGATGAATCTCCGGACAGGAGAGAGCAAATATTACAAAGTAGCAGGTGCAGAGGAATACTCAGCCATGGCGTCGGCAGAGGGACAGGTACAGCATCTTGGTTATAAGGCATCCTTCCCATCACTCATCAATATCAGCGGAATACCAACCTACATCATGGTCTTAAAGGACAACGGTGGCCTGGTAAAGATGTATGCGCTTGTCGATGTGGAGAAGTACAATATTGTAGCTACAGGCACTACCCAGAAGGACGCACTTGCGGCATACAACAAGCTGCTGGCAGAGAACGGACTTAAGAGTACGCAGAGCATGACGGACGATATACCAAACAGACAGATCACGGTAGCTGATATCAAATATATCAACATGGATGAGACGACATATGTGTATATCACGGATGAAAATGGCAATGTATACAAGCAGGATTTCTCAGAGAACGAGGAACTGATATTTATACAGAGCGGGGATAAAATAAAAGTATTTTATCAGGAATCAGACAACGGAATAAATGACATAATATCTGTTGAGAGATAGATTTATTCACTAAATAAAGGCTCTCCCTGTGATAAACAGGGGGAGCTTTTTGCATGATAATGTGGTATTATAGAAATATCTTATTGAGAATAAATCTATATAACTGATTAATTATGATTGACAAGGAGGTTATTATCATGGATAAAAAGGCGATCTACAGTTTATCATACGGGATTTTCATGTTGTCCACAAAGCTGGGCGACAAGGCAAATGGCTGCATCATCAACACCTGTATACAGGTGGCGAACAATCCAACGCGGGTTGCGATATCGGTTCTCAACACGAATTACACATGTGATCTGCTCAAGGAGAGTGGTGTGTTTGCCCTCAGTGTACTTGACGAGCAGTGTACATTTGACTCGATAAAGCACTTCGGTTTCCAGTCGGGAAGAGATGTGGACAAGTTCGAGAGCATAAAGATGCCGGAGGATATCAATGGAATTCCATACATGGGCTGGTATGCATGTGCAGTAATCAGCGGCAAGGTTGTTGAGAGCCATGATCTCGGAACGCACACGTTGTTCATCGCGGAGGTGGTTGATGCAAAGATGCTGTCAGACAAGGCTCCTCTCACATATGCTGATTATCAGGCACATGTAAAGCCAAAGGCAGACAAGCCTCCTAAGACAGATAAGAAGATAGTGGGATGGCGCTGCAAGATATGTAACTATGTATATGAAGGAAGTGAGCTCCCGGCAGATTATGTATGTCCTCTGTGTGGACACGGAGCAGACGACTTTGAACCTATATATGAGTAATGTAAGATATGCCGTTATCGGCAAGAAATGAACGGTTTCAAATCTTGAAAAAGTTGATTTCTTGCCGGTAACGGCATATACTATCTATATACAAAACACTGTGCAGATGATAAAAGCCCATTGCGTAAAAGGAGGGATTTTCATGGGTTATATTTCAGTTGCAGAGACTGCAAAAAAATGGAATGTGTCAGAACGAACCGTTAGAAATTACTGCGCTCATGATAAGATTCCTGGGGCTTTTCTGACGGGAAAGACGTGGAATATACCGGATTCTGCGCAGAAACCAATGCGTCAATCTGCGGGAGAAGAGAACCGGGATCTGCTGACTGTGCTGAGAGAAGAGAAAAAAAATGGAATTAAAGGTGGCATTTATCATAAGATACAGGTGGATCTCACTTACAATTCCAATCATATAGAGGGCAGCAGGCTCAGTCATGATCAGACACGGTATATATATGAGACAAATACTATAGGCGTGAGTGATCAGACGATAAATGTTGACGATATAGTCGAGACGACCAATCATTTCAGGTGTATAGATCTGGTGATCGATGATGCAAAGAACTTATTAAGTGAGAAAATGATAAAGGAGCTGCATTTGATTCTCAAGAATGGAACTCAGGACTCACGAAAAGAATGGTTTGCGGTGGGAGATTACAAGAAAGTTCCGAATGAGGTGGGCGGTCATGATACGGCTTTGCCGGAAGAAGTTCCAGAGAAAATGAAAAATCTCCTTGCAAGATACCGCAAGCTCAATGAAAAGACACTAGATGATATTCTGGATTTTCACCATGAATTTGAAAGTATTCATCCGTTTCAAGATGGCAATGGCAGGGTTGGCAGGCTGATATTGTTCAAGGAGTGCCTGAAATATGATATAGTTCCATTTATCATAGATGAAGATCTCAAATGGTATTACTATAGAGGACTTTCAGAATGGAATAGAGAAAGAGGATATCTGCGGGATACCTGCCTTACTGCGCAGGATAAGTTTAAAAAGTACCTGGACTATTTCAGGATACAGCACAGAGATTAAAATAATGGAGGAAATTATGGACAGAGAAAGAATGATGAAGAACGTAGCAGAGATATTCAGCCGCGGTGCGGTGGAGAAGAATCTTCCGGCATGGGTAAATATGCGCCACGCCTGGAAAGCAAGTGATGCGGCGAGAGACAGAGGGCTTGAATATCCGGCAAATGTTGTACAGATAAAGAATCTGGATTACAAAAAGGAGCTTGATGAGGTCCGTTTCAATGATCTGATTGAAATATGGAACAAAGGTGTAGAGAGGAACATTATATTCTTTGCCGATTCCGGGGATGCCGCAGACGTGGATTCTGCAAGCTATACATCTAACAGCTACATGGATCTCTGCGTTCCAATATCGTATATGACAGATGAAAACAGAAAATATCCGGTGATAGTGAGCGTGCATGGCGGAGGTTGGTTCTATGGTGACAAGGAACTGTACAGCCACTATTGCTGCCTTCTTGCGGAGCACGGGTACGTGGTGGTGAACTTTAACTATAGATTGTCACCGCAGAACAAATATCCTGCGGCCATAGAGGATGTGGCGTATCTCATTCGGTATATCCATGAGAATGCGCAGACACTTGGAATAGACATTGATAATTTCTATATGGTCGGTGATTCGGCGGGGGCACAGCTCACGGCAAATTATTGCATCATAGCATCAAACAGCGATTACAGGGCAAAGCTTGATTTCTTCACATATGATCTACTGCCTAAGAAGGTATGCCTTAACTGTGGTGCATACAAGATGGCAGAAAGAAATGACAATGTATCCGCATGGTATCTGAAAAATGCTGTGACTGAGGAACAGTACAAGCTGTTTAAGGATCAGCTTGATTATGTAAATGCTGATTTCCCGGAGGCGTATCTCATGTACAGTGTAAATGATGATCTGGCATCACATACAAAAGCGTTGGATGAGGTGCTGAACAAAGTTGGAGTTGCACATATCACAAAAGCGTATGGACAGAACAATCCTGATAGCGGCCATGTATTCCATATGAATATGTACAATCCAGAGGGAATACTCTGTAACGAGGATGAGTGTGCATTTATGAAATAAAAAAACTGTTTGACAACACGACATCAGAATGCTATCCTAAAAATCAGATAAAGGCAAAGACAGGAAGGAGTACTTAAGTCACTGTCACTTCAGAGAGTAGGCGTTTGGTGCGAGCCTATAGGACACCTTAAGGAAGCAGTCCCCGAGCTGTGACCGCGAAAGTTTTCCGGGTAGTGGTCAACGGAAGGTTCCACGTTATAGGAACAACGATAGTGATGGCTGTCGGCTGAGAGCAGGAATAAGTTCCTGAATTTAGGTGGTAACACGGACAAGAAAGTTCGCCCTAAGCATATTATAAGTATGCTTAGGGCTTTTATTTTGCGTTTTCAGGGTGACAAGCGGCTGCGATGCGCGAGCTTGCTCGCGGGCATCGGCAGACAATTGTCACCCGCGCGCGACATGAAACACGAGGCCCGGTAGGGCGGAGTGTGAATGTCGTGCAGAGATTACGGGAGCATCGAAGATGCGGAGTAATCTCGAAGAAAACGCAAAGGAAAGCCGGAAAGCAAGCGGCTGCGATGCGCGAGCTTGCTCGCGGGCATCGGCAGATGCGGAGTAATCTCGAAGAAAACGCAAGTTAAAACCAACAATCAGCAAACACAGACAACAAGGGATCAAGAGATATAAAGGAGTGTGTATCATGAGAAAATTCGAAAAATCATCAAAGCTTGACAATGTGTGTTACGACATAAGAGGTCCTGTTATGGACGAGGCAAACAGAATGGTGGCTGAAGGGGTAAATGTCCTTAAACTGAACATAGGAAATCCTGCACCGCACGGACTTATGGCACCTGATGAAGTTGTAAGGGATATGGCATATAACCTCAGAGATACCGAGGGATATTCGGATTCAAAGGGACTTTTCTCTGCAAGAAAGGCGATCATGCAGTATTGCCAGCTGAAGAATATTCCAAATGTGGGAATCGATGACATATATACAGGAAATGGAGTCAGCGAACTTATCACCATGTCCATGCAGGGACTGCTTGATTCGGGAGATGAGATACTTGTCCCGATGCCTGACTATCCGTTGTGGACGGCTTCTGTTAACCTGGCAGGAGGAACAGCGGTTCATTATCTTTGTGATGAGCAGTCCAACTGGTATCCGGATATAGAAGATATCAAGAAAAAGATAACATCAAGAACAAAAGGAATCGTAGTCATCAACCCTAACAACCCTACAGGAGCTCTCTATCCAAAGGAGGTTCTTGAGCAGATAGTTCAGGTTGCAAGGGAGAATGAGCTTATCCTTTTTGCTGATGAGATATATGACAGACTTGTCATGGATGATAAAGAGCATGTGGCTCTGGCTTCACTGGCACCTGACCTTTTCACCATAAGCTTTAACGGACTGAGCAAGTCTCACCGAGTTGCAGGTTACAGAGTTGGCTGGATGTGTCTGTGTGGAAACAAGAGCAATGTGAAGGGATACATAGAGGGACTTAACCTCCTGTCATCCATGAGACTTTGCTCGAATGTTCCTGCTCAGAGTATAGTTCAGACCTGTCTTGGAGGCTACCAGAGTGCAGATGAGCTGCTTCTGCCTGGAGGAAGGATCTATGATCAGAGAGAGTATATTTATAAAGCACTCTGTGATATACCGGGAATAAGTGTGGTTAAGCCGGAGGCAGCGTTCTACATATTCCCGAAACTTGACAAGGAGAAGTTCAACATCACAAATGATGAACAGTTCGCTCTTGATCTTTTGAGGGATAAGCACATCCTCGTCACATGTGGAACGGGATTTAACTGGAAGGATCCGGATCACTTCAGAATAGTATATCTTCCGAATATGGAGATACTCAAGGCAGCAACAGCAAAGCTGGCTGATTTCCTGAGCTATTACCACCAGTAAAAGAAATTATATAACAAGGCTGTATCTGAGAAGCTGCCAGTGGCATGTATTTTAGAAATATGAATACATATGTGCTATTGCAATACAGATACAGTCTTGTTTTTATATTATTTGGTTGAGTGGAATGATGCAAGTTACAGCATATAAGCAGTTTTGCGGGTCTATTATGCAGAAACCATTATATTTTTCTACAGAATTTTTTACATTTTTCAGACCATATCCATGGATAAAGTCAAAATCATTGTCTGAAGAATGTTTTTTCGAAGCATTATAAGAATTTTCAACATAAATGGTGAATGTATTTCTTATAGTTTGTAGCTTGACTGTAATTACCGCATTTTCAACATCATTACATGCGGTTATGGCATTGTCGAAAAGATTACCTAAAACTATAGTCAGGTCATAATCTGTAAGAGGTATCTGAGTAGTACTCAGTTTTATACTTGTATCAAGAGTTATATGGTATTTGTCAGCCACTTCTTTCAGGTTACTCACAAATGAATCTATTACCAGGTTGCCTGTGTTTATAGAACAGTATCTGGATTTGAGATCGTTTAAAGTATCATTAGTATAAGGAATGACTGCGTCATAATTTTTATTTTTTATACAATTTTGTATATATATAAAGTGTTTATTTGTATCATGCATAAAACTGCGGAGACTTTTATAAGCCTCTCCAAGTTGAACGTATTTGTTTTGTTGGAATTCAATCTGTCTTGATAATTGTTCTGTTTGCGCTTGTAATTCTTCCTTTTTAGATATTTCATTGATCAGGAAGAAATTAACAATATTTATAGTAAGCAGTAAATTTATAAGATTGCTATAAGCTCGAGGATTTGTCTTGTTAAAGGCAAATATATCAGGGGTTATTAAAATTATGAGAGATATGACAGGAATTACCACAATAGCTGAAATATCAATAATTGACAGTGATATATGAATCTTTCTAAATATAATTGTAACAAGCAGAACAAATATGAGACAATAAAAATCAGAAAGAGAAAAAACAGAATTGAAAACGGCAACAGGGATTGTGTCGTTTTCAATATTTGTTGCAAGAAAGCGATTTATAGTTGAATATGACATATTTTCGCATAGCATAGTAATTGTCACAAAGGAAATAGATGTAAATAATCTTGATGTGATTGTGGCAGTAAATAAAAGTGAAAGAATGGTAGTTAATAAAAAGGAAAGAGAAACTCTCATAACAGTTGCTTTCATGGATACATCTCCGGAAAGTGGGAGAACAATAATATTTTGTAGCATTTCAACTCCCCAGATTATAAAAATACCAAAAATAAAGTTATAATTAAATCGTCTTTTGTCGTTGAATATAACATAAAAAAATATATACATATCTGCACTGTATAAAAGCGTTGGCATAATATCAAAAATAATGTCCATTGTATTTACCCTTTCATATCTGAGATGATTTGCTTTGCAAAAAAAGTTCTGAATTTTTTTAGGTTTCTTCTAGAAATATTGATTACGTCTCCATTATCAAGACCTAACAACTTATCGTTAAAGTGGGTTATATGCTTTGTATTTACCAGAGTGCTTTGATTGGTTAAAATAAATCCATGTTCAGCAAGAGAGGTTGCCAATGATGATAACGCTCCACGACCAATTATTTGAGAATCGCGTAGTGTATAAATAAGATGGAGTTTTTGGCTCTTGCTTGTACGAATGTAGATTACATCATTCACATTTACAAGAAGTTTTTCATTATATGTATCTACTACTATGCGTATATTGTTCTTGCTTTGCATATATGTTAAAAGGTCAGACATAATATTTTGAAAAATATTGTAGGAAACAGGTTTTATAAGATATTGAAAAGGATGAACCTGAAAGCTATCATGCATATAGCTTGGATATGAAGTCACAAATACAATGTATACATCATCTGAATATTTTTTCCTTATATGTTTGGAAATCTCTAAACCATCCATATTTGGCATATCAATGTCAAGAAATACAATGTTGTATTTGTTTGTTTCAAATGAAGACAAAAATTTAGAACTGTCTGTAAAAGTGTGAATTTCACAGTCGATATCAAATTGTATTTGATATGAAATCAAGTATTTTTTTATTGAATAAATTGATGATACTTCATCGTCACAAATTGCTATATTAATATTTTTAAGAGACATTTTTTATATTCCTTATATATCCTGCAAGTAAACTTAATGTACATATTAACACACACAATGTAATAGTTTGTGTATGCTGATTGGATTTATTGTACCATAATATAAGTTGGATTCCACATATTAATATTACGGTAATCCTGGCTTTCTTTTGTAGACTGATTTTGTCTGAGATGTTAAATCTTTTATTTTCTGTATCAACAGGTGAAACTATCATAATTATGGCAATGCAGACAAAAAATATGATTGCTTGAATAGTTTCTGAATGTTCAAATGATAATTGTGGAAATAATACCACAATTATCATGATTCCATATGACAAGATGGTGCATCGCAAAGGTGTTGATGCGTGATAGCCACCTGCAAAATAGCGCAATGGCATAGTTATTATTATGAATAGAACAGATGTAATTAATCTATGAAAAATAATCCCTGTGGCAAGTGTTATAAGGTCAAAAATAATTTCTTCAAATACACATGAGAAAAGGTAGGAATATATATTTCTTTCTTTATCTGTAATTATTTTTTCTTTGATAAGGTAATTAGAAATCTTCAAACATATATAATTAATCATAAAATACTCTCCCTAATATTGATATCAAATGAGTAAAGTTAATGATAGCACGAGTGATGTATGTAGCAATAGGAATGGAGTAAACGGTCAAAATTAAGGAGTATGTGGTAATAAATTACCGTTCACTCCTTAATTTTGACCAATTAGTCCATTTTGAAAAAATAGTCGAAAAATGCATTTATAATAACCTTATAAACATAGTTGTCGATTGTATAGCAGTAGAAAGGAGGATATGCTTATGAGGAAGTTTAAGAGAATGATTGTATGCGTGATGACAGCGGTAATGACGATATCATGTATGCCTGGGGTGAGTGCACTTGCGGGGGAGAGCGAGACCACAATGGCAGAAGAGCTAGCTGTAGAAAATAATAGTGTTGCAAGAGCGGTTGCATCATATTATTATGACTATGATTGCACTAGTTATACTAAAGTAGGACATGTAACAACGGCAGGTACAACTATGACACTGATATATAATGCTTCAACGAAAGGAAAAGTGAAAATAACAGTAAAGGATTCCAGTGGAAATATTAAAAAGAATGTACTAAAAATATAGCTCCGTCATAATTTGACGGGGCTAATTGTGTATAGCGGGGGGGACATATGAAAACAAACTTATTTCTGATAACAAAATACTGGAGATATCATAAAAAGCAGTTTGCGAGCATGCTTACCTCGATAGTGATATTAACGGCTTTCCTGTTGATTGCACTTTTGATGGAGAGAACAGAATGTAGACGGCAGTATGATGACAAGCTGCGGGGAAGTAGTAAGACATTTTACCTGTATAGCAATCTTGGCAGTGATGCATATGAGGAGATGTCACAAGACAAAAGGGTCAGCATGATCGGGCGTACGGCTATATGTGGAAAGCTGGGAAATGACAAAACACAGTATACATATGGTACATATATTGACGATACGGCAGAGGAGCTTGAGTATGTAAAGCTTTCGTCGGGAAGATTCCCTGAAAAAACCGGGGAGGCAGCAGTGTACGATTATGTGTTGGAGGATATGTTTTTTACTGTTGATCCTGACTCGTATGTTGGAAAGGAAGTAACATTTGACAGTTACGATTTGGATGATACATATCTGTTGAGAACAGGTAGACATGTGGGACAGATTACGTTTACTATCACAGGTGTATTGTGTACAGACAGCAGAAGAGATCTTAAGGAGAACAGAGTAGACTGGGGATCTGACCTTTCGGAAGTACAGATGCCAACTATATATCTGTGGCGGGATGACTGTGATTTGGATGAGAATACATTCGTATATACCGCTGTCTCACTGTATGGTGATGACGAGATAACAGAGCAGTCGGAGAGCGCTATGGAAGAGTTTGCGCAGGATTATTATGACAAAACTGGAATATGGCCAAGATCCGGCCGCAGCAGATCGGCTGCAGAAGATATCTGCAACATTACCCTTGGAAACGAGAAGCTTAACAGCGAAAGTTATCTGTCGGACTCTGTCCAGGGAATACTATATTTCAGTGTTATTGCTGTGATCTTGTCGGCTATATCCCTGTTTGGCGTGATGATAACTGTTATGAGCGAGAGGCAGAAATCCCTGGATATCGTGAGAGATATAGGAGCCAGCCGGATGAAAGTGGCTTGGATACATATATTGGAATGGGGAATCCTGCTGGTTTCAGGAGTGATATGCGGTGGAGTCGTTGGAATCACTGTATATGAGGTCATACTCGAGATTCAAAGTCGTTTTCTGAGGCTGCCTAAATTGCGCGGTTATACAGTGGAGTGGTGTGTACAGCAGATTACAGAAAATCCATTTGTAATCTCTGTTGTGTGTGCAACAGGTACATTTACTCTTGGATATTTACTTTTTTATATATACCTTCATATAAAATCAAGAAGACTTATAAGAAGAGATCGTGTGAGATCATTCGGGAGAATCAAATCGGTGGTTTCCGGTATTCCATTTGCAAATATAATGCAGATGTTGTCTGTTGCCCTGATCCTGTTTGCGGCGGTGATGTGCTACGCATTCTGCTCTATGGACGGCAAGGGAAAAGGATATTTTCACAATGATGATCTGGACAGAGACACATATTATACATATGGACAATTGGATATGGAAACCAGTGATGTAGATATATGCCTTTATGATCAGGGGTCGGGGATTACTGGTGGAGTATTGCTTACAGATACAGGACTTACTGAGGATGGGCGCAAGAGCATTGCGGATATGAACGAAGTAAAGTCAATAGAGAGTTTCTCCACAAACGATGGCTTTGATATATTTTATGATAGAAATGACGAGGATATTCCGGATGGATTGTGGCAGGCGGAGGTCCAGTTTCCGGAAGATACAGAAGAATTCTATCATGCAGACGATAGGTTTTATTTCAACGTTCCAGCGATATGGCTGGATGATAACGGAATGAGAAAGCTGGATAAATATGTAAAAGAGGGGTCAATAGGTACCCATGAAAATGGTGTGGCGTGTGTTGAATATGAATATGACGGAATGACCGCGGAGTCGCCATATAAGATAGGCGATGTAATGCATACAATGACAGTGAACGGAAAAGGCGAATACAAGGAGACTGTTGAAATCGTGGATGCGATAATCATGATCCCAGAGACCACAAAGGAGAGCGATCCGATATTGTACGCAGGTCTTGACAGAGCTTCACAGTATGGATATGCAATAGTAGCTTCACAGGACACAGCAGTCAGTATTGGGATGTTTAAGACATGTTATGACGTTACATATATATCTCTAAGCAACAGGGGAGATATTGATAGAGTTGTATCCAGGTTTGCTGACATATTGGACTCTTCAATGGAACTCAGGATACGAACGATAGATGAGTGTGATAAGGAGTATCGTGAGGCATATATATCACAGTATGCGAGCACAATATGTCTGTTCTTTATTCTTCTTATCATGGCGGCATGGGGATATTGGGAACTTGTCACCATGCGTTACCAGAATGGCAGGCGGAACGTGGCGATCATGCGGGCTCTTGGAATGGAGAAGCACTCATGGAACATGACGTTTATATGGTATAACATAAGAAATGCCCTGGTATCATGTGCTGTCGGAGCCGGTATGGTGTATGGCATGAGATGGCTTTTGCGCTACAAGTACGAACAGGCGCTAAACATGTTCAACTGGCCGGAGACAGATTTATGGAACGTCGATGCAGATGTTATAAAAGAGGTAACGAGACTCCAGCATGTATTTCTATTCGACAGCGAGATATTTGTTGTCCCTGTGGGAAGAGCGTTGGTACTGATAGGAACATTCCTTGTTGTGATTTCGACGATTATTACGGTGCTGGTCATTCATAAGAAGAAATCGGAAGAGATAATTGATGATCTGGCTGAAAAAGAGTAAGGGGGACGATGCATATGATTCAGATAAAGGATTTAAATAAGACGTATGGTGAAGGAACAAATGCTGTTCATGCACTTCGCAACTGTAACGTGGAATTTGAGTATGGAAAATTTACGGCGATTATAGGAACATCAGGCAGTGGAAAGTCAACATTGCTGCATCTGATGGGCGGACTGGATACAAAGGCAGAAGGAGAGATATTCTATGATGATGAAGATATACTCAGATATTCAGATGCACAGCTTGCAAAATTCCGCAGAAAAAATATAGGTTTCGTATTCCAGTTCTTCAATCTGGTGCCAGAGCTGACAGCAAAGGAAAATATATTCCTGCCAATGATGATAGATAAGGTTAAGGTAGATGAGGAGTACTTTGATAAGCTTACTGAAAAACTTGGAATTTCAGAGAGACTGACACATTATCCGTCACAGTTGTCCGGTGGACAGCAGCAGAGGGTTGCGATAGCCAGAGCGCTCATACACAAACCAAAAGTGTTGCTCTGCGATGAACCTACCGGAAATCTGGACTCTCAATCAGGAAAAGAAGTCCTGAGACTGCTTAGAGAACTGCAGAGTGAAGATGGACAGACTATAATTATGGTTACTCACGATGGAAATATAGCAGATCAGGCCGATCGTATCGTAAGGATAGAAGATGGACAGATAAAATGTGTATAATATTCACACAATTATATACATAAAAGACAATTTGATGATAAAACGCAACAACAATGACAATAAAATTGATAAATTGTCAAAAAATATGTTGACGATTTGCCTTGCATCATGTATAATAAAGGTACATTAAAGAACGGCCATTTGAAAAAGATACAGATGGCACACCATAGATTGTCACCCGTGACACGTAACATGTACGAAGTTATCTCAGAGATTTATAGAATCGTGAAAAAGACTTTACACATGGTGCGCAGGAAACAGAGATCCGTGGTACAAGTTCACGAAAGGAGGAGGTTCCGTTGGAGACAATTGAAGAACATTTTTATCATGATGGTAACTCAGAACTGGGAAGTTGTTTCCACACGAGATGCCTTTAAGATAAATCTTGAATCAGTCCACATGCAGATGCTGTATATAGCATGATTGAAGTGCCAGGACGCAGGTATTTGATACCAGATTTGATCCATCGTGATTGTTCAAAACACAAGATATGAGTGGTGTTTCAAGGGCATCAGGTCATATCACATACCGCAAGACCAGTGCTTATAAGAGGTTGGTACATATACAAGTTCATGCAGTGCATGTTATGAGTAGATGCAATTCGTACCCTGATAGTTGATATTCCGGTAAGTTTAATCTCTAGGCACAACGAATTTTTTCATAGATATTTATAATATAGTGGAAGAATCAATGGCATGTGTGGAAACATTCAGATATTTTGATTAGATACTTCAATATTTAAAAAATGAATAAACTAATATAAAGCCAGTTGGTATTATGCCAGCTGGCTTTTTTATGTATTAATTACAACGTGTGTTAAACCACTGATTACCCGCTCTGCGAGCAGTAACAATCCGTGCGGTAACAAGAAACTAATATTAATTGCAAATAACTTAAATTATTGACTAATATGACGTGCAAAAGCAATAAAAAACAACTTAAATATTCGGTAATTAATGACATGTTCAACAATTAAAAAATGAGTTAATATAAGTATATGTATAAATATTAATCACGAATTAGGCTGTTCGTGGTGAGTAAAGTGGAGGAATATCACAAAAAAGAAAGGGTAAGGAATATGGTGAGATTTAGAACAAGACTTGTTGCTGTGACATGTGCAGTTGCAATGGTTGGCTCATTCTGGGGAAGTGCAGGGGCAATAGTCTCAGCTGATGGATCAGAGCCGTCTGCGGAAATGGCGTGGAGCATCACTACAGACAAACTGGTATTTGACACTGGCGCAGATGCCAAGTGGACAGATAAAATTTATGCCAGCAATGATGAAGGTACATACCCAGAGTTAGGCAGGATCGATGATGTGTCTGTGGGTAAAAAGGCTGTGCTCACGGCAAATGTAACACTTAATGGAGATTTTTCAGGATTGGATGGTGCGGAGGCTGCTGACGGAACGTATAATGTGATCCAGCTTTCCTGTGCAATCAAGACTGGCGATGGATGGACATACACCAAGTCTGATGATTATCCATTCCTTAAAGCGGAAAATTTTACAGATGGCAAGACACAGGTATCATTTGCATTTGATGTGGAGGATACAGGAGCTGTGAACGAGATAATATTCCAGTACAATTCAAACTCTGCATATACTGGAACAATATCAATATCTGATGTAGAGATTCAGAGTGATGATTCAGGAGAGGAGCCTGATGGTGGAGAAGAGCCAGGTGGCGGATCATCAGCAACAGGAAATGTGACAGGTGTGGCAGCACCTTCGATCACAGACAATACAGTATGGAGCAGTTCAGATGCAGTTCTCACATTTGACGCTGTTTCAGATAAGACATGGAAAGATAAAGCGTATGCCAGCAATGACAGCGCTACATATGCCGACATGGCGAGAATAGAGGGGGCAACTGTAGGTGAAAAGGCGAAACTCACAGCGACAGTTTCTCTCGACGGCGATATATCAGGCCTTGATGGTGCCGAGGCATCAGATGGATCGTACAATGCGATCCAGCTTGCATGTGCCATCAAGACAGGCGATAGCTGGACATATGTCAAGTCAGATGACTATCCATTTTTAAAGAGTGAGAACCTTACAGATGGCAAGTGCAGCGTAGAGTTCAACTTTAACGGAGTGGATGCAGGCGATGTTCAGGAGATCGTATTCCAGTACAATGCAAACTCAGCATTTACAGGAAAGGTTCTCATCGGCGGCGTTGCAGTTGACAAGGTAGAGAGTGGCAAGAAGCCGACAACATCAGAGACTGAGGTTGGAAATTTTGCAGATGCAAGCCTTGTGTTTGACACAGCGAGCGATGCAAAGTGGACAGACAAGGCATTTGCCAGCAATGATACAGGAAGCTATACAGATATTCCTACAGTAGACAATGTCAAAGTTGGAGCAAAGGCAAAGCTCACAGCTACAGTTACACTTGATGCAGATGCAACGGGACTTGATGGTGCCGAGGCGTCAGACGGGTCATATAACGCGATACAGCTTGCATGTGCCATGAAGACAGGCGACAGCTGGGATTACGTCAAGTCAGGCGACTATCCGTTCATCAAGGCTGAGAACTTTGTCGATGGCAAGTGCGATATATCATTTGCATTTGATGTATCAGAGGTGGGAAATGTGCAGGAGATCGTATTCCAGTACAATTCCAACTCAGCATATGCTGGCAAGATCACAATAAGCAACGTTAAGGTACTTGATGTTAAGGAGAGCAGCGGCGGACTTGAGCAGAGAGATCCTGCTGTGATCTCAGATCTCTCATCGGCTGAGGATTATGACAAGTGGAGCACAGAGGCCGGATATGCATACAAGCACGGCGATGCAGCCAACAAGGCAGGTACTGCCACACCTGACATATCATATGACAGTGCAAATGAGAGACTTAAGGTTTCTGTTGACTACTCAGCAGATTCAACTTCCTCCTGGAGTGAGGCAAAGGTTAAGTGTGTTCCTACAAAGGCTATGGATGTGAGCCAGTACAACCAGCTCAGTGTGGATATCATCTACCCGGCAAAGCTCAAGGGAAGCAAGATCAAGTTTTTTGCAAATGGAATAATAAATAAAGATACAACCATTGACGATGATGCAGAGGATATCGGCGATGGATTAAAGAAGGCTACAGTTACTATGGGATTTACTCCGACAGATAAACCACTCACAGATGTGACAATAGGAATCATAGGAAGCAGCACAAGCTTCAAGGGCAATGTATATCTTGATAATCTTGTTCTGTCACAGGCAGATACAACAAAGAATTTTGTTGAGATAACAGAGACTCCTGGTGCTGGTTCACCAGCGGATCTTTCACAGATGCCATCATCAGTTAGAGTGAGTGATGCGAATGCTGCAGACAGTGCAAAGGCACTTGCGGCATACCTGAATACGCTCATGAACAGCGATCAGGTTCTGTTCGGACATCAGAATGATGTGAGCAGAAGCGTAAATCCACAGGCGTCACTCGGTGATGTATATGATGTGACTGGACAGGTCAGCGGTGTGTTCGGAATCGACTCACTGGCAGTTACAGGCTCGGAGGCAGGCGGTTCAGACGTGGCTTCGGCACTGGCAAACTCAGTGGCATACAGCAAGACTGCAGCGGCAAATGGTGCGATCGTGTCATTGTCAATGCATATGCCAAACTTCTCCAGCTCCAAGATAGTGAAGAACTCGGATGGAACATACAGTTTCTACGGATGTGATTTCTCAGAGTCCAAGGATCTGTCAAATGACATAGTAAAGCAGATTCTCCCAGGTGGAGAGTACAATGAGGTATTTACAGCTTACCTCGATGTGATCGCAGACTACGCATCACAGCTTCAGGCTGCAGGAATACCTATCATGATCAGACCATTCCACGAGAATACAGGAAGCTGGTTCTGGTGGGGATCAATGAACACAGCTGAGACATACAAGTCTCTCTACAGATATACCAAGGATTACATGGAGCAGAGCGGTGTACACAACCTTCTCTGGGTATACTCGCCAAACGGACCTATCACATCAGAGGCAGCTTACATGTCATACTATCCAGGCGATGAGTATGTAGATATCCTTGCATTTGACTACTACAACGATTACAATTCGTACCCTGCAGCTGCAGACAATTCTTTCTTTGACAGTCTTGATACAACATGTAATATCGTGTCATCAATAGCTGCAAAGAGGGGCAAGATACCAGCCATCGCTGAGTGCGGTGTCAGAGTCATGAAGAAGGATGGTTCAGACAACGAGGGACTTCTCGTAAAGGGCAATCCGGTTGGAACAGAGGCTTCAGGAAAGAACTGGTATCAGGAAGTCAACGACATTGCGAAGAAGAACAACATGCCATACTACCTCGTATGGGCCAACTTCGGAGATACCAACTTCTACGTTCCATATAAGTATGACGACACACATGGACAGGAGCTTATAAATGACTTCATAAAGTACTACAACGACGACTCATCAATATTTGGTGGCGATACAGGATTCTACAGTAACATGGGAACCCTTGCAGGAGTATCTGCAAATACATACACTAACCAGATGGGTTATATGGTATATCCATTTGACAGAGATACCATCCTCAAGGCGACAACACTCAAGGCTGGTGTTAAGAATGCATCAAAGGTTCAGTTCATTATCAACAATCCTGATACAGGTGTTAAGCTTACACTCAACGCTGAGGCTGGAGCCGAGATTGCCGCTGCAGGATCAGAGCCAACACTTTACACGGCTGATCTTACAGAGAAGAATCTCAGCAAGCTTGGAAAGACAGATACAGCAACCATCACACTCTTGGCAGATGGCGAGCAGCTCGCACAGCTGTCACACATAAGCCTTGGAAAGGCCAAGGATAAGGCTCCTGCAAATGTCATCGAGGACTTCGAGTACTATTCAGGAAGCGACGGACTTCTGGATTCCACATACACATCTAACTCAGCCGCAGGATGCAGCTCAAGCTTTGTTCTTGACAAGACTCATAAGAACGGTGGCACATACGGCGGTGCGTTCAAGTATAAGCTTGAGACAAATGGATCAGAGGTGTGGACAGGAAGGATCAAGTCAGAGCTTACAAACAATGATTTCTCAAAGTATAATGCGCTTGAGATGTGGGTACAGCCGGACGGTATGGGACAGAAACTTGTGATCCAGATCACAGATGGAAGCGGCGAGGAATTTGAGGTATACCTCACAGATTTCGTAAAGGGAACAAAGGCACAGTATGTTACTATTCCATTCAGCTCATTCAAGGGTAAGAAGGGTGGTACACTCGATGCATCGGATATAGTTAAATTTGCTGTATGGTGCAACTCGATCGTGCCAGAGGATCACGCTGGCAAGTGGACAGTTGACTCAACTATCTACTTTGATGGAATCCAGGCAGTGAAGCTCACAGATGATATGCTCAAGAAGAATCCAGTGGATAAGAATGGACTTATCATAACAGACAAGTCACTGGTTAAGAAGGATGCGGCAGATCCGGGTAAGGACGATCCAACTACAGAAGATCCAGGCAAGAACGATGCCACAACTGAGAACCCAACCACAGAGGATCAGACTACCGAGGCTCCAACAACTGAGAAGCCTGGCAATGACGACAAGACAACTGAGGCTACCACAGCAGCAACAACGGATGGAAGCACAGGTGGAAATGGACAGAACGTGGTAAATACAGGAGATAAGTCACCTGTAGACGTAATGTTTGCGATAATGATAGCATCACTTATCATGGCTGGTGCAGGCTATATCGTTATCAAAAAGGATAAGAAGTAATACTCATTTTAGCCATACAAAGAGCCCCACTGTCGGCGGTGATGAAGACCACCGGCAGTGGGGCTTTATTTGTTGGTTTATATTTGTATGCAATATCAGTTTGCAGCACGTCTCTTCTCAACAAGCTTCTCAACAGGGGTTGTGAGATACATTATGGAGAGCATCAGTGTACAGCAGAACCAGATGATAGGCTCTGTGATGGTAACTCCGAGATATCCAAGTCTTGGAGTGAGGATCATAACCGCAAGTACCTTGCCGATCAGCTCTATAGTGGATGACATGACCGGAACGATCTTCCTGCCCATTCCCTGCATTGCACATCTCAGGACGAACAGAGGACCAAGTACATAGAAGCACGTCACGCCGATCCTTACATATCTCACGGCCGGATCTATGATGGCACTGGCAGATGTACCTGCAACCAGCTTTATAAGTGCCGGGCTGAGCAGCCAGCCGAATATTATCATGACAGTGGTTATGATCGTGTTTATGATGATCGCAGCCCTCACACCCTGATGTACCCGGTCGTATCTGCCTGCGCCCATATTCTGGCTTACATATGTCGTCACGGCATTTCCTACTATATATAACATGAACATGAGGATATCAAATATCTTTCTTGCCGCTGTGTGGGCGGTTACTATATCAGTTCCGAGTCCATTGATGGCTCTCTGGAGTATGACCGTTCCGATGTTCACTATACAGCTCATAAATCCCATGGCAAGTGCGGACTGTATGAGGTCTGCCCGATCACTCTTCTCTACGGAGTATTCATCCTTCTCCGGAATCAGATGCTTTGCCTTCACAAGTATATAGATCAGGGCAAGTATGCCCGCCAGCGCCTGTGATATATCGGTGGCGATGGCTGCACCCCGTACTCCCATGTCAAATGCCCTTATAAACATAAGATCCAGAACGATATTGAGTACAACTGATATACCGAGGAATATAAGAGGCGTCTTGCTGTCTCCGACTGCACGCAGTATGTTGGCGCACAGATTATATAATGAACAGAATATAATTCCAACGATTATGATTATAACGTAGCTTGCTGCCATATCCAGTATGTCGTCCGGTGTTTTGAGAAGTACCAGGATAGGCCTTATAAATATGAGACTCAGAACGGTCAGGACAATGGATGCCAGCAGTGTCATGATGGCCGATGCACCGATACATCTTCTCATATTGTGATAGTCCTTTGCACCATAGTATTTGGCTATAGGGATGGCAAGTCCCATGGTTCCGCTGTTGAGGAAGCCTATTATCATATTCGAAATGACTGAGGTTGCGCCAACCGCGGCGAGTGCCTGTGAGCTTACGTAGTTGCCCACGATGGCTGAGTCTGTAAAACTGTATAACTGCTGTGCGATCTGTCCCAGTATCATAGGAACAGCAAATAACCATATGACTTTCATTGGTTTTCCGACTGTCAGATCTTTCATATATAATAACCCTCCTTATTTTTTTGCGCCTGATATTCGATTGTACAACAGTTCGCGATAAAGTCAATGTGGTTTTTGCTTAATTTTAAAGAAAAATGTTTTATTTTGTTATATAAAATGTTATGTTAAAGTGTAACGATTAAAAATTGCTTGATTGTGCATACTAACATTTGACATATATTATAGAAAGAAATGGAAAATATGGAAAAGAATAACATACAAAAAAATAAGCGTAACAGGAAGAGACATGCGGAGCTCGAGAGAATGGCGTTATACGCAGTGGGCGTCATTCTGCTGGGACTGGTCATAGGCCTTGCTGTGAAAAACTACAGACTTAAGAGTAAACTGGATAATCGTAATGAAAAGGACTCGGTTGTCACAGGAACATCGACGGACAGTGATAATACGAATGGCGATGCCTCAGCAGCAACAACAGAAAAGGCTGCGGAACTCAAGGTTCAGGGAACTGTGGAATGTACAGACATAGCGGTTCCGGAGACGGAGCAGGAAGAGAATTATAATGGTGAGGATCTGGCGGACAATGGCTGTCCGTATGCCATCAAGATAAACAGACAGGAAAATATAGTTACTATATATAAGCTGGATGCCACAGGTTATTACACCGTTCCGGTTAAAGCCATGCGCTGTTCGGTATCACCGGTGGGAGAAACTCCAGTCGGACTGTTCAACATACAGCTAAAGTGGGACTGGCTTGCACTGTTTGACAACTGTTATGGCCAGTATGTGTCACAGATAGACGGTGACACTCTGTTCCATTCCGTACCATATCTTGACACCACAAAGGATTCTCTTGAGACATGGGAATTCAACAAGCTTGGAACAGGGGCATCACTGGGATGCGTCAGACTGTGTGTTGCAGATACCAAATGGATATACGAGAACTGTGAGGCCGGAACATATGTGGATATATTTGACAGTAATTACTATGGACCACTTGGAAGACCTGTGCCGGTGACCAGACTGGATAACACTGATGAGACCGGATGGGACCCGACAGACATGGTTGAGGAGAATCCGACCGCAGGAACAGCCGTGATATACGGTGCGGAGAGCCACAGCATAAACCAGGGCGAGAACTATGACACAATGGCGGGAATATGGGCCTTCAATTCACAGCGTGAGGATGTAACGGACCAGTTGAAGGTTGAGGGAACCGTGGACAATATGAAGCTGGGGAAATATACAGTAAAGTACAGCTTTACAGATCAGGGCAAGGAGATATGGAAGAGTATCGAGATAACAGTGGAGGATGATGAAGCCCCTGTTATAACAAGGGTTCCTGTGGAGATAAAGCTGGAGAGTTACAATGGACAGGCTGATGAGCTTGCAGAGCTTGTTGCATCTTATGTGAACGCACAGGATGGTGATACACTGATAAGGACAGGAGTGGCCACAGATGGCAATGGCAAGACTCTGGATGGACAGGCACTCACAAGTCTTGGACAGGACGTTATATGTGTGGCTGTTAACAAGATGGAGTCCAAGGCGGGCAGCTATACAGTTGTGTGCTGTGCGCAGGACAGCAGCGGCAACAGATCATCCTATCACACAGTCACAGTCACCGTTGAAAAGTAGAGGTGGATCATGGCAGACAGGAAAAGTACGATTTATGATCTCGAAGCAGAGAAGATAAAGGAAAAGATAATCATATTTGCCGCCGATACAGGTGGATATACACAGAAAGAGGTCTCACTGGAGATACAGGCATCCCTGGACGAGCTCACGGAGCTCATAGACACAGCCGGAGCCGAGGTCGTGGGACGACTGGTGCAGAACAGGGACCGCATTGCAAATGACCTGTATCTGGGAAGAGGAAAGGTTGAGGAGCTCAGGGAGATGATATATGAGCTGGGCGCCACAGGAGTGTGCTGTGATGACGAGCTGTCACCGGCACAGTTGATGAACCTTCAGGACGCACTGGACATAAAGGTTATGGACAGGACAATGGTCATTCTCGATATATTTGCAGCACATGCTGGAAGCTACGAGGGCAAGCTGCAGGTGGAACTTGCACAGCTCAAGTTCAGGGCAACCAGACTTGTTGGAATGAGAGATTCGCTGTCGAGACTTGGCGGTGGAATCGGAACGAGAGGACCGGGAGAGAAGAAGCTGGAGATAGACAGACGAGTCATAAGGGACAGGATCTCCAGACTGAAGGCGGAGCTCAGGAACGTTGAATCCCAGAGAAGCCAGCAGAGAAAGCAGAGACAGAGGAGCGCTGTGCCGGTTGTGGGCATAGTCGGATACACAAATGCGGGCAAATCGACCCTGCTGAATGCACTCACGGGGGCAGGAGTATTACAGGAAGACAAATTATTTGCGACCCTTGATCCTACGACAAGAGGATACAAGCTGCCGGGGGGACAGAACATACTGCTCACCGATACGGTCGGTTTTATAAGGAAGCTGCCGCATCATCTGGTCGAGGCCTTTGGCTCCACTCTGGAGGAGGCAAAATACTGTGATGTCATCCTTCATGTTGTGGACGCATCGGATGAAAACTGGGATAAGAACATAGAGACGGTGTACAGCACATTAAAGCAGCTCAAGATAGATGAGAATTCGGGAAAACCTGTGATAACTGTATTCAACAAGATAGACAGAATATCGAAGGATGACCTGGTGGGTGTGCGCGATCTGAGAGCGGACAAGACTCTGTATATCTCGGCTGCCACGGGACAGGGACTCCCGGAGCTTGCCAGTGCGATAGAGGAAATACTCAGAAATCAGAAGTCATATATAAGGCATACATTTGCATATTCTGAAGCAGGACTCACAGGACTTATCCACAAATATGGTGAGATCCAGACAGAGGAATATCTGGACGATGGCATATTTATAGAGGCTTATGTTCCAAAGTCCATACTTGGAAAACTTGGCCTCAGTTTCGATGGTGAAGCTGATTTTTAGTGCCGGCAATGTGGCGTATCAGGCGTTAACGTGCCATTTCACATTGCTTACATAATATAAAGAGATAATAAAAAATGTTTACATTTTATAAGTATTTGTGTAAATTTACAGAGGAAGGATAATGGTTATTCACACAGAAAGGGAGATATTATGAGTGATAATAACATGAATCAGATGCCGGACGGAATGAATCCTAACGGCGCCGATGGTCCACAGCCATCACAGAACCAGCAGGGTGATGCGGGTCAGCAGTATAGCGCAGACCAGCAGTATGCAGGACAGTACGGTCAGCAGCAGTACGATGCAAACCAGCAGTACGCAGCAGATCAGCAGTACGCAGGACAGTACGGCCAGCAGCAGTATGGAGCGAACCAGCAGTACGCAGGACAGTACGGTCAGCAGCAGTATGGAGCGAACCAGCAGTACGCAGGACAGTACGGCCAGCAGCAGTATGGAGCAAACCAGCAGTACGCAGGACAGTACGGCCAGCAGCAGTATGGAGCGAACCAGCAGTACGCAGGACAGTATGGCCAGCAGCAGTACGATGCAAATCAGCAGTTTGCAGATCAGTACGGTCAGCAGATGAATGCACAGCAGAGTGTATATGATCAGACCGTGAACATGTATGGTGATCAGGCGCACAAGCCTGAGTCTCCAAAGAAGAGAAAGGGTATCAAGATAGCCATAATAGCAGTTGTGGCAGCGCTTGTTATCATAGCAGCACTTGTTGTTGTATTCTTCGTGTTCATCAAGAAGAGCCCTAAGGATGCGGTCAAGGATGCGATGGAGAACACAGCAAAGGAACTTGAGAATAATAATATTGCAGGTATCGTCGGAGCAGATGACATAGATGTCGACAAGCTGGACGTTCAGTCAGATTTTACCATCGACAAGGTTGCCGGAGATGGTCAGCTCGACGGTTCAACATTTACATTTGACGCAAGCACAGCCAAGAGCGACGGACAGAACAGCTTCAAGCTTGGTTCTTCCATGACACTGGCAGGCGAGACAGTCAGTGCGGATGTTGTAATGATCGGTCAGACGCTCTATATGTCATGTCCTGATCTCTTTACCAAGACATTTTCATTTGACATGAACAGTGTTATGGCAGAGCTCGACAGCAAGGATGCGGGAGCCGGCGGTTCAGTTGACAGCGAGGCTCTTCAGAAGATCATAGATGAGGATCTCAAGCCGGCTGCAGATAAGCTTGCAGAGTCCATAACATATGAGAAGGTCGGCAAGGATGAGTTTACAAATGCAAATGGCAAGACCATCAAGGCAGACCACTACACAGTGACAATAACAACAGACGCTATAGATGAGTTCTCACAGGCACTGGTTGACTGTCTGAACAAGTACATGGACAGCAATCTGTCAGATGATATGATGGATCAGATGGGTGTTACAAAGGATCAGCTCAAGCAGTCCATCGGCACTATTCCATCTCTGGTCAGCGCAGTAATGACAAAGGATGCCGTTGCAAATGTATACGTAGAAAACGACAAGGTGATCCGTGTTGACTGGGATTATGATCTTGCAGCAGCAGGCGTTAAGATTTCATTCACAGCAGATTACATGGGTGACGGAAATGTCACATCAGATGCTGTAACAAAGATAGCACTTACATACGGTTCAGATGTAAATATAGAGCTCAAGAGTGAGTCAAAGACTGACACATCAGGAGATAAGATATCAACTGACAAGAAGTACACATTATCAGCAATGAGCGGCGGAGAGAGCCAGGAGTTCACAGGAAATGTGACATCAGACTATGACAAGAACAGCGGTAAGATGAGTGGAAGCATATCTGTTGATGTACAGGGTGAGACTGCTCAGGCTGCATTTGAGGGTGTCCTTGCAGATGTCAAGAAGGGCGAGTCATTCAGCATAAATGATGCAAAGCTCACAGTTACAGTATCAGGCGAGGATGTTCTTCAGTGCTCAGGAAATCTCAAGGTAGCAGAGAAGGACAACAAGATAGAGGCTCCTGCAGCAGGAGATGTGGTTGATTACTCAGTTCTCAACAGTGATGATGTAGATCAGTACATCAACATGGATAAGATGGAAAAGATCGTATCAGCATGGAGCGAGATATTTGACTCAGTAAGTGTTGACAGCAGACTTGACGGAAAGTTCGGCACCGACTCAAAGGATACTGAGGAGGAAGAGCCTGAGACAACAGAGGCAGCTACAACAGAGGAAGCAACCACAGAGAAGTCAAATGACAGCACAGAGGAGGAAGACCTTTCAAAGGTTACATTAAGCCTTGGCGATAAGTCAGTAAAGATCAATGATCCAAAGGGATACGAGAGAAGCTATGCTTCAGAGTATACCATATCTTATAATGATGAGAAGGGCGATGTATATGCAAGCTATTCTACATATACACACTATTCAGCAAGTGATCTTGTGAAGAACATGAAGGATACTTACACAGAGTATTACAACGATGAGAACTCCAAGGTCAACGAGATGACAGATGGCACAGTGAAGGCAAAGGATGGCACAGAGGTAACATATCTTGTGATACAGCTCACATCATATGATATGGACAGAACAGAGGTGCTGTTGGTATATCCTACAGGCGAGGATGTAGTCACATGTTCTATCAGCTACTGGGATAAGGTCGACAAGGTTGACGCGCAGAAGCTGTGTGAGACATTCATGGATGCAATTGAGATAAAGTAATAGCTGTACAACGTGCAGGGAAAATGTGAAAAAGGCAGGAGGCAGTGATGAAGGTCGTTAATGTGAAGAATGTGGCGATAGGAGAGGGAATGACTAAGATCTGTGTACCTCTGGTAGCTCCGACGGATTATGATGTGGACTATCAGTTGAGGATCATAGCGAAGTCGGAACCAGACATGGTGGAATTCAGAGCGGATATGTACGAGAAGTGCTTTGACAGAGAGGCACTTATGAAGACTCTGGCGAAGATCCATGATAAGCTGGGGCAGTTCCCTATTATATTTACATTCCGAACAAAGGGCGAGGGTGGCTGCATGGAGGCAACACTCAGCCAGTATCACGACCTTCTTATTGACGCTATAGACAGTGGATATATAGACATCGTGGATATAGAATATTTCTCCGACATGGAGATTGTGGATGAAGTCATAGCGGAGGCTCATTCCAAGGGCGTGTATGTCATAGTGTCTAATCATGATTTCAAGACTACTATACCTATGGAACAGATAGTTGACAGATTTAAGTCCATCATATTCACAGGTGCAGATATAGCCAAGATAGCCATGATGCCTGAGGAGGGATCGCAGGTCGTAGATATGATGCAGGCTGCAAAGGAACTGCAGGATAGAGGAAATCAGACGCCTCTCATAGTTATATCCATGGGCGAGCTCGGCGTGGAGACGAGAACCACAGGCGAGATGTATGGCAATACAGTATCATTTGCCACGGCGGGAATACCTTCCGCTCCGGGACAGATATCTGTGGATGCACTGAGAAGCCAGCTCACTATGATACATCACATTATAGCTGGTAAATAATAATAATTATATGATGCTATTATTCTGGAAGTCACGGATGAATGCCGTGGCTTCCATTTTTTTAGTGTTGTGTGGCTTGTTTCGCAGATATATGGTATTATGACATAAATGTTCCGGGGCCTTGTATGGCAGACGGTGGCTAAGGAGATAAGAATATATGGAAGAAAAGATACACAAGAGGAGAGTGCACTACAGTGGCACCCATCCGAAGAGGTTTGAGGAGAAATACAAGGAGCACGATCCTGAAAAATATGCGGATACGATAGAGAAAGTCATAAGCAAGGGAAGTACCCCGGCAGGGATGCACATTTCAATATGTGTAAATGAGATACTGGATTTCCTTCAGATACAGCCGGGACAGCAGGGGCTTGATGCGACGCTGGGCTATGGCGGACACACAAGGCGTATGCTGGAGAAGCTTCAGGGAAAAGGTCATATGTATGCACTGGATGTTGATCCTATAGAGATAGTGAAGACGAAGAAGAGGCTGGAGGATGCCGGCTACGGGGAGGATATACTCACGATAAAGCAGACAAATTTCAGGAACATAGACCAGGTGGCGGAAGAAGCAGGAGGCTTTGATTTTATTCTGGCGGATCTGGGTGTGTCATCGATGCAGATGGATAACCCGGACAGGGGATTCACATACAAGTTTGATGGACCACTTGATCTGAGACTCGATCCGGAGAAGGGAGAGTCGGCGGCGGAGCGTCTACGAGAGGTTTCGTATGAGGAACTCGTTGGGATGTTCCAGGAGAACTCGGACGAGCCTTATGCGGAGGAGATCGCCACGGTCATCATGAAGAGAAACCGAACTAAGAATTATGTGGAGACCACCACGCAGATGAAGGATGCCATCGAGGAGGCATTGGCATTTGTGCCGGAGAAGGACAGAAAAGAGGCTGTGAAGAAATCCTGTCAGAGGTGTTTTCAGGCTCTGCGAATAGATGTGAACAGTGAGTTTGAGGTTTTGTATGATTTCCTTGACAAGCTGCCGGATGCGCTCAGACCTGGTGGAAAAGTGGCGATACTGACATTCCATTCAGGTGAGGACAGACTGGTAAAGAGAGCGTTCAAGGCGGGAGCGAAGGCTGGTGTTTACAGCGAAGTCAGCAAGGATGTCGTCAGACCGTCAGCGGAGGAGTGCGCCCGCAATCCGAGAGCAAGATCGACGAAGATGAGATGGGCTGTAAAAGCAGAATAAAGGACACAGAAAGGCGACATCGTCTGTATATCATGTTAATATGATGACAGGGGATGTCGCCTTTTGGACATATGTTTCAGATGTATTGTGGCTGACTATTTCACAGGAGTTGAGGCAAGTGAGATGAATGTGAGCTGCGCCTGTGATGGCATACAGGCAGAGGAAATGCTCTATGAGGATCAGTATGATCTTTTTTCGGTGGAGATAAGCTCCCGGTAAATGCGTAACAGGCATACGGAGGATAGTAAAAATGTCCGTGATAATTTAGACAGAGCATTTATAAAAATTATAATAAAAATTTCATATATAATAAAAAATATTCATATTTTTTTGATGTAATAGGTATGATATACTTCAAAATGTAGTGATAACTTGCATATATAAAAAGAAACCATCGTAAGGATAATTTTAAGAGAGGTATCAATATGGGAGATTATAAGGCAGCAGAGAATAGATATAAGAATGTTGAAGGTACAGGATTTTACAGACATTGCGGAAAGAGCGGTCTCATGATGCCGCCTCTGGCACTTGGTCTCTGGCACAACTTTGGAACAAATGACGATTACGAGAATATGAAGAAGATGTGCTTTACCGCATTTGACAACGGAATAACACATTTTGATATAGCAAACAACTATGGCCCGGTGTATGGAAGTGCAGAGGAGAACTTTGGAAAGATACTCAGAGAGGAACTGGGTGCGTACAGGGATGAGCTGATAATCAGCACGAAGGCCGGATTCGATATGTGGGAAGGCCCTTACGGCAACTGGGGCAGCAGAAAATATCTCATAGCAAGTCTTGACCAGAGCCTTAAAAGACTTGGCATCCCATATGTGGATATATTCTATCATCACAGAATGGATCCGAACACTCCACTCGAGGAGACCATGGGAGCATTGGCGCAGATAGTGAAGAGTGGAAAGGCACTTTATGTCGGACTCTCCAACTATGACGGACCTACCATGGCAAAGGCGGAGCGCATACTTGATGAGCTTCATGTGCCATTTGTGATAAATCAGAACAGATACAGCATACTGGACAGATCTGTCGAGAACAATGGGCTTTTGAAGCAGACATACGCATCAGGCAAGGGACTCATATGCTTCTCGCCTCTGGCACAGGGAATGCTGACAGACAGATATCTGAAGGACATGCCGGCGGACAGCAGGGCTGTGAAGGACGGAAGATTCCTTCATGAGGATCAGGTGCTTGAAACTAGACCTCTCCTCAACCAGTTAAATGAGATCGCAGCCGGATATGATATGAAGCTATCAGAGCTTGCCATAGCATGGCTGCTGAACAAGCCGGAGGTCACAACAGTGCTGATCGGTGCTTCAAAGCCTGAGCAGATCATCAGCAATCTCAAGGCTGCTGAAAAGCAGGCACATACAGTCATGACCGATGACGAATTACAGAAGATCGAGGATGCCGTTGCAGCATTTGGAAGATCATAAAATAGGCAAAACTTTCTTTTCATCCCCCTCGCAGGAGAAGCCGGATAGAGCTTCTCCTGTTTTTTATATCTGTGCAGACGTTGGGAGAAGTCTGTGCTGTTACAAATACATAAAAGTATGGTATTATATCACACAGAATCTATGTTACGGAGAAAAACTGGTGAAGGAATATATAAATGAAGCACTTGAAAAATATATAGAGAAGGGTACATACCCGTGGCACATGCCTGGGCACAAGAGACAGCCGATAGAAGCCGTCCAAAATGTTGATAACATTTCAAAATCCCGTGAAAACTTCTGGAACGGGGTGTATGCACATGATTTCACTGAGGCTAAAGATCTTGACGACATGCATGAGCCGGAGATGTTCATAGCGGACAGTATTGCCGAGATGAAGAAGGTGTATGGAACATTTGCAACATATATGCTGGTGAACGGTTCCACATCCGGACTTATGACAGCTATACACGCCACCTGTCACAGGGGAGACGTGATACTTGCGGCAAGAAACTGCCACAAGGCGGTGTACAACGCCATCTGCATGCTTGAGCTTGAGCCTGAATACATAGTGCCGGATTATGTTGATATGAGATGGCGCTGTGGCGTGAATCAGAATGGAGAACAGACGATAACAGATGGGATGACGGATGCCAGCGGCGAAAGCAATCGCGGGACTCGGGAAAAGATGGCTGCCAGCAGCGAAGTCAATCATGAAACAGAGGAAAAGGCGGCTGTCAATGGTGAAGATGATCGTGAAGTGTCAGAGAGGACGGACATATTGGGTGATATATCTCCGGATAAGGTAGAGCGTGCGATCAACATGTTGATAACGGATGGCAGAAAGCCAAGAGCGGTGATCATCACATCGCCGACATATGAGGGCGTCATGTCAGATATAAGAACCATAGCCGAAATCGCACACAGGTATGGAATATATCTCATTGTGGACGAGGCACAGGGAGCACATCTGAACTTCATGGAAGGACATGAGACCGCCATGCAGCAGGGCGCGGATATTGTCATCGAGAGCCTGCACAAGACCATGCCGGCACTTACCCAGACATCGCTCCTTCATGTGATGAATCCTGAGCTTGATGAGAGGGTTAGAAGATATCTGCAGATATTCCAGACATCTTCGCCTTCATATATATTTATGCAGAGCATGGAGAAGGCAGTTGCATTTGGCGCAAATAACAGAGATGAATTTGCCAGGTATGGGCGGAGGCTTGAGGCATTTGCCGGGAAATGTGATGGGCTCAGAAATATACGGCTGTTCAGACCTGATGCTTCCTCAGTGAAAAATGATGAGATCTGTAATGCGTGTAAAGTGTTCGACCATGATGAGGGCAGACTGGTATTTGTCGTGAGACCGGGAACTGTAGACGAGTCGGGACAGAAATTTACAGGGGTTATGCTTGCTGAAATTCTGGCGGACAGGTATGGGTTGATTGTTGAGATGGCATCGGTGAGTTATGTCATTTGTATATCATCTGTTGTGGACAGTGCAGACAGTTATGATATACTATTTAATGCGGTGGCTGAGATAGACGGGAACCTTGGCTATGAGCCGGATAAAACAGACCGGCAGGAGCTGGATATCATATCCGGCAGAAGGTCAGCTATGCCGCCGGGAACCGCGTGGGACAGATCAGTGGAGAGCGTGCCGATTGAGGGTGCGGCTGGAAAGGTGTCGGGGGCATTTGTATATGCATATCCGCCGGGAATACCTGTGCTGGCGCCGGGAGAGGTTGTTGACCGGCAGGCAGTGAACGGAATAAAGTCCATGATAGACAGCGGACTTAATGTGGCAGGAGTCAATGACGGTTATATCAAAGTGCTGTGCGGAGAATGATATGTAGCACTATGATCTGGAAGGTTTGATAAGAATCACAATATAAATATGAAAGGTGTACATGTGCAGGAACAGCATATGGCAGGGTTAGGATATGAGAGGAATATTTATAACTATAGAGGGCCCGGACGGAGCGGGCAAGACCACACAGAGGGAGCTGCTTAAGGAATATCTGGAGAAGAAAGGCTATGACGTGCTGATAACCAGAGATCCGGGTGGGAATCCCATAAGTGAGGCGATCCGCGAGGTTATATTGAACAAGGATTTTACAGAGATGGGATATATGACTGAGCTGCTTCTGTATGCTTCGGCGAGAGCCCAGCTTGTGAAAGAGAATATTAAGCCTGCACTGGATGCCGGACAGGCGGTGATCGCGGACAGATTTGTGGACTCATCCGCTGTGTATCAGGGAATCGGAAGAGGACTCGGAGTTGACACGGTGTATAAGGTAAATGAATTTGCACTTCAGGGAATCATGCCGGATATGACATTCCTCATGGATCTTGACGCCCAGGAGGGAATATCCAGAAAGAAGAACCAGGCTGAACTTGACAGAATGGAGAATGAAAAAATGGAGTTCCATCAGAAGGTCGTGGATGGATACCGCATGCTTGCGGATATGCACACTGAGAGAATAGTGAAGATAGACGCTACTTTACCTATTGATGAGATTCATGGTATAATAGTAGGGTATGTAGAGAAGAAACTTAATCTTTAATATATTTTGATTTTGGAGAAGGTCAGAATAGACATACAGAAACAATTAATTGTAAGGGGGTTGGTATATATGATAGATTTCACAGACATAATCGGACATGAGGACATAATACGCCACTTCAAGAGCAGCATTGAGCTGGGTAAGATATCCCAGGGCTACATCATCAATGGCGAGACAGGAAGTGGAAAAAAGACCCTTACCAGGGCGTTGGTCAAGACTCTCCAGTGTGAGGAGGGCGGTACAGAGCCATGTAATCATTGTAAGTCATGTCTTCAGTGTGAGACGGGAAATCAGCCTGATATCGTGTGGGTGACCCACGACAAGCCAAATGTGATCTCGGTTGAAGAGATACGTGATCAGGTGAATTCTGATATTGATATCAAGCCTTATAGCAGCAGATATAAGATATATGTTATAGAGGATGCACAGCTTCTGAATGTGAATGCACAGAACGCTTTGTTAAAGACGATCGAGGAAGCTCCGTCCTATGCAATAATCATACTGCTCACCAACAATCTTGATAAGATGCTTCAGACTATACAGTCCAGATGTATAGTGCTGAATGTGAAGCCTGTCAGAGAACATGATATACTTGATTATCTCATGAACGAGCTCAAGCTGGACAAGCAGAAGGCTGACTTCTGTATGGATTTTGCCCAGGGCAATCTGGGAAAGGCCATCAGGCTTGCAACTAGTGATGAGTACAAGGAGATCAAGGAAAATGTGGTGAAGTTCATGAGACATATAAGTGATATGTCGGTTGATGACATGATATTTGCCATTAAGAATATGGAGCTGTACAAGCTCAAGGTAAGTGACTACATCGATCTGATGATGATGTGGTACAGGGACATTCTTATGCTCAAGGTGTCCAATAACCCGGGCCGGTTGATGTTCAAGGAGTATTATTCTGATATAAGAAAGCAGTCTTCACACATCAGCTATGAGGGTATAGAAAAGGTACTCAAGTCTATGGACAAGGCCAAGGTCAGACTTGAGGCGAATGTCAGCTTTGACATTGTCATGGAGCTTATGCTCCTAACCATGAAGGAGAATTGTTAATGAAAGAGATTATAGGAGTTCGTTTCAGACCAAACGGTAAGATATATTATTTTGATCCACAGAACTTTGAGGTCGAGGCCGGCAGTTTTGTCATTGTCGAGACCGCAAGGGGGGTGGAGTACGGCAAAGTGGTTCTGGGAAGACGAGAGGTAGAAGAGGGCAAGATAACGGCGTCACTCAAGCCGATCATAAGAATTGCCACAGAGGATGACACCAGAAGATACGAGGATAACAAGAAGAAGAGCAAGAGAGCATTTGGCATATGTCTTGAGAAGATCGCAAAGCATAAGCTGGACATGAAGCTCATCGAGGCTGAGTATACATTTGACAACAATAAGGTGCTGTTCTACTTCACAGCAGACAGGAGAATCGATTTCCGAGAGCTGGTAAAGGATCTTGCGTCGGTGTTCAAGACAAGAATAGAGCTCAGACAGATCGGTGTCCGCGATGAGACCAAGATGGTGGGCGGAATCGGCATATGTGGAAGGGAGCTCTGCTGTAACAAGCATTTGTCGGAGTTCGTTCCTGTGTCGATCAAGATGGCAAAGGAGCAGAACCTGTCACTGAATCCTACTAAGATATCCGGTGTGTGCGGAAGACTTATGTGCTGTCTGAAGCATGAGCAGGACACTTACGAGTATCTGAATGAGAAGCTTCCGAATGTAGGAGATTTCGTCAGGACCATAGATGGCAATAAGGGCGAGGTAATGTCAGTGAACGTTCTCCGACAGAAGGTTAAGATCGTGGTGACAGACAAGGATGACAACAAGGAAGTTATGGAGTATCCTGTGGCTGAACTCAAGTTCAAGCCTAAGAGAAGAAAGAATTCAGAGAGACTCAGCGCTGAGGAGTACAAGGCACTTGAGGCATTGGAGGACAAGGGTGGAAAGTCCAAATTTGACGATTAAACCGGATGTGGTTATAAAACCTGATGAGAGGATAGATGATCTGCAGTGCAGAGGATATCAGATCATACAGAACAGCGGGATGTTCTGTTTTGGAATGGACGCTGTGCTGCTTGCAAATTATGTGCGATTTAAGAGGAAGGGCAGATATTTGGATCTCGGGACAGGAACAGGTATCATACCTATACTTCTTGCTGCAAAGGAATATGGAGAAGGGACTCTTACCCGGAAGGAGAGGCTGGCTGTTTTGGACGCTATTGACCGTAAGATAGCGTCTGATCATCCGGAAATAAAACGAGGATTGACGGATGCTAAGCCTGCTGATAATGCACGTTTTATAGGTATAGAACTCCAGACTGAATGCGCGGACATGGCGGCAAGGAGCGTGAGCCTCAATGGGCTTGATGGTTTAGTGCGAATAGATAACGGAGATATAAAGGAGGTCTCTTGTAACTACAAGAAGGCCTCCTTTGACATAGTGACCTCAAATCCGCCATACATAAAAGGCAGTCACGGTCTGGAGAATCCGGATGCTCCGAAGAACATAGCGAGACATGAAGTGCATGTGACGCTGGAGCAGGTGGTGGCGGCGGCAGAGTATGCGCTTAAACCAGGCGGCAGTTTCTATATGATACACAAGCCGTTCAGGCTGGCTGAGATATTTGAATGTCTGCATGAGCACAGGCTTGAGCCGAAGAGGATGCAGCTTGTACACCCATACATAGATAAGGAGCCGAACATGGTCATAGTGGAGGCCGTCAAGGGTGGCAACTCCATGATCAAGATTGATCCGCCTATGATAGTCTACAAAGCTCCGGGAGTTTATACGGAGCAGTTGCTTGCGACGTATGAAGGCAGTGCAAAGCGGTAACAGGCAACAGCTGCAGCATGAAAGTGAAAAATGTTGTAAACACTCTAATGTACATACTACAGATAGTGAGGATTATATATGGCAGGCAAATTATATCTGGTGGCAACACCCATAGGAAATCTTGAGGATATGACATATAGAGCCGTCAGGGTTCTTTCCGAGGTGGATGTGATAGCGGCGGAGGATACGAGAAACAGTATCAAGCTGCTCAATCATTTCGAGATCAGGACTCCCATGACGAGTTATCATGAATACAACAAATACGACAAGGCGAAGGTTCTCGTTGAGAAGATGCAGCAGGGACAAAGCGTTGCAGTTATCACTGATGCCGGAACTCCGGGTATATCTGATCCCGGGGAGGAGCTTGTGAGACAGGCTCTTGCCGCAGGGCTTGAGGTTACACCGGTGCCGGGGGCGTGCGCATGCATATCGGCACTCATCAGCTCCGGACTTTCGACCAGAAGATTTGCATTTGAGGCGTTTCTGCCGTATGACAAGAAGGACAGAGCAAGAGTGCTTGAGGAGATGAAGCGTGAGACGAGGACAATGGTGATGTATGAGGCCCCTCACAAGCTGAAGAAGACTTTGGCGGAACTCATGGAGACACTCGGTGACAGGCATATAACACTTGCGAGAGAGATCACCAAGAAACATGAGGCGATAGAACCTATGATGCTCTCTCAGGCGATAGCCCGCTACGAGGAGGAAGATCCAAGAGGAGAATTCGTCATCGTGATAGAAGGGCTTGATGTGAAGAAGCTTGAGGAGGAGAAGAAGAGCTCGTTCGAGGCTATGTCCGTGGAGGAGCATGTGCAGATGTATGTTGATCAGGGCATGTCCAAGAAGGATGCGGTCAAGCAGGCGGCTGTTGACCGTGGAGTCCCTAAGAGGGATGTGTATAATGCTGTGATGAAATAGAAAACGGAGGTAGATTGGTGTCAGGTGCGGATAAACAAAAGTTTATCTGTACCTGACACTTTTTAATTTTTATGTAATATGGCGAAAAACAACTTGCATATACACAATGCGTATGATAATATAAATGTGCAATATACGCAACGCGGGCACAAAAGTAACATGCTAACGGGAGATATGTAGTCAAAGGAGAGTGCGATATGGACAGTAAAGACTATCTAGTAGAGCTTAGAGAAAGCACTGGTATGACCAGAAAGGAGTTTTGTGAGTATTTCGAGATACCATATAGGACAGTTCAGGATTGGGAACTTGGAAACCGTAAGATGCCGGATTATCTCTTACGTCTGATGGAGTATAAGATCAGGATGGAACAGGGAATAAAGGCAGGAAAAGAGCTTGAAAACAACAAATAAAGCCGCTATACTTCATATAAAGAAAGGCGGTGGAAAGGATGGAAGAAATGCAAAATCAGGAGTTATGTATTTTACTTGATAGTATCCTCGCACTACTTGAGACGAATAATGAGGATAAAGCAAAAGAGATTATAAGAAACGCAATAAAGAGAATAGATAAAGGATCGACATCCAGCTCGAAGGAAGAGTAGGTTGAACAGAAAAGAGGGGGTGCACATGTCGAAAATTGGTGTCAGGTACGGATGAACAAAAGATTATCTGTACCTGACACTTCTTGCTTAAAAATCTCCTTCATTTCAGATTTATCTCCATCATTTTATCAATAAATGATGGAGATAATAATAGACATGATGGAAATAACACTCCCCATATTCACACCTTATCTTTTGAATTGTAAAACATACTGGTTTCTTATTCTCTGTTCCGGTCTGACATCAACCAGATATAAGAATAATAAAAATATCCATTCCAATGGTTTCATTATAATATAAACAACATCTGCTCTAAGAGGATTTGTTATGAGTTTCGACAGTGGATAGCCGTATGTATCATATATGTGGCGAACCATCCTGTGAAAACTTGGAAATTTTATCTGAATCACTTCTTCAAATGCGTTGGCAATACATAATTGCCTGTTTACAATGATCGTTGCACCTCTCCTGCTTCCAAATCTAAGCGGTTTCACAACTTTTTTGTGCCCACCGGCGGCTACCGTACAAAGATAATGTCCTTCGTAATCTGATGGCGGTGGTGGTGTCTGCTTTGAAAATGTCCAATCTGCAGTATCTGTAAATGCCTTAATCGGAGCATCCAGTCCCTGACCAATTAGGACAAATATAATCTCGATAATTGCCACAACCAGAAACAGTGCAACAAAAATTACAAAGGTGTACCTGGATAAGCTGTTAATGATATCGTAAAATTTCTTGAAACGTATATTGTTATCCTGTGCTGCTGCTCTGTTTTTAAAGATTTCTACCTGTTGCAGCATATGCCTCTGAATTGCTCTTGCAGATAACAGCAATATGTTGAAATGATAAACATAAAATGACAATTCTAAGGGATTATTGATATTTTTAGATAACTGAACAGCAAACGTAATCTGCAATATATTAAGCAGGATAATAAAGGAAATTGCAGCCGCGGATACTAATGGCGGCAGTCGGTCTGCATTTATGTATAACAACACAAAATATGCAGCAAATCCTAATAAAGCAACCCAGGAAATTCCCCAATACCCGGAAGAAATCACATAGTGAAATTGCATAGTATTAACCTGTTCATACCAGTCGCCGGCTGTATCATACGTTATCGCAAACAGCATCAGATATAACAGGCCGCCAACCAGAACGGTTACGGTTGAGATAAGCTTTTCCTTTTTTGGTTTGGCAGAAAAACAATTGTAAATATTCCAGACTGTTAAAGTTCCGGGTATAACAAATGCGACTATACCGAAAAATAAAAATATTAATATGTCGTTCAAATGAAACATTTACAAATCTCCCTTTCCCCAATACTGCCGATCAGATATCCCCATTTATATACACCCTCGGAACCCTTACCGATATGTTGCACACGATCACATCCACATTCGTGTCAAGCATATTTGCCATGTCCTCGATGGACATGCCCTCACCGAGAAGGGTTACAGTGTCGCCGCGCTGTACATCCGGGATGTCTGTGACGTCCGCCATGCACTGATCCATACATACGCGTCCGATGATCGGCGCCTCATGACCATTTATGATGACCTTGCCCTTGTTGGACAGGTAACGGCTGTAGCCGTCTGCAAATCCTACCGGAAGTGTGGCGATCTTTGTAGGTCTTTCAGTGACAAAAGTTCCGCCGTATCCAATCTCAGATCCGGTAGGAACCTCCTTCACCATGGCAACGTATGTGTACCAGCTGAGGATCTCCTGAAGTCCTGAATTCTTCCAGTCAAAATCATCAGAAGGAGTGAGACCATAGAGGATATCACCGCATCTGACTGCGTCGAGCTGTGCCTCAGGCAGCATCAGTATGGCAGGGCTGTTGGCTACGTGGTGTTTTGGTATGACAACCCCCATCTTCTCAAGTTCATTTACGGCGTGGAGATATAGATCAAGCTGCTTTCTTGCACTTGTGTGATCCCCCTCATCTGCCCTTGCAAAATGTGTAAATATACCTGTTACGTTCAGGTCGTCCATCTCGCAGATTTTCTTTATAGTGTCAAATGATTCCTGACATACCGGGAATCCTATTCGGTTCATACCGGTGTTCAGCTTTATCTGGACATTCTGTTTCTTGCCGGCTCTTCTTGCAGCGGCAGCCATGTTCTCAGCACCCTCCATTGAAAAGACAGTGAGATCAAGGTCGTACTTTGCGGCCTCGTCCAGCATGTCATCTGCTGTATCGCCGAGGATAAGGATAGACTCTGTGGCCCCCGCGTCCCTGAGCATCTTTCCCTCTTCCCAGATGGCAACGGCGTAGCTGTCTATGCCACATTCCTTGAGTGTCGGGTAAAGTCCTGCAATGCCGTGGCGGTATCCATCGCCCTTCATGACTGCGATAAATTCAACACCCGGTTTCAGTCTTGATTTTATGTTGGCAATATTGCTCCTGAGCTTTGCCAGATCTATAACGGCTGCAGTTCTTCCTGCAAATGGTCTGTTATTCATAGTCATTCTCCTGTTTTACAACTGTCAAATTATAGTAACCATGTAATTATATTTTTATTTGTTGAATGAGTCAACATGTGTGTTATGATGTTGTCAAAAGCCACGCAGAATATATATTTTACAATCCCGTTGTATCTAACTCTATGATCATCTGTTCCAGTTTTTGCTCTCTTAATAAATAGCACATATAGATTGGAAGATATGTTATAGCACCATCTGTCTCCACGTTTCCAATTGATAAAACATATGCTTTTTCAAGATGATAATCCGGAACTTTCATAAAATTATCCAACGCTTTGTGCGATTTATAAGCCTTTCCCGATTTAACTTCAATTGGAACAACCTGACCATTCATTTCTATTGCGAAATCCATCTCTCCGATTTTCTGCTTTTTACAGAAATAAGGTTCGAAACCATTGGCAACCAATTGCTGTGCGACTGCATTTTCAAAATGAGCACCATTGTTGACCTCTCCGTTTTTATTTATCAGCTCAACTTTAGTTTCTGCCGGATAAGCGCTGGTCAGCAGACCGATGTCACTCGAGAAAAGTCTGAACACATTACTGCTCTTGCTCGCCAGAAGTGGGATTACCGGCGCATCTACATTGTAAACAGGCAACGCCACGCCTGCATCTTTTAACCATAAAAAGCTGTTTTCATATCGATTAAATTTCAATTCTTTATCCAACATGGTAAATACAAACTTCTTATTTTGCTTGTTCAGCTCAGCCGGAATAATCTCATATATAGATTTCACCTTTAACTTTTTGTCTTCAAGCTCATATTGTGAAAAATCTTCCTTGTAAAGAGTTGTAATATCCCGTTGAACTTTATCGACTTCCCGAATATCTTTGGTATTTATATAAGCTTTGACAGCATCCGGCATTCCACCGACAATAAGATACACAAAGAACATTGACAGAAGCTTTTTGTGTATAAATTCATCAACCGGGCTGGCTGTTTTAAATTTATCCTCTAACATATTCAAGGTTGTTGCTGAGACATTATTTGCCACCATAAATTCTTCAAAATCCATGGGATACATTCTTAAAACTGTCAGATACCCGACTGGGGCAGATGCAATTCCTTTAAGTTCCACACCCAATAGTGAGCCGCTCATGACATATTTATAACTGCCCTCGTCTACCAGAAATTTTATTTTTGTTACTATTTCTGGGCATTTTTGAATTTCATCAAAAAAAACAACCGTTTCGTGCTTCTTACAATCTTCGGGCATGATCATTTTCAGTTTAACCAGAAATTCTTCTGCACTCATTTCTGCATTTAGATAAGATACCATATCCGGTTGATCAATGAAGTTGACTTCAAACTTGGTATATTTGCCCCGTTTTTTCAATTGCTATGAGATTATTTTGCCCCGTTTTTTATTATTTTATTTTGGCAAAAAGCCCCGTTTTAATTGCCACTCCGAATAATTATTGTCATTAAAACCCGCAGAGGGTATAATATCAGAATATAAGCTCTAAAACAGGATTGGAAGGGAATTAAGATGAAGAAAGAATATGTAATGGGAAATGGAGCGATCGCCCTTGGCGCTCTTGCAGCCGGAATCAATCTGGTTGCCGGATACCCGGGCACTCCATCCTCAGAGATACTTGAGACAGTAGCAAAATACCCGCACGACGGAGTCCATGTGGAGTGGTCGGTAAATGAGAAAGCGGCTATGGAGGTTGCCGCCAGTGCATCATACAGTGGAGCGAGAACGCTTGTGACCATGAAACAGGTGGGTCTAAACGTGGCATCGGATCCGCTTATGTCACTGGCATATGTTGGAATAAAAGGCGGAATGGTCATCGTGTCAGCGGACGATCCGGGCCCTATATCATCACAGACAGAGCAGGATACGAGGATGTTTGCAGACTTCTGCAGGATCCCGGTATTTGACCCGTCGACTCCTGAGGAGGCATATCAGATGATACAGGATGCATTTGACTACTCGGAGAAATACAAGACACCGGTTCTGTTCAGACCGACAACAAGAGTGTGTCATGCATACGCATCCATAGAGGTAAAAGACGAGTGGAAGGCAAAGGAATATGAGGGATTTGTAAAGGATTCAAAGAAATGGGTCATCTTCCCGAGATTGTCATTTGCCAACCATGCCATGATAGAGAAGAGAAATGTAGAGATCGGGGATGACTTTGGCGACTACTCCATGAACACGGTGGAGGGAAGCGGCAGCAAGGCGGTATTCGCATCGGGAATCAGCTACTGCTATGCAAAAGAGACACTTAAGAATGTGCCTGATGTGAAGCTGATCCGTATAGCGACCCCACATCCTTTCCCGGAGCAGTTTGTGAAGAATGCGCTGGACGGAGTGACGGAGGTCATGTGTCTTGAGGAGCTCAGCCCATACATAGAGAATCAGATATTACGCCTTGCGGGCAAATATCATATGGATATAAATGTCAGAGGAAAGCAGACCGGTGATGTGCCGACAAGCGGAGAACTCAGCACAAACAAGGCTGCAGACATCCTGTGCGATTTTCTGGGACTTGAGAAGACTTCCCAGGTGGATGTGTCAGATGCACCGGCACTTCCTGTAAGGCCGCCTGTGCTGTGTGCGGGATGCCCTCACAGAGCGTCATTCTATGCGGTAAAGAAGGCGATGGCCGGCAGAAAGAGTTATTTCTGCGGAGATATCGGATGCTATACACTTGGAAATGCCATGCCGCTTGACATGGTGGATACCTGTCTGTGCATGGGAGCCGGAATCACTATGGCGCAGGGCTTCCACTGGGTGGATGAAGATGGCGTGTGCTTTGCATTTGTGGGAGATTCCACATTCTTCGCGTCTGGTATGACCGGCGTGGTAAATGCAGTGTACAATGATGCAAATATGATCCTGTGTGTGCTGGACAATTCGACCACAGCCATGACGGGACACCAGCCACATCCGGGAACAGGACGCAACATGATGGGTCAGTTCGTGGACAAGGTGAGTATACAGAAGGTTCTTGAAGGAATCGGAGTGAAGAAGATAGTCACTGTTGATCCGCTTGATCTTGAGGCGAGCGTGGCAGCAGTCAAGGAGTGCGCGGATATCAGAGGTGTCAAAGCGATCATTTTCAAGTCGCCATGTATAGCCATCACCAAGCCGTCTGGCAAGATGGAGATATCCGAAAAGTGTATACAGTGTAAGAAATGTATCAGAGAGATAGGCTGCCCTGCGATAATCCTGAAGGATGGTAAGGTGGCGATAGATGAAAGCCTGTGTACGGGATGCGGTCTTTGTTCACAGATCTGTCCGGTGGGGGCGATAGGAGGTGCTTGCAATGAATAAAGATATTCTGGTCTGCGGAGTAGGCGGACAGGGAACGGTTCTTGCGTCCAAGCTCATCGCATCGGCTTATATGGCAAAGGGCGAGACGGTACATTCGGCGGAGACCATAGGAATGGCGCAGAGAGGCGGAAGTGTCACGAGCCATGTGAGGATCGGTGAGGCGTATTCGCCACTCATAGCCCAGGGCGGTGCTGACATTATACTTGCGTTTGAGCCTGCAGAGGCGGTGCGCAATCTGGCTTATCTGAAAAAGGGAGGAATCGTCATCACCAACAACGTCCCGGTGAAACCGGCGACTGACTCGCTCATGAATTCAGGCTACGAGGCACAGCCGATGCTTGACTACCTGAAGGACAAATGCGATTGCATAGTCATGGATGGCGCGGCGATAAGCCGTGAATTTGGTTCGGCAAAGTTCTACAACATAGCACTCCTCGGGGTTGCAGCAGCCAGCGGCAGACTGGGACTTGACGAGGCGGATATCATATCAGCCATTGAGAATGGAGTGAATCCGAAGTTTGTAGAGGTGAACAAGAAAGTATTTGAATATGCGATGAAGATGTAGTTGGCGATGGGCTGACAAAAGGGAAAAGGAGAGTAAAAATTATGAAGTTAAATGACACACAGCTCAGTCAGGTGGACGCTCAGATAAAAAGACTTGTAAAGACTGACAGCTATTATGGTAAGAAGTACAGAGAGCTTGGTATAACAGATGTGACAAGTCAGGAGGCATTTGAGGAGCTTCCGTTTTCAAGCAAGGATGACCTGAGAAATGCTTACCCGCTGGGAATACAGGCTGTTCCGGATGAGGAAGTGGTACGTATCCATTCATCTTCAGGAACAACAGGAAAGCCGGTCATCATACCTTACACAGCAAAGGATGTCGATGATTGGGCAATCATGTTCGCAAGATGCTACGAGACAGCCGGAGTGACAAAGAAAGACCGAGTACATATCACACCGGGATATGGTCTGTGGACAGCCGGAATAGGATTTCAGGCAGGCGCGGAGAAGCTTGGTGCCATGGTAATTCCTATGGGCCCTGGAAATACTGACAAACAGTTACAGATGATGATCGATCTTGAAAGTACAGTTCTCACAGCAACATCATCATACGCACTTCTTCTTGCCGAAGAGATAGATAAGAGAGGGCTTAAGGATAAGATACATTTGAAGAAGGGCGTATTTGGCTCAGAACGCTGGAGTGAGAAGAAGAGAGAGTATATAAAAGAGAAGCTTGGAATAGAGCTGTATGATATATATGGACTTACAGAGATCTATGGACCTGGTATCGGAATAAGCTGCGATGCCCAGAATGGAATGCACTATTGGGATGATTATGTTTATATAGAGATAATAGATCCGAAGACCGGAAAGACTCTCCCTGACGGAGAGGAGGGAGAGATAGTTATCACTACTCTGGTTAAGGAGGGGGCTCCGCTCATCCGTTTCAGGACACACGATATATCAAGGATCATTCCGGGTGAGTGTCCATGCGGAAGAAAGCATCCCAGACTGGATATCATCAAGGGCAGAAGTGACGATATGTTCAAGGTACACGGCGTAAATATGTTCCCAAGTCAGGTTGAGGAGCTGCTTGCACTCGTGGATGGAGTTCCAAGTGAGTACACCATAAATATAGCCCATGATGAGCCTGCCAATAAGGATATCATGCTGGTTACAGTTGAGGCCGAGGGACGTGTAGATTTTGAGCAGACAGGACGTCAGATCAGAGATCTGTTCAAGTCAAGGATCGGAGTTACACCGAAGATCACTGTTGTCCCTGTTGGAACACTGCCTAGAAGTGAGAAGAAGACACAGCGTGTCATCGACCATCGTGAGCAGTGATATTTTTAGAAGGGATATTATATTTATGAATTCAATCAATATAGCAGCTTGTATAGTTGCGTTTTTACTTGGGGTGGTGCTTTTCACTCTGGCGAATGAGATCATACTCAAGCTGCCGAACAATGAGAATATTTTTAAGGGAAAGCCGAAGAGCTTTGAGAAGTTTTCTCCGAGATGTCTGTTCATACAGATCCTTGGTGGGGTGTTCGGAGTGCTTATGGTGTGGCAGTTTGATGTGAGCCTTGAGGCGGTCACGGTATTCCTGTTCTTTGGACTGCTGACTATCATCACATTCATAGACGCTGATACCATGGAGATACCATTTGTGCTGAATGTGTGTATACTGGTGCTTGGAGTTATATCCATATTCACGAGAGGTGGATTTTCACTGACAGGCGGAGATCTCTCTCTTGTGAGCAGACTTATTGGAATGCTTTGCGTGAGTCTTCCTCTGTTCCTGATAGTGCTGGTTATACCGGATGGATTTGGCGGAGGAGATATCAAGCTCATGTTTGCCGCAGGATTCTTCCTTGGCTGGAAGGCAACCGTCATAGCATTCTTCATCGGACTTATCATTGGTGGATGCCAGGGCGTGATACTTCTTGCAAGGCGTAAGAAAGGCAAGGACGATCATTTCGCATTTGGCCCGGCGCTCAGCGTTGGCCTGATGATTGCGACATTTGTGGGATCACAGATGATGAACAGCTATATCAATATGATCAAGGCATCATTCTACGCGTAGAGTGATGAATCCATGAAAAAGAAATAGTGCTGGTGTATAAGTGATAAAAAACTTATACATCAGCACTATTTTTTATGATAGTATTCAAATGTAATTGCCTATTGTATATTTTCCATGTGAGGGATATACTGTAAAGAGCGTGCAATTTAACGCGTTAAAGCTTTTAATTGAGAAAGAAGAGCAATTATTAAGAGAGGTTAGGAGTTACGATTATGCCAATCACAGATTACTTAGAGAGAAATGCCAGAGAATATGGAAATGATGTCGCTCTGGTAGAGATAAATCCTGATGTGCAGGAGACGAGAAGGGTTACATGGAGAGAGTATGAACTCATAGAGTCTAATCCTACATGTCAGTACAGAAGAGAGATAACATGGAGCGTGTTCAACGAGAAGGCAAACAGATTTGCCAATCTTCTGGTGTCACGTGGAATCCAGAAGGGAGACAAGGTAGGTATCCTCATGATGAACTGCCTTGAGTGGCTTCCAATATATTTCGGAGTGTTGAAGACGGGAGCCATAGTGGTTCCGTTCAACTTCAGATACGATGCGGAGGAGATCAAATACTGTGTAGAGCTTGCAGATGTTGACGTGCTTGTATTTGGCCCTGAGTTCATCGGACGTATAGAGGCTGTCGTTGACGAGATAGCTGAGAAGAGAATCCTCTTCTATGTGGGCGGAAATTGTCCTACATTTGCAGAGGACTATGACAAGCTGACATCCAACTGCTCAAGCGTGTTCGAGAAGAGAGACATCAAGGACAGTGATGATGCGGCTATATATTTCTCATCTGGAACAACAGGATTCCCAAAGGCTATTCTGCACAACCATGAGAGCCTGATGCATGCGGCAAAGGTCGAGAATGTACATCACGGACAGACAAAGGATGATGTATTCTTGTGTATTCCTCCGCTGTACCACACGGGTGCCAAGATGCACTGGTTTGGAAGTCTGATAGTGGGCGGCAAGGCAGTTCTGCTCAAGGGAGTAAGCGCCAAGACTATACTTCAGACTGTAAGTGATGAGAAGTGTACTATAGTATGGCTTCTTGTGCCATGGGCTCAGGATATACTGCTTGCCATAGAGAACGGCGATGTACATCTGGAGGATTATGAGCTGTCACAGTGGAGACTGATGCACATCGGAGCACAGCCAGTGCCACAGAGTCTTATAAAGAAATGGAAAGAGATATTCCCTAACCATCAGTACGACACGAACTATGGACTTTCAGAGTCTATCGGACCGGGCGCTGTACATCTGGGAGTAGAGAACATACATAAGGTCGGAGCCATCGGTGTGCCGGGCTACGGCTGGCAGGCAAAGATCGTGAATGAGGACGGAACAGAGGTTGAGCAAGGCGCAGTCGGCGAGCTTATCCTCAAGGGACCTGGTGTCATGACCTGCTACTACAAGAATCCGAAGGCGACAGAGGAGTGCCTGAAGGACGGCTGGCTGTACACAGGAGATATGGCTATGCAGGACGAAGATGGATTTATTTATCTTGTAGATAGAAAGAAAGATGTTATAATCAGTGGTGGAGAGAATATCTACCCTGTACAGATAGAGAACTTCCTCAGCAAATACGAGAAGATCAAGGACGTTGCGGTCATCGGTATCGCAGATGCCCGTCTCGGAGAGATCACAGCGGCTATCATAGAGGTAAAGGATGGCATGACCTGTACAGAGGAAGAGATCAACGAGTTCTGTAAAGAACTTCCAAGATATAAGAGACCAAGGAAGATCATATTTGAGCACGTTCCGAGAAATGCTACAGGTAAGATAGAAAAGCCACTTCTCCGTAAGATGCACAATAGTGAGAACCTGGTAGCGGCAGAAAACAACGCATAGTGAGATACTTGCCGTAATACAGCACAGAAAGGACAAAAAAGATGAAGACACCATTTATTACAAAGGCAAAGGCAGAAGAGATCATCAAGGAGATCCCTACACCATTTCACATTTACGATGAAGAAGGAATCAGAGAGAATGCGCGAAAGCTTTACAAGGCGTTTTCATGGAATAAAGGATTCAAGGAGTATTTCGCTGTAAAGGCTACTCCGAACCCAACAATACTCAAGATCCTCAAGGAAGAGGGCTGCGGAACAGACTGTTCATCACTGACAGAGCTTATGATGTCAGACAAGATGGGATTTAAGGGCGATGAGATCATGTTCTCGTCCAATGACACCCCTGCCGAAGAATTCGTGCTTGCAAAGAAGCTGAACGCAACCATCAATCTTGACGATTTCACACACATTGATTTTCTGGAGAAGTCAGCAGGAATCCCAGAGAAGATCTGCTGCAGATTCAATCCGGGTGGAAAGTTCTCTATATCAACAACCATCATGGACAACCCTGGTGATGCAAAGTATGGTATGACAAAGGATCAGATCATCGAGGCATACAAGATCCTCAAGGCAAAGGGCGTGAAGAGATTCGGAATGCATGCATTCCTTGCCAGCAATACAGTGACAAATGAATACTATCCAACACTTGCAAAGATTCTGTTTGAGACAGCAGTTGAGATCAAGGAGAAGACCGGAGTGAAGCTTGACTTCATCAACCTGTCAGGCGGAGTAGGAATCCCATACACACCTGACAAGGAGCCAAATGACATCATGGTCATCGGCGAGGGTGTAAGAAAGGTATACGAGGAGGTTCTCGTACCAGCAGGAATGGGTGATGTTGCTATCTTCACAGAGCTCGGACGTTTCATGCTGGCACCTTACGGACACCTGGTTACAACAGCTATCCATGAGAAGCACACACACAAGGAGTACATCGGAGTGGACGCATGTGCAGTCAACCTCATGAGACCTGCTATGTATGGTGCATACCATCACATCACAGTCCTTGGCAAAGAGAATGAGCCATGTGATCACAAGTATGATGTGACAGGTTCACTGTGTGAGAACAATGACAAGTTCGCTATAGACAGAATGCTTCCAAAGATCGACATGGGAGACATCCTTGTCATCCACGACACAGGTGCTCATGGATTTGCCATGGGTTACAACTACAATGGAAAGCTTAAGTCCGCAGAGGTTCTGCTCAGACCGGACGGATCATTCAAACTTATCCGCCGTGCAGAGACACCGGAGGATTACTTTGCAACCATCAAGGATTTCTGGGATGTAGAGCTGTAACAGGCAGACCATAGATAAGCATAGAAAACCGGCAGTATATGAGTTGAAGTCCAACTGTATACTGCCGGTTTTCTATGTGCATGAGCTGCGTTACACTGTCACCTCGAAGCAAATATAATTCTGTCCGGATATGGTTCGGTTATCCAGACATATCTTTCCCTCATATTCATCCACAAGCTTTTTCATGTTCGGAAGACCATATCCGTGATGCTGCTTGTCGATGGTCTTGGTTGTGTAGCCGTAGGTAAACATATTTCTTCTAAGATCAGAGCTCAACACAGGACCTTTGTTCATGGTGCTTATGATGATCTGGTTCTGACTGCTGTCAAGAGACAGGGTGGCAGATCCCGGAGCATCTACAGCCTCCAGAGCATTGTCTATTAATATTCCAAGTATACGTATGATCTCATATTCGGGCATACAGCTTTTCAACGTATGCTGTCTGACTATCACATTCAGAGTCTTTCCGTTCTTTTCGGCATTGATCATCTTGCTATATATAAAACCGGCGACAACAGACAGATTGATGCGAAGCAGCTCAGACTCACGGTATTCAGATACCATATTGTCCGAATAGTTTATCAGGGCATTTTTCAGAGACTCATAATCCCTATAGGTGTATGGAAGCATTCTGACTGCAGTCAGATGGTTGTCAAAGTCATGTTGTTTGCTTCGCAGATCCTTTATCAGATCAGCCATCATAGGCTGATAGGTTTTAAAGCATTCCAGGTCGTGCTGCTGCTTTCCTATGGTTCGCTGCTGTCCCAGAATGATGATATCCGAGAGAATGACCACAACTGCAAAGCATGATATCACAGGTATATACACCGAGGTGTCGATGGTACTGAATTTGTACAGCCCGGTCTCGATCATAAACACAACGTACAAATGAATAGACAGGAATTTGATAATTCCACTGCCGCCCATGAAGGTTTGGAACACATGGTTCATAGGCGCATATCTGCACAGAGCCACTGAAATCAGAAATGAAAATACAGCACAGGAAATGGACAAGTATGTCTCATTGTTCGCACCCAGACGTGTCATACCCATGATGATAATGTCCTCAAGAAAAGCCGCATACAGATATTCAAGAATATACGCCATCAATACATAAAAATATCTGGTCTTCATAATATACAACAGCATGAGATAGGATAGCAGGCATAATGCCAGCCATCCAAATGCATTTGGGAAAATTAAGGATACCGTATTCCCGAGTATAAGGTAAGCAGCCGTTCCGATAATTGGGTGGCGCATATCCCGGAATTTTCTTCCGATGAGGGCAGATATAAAAATAACATCCTTCATTGTTTCCAATGTAAAGCATAGGAGATCTATTATAGAATTCAGCATTTCAAATACCCCTTATCATTGTTAAGCCTGTTCAACGTGTTTGCGCGCAGCCGTGGAAGCTTTAAGTCTGTGACCAAACTCTGTGGCGTATTTGCGGCCAACCGGTATCCATTGATAGTCCGGTGTGTCAAGCGATACCATGGCGGTAACCTTGTCGTAGGTATCCACATGGTGAAGGTTTACGACAAAGCTCTTGTGGCAGCGTGCAAAATACGATGGAAGAGAGTCCGCAAATACAGAGAGTCTTGTTCCTGTGGATATAAATAGTCCGGTGGTTGTGTGGACATGCATGTTTCGCAGCTCGGATTTAATGTATAGTATATTGTCTGGTCTGATCCTGGCAAGTACACCATCTCTGTCGGTAAGCTCTATTGGTTCCTCCCTGATCAGAGAAAAGTTCAGAAGCTTGGAGACAGATTCTATCAGATCCTGCTGTGAGTAGGGCTTGACCAGATAATCGTAGCAGTTGGTCTTGTGGATCGCTCTGGGAGCTTCGTTTACAAGAGCTGTCACGTACAAAATAGGAGTTGTCTGATAACGCGGATTTCTTCGCAATTGTTCTCCCAGCTTTATTCCGTCCTTATCCGGGTCGGCGCCAAGCTGTATATCCAGCAGAAAAAGCTGGATGCTGTGCGAATCTGCCAGAGCCAGAGCATCATCATAACAGGCGGCCTTCAGACATTCTATGTCGGGGAAGCTTTCTTCTATTATCTCTGCCAGACCATTTAATTGTGCCACATTGTCTTCAACTACCAAAGCTCTCATTATAAAAGACTCCTTCCTTCTATGTGTTGTATTTTAAACCATTACTTCAAAACGCACCAGAGTATCATCCAGAAGATAATCGTTTTCCAGATATATTTTTCCATTATATTTAAATACCAGACGCCTGAGATTGTAAAGACCAAGGCCGTGCTTCTGACGATCACAGGTCTTGGTGGTATAGCCTGCTGTGAAAAGCTTTGCTCTGATCTCGGGTGTTAGCAGAGGACCTTTGTTCAGAGTGGTGATGATGATTCTGCCGTCCCGGCTATCCAGGTGCAGAGTCATACTATCGTGCTCAGATATGGCCTCCAGTGCATTGTCGATGAGTATTCCCAGAACCCTGACCAGCTCATATTCAGGCATCCGGCTCTCGAGCAGATAGCTGTGAACGACAATATTCAGCTTTTTGTGCGCCTTTTCTGCCTGCTTTTGTTTGCTGTATATAAACCCGGCGATCACGAACATGTTGATTTTTAGAAGCTCGGTGGTTCTGTATTCGGATATAACCTCATCTGAACTGCTGATAAGAGCCTCCTTTAATGAACTGTAGTCGGTGTGTGTATATGGAAGCATTCGAATACCGGTCAATATATTGTCAAAGTCATGCTGCCTTCCCGTGACGTCCTCAATCAGATCATCCATCATAGGCTGATAGACGTTGTAATTTGCCAGATCGTGCTGCTGCTTGCTGATGATCTGTTGCTGGCTGAGGATTACTATGTCGGTGATGAGGACTATCACGGTGAAAAATGAGATGAGGGGGATATATATGATTGTGTTAAATGTGCTGTATTTACGCAGTCCCAGCTCAAGCATGATTATCAGAAAAACATGTATTACAAGGTACTTGGATAAAAATCTGCCATTAATCAACTGAGAGTAGAAGCTATGGAATGGAAGTAGCCTGCATATAGCACAAGCAATAGAAAAAGTAATCAGGGAGCCTGCGATGGAGGAGGCTATCTGATTATTAAAATTCACTCTGTAAAATAACAGAATTATAGAATTTTGAATAAGAAGGATAAAAGTGTGTGATATGACGAAGGCAATTAGAGAATTAAATATAGTCGTATTTAAGATAAAAAGAGTCGTTAAATAGGCTAGTGAACATAAGATGATCCACCCAAGCGCACCTGGAAACAGGGATGAAAAAAAGGTTCCCAAACAAAAGTATAAAATTGCACTTATCACAGGATGTCGCATTTCTTTTATATGTACTCCGGCAATGGATGAGAGCATGATGAGATCATATAAAATTTCAATAATATAACAAAAAGAGTCTACGATATGATGTATCATGGCAACCTCCATAAAGATAATATAACATTATACAAAGACGATTTATACCGCGTCAATTGTCGTTTATGACATGATAGATACCGTTCATGACAAATTAAGCAAAATATATTGCAATCTAAGTAGTTGTATGATAAAAGAAAAGTGGAGGTGGTCAAATAGATAATCTAAACAATAAGCTGGGAATATTATTAACACAGATCCTGCTGGGCAGAAAATACAGAAGCGATGAGGATCGTGATGTAAAAATACAATATTCTATACTGCTTCTTATTGACAAGGTAGAGAAATATTTAATTATTTTGGGCCTCTTTTCAATATTGGGACACGTTGATATAGCAATAATAACAGGATTGACAATAGAACTTACAAGAAATTATCTTGGCGGTATACATATGAAAACATGGTATGGCTGTACAGCGGTGACTGTATTGTTTTATATCGTGGTGTTAGCATGCGGAGAAAATATTATATTGTCAAGCAAACTGCAGAATTCATTGTGGGTATCGGAGATAGTAGTTATAGCATTATTTGCGCCTATACCATCAAAACAGAGACCTAAATATAATCAACATAGAAAAAATATGATAAAGGCTCGTGGTATAGCAGGTGTGCTGATAATTGGAGCGGTGAGTCTTGGGGTGAAATCTTACAATAACTATATTGTATGGATATGGTTGTTGCAGATTATAGAAGTGATGATATTAAAATTATCATCTCTGATAAAAAGAAATAAAAAGGGGGTGACAATGCGTGACGCAGAAGAGGGTTAGAAATATGCTGTCGGACATACTTGAGAATATGGCAGAAGATGTGATTAGACTGACAGGATGTTTCGGTGCATGGGGAGAGATAGAACTCCCAGAGTGTCTCAGGAATATCGATTCACAGAAAGAGACAAAGTAAAATATCCTGAAGAGTTGAGCTTCAGGATATTAGAAATATCAAGACAATCATTTGCTGGAAAAATCTTGATAAACGGATTGTACTATCAGACACAGAAAAGTACAATAGCAAAATTGTTAAAAGTGGCAAAATTGGAGTAAAGACCGCAGATAATTAATTAGGAGGGACAAAAGGTTATGAAGAAGTCAATGAAATCAAAGCTTGCGATGTTCGCTGTTGCAGGAGCGATGGCAGTGTCAGGAGCAGCGGGAATTGCTGCACCTGCTAAGGCTGAGAATGTACATACAAATAATGCAGGTACAGTGGTTACATGCAAAGAATCATATTCTAATACAGATAACGAGCTGTTTACTTTTAGCAACAATAACAGCGGATATGGTTATAGTTCGTACAGACGTAAATATAATAAGACAAAGGTTTATGTATATCCAACAGTAGGACCAAAGCTCAGTTACACAGTAATGGGCTCGCATTCATCAAAAGGGACAAACCCAATAGTAAAATCTGATACGCATATTATTCCGCTTGGAATTGAGGCGAGTATCACAAACATGGTAAACGAGAAAGGCTATGCCTATGCAGGCTTGAGGATGCACAGGACAGTCAAAGCACAGACTGATTCAAAGGGCTGGTGGAGTCCGGATTCCACAAGAAATTACACTATTTATGACTGATTAAAGCAGTGACATAAGACGGATGGCAAAGGCAGAGTTGGGAGGAGTAGAAGTGAAGAAGAAAAGATATCTTGTGATGACAGTGGCAGCAGTGCTGATCATGGCAGCAGTGGCAGCTTCGGCGTATGTGCTCCAGAAAAAACGGGAAACCCCAGAGGACAGAGCGTTAAGGAAGTCGTCTGAGGCGGCATCTGAAGAGACAGACAGCGAAGCTTCGGGAAACAAGACCGGAGAGAAAATAAGTGAAAAAGAAGGTGTGGGTGATAACGTGCTGATGTCAGGAGCGGTGAAGATAGAGCTGCTGTCGGCTGATGTATACACAGGTGACGAGATAACAACAGAGGATAAATATCCGGTTGAATATTTTCGCAGTGAGACTCTGCCGGAGCCTGAGTCGGAGGAGGAGATAACAGACTGGGATGCTCTGTATGAGGAGGCTCCGGGATACAAGGAATTTCAGGAGTCGGCAGGGGATGCGTATACTCCTGAGGAGTGTGAGGAGATAACTGCACAGTATCAGGATGTGATAGATAAGCATACGCAGACTGTGGTAAAGACCAATAAGCTGTATTTTATTAAGTGCAGACTGACGAATACCGGGGATGCGGTTGTGAAGAATGTGTTCCCATACGACATTGTGGAGAGGATTCCCGGTGAGAGTGAGGTTTCGTTCGTAGAAGGAATGGTATACTTTGACAAATCAGTCCACACAGAGGGCGATGACAGAGCCAGTTGGTACTATCTATACAGACTGGAAGGACACGAGACAATGGAATGTACGATTGGACTTGTTGTGCCACAGGAGCCGGAGGATGGCGTGAAATATTATTATGGACAGGTGATCACAGGATATTTTACGTACAATCCGGCGGATCTTCCGGATTTTGTGGATCTGGATGCACTCCCAAAGCCGGAAGCGGATGACAAGCCATGAGGTGGGAATCAGATTTTGTGGAGGTATATGCATGAGGAGAGGTGTTCTGATGGCATTGGGTGTTGTGAGCTTGTGTGCAGTCACCTTGTGGTGCGGAAGAATATTCAGCGTTAACAGGGCGTACAGTGATGACACCAGAGTTGTAGAAGCGGCTGAGAATGTATCGGTGGATGGATTGCTTATAAAATGCAGGGAGACCCGCATATACAGTATAGATGAGTATAAAGCACGTTTTAATGTGGACAGTGTGGATGTGCTGAGCCCGGAGGATCGGTTTATCTGTACACGCCTGAATGTAGATAATACAACTGAAGAACCGATCGATTGGGATACTGTGATGGCGGCGACTGAGTGTGGCTTTGAGTCACAGACATGGTGCAGTTCGGTGAATTTGTATTCTGGCCGGGAACTGAATACGTTTACAAGTAATGATCTGGAGCCCGGAATGAATCAGGATATATGGTATGTGACAAGTCTGGCGCGGGTGTCATTTAGCAGGGATACGTGGGATAACCTGGAGCGGGAGAGCTTCTATTATGTACTCACCCTTGAACCTGATAAGCTGATGATCAGACTGGATATTGAATGAAGTGGTGTTGAGATATGAGAGTATTAAGATTTGAAATGACCAGAGCGTTCAGAAATAAGTGGCTTGCAGTAAGCGTAGCTCTGGGAACGTTGATTGGGCTGGCGGACATATGGCTTAATGTCAGCCAGTATGGATTTAACAGAGGCAGGGCTTTGATCCAGACATGGATCGGGACAGACTATCAGTTTGCATACAACAGCTTGTTTTACGTACTGCTGCCACTGATTGCGTGTTTTCCGTATGCGGGGTCGTGTTATCAGGATCAAAAAACCGGATATGAAAGCAGTATATGTATTAAGACGTCCCGCTTAAGCTATATGATTGCAAAGGAAGCGGCTGTGGCGGCTTCGGGAGCGGCAGCCGTGGCGTGCCCGCTGCTCATAGCCATGTTCATTGCTGCGGGGATATATCCGGATAAAAGACCGGAAAAACTGACATTTTTGTATGCAGGAATTATAGACTGCCACATGTTCCCGAGAATATTTGCAGAGCATCCTGTGTGCTATGCGCTGCTGTTTACGCTGCTCGATGCAGTGTTTGGAGGGATAACAGGTCTTGTGGCTATGTGCTTTGCGAGGTGGTGCGGGAGCAGATTTTCAACGATAATGGCTCCGTTCGCATTGTATGTATTTACCGGTGTGATGTTTGAGGGACGTGGGATTGGAACCTGGTCAGCCATGCAGATGGTCAATCCACTGCAGAATGTGGTTACATACAGGTACCAGATGGTGACGATGTATGCTGCGGTGAGTGCAGCGGCACTCGTTCTTATATACATATGGCACAGAAGAAGGGATATTCTATGAAAGAAGGAAATACAGATAAAAAAGGAATGTATGTGGTGGACAGATATGAGGTGATGCGGGAATGAGGACTCTGAGACTTCTCGGAAGAGATATGGAAAATGGAATATTAAGGAGATGTGTTCTTTTTATACTGCCGTTACTGTTTGCGGTGTCGCAGACACGTGAGCTCCACGCATATCTTATCGAGCTTGCAGATGGGAATATCCTGTTGACCAACGGAACATTTGCGGACTATCTTCTGTTTGCGATGAAGGGGATGGAGGTGTATTACTTTGATCCAAGGAGCGTATTTTACATACCGATATACTGGTTTGCGTTCCAGATAGGCCTGGCCTATTTCCTGGCATATTATTCCAGTGATGATTTCGCCGCAAATGCGAGAGTGGTGTGCCTTGCGTCCGGAAGCAGAAGAAGCTGGTGGGTCAGCAAGCTCATATACTGTACGGTGGCTGTGGTAATGTATTTTGCTGTATGTGTGCTGACGATATATTTAATGGCGGCGGCATATGGGGCAGATATGACCATGGATATGACGGCGGCGCTGACAACACGGCTGTATCCTCCGCAGACATACAATCTTAGTGCCGCAGATCTGCTTCTGATAACATTATTTATACCGATGCTGGTAACGCTGGGGATAAGCCAGCTTCAGGTACTGGCGGGTTTTATAATCACGCCGGTCATCAGCTTTGCAGCGGTGTGTGGAGTGTATGTTCTGTCGGCATACTATACTGTATGGTATCTGTCGGGAAATTATACGATGTGGCAGAGAGTGTCATATGTAGTGGCAGATGGGGTTAATCCCATGAGTGGAGTGGTGCTTGCGGCTGGTATGCTGATCACTGCATTTGCAGGAGGAATCGTGTATTTTGATAATAAGGATATAATCTGATAGGAGAATACATATGAGCGAGATAAGGATAGAAAATCTGAATAAGAAGATAAAGGGTTCAGTCATACTTGATGATATCAGTCTGACCATGACTCCGGGCAGGATATATGGACTCCGTGGAAAGAATGGCTGTGGCAAGACAATGCTTATGAGAGCTATATGTGGTCTGCTCATACCTGATGGAGGACACATATATATAGATGATGAGGAGCTCCACAGGGACATAAAGTTTCCACGGAGTATAGGTGCTCTGATAGAGAATCCGTCATTTCTGCCTCAGTACACAGGCTTCAGGAACCTCAGGCTTCTGGCAAAGCTCATGGGAGGGATCAGTGATGACGATGTCAGATATGCCATAGAGAGGACAGGTCTTGATCCGGATGATAAGAGGGTATACAGAAAGTATTCCCTTGGAATGAAGCAGAAGCTTGGCATAGCAAATGCAATCATGGGAGAGCCGGATGTCATAGTGCTGGATGAACCTATCAACGCACTTGATGAAGAGTCTGTAGAGAACATAAAGAAGGAGCTGCTGAAGCTGCGTGATGGAGGAAGTCTTATAATCACTGCCTGCCACGACAGGGAGGAGCTGGAATATCTGTGCGATGAGATATATGAGATGAAGGATGGAAGGATAGTACAATAAATGAACATAAAAAAACATCTGCTGCGAACTCCTGTATACCTGGGATCGCAGGGCAGATGTTTATTTTTTTGTAAGAAGAATTATAAGTGTTTTCAAAAACTGCTATATGGGTTATAATACTTTCGATTAAGCCTTTACAGGTTCAGGATAATCAACACCGAAGGTCTCGACTGTTACAGTCTTCATCTTCTGTTCCTGACGAGGCTTGTCATTGTAGTCAGTTGGCACATTTGCAATCTTGTCTACGATGTCAAGTCCCTCGATAACCTTACCGAAGGCAGCGTAAGCACCGTCCAGATGAGGAGATGTCTTATGCATGATAAAGAACTGTGAACCTGCTGAGTCAGGCATCATGGAACGGGCCATTGACAGCACTCCGGGAGTGTGGGCCAGATCGTTCTTGAATCCGTTCTGTGAGAATTCACCTTTGATTGAGTATCCAGGACCGCCGATGCCGATTCCCTGAGGGTCTCCACCCTGTATCATGAAGCCTTTTATTACACGATGGAAGATTATTCCGTCATAGAAGCCTTTCTTGATCAGTGAGATGAAGTTGTTTACAGTGTTTGGAGCAATGTCAGGATAGAGTTCTGCTTTCATGACATCGCCATTTTCCATAGTGATAGTAACTATTGGATTTGCCATGTATATCATTCCTTTCTTGGTATAAGATAGGGTAATGATAACATCAGTTAACAGAACAGGCAAATGAAATTTGCAGATACAGAAGGAGAAAGAGATGGATTGGAGAAACATAGCAAGACCCGTTATTATAATAGCGCTGGCGGTATGTCTGGTGCTGTTCGGGGTATACAAGGTTAAGGAGACGTATACCGGATTTATGCAGGAATATGAGGGCACCTACAGTGCCGGCGGCGGAGAGAAGATCGAGGTTACCATACCTGAGGATACATCTGTCAAGGAGGCAGCATCTATACTTAAAGATGCGGGGCTTATAAAGTATAAGCTTGCATTCCAGCTCAGAATGACCGGCTCGCAGTACAGCCACAGTCTTCAGCCGGGTACTTACACACTCACAACAGGTATGTCGACATTGGATATGATAAAGACTCTGTGTTACGTGGAGTCGACCAGAGAGGTAAAATATACACTGACAGTTCCTGAGGGATTTACGGTTGAACAGATCGCTGACAGATGCGAGGAGCTGGGCTTCTGCTCTGCAAAGGAGTTTCTTGAGGCGTGCAAGTCGGGAGAGTTTGAGTATCCGTTTGAGATACCTTCATCGGAAGTCAAGTACGCATTACAGGGCTTCCTGTTCCCTGCTACTTACGACATATATGCAGATATGACTCCAAAGGAGCTCATACAGGACATGATAGACAAGTTTAACAGCATTTACACAGATGACTTCAGGAAGAAGGCAGAGGAGCTTGGATATACAGATTTTGAGGTTCTCACCATGGCTTCCATAGTTGAGAAGGAGTGTAAGCTGGATTCAGACAGAGCGATGGTTGCGGGAGTATTTATCAACAGATTGAATGATGACATGCCTCTTCAGGTAGATCCATCTGTTCTCTATGTTGTGACTGACGGTCAGTACAATCAGGCAGAACTGTCATATGATGATCTGGAGGTTGATTCACCGTACAATACCTACAAGTACACAGGACTTCCTGTCGGCCCTATATGTAATCCGGGCGAGGCATCCATAGAGGGTGTCCTGAATGCGGTTAAGCATGATTACTACTACTACCTGACATCAGATGAGAGCCAGGGAGCATGTATCTTTAATAAGACATACGAGGGACATCTTGCTGACATAGAAAAGGCTGATGCAGCCAAGGCGGAAAAGGAAGCTGCAGAGGGTGATGGATCAGAAGATGGCTCCGATGAAAGCACTGATTCAGAGTAAAAAAATATAGACAAAATTATATAGCGAAAATTATCTAAAAGGGTATAAACTGCTTGCGATATATAGACTTTTTATATATAATAAAGGAGTATGTACCCTTTTGGGTTTTTATGCATCTAGTTATGCGCTTATGGAGGTGCGATAGGAGGAATATTTGATGAGGAAAATAAGTTTCAAGGTAAGAAATATCGGCTCTGAGAAATATTTGTCATATATTCTGAATGATGATTGTGAGTTTGACGAGGAGTTATTGGATTATCTGGAGGAGAACCGGATTCCTGAGCTCATTGATATCATTTATGAAGAGGATGATGAGAACGATTATCTTACATATAACGTTACAGGCAGGACAACGGTTGACGCACTCCTTTCGAATACGGTAAATGCTGAGAAGATATTGGGGATAATCAGAGGGGTAGCTTCTGGTATAGTTAATTTACGTGATCTTGGAATACCGGCATCATATGTGGTTCTTCACAAGGAGTTTACATATGTTAATCCGGTTACATACGATGTTGGAATGTTATGTGTTCCAGTTGAGTCAGAAGCCAATATCAATGCCGAATTCAGGATGTTCGCAAAGGACTTGCTGACGAGCGTTATTTATGATGACAGTGAGGATTGCAACTATGTGGCAAAGCTTCTCAATCTGTTGAATGCGGATAAGTTCACAGTGAGAAACTTCTATGCACAGCTCACAGAGCTTATGGAGTCTGCAGGAATGCAGGTGGAGGAGAACTTCGTTGATATAGGCTCAGATATGTCGGTTTCACAGTCTTCGGTTGACACGGCGGCATCTGATACAAGTATGGATGATCTGCCTGAGTTTGAGGACGTGTCATTTGGCGATGATGAGGAAGACGAGCTTGATGAGGTAGAGGAGATCAGTGACGAGGCGGCCGCAGCGAATGCGATATTCAAGGATCTTGATCTTGATTCGGATGAGACGAAGAAAGAGAATGTATCAAGCGAGATAGATATGTCGGTATTTGATGACAGCGTTCTTGAGGAGCTCGAGTTAGATGAGAGCCTTGATGAGGAAGAAGAGGATGACGAGGAGGGCATGACAGAGGCTCTCACATCAGATATGGCAGTACATGAGCCATCAGGACTTACAGAGGTTGCAAAGGCTGCCGATGGAGTTACGGAGGTTGAGCTTGACAAGAAGGATGAGCAGAAGCCGGTTCTGATATCTACGGACGAGCTTATGGATAATCCACCTGTTGTTAAGAATATCAAGATCAACCGTGCGAAGATCATACAGAAGGCGGTTGCTGAGACAGAGGAAGCTCAGATAGATAACCCTACAGAACAGATAGTTGCACCACAGTTCATGGACGGTGACCAGCCGGAGCCTGAGACGAATATGGATCCGGTGAAGGAGAAGGCAGAGGAGCCTGAGCAGAAGGGCACAGGAAGCACTGTTGAGCTGACCGGAGGAATGAACGTAGTTAAGGATACCGAACCTGAGAAGGCAGCGGTTAACAGGAACGCTCCAAAGGCTATGCCATATATAGTCCGTGTCAACACAGGCGAGCGAGTTATGGTCAACAAGGCTGTGTTCAAGATAGGAAAGGCGGCAAGAGGTGTTGATTACCATGTCGGTGGTAATGGTGCCATCAGCAAGGTACATGTCATCATCTACCAGAGAGAGGATGGATGTTATCTGAAGGATAACAAGGCGACAAATGGCACATATCTCAACGGAGCGCGCCTGGATGAGAATGCAGAGCAGAAGCTTTCAAACGATGCCATGATAAGCATCGGTGGAGAGGACTTTATCTTCAAATTAAGTTAATATACACCACCCACGATGTGGGACAAGAGCAGGTAGCAATACCTGCTTTTGGTGTTTGAATGAAGAAATAATTTTTGACGGAAAATATGCGGATTTAGACGAAAGGGATTGAAAAAATGAACAGAGAAAAGGTTGTTGTAGTTCCGGCGGGGGAAACTTACAGAGTGAGTTACAGTCTGGATATCAGTGATGTGATAGATGCTAAAGTGTATGATATGAGCAGAAGCGGATCTATGCCTGAGATGGCACCGTGTGACATGCAGGAGAATGCCGGAGTCAGGGTGTTCAATTATCAGATCGATGACAAGAAGCCTCTTGCGGAGATACTGAGACAGGAGATGAACAAGAAGGAGATACTCACACTTCTGTACAACATTCTGCATGCACTGGAGATGTTTGGTAAGAATATGGTTTCGCTCAGCTATGTTGCAAGGGACGAGCAGTGTGTATTTGTATCGCCTGAGACATACGATGTCTGCTTTATTGTCGCTCCGGTACAGAAGGAAGTGACAGATCTCAATGAGGTCAGAGCATTTGTGAAGTCGGTGATAGTTGATGCGAGATACTCAGAGAATGACAATGACAATTACGTAGCACGCCTTATAAACTGTGCGAATATGAGAGGTACATTTTCAAACTCGGACATGAAGAACGAGGTTAAGGCGATGCTTGCAGAAGCAGGCATAGACGCTGCTGAGATAGACAGAATGAAGGAGCTTTCCACAAATACTCCAAAGGGTGGCAACAGCCACATACTTCGAGGTGAGTCACCTAAGGTGAGCAGACTCGAGGTTATGAGAAATAATGCGAGAATGAATGGATATGCACAGCCGATGGGACCAAACGGCCAGATGCCAAACGGAATGCCATCGATGGGCATGCCACCGATGGGACCGAACGGCCCGATGGGATCAAACGGCCAGATGCCAAACGGAATGCCACCGATGGGAATGCCACCGATGGGACCGAACGGCCCGATGGGATCAAATGGTCAGATGCCGAATGGCCAGGTTCCGAACGGAATGCCACCGATGGGCATGCCGCCAATGGGACCGAATGGCCAGGCACCGAACGGAATGCCACCGATGGGCATGTCACCAATGGGACCGAATGGCCAGGTGCCAAACGGAATGCCACCGATGGGCATGCCGCCAATGGGACCGAATGGCCAGGCACCAAACGGAATGCCACCGATGGGCATGCCGCCAATGGGACCGAATGGCCCAATACCAAACGGTCCAATGGGATCAAATGGAATGCCACCGGTAGGCGTGCCGCCGATGGAGGAGCCGGTTAAGCCTGAGATGGCTGGAGCACAGCCGCAGGGGGATAAACCGGAGAATGTTGAGACGGTTGAAGCAGAAGCACAGGATGCCAAGCCGGAGATTGTAGAGCCTCCTGTTGAGGCAGAGCCGCAGGATGTCAAGCCAGAGGCAGTAGAGCCGGCTGAGACAGAAGCACAGGATGTCAAGCCTGAGCCAGCAGAGCCGGTTGAAACACAGCCACAGGAGATAAAGCCAATACCTCCAATGCAGGGCAACCCATTTGGAGGAAGACCGATTCCGCCAATGCCACCAATGCCACAGGCACACCAGATGCCAGAGATGCCGCAGAACCCACAGATGCAGCCGGTACCGCCAATGCCACAGATGCAGCCGGTACCACCAATGCCACAGACACCGCCGATGCCACAGGCACAGCCAGTGCAGGGCAATCCATTTGATGGAGCACCGGCACCATATTTCCTTAGGGTGAAGACGGGCGAGAGAATAAGCTTGGACAAGGCAGAGTTCAAGATCGGACATAAGGCAAGACTTGTGGACTATGCGATTACTGACAATTCAGCTATAAGCAGAGTTCATTGTGTTATCACCAAGAGAAATGGCGTGTGCTTCATCAGCGATAACAAGTCTACAAATGGTACATTTGTGAACGGAGAGGAATTGAAGGCGGGCGAAGAAAAGTTCCTGACGAACAATGCGATCGTTATACTCGGGGACGAGGAGCTTGTCTATCACATTAGATAGAATATCCGCAACGAGAGTTGAGACATAAATATTGGGAGGAATGTATATGGGGTTTAGCGCAGTATACAATACAGACGTAGGAATAAAGAAAAAGACAAATCAGGATTCGCTGGCGATCAAGATAGCGGATACTCCAAATGGACAGGTCGTGTTCTCCCTCGTATGTGATGGCATGGGAGGTCTGGCAAAGGGAGAGGTTGCCAGCAAGGAAGTCATAACAGCTTTCTGCAACTGGTTTGACACACAGTTTGTTGAGATGGTTGACAACAACAGCTTTAGTGAAGAGCTGCTGAGATACCAGTGGATAAGACTTGCCGTGGAGCAGAATGAGAAGATTAAGGCGTATGGCGAGCAGAATGGATTTATGCTTGGTACGACCATTTCTGCGATCCTCATATACAGAGAAATGTACTACATTCTCCATGTTGGAGACAGCCGAGTGTATGAGATCACTTCAGGGATAAGGCAGCTCACCGCAGATCAGACGCTTGTTGCAAGGGAGATCGCAGCGGGAAGACTTACACCGGAGCAGGCGGAGACGGACAGCAGACGAAGCGTGCTTCTCCAGTGTATCGGAGCTTCACCTGTGGTGGAACCGGATTTCGTAGTTGGGCAGGCAGCTCCCGGAGCGCATTACATGCTGTGTTCTGATGGATTCAGACATAAGATAACGCCTCAGGAGATGATAGAGAGACTTGGCCCGGGAACATGCGTCGACGAGGCGAAGATGAAGGAGGGCTGTGAGTTCCTCACAGAGCTTGTGAAGTACAGAAAAGAAACGGATAATGTAACAGTAGTGCTTATTAAATCGGAGTAATGGGGATCGATATATGACAGAGTTAGGAACGGTATTAGACGGAAAATACGAAATACTTAAAAAAGTCGGTCAGGGTGGTATGTCAATAGTTTATCTTGCCATGGATAACCGACTTAATAAACAGTGGGCTGTAAAGGAGATCAAGAATGATGGCTCCAAGAGTACAGCCACACTCTTAAAGGGATTGGAGCGAGAAGCAAATATCCTCAAGGATGTGGATCATCCGGTACTGCCACGAATCGTTGATATCATCAATGAGAATGGCACGATCTACGTTGTCATGGACTTCGTAGAAGGACGTCCACTCAGCGATGTGCTCAAGGCGGAGGGAGCACAGCCACAGGAAAAGGTAATCGAATGGGGCAGGGCGCTTGCCAGTGCACTTGACTACCTGCATTCCATGAATCCGCCGATCATATACAGAGATATGAAGCCTTCAAATGTCATGCTGAAGCCGGATGGCTCGGTAAAGCTTATCGACTTTGGAACGGCTAAGGAATACATAGTGGAGAACAATGCGGATACCACGGCTCTTGGAACAAGAGGCTATGCGGCACCGGAGCAGTTCGGTGATGCGCAGGGACATGGAATCTACAACACGGATGCAAGAACAGATATTTACAATCTGGGAGCAACGCTCTATCACCTTGTTACCGGCAAGAATCCATGTGAGCCTCCTTACGAGATAAAGCCTATCAGACAGTGGAATCCGATGCTCTCATCAGGATTTGAGAGAATTATACAGACGTGCTGTCAGCCGAGTCCTGAGGACAGATATCAGTCTTGTTCAGAACTGCTGTATGCGCTGGATCACTACAACGAGCTCGACGATGCATACAAGGCAAAGGCAAAGCATAAGATAGCAGCGTTCTCAGTGGTTGCGGGATTATCGATACTCTCAGCGTGCTGTGCTGTGATAGGCGGAGTAAAGAAAGGCCAGCTCAAGGATCTTGATTACAACAACAAGGTCAACGAGGCGAGGGATGCAGTCGACGAGGGCGATTACAACAAGGCATTTGAGTGCTATAAGGCGGCTGTCGACATAGACCCAACCGCATCGGATGCCTATATAGGCTATATGGAGACATATGCTTACTATTATACAGAGGACGATGGAAACACTTCGGCCAACACCGAGACGGCGGCAGAAAAGGGAATAAGACTTGCGCTTAAGAACAAGGACGAGATAAAGGACGACGTAAAGTTCAAGATAGCCATGTTGTATTACGACGAGGTCAAGGACTACAGTGCGGCCAAGAAATATTTCAATATGGTTGATGAGAGCAAGAACTTCCCGGATCAGGCAAAGCAGGCAAAGTATTACGCTGCGATATGTGACAGTAAGATAAACAAGTCAGCAAGCTTTGATACGAACAAGGAAAATATATTTGCATTCCAGGATTACAACAGTGACAACATAGATGACACCAATCCTGACAAATACACCAATTACCTCAACATAGCTTACATATATCTTGGCGAGATATCCAATGATCCGGAGCTTGCGAACAGAATAGAGGTGCTGATGGATGAGGCGATGAAGAACCTGGACGACAACGCAGAGGTGCTGAACAGCCAGTTCCCGGCGGATAGAGGCGTAAAATACTACAATGGCCAGTATTCAGGAGTTATGTACTCGGTATATACAGAACTTGCCGAGAATGCGGATGATGCGGGCCAGCAGTTACATTATTACAACTCTGCGGCGAACAGTGCAGCGCTTTATCTGAACAGTCTGGATATAGAGGGCGAGAATGCGACAGAGACATCCAAGAAAGCATATTCAGAATACTCGGTGAACGAGGCTGAGACTTATATCAAGATGGCAGAGAACAGCGGCGATGACAGCTACTATGATGAGGCAGAGAGAATATATGGCAACGCTGAGACTACACTTGGAACCGATGACAACGCAGCGGTCGTGTACGTAAGCCATCTGAGTTATCTGGTCGATAGATATTCGAATAAATTTGGAAGCGATTCGGCAGCATGGAATGCCAGTGCCACAAGGGCTGTGAGGAAAGTGTACGAGAACGGTAACAAAGTTCCGGCACTTGCAAATGGTCTTAAGCAGGGATGGCAGTCGTTATCCAATGACCTGACAGTTAAGAGCATAGTAAATGGCAGTTCAAGGTCAACGAGCGAGTAAGGGAGGAGTGAAAGGTTATGGCAACAGTTTATAATGTAATGTTATATGGCGGCCTGGCACTTGCGATCGTATTCGCTATTGTGGCGGTGGTACTGTTCTTTGTGTTAAAGATACCGAAGGCGGTGGGAATTGCCACAGGCTCAACAGCCCGTAAGAAGATCGATGAGATCAAGGAGAAGGGCTATGAGAGTGTACAGGGAGGCGGTGCCTCCAAACAGGAGGCGATCAAGAACCATACATCCAGAATTTCGGTAAGGGATGTAAAGTCAACTGCAGCCGAAAAACATTCTGAGAAGGGAATGGCAAATTACGAGAAAGCGATAGCTGATCTCGGGAAAAAGAGACTGGAGGATGAAGGCGAGACTGCAACTGATATTCTCCGCGATGATGCCGAGGAGGCAACAGATATTCTGAGGGAAGACGAAGAGAATCTTGACATCAATGGCAGCAGCTTTGAGGAGGCGACAGACATCCTCAGAGAAGATGCGGATGAGGAAGCAACGGATGTACTCAGAAATGACGAGGCAGACGAGGAAGCAACGGACATACTCAGAAGCGATGACGCAGACGAGGAAGCAACGGACGTACTCAGAAGTGATGAGGCAGACGAGGAAGCAACGGACATACTCAGAAGCGATGACGCAGACGAGGAAGCAACGGACGTACTTAGAAGCGATGACGCAGATGATTCCACAGCCGTTCTTCAGGGAGGACGCGCAGCGAGCTCGGTAAGAATGATAAAGAATGTAATTATAGTACATTCCGATGAAGAGATATAGGAGGAGAGGGACATGAAAAAGGTTATGCAGAATAAATCACTTTTGCATCGACTGATCGCGCTTACGATGGCGGTAGTTATGACACTCACTCTTGTGGCGATCGATTCACATTTTCATTTGTTTGCGGAGGAGGAAGATACACAGACCATAGATGTAACGGCCATTGTAAAGGGCGATAAGGCGGATATGGTGTATGGCTTCAAGGATTTTGACAAGGCAATAAAGTTCAAGATCAAGTCCGACAAAGTTGACGGAATCGACAGCAGCAAGTTGGGAGTGGCTGTTTACAAAGGAGCTACAGCGGACGATAAGATCGCTACAGCCACAGATGCAGCAGGAAAGCTTGTCACATTTGATAATGTGTATGAGCTGAAGAATGACACAGCAGTACAGAAGATAGCTATTTACTATTATACAGGTACTGATGAGAGCGGTGATTTCGAGCTGCTTGGAACCATAAAGGTTGCCGTGGATAAGCAGGCACCTACAATATCGGTTGAGGCTGATGATAACTACAATCTTCACAACAAGGTGAGCGATGGCTATTATCTCCTGAACCTCACAAGCAGTGATGCCGACAGAACATTTGTGATAGACGCCAAGGATACCACAGATGCAGCAGAGGAAAATGCCACAGGAATAGACTATGTGGAGTATTCATCAGACAATGGAAAGACCTGGAGCAAGACTGAGAGCACATCCCAGTTTGTTGCACCTGATAAGAGTGGAACATACAAGTTCAGAGCGGTCGATGTTGCAGGAAACAAGTCAGAGGAGACCAGTGTTATCGTCAAGAAGCTCAACGAAGCTCCTGTCATAACAAGTGTTACCCCTGAGATCATACAGAAGAACGGAGTGGATTACAGATTCCCTCAGCTCAAGGTAGATGATGCTTATAAGTTCACTGTACAGGTGAAGAAGGTTACAGCCGGCAGTGATAACACTGAGATAGATGACGTGAGCCTGTACTACAAGCTTACGGGTGCAGCTTCAGCAGTGGAGTGCACAGGCAAAAAGGCTGTGTCCGGCGGATATGAATATGAATTCGAGATAAGTGCACAGTGGTTCAAGAAGGACAATGCAGACAATGCAAAGAAGCTTGTCATTTACGCCAAGGAGAACGAGTTTGGCAATAACTCAGTCGGCGCAGATGAGGATGGCGACATTGTATTTGTAAAGGAAGGAAAGCCTGAACTCACAGTTACAGGCGGTTCCACAAGCTATGTGAAATCCACAAAGCTGACAGTGAAGGCAACTGGAGAGTATTCTTACATAGACACCGTGTCATACAGCGTGGATGGCAAGAAGGAAACGATCCTTGAAAAAGGAAACAGGTTCACATACAGCAGCGATGTCCGTGTGAGCGGTGGAGATGTACAGGATTCAACAAAGTCAGACATATATCTGGCTGATGGAGAGCATACCATCACATTTGCGGCAAAGGACTTCGCCGGAATAGATGGCAGGATAGAGACTGTAGTCAAGGTGGATAATACAGCACCTGTTGTAAAGGTTACGGACAACGCCGGAACAGACAGGACAAACAATGATCAGCAGTACACGGTCACAGACGCAAAGGAAGCTGTTCTTAATATAAAGTACAGCGATGCCACATCAGGTGTTGCATCGGCGGTCGCTTCACTCAAGAAGGCAGATGCAAATGGATCATATACATCAGTCAAGAACTGGTATTCAACATCTACAGGTGACAATGGCCTGCAGAGCGGAAAAGAGATAAGCATAGATGGTTCAGGAAGTTATGTCCTGACAGTTGTGGTAACTGACGAGGCTGGAAATAAGACAGAGACGAACACATATGTGTATGTCAATGTGGATGGCCTTTCAGGAGAGAAGTTATCTGCGAACGGTACAGATGCTGACAACGGCGCTATATTCTGGAGGAATGATGATACTCTGACTGTAGAGGGTGCAGTATCAGGCTTCCAGCTTGCAGCAGATGACGCAAAGCTGGTGATCACCAGAACATCATTTGCAGGAAAGAAGGATAAGGCAGTTGAGGTAAAGGGTACAGTTGCCGCTGCATATGACAAGAATACGGTCAACATATCCTACGAGCTTCCAGATGAGGGTGTGTACGAGATCTCACTCATGGCGAGAATACACGATCCGAACAATGCTGACACGAAGTTCAAAGAAGTACAGAGCATAAAGGTTTACTATGATAAGACTGCACCGGCAAATGTGAAGCTGGAGTGTGCAAACCAGAAATACAAATCAGGATCGACATTCTATTACAGATCAAAGAGTGACGTGAAGATCAAGGTCTCTGGTTCCGATAACGATGACAGCAATGGCAAGGTTACATATACAGTAGGCAGAAGCAGCACAGCCGGATCACAGGACATTACAGGAAGCATTAATGTATCAGGAAATGATATAGAAAAGACACTGGATGCAAAGGCCCTTGGCATAACAGATGAAAATACAGAGTACACGATGACTGTTAAGCTGAAGGACAGAGCAGGAAACGAGAGCAAGGCCAGTCAGGAGATACACCTGATAGTTGATACCGTCAAGCCATCAGTGTCAATAGATGGAACTGCCGGCGGAAAGCTGATAAATTACTGGAATAACAGCAATGTGACCATAACAGCAAGGGGAACTGACAATTACTTCGTGGAGAAGTTCGTTGTGACAGGAACACGCGATGGCAAGAGCATAAGCAAGTATGAGCTGGATGCGGATTACACTGCAAATGCAGAAAAGACCACAATATTCAGAGAGCCTGGACTTTATAATATCACGATCGTTGCTGTCGATGAGGTTGGCAATGAGTCGGGTAAGGCAACAACTTCATTTGTAATAGATAAGAAGAGCCCTGAGATATCAGTTGTGTCCGGTGGAAGCAGCAGATTCCTTAACAGGAGCAGAACTATTACATTTGGCATAGAAGACGATTATGGAATGGATACACAGAATGCGACGCTTAAGGTGTACTACAAGACCTACAGTGATTCAAACTGGTCAGAGACCACAGTTCCGTTCCAGACAGCAGATGGCAAGACCACTGCAGCATATAAGATGACAGCCAAGGGCGGCAAGGCAACTGTATATTATTTCACAGTTGAGGGAGCCGATAATTCCGGCAATGCACTGAAGCCGGCAGCAGACGAGGCGTTCGGTGTTCAGGAGGGCACAAGTGCTCTCAAGACAAAGAATTATTACGTCGACACCACAGAGCCACTTGTGTATGTGGACGATGATCCTGAGTACAGACTGGATAATAACAATTACTTCAAGACTTCAATATCATTCAGAGTTGGTGTGGAGGAACAGTTCAAGTCGCTTCAGAACACTATTATCACAGAGAATGATGGAAATGTAGCAGTGGATGAGAATCCGCAATACTTCTATATAAAGAGTAACGGCGGAACATGGGGCAAGAAGTACACATATGATAAGGAAGGTGAGTATGATCTCACCATGACCGTTACCGACAAGTGTGGAAATGAAGGAACAACAGGAACCCATTTCTACATAGACAAGCACAAGCCTGAGATACAGCTTGGAAATGTCAACACTATAAACAACAGCGATGTGACAGTCCCTGTAACACTTACAGATAACATGAGAGGTGGAAAGTACACCATTCATGTAGTCAGAGCAAATGAGGGTGGATCTGTTGTAGAGAACAGAGATATCAGAAAGAATGTTACCTGGGGAACAAAGGGCGATGGAGTCAGCACAGTCAGAGAGGTACTCAGCGGTGTGACATTTGACGCCCAGGGTGATTACACAGTCACCGTGTCCGCAGAGGATAAGGCGGGCAACAAGGCTGTGACCAGAACAGTGAAGTTCAGAATCGATAAGACTGCACCGGTTATATCGATTTCAGGAATGAACGACAGACAGACAACGGCGGTAAATGCAACCATCAGCATAGATGAGGCATTCTCATTTGCATATGAGAACAACAATCTTGCCGCAGATGCATTTAACGTGACAATAACCAGAAAGACGGACGGAACAGCGGCATCGAATATCGCTACGCTGGGAACAAGCAGCTTCTCAGGAAGCAATCCACATACCGCAACTTACAACTTTACAGAGGATGGCGAGTACACGATCACAGCAAATGCAAGAGATCTTGCAGGAAATGTGGCAGCCAGCCAGACCAAGACCTTCAAGGTTGACTCAAAGGCACCTGTTGTAAAGGTGAGCGCAGTGGATAAGAACAACAAGGAAGTAAAGAATTACGACCCAATAGGAAGTATGGATTCTTCCGCACCGAACTATGTTGATATGTCACTGAGCGTTCAGGAGTCATTCTTCTCGACAGATGATGTGAAGATAACCGTGAAGAAGGACAGCAAGGATGTGTCATCATCATACTTTACAAATTACAGCAATTCTTCAGAGCTCAGCACAGGAAGCCAGAGATTCTCTGAGGATGGTGTATACGAGGTGTCAATAACAGCGCAGGATGAACTGGGAAATAAGGCTGATGATTACAGCCTGGTATTCACAGTCGATAACACACCACCTGAGCTCAAGGCTACATCGACACTTGCCGGATTCATGAGCAAGAGCATTGCAAGCGATGACGGAACACTGCTTCTCAATGCATCAGATTTTGCTGATATACGAGACAAGGGCTACGAAGCACTGTGGGATGTAAGTGATACTTCAGACTTCTCGGTTGACGCCAAGATAGACGGAGTAAATCTTATCGATTTCTCAGATATGACAGACGGATATCACAAGATAACACTTACAGTAACTGACAAGGTTGGACACACGGCAACACAGGAATTTGATTATACGTATGATGGTACTGCACCACGAATCATCATAACAGGTGTTGAGGATGGAGAGACTCTCAGAGAGCCATTCAACATGACGATAGGTCTTGAGAATGAGGAAGACGAGATCACATCCATCGTTATAAATGGCAATACCATAGATCCTGCAAGCTATCAGGCAGATAACAAGTATGAGATGCAGGTAGATCAGTATGATACATACACGGTTGAGGTAACAGCCCAGGATAAGGCCGGTAATATAGCGACAACATATGACAGAGAGACCGGAGAGGTATTCACCTTCAAGCTCAGCGAAAAGATGTCACCGGTTGTGCTGATCATAATAATAATCGCAGCGATCCTGCTTCTTGCATTGCTTGCATTCATCATCATAGCTGGCAGAAGAAGAAAGAAAAACGCCGCTGCTTAATGTAGGAGAAAGTGCTATGTACAGGGCAGTTGTATTTGATATGGACGGCGTGTTGGTAGACACGGAGAAGATATACAGGAAGTGCTGGAAGGAAAACGGCATGAGCATAGGGATTCCTGAGGCACAGATGGAAAATGTATGTGACCGGGTGGCTGGAGGCAACAAGACCTCCAACGCCCGGGTATTTAAGGAAATAATGGGCGAAGATTTTGATTATCTTGCGTTCAGACAGAGAACAATGGATCTGTTCGATGAACATGTGGAAAAGTATGGAATAGACATAAAGCCACATGTCGAGGACACGCTGAGATTCTTAAAAGAACACGGCGTGAAGATAGCACTTGCAACCTCCACTGCGAGGACGAGGGCGCAGCAGAGACTTGATAGCGTTGGAATAGCCGGATACTTCGATGAAAAGGTATGCGGAGACGAGATCACCCACGGAAAGCCGGAGCCTGATATATATTTGAAGGCCTGCGGGAAGCTGGGCGTAAACCCAGACGAAGCGGTGGCCGTTGAGGACTCTGTGAATGGTATCATATCTGCCAGCCGGGCAGGGCTATGTACGGTCATGGTGGTGGATCTGATAAAACCAAATGATATCACGCGCGAGCGTGCATACAAAACCTTTTATGATATAGAAGATATATGCAGCCTGTTTGAGTAAACAGGCTGTATTTTTATTAATAAAATGAGGAGGAACATCATAATAATGTAAAGAGTAAAGAATATGGTGGTAGTATGTCTGCAAGTCAGAAATTTATGGGAGTTGTAAAGGGATTGATCCTGTCCTATCTGCTCACGATAATCATGCTGTTTATAACGGCGGTGGTCGTATACAAAGTGGGGATAAGCGATAAGGTGCTCGGTATACTGGTTGTTGTGATATACATAGTGGCCACATTTGCCGGGGGCTTTGTTACGGGCAGAAAAGTCAGGGAGAAGCGTTTCCTGTGGGGGATGGTGTATGGCCTGACTTACATATCGGTCGCATTGACCGTGTCGGTGCTGTTTACAGGTTCAGGCGACAGAGAGGGAATAGCAGTTATAACCAAGTGTATTATGTGCGTTGCAGGCGGGATGCTGGGGGCTATGCTCAGTTAAAAAAAACTTTTACTTTATATATCTTTGTGTTATAATCCCGGTATATGACATAAAAAGAGAGGTGTATCCAGAATGAAGAGAATTAAAACACTCACAAACAGGACTATGAAGAATACAATGGTCAAGGGTGGATGTGGCGAGTGCCAGACATCATGCCAGTCAGCTTGTAAGACATCATGCACAGTTGGTAATCAGAGCTGTGAGAATGTTAACAACAAGTAATTTGTAACAGGTTTGTATTTGATCAGCTAAAGGGGACCGTCGTTTATGATGACAGTCCTCTTTAGTGCGTGTATAAGGGTGCCGTGTGTGGCGCCTTGAATTAGAATTTCACGGATAGATCCGATGGAATATATTGAAGGAGAATTATGGTTCATCAGTACAAGAACAATGGTTATAATATAGTGCTTGATGTCTGTAGTGGTTCTGTACATGTCGTAGACGATCTTGTCTATGATATTATTTCTTTATATGAGGAGAATGATAAAGAGCAGATTATAAAGGCACTGTCACAGTATGACAGCGCAGATGTTTCCGAGGCTTATGACGAGGTAGCCCAACTGGTAGAGGACGGAACATTATTTACAGATGACGTATACAAAGATTATATTATAGATTTCAAGAAGAGAAAGACAGTTGTCAAGGCGTTGTGTCTGCATATCGCCCATGACTGTAACCTTGCCTGCAGATACTGCTTTGCCGGTGAGGGAGAATATAAGGGAGACAGGGCGCTTATGTCACTTGAGGTGGCAAAGAAATCCCTGGATTTTCTGGTTGCGAATTCCGGTTTAAGAAGAAATCTCGAGGTGGATTTCTTCGGCGGTGAGCCGCTTATGAACTGGGATGTAGTCAAGAAGACTGTGGAATACGGAAGAAGCCTTGAGGAGAAGTATGACAAGAAGTTCAGATTCACACTTACTACCAACGGAGTGCTTCTGAATGACGAGATCATGGAATTTGCCAACAGAGAGATGGCGAACGTGGTGCTCAGCATAGATGGAAGGAAGGAAGTCCACGACTACATGAGACCTACAAGGAATGGCAAGGGAAGTTATGATGTGATATTATCCAAGTTCCAGGAATTTGCCAAGAAGAGAGCAGGCAAGAGCTACTACGTAAGAGGTACTTACACTCATAACAACCTTGATTTCTCACAGGACGTGCTTCATATGGCGGATCTGGGATTTGACCAGATATCCGTTGAGCCTGTTGTATCACTTCCGGACGAGCCATATGCTATAAAGGAAGAGGATATACCGGTACTGCTTGAGCAGTACGATATCCTGGCTAAGGAGATGATCAAGAGACATAAGGAGGGAAGAGGCTTCAATTTCTTCCACTTCATGATAGATCTTGAGGGTGGACCTTGCGTAGCCAAGAGACTTTCCGGTTGTGGTTCAGGTACAGAGTACATGGCGGTCACTCCTTGGGGAGACCTTTATCCTTGCCATCAGTTTGTTGGTGAGGATGATTTCTGTATAGGAAATGTATTCGATGGAATCAAGAATCAGGATATAGTCAATGAATTCAAGCTGTGCAATGTATATGCCAAGGATAAGTGTAAGGACTGCTTTGCAAGATTCTATTGCAGCGGTGGCTGTGCGGCCAACTCATACAAGTTCCACGGCAATATACTTGATGCATATGACATAGGTTGTGAGCTTCAGAAGAAGCGTATAGAATGTGCAATCATGCTGAAGGCGGCTATGGCCGATGAGGCAGAAGAGGAATAAAAAGGGTAAAAGGAGAAGACGATGAAGAAGACAAAGAGAAACGCTGTACTCGTCATCATTGCCTTTCTGCTTATACTGGGTGTTGCTATATATACAGCAATATTCGGTGTTGCAGACAGAGGTAAAGTCGAGTACATCAAGCTTGGACTTGACCTTAAGGGTGGTCTGAGTGTAACTTACGAGATTCAGGAGGATGATTACAGCGACAAGGATCTCGAGGATACCAAGTATAAGATTGAGCAGCGTGTAGAGGCCTACACCAATGAGTACTCAGTCTATGAAGATGGAGACAAGAAGATCACAGCAGAGATCCCGGGTGTAACAAATGCAGATGAGATACTTAATGCTCTGAATATTGAGGGAAAGCTTGAGTTTCTTGATCCGGACAATTATACAAAGTGGTCACAGGGACAGGAGTATGAGGCTGCTCTTACAGGAGATGACATCAAAAATGCCACAGCCGGAATTGACTCAGATAACGGCAATGACAATGTGGTACAGCTTGCATTCACCGATGAGGGAGCTCAGAAGTTCGCTGATGTTACCGCGGCAAATGTTGGGAATATAGTATACATTATATATGACAACAAGGTCGTAAGTGCACCAACAGTACAGTCAGCCATAACAGGCGGAAGCGCAGAAATCAACAAGATCGGAAGCTACGAGGAGGCCGAGCAGCTTGCTACTACTATCCGTATCGGAGCACTTCCTCTTACACTTAAGCAGGTTCGTTCCAATATAGTAGGTGCTACACTTGGATCAGATGCCATCAGCACAAGCCTTAAGGCAGGTGCGATCGGTATTGCACTTGTATTTCTTATCATGATCATAGTATTTAGGATCCCAGGTCTTGTGGCATCATTTGCTCTGGCATTCTACACAATACTTGATCTGCTGGTACTCAATCTGTTCAACGTAACACTGACACTTCCTGGTATAGCTGGTGTTATCCTGTCAGTAGGTATGGCGGTCGATGCCAACGTAATCATATTCACGCGTATCAAAGAGGAGCTGGCGGATGGCAAGTCCGTAAAGCAGGCTGTAAAGGGTGGTTTCCACAATGCCCTGTCAGCCATCATAGATGGTAACGTTACAACACTTATAGCAGCTCTTGTACTTGGAATATTCGGAACAGGTACTATCAAGGGATTTGCGATCACACTGGCTATCGGTGTTGTTCTTTCAGTATTCACAGCTCTGGCAGTCAGCCAGTCACTGCTCACAGCGCTTGTAAATCTCGGCGTTACAGATGCCAAGTATTTCGGCGTTGCAAGAGAGCCAAAGAAGACAAACTTCGTGAAGGCAGGTAAGTTCTGTATGCTCGGATCACTCATTGTGATCATCGCATGCTTCTGTATGATGCCTGTTAATAATAAGTCAAAGGGTTCACCACTTAACTTCAGTGTTGAGTTTGCAGGCGGTACAAGCCTTACAGTAGGTTTTGACAAAGAGTACTCACTTAGCGAGGCTGAGAAAGATATAGTTCCTGTCATTGCAGAGGCAGCCGGTATCGGTGAAGCGGGAATATCAGTACAGACAGTATCAGGTACAAATGAGATCGTGTTCAAGATGCCTGAGCTTTCAGATGACGGAACAGATGACTCACAGATGTCCAAGGTGCGCAGCGCACTCACAGACAAGCTTGGCGCAGATGTCAAGGAGGCAAACGTAATAAGTGGATCAGTCAGCAGCGAGATGTCCAAGAACGCTATATTCTCAGTCATCCTTGCAGCTATCCTGATGCTTATATACATTGCTATCAGATTCCATGATGTGAAGTTTGGTGCAAGTGCAGTTATCGCACTTCTCCACGATGTTGCGATGGTATTCTGTCTGTATATTATACTGAGACTTACAGTTGGTAACACATGTATCGCATGTCTGCTTACCATAGTGGGTTACTCGATCAATGCGACGATCATCATATTCGACCGTGTAAGAGAGAATATAGGTGTTATGAAGCCTAAGAAGGCCACATACAAGGATATAGTCAACCTGAGTATCAACCAGACCTTCAGCAGAACAATATATACATCACTCACAACATTTGTTACAATATTCGTTCTGTATATCATGGGAGTGGCATCCATCAAGGAGTTCGCTCTCACACTTATGGCTGGTGTAGTTATCGGTGCTTACTCTTCAGTATGTATCACAGGTCCACTCTGGTACTACATGAAGACAAAGCTTGGTAAGACAGAAAAAGATGCTTAATAGAATAAAGTTATCGGACGGATGTCAGATGACAGATGATAACAGGCTTCCATGGCAGAGATGCTGTGGAAGCCTGTTGTATTATTGGGAGATGGAAGAGATATGAATTGTAAAGCAGTGGTGTTTGATATGGATGGAGTCATCCTCGATTCAGAACAATTGGTTGTCAAGAGCTGGCAGAAGACAGCGGACAAATATGGCATAGAGGACATAGAGAGCTTCTGTATGGCTGCCCTTGGACTCAACCGTGAGGCGGCGAAGAAGCTGTTCGTGCAGATGTACAAAGGAAGATGTGATGAAGGACAGGATACATTGGATGAGGAGAGATATGAGAGCCTCAAGGTTGAGATGGCGGCGGAATTCCACCGGGCAGCGGCAGAGGGAGAGCTTGTGCTGAAGCCGGGAGTTACGGACATGCTGAAGATGCTCAGGGATAATGGCATACCATGTGCCCTTGCCACATCCACCAGAAAAGAGGTAGTCACCATGGAGCTCATCAACCTCGGGGTGATAGATTACTTCGACAAGCTTGTATGTGGAGACATGGTAGATCGGAGCAAACCCGCACCGGATATATTCCTGAAGGCCTGTGAAGAGCTTGGAGTTGAGTCGGAGAGTGCATGGGCGGTGGAGGACTCATACAACGGAGTCAGAGCAGCATATGCGGCAGGGATGAAGATTGCCATGATCCCGGACCTCGTGCAGCCGGATGATGAGATGAGGGATAAGGCAGATTTTATATTTAAGAATATGAATGAGTTTCAAGAGTATATTCTTGAGTCCATCAGAGCATGACAGATGGATCCGACGAATAAAAAAAGAACTCCTGATGCAGAGAGAGCAAAATCTCTGTAACAGGAGTTCTTTTAGTTAGTTTTTAGGGGTTTAAGGGGACTGGTGAGGTCCCATATATAATATGTAAGTCCCGGCAAAGGACTGACATATTTTGATCTAATGGGTCAGTTAGATCAATGACTCGTAGAGCTTGGTGATATCCTCCACGCTAGTCTCTTTTGGATTGCCCGGACGACATGCGTCATCGTAGGCTGACTGTGCCAGGAATGGAATATCCTCTGGCTTTACAATGTCTTTAAGGTCTGTAGGAATGCCTACATCGATGGACAACTGGCGTACTGCGTCGACAGCAGCCTTTCTGTATTCTTCCTGGGTCATGTCATCCACGCCCTTGACGCCCATGGCTCTTGCTATCTCGCGGTACTTCTCGCCGGTAGCCTCTGCGTTGTACTCCATGACAGTTGGGAGAATGATGGCATTTGCAACACCGTGAGGTGTGTCATACAGAGCTCCCAGTGGATGAGCCATGGAATGAACGATTCCAAGACCTACATTTGAGAAGCCCATGCCTGCAACATACTGGCCAAGAGCCATATCTGCACGGCCCTCAGGCGTATTGGCAACAGCCCCTCTGAGTGAACGGCTGATGATCTCGATTGCCTTGAGGTGGAACATGTCTGACAGCTCCCATGCGGCTGCGGTGATGTAACCCTCGATTGCGTGTGTCAGTGCATCCATACCTGTTGCTGCGGTGAGTCCCTTTGGCATGGAGCTCATCATCTCAGGATCGACAAATGCCACAACAGGAATGTCCTTAGGATCAACACATACCATCTTGCGGTTCTTCTCAACATCTGTGATGACGTAGTTGATAGTTACCTCTGCTGCGGTTCCGGCTGTAGTTGGAACTGCAAATATAGGAACTGATTTATTCTTTGTAGGTGCAACACCCTCCAGACTTCTGATGTCTGCAAAATCAGGGTTGGCAATAACTATGCCGATACCCTTGGCAGTGTCCATGGATGATCCGCCGCCTATGGCGATGATGTAATCTGCCTCAGCAGCCTTAAATGCGGCCACACCCTGCTGCACGTTCTCTATAGTAGGGTTTGGCTTGATGTTGGAATAGATCTCGTATGCAAGTCCTGCACCGTCCAGAACATCGGTGACCTTCTTGGTCACACCGAACTTGATCAGATCAGGATCTGAGCACACAAGAGCCTTGGCGAAGCCTCTGCCGACTGCCTCTGTGGCGATCTCAGCGATGGCACCCGCTCCGTGGTAAGAGGTTTCATTGAGTACGAATCTGTTTGCCATAAAAATATCTCCTCCTTTGCACTGCGCATTTGTGATAGAACTTTCAGATGCTGCCATCAAAATGCACAAAAGATATATTCAAAATGTATATTTATTATAACATTTATACAATAAAAAGCAAATAGACATAACAGGTGAAATGTCAACATTTACAGGCAAAATGGCGGCATTTACACTGGTAATACCATAATGCGTCTGCTAAAATATGTGGATGGATACAGCAGGGATGCGGATATGTTCCTGCGATAAAATGATACGGAGAACAGAAGATGACATTGACACCGGAGCAGAAGGATATAATAGATAAATATGTGAAGAAGCCAGAGTGGAGAGTGGCGGGCAAAAGAGCGGACTTTAATGCCATAGGCGAGAGGTTCGGTGTGAGTCCTGTTGTGGCGAGGGTTATCACGAACAGAGGAGTCACCGGGGAGAAAGCCATAGCTATGTACCTTGATGGCGGCTGGGATTCCATGCACGATCCGGCACTGATGAAGGATATGGTGGAAGCCGGTGAGATAATAAAGGAAAAGCTCAGCGATAACAGGAGGATAAGGATAATCTCGGACTACGACGTGGACGGGGTTACCTCCAATTATATATTGCTTCTCGGCCTTCGGAGAACATGGACGGCGCTGCACGGAAGCTGCGCTGATGACTGCACCGTGGTGGATTACGACATTCCACATCGAGTGCATGATGGATACGGAATAAATAAAAGACTTATAGATGCCGCCATAGCGGATGGTGTTGATACTATCATAACCTGCGACAATGGAATAGCGGCGATAGAACAGGTGAGATATGCGAAGGAGCGCGGGCTTACGGTCATCGTCACGGATCACCATCAGATCCCATTTGAGGAGAGTGATGGCGGCGAGCGGGTATATATGCTGCCCCAGGCGGATGCGGTCATAGACAATCAGAGGCAGGACTGTGAATATCCATTCAAGGGGCTGTGCGGGGCCGGCGTTGCGTTCAAGCTCATCCAGTACATGTACAGGATATGCGGGATAGCCGAGAGCGAGGTAAATGAATTCATGGAGATCCTGGGGCTGGCTACCAACTGTGACATGATGGATCTGGTGGATGAGAACAGACTCTATGTAAAATATGCCCTTGAAAGTCTGAAGGACAGCCGCAATCCGGGTCTGAATGCCCTCATGATGCTCAGCGGCAGAAATGAGAAGAAGATATCAACGTATGATCTGGGATTTCTGATAGGGCCGTGCATCAATGCGGCGGGAAGACTGGGGGATGCGAAACAGAGCCTTGAGTTCTTGCTTGAGAGAGATCCAAATGTCGCCGAGGCAAGGGCTAGGGACCTGCTGGCTGTCAACAATGAGAGAAAGAGCATGACGGAGGCCGGAGCCCGGCATATCACAGATATGCTTGAGACAGCCACTGTGAACGGAGAGTTCGGACAGGCGGCTACCCTTGCGGACAAGGTACTTGTGGTGTATATACCGGCTGTACATGAGAGCGTTGTGGGAATAATCGCCAGCAGGCTCAAGGAGGCATACACAAGACCTGTGATGGTGTTCACGGACGCAGAGACGCCGGGGATACTGAAAGGATCGGGAAGATCCATAGACAGCTACAACATGTTCGAGGAGCTGAACCGGTTCCGGGAGATGTTCACTGCATTTGGCGGACATGCCATGGCGGCGGGCTTTTCCATAGAGAAGGAGAGGCTTGACGAGCTGAGGCGGAAGCTCAATGAAGCGGCGGTGCTGACGGATGAAGATATAACACCTAAGCTGATGATAGATGTGGCCATGCCGCTGGCGTACAACAGCATAGAGCTGACGGAACAGATCGAGAGGCTTGAACCATACGGAAAGGGTAACAGGAAACCGTTGTTTGCACAGGCGGCAGTACCGGTGCGAAGGGCGCAGATACTTGGAAGAAACAAAAATCTTCTGAAGCTCCAGCTTGATACCGGGTACGGAAGGTGCGTGGATGCCATAGATTTTGATCCGGATACATTTGTGAATAACATAAAACAGTGGTTTGGAGAGGATGAATGTGTTAAAATGTTAAATGGTCAGCCGAACGCCGTAGTGATAGATGTCGCATACTATCCGACCATCAATGAATATATGGGAAGACGTTCACTCCAGATGAAGATGGAGGCCTATAACAAGGGAATATAAGCTGACTTTGATGAGAATACTATTAAGTACATTTGTAATATATACCATACAGGAGGACGTAAGATGAGTGAGGTAGAAAAGTATATCAAGAGTATTCCTGATTTTCCACAGCCGGGAATCATATTCAGGGATGTGACAAGTGTAACAGAGGATCCTGAGGGCATGAAGCTGGCCATCGATGAGATGGACAAGCTGCTGGAGGGAGTAGATTACGATGTCATCGCCGGAGCAGAGTCCAGAGGATTTATATTTGGAGCACCGCTGGCATACAAGAACGGCAAGGGACTTGTTCTCGTGAGAAAGAAGGGCAAGCTTCCGAGAGAGACCGTGGAGATGTCTTACGATCTTGAGTATGGACAGGCTACTATAGAGATACATAAGGATTCCATCAAGCCGGGTGAGAAGGTCGTGCTGGTGGATGATCTTATTGCAACAGGTGGAACCATAGAGGCTGCGGCTAAGCTTATAGAGAGCCTTGGCGGAATAGTAGTCAAGATGGTATTCCTCATAGAGCTGACAGACTTGAAGGGAAGAGAGAGACTTTCCAAATATGACGTGGCTTCAGTAGTACAGTTTGAGGGCGAATGATCAGGGCAGAATAAAACAGGAAGTGTGGTGAGCATATGGGAGAGACATTGGATAAGACACAGGACAATATAATAGCTCAGGAGACAAAGAGGGCTGCGGAAGCAGGTGTTATCACCTCGGAGCAGGCCACGAAGGATGGAATAGCAGCCATCGAGAAGGCTCTTGCGTCTGGCAAGAATGTTCCTCAGAATGAACTTATAAAGCTGGAGGAGCAGGCGAATAAGCAGATGAAGGCGAAGAGAGAGATAGATCTGTCCACACCGGCAGATTTTACACCGCCGGAGGAATTGTATAAGGAGCTTATCTCAAGGATACTCACATATCACCCATCTGCCGACATCACTATGATAGAGAAGGCATATAAGGTGGCGGACGCTGCCCACAAGGGACAGCTCAGAAAGTCCGGGGAGCCTTATATCATGCACCCTCTGAATGTGGCCATAATCCTGGCAGAGCTTGAGCTCGACAAGGAGACGATAGTGGCAGGGATACTCCACGATGTCGTTGAGGATACAGTCATGACATCTGAGGAGATAGCAGCGGAGTTCTCCGAGGAGGTTGCTTTCCTTGTGGATGGAGTTACGAAGCTGACACAGCTCAAGATGACCACGGACAAGATAGAGGTTCAGGCGGAGAATCTGCGTAAGATGTTCCTCTCCATGGCGAAGGATATCAGAGTCATACTGATAAAGCTGGCAGACAGACTCCACAATCTGAGAACCCTCCAGTATCAGTCACCGGAGAAGCAGATAGAGAAGGCCAGAGAGACCATGGATATATATGCGCCTATCGCACACAGACTTGGTATCAGCAAGATCAAGGTCGAGCTGGATGACCTGTCCATGATGTACCTCATGCCGGATGTGTACAAGGATCTCAAGGCGCAGATAGATGAGAAGCTTACCGAGAGGGATGCTTATATCAAGAGGGTCGTTGCCGATGTCAAGAAGCATATTGATAATGCCGGACTTGAGGCTGAGATAGACGGAAGAGTAAAGCATTTCTTCAGTATATATAAGAAGATGAAGAACCAGAACAAGACTCTGGATCAGATATACGATATATTTGCGGTACGTATCAAGGTGAATACGGTCAGGGACTGTTACTCAGCACTGGGTATCATTCATGAGATGTACAAGCCTATTCCGGGAAGATTCAAGGACTACATAGCCATGCCTAAGTCCAACATGTACCAGTCCCTTCACACCACACTGATCGGACCTGAGGGACAGCCATTTGAGATACAGATAAGAACCTACGAGATGCACAGAACGGCTGAGTATGGTATCGCTGCGCACTGGAAGTACAAGGAGAACATAACCGGTACGGTCATGCAGAAGGAGGAGGAAAAGCTCTCCTGGCTCCGTCAGATCCTTGAGTGGCAGAGGGATACCGATGACAACAAGGAGTTCATGAGCTTTGTCAAGACTGACCTTGATCTCTTTGCTGAACAGGTATACTGCTTTACTCCTGCCGGAGATGTTAAGAACCTTCCTAGCGGATCCACACCTATAGATTTTGCCTATGCCATTCACACGGCGGTGGGCAACAAGATGGTCGGTGCAAGGATTAACGGACGACAGGTTCCTATAGATACCAAGCTCAACAACGGAGATCGTGTGGAGATCATAACCTCACAGAACTCCACAGGACCAAGCCGTGACTGGCTGAATATAGTCAAGAGTACACAGGCGAGGACAAAGATCAACCAGTGGTTTAAGCATCAGCTCAAGGATGAGAATATCAGCCGCGGAAGAGAGCTCATACTGAACTACTGCAAATCAAAGGGAATAGACTACTCCATGTACTCAAAGCCTGAGTATCAGGAGAAGATATACAAGAAGTACAATTTCCAGGATTGGGATTCCATAGTTGCCGCCGTTGGACATGGCGGAATCAAGGAAGGTCAGATAGTAAACCGTCTGATTGATGAGTACAACAAGGAGCACAAGCCACAGACTGCCACGAACGCTGAGGTTCTGGACGAGTATTCGGTGAAGAAGAACCATGGCAACCATACCGGCAAGGGTGGAATAATCGTAAACGGCATAGATGACGTTGCCGTGAGATTCTCCAAGTGCTGTTCACCTGTTCCGGGGGATGAGATCATAGGATTTATCACCAGAGGACGAGGTGTGTCCATACACCGTACCGACTGTGTAAATGTGTTGTGCATGAGCGAGGCGGACAGAGCCAGAGTCATCGAGGCCGAGTGGAAGGATGACGCTGTTGCATCGAACACATACATGACCGAGATAAATATATATGCAGATGACCGAAACGGCATATTATTTGACATAACCAAGATCCTCAGCGAGGCAAATATAAACGTAAACAGTATCAACAGCCGTACAAGCAAGCAGGGCAAGGCTACGATCACGATCTCATTTGCGATCAAGTCGAAGGAACAGTTGAATACGATAATTGCCAAGATAAGGAATGTTGATAATATAATTGATATAGAGAGAACTACGGGCTGATGGCCGGAAAGGTTTATATGGCGGAATTAAAAGTTATCAGAAGTGAGCTGGGAGGATTCCAGACGAATTGTTATATAGTGGCAAATGAGCAGACCGGGGAGGCTATAGTCATTGATCCTTCATGGAATGCGAATTATATATACAACACACTGAAGAAGAATGAGTATACCTGCGTTGGCATTTATCTCACTCACGGTCATGTGGATCACATGGCGGCGATGGGAGATCTGAAGAAGCTCACAGGCGCGGATACATATGCTTCGGAGGACGAGAAGGAAGTTCTCGGCAACAGCAGGGTGAACCTGTCGGCGATGATGACCAGTGTATTTGAAAAGGTGATAGAGACTGAGACGGATCACTATCTGAGCGACGGCAGTGTGAAGAAGCTGCTTGGCACTGAGATGAGATGCATCAGTGTGTCGGGACATACCAGAGGCGGAATGTGCTATTACTTCGAGTCAGAGAATATACTGTTCTCAGGGGATACGCTGTTCAAATACAGTGTGGGAAGATCGGATTTCCCTACAGGTGATGAGCATGCGCTGCTCGAGAACATAAGAGAGAAGCTGTTTGTGCTTCCTGATGATACCGTGGTGTACCCTGGACACGGGGAGACAACACTTATAAGAAAAGAGAAGAAGATGAATCCGTTCTTCTGATGGGCGGATCATGGTGGAAATATGATATTACTGATACAGAATATAGAAGATTACAACAATGATCTCCGGGTGAGTCTCCAGGCCTTCTACGGCGGTGAAAGAATAGTGGTTCCGGAGATATTTGACAAAAAGCCGGAGCTTAAGGCGGAGATAGACAAGGAGCTTGTGGCGGATATAGATGACAATAGAATAAATATAGAGCTGTATTCTGTAGCAGACGGAGGAGAGCGGACTTTGGCGTGCAGCACACAGATTCCTGTGGATGGCGACTGCCGGGATAAGAGTGCCGTGAGGAATCCGTTAAAGCTGGCGATATACAACATGCTTTCGGAGTATACAGACCGCAGACTTCCGTGGGGCTCCCTGACGGGTATCAGACCTACGAAGATAGCTGTGTCTTATATGGAAGCCGGTATGACCTCAGAGGATATAATAGGAAACTACCAGGAGATATATGGAACCTCCCGTGAGAAAGCCGAGCTGGCAGTGGCGGTGGCTGACAGGGAGAAGAAAATCATAGACTCTGTGGCGGAGGAGGACGAATACTGTCTGTATATAGGCATACCGTTCTGTCCGACAAGATGTTTGTACTGTTCATTTACCTCATATCCGATCGCGGTATATAAGAATAAGGTGGATGCATATCTGGACGCAGTCGAGAAAGAGATGGCATACGTTGCGGAGGCATATTCCGGAAAACGGCTCATATCAATATATGTGGGAGGCGGAACGCCGTCATCCATATCTGCGGAGCATATGGACAGACTCTGCAGCATGATAGAGAAGTCATTTGACCTGTCACAGGTGAGGGAGTTCACCATAGAAGCGGGCAGACCGGACAGTACCACATTTGACAAGCTTGAGGTCATGAAGCGCCACGGAGTGACGCGTATAAGCATAAATCCACAGACCATGAACGAGGAGACATTAAGGACCATAGGCAGGGCACATACGCCGGAGCAGACGGTCATAGCCATGGAGAATGCCCGGAGAGCGGGCTTTGACAACATCAACATGGATCTGATAGTGGGACTTCCGGGAGAGGACACGGACAGTGTGGAGAACACGCTGAGACAGGTGAAGGAGCTTTCCCCTGAAAGTCTGACGGTTCACACCCTTGCCATCAAGAGGGCGGCGAATCTGAACATAGAGATGGACAAATACCGTGACACCCTGAAGTCGGATATAGACAGCCAGCTTGGTGCTGTTACGAGGGCGGCGGCTGAGATGGGGCTTGATCCATACTATCTGTACAGACAGAAGAACATGACCGGCAATCTGGAGAACGTGGGTTACTCGAAGCCGGGGCTTGAGTGCCTGTACAATATACTCATCATGGAGGAGAGGACTGACATCATCGGTCTCGGTGCCGGAAGTTCATCGAAGCTTGTGGTGAGACCAGGACATGACGGAGTGACAGAGGGGACACGTATAGACAGAATAGAGAATTGTAAGAGTGTAGACGATTATATAGCTCGAATAGATGAGATGATCGAGCGTAAGAAAGCGGGATTTATATGGGATTAGCATTGGAGAAGGATGCAGAAGAATGCTATTCAGTTGATATGAATGATGCGGTGCGCCATGGAATGTGTGTGAGTGTACTGGCATCTGAGCTGGCGAGGGAGCTGGGCTGTGATGAGGAATTCATACACAAGGTTGCCGTGGCGGGAATGCTGCACGATGTGGGCAAGCTGCAGGTGAGTCCTTACATATATGGACGGCGGCAGGGTGCGATGAAGATCGAGGAGATGAGATACGTCAGGCTGCATGCCAAGCTTGGCGCGGAGATACTTAAGCGTGAGGGCTACGATCAGGACATAGTGGATATGGTGCACTATCACCATGAGAACTATGACGGCTCGGGATATCCGTACAGGATGCGGGGCGAGGAGATACCACTCGGCGCAAGACTTATCAGAGTGTGCGATGTGTTCAGTGCACTGGTCAGCGACAGACCATACAGGAAGGCATTTGACGCGGATACGGCATTTGGAATGGTGATAGATGAGGTGAGACACTTCGACATGAGGGCGTTTCTGGCGTTCCAGCGGCTGATCAACACCACAGACATCATGAGCAGGGTGAATCAGGTGCTTCACGGCGATATTCCAGGTCTTGACGAAAAATGAAAAAAGTGTATAGTGACATAAGGAAAGTTTTTAATTTTAGGAGGATAGCGTAAGATGGCAGAATCTATGCAGGGGCTTAAGAGAAGCCACAGATGTACAGAGGTTAGCAGTGCCAACATAGGTGAGAAAGTCACCGTGATGGGCTGGGTTCAGAAGAGCAGAAATAAAGGTGGAATAATCTTTGTAGATCTTCGAGATAGAAGTGGAATATTACAGGTTATATTTGAGGAGTCACAGTGTGGCGCAGAGTGCTTCGAGAAGGCAGGAAAGCTCCGTTCAGAGTTCGTTGCAGCCATCGAGGGAACAGTGTGCAAGCGTGCGGGTGCAGTGAATGAGAACCTTGCAACAGGAGACATCGAGGTCGTTGCAAGCAGCCTCCGTATACTGTCAGAGGCAGAGACACCTCCATTCCCTATAGAGGAGAACAGCAAGACCAAGGAGGAGATAAGGCTCAAGTACAGATATCTCGACCTCAGACGTCCTGACCTCCAGAGAAATCTTATCATGAAGAGTAAGGTAGCCACCATCGCCAGACAGTTCATGGCAGATGAGGGATTCCTTGAGATAGAGACACCTATGCTGACCAAGTCAACACCAGAGGGAGCAAGAGATTACCTTGTGCCAAGCCGTGTACACCCTGGTACATTCTACGCTCTGCCACAGTCACCACAGCTCTTCAAGCAGCTTCTTATGTGCTCTGGTTACGACAGATATTTCCAGATCGCAAGATGCTTCCGTGACGAGGATCTCCGTGCAGACAGACAGCCGGAGTTCACCCAGATGGATATGGAGCTCTCATTTGTTGACGTTGACGATGTAATCGATGTAAATGAGCGTCTTCTTGCAAAGCTCTTCAAGGAGATACTTGATCTCGACATCCAGCTTCCAATTCAGAGAATGACATGGCAGGAGGCAATGGACAGATTTGGTTCAGATAAGCCTGACCTCAGATTTGGACTCGAGCTCAAGGATGTCAGCGATGTTGTCAAGGACTGTGAGTTCGGAGTATTCACAGGTGCCCTTGCAAATGGCGGAACAGTCCGCGGTATCAATGCCGAGGGACAGGGAAGCATGCCTAGAAAGAAGATAGATGCCCTTATCGAGTATGCAAAGACATACGGCGCAAAGGGACTTGCATATATAGTTATCAACGAGGATGGAAGCTACAAGTCATCATTTGCCAAGTTCATGACAGAGGAGCAGATGAACGCCCTTGTGGCAGCCATGGATGGAAAGCCTGGCGACCTGCTTCTGTTCGCAGCGGACAAGACAAAGATCGTATGGACAGTCCTCGGCGCACTGAGATGCCATCTGGCAGAGCTCATGGGACTTGTGGACAAGAATGTATACAGATTCGTGTGGATCACAGAGTTCCCACTTCTTGAGTGGTCAGACGAGGAGAACAGATTCACAGCTATGCACCATCCATTTACCATGCCTATGGAGGAGGATCTTCAGTACATCGATTCTGATCCGGGCAGGGTTCGTGCAAAGGCTTATGATATAGTATTAAACGGAAATGAGATCGGTGGAGGTTCAGTCAGAATCCATCAGGATGACATTCAGGAGAAGATGTTCGAGTGCCTTGGCTTTACAAAGGCCGAGGCTCACGAGAGATTCGGATTCCTTCTGGATGCGTTCAAGTACGGAGTACCACCTCACGCAGGACTTGCCTATGGTCTTGACCGTCTGGTCATGCTCATGGCAAAGCAGGATTCTATCCGTGACGTAATCGCATTCCCTAAGGTAAAGGATGCATCATGTCTCATGACAAATGCGCCTGACTATGTAGACGACAAGCAGCTCGCTGAGCTTGGAATCGAGGTCACACCAGAGGCTGAGGCCGAGATCGAGGCTGAGAAGAGCGCACCTGCAGACGCAGAGTAGAATGACAGAATAATATACAGAAGGACGAGCTTCTGATACGGAGGCGGGATATCAAACAGGATATCCCGCCTCTTTTTTGCGTTTACAGACATAAAGAGCAAATGGGGTACATATACTATACCAAAGTGTGTTAAGTGGCTTAAAATGACAGCCAGACACCTTAAAAAGCAAATGGTGGAGGTGATACATGTGGAAAATGAAAAAGAGTTTCTAAGAGGGAGAATGTGGGGCAGACTTACCTTCCTGCTGGTGGTTGCACTGGAGCTCATGATATTCTGCGTTGGATGTGCAAGGTTTGAGGTGTCGGACAGTGGTGAGCCGCTGCTCTATGACGTGTGCGATGAGACCATGCTGCCGGATGAACTGGTTACCATCATAGACAAAAAGAAGGAAAAACCATTTAATCTCGTATATTCAAACAGCACATATACATATATAGTCATCGCTGCGGGCATGCAGGATAGGGATGACGTTGGGGTGACTCTGGAGGAGATGTACAAGGACGACAATGCCATTTACATCAAGGGAGTTTTAAGGCAGGTGGCGACTCCGACGGATGGCGTGAAGGGAGACAATGTATCATTTCCTTATATGGTGGTCAGGATAGTGAAGATGGATCTTCCGGTTGTATTCAAGTAGAACGGTATATCATAAAAAATAAGGTGGGGAAAATATGGAGCTTACTAAGAACAGGATCACAACGACGAATCTTAAGGCGGCAAAATACGTTGAGTTTACCGTGGATGACGATTTCAATGTCCCTGATGTGAAGGGGGATATAGACAGACAGATAGCCAGCAAAGGACAGGTGACGATAGAAAACATAGACGTCATGGAGGGCAAGGCGCGCATCACAGGAACTGTGAGCTACGCCATCCTATACCAGACGGACCGGGAGGGGTATTCATTTGAGAGCCATGACGGAGAGCTGCCATTTGAGGAGACGATAAATGCGGATGAACTGTCGCTGGGAGATAAGGTTTCCGTACAGGGTGTGCTGGAGGATCTGTACGTGACCGTGATAAATTCCAGAAAATACGAGGTGAGAGGGCTTGTGGGCGTGAAGCTCTGGGCGTGCCAGCAGATCACCGCAGAGGGCGCCGTGGGCATAGCAAACGGCTCTGGTATAGAGTGCATGACGGAGAAGGTAAGCTTTACAAATCTTGCGGCGTCTTCCAGAGACATAATGAAGATAAAGGAGGACATAGAGATCCCGGCAAATAAGCCGAATATCGGACGTGTGCTGTGGGATCAGGTGAACTTCTCGGAGATAGAGAGCCGTGCCACGGACGTGGGGGTACATATAAGCGGCAAGATGGACATATTTGTCATATACAAGCCGGATGACGAGGTGGCTCCGGTGCAGTATGTCAGCGCCACGAGGGAGTTCCAGGACACTGTGAACTGCGATGGAATAGACGAGGATATGATACTGGACGATATGATAACCGCATCCCGCGGTTCGGTGTCCGTGCGTGCAAATGACGGCGGTGAGGACAGGATACTCCAGGTGGAGAGCAGCCTCAATGTGGACATCAAGGTGTACGAGGACGTGGAGGCAGACCTTCTCAAGGATATGTTCTCATATTCTGCGCAGGTCGATCCCGTCAGGAGCAGATTCAGCTACGAGAACCTTCTCATGAGAAACAATGCAAAGACGAGGGTCGTGAAGAAGGAGAGGCTCAAGAGCGGCCAGCCGTCCATTCTCCAGATCGTAAATGTGACGGGCAGTGTGGATATAGACGATGTCAGGCCGGCGGATGACGCCGTGGTCGTCGAGGGTGCTGTGAAGGCGGCAGTTCTTTATGTGTCATCGGATGACAGCAGACCTCTGTGTCAGATGGAGGTGGTAGCTCCATTTTCATACAGGGTGGAGACTGTTCCGCTCAGAACTCAGGATTCCATCAGGATTACCCCTGCACTCAATCAGATCACGGCGGCGCTGCCGGGCAATGACGAGGTGGAGATAAAAGCCATAGTGGATATGGGAATGACCATATTTACCCGGAAAGAGATAGAGCTTATCGATGACATGACGGTGGCTCCGGTCGATATGAAGAAGAAAGCGGTGGCGCCAGGTATAGTGGGCTATGTTGTGCGTGACGGTGACAGCATATGGTCGATCGCAAAACAGTATTATTCCAGTCTTGATTCCATAAGAAAGCTCAACAGCCTTGAGGGGGATGACGTGAAAGCCGGTGACAGGTTGATAGTGGTCAAATGTGCGGGAAAGAATTAGCTGTTGCCCTTCCAGTGTATATCGTATTTTCCCGGTGATCTGGGATCCTGGTCGGTGACAGCGGCTTCTCTGTAATATTCTTCGTATGGAACAGGGTTGTTGGTGATTCCAAGAATGTAATCGGATGACACGTTATATAACTCGGTGAGATATATAAGGTGATGGATTGGCAGCGCGCTTGCGCCCCTTTCATAACGTGCGTACATGGTCTGTGAGGTGTTCAGATAGCGGGCAACATATTGTTGTGTAAAGTCATGATCTTCCCGCAGTCCACGGATTCTTTCTATATACTTTTTATCCTTGCTAAATTCCATATACTGCATTCGATCACCCGCAAAAATGATAACATACGGGTTTGTGACCCTTTAAATTTTAGTAAATATGTTTACTAAACGAGATGGTAACAAAAAAGTGCAATCATAGCCGACAGCTATAATTGCACTTAAGTTTGTGTATTTCCATTAATCAGGCTTCTTTTGCCTGTTCATTGGCCTCTTTGTCGTCCTTCTCAGGGAGAAGTCTCTTGAACAGTGGAACGAGCTGTGCGGCGATGACAGCCTTAACGAGGTCGAGTGGAATGAATGCCACGAAACCTGATAAGAATGCAACCTTCCATGTGAGGTTACCGTTGAACTTCCACCAGATCATTCCCACGATATCAATGATCACGACACCTATGATCGCAACGATGGTATACTTAAGTCTCTTGTACTTTTTGCCTTTGATGAGACCGACTACGATTGATGCAATGATGAATGAGAAGGTGTATCCACCGAATACTCCGAACAGATATCCAAGGCCTGCGCCTCCGCCGATGAATACAGGAACGCCGATGGCACCCATGATCATCCAAAGTGCTATTATGATCGTTGAGTCTCTGAGCTCAAATACGAGAGCTATCAGAATTATCATAAAGTTGAGTAATGTGATGTGTGCTGCGTTAGGGAGCGGTGTTGGAATGCTCAGGTAAGCGGATGCACACAGAATTGCAGTGAACATGGCCATCATGACCAGCTCTACAGTGGTAAATGCTTTTTTCATTTGTAATAATCCTCCAATGATTGTAATGCCTGTGTACAGCTTATTCACAACAAATCCAGGTAGTTTCGACGGGCTGATGACGAATACTGCCTGGATTTGTTAACCTATACACAAGGGCTATGGTTGACATTATATATACACATGGGAGGAATGTCAACCATAAATTTTGAACGCAGGTTAACATTTGCAAAACACACGTTATTGTGTAAAATACTTAATATAGAATTCGAACGATATACAGAGTGTATACACAGGAGGCGGGATATGATAAAGGTCGGAATCACGGAGATCGATATTGGATACGAGGATAAGGAGTATGCCAGGGAGCACTGTCTTGAGGTCATGCAGGAGGCATATGAGAATGGCGTTGAGCTCTTGGTGTTTCCTGAGATGACGCTGACGGGATTTACCATGATGCCCGCTCGCATGTGGGAGGCGTACAGGGATGGTGAGATACCGGAGAGCGTTTCGTTTTTCATGGAGAACAGCAGGAAATACGATATGGCCATGGCATTTGGTTATATAGAAGCTTTCATGGCTGATGGAAGCGGTGAGTTTGATGAGAGCAGAAGGAAGGTATTTGAAAATAAGCTGGCGATCGTCAGCGGTGATGAGGTGATCATGGATTACGCAAAGATACATCCTTTTTCGTTCAGCGGTGAGGACAGGGTGTACCGGGCAGGCAGCCGCATTTGTCAGGCGAATGTCAAGGATCTGAGGCTGGGCGGATACATATGCTATGATCTCAGATTCCCGGAGATATTTTCGGCGGCGAGGGATTCTTACGATGCCATACTTGTGATAGCCAACTGGCCTGAGGAGAGAGTTGCCCAGTGGGAAGCGCTGCTCAGGGCGAGGGCCATTGAGAATCAGGCATATGTGATAGGCGTGAACAGAGTGGGCATGGGTAAAAGGGAGAGATATGTCCCGAGCTCACATATATATGATGTCTACGGCAACGAGATGGCGGAGAGGGTGAGCGACAGACTGCTCGTTGCGGAGCTGGATCCTGCGGTCATAGCCGGTGCCAGAAAGACATTTCCGCAGGGCAGGGACAGGAAAAATGAATTTTACATGTCAATATTATAGAATTATTTGACTGGTGTATAAAACTGGTGTTCTCTTTGGTGCTTGTAATATTTTGTCAGATGGTTTACAATGGATAGAGGCAATGAGGAGGTAAAACTTATATGAATAAGGACGATTGCATTTTTTGTAAGATAGCCAACGGTGAGATTCCATCAGCGACAGTTTATGAGGATAGTATCTGCAGAGTAATACTTGATGTGAATCCTGCTAACAAGGGCCATGCGCTTATTATCCCGAAAGAACATTTTGACAATATATACAGCATGGATGCTGAGACAGCAGCCAAGATATTTACTATAGCTACAGAGGTGGCAAAGGCACAGAAGGCTGAGCTGAATCCGGACGGACTGAATATCCTTCAGAACAACGGCGAGGCAGCAGGCCAGACTGTATTCCACTTCCATATGCATCTTGTTCCAAGATACATCAAGGACAACGTGACTATGACCTGGATACCGGGTAAGGCTGATACAGAGGAGCTGTCAGCATTGTCTAAGGCTCTCAGAAAGAGAATCTAGACGATAGAAGATAGATATATAAGGTTTTGTGAGAAGAGCAGCACATGATGAACATAAGTCATGTGCTGTTTTTTTCTGTATACAATGTCTGCAAATACAGATATAGAGTCTGGATAAGCACTTGAAGGCAGTCGTATGGCTGGTGATCAACGATGAGGAAAGGATAAATAAATGGGAGAAAATAGACTGAATGATATAAAAAAACAAAAAAGGAATATCAGGATATTTTCCTCCAATGCGCTGAAGATCATAGCCTGCGTAAGTATGCTGATTGATCATATAGGAATCGTATTTGTGGACAACAATCTGTTCATGCGCGCTGTGGGGCGTCTGGCATTTCCTGTATTTGCATTCCTGCTTGTACAGGGGCTTCTGCGTACATCCGACGTGAGGAGGTATCTTCTGAGACTTGGAATATTTGCGGTGGTGTCAGAGATACCATTTGATCTGGCAATGCACGATACGATCTGGTATCCGGGGGCTCAGAACATATTCTTCACCCTGACAGCCGGACTGTTTGCCATATACGCCATGGATAGCCGGGGGCCAATCGGAAGATGGAAGGTCGAGATCGTACTGGCCGCAGCACTTCTGGCGGAGTTCCTGAGATTCGACTACGGCATGGCGGGAGTGGGAATCATAGTCATGTTCTATCTGATCGAGAAGGAGCGGAGTGGAGCGGATGCTTATACTCTGGCATATTTCAATAAGAAGCAGAACATTGAGATCGTAGTGCTCAGTTCGCTGGTATACATTCTCTGCCTGGGCATGAATCAGCTATACGCTCTGCTGGCGATGATACCTGTGAATATGTACAGCGGAGAGAGAGGAAGGATGAAGCTCAAGTATTTTTTCTACCTGTTTTATCCCCTGCATTTGCTGCTTATATGGTTTATATGGAAAATAATTCATTAAGCATCATTTCCCCCAAAAATATGTTGACTAATAACTCTCAATGATATAGAGTAATGATTGCATTTATAGATATTAGAAAAACGCTCTTATTCAGAATGGTGGAGTCAGAAGGGACGAAGAAGCCATGGCAACCCCGATGTCAGATTCGGAAGGTGCCGACCTGAGCGACGCAGATATGTAGGTGATACAAGATCTGTGCTCGAACAATGAGAGGCTTGACAGACACGATCAAACCGCTCATACGAAGCGGTTTTTCTTATGTACAAAAAGGAAAGGAAGTAGTATGGAAAGAAGATTATTTACATCGGAATCAGTAACAGAAGGACATCCTGACAAAATCTGTGACCAGATATCAGATGCAGTGCTTGACGCGCTGATGGAGCAGGATCCAATGAGCCGTGTGGCATGTGAGACATCCATCACGACAGGTCTTGTGCTTGTCATGGGAGAGATCACAACCAACGCTTATGTGGATATTCAGAAGATCGTTCGTGAGACGATCAGAGAGATCGGATACGACAGAGCAAAGTACGGATTTGACTGCGATACATGCGGCGTTATCACAGCCATAGACGAGCAGTCATCAGATATTGCCATGGGAGTTGACAAGGCACTCGAGGCAAAGGAGCATCTCATGAGCGAGGATGATATCGAGGCGATCGGTGCCGGAGATCAGGGTATGATGTTCGGATTTGCAACAAATGAGACACCTGAGTACATGCCATATCCAATAGCACTTGCCCACAAGCTTGCAAGAAAGCTCACAGAGGTAAGAAAGAACGGAACACTCCCATACTTAAGACCGGACGGTAAGACACAGGTAACAGTTGAGTACGATGAGAATGACAAGCCTGTAAGACTTGATGCAGTCGTTCTCTCAACACAGCACGGAGAGGAAGTCAGCCAGGAGCAGATCCACGCTGACGTTAAGAAGTATATATTCGACGAGGTTCTTCCACAGGAGCTCATCGATGAGAATACCAAGTTCTTCATCAATCCAACAGGAAGATTCGTAATAGGTGGACCAAATGGTGACAGTGGTCTCACAGGACGTAAGATCATCGTTGACACATACGGCGGATATGCCCGTCACGGCGGCGGAGCCTTCTCAGGCAAGGATTGTACCAAGGTAGACCGTTCAGCGGCTTATGCGGCCCGCTACGTGGCTAAAAACATAGTTGCAGCAGGTCTGGCTGACAAGTGTGAGATACAGCTCTCATACGCTATCGGTGTTGCAAGACCTACATCCATCATGGTAGACACATTTGGCACAGGAAAGCTTTCAGATGAGAAGCTTGTTGAGATCATTAGAGAGCACTTTGACTTAAGACCAGCAGGTATCATCAAGATGCTTGACCTCAGAAGACCTATCTACAAGCAGACAGCAGCTTACGGACACTTCGGAAGAACAGATCTTGATCTCCCATGGGAGAAGCTGGACAAGGTGGATGTGCTGAAAGCATACTTATAAGCAGATTAAAAAAATTCAGACAAATATAAAAGCACATGTATCAGATTGAAACTGATACATGTGCTTTTTGTATATCACGTTATTCCGTGAGTATTAATCTTTGTATTTCTTTGCGGATTCAAGTGCCGCATCTATCTCGTCGAGGGATGCCTGGATCTTGCTCTCCGTATCCTCTTTGACGTCAAATGCTGAATCTATAGGCTCGCTGTCATCGGCGACATCCTCAAATGCAGTGTCGTCATAGTCGTCAGTGTGGATGACATCGTCCTCATCAGGAGATACCTGATTGTCGTAATCGGAGTCTGCGTAACTCTCGTGGATAACCTCGTCGTCCCCAGGGAAGAGCGCCTTGTTGTTGATGGTGGGCACCTCGCTATTGTCGTGGTGAGGCATTCTGACGTGTTCAGCGGCTTTTGCGGAAGGCTCGGCAGCTTCTGATGTTTCATTTGCTGTGCTTTCCTTCTCCTCGTTGTCCTTCTTCAGCTTGTCTATCTGAGCCTCGTAATCAGCGATGAGACCCTTGAGTGAGACAGCAAGGATGATGATGACAACGACCAGTATCACAAGAACTATGATGGCTATGAGCATTATTACGAACTTGTGCTTGTCTATGAAGCTGGACAGCGAATCCGTCTCCTCGATGAGATCCGTTGCGTCAAGGAAAGTTCCTTCATTTGGATTGAAGAAATACCAGCCCTGGTGTCCGTCGTTTGTTGCTGCGTAGAGGAGAACGGTGTTGGAACTGCTTCCCTTCATATAAGCTCTGATGTCCGTGTCGTTCAGGTTGATCTTCACTGGAAGATATCCGGTTGGCACTGAGACTGAATTAGGCTTTGGAATGATGTTATAAGTGTTGTTGTTTGAGTGAACGCTTACAAGGGTATCTGCAGGTGCGGATGCGTTCTGATCTGCCTCTGTGAGTGTTCCTACCTCATCCTCAGTAACAACAGGCTTGGTCTCGCTGTCGATCAATGCAAGAGGTGTTGCAGGCTCGGCTTCTGGACCGGTATCGCTGACAGTAGATGAAGCTGCTTCGGTGGAAGCGGCGGCTGACTTGTCGCTGATGGTTACCGAGTTGTATGACGGTGTCATGTCTATCGACTCTTCTGTGTCGGAGATGACCTCAACTGCTGATGTCTCTATGCTGGCAGTTCCGCTCGCAATGGCGGTAAATGTAAATGTTGCTGTCATTGCATCTCCAGGCTTTACATTTGCCTGGGAGTAGCTTACGGTGCCCTCAGATTCCACGGTGCCGCCGCTCACAGCCTTGAGCAATGTGGAATCATATGTGATATTGTAGCTGTAGCTTGATAAAGCCTGATCGGCTGCGTTTATACTTACCTTGATCTCCACGGTATCGCCAACAACGACCGTGGTGGATGGAACCTCAACACTAAATGCGACTGTAGCGGCATAAGTGGTATGAAGCATGAAAAGCATCATAGTCAACACACATGCAACTTCTGTCATAAACGTTCTAAAGCTAAATCTTGTAGTCCTCATAATATTCATATACGGTTATCCACCGAGTCCTCCTTATCCTCTGTTAATTATTATGGTGTAAGTACGTGTAGCTTTACTCTGGGATTTACATACTATCTTAAATGTATTCTTTCCTGATTTCAGGGTTTTTGTTCCCGTTCCGCTCACTGTGGAGTAGCTGCTTACAGGTGAAGCGTTTATTGTCGCACTTGATACAGATGAGCGCACATTTACCGTGTACTGTGTAGTGCTGTTTATTGCAAATGTAGGTGACAGCTTCTGGCCGCTTACAGAGAGTGTTTTCAGGTAGTTGTTCTGGTTGCCCGGATTAGCCGCAGGCATCTTCATTGCTGTGCTTGGCATATTCTTGTAAACAGGTATGGCAAATGTTATGGCTTTGTTGAGTGCTCCTGAAGACTTGTAGGCATCATATACCTTCCATGCCTCTGTTGTAGGGGCCTGTACATTTCCCATGTACTGATGCCAGTACAGGCAGTCTGTGTAGGTTACGTTGAACTTCTGAGTATACAGAGTGTTCTGACCCTTGTTGATGTAGGACTCTCCGATATACATCGCACCGCCGATTATTGATTTGGCAGGTGTTGTCCATGGCCTGTTGTACGATGTGCCCGATGAAGCCCATCTCAGACCGTTTGTTATAGCGTTGCCTGATGCACTCTCAAATGCACCGATATTGTAGAAGTTATATATGCCGGGATATGTGGCATTCTTACCGTTTGTTCCCGAGGTTATCGAGCCTCCGACCTCCTGCTTGATACGTGAAGCAATGTGGTAAGGGCTGACGCCGGATTTCTGTGCTGCGGTGATTATCATGGATGAATATGTGGTGGTCGAACCGGTTGGGTGCGCATTGTGCATAAACGAACCAGATAATATAGCCTCAACTCCTGACTTTGTCTGTGATGAGTCGTATGACAGCTTTTCAAATGCGAACATGGAGCTTGCGGATGACATATATGTTCTCGGATCGAGGTAATACTTTACAAGATCGTCCGAGGCTGCAAACCATGTTGAACCATCATATGATGAGTAGGAGTCTGTCTTGTAGTTGTATCCAACGGTCTGTGATCTCCAGCCGTAGTTAGGACTGGAAGATGTACAGTTTACAAGGTTGTTGACACGTCCCTGTACGTTGACCTCGTTCTTGACCACGTCGTTCCAGTTAAGGTTGGTGTGTACCGCCTTGAATATCCAGTTTGGATGCTCCGCATGGAGCTTTCTGAGAAGCACCTTGTAGCTCTCAGGGAAGTTCTGGGCGGATAACTGCTTTTCAAATGCTGCATCCGATGTCTGGTTACCGTCAGGTTCCTTGTATGTTCCCATTGTGATGAGCGATGAGGAGATAAATCCTGTATACTTCTTGCTGCTGTATGTGAGGTTGACCTTGTACCATGACTTGTTGGATGTATCAGTCACGGAGAGTGCCTGTCCCTTCATGAGCATGATCGCGCTTCCGTTGTAGGTTATAGGTGTACCCGCTGCCGTCTTGCGGAAGTATACATAGTCTTCATTCACATAACCGCTCTTGGCTGCCTGAGCCGCTGTGGTAGGCTGCTGCGTAGTAGCCTTGGTCGTGGCCTTTGTTGTGGCTGAAGTGGAGTCGATCACGATGAACTTGGAATATACATAACCGGTGTAGCGCTTCTTCTTATATGTAAGCTTGACCTTGTACCATGTCTTGTTGGAAGTGCTCAGTACGGTCATGCTCTGACCGCCCATGAGCATGATCGGCGATCCGTTATACTTCAGCGGCGTGCCGTTTGGCGTTTTTCGGAAATATACATAGTTTTCATTTTTTCGAAGGTGAGCCTTCTTGGAGGTTGTCCTTGTCACCTTGATAAATGCGGAGTACACATAACCGGTGTAGCGCTTCTTCTTATATGTAAGCTTGACCTTGTACCATGTCTTGTTGGAAGTGCTCAGTACGGTCATCTTCTGACCCTTCCTGAGGAGTATGGCCGAGCCGTTATATTTTATAGGCGTGCCGTTTGGTGATTTGCGGAAATACACGTAGTCAGACGTGAGAGTTCCCGTGGTCGCGGCTTCTGCGTGATTGTTTCCCACATACAGTCCGGTCACCGCGATACAGACGACCGCCCAAATAAGCATTACGATAGAAATAGTAGTCCGGGTTCGTTTATTATTGATATCCATAGTAACCTCCATTTTTCATAAAACAAATCTATATATAAAATAGTATTTATGACAAAATTACATCAGTCTAAGTTTACCATAATTATTGCAAATGAGCACCATTTTTGTGAAAAAAGTTATAAAAAAGTAATAAAATTGCAACAAAAAAGCTTTTGCCGGTCAGACAAGTGCTGACCGGCAAAAGCTTTTCGCCTTATGTCGTATATATTAACCTACTTTGAGCTTGAATTTCTGGATCTCTTTGTCCGTCTCTACCTTCTCGATGAGAGCACCAAGTCCGCGAAGCTTTTCGTCGAACTTCTCGTAGCCTCTCTGGATATACTTGATATCACATACAGTAGAGAAGTCGTTGGCCACAAGTGCCGCAATTACAAGTGCTGCGCCTGCTCTCAGGTCAGGTGCTGCAACATTTGCACCGGTGAATGTCTCCACACCATCGAGAATAGCGGTGTTGCCCTCGACTCTGATGTGTGCGCCCATTCTTGAAAGCTCTGCGACATACTTGAATCTGTTCTCAAATATGCTCTCGGTGACGATGCTTGTTCCGTTGGACAGTGCAAGTGTAACCGCCATCTGTGGCTGCATATCTGTCGGGAATCCCGGATATGGCAGAGTCTTGATGTTGGTAGCCTTGAGTCTCTTGTTGCACATTACTCTCACTGAATCATCGTACTCGATGACAGTGGCACCTATATCTGTAAGCTTTGAGGTTATAGCCTCAAGATGCTTAGGAATTACGTTCTTGATGAGGACGTTGCCTCTGGTGGCTGCTGCTGCAACCATGAAGGTTCCTGCCTCGATCTGATCCGGAATGATGGAATATGTAGTTCCGTGAAGTGACTTTACGCCACGGATACGGATGACATCAGTTCCGGCACCCTTGATGTTAGCACCCATACTGTTGAGGAAATTGGCAACATCAACGATATGTGGCTCCTTGGCTGCGTTCTCTATGGTAGTCTTGCCGTTTGCCATTACGGCGGCCATCATGACATTGATGGTGGCACCTACTGAGATCACATCCATGTAAATGTGGCTTCCGATCAGCTCATCAGCCTCAACGGATATCATACCGTTTGCTATATCAACGTGGGCTCCAAGTGCTTCAAAACCTTTTATGTGCAGATCTATCGGACGGGCTCCGATGTCGCATCCGCCTGGAAGAGCGACCTGTGAATGGTTATATTTGCCAAGCAGTGCGCCGAGCAGATAGTAGGATGCTCTGATCTTTCTGATATATTCGTCGTCGACACAGAGATTGGTATTCGGATTGATGGTTCCACCACATATAGCAACCGTGTGCTCGTCTATGTAACGGACCCTTGCGCCGATACCCTGAATGGCCTGAAGAAGGACTCTTGTATCTCTGACGTTCGGTACGTTTTCTATTGTGACTTCCTGGTCGGTCATGACTGCAGCGGCAAGTATTCCAAGTGCGGCATTCTTAGCACCCGCAATGGTAACTTCGCCCTCCAGAGGACGACCTCCCTTGATAACATACTGTTCCATATTTCACCTCTTAGATAATTCTCGGATTATCGCAACTTTATAGATTATAGCACATAAAACTGAAAAGTAAACAGTTACTTGTCTGCTTCACAGTATATACATCTGTAAATTCGCTTTTCTCTGTCTGTGAGTTTGAATATATGGGTTATTCCCTGCTCTGTGGTCGTAATGCATCTTGGATTGGTACATTTCTTTATTCCAACCAGTCTCTCAGGCAGTTCGATCTTACGTTTTTCAACGAGCTTGCCGTCCTTGATGATGTTGACGGATATATCCGGGTCGATATACCCCAGAACATCAAGGTTTATGTCGATATCCTGATCTATCTTAAGAATGTCCTTTCTTCCCATCTTCTCGCTTTTAACATTCTTGATTATAGCAACGGAGCAATCCAGCTTATCAAGATGAAGATCGTTGTATATCTGCAGGGCTTTGCCTGCTGTTATATGGTCAAGTACAATACCATTCTGAATACTGTCAATATTCATGATCATTCCTCCTATGCCTTAAAATCCTTGTCGAGTCCGAGAAGGTCCATGATGAGTGCCATTCGGACATATTTGCCGTTGAGTGCTTGTCGGAAATAACATGCTCTCGGATCGTCATCCACCTCAACAGATATCTCATTTACACGAGGAAGCGGGTGAAGGATCGACAGGTCAGGCCTAGCGAGAGCCAGCTTTGACTTGTCAAGAATATAGGTATCTTTCAGTCTTATGTAGTCCGCCTCGTTGAAGAAACGTTCTTTCTGGACTCTTGTCATATAGAGAACGTCCAGAGATCCGATAGCATCCTCAAGAGAAGAGATCTCCTCATATGGTATATTATTCTTTTCGATGACTTCTGTTCTTATATAATCAGGTAATTTTAATTCATCCGGTGATATGAGAATAAATTTTATGCCTTCGTATCGTGACATGGCCTTTATAAGTGAATGAACCGTACGACCAAACATAAGATCCCCGCAGAAACCTATGGTCATATTGTTTAGTCTGCCCTTCTCTCTCTTTATTGTGAGAAGATCGGCCAATGTCTGCGTAGGGTGATTGTGACCGCCGTCACCAGCATTAATAATAGGAACATCTGATTTCATGGAAGCCAGCATCGGGGCACCCTCTTTATAATGTCTCATAGCTATAATATCGGCATAACAGCTGACGATCTTGACGGTATCGCCCACACTCTCACCTTTTGTTGAAGATGAGGAGCTCGCAGATGAAAATCCGAGAACGTTTCCGCCAAGTTCCATCATGGCAGCCTCGAAGCTAAGTCTTGTGCGTGTGCTTGGTTCAAAGAACAGAGTTGCAAGCTTCTTGCCTTTGCACACCTCACTGTATTTTTCTTTGTTATCGATGATGTCCTGCGCCAGAGTGAGCAGATGATCGATCTCCTCAACTGACAGATCCATCGGGTCTATTAAATGTCTCATTTGACATAATCCTCCTTAGATGATCGGGTAAATATTATCATGAATTGAGAAGTGTATACATAACAGCCTTCTCAGCGTGACGTCTGTTCTCAGCCTCATCCAAAATGTGGTTGAGGTTCTTGTCGATAACGCCCTGTGAGATCTCAAATCCCTGGTGCATAGGCATGTCGTGGAATACTATAGCCTTGCTTCCATCTGTGAACTCCTCGTTGAGCTGGTAAGGCATCATCTTTGCGAGAGTCTCCTCCTTCTGCTGCTTGTATGCAGGGTTGTTGAAGAACTCCATGTCTACCCATGTATCTGTGTAGAGGATATCCATGTCCTTGGCGTACTTCTTGGCCTCCTCCATGCTCATGGTAGGATCGAGCTCAACATAGTGACCTGTAGCCTTTGCTGCCTCAAAGAAGTCATCGCCGCATACGGTGTTGTTCACAAGTGGCGTGAGTCCGTAGATAGTTCCCTTCTTCATCTTTGCAAAGAACTCAACAAGTGAGTTAAATACGTTGTTCTTGGCACCGATGTACATAAGCTTTACATCGAGGCTGCCAAACTTCTCTATGATAGTGAGGGCATCTGCCAGAATCTGGCATGGATGATAAGAACTGTCACATCCGTTGATAAATGGAACAGTAACATTGTCACCAAACAGCTCAACAGTCTCGTTCTTTACAAGACGAGCCATGATGATATCTACATTTCTGCAGACATACTTAATCTCTGATACAGGCTCACCGAGTGTAAAGTTGGAATCCTTCCAGAGCTGGTTGTAATATGTACCGCCGAGCTCAGTTATACCTGTTGTGAATGAAAGGAATGTTCTTGTGGAAGTTTTCTCAAAAAGAGTGTAGAGCTTCTTGCCATCAAGAGCATGAGCGTACTTCTCAGGGTTCTTCTTCATATCAAGTGCCAGATTGAGAATATCCATCAGCTCATCAGCTGTGAAATTCTTGAAGTTAAGCATGTTTTTCATAACAAATGTCCTCTTTTCTCTATAATTATAAATTACTTGCAATACGGACAAACATAATCTGTGGATCCTGGCAATATATTTAGGATACGGGTGTTGATATATGTCTGCCTGAAATTTTATTATATAGCACATGGTTTCAAAAGTAAAACAGTTTACGACATCACATAAATTATGAATGTAAATATTTGAAGATTTATGCCTGATTATAAAAAAATATAGATAATAAAGCAAAAAACAGCTTAATTTTTTGATTTTTATTGACAAAGATGTGCATATATGGTTTTATTATTTTATAAAATTTTTATAAAAAATTTATAATTAAATCAAAGGGAGGACATTTTATGATCAAGCAGAGAAACATTGCTTTGTGCATAGTATTTTCAATCATTACATTTGGAATATATGCACTGTATTGGTTCGTTTGCCTTACAAATGATGCTAATCAGGAATCTGGACAGACAGATGCAACAAGCGGTGGGGTAGCATTGTTGCTTACTATCGTTACATGTAATATCTATGGATGGTTCTGGGCATACAAGATGGGCGAGAAGATTGATGCCATAAAGACAAAGAATGGTCAGCCAGCAGGAAACTCAAGCATACTTTTCCTTCTGCTCCAGTTATGTGGACTTGGAATTGTATCATATGCTATTATGCAGGATACCATCAATAAAAATGCGTAATGAATCAAATTGCATACAAATATACATTGAAAAATGTATAGATGCAGTTGCATACAGACAAAATGTATGAGAAAATAGTCCCGTAGGCTGAGTTGTGTCTGCGGGGCTATTCTATTATTTTTATTGCAGTTATGTAGTGGTTATATAGGAACAGTATAATTGCAGTCATACACAAGTCATACATATGTAATTAAGGATCTAAATTTAAGGAGGATTATCAATTATGATCAAACAGAGGAATATTGGAATATGTATTCTGCTTTCAATTGTGACATGCGGAATATATGGATTGTATTGGTTTGTTGTGCTGACAGACGATATCAATCAGGAGTCAGGAGAGACAGATGCAACAAGTGGTGGAATGTCGCTTTTGCTCACTATCGTTACATGTAACATCTATGGATGGTTCTGGGCATATAAGATGGGTGAGAAAGTTGATATCATAAAGAATAAGAACGGTGTACCATCAAGCAACTCAGGCATCTTATACGTCCTTCTTCAGGTATTTGGACTTGGAATTATTGCATATGCGCTTATGCAGGACACTGCAAACAAATATGCAGAGGCTATACCTCAGATGAATACAGGATATGGTCAGCAGGGTTATAATCAGAACACATACAACCAGAATGCGTATGGTCAGCAGGGATATGATCAGAACGCATACAACCAGAATGCGTATGGTCAGCAGCAGTATAATCAGAATACATACGGACAGCAGCCATATGGTCAGCAGGGATATGACCAGAATGCATATAACCAGCAGGCATACGGACAGCAGCCATACAGCCAGCAGGGATATGATCAGAATGCATACAATCAGCAGGGATATGGCCAGCAGGCCGGTTTAGACCAGAATACATTTGGCCAGCAGTCAGATCAGAATATTAACACATCAGCAGATGCTTCAGGCAGTGATAACAGCCAGCAGTAGTCGGCGGAGACAAAGAAATACAGAGCATGGATCAGATACAGAAATCAAGAAGAAATGCGATAATTAAAAGGGATGCCATCCTCGTGGGGATAGGCATCCTCTATTATATATTCATAAGAGTGACAGGACTTGCCATACCATGTATATTCAGAAAGATAACCGGATTTTTATGCCCAGGATGCGGGATAACACGGGCTATCCTTGCGGCCGTAAGGCTGGATCTTGCAAAGGCATTTGCTTATAATCAATTTATGTTTATAGCTCTTCCGGCGTTGGCATACATAATTGTAAAAAACGATTATGTATTCGTAAGATATGGAAACAGAAAATTATCGCGATTTGACAATATACTTATATTTATATGTATTGCCGGGGCGGTGATGTTTGCCGTTCTCAGGAATGTGATGCGCTTTTGAGAGAGAGACGATGACAAGTTTATTGGCAGCGTTATAGAATGACCATCGTAACAGACTTATTTAATATCCCATCTTCTTGACAATAAATAATAAAAAGGCATATAATTTACAATTACCGAGGAGTTTTTCGGTAAAGTTGCACAAGCATTTCATTTGTGCTTGTAGTATTTTTTCAGGGAGGGTTTTTGAAATGGCAAAAAAACCGTATTATATTACAACCGCCATTGCATATGCATCAGGTAAACCTCATATAGGCAACACCTACGAGATCGTGTTGGCTGACAGCATTGCAAGGTATAAGAGATTCGCAGGTTATGATGTAAGATTCATGACAGGAACAGATGAGCATGGACAGAAGATTGAGAACAAAGCTTTCGAGAACATGCAGACACCAAAGGAATTCGTGGATGAGACATCCGGTGAGATCAAGAGGATTTGGGACCTCATGAACACATCATATGACAAATTTATCCGTACAACAGACGATTATCATGAGAAACAGGTACAGAAGATATTTAAGAAACTGTACGATCAGGGTGACATATATAAAGGACACTATGTAGGAAAGTACTGTACACCATGTGAGTCGTTCTTCACAGACGGTCAGCTTATAGACGGCAAATGTCCGGATTGCGGAAGACCTGTTCAGGAGGCAAAGGAGGAGGCATACTTCTTCAAGATGAGCAAATACCAGGACAAGCTCATGAAACATATTGAGCAGCATCCTGAGTTTATACAGCCTGAGTCAAGACGTAACGAGATGGTTAACAACTTTTTAAAGCCTGGACTTCAGGATCTGTGTGTTTCAAGAACATCATTCAAGTGGGGAATCCCCGTGGACTTTGATCCAAAACATGTTGTATATGTATGGGTTGATGCGCTTTCAAACTACATAACCGGACTTGGATATGACGTAGATGGAAAGAGCGATGAGAAGTTTTATAAATACTGGCCGGCAGATCTTCACTTGATCGGCAAGGATATCCTGAGATTCCATACCATTTACTGGCCTATCATGCTGATGGCACTCGGACTTCCGCTTCCAAAGCAGGTATTCGGTCATCCTTGGCTTATCCAGAGTGACGGCAAGATGAGTAAGTCGAAGGGCAACGTAATGTACGCTGACGATATGGTCAATATATTTGGCGTGGATGCTGTCAGATTCTTTGTTCTTCACGAGATGCCATTTGAGAATGATGGAGTTATCTCATGGGAGCTCATGGTTGAGAGACTCAACTCAGAGCTTGCAAATACACTTGGAAATCTGGTCAATAGAACCATATCGATGTCAAACAAGTATTTCGGTGGCATTGTGACAAATACCAACGTCACAGAGCCTGTCGATGAGGATCTTAAGAAGGTCGTTATGGACTGCAGATACAAGGTTGCAGAGTGCATGGATAAGCTCAAGGTTGCAGATGCGATCACAGAGATATTTGCACTGTTCAAGAGATGCAACAAGTACATAGATGAGACAATGCCTTGGGCACTCGCAAAGGAGGAGGACAAGAAGGACAGACTGAACACAGTTCTGTACAACCTTGTCGAGAGCATCGTTATAGGTGCAACACTCCTTGAGCCATATATGCCTGAGACAACTGAGAAGATCATGGCACAGCTCAATACCGAGAAGAGAAAGGTCACAGAGCTTGGAAAGTTTGGTCTGTACAAGTCAGGAACAAAGGTAACAGAGCAGCCTGAGATCCTATTCGCACGTCTTGACGTGAAGGAAGTTATGGCTAAGGTTGCCGAGTTCGCTCCAGTGGAGAAGGAGTCCATGTACGAGCAGGCCAAGAAGCAGAAGGAAGAGAAGGAGAATTCTGCTGAGACCAAGAAGATCAAGATCGCAGAGGCAAAGGTTCAGGCACTCAAGGCCAATCCTGATGTAGTTGACAAGCAGGAGATAAGCATTGAGGAGTTCCAGAAGATGCAGCTCATGATCGGCGAGATCGTTTCCTGTGAGGAGGTTCCAAACTCCAGAAAGCTTCTCTGTTCACAGGTAAGCTTTGGCAAGAACAATGTGAAGCAGATTGTGTCCGGAATCAAGGGTACATATTCCGCTGAGGATATGGTTGGCAAGAAGGTTGTGGCTATAGTAAACCTCAAGCCATGCAAGCTTGCCGGAGTCGTATCAGAGGGTATGCTTCTGTGCGCAGAGGATCCTGAGGGTAATCTGTCACTCCTGACCACCGAGAAGGACTTCCCAGGTGGATGCTTTATAAGCTGAGATATAAAATAGTGGATATAATGAGGGAAGCATCACAGGCCGGGCACACGGCCGGGATCCGTGGTGTTTCCCTGTTTTTATTTATAAAGCTGAAGTAAATTTTATGTTACAAAGATTATACGCAGAGGCCTTTCTGCATTGATTTATTAGATGTTTCATGATAGAATTTTGTTAGGTGCACGGACAGGAGGAGTGTGCCTTTGGAAAGATTTAGAAATCTTAGCGCCATGACCCCTGGGCTTTGGCTTTCAGGGATAACGAGGTTGAAGGTTATCGAATATTCGGCGGATGCCTTCACGCAGAGTCTGGATGCGCACATGATATCCAAATATGGGGGTAACTCCAAAACAAAGAATCATGACCGGACACCCATAGCTGTTATGTATGGTGGCTTCACCTTTTTTTAGTGCGCCATATTATAATATTATCAGTATACAGCGTGGTTATAAGCCGAAAGGAGATTAATTTAATATGTGTGGAATCATAGGATATGTAGGAAAGAAACCAGCCAAGGACATTCTTATTGACGGACTGGCAAAGCTCGAGTACAGGGGATATGACAGTGCGGGAATAGCACTGCTTAATGATGATGATACACTGACGATCAAGAAGAAAGCCGGCAGAGTGGAAGACCTCAGGGAGATGTGCAGCGACGACAGTCCTGTGTACAGATCAACCTGTGGAATAGGCCATACGAGATGGGCTACTCACGGCGGAGTTACGGATGTGAATGCACATCCACATAAGTGCGGTGATGTTGCACTTATACATAATGGCATTATAGAGAATTATAATGACATTATCAGGGAATACGGACTGGCTGATAAGCTGGTATCCGAGACGGACACAGAGGTAGTAGCAGCACTTCTGGACACACTGTACGATGGCAATCCCATCGAGACTATCAGAAAGGCTGTTAAGGCTATAGCCGGTTCATTTGCACTCTGCATTATGTTTGCAGACAGACCGGGCAAGATATACGCAGTGAGAAATGTAAGTCCGATGATCGCTTCATACACAGATGAGGGATCGATCATTGCATCAGACCTCACAGCGATAATATCATTTTCAAAGGAATACTTTGTTGTGCCGGAGTATCATATACTGACACTCTCAAGCACAGGCATCAAAGTAGAGGACATGAAGGGGAACATGGTAGAGCCGGAGATGCTCAAGATAACATGGGACATAACGGCAGCTCAGAAGGGTGGATATCCGCACTTTATGCTGAAGGAGATCTATGAGCAGCCAGAGGCACTGAGAAACACGATAACTCCTCGTATAGTGAATGAGCTTCCTGATTTCACTGAGGACGGCATCGATGATGAGGTGTTTAAGAATCTTGAGAACATCACAGTGGTTGCATGCGGAACAGCTATGCACGCCGGAATAGTCGGCAAGGCCATGATTGAGAAGGAGTTAAAGATTCCTGTTAATGTTGAGATAGCATCAGAATTCAGATACAAGGAACCACTCATAAATGAAAAGACTCTCGTAATAGTTACATCACAGTCAGGAGAGACTATTGACACACTCGAGGCACTCAGACTTGCCAAGAGATGTGGATCAAAGGTTCTGTCCATAGTCAATGTAAAGGGATCGACCATCGCCAGAGAGAGCGATTACGTCCTTTATACACATGCCGGTCCTGAGATCGCAGTTGCAAGTACCAAGGCATATTCGGTACAGATGGCTGCAATGTATCTCATTGGATGCAGACTTGGCTATGTCAAGGGTATATACTCTGAGGACAGGGCAAAGAAATTCATCAGACAGCTTCAGGGCGTTATCCCGGTGATAGAGGAGACACTCAAGCAGGCAGATGAAGTAAAGACAGTTGCAAACTATATAAAGATGGCTCCGGATGCATTCTTCATAGGAAGAGGACTGGATTATACACTGTCACTGGAAGGTGCACTGAAGCTGAAAGAGATTTCTTATGTTCACGCTGAGGCTTATGCGGCAGGGGAGTTAAAACATGGAACAATAGCACTCATAACTGAGAACGTTCCGGTCATAGCCTTGGCTACACAGGAATCTGTATACGGAAAGATGATTTCCAATATACGCGAGGTTAAGGCAAGAGGCGCATACGTCATTCTTGTCAGCATGGATGAAGAGTACAATGATAAAGATGTATGTGACAAACACATATCCATACCAAAGCAGGATGGATTGTTCACGGTATTTTCGGCTGCTGTCATCCTGCAGCTTATAGCGTATTACACGTCCGATGCAAAGGGGTTGGACGTAGATAAGCCACGTAATCTGGCAAAGTCAGTTACAGTAGAATAATTGACTCCGGGACTTACATGGATATCGTGCGATAAATATCGGAGGGTTTTATATGAGTGATAAGATGTATTTGTGTGATGAGTACAAATTGTACTTTAAGATTGAAGACGATGTAGAGGTTCTTCACAATGAGGTAGAGCTGTACAATGCTCAGTTTGTGGGCAATAATGCGTTCTGCCATGAGGAATATATAGATGGTCAGAGAGCTCTGACATATTCTATTCCAGCCATGACTACCATGAATCAGTTCCTTGAGAAGAAGATACACAAGGATGAGCTGGTTGATCTGATATTCAGTATTGCAGATCAGCTCATGTATCTCAAGGCGAATGATCTGTCCATTGGAAAGGTTATACTGAATAAGGGATATATGTATATAGACTTCCAGAATATGGCTGTTCAGCTCATATTCCTGCCTATAGATAAGCCTATGGACAGATGTAATATGGAGAAGTTTATAAGGGATCTTATGGGCAATATGAAGTTTGCGAATAAGAAGGCATCCGATGCCGGATATGAGCTTATCAAATACTTTGATCACAATCCTACATTTTATCTGTCAGAATTTTATAAGTTTATAACAGACCTGAAGAATGACAATATAGCACATCCTGAGGATGAGCAGGAGCTTATGAAGTCAGCGGGAGTCAGCCCGGTCAATGTGGCTAAGGTAGAGGTCCCTGAGACTCCTCATGTTACAACTTCTTCATTCAAGCTTGCAAAGGAAGTTAAGGATTTCTCATCAAATGATATTGGATTTGATGACAACGATGACGGTTCGACAACAGTTCTCACAGCCAACAACCGTGGCAAGAGCGGCCCTGTCATCATAAGAACGAGAACAGGCGAGAGGATAAGGATCGACAAGCCGATATTCTGTATCGGTAAGTCTACACAGGGAGTTGACTATCAGGTAACTGACAACAATTCAGTCAGCCGCCGCCATGCTTACATTATCAATGTCAACGGCGTGTACTATCTGAGAGATAACAAGTCGACCAACCACACTTACCTTGGTGGCAAGATCATAAGCAGCGGAACGGATATGATGCTCATAGATGGAATCAGATTCAAGCTTGCGAATGAAGAGTTCACCTTCAAGGAGAAATAAAATAGTATATTATACTGGATAAGGAGACTTGTTTATTATTATAATGAGTCTCCTTATTTTATAATAAATCCCCTGCATAGGCGCGCCGGAGTACATGTGGGTAAAGGGGTAATATAAATAGAATGTGAAAAAAGGGGGAGTATCAAAGATTATGAAAAGAAAAGGAAGCTTATCGGGAAGGACACTGTGTAAAAAAGCAGCAACAGTGGTAATGTGTGCAGTGCTGATGCTGACGGCAGGTATTCAGACGACAGGTATTCAGACTGTTAAGGCCAGTACCCTTGACCAGCAGATAGAAGAGGCTCAGAGTGAGTTGGAACAGGTGAAGAAAGATCAGAGTGAAGTGATGACCGTATATGATCAGGGCTCTATAGGTTTTGTAGACTGGATGCTTGCGAAAAGCAACCTGACAACAAAACAGAAATATGATCTGAATCGGGCCAAGACTGTCCTGCAGGAGGCATGTGAGGAAGATTTCTCCAAGTGGGCGGGAGGAAATAATACAGGTCTTCCGGAATCGAGAAATAACAAGGTTGTTGTTACCGGAGATAAGAAAGACGCCATATCGCTTGAAAACACAAAGGCGACATTTGCGGTATTGAATAAAATTAATTCGTTAAGGGACACAGACGAAAACTATGTCGGGGCAATGAAGAGGAATGCGGCTAAGACTAATTTCTATTTCATGGCGGTGGCACAGTCAGGCGCGGACAGAGGTGCAGGACTCACAAATCATTCACTTCTTCAGGTGTCATGTGAGAATCTGGCGTTTGGATATACTGATCCGGCGGCAGGATGGAACAGTGAGAAGGCATCTTTTAACAAGATAAGGGATGAGCTGGGATATTCATCCATAACTTCGCAGAGTCAGCTTACAGCTGTTGAACAAAAGGCGGATTCGGAGGGAGTCACGGTTGGACATTATACCAATATGTTCTGGGCAGCAGATCAGGTGATGGGAGTCGGATTCACACTCTATGGCAGGTATGGCAATACTTCATGCTTCAATGCAAGCAAGCTTTCAAACTATACTAGCCAATATGAGGTGTACACAATAGCTGAATTTGAGAAGCTGTTTGATGAATATTATGAGACTGTAGATCCGGAGAAGTGGCAGAAAAAGGTGGATGCAGCGCAGGCCAAGCTGGATAAGTTGCTTGGACAGCGGTATGATGCATGCACGGAGCATGTGTATGGTGAAGGTGTGAAAAAAGAGGCCACATGTACAGAGACAGGTGGAACAGTATACACATGCGCTAAATGTGGCTACAAAAAGATAGAGGATAAGGTTCCGGCTCTTGGGCATAGCTTTACAGATGGCGTATGTACGAGATGTAAAGTAACAGGACCAAAGACGATGTACGTGTACTGGAGATTATCGGAAACTGCTTCATCAGCCACATATGATCAGGAGTTCGAAGTAGGAAAGGATATAGAGACATACATATCTTTCTCAACGGCATCAGATAGCAAATCCGATGACAAATTCGTGTTTGATATAGCAGACCCGTCTATTATTTCGTATACCCCTTCGTCTAACTATGCTGGAACATTCCATATGAACAAGATAGGAGAGACAACGGTGACTGTATATCCGGTCGTGAATCCGGATATGAAGAGGGTAATCACTGTGTCGGTAACAGATGTGGGTGGTCATGACTATGTAATAAGTCAGGCAGAACCGGGATCTGGAGAGACAGAAAAAATTTGTTCAAAGTGCGGGACGACAAAAACGGTGACAATCCCGACGGCGATAACACGTACTGTATGGTGGAGTGATAGTAATGGATATTACAAGCCTGCTGATGTGGAAGTAGGTGATGAGATCAATCTGGAAGTAGATTATGCACCAACGAAGGTCGACAACTCTGAGTTTATAGTTACATCATCGGATGAAGGTATTGTAAAAGTGAGTGATCCGGAATCTTCTTATAGAAGATATGATGCTAAGCTTACGGCGGTCGGAACAGGTGATGTAACCATAAGAATAGTTCATAAATATGACAGCTCAATTTGTCAGGAATACACGTTCAATGTGGCAGATCAGGGGGGACATGAGTATGTCATATCAGAGGCAGATGAGGGTGAAAGCCAGACAGTAGAGACGTGTTCAAAGTGCGGATATGAGAAGATCGTGTCACTTCCTACCAGTATCAGATATGTGTATTGGCAGGAGAAGGACAGCGATAACAGGACTACTTCACCAAGTGAGTATGAAATTGGAGCGGAACTGAGTATAAATATAATGGATTGGCCAACGAGAGCGGACATACATGAGTATGCGGTTACATCGTCGGATGAGACTGTTGTAAAGGTGAATGAAGTGTCTAGGACTACGGCATCACTTTCGGCAATCGGCAACGGCGTTGTAACGATTACGATTGCCAGTAAATATAATCCGTGGGTGAAGGCTGAGTATGAACTTGATATAACAGAGATAGGCGGACATTCATACACTGCGGAAATAGTAAATGATGAAACTCTTGCACAGGCTGCGACCTGTACAACTGCTGCGAAATATTATTATTCCTGTGATAACTGTGGAAGAGTGAATCGCAAAAAGACATTTACACACGGGGATAGCCTGGGGCATGATTACGCCCCAAAGTATGAGTGGTCAGCAAATGGCAACACTTGCAAGCTGGTTCTCACCTGTACCAGAGATTCGAGTCATGTGATCAGTGAGCCGATGACTGTAACAAGCAAGATAACGCAGGCATCCTGCGAGAACGATGGTGCAAAGGTGTGTACAGCAAAATGCACGCTGAATGGCAAGAGTTATCAGAGTACCAAGAAGATAGCCATTGGTGCATTGGGACATAGATGGGATTCAGGCGTGGTTAAGAAAAAAGCTTTGTGTGCAGCAGAAGGTCTGATCAGATACACATGTGAGCGATGCCAAAAGACAAAGGATGAGAAGACAGAGCCACTCGGACATACCCAGGGAAAGGCTGTGTATGAGAATGTAAATCTGGCTACATGTCAGGCTGAAGGCAGCCGAGACAAGGTTATATACTGCACCGTGTGCAAGGCAGAACTCAGCAGGACTGCTGAGATTCTTCCAAAGACAGACCATGATAGAACGCTTGTAGGAGAGAAGAAAGCTACCTGTATGGGCGGCGGATATACAGGAGATGTTGTCTGCAGCATGTGTGGTGAGATTTTTGAAACCGGTACAGCAACAGACCCGGTTGATCACAGCTACACAGCAAAGAAAACAACTGAGCAATATCTGAAGAAGGCAGCAGATTATGATTCCCCGGCAGAGTATTACTATGCATGTGTATACTGTGGAGCAAAGGGTGAGACAAGCTATGTGTATGGCTCAAAGCTCACGCGTAAGAGCATATCGTCAGCAAAGGTTACGCTTAACAAAACAGAATATACATATGATGGTAATTCGAAGAATCCGGCTGTAACAGTAAAGCTTGGCAATAAAACGCTGAAAAAGGGTATAGATTATACGGTTTCATACAATAAGAACAAAGCTGCCGGAACAGCAGAGGCTGTAATTACAGGCACTGGCGCATATCAGGGACAGAAGACGATCAATTTTAAGATCAAAAAGGCGCCGAACAGCATAACGCTGAAAAAGCGCAGCTACAGAATAGAGATGTCAACCAGCTCGAAGAGAATATCTATTTCACAGAGCGTGAGCGCACGTGCCGGAAAGCTCAGCTACAGCTCGGATAACAAAGCTGTAAAGGTAGACTCTGCTGGAACAATAACGATCGCAGCCCGGTATATAGGCAAGGCAAACATCACCGTATATGCTGGAGATTCGAATCATGTGAAGGTGAAGAAGATAATACCTGTTACTGTCAGCCCGAAGATACCAGGTATAAGCCAGATAAAGAGCCCATCGGCTGCGTCTGTAAGATTAAAGTGGGGAAAGATAAGCTGCGCAGATGGCTATCAGATCCAGTATTCAACAACATCAAACTTTAAAAAGGGTACATATGCATTCACGGTGTTAAGCGGTGGAAGCAAGACGACTGCGAGTCTTGGAGCAAAGCAGCGGATTAAAGGCGGAAAAACATATTATGTAAGGGTTAGAAGCTTTTCGAACAAGTTTGGCACAAGATGCTACTCAGCATGGAGCAAGACAAAGTCAGTCAGGGTGAGAAAGTAGCCGGAGATAACATATATATAAAGCTCAGCCTGTGTGATGGATTCAGTAGAAATCACACAGGCTGAGCTTTTCTTAATGTATATTCTTAAGACACATTCTTAATGCATATAGTTACTCGGCGGTCTCGCCACCTGAGGAGATATCGCCTTCGTCTGAACTGTCCTCGCTTGAGCTGTCAGAGCCTGAGCTCTGCTGGGAACCCTCTATTGCAAGCATGGATGCATCAACCTGGGACAGCCCCACCGGGTCAGCACAGTAATATTCACCGTCATCGGTTATCTTCACAGAGACCACAACAGGACTGCGGTAATCCATGTCTGCGGCTTTATTCTGAAGGATATCCGACACGCCCTGGGCAAATTCTTTCTCGTAATCTTCCTTTGTGGTGTTGTTGAAATCGCCGGCGCTGATCTTCTTGTTATAGTCGTCGATATATGCGAACACATCGTCAAATGCCTGATTGAGAATGTCCATAGGATACACGGTCACGTCCACATAGTAGTCGCTTCCGCTCTTATAGGCTCTTGACACCTCATATTTGGCCTTGGAGTAGATGACCTTTGCGGTCTCGTCAAATATAGCATCCACCTCGTCTGTCTCTGCGTTGTTCAGTGAGTAATGATTGATGAGCTGGCCGGCCAGATAATCTATGCTGTCGCTGTACATGGCTGAGGCGTCCTCCTCGGAGCCGTCGTTGTCCTTCACGTATCCGTCAAAGCTTCCTTTGTAGTTGACGTCGAGAACGTTCTGCATGTATGCCTGATAGGTGGTCTTCTTGCGGTGAAGACAGCCTGTGAGTGATGTCATCACGAGGGTTGCCGCGAGACCTAATATGACAAGTTTTGAATGGTGTTTCATCTATATGATCCTCCGTAAAATTTAAATTCAATGAGCAGTTACAATATAGCATAAAAAAAGTGGTTTGTAATCATAAAAGGTAAAAATACTTTGCTTACAGAATTATGTGTGCTATAATTACGGAGTATCTACAATAGGATTAGTTTTTCGGAGGTAAGGTCATGGCAAAACAGGTAGAAGATGTTGTAACTGACGATAGAGTAGAATCACTGAAGACAGTGAAGTTTGGTGGATATGATAAGGCATCCGTTGATTACTATATTGATGAACTTAAGGGAAAGCACAATAAAGAAGTAGAGGAGCTTAAGGCGAACGTCAACAAGCTCAGCGAGGCTGTTCTGAGTCTCAAGACCATGAGAGAGGTCAATATGACAGAGTCTTCCAAGACCATAGAGACTCTCAAGAAGACCAATTCAGAGCAGGAGAGCGAGATAGAGTCACTCAAGGAGCAGATCAATGCATACAAGCAGAGAGAGCTTGAGAATGCAGGAAGATACGAGTCAATATCAAGAACACTTCTTGAGGCCCGTGAGAGCGCAGACGCACTGATCGCACAGACTGAGAAGGAGTGCACAGACAAGAAGAATACTATAACTGCAGAGCTCGAGGCATATGAGACAGATGTCAAGGAGAGATGCACAAAGCTCCAGACAGATACAGAGATACAGTGCCAGCAGATGTATGATCAGACCGAGGCAAAGTGCAACAGCATGAAGGATGAGGCATACTCAGAGGCAGAGAAGACAAGAAATAAATCTCACGCAGATGCAGAGGCTCTGTCGGCAAAGACAGATTACGAGTGCAAGGTTATGAGAGAGGAAGCTCAGAAGGATGCTGCCAATACAAGAAATGCAGCCACAGATGATGCAACCAGACTTCGCAACAATGTGAAGAAGGAGTGCGAGAGCGTAAGCAGATATATGTCAGATCTTCTGTCATCACTGGACAATGTTATTTCTGCATGTGCTTCAACAAAGGATGTTGCCGACAAGGCATTTACCGGACTGAAGAGCGAGGCAACTGCTATGGTTAGTGATGCTGAGGATGCACAGTAGTAATATATGATATATGGTAACATGAAACTTTTCTATGTGATGGGACATAGGAAAGTTTTATGTGCATTAAGGGGTAAATAATATACGGGGTGTATAATAATGGGATAAAACTGCACTTGTGCAGTGGATATATGGAGAGATATTTATGGAGATAAACAGACTTAGTGGTTATTCAGATTTTCTGGGAATAGTTGAATATCCTGCGGTTGTGTTCTGCGAGGATGGTGAAGTCATCAGCATAAACAATGCCGCAGTTAAGATCGTGGGTTCGGATGTTGAATCCATTGCCATGGAGCCGGATAAGTTTATGGTCAGCGATGAGTTCTGGCCGACACTTGACGACAAGAAGGCTATCATATGGCACAGACTTGGACTTATAGTTAACGACAAGGACAGATATGTAGTCAGTGGATTTGTCAACCAGTTTGAATATGGTGACAAGAAGGCGTATATGGTATTGTTTGAGCTTCGATCAGACGTTACGATAGGAAGCGTGAGTCTTGAGAGGATCATAAACCATATAGGCGTTATAGCTCTGTATCTGTATAAGCCGGAGGGCGTATGGAGAACGAGATACGTATCTAAGAACATATCTGAGTATGGATATACAGATGGCAATTTCTACAGTGGGCTGGTGGGACTCAGCGACCTGCTCCCTAAGAGTGATTATGACCTTCTGATCGGACAGCTCTACAAGGTTCAGAATACCGGAGTGGATGATTTTGAGATGGAGACTAGGATCGTATCAGCTCACAGAGATATAAATAAGATGAGACTTAAGTGTCACATCGTGAGAACCACAGATGGCGACATGGATGGAATAGAGCTCCTGTTCATAAAGGACAAGGAGACCGGATACAATGAGGATCAGGCGGCGTATATATTATCTGCCATGTCTAAGATCAAGAGCTTTGTCATGGTACAGCAGTACGAGAATGGCAGACCGATCTTCAAGTATATAACCCCGAACGCCAAGCAGATGGGAATAAATGTGGATGCCATCAAGCTTGGTGACAGACTCATAGAGGATTATATCCATCCGAAGGACAGAAGCAGGGTTATGGCGAATGTCAGAAACGCCACGAAGCGCGAGGACAAGGACTACGAGGAAGAGTTCAGGATAGTCAACGACAGAGGCGAGGTTATCTGGGTGAAGTCCCAGAGCTCTGTGACACAGGCGGCTGATAACACATACACGGTTGAGTATTTTATATCTGATATTACGGACAAGAAGGCTCTTGAGAACAGTGTTGAGCGCGCTAAGAAGGAGTTCGATGACAAGCTCTCGTACATTATGAAGACAAATACCCAGTCGGATGAGGAAAGGAATCAGATAGATACCGAGAAGTGGAATCTGATAACGAAGGCGTTCTCTGCACTCACAGGACTTTATACAACTATCATAGATCCTGTGGGCAAGAAGATGGTTGAGCCGGCCGGCCCTCAGAAGCATATGGGTTATTTCTATGATATGTTTGAGAAGCCTCAGTATAAGCAGATATATATGAAGCTCAATGAGGTAGTTCTCAGGAACAATGTTCCGGTTATGATGGAGATGGACGATGACATCACGGGAAGTATGATCTGTGGTGCACCGATCATGATAGATGGCAAGCATGTGGCAACATGGATATGCTGCTCATATGATGGCGAGGATGCGAAGAAAATGGAGAGCGTATACAAGGTGCAGTGGCAGCTTGGACGCATTTTCTCCGAATACGCATTCAGCTCTCAGATCCTGGCAAAGGAGGCGATCCGTGCCAAGTCAGAGGAGGTCATAATGGAGAACAAGCTGCAGTGGCAGAAGATTCTGCTTGATGCCCTGAACACTTCAGATAAGAGCTCCCAGCAGGTTATCAATGACGTGATAGCACAGGTGGGCGAGGTCTTAAATGCTGACGTGGCAGCCCTGTATGTGAAGGACAAGCAGGGAGATCTGGATTGCCAGTATATCTGGTCCAAGAATCAGAGCATGTCTGCGGAGGAGTATGTGACAGAGTGGCAGCGCGCCAACATGAAGTTCAGATCATGGCAGAATGGTCAGGGCTCGGGCAAGCTGGTGGACAAGGGATACCTTGTGATAGATGCAAAGCATATGGATGAAGCAGCTAAGAAGATCATGTCAGCGGGTCCTGTTAAGAGCTTTACCGCAGTTCCTGTGTATGTCAATGGCAATTATGGAGCGGTATTTGTGCTGGCGAATACCTCTATCAACAAATTGTGGACCACAGAAGAGATTGAATTTGTAAAGCAGACAGGTGATGTACTCAGAAGTGCCCTTGAGAAGATAGAGAGCGATGACAGCGTTAAACGCATAAACAGTGTTCTCCTCGATACATATAACTATATGGATGAGGGTATATTTATTAGAGAAGTTGATACTGGAAGAGTGCTGTTCTCGAACAGGACTCTGAACGATATGCTTGGATATGATTTTACAGACAAGGACAGTAAGCTCCTTATAGAGAATCTCAGAGATAAGTACAAGCTCATGGGAGGTCCGGATCAGCATCTGGCTACGGACAGCAAGGAGGTCAACTGGAGAAGCTATATAAGAAGTCTCGACAAGATCATGGATTTGACTGAAGTTAGCATGAAATGGCTTGACGGCAGCAATGCATCTCTTGTAATATTAAGGGACGTGAACGAATAGAAGGGAGACTTGTGATGGCAAGCGCAGATATTGGTATAGATTTAGGTACAGCCAGTATACTGGTGTATGTGAAAGGCAAAGGAGTCGTACTCAAGGAGCCTTCAGTAGTTGCATACGACAGGGATACTAATAAGATAGTGGCTATTGGTGAAGAGGCGAGACTTATGCTTGGAAGAACTCCGGGTAATATAGTGGCCATCAGACCTCTCAGGCAGGGCGTAATCTCTGATTATACGATAACAGAGAAGATGCTCAAGTATTTCATACAGAAGGCTGTCGGAAGGAGTTATTTTGGAAGACGACCTAGGATCAGCGTATGTGTACCTTCTCAGGTTACAGAGGTTGAGAAGAAGGCAGTTGAGGATGCAACCTATGCGGCCGGTGCCAGGGATGTGTCCATAATTGAGGAGCCTGTGGCAGCAGCCATTGGCGCAGGAATAGATATATACAGACCATGTGGTAACATGATAGTTGATATAGGTGGTGGAACTGCCGATATAGCAGTCATCTCTCTCGGAGGTCCTGTTGTCAGTGCATCCATTAAGGTGGCCGGAGATGATTTTGATGAGGCAGTTGTCAGATTTATGAGAAAGAAGCATAACCTTCTCATAGGAGAGAGAACCGCCGAGGAGATCAAGATCAAGATAGGTACATGTTACAGAAGACCTGAGAATATAACGTTGGATATACGAGGCAGAAACCTTGTAACCGGTCTTCCGAAGACTGTTACGGTCACATCGGATGAGACGGAGGAGGCACTTCGTGAGCCTGCGTCCCAGATATGTGAAGCTGTTCATTCAGTTCTGGAGAGAACTCCTCCTGAGCTTGCTGCTGATATTGCAGATCGTGGTATAGTTCTGACCGGTGGTGGTGCGCTGCTCCACGGACTTGAGGAGCTGCTTGAGGAGAAGACAGGAATAACCACCATGACAGCGGAGGATCCACTCAGAGCGGTGGCCATTGGTACAGGAAAGTACATCGAGCTTCTCAGCGAGAAGAACAATTAAGACAGGAGCTGAGGACTCAGTCTTCAGAGGAGAGAAAACTTGGTAAGAGAAGGTTACGTAGAGAAAGTTATATATAAGAATGAAGACAATGGGTACGCCGTCTTCGCCGTTGAGGGCGAGGACGGCGAAGATATTTTTGTGGGGAATCTTCACGGCGTTGCAGAGGGGATCTATGTATCGGCGGAGGGGGATTATGTAGAGCATCCAACTTATGATTTGCAGTTCAAATTCACCTCATGTGAGATCAAGATGCCGGATGATGTGCTCAGTATTGAGAAGTACCTCGGTTCGGGCATCATAAAGGGTGTCGGAGAGGCTCTGGCAAAACGTATAGTGAAGAAGTTCCGCATGGACTCACTCAGGATAATCGAGGAAGAGCCGGAGCGCCTTGCGGAGATACGTGGAATATCAGAGAGGAAGGCCAGAGACATTGCCGTGTCATACAACGAGAAGAAAGAGATGCAGGATGCGCTCATGTTCCTGACCGGTCTCAATATCCCGGTGAACCTCGCTGTAAAGATCTACAATGAATACGGTGACGAAGTGTACGACATAGTGAGGACAAATCCCTATAAGATAGCAGAGGATATAACGGGCGTTGGATTCAGGACAGCGGACGAGATTGCGGACAGACTTGGTATCGGAAGAGATTCGGATTTCAGGGTAAGAGCTGCTATTATGTATGCCCTATCCGGTGCAAATGGACTTGGCCATATGTATATTCCCCAGAAGATGCTGGTAGACAAGACATATTCATTGCTGATGAATGAGTACATGCCATATGATCCGGAGCTTGAGATGTCCATATGCAATCAGATACTTGAGCTCAGCGTTGCCGGCAAGATAATCATAAAGGAGCTGAAGGACGATCCAGATTCAGGGGAGCTTCCAGATGTGAGCCTTGATGATCCGGTGGCTGACATAGACATGGATTTGCTGGATACGGAGTCAGAGTCAAACGTGACAAATGCCGTGTATGCAGCACCTAATTATTATATGGAGCTCAATTCGGCAAGACTTCTGTGTGAGCTCAACATAGATTTCTCAAAGGCAAAGCTCAAGATAGACAAGGTTGTTGAGACGGTAGAAAAGTCAGAGAATATGAAGCTGGCTGATGCCCAGAGACTTGCCATAAGAAATGCCGTGGATCACGGCGTTGCGGTCATAACCGGAGGCCCCGGAACCGGAAAGACAACGATCATAAATGTACTTATCAAGATATACGAGAGCTTCAGGATGAAGATAGTCCTCGCTGCGCCTACAGGACGTGCAGCCAAGAGGATAACCGAGGCCACAGGATACGGAGCACAGACCATACACAGAATGCTCGAGCTTACGGGCGGAGTGGAAGGAGAAGAGACTTCTGCGTATACATTTATGCGGAATGAGAGCAATCCACTTGAGGCCGATGTTATCATAATAGATGAGATGTCCATGGTTGACAGCAGCATTTTCTACAGTCTGCTCAAGGCTGTGGCTCCGGGCACAAGACTTGTGCTTGTGGGTGATTCGGATCAGCTTCCGTCAGTTGGCCCGGGAAATGTGCTCAAGGATATCATAGCGTCCAGTGTGTTCAGCGTGTCGGTGCTGGACAGGATATATAGACAGGGCGAGGACAGCGATATCATAGGCAATGCCCACAGGATAAAGGATGGAGAGCATGTGGAGATCAAGAACAAGAGCAGGGATTTCTTCTTTGTTCCAAGGAATGGCTACAATGAGATCGTGGCAGAGCTCAAGGTGCTTCTGACAAAGCAGCTTCCATCATATTTTGGTGTGGATAAATCGGATATACAGGTGCTGACACCTATGCGTAAGTATGATATGGGTGTTGAGAACCTCAACAAGCAGCTTCAGGATGTCCTCAATCCGGAGGGACACGGAAAGCCCGAGCATGACCGGGGCGATGTGGTGTTCAGACAGGGCGATAAGGTCATGCAGGTCAAGAACAATTACAAGCAGGAGTGGAAGATACTGGATCCGTCGGGCAGATTTGCCAAGGAGGAAGGAGTCGGAGTGTTCAACGGCGATATTGGATTTGTAAAGGCTGTTGACGACTACGAGCAGAGGATCGTGGTGGAATTTGACGATGGAAGACAGACTGAGTATCCATACAACCAGCTTGAGGAGCTTGAGCATGCATTTGCGATAACCATACATAAGTCGCAGGGAAGTGAGTATCCCGTGGTTGTGATCCCGCTTCTCAGATGCCCACCTAAGCTTTTGAACAGAAACCTGCTGTACACGGCGGTGACGAGAGCCAGAAGAAGCGTGGTCATAGTGGGCAATATAGGACTGGTAAATACGATGATAGACAATGAGGATGAACAGAAGAGATACACCTCATTTGCACTGAGACTCAGGGAGATGGAGAGAAGATGAAACGATGCGCAGATAAGTTCGGATTCGGACGACTGCTCACGGATCTCCTGTATCCCCGCCGGTGTGCGATATGTGACGAGGTGCTTCCGATGGGAGAAGGGCTGATATGCAGAGGGCATAACAGCCTTCCATATGTGAAGGATCCGTCATGTATGGTGTGCGGCAAGGAGGTCGACAGTGAAGAGCGGGAGCTCTGTCTGGACTGTGAAAAACATTCAAGAAATTTCGAAAGAGGTTTCCCCGTATTTAATTACATGGAACCCGTCAAAGCTAGTGTTCTGGCGATAAAATACCATAACAAAAAAGAATATTGTGATTTCTACGGAGCTAAGATGGCGGAGAAGGTGCGCCCGTATGTCAGAAGGTATGGAATAGATGCGGTCACCTGTGTACCTTTGCACAGGAGAAAGCAGAGACAGCGCGGCTACAATCAGGCGGCTGTACTGGCGAAGGTTGTCGCTGATGAACTGGGGCTTCCATTCTGTGAGGATATGCTGGTGAGAAGAAAGTACACCACACCGCAGAAGAAACTGGACAACCTGGAGAGGGCAAACAACATAAAGACATCCATGGACATAGGCAGATTGTACCCGGAGTACAGAAATATCCTGCTTGTGGATGACATATATACAACCGGTGTCACCATAGACGTGTGCGCCGGCCTTCTGAAGAAAGCCGGCGCACGCCATGTATATTATTCATCTGTATGTGTTGGCAAGGGGTGTTAGTCCTCGTCTGTATCGTCAGCTATATGGAAGTCCTCGTCGCTCTTCTCTTCCTCCTCCGGCATGTACTCGTTGAAGATGTGTACAAATACCAGTGAGCACAGATAAGCGTGAAGTCCTGCGACACATATGAGCATAAGACCGAGCACGGTGGAGCTGAAATAGCATCCCGCTGCGATCGCTGCCGTTATCGCAACCATGAGAAGTGTCCATGGAAGATTCTTGATGGACATGAGGAATGCGTTCTTGATGGTCGCTTTGACTGTGTTCTCAAACTGCGCCTGAAGTGGGAATACATACAGGACAGTGAACAGATAGATAAGTGACATGATGGTGAATATGACCAGCATACTCTTGATGTTCCTGCTCACGGCGAACCACATGTCAAATGCACACAGGACACCGGCAAGCAGAGCCAGAACTCCTATCCCTGTAGCCTGTTTGAAATTCTCCCTGAAGCTCTTGAAGAACAGCTTGACCACGCCGCCCTGACCGTTTCTGATGCATTTCATGGTGGTGTAGTAGAGTGCTGTGGTCGATGCACCTATCGTGAGGATTGGCAAGGAAGTCAGCAGCCACAGAAAATGCAATATTACTATATCGCACACTATGGTTAGAAAATACATGATAGGATTATCTGTCGATAATGATCTGTTCAAAATAAAATACCTCTCTTTCTTTATCCAAAAAATATTACAAGCCTAAGCCATCAGATCTTCCTTTGTAAGGGTCTCAAGTGTGGCTACGTCAATGTTGTCCATGGAAACTATTCTGGTGGCCTGCCTGGATATGGCGGATTCCATAAAGTTACGGACTTCACGGGCGTTGGCAAATGTATCGTCGTGATGTGCGGCTTTGTCGTGCCAGTATTCTGAGGCGTATGCGCGGGCATCATCGTCCAGCTTGTATTCCTGCTTGGAACACATGCTCTCGAAGATGGACATAAGCTCGTCCCCGGTGTAATCCTCAAATGTGATGAATTTGTTGAATCTGGAACGAAGTCCCGGGTTGGAGCTCAGGAACCGTTCCATGAGATCCGGGTAGCCGGCAACTATGACTATGAGATCATCTCTGTGATCCTCCATAGCTTTGAGCAGCGTGTCCACTGCCTCCTGGCCGAAATCATTCTCACCTTTGCCTGCGGTGAGAGTATAAGCCTCATCTATAAATAAGATCCCGCCGAGGGCTGATTCTATGACCTCGGTTGTCTTGACGGCTGTCTGACCAATATATCCCACAACAAGTCCGCCTCTGTCGACCTCGACAAGCTGTCCTCTTGATAGTATGCCCAGACCCTTATAGATATTTGCAAGAAGTCTTGCCACCGTGGTCTTTCCTGTTCCCGGATTGCCGGAGAATACAAGGTGGAGAGATACGGACGGTTGTTTCATGCCGTTTTCCTCGCGGAGCTTCTTGATCTTCAGAAGGTTTACGAGGTTGGTGATGTCCTTCTTCACGCTCTCGAGACCGGTCATGGAATTCAGTTCCTCGAGAAGAGTGTCCACATCCTTGACGGGTTCAGCCCTTTCGGAAGCTGTCGACTTAGCCGGAGTCTGTGAGACTGGGGAAGCACTCTTTGGGAGTGCGTTGTACTTGTCGAGCAGTGGGCTTGGATCTATGGCGTATAGGTTCATGGACTTGAGATATTTGTCGAGCATGAGGCAGTAGCCTGTGAGCCTTGCTATCTCGTTGTCGTCAGTCATGTTGTTGCAGGCGATGAATTCCTGCCCCATGAGCTTGAACATTCTGACGTAATCTCTGGAACGGTATACTGATTTGGGATTTACCTTTGCCCGGGCCAGATCGCCCTGTACAAAATATGTAAGGGATCTAGGTGGTGTCACGGCAAAATCCCTGGTTGTTCTCTCATATTTGAATGTGCGGAATTTGTCTGTTGTAAAGTGCTGGTTCAGGTATTCGCGGACAAATTTTATCTCCAGGGTAAGTTCTGCCTGGTCGGAGCTGGACAGATATGCAAGAAACTGAAGCAGGTCAAACTGAAGCATCTCTCTTGTCTTGAGTCCTGTCTTCTGGCGCGCACCGTAGCCGTCGTTGTCCAGCGAATCGGCATAGGAATAGCAGTTGTCCAGTTCGGCTTTTAGTGAGTAATTCATAAGTTGTTCCCCATCCTTTCCATAAAGCACATAATTGTATCTATTGTAAAGCCTTTGGCCCATGTAATCAAATAAAGTTTTGCCTGGTTAATCCATTTATTGTGTCATATTTGTATTTTGTATGATAAAATAGCAGTTATATGAGCAAAATTTACACCAAAAGGTGACAAACGCGACAGGAGACAGACGATATGAAATTCAGACCATGCATAGACATACACAATGGACAGGTAAAGCAGATAGTTGGAGGCAGTCTCTGTGATGAGGGTGACAGAGCAGATGAAAACTTTGTATCACAGAAGGACGGAGACTTCTTTGCTGAACTGTACAAAAGCTATGGACTTAAGGGTGGTCATATCATACTTCTCAATCCTGCGTCCAGCGAATACTATGACGCCGATGTAAGACAGACACAGCTCGCTCTGGCTGCATATCCGGGAGGACTGCAGATAGGCGGGGGAATAAATGCTGACAATGCACAGCGGTTCATAGATATGGGTGCGTCACATGTCATAGCCACATCATTTGTGTTCAGGGATGGAGAGATCAACTACGACAACCTGAAGGCACTTGAGAAGGCTGTGGGCAGAGAACATCTGGTGCTGGATCTGTCCTGCCGGAAGAGGGACGGAGAGTATTATATTGTCACTGACAGATGGCAGAAATTTACAAATGTAAAGGTGGAGGAGGCAACGCTTGACCGGCTCTCAGAATACTGCGACGAGTATCTCGTTCATGCGGTGGATGTGGAGGGCAAGGCGTCAGGCATAGAGACCCATGTTGCGGACATGCTTGGAAGATGGGGAAAGCTGCCGATGACATATGCCGGAGGTGTGGCATCATTTGACGATCTGGAACGGCTCAGAAGTCTCGGAAGGAACAGGATAGACGTGACCATAGGGAGTGCACTGGATATCTTTGGGGGACATATGGCGTTTCAGGAGATTATAAGGTTTATGGAGGGTTAACATGGCAAAGATGAAGAAGGTACTGGCCATTGCGATGGCTGCGGCTATGGGTATGTCCATGCTGGCTGGCTGCGGAGGTCAGGGCAAGGACGATGTGACAGAGGCGACAAGCCAGGCGGAGACCAGCGAGGCTGCGACCTCGGAGGAGAAGACAGAGGAGGCTGCTTCGGAGGCGGCTGAACAGGAGAAGACAGAGGTCAAGGCAGGGGATGTCCTGATAGACCTGAACTTTGATGACAATGACACGGACGAGTGCCATACATATTCAAATGGCGGACAGGCCGTACTCGGAGCAGAGAACGGAGAACTGTGTCTGGATATAACCGGAACAGGAAGCCTGGATTATGCGAACCAGATATACTATGACGGATTTGAGCTCAACCAGGACTGTGTGTATGAGCTGTCATTTGACGTGCACAGCACCATTGAGAGAGGAATTCAGTACAGACTTCAGATAAATGGCGGTGATTACCACGCTTATGTGATGGATGACATAACGATAGGCACTGAGACACAGCACATATCCAACCAGTTCACCATGAGCGAGGCATCGGATCCGGCACCTAGAATGTGTATGAATCTGGGACATTTCGAGGGCGTTGGTGATGACAGCGTGCCTCACAAGGTATACTTTGACAATATCAAGCTCACTGTAGTTGACGCCTCAAGCGCACAGAGCGTTGAGGGTATTCCTGATCCAAAGCTGGTTGGCATCAACCAGATGGGTTACGGCAAGGATGCGAAGAAGCTTGCCACAGTGACTGACAGAGACGCCAAGAGCTACGAGGTAAAGAGCGTCGCTGATGACAAGGTAGTCAGCAAGGGTGACGTATCTGGCTGGGATTACGATCCTGCTGTGGGCGACAAATGTGCGGTTATAGATTTCTCTGATGTCAAGGATCAGGGTACATACAAGATAGTTCTCGACACCGGAGCAGAATCATACGAGTTCCCTGTTGGGGATGGCGTGTATGACGATATATACAAGGCGTCAGTGCTCATGTTCTATGACCAGAGATGTGGAACAGAGCTTGATTCAGCCATAGCCGGTGATTTTGCACACGCTGCATGTCACACGGGAACTGCCATAGTGTACGGCTCAGATGTTGCAAAGGATGTGACCGGCGGATGGCATGATGCCGGAGACTACGGAAGATATGTTGTTCCGGGCGCAAAGGCGGTACAGGATCTGCTCCTTACATATGAGGATTCAGAGTATGCGGCAAAGGACGACGCTATCGGAATACCTGAGAGCGGCAACGGTGTTCCTGACGTTCTGGATGAGGTCAGATACGAGCTTGACTGGATGCTCAAGATGCAGGATGAGACCAGCGGCGGAGTTTATCACAAGGTTACCGGAGAGGTGTTCCCTGAGATGGTGGCTGCTGTTGAGGAGACTGCACAGATGATACTCTCACCTATATCCAACACAGCAACAGGCGATTTTGCGGCTGTTATGGCAAAGGCTTCAGTTGTATACAGAAAGTACGATGCAGCATTTGCAGATTCATGTCTTGCTGCAGCTCAGAAGGCATGGAAGTATCTTGAGCAGCATCAGGGAGATGCAGGCTTTAAGAACGTTGGAAGCATAGTTACAGGTGAGTATCCTGACAGCAATGACAGCGATGAGTACCTGTGGGCAGCAGCGGAGCTGTATATCGCAACAGGTGATGAGAGCTACAATGATTATGTGAAGACAGCCATCGAGGGAAGCGTTAAGTACGGCCTTGGATGGGCGGATGTCGGATATTATGGAATATATGACTACTGTGTAAATGTAAAGGACTGCGCAGCAGAGAAGGAGATACTTAAGAAGGGTGCTGACAAGCTTGTAGATAACTATGCCGGCAGCGGCTTCGGTTCAACAACAGGAGGCTCTTATGTATGGGGAAGCAACATGGTCGTTGCGGATAACGGAATCCTTCTGCTCATGGCATCAAAGGTTCTGGGCGACGATTCATATGTGGACTATGCGGCAGACCAGCTCAACTATATACTTGGAAGAAATGCAGTCAGCTACTGTTATGTGACAGGATATGGTTCACAGACTCCTGAGAATCCACACCACAGACCTTCAGAGGCACTGGGCAAGGCAATGCCTGGAATGCTTGTGGGCGGTGCCGATGGAAACCTTGAGGATCCATATGCGAAGGCTGTTCTTGCAAAGATTCCAAAGGAGAGATGCTATGTCGACAACGCACAGAGTTATTCATGTAATGAGGTAACGATCTACTGGAATTCACCTCTTGTATATCTTCTTGCGAACTTCAAGTAGCAAATATTTAAGAATATGTAACTATAATTAGTACATCATATTTGATATAACTATTGAATATCATGTAAGGAATCGGTATGGAAATATGAATGAATATGTAGACAAAATAAAAAAGCTTATGGAGAAAGAGATGGTCAGATATGTTATAGCCGGAGGAATGACCACGGCTGTGAATCTTGTATCATTCTTTGTGTTGAGACTTGTGACGGATCTGTCGCGAAGTGCGGCGAATATCATAGCGATAATGCTTGCCATATTATTTGCCTACTTTGCAAATGGATTTTACGTGTTCAGGTCGGAGCAGAGGAAGAGTGTAGGCCGGATCATAAGGGAGTTCATATCATTTGTGGGCATGCGTCTGTTTGCCATGGTGGTGGAGGTCGTTGGAACCAACCTGCTGTGCGACTCCTTCAGATACAATGAGTTTATATCAAAGATAATAATTCAGGTAGTTGTACTTGTAATAAACTATATATTCAGCAAATGCTTCGTATTTAAGAAGGATAAAAAGCCTGTAAAGGATATATTGGCTGACAACTATATCATGATAATCGCTTTTATCATCCCGGCTATATTTATGTTCGTGCTGTGGGTGGTGGCGGAGATAGGGCCATTTGGCGGACACAGCCTTACCATGGTGGACAGTCTTCACCAGTATCTGCCATTCTTCTCTGATTATCATGACAAACTGGTGAACGAGGGAAGCCTGTTCTATACATGGGACATAGGCATGGGAAGCAATCTGCTTGACATAATCGCCTACTATATGGCTTGTCCTCTGAACTTTATAATCGTGCTGTTCAGTAGGGAGCATCTGTACATAGCGATGTGCGTGCTCATAAGTATCAAGATAGCTCTGTCCGGTATGACCATGGCGAGCTATCTTGGATACAAGTGCAGGAACAAGAACAACCTGCTCATCATTCCATTTGCTGTGGCATATGCACTCAGCAACTATGTCATAGGATATTCATGGAATCTCATGTGGATGGACTGTATACTGATACTTCCGCTTATCATGCAGGGCTTCGAGCAGATGATGGAGGACGGCAGCAACTACAGACTGTATACGCTCAGTCTGTTCTACGGACTTCTGTGTAACTACTATATATGTTTCATGATATGTGTGTTCCTGGTTCTCCAGTTTATACTCACCAATCACAAGAACATATACAAGGGCGCAGAGGACACTTTGAGATTTGCGGGAACATCTGTCATGGCTGCGGCTATGTCTGCGTTTCTGCTGATCCCGGCTTATATCGGGCTTAACACCACGGCATCTGCCACCAGACATTTCCCTAAATGGGAGTGGTACGGAAGCATATGGGATATGATAAAGCAGATGTTTGTCCTGACTGAGCCGATAAAGAGCCAGCAGTTTGACGGCGGTGTGAACCTGTACTGCGGTACATTTGCCATACTGCTGATAGGAATATATATTTTCAATACAAAGATCAAATGGTACGAGAAGCTTAAGAATGTGATACTGATCGTATTTCTCATGATGAGCTTTAACAATACGCTGCTCAACTATATATGGCACGGCTTCCATGATCAGTACGGAATCCCGAACAGATTTTCATTCCTGTTCATCTTCATTCTGCTGAGCATGGGATACGAGGCCCTTGCAAATACAGAAAAGAAGCAGATACCGGGAATAGTCCTGGGAATTATCGTGTCGTTCGGTTTCCTGGTTTATGCAGACAAGAATATTGATATGGACAGGACGGTAATTATCCTCACATGGGTGCTGTTTGTTGTGTACTCGGCGGGAATCCTGGTGCTGGGACTTGTCCGCGGCAAAGGCAGATTCGCAGTGGCAGCTATACTTTCAGTGTTGTGTCTGACTGAGATAGTGTTCAGTGCGGCAAAGGGATACGAGAGCAACGGAACGGTGAACATACCGGATTACTATGGCGATGCTGCTAGTGTGCAGGCCGCTATAGATTCTGTTAAGACAGGCCATTTTCCATATAGGACGGAGCTCAACAACACCAAGGTGGTGGATGAATCTACCTATTACAATATGCAGGGAGTCAGCCTGTTTGGTTCGACGGTTTCAAATGACCTTGTGAATGCCATGCACGGACTTGGTTTCTACACAGGTGCCAATGAGTTCCTGTTTGACGGAGCAAATCCCGTGTCAAGTTCGGTTCTGGGCATAAGATATTTGTTCAGGAGACAGGATGAGCATATGTCCTACGATATGGACTATGTGGATACAGTGGATGGCGTTGATGTATACCAGAACAGCCGGGCGCTCAAGCTGGGCTTCATGGTGAATAACGAGCTGAAAGACTGGACTTCTGATGCATCGAATATGTTTGACAGTATAAATAATTTCGTGGAAAAGTCGACTGGGGTGGCTGGTACGTTCAGCCAGATATATCCGGAGGTAACTGGCTCTTCAAATGACATCACGATAACACATGACAATCCGTACAGTGAATACTTTGGACTTTCCGATATCACACCGGGTATCGTGAGCTTTGGACTCAGCTTTGACATAACAGAGGAACAGAATGACCTGTACATCATAGCGAACTGCAATGGAATCACCAAGATAAGGATATATGTGAACGGTGAGGAGCAGAATTACGAGAGACTTCAGTACCAGACATACCATGTGGGACATCTGACAAAGGGAACCAACGTGGAGGTCGAGTATTATTTCTCTGCGGGTGTACCTGACAATACATCTGCAAGACTTACTATAGCCACTCTCAACGGTGCTGCATTTGACCAGGCGTATGAGAGCTGGGCTGACAATCAGTTAAATATCAACAAATTTGAGGATGGATATGTGAAGGGACATATATCAGTCGATGAGGCTGGCCTGATGTTCACATCCATACCATATGATTCGGGCTGGACTGCCTATGTTGATGGCAGAAAGACCGATATACAGACTGTTGCGGGAGCATTTATCGCACTGGATCTCGAGAAGGGAGACCATGTGATAGAGTTCAAGTATTTCCCTAGAGGACTCAAGAGCGGCCTGATATTCACATTTGCCGGATGGCTTGTGTTTGCACTGCTTATGAATGCGAAGACCATCAAGGAGAAGCGCGGCAGCAAAAAGGGGAAGCCAGAGGATGAGGATCGGACAGATGATGAAGCAGCGATAGAGTAATGCAGATCTGTTGATAGATAAAATATGCATAATAACGAGGTAGAATGGCTGGGAGACCATAAAAAGTAGTCCAATATGTACAAAATAACAGAGAAAATTTGTACATTATTCAGCATAAAAAACTATATGAGCGTTGACCTTAATAATTATTTATAATATAATGTATCCATGTGGATATGCATAGGAGTGTCTATGTGGCAAACGCAATATTTATAGAAACAGAGGTGCATTAATGGACAAAATTAAGGAAATTGGGATTAAGCCGCTTGCACTGGCCATGGCTGTTCTGGCTTTGCTGGCGGGAGTGCTGGGAGTCGCCGGTATAGGTGTGGGAGCTATTATATGTGGCGTCCTGGCAGCGGTCGTTGCTGTTCTGGTATTACTGGTATTCGGAGATGGCAACATGGGATCAGCAGGAAAGTCTGATAAGTATAAGAAGCTTTTCATGAACCTTCCTATAGGATTTGCACAGGCGAGGATCGTTAATGATCCTGTCAACGGAACAAACTACGAGATAGTAGACGCCAATGAGATATTTGGGGAGTATTTCAAGCTCGATGTGTCTGACTACAAGGACAAGATACTGAAGGAGAGCAAGATAGAGGTACTTCAGGATATCAATGCATGGTTCACAGCTTATAACAACTCCGGCACCAAAGAGGGAGATCTGATGGATGTTGAGATCACCATGGAGTCACTTCAGAAGGTGTTCAACACGGTTATGTATAAGTCTGAGGCTGATTACATCAACATGGTAGTCATAGATGTGACCAAGCAGAAGGAGACTGAGGAGAAGCTCAGCAAGGCCATCGTGGATGCGAATGCAGCATACAAGACACAGGCCGAGTTCCTTGCAAACATGAGCCACGAGATAAGAACACCTATAAACGGTATTCTCGGTATGCTCCAGCTCACACTTATGGCTGAGGATCTTCAGGCTGATTACAGAGATAACCTTATCACAGCTAAGAACTGTGCAGACACACTGCTCAGACTTATCAATGATATTCTTGATATAAGCAAGCTTGAGGCTGGTAAGTACAAGATCAAGGAAGAGACATTTGACATCAGGACTGCCATTGAGGACACAGTTGCTGCACAGGTTCCGATCGCAACCAACAAGGGACTGCAGCTCGACTGTTCATTTGGAAGCAATATTCCAAAGCTTGTCCGCGGTGATGGACAGAGAATCCAGCAGGTTCTCAACTGCCTGCTTTCAAATGCTATCAAGTTTACATCCGAGGGAAGCGTAAGAGTCAAGATAGCATCCATGGATGATGGGGACAACAAGATTAAGATCAGAATGGCAGTTGCAGATACCGGTATAGGTATCTCAGAGGCTAACATGAGCAAGCTGTTCATAAGATTCAGTCAGGTAGATGCATCAGATACAAGAAAGTACGGTGGTTCAGGTCTGGGACTTGTCATCACCAAGCAGATTGTTGAGCTGATGGGTGGTAACATAACAGTTCAGAGTAAGGAAGATATAGGTTCAACATTCATCGTCGAGATACCACTCAAGGTTATCAAAGCGGCAGATGCAGCAGATGAGTTCCTCAAAGAGAAGGAGGAGCCAGCGGTATTCTCCATCAATGCACACAGCAAGGCAAGGATACTTGTTGCAGAGGATGAGCCGGTCAACCAGCAGGTTATCGGTAAGCTTCTTGGTATGGCAGGATTCTCATACGATATAGCTGAGAATGGCCAGAAGGCTGTTGAGCTGTTCAAGACCAAGATATATGATGCGGCACTGTTTGACGTACAGATGCCAGTTATGGACGGTATAGCAGCTACACAGGAGATCAGGGAGATAGAGCGCAAGGAGAAGAGAAAGAGACTTCCGATCATTGCGGTTACGGCGAGAGCCATGTTCGGTGACAAGGAGAGGATCCTTGAGAACCAGCTTGATGATTATATCGCAAAGCCTTATAATCTCAATGATGTGGTTGATACACTGAATAAGTACATAGACGACTGATGTGAAAGGCCATAAGTATACATGACATAGTGAGAAACAAAGTCAAATAAAAAATCGGGGATTATGGAATCAACACCCATATTCCCGGTTTTTTTAGTTTTACATGGATATATTAAGGCAGATAAAGAAAGATCTATATTACATGGAGGTATATGATATGTCAGATTTTTTCCAGGATGTGTTCAACAAGACCAAGAAGTTTGCAAATAATGCGGTGGATGAGACGAAGGACGCAGCGCAGAAGGCAAAGCTCAACAACAAGATATCAAATGAGGTGCAGATGATCGACAGGAACATGGTTGAGATTGGCAAGTATTTCTACGAGCGGAACAAGGAGAATCCACCTCAGGAGCTGCTCCAGTATTTCAACAATGTAAAGGTTCTTCAGGACAGTATAGCCATAAGCAGGAGCGAGATACAGAACATTGATAATGCCATGGCGGCAAGGAAGCAGGCTGATATGAATCCTAATCAGAGTCCTAACCAGAACTATAACCAGAACCCAAATAACAATCAGAACATGGGAAATGGACAATTTTAGTAAAAAAAATTATATATACATGCTGTAAAATCAGAAGCCCGTTCGTAACAGGACGGGCTTTTTGTATATTGAAATTGGGCAATATACAGCCTGTATATAGCCGCAATTTATAAAATTTTCTTTATGAAATCCCCCCTTTACAAAGGCTGAGAGAGGGTGTAAGGTGTGCTTACAACTCAGAGAGAAGGGAGGACAGAGATCATATATTATGTAATACCATTGATCGCAACTGTGAGCATGGCGGTGGTATCGGACTTCAGAGACTGGAGGATTCCGAACAGGCTTATCGCAGTTGGCATGATACAGGGATTCCTGATGTCGGCAGTTGTCAGAGGACCGTGTGATGGACTTCTGAGCAGTGTGGCAGGCTGTGTTATTCCTATGGTGATCTTGTTTGTATTATTTCATAAAAAAGCCTTGGGGGCAGGTGATATCAAGCTGCTGGCGACGGCTGGCACATTTGTAGGAACCGATGTGATCCGGGTGATTGTTTACTCCTTTTTGGCCGGAGGAGTTATATCTTTATTTTTTCTTTTAAAAGAAGTTTTAATGTCAGTTACGAATCGTAAAGAAATTTCAACAAAACAATTTTATAGGAATCTGATGAAGTCCAGGGTACATTTCTCTGCTGCCATAATGGGCGGAGTCATGTATTACGTGTGCACTACAGAGTGGAGGTGACAAAATTCAGCAGTACAAGATTGGAATACTGGATGGTGACAGGGCTTACATGATAAGTCTTATGAACCATATCAATTCGGACAGGGACAATCCGCTGTTTGCGCTTGCATTTTCATCGGAGGGAGAACTGTATGGGTATCTTGAGACTAAGACTCTGGATGTTCTGCTGATGGATGAGAATATTCCTCTGGATGAGAGCAAAGTGCCGGTGGCCTGCCGGATGATATTTATGACGAGGGATAGAGTCGATGGATCAGAAGAGATCAGCCATAACAGGATATTCAAATATTCCAGGGTACGGAACATTTCTTCAGAGATCCTCAGATATATGAATATAGACGATACGGACCGCAGAAGAAAGCTGTTCAGGTCGTATGCAGTTATATCACCCATAGGGAGGTGTGGTAAGACAAACCTTGCGGTCAGCCTGTGCATGAATGATGAGGTGCGGGGCGGCCTGTATGTGGGCATGGAGGAGTACAGTGCATTTCACGACCATGAGGACGTTCTGGCGAATGTGATATATCTGTTGAAACAGAGGTCACCGGATCTGACCGGATATATGGAGCAAAATATCGTGGAGCTTGAGGAATACAGCGTGCTTGGATATCTGGGATCGTACATAGATGCACTGGAGCTGGACACGGAGGATATGGTGTGGCTCATCGACGAGTTCCGCAGATGGGGCAGATATACAACGGTTGTGTTTGATATGGGACAGGCGGTTCTCAAGGATCTGGCGATACTTGGGGCATTTGACGAGATAATGGTTCCGGAGCTTAAGGATGAATTGTCCCAGGACAAGCTTGGGATGTTCGAGAGGGTTCTGGAGAGAAGGGAGCTCGGCAAGATTGCTCGGAGGCTGCACAGGTTGAACGTGCCGCTGGCGGTTCCGGGAAGTGCGGAGATGCTGAGATTTATAGAAAGTGAAATAGGAAGCAGAAGATGAAACAGGATGACAGACAGTTGATACGAAGCAAGGTCATGCAGAGTATAGATATGTCGGGTGACATAGGAGATGAGCAGGTCAGCGATATGATCGACAGGTGTATTCTCGAATCTGAGTCCGGGAATGTGCTGAGCGTGAGGGATAAGCTTGCGCTGAAGAAGGAACTGTTCAACAGTTTGAGGAGGCTTGATATATTGTCCGAGCTTCTCGATGATGAAGCGGTGACTGAGATAATGATAAACGGCTACAGCAATATATTTGTCGAGCGGGCAGGAAGGATGTACAGATATGACAAGGCATTTGAGAGCGAGGAACGGCTCAAGACCATAATCCAGAGCATCGTAGCGGAGTGCAACAGGATAGTAAATGAGGCGTCGCCGATAGTGGATGCAAGGCTTAAGGATGGTTCGAGAGTGAATGTGGTGCTGCCGCCGGTGAGCCTGAGCGGCAGCGTGATGACCATAAGAAAGTTTCCGAAGGACAAGATGACCATGGACAAGCTGGTGGAGATCGGATCAGTCACCATGGAGGTTGCTGATTTCCTGAAGAATCTGGTCGTGGCGGGCTACAACATAATCATCTCGGGAGGAACCGGCGCGGGCAAGACGACATTTCTGAATGCCCTGTCAGGGTATATACCGGCGTATGAGAGAATTGTCACGATAGAGGATTCGGCGGAGCTTCAGCTTGCGGGCATCGACAATCTGGTAAGCCTTGAGGCGAGAAGTGCAAATGTCGAGGGCGAAAATGCGGTGAGCATAAGGGATCTTATCAAGACGAGCCTCAGAATGAGACCTTCACGGATAATAGTGGGTGAGGTCAGGGATGCGGCGGCGATAGATATGCTTACTGCCATGAACACAGGACACGATGGAAGCCTGTCAACAGGACATGCAAACTCTGCCCGGGACATGCTGACGAGGCTTGAGACCATGGTTCTGATGGGTGCGGATATGCCTGTTCTGGCGATAAGGCAGCAGATAGCGTCGGCGGTGGACATAGTTGTCCAGCTTGGAAGACTGAGGGACAGATCCCGAAGATGTATAGAGATAAGCGAGGTCACAGGACTGGAAGGAGGTGAATTTGTCATGAATAAATTGTATGAATTTCATGAGAGCAATATGGGAAAGGACAGGGGGCGAGTGGAAGGAATGCTTAGAAAGATAAATGATCTTCACAACACATCAAAGCTCGTGGCGGCTGGATTTATAAGCGTTAATGAGAGCAGTGATTCAAGGAGGGATGTGTGCTGAGACAGGGTATAGATTATGATTCTTATAAACTAAGTGTCAGGGAAATCGTAACCGGTATCGCTGTGTATTCAGTCATAGCGGTGATGGTGTCGGTGCTCTTCTTTGACAGTCTTATACCGTGCCTGGTGTTCACGCCGGGGATTCTGGTATTTCTCAGGAAAATTGCCGATGGTAAATGCCGGCAGAGAAAGAATAAACTTAATAATGAATTTAAGGAAATGCTGCTGTCCCTGTCCGCAAATATGGCGGCGGGATATTCATTGGAAAAAGCGTTTGTTCCAGCTTGTCACGAGCTGGACGGAATGTATCAGGGGAAATCTTATATCAGACAGGAAATGCTGCTCATAATAAACGGCCTTGAGATGAGCTCTGATGTTGAAAGTCTTTTGAGGGATATGGCGGACAGGTCAGGACTTCAGGATGTGAAGGAATTTGCTCATGTGGTCGCAGTTGCAAAGGGCTCCGGGGGAAATCTCATCAGGATGATGAAGAAGATGGTTGAAAATATTGACAGGCGTCTGGAAGTGGAGGAAGAGATAGACACGATGATAACGTCAAAACGGCTGGAGCAGAATATCATGTCTGCCATGCCATTTGTCATCATTCTGTATCTGAGGGTGTGTAATCCTGGATATATGGATGCGCTGTATGGCAATGCTCTGGGGATAGCTGCCATGAGTGCGTGTCTGGTGATCACGGCGGCGACGGTGATATGGGGCAGAAAGATCACAGATATACATATGTGAAAGGATGATGGATATGCTGAAAAGGGCTGCGGGAAAAATATACGGCTGGATAGAACCGCATATGGACAATGACAAGATGCTCACGAAGATAAAGAGGGTATACATATGTACGGATGCCGCGGCGAGGGATAAATGTGCGGAGATGTACACAGACATTATTGCGAAGATCCTGCTGACGCTTTTGGTGACATGTATTCTTGCGGTGATCCTTGTGGCAAAGGAAGCATTTGCGCCTCATCAGGTGGTGCTCACCAGAGATGGGTACGGAGGGGATGTGTCCACCGTCACTCTGGAGACTGACATAGATGGAGAAAAGACTGATTTTGATGTGGATGTCATGCCGCTGGAATATGATCCTGACGATATGGAAGCAGTGTTTGAGCAGGGATTTGGTGAGATTGAAGACCTGTATCTTGGGGAAAATGAATCCCCCGACGAAGTGATATATGATCTGGAGCTTGTGGATCACCTGGATGCGCTCGGACTCGATGTGCAGTGGATAAGCGAGGACAACGAGCTGGTGTCGTCCGATGGACGTATCGGCGATATAGCGGAGGGAGAAGACAGAATAGTGTCCATCACGGCTGTTCTTACATACAGGGAGCTGAGCGCGGAGAGAACATATCAGATACGCGTGTGCGGAAGGGAAGAGACAGGCAGGGAAAAGGCTCTGAAGGATATAAGGGAAGGCATCAGGGAGATACAGGCGGGAAGTGGAGATTCGAGCGAGGTGGCGCTGCCGGAGCAGATAAACGGATATGCGGTCAGGCCCACCTCGGGAGGCGGAAGCGGTCTTATGATACTGTTTCTCGGTGGTTTCGCAGCCATTTGTATATGGGGTGGAAACAGGTCGAAGATCCAGGGAATGGAAAAAAAGAGATCCGACGAGCTCATGTCGGAGTACCCGGAGCTTGTGGATAAGCTGACGCTCTATCTTGGAGCAGGAGTCACGGTCAGAGGTGCATTTGCAAGGATAGTGAAGAGTGGCAGGGAAGATTGTGCCGGTACGGATCAGGGCGGGAGTGTTCTGACCAGGGAACTGATTTATACGCTAAATGAGATCCAGGCAGGAGTATCCGAGAGTGAGGCTTACTACAACATGGGGCACAGGATAAATCTGCCGATGTATATAAAGCTCATGTCGCTTTTGTCACAGAATGTGAAGAAAGGCACGAGAGATATATTGATCATGATGGCGGGCGAGGAGCAGAACGCAATGCAGACCAGAAAGGAGATGGCGAAGAGAAAGGGGGAGGAAGCCGGGACAAAGCTGCTTCTTCCGATGGTGGTTCTGCTGGGAGTGGTCATGGTAATAGTCATGCTGCCCGCAATAATAAATTTTTAAGATAATAAGTTTTAAGGAGGAAAAATGTATGAAGAGATGGGAAGATTTTATGGAAGATGAGTCAGGTATGGGAGTGGTCGAAATAATCCTTATAATGGTGGTCTTGATCGCGATGTGCGTCATATTCAAGCAGCAGATAACTTCTCTGGTGAACAACATATGGAACTCGATCAACAAGAGTGCAAAGAAGATATATTAAGGGGGAGCTGTATGAGAAATCAGGGACATGTAACGGTTTTTCTGAGTATAATCCTGATCTCCATGCTGCTTCTGGGGCTCTCCGTGCTTGAGATGGCGCGGATAAGAATGGGCAGTGCCAAGGCCGCAATGGCGGCCGAGGGCGCAGCCTGTGATGTGAAGGCGGCGTACGACAAGGAGTTGTTTGAGGAGTATCATCTGCTGGCGGTCGACAGCACATTTGGCGGACACGGTGAGGGAAAGCTTGAGCAGATGGCGCAGGATTATCTGGAATATACTCTGGAAAATGGTCAGGGCGACAATATGAGCGTTGAAGATGTGGCGCTGGCAGAGTGCAGGGGACTTCTGGAGAATGACTGCGAGAATATGAAGCTGCAGATAACCGACCATATGAAGGTGTACATGGAGGAGAAGGGAATAGAAGACATTCTTGAGATGATAACATCCGGGGATAAGGCCATGGAGGATGCTTCTGGAGCTGTGGAAAATGGTAAGAATGAGTCGAATCAGGATGAGAGCAGTTGGAGCGGTACGGATCCTAGAAAAGCGCTGAAAAGCATCCTGACAGGTGGACTTCTGAATGTTGTCACGCCATCCGGGCGGGTGGTGTCAGATCAGGCATACGATCTGGATGGCTTTCCGTCAGACGGACAGGCGGAGGATACGAGACAGTGGGAGGACATAGAATTTGACGATCTGGATAAATTCCAGAGGCAGCTCATGTTGGATGGAGAGAGATCACAGACCGGAATAGTGGATGACATATATGGTGTCGGGTATGCACTGGCGAATTTCAATACATTTACTGACAGGAAACAGGACAGACCATTTGAGTGTGAGGTGGAATACATTATCGCCGGAAAGGATAATGACCATGACAATCTGCAGGGGGTCGTGAACAGGATAGTGCTTCACAGACTGCCGCTCAATCTGGCATATCTGCTCTCAGACAGCGCAAAGATGGCCGAAGTGTCATCCATAGCTGCGGTGCTGGCTCTTGTGCCGGGGGTCACCTATGGGGCGGCGAAATATCTGCTGCTCGGATGCTGGGCTTATGCTGAGACAATTGTTGATATAAGGCTGCTGCTTGACGGCAAAAGCGTTCAGTTTATGAAGACAGACGAATACTGGGTGACGGACATCAACAATCTTGACAAGCTGATGAATCTGGATTCCGTGGACTATGAAGGCGTGGATGCTGTGAGCTACAGGGATTATCTGGCGATACTTCTGATAGAGAATAAAGGAGGCATGTATTACAGGATGGCGGATCTTATACAGCTTAATTTCAGACAGACGGATGAGTCGTTTGAGATGAAGAATATGATGTATTCTCTGACATTTGATGTTGAGGTCAGTCAGGACAGGAAATTTGCATCGTTTATAGAAGATCACGAGGGCGTATCGAAGATAGATGACGGACTGTACAGGTACAGCTTCAGGCAGTGTGTGAGTTATTGAGATATGAAAATATCCTGAAGGGGGGTGTTATATGTTCTCTTGTTGTATGTTGAAAAGTAAATATATGAAAGATAAATCGCCTCTCCAAGCGCATATTACTATAGATTTTGTTCGGATCAGGTATGGCAGGAGAATATATAAGACAGCTCCTTTGGGATGTGACCATGGTAGTGCCAGTGTGGAGGCATCGCTGGTGCTGCCAGTGTTTATATTTGCCATGCTGACTGTGTTTGCCATGGCCGGATGTATACGGACACGGACTGTGATATATGAGGGCTTACATGAGACGGCTGCGTATCTTGCGGAATACAGCTATGCGTATGAGCTAGCCGAAAAGGGCGCGGACATGGGGCCGTATGCTGAAGGTATGGCAGATGGTGTGTCGCTCGTGCTGGCGAACAGGAAGATCAGGGAGTACATAGATGACAAAGGCACGGTGAACACATATGTCGACGGCGGAATGTCCGGGGTTAAGGTGATAAATGCAGAGCTGTCGGATGACGGATTTGTGTGCCTCAAGGTCAGATATATGCTGAAGATCAATCTGCCATTTGCCGGAGGATCCACCGTGGGGTGCGTGGACAGGATAAGACAGAGGGCGTACCTGGGATATGACAGGTCGCAGGATGATGACGATGATGATGAGTATGTGTATGTGGCTGAGAATGGTTCGGTGTACCACAACTCGCGGAGCTGTTACCATATCAGGATATCTGTGAGAAGCGTGAGTGGGGAGGTTCTGGATGACAGATATTCCGGGCTTTCGGCGTGCAGGATCTGTGGAAGATATAAAAGCAATGGTGTGATTTATGTCACTGAACAGGGAGACAAATATCACTATTCGCTGGGCTGCTCCGGCTTGAAGCGGACGATATACAGAAAGAAAAAGTCAGAGTGCGGGGGACTTCCTCAGTGCTCAGAGTGCGGGAAAAGATAGGAGAAGAGAAGAAAAGACAGGAGGAGTCAGATATATGGATGACAATGGATCTATAGTTCTGGAGATGTGCCTGATAACACCGATACTTGTGTGTGCCGTGTTTGTGGTGATGAACATGTTGTTTATAGCGTTTAACCATGCGGCGGCATCGGGGGAGGCATATCTGGTACTGTACAACCGAGAGGAATACAGGATCAATGAGAGTGGTGAGGGGGATACGGACAGTGCAGAGAAAGCGATGTCCACAAATGTATCCGAGACCGTGATATGTGCCGATGGTGTGAATGCGGAAATGGCCATGAATGGGAAGAATCTGGTTGCGGAGATAACTTACAGAGAGTCATTTCCGGGGATACAGATATTGATAGATGACGGCAGATGTGACAGAAAGACTGCGGCCAGACAGGAGATAAGGGATGTAGGAAATGAACTTAGGAGGTGGCAGGAATATGGTAAGTTATTGCCAGGTAGAGGGAATTAACACTTTTTTTGTGGTGGAGGTCAGTGCAGCAGCCATAAATTCCTATGAGACGGACATGCTGTACAATAATTTTGTCGAGGGAATAATACAGCCGGAATTCAGGGCCATCAACGGAGATATGTTCATATACTGCAAAATAAATGGCATGAAGAGCCTGGACGATATATCTGACAGGGGGATAATGTCCATGGAGCAGGCTGTTGCTCTCATAAGATCGTTGTGCAGTGTGGTCATGGAGACGGGAGAATACATGCTTGAGCCGGACAATCTTCTGATAGAATCCGACAAGATATTTTACTCGGATGCAGAGAAGAGTTTCAGATACGTGTATGTGCCGGGACAGGGAACGGATGTCAGAATGGGAATAAAGAATCTTGTGGAGAAGATCATAAAGAGGGTAGATCACAGGGACACTGAGCTTGTGGATTTTATGTATGAGATATATGACATGGTGGTGTCGGCAAATTATGACATGGAGCGGATGCAGAAATATGTGGATGAGGTCTCTGCCCGTGAGCAGGGAAAATGCTGCTCCGGCAATAGAAAAAGAAATGTGGAATCTTTGGCTGCAGCCCGTGAGCAGGAGCTTTTGATGGATGAGGTGTTCGGAACGGATCAAAGCAGTGCGGCGGCGTTGACGATACCGACAACGGAGAAAAACAAATATGATAGGATATTTTTCATACTCATAGGATTTACTGTGGCGGCATTTACGGGAATAGCGGCTGTTCAATTTTATATACAGGGGCATGCGGCGGATGTGAGATTTATAATGCTGGCACTCATCGTGCTGTCCGTGGAGTTATTTGTCTATGTGGAGATGAAGAGGAAGCTGTCTGCTGCTGAGGATGAACGGCGGGGACAGGAGGGCGTGGAGTGCTCAGAGCTGCGATATGCGGAGGAAGATGAAAACAGAAGACCTAAAAAACAGAATGTTGATGCATTGGAACATGTAAGTCTGGCTGACGAAATACCTGGCGATACCACGGTGCTTGGCTCGGAGGATGACTGTACAACCCTACTTACACAGAATAATCTCGATGGCAGAGCGTCCGCACAGGAGCAGAGACTGTCTGTGAGACTGATCGAAGACGGAGGCATTGTGGCTACTGAATTTCCGGTGACGCCGGAGGGAGTTGTATTGGGGCGGGACAGACGACAGGCGGATCAGGTTATAGAGGATATCAGCGTCAGTAGAAGGCACATAAGGATATACGAGGATGCAGAGAAGATCTATGTCGAAGATCTTGATTCCACAAATGGAACTGTCATAAATGGGATCAGGCTTCCGGCGGGCAGGAGCTGGCAGCTTGCGGACAGAGATGTTCTGTGTATAGGCACCAGGCAATACCATATTCAAATATTGCTTATCTGATTGATATAAAATGTAAATTCAGATATAATAGTCTGTGTGAGTTTTATGATACAAAGGTAGGTATTGGTGATGTCGTATGTAGCTTTATATAGAAAATGGAGACCTGATACTTTTGACGAGGTAAAGGGGCAGGATCATATAGTTACCACTCTTAGAAACCAGATTAAGAATGATAGACTTGGTCATGCCTTTTTATTTTGCGGTACGAGAGGAACAGGTAAGACTTCGATCGCCAAGATATTTGCCAAGGCATGTAACTGCGAGCATCCGGTGGACGGAAGCCCATGTAATGAATGTGCAAGCTGCAGAGCCATATCGGATGGATCATCGCTTAATGTCATTGAGATAGATGCGGCCTCCAACAATGGTGTTGACAATATAAGGCAGATAAGGGAGGAGGTAGCATATCCTCCTACTGAGGGCAAGTATAAGGTATACATCATAGATGAGGTTCATATGTTGTCCCCGGGAGCGTTCAACGCTCTGTTAAAGACTCTCGAGGAGCCGCCATCATATGTAATATTCATACTGGCTACCACGGAGTCCCACAAGATACCTATAACCATATCGTCAAGGTGTCAGAAGTACGACTTCAGACGTATCCCGGTGGATGTCATCTCGGATCGACTGGAGGAGCTTATGAACAGGGAGGGACTTGATGCGGATAAGAAGGCGATAGATTATATCGCAAAGTCCGGTGATGGTTCCATGAGAGATGCCTTGTCTATTCTGGATCAGTGCGTTGCATTCAATCTCGGACAGAAGCTTACATATGATAATGTGCTTGAGACCATAGGAGCTGTGGACATAGATACATTTGCAAGACTTCTGGAGTGCGTGCTGGAATCTGATGTTGAACATGCAATAGATGTGGTTGACGAAGTTGTGTGGCAGGGACGTGAGCTTGGCCGTTTCGTAAATGAATTTACATGGTTTCTCAGGAACATACTCGTTGTCAAGCTGTCCTCGGCGGAGGGCGACAGATTGGATATGACCAAGGAGAATTTGGAACGCATAAGAGAGATATCCGGTCATATGGAGGAGAGCACCATAGTAAGATATATAAACGTGTTCTCGGATACAGCCGCCAGCATCAAGTATTCCTCACAGAAGAGGATAGTGCTTGAGATGGCTGTCATAAAGCTGTGCAGACCACAGATGGAGGTTGATACCACAAGTCTGATTGAGAGGGTAAGGATGCTTGAGAAGAAGCTTGATGACCTTGAGGCAAATGGCATACAGGCTGCGCCGGTTCAAAGTGCTGCCCCCGTAAGCCCGGCTGACGATGTGATAGATCAGAAGGGCATGAAGGAATATCAGGACAAGCTGGCAATGGAGCTTCCAAAGGCAGAGTTCGAGGATTTGCAGAGAGCTGCGGAGAACTGGAATGATATACTGGAGAAGCTGTCGGTTCCTGCGAGAAGATATCTCAAGAGAAATGATGCTGATCCGGCCATAAGGACGAAGCTCATACTGTCCGATGATCACAGAAGACTTCTGCTCATGATCCCGCTGACGGATGACGATATGCCGAAGTTATACTTTGACAAGCCTGAGAATGTGGAGCATGTGAAGAGTGTGATCGAGGAATATCTTGGAAGAGAGATTGAATTTGAGATACTTTGTACAAGGAATTCCCACAGTGATAATGGAAGGCTTGAGACGGAGAATATACTGAACCTGAACAAGATCAACTTTCCAATAGATAAGAAATGATGATATCATATTATAAATTATTTAATCAGAATAAGGAGGACTATTGTAATGGCTAAGAGAGGCGGTTTCCCAGGAGGTATGATGCCTGGTAATATGAACAATCTTATGAAGCAGGCACAGAAGATGCAGAAGCAGATGGAGGAGACAACTAAGACACTTGAGGATAAGGTGTATGAGTCATCTGTAGGTGGAGGAGTTGTCACTGCAAAGGTGTCAGGTAAGAAGGAACTCATGGAGATCAAGCTTGATCCTGAGGTTGTTGATCCTGATGATATAGAGACACTTGAGGATCTTATCATATCGGCTGTGAACGAGGCACTGAGAGCACAGGAGGATGACTACAATAGCAGTATGGGCAAGATCTCAGGTGGAATGGGACTTGGAGGATTGCCGTTCTAATGGAAGTTTATGGAGGAGAAGTAAACAGACTTATAGAAGAGCTGGGAAGACTCCCGGGAATAGGCTCCAAGACGGCTCAGAGACTGGCGTTTCACATAATCAGTATGCCTGAGGAGAGGGCGCTGGCGTTATCCGATGCCATTGTGAATGCAAAGAAGAACATAAAATACTGCAGTTGTTGCTACACGATAACTGACAGGGAGATATGTCCTATATGCAGTTCACCAAACAGGAATCACAAGGTGATAATGGTGGTGGAGACCCCGAGGGATCTGGCGGCATATGAGAGAACAGGACAGTTTGATGGCGTTTATCATGTGCTCCACGGAGTTATAAATCCTGCCTTGGGTATCGGCCCGGCGGATATCAGGATATCCGAGCTCATGAGAAGGCTTCAGAATGAAGATGTGGATGAGCTCATAATCGCTACAGGTTCAGGCCCGGAGGGTGAGGCGACTGCGATGTATATATCAAAGCTTGTGAAGCCGGCCGGTATCAAGGTCAGCCGTATAGCAAGCGGTGTGCCTGTAGGCGGAGATCTGGAGTGTATAGATGAGGTTACGCTTCTGAGGGCTCTTGAGGGAAGAGTATACTTATAATGTATACAGACAGTCTGTGTACATAAGAAAAATAAAAGAAAGAGGTGCAGAGTATGTTAAGAGTAGGTTTTTTGACTAGTGGTGGTGACTGTCAGGCATTAAATGCAACTATGCGCGGAATCGCAAAGGGTTTGTATGAATTGTTTGACGAGGTTGAGATCTATGGATTCCTTGAGGGTTACAAGGGACTCATAAGAGGCAACTATATCAAGATGAAGCCGGCTGATTTCTCAGGTATTATCAACAAGGGTGGAACGATCCTCGGCAGTTCAAGACAGCCATTCAAGCTCATGGGAGAGCCAACTGAGGATGGTCTGGACAAGGTAAAGTCCATGAAGGATACCTATAAGAAGCTGAAGCTGGACTGCCTGTGCGTTTTAGGTGGAAATGGTTCACAGAAGACCGCAAATCTCCTCAGTGAGGAGGGACTCAATGTCATCGGTCTGCCAAAGACCATAGACAATGATCTGTGGGGAACTGACATGACATTTGGTTTCCAGAGTGCTGTTGATATAGCGACCCAGACAATAGACTGTATCCACACAACCGCTGCATCGCATAACAGAATCTTTATCGTTGAGATTATGGGCCACAAGGTTGGCTGGATAACTCTCCACGCCGGAATCGCCGGTGGCGCAGATGTGATCCTGCTCCCGGAGATCCCATACGATATCGATAAGGTATATAAGGCTATAGACAAGAGAACAAAGGACAACAAGGGCTTCACGATAGTTGCAGTTGCCGAAGGTGCTATTCCGAAGGAGATCGCAGAGCTTCCAAAGAAGAAGAGAAAAGAAGCGATAGCCAACAATCCATATCCATCAGTTGCGTATGAGCTGGCTGATAAGCTCAAGGCGTACACAACACAGGATATAAGAATAGCAATACCTGGACATACCCAGAGAGGTGGAAGTCCGGATGCATATGACAGAGTCATATCATCAAGATTTGGAGCAAAGGCAGCAGAGCTCATAAAGGCAAAGGATTTTGGAAAGCTTGTTGTATTCCTTGACAACAAGGTTACAGCTATCCCACTCTCAGAGAGTGCAGGAAAGCTCAAATACGTATCTCCTGATGACGACATCATCAGCGAGGCAAGAACACTTGGCATCTCATTCGGAGACAGATAAAGTAAGCTCTGAAAAAAGTAACAGAGATATTCACACATTCTCCCCATCTGCATATCTATGTAATAGACACACAACAATGCAGATAGGGAGATTTGTATGAGTGAAGAATTTAAGTATATTCCTTACAGCCCGGACGATGAAAACCTCAGGGGGCTTATAAGGGATGGAAATGTCTATAATATCAAGACACCTGTGATACCCGGTATGGGTGAGACTGGTGGATACAGTATGAGTTCTACAGGAATCATGCTTCCTGACTGTGATGATGGGACAGATGAAATGATGAGGGATATTGAGTACATGAAGGAGATGTACCCGGAAGAACTCCGAAAGGTCAGCATGGCCGTGGAGGAGGAGTGTGACAAGCTCGAGTATGAGGGCAGTCCGATGCTTGTTCAATATCCTGACAGAGAAGAGATGCGCCGTGTTGCGCGAAGGGTGTACGATGATCTGAGCGAAAGTGGACAGATATCGGAGGATTGTTATGCAGGAATGGCTTCGGCAGGTGAAGCTTCGTACGAGGAACCGCCATATGTCCCAGAGGGACCCGGATGCGCCAATTGTGTTATGAGAAATATAATCGAACTGCTTGTGTGCAATGAATTCTGTATGAGACGCGACAGGCATAGAAGACGTAGAAGAAGGTTTTATTAAGTGAAGAAGAAAATAAATGTACTTGTAAGAATACTTGTGATGGCAGCAATATTTGTGATCACAATATATTTGGTCAATATATTTCAGAATAGAAGTTACAAGAATCTGGCTGCGGAGATGAAGGATGCAGAGTTGCCATTAGCTTATGTGTGCTATGGCGATTCGCTTCTCAATTGTATGCATGGTTATACAGGGGAGGTCGACCTCACACTTCTCAGGGACTCTGTGACGCCGATAGATGAGAATAAGAATCTTGAGATAATGGTGGAGAACGATGCATTTAAGGATGCGTCGTATTCGTATGAGATCAGGTCGATATCCGGAGATTCCCTTATAGAGAAGGGTGATCTGGAGGCGGCCTCGGGAACTGATGGCTACGATGTGCTTGATATAAGTGCGAGAATGGATCTCAAGCAGGATATGGAGTATATGCTGGTTGTCAAGCTTAAGAGCGGTGATGGCAGGAGTGCTTCATACTATACCAGAGTGGTCGTAAATGACAATTATCATGAGTCTCAACTGCTGAATGCCGCAAAGGATTTCCACGATGCGACATTTGCATTTGACAAGCTGGAGTCGGAATCGGTCATAGGGACCTACAAGCAGGAATACACGGGCGGCGGAACGGGAGATTCCTACGGACTGGGACATGTGAACCTTGCAAATGCATACTCGGATCTCCTCTGGGATGGACTTAAGCCTACGGTTATAAGCGATGTAAACACATATATAAAGGAGATAGATGTCAACTATGCGGTGATCGAGATGGAATATAAAGCCATGTCCATCACATCGCAGGATGTCATGAGCTATTATACAGTTAAGGAGTTCTATAAGATCAGCTACAAGGATGTGCCTGTTGCCAGCCAGACTGATGAGGCGGACGGAGCCGGCACTGATGGAATATATTTTGACGAAACAGCTTCGTATGATGAGGCCTATTCGGATGAACAGGATGCAGATACTGTTACGGAGACTGAGCCGAAGATCACCATGCTCAGCTATGACAGATATGTGGACGAGTATTTTGACAAAGACGGCATAGATGCCATAAACAATGTGTATGAGATAGGTATCGTGTCATCGGATGATCTGGAATACCGCTACACAGAGGATAACAAGAAGATCGCATTTGTGAGAAATGGGCAGCTCTGGATGTATGACTACGGCGATGGACAGATAACTCTGGTATACGGATCAGGAATGGATGACCATGCAAATGACTCAAACACTTACTCCGACCATGACATGAACATCATAAGCTTTGACAAAGATGGAAATATGACATTTGCGGTGTATGGATATATGAACAGCGGAGATCATGAGGGAAAGCTCGGAGTTGCGCTGTATACATTTGATTATACGACTCTGGAGGTGGACGAGCTTCTGTTCGTCGAGTGCAATGTGCCTTATGAGGCTATGAAGAGCGAGACCTCCAGACTGACATATTACGACGGAGATAAGTTTTATTACATGCTCGGCGGAAAGGTGAACGCCGTGGACATGAAGACGAGACAGCAGTCTTATATTGCGGAGGGACTGTCAGCCAGCGATGTCAAGGTGTCGGTGAACATGGAAGTTATGGCGTATGGAGAGAGCGAGGACCAGAGCAGCAATACAAAGCTGACTCTGATGAATATGCATACCGGAAAGAGTTATGAGATCACCGCCGGAGCAGGGGAATGTCTGATATGCTATGGCTTTAAGGACTCAGATATGGTATACGGAGTGTCGAGCATATCTGATGCGCAGGTTGATGTGGATGCCGAGTCATTTGTTGGTACGAGGTACAGCGAGGAGTCCAGAGATAACATACCTGCATCCAGATTGTATATAGTAAACAGCGATGGCGAGCAGATAAAGGAATACGCAAAGAGCGGGTATTATCTGATGCAGGTTGATGTGGATACGAATCTGCTGTATCTGACAAGAGGAGAGAAATCCGACAGTGGATTCAAGTCTGTGGACGATGATTTCATAACCTTCAAGGAGGACGATACAAAGGAGACGATAGGAACTACCCATCTGTCATCCATAACCGGATATGACAGGCTGTATTTTACGGTTCCGTCAAATATGTATCTGAGCTATATACCGGCGCTGAACATAACAAAGGAAAAGATAGATCCTGATGCTGCAAGTATGATAATGACAGTAGTGCGTGATAAGGTGACCTATCATGTGTACGACAATCTTGGACTTTCAAAGATATATGACGTGGCGGGTGATGCGATAAATTATGCAGTGTCTGTATCAGGTATAGTGGTGTCAAGCGAAGGCGAGGTAATATACAGGCAGGCTGAGAGCCAGGAATACAACACCATTGCCTCTGGAATATTCCATCGCAGTACGGGAAGTGTGGATGCGTCACTCGGCGACTGTCTGTACATGGTTTTGACGTATCAGGGAGTACAGGTGACAGAGGATGATATAGCACAGTATACAGATCCTGTCGAGGCTCTTAACTCTCTTGGAAAGAGACAGGGCATAGATGTTACAGGTCTTTCGCTGGATATGCTCCTCGGTTATGTGAGTTCGGGAATACCGGTAATATCGAGGATAAGCGATGGCAGATATGTTCTCATAGTGAGCTATAATGAGGCAGACATAAGATATTATGATCCTGTCGAGGACAAGGAGATAGTTGTGTCAAGAGATGAGTATACGGATATGATGCTCCAGTGGCACAATGAATCCTACACTTATGTTGAGGAATAAAGATAAAAAGAAAACGGAGCGAGTTACCGCTCCGTTTTCTTTATAATAGTTGTAGTATAAGTTACTTAGCATGGGTCCGAATGTTACGGATCATGTAGATTACTCCTCTGCGATTGTTCCTACTGGACAAGAACCAGCACAAGCACCACATGAGATACACTGTGAACCATCGATAACAAATACGCCGCCATTATCGCTGATAGCACCTACTGGACAAGCACCAGCACATGAACCACAACCGATACATGAATCGCCAATAACGAATGCCATAATTGTTTCCTCCTTATAAAGTAAAAATAATCACACGCTTATTGTAAAACAAAACTCATTAATTAGCAAGTGATAATAATATTTATCAACAACGGGTTTTATCAATAAGTAACAATAAAAGGGATAGACATTTAAAATTGGGTATAATATAATGTGAATGCTGAGTAAGAGCGCAATCTAAGGAGGATATAAATAATGGTAAAGATAAGTAAAGACATGCTTATAAATGACATTCTTGCAGTTGATGCAGGAAATGCAGCAATACTGATGGCAGCAGGTATGCATTGCATAGGATGCCTTGCAGCAGCAGGAGAGAGTCTTGAGGAGGCAGCAGCCGTTCACGGACTTGATGCAGAGGAGCTTGAGCAGGAGATCAATGATTATCTTGCAAAAAAGGAGGCTGAGTAGTATACTTGCCAAAGTAACCAGGTGTACTATAAAGGATGGAGAGATATATGAAGACAGACGGAACAAATCCTCCCGGGCAGGGAATATTTGGACTGATAGATATTAATTGTCATATTTTACCGGGAACAGAGGATGGACCGGATAATTTCCGGGAAGCGGCAGAGATGCTCAGAATAGCGTATGATGAGGGAATAAGGACGATAGTTGCCACCCCGCCATACAACAAGAAGAATCCGATAATGGATGGAGACAAACTGGACAGACTTGTGGAACAGCTCAACGTTGAAGCTGGGAAGATAGATCCGGATTACAGAGTCTATCTTGGAAGAGAGATAGAGTATAACGATGAGAACCACCAGAAGATCATATCTGGTCAGTTGGATTCCATGGCAGACAGCAAGTATGTTATGATCAGATTCCCTTACGATGTGGATTTTGAGACGATATCTGAAGCTATAAGAGACATCAATATGGACGGATATATACCGATAGTTGCCAATGTAGAACAGTATGAATGTCTTGGGGAAGACGAGGACAAGGTCGAGGAGCTCATTCAGTTTGGTGCATATGTACAGATAAGTGCATCGGCTGTGGTTGGAGATCTTGGACATGACATCAAGAATTTTTCGAGAAAGCTTCTCAAGGGAGAGCTTGTTCACTTTGTGGCAAGTGATGCATTGGATTCAGAGGATAAAGCACCATACCTCAGGGAGTGTGCTGAGTACATAGAGCGAAAGTATGGAGAGGATTACATGACGGAGCTCTTCTACACCAATCCAAAAGCAGTTATCGAGAATGATGATATTGACATATAAAACAAAAAGACGTATCGCTTGTGCGGTACGTCTTTTTTGCTGCGCCGGAATCTCTGGCTATTACTTATAATGCTGACAGTGTCTGAAGTGCTTCCTCCGGCATAATAGCGGTGAAGTGCTCCTTGAAATGTGCCGGCATGGCATATGTGAGCTTCTGTGCTGTTCCGTATTCTGCAAGGATATTGCAGACTCTCACAAATTCCTGGCTTGTGTTATTGCTGTTCGTGAGAACCAGATAATATCTTCCGTTGGAAGGATTCTTGTACAGGCAGTTCTCGCTGAAGTAGAAAGAAGCAACCTGTTTTGCTGCACTTATGATGGTTGCAAGTGAGTCAAAGATGTACAGTGAGCACATGCTCTCCCTTGCTGAACCTGATTCCTTTGTGCTGCCTGTTGTACTGGCGGCAGTGCCTGTGGTGCTGTCATCAGATGATGTATTGCTGCCATTTGCCGCAGCGGCAAAATCTCCTGCGGTTCCGGCAAGTCCGGATATGGTGTTGAAAATGCCCTCAAGTGCCTCTCTTACGCCCTGTGGAACGGAACCGGATCCACTGATCTCAAGTCTTGCGATGGTTCCGTTGTTATCCCTGGACTCATCGTTGTCGTCAAGATCGTCATCTATGTCATCATCATCCATGTATTCGTCATCGTCATCAATATCATATTCGCTGGTCTTTGAGAATCTGGAAAAGCGGGTATCCAGTTCTTCCGGATCTTCAACCTTTGTCACAATGAGTATGAGACAATCTGGTGATACCGGTATGGCTTCGATCATAAGTGGAGTGTCGTCAGCCTCAAAGCCTAATTCTACAGATGCCTGCTGCATCATATCCTTGAAGAGCTCTTTTGCCTTCGGTGTGCCATAGGCAAGCTCGGAGATCTTGAGCTGCTTTTCGGTGAGATCGGCTTTGTTGAGTGTGCATCTTATCTGATTTTCACTTAGACGTTCAATCTTCATAGAATCGACCCCCTTCAATAATTTAATGGTATTAAAATGTGTATTATAGTTTACCACATTTGTCAAGCAAGTAAATAGGATATATGGAGAAAATATTGGAATTTTCCGTGAAAAAATATCCCTAATTCTACGTTATGTATACTTTTATGAAAATTTCATAAAATATGCTCAAATGGGGTTGGAAAATGGCTTTTTATGCGTTATTGTGGAGTTGTGAGCGGGACGTGCTCAGGATATTTAGATGAGCTCATTTCTTTATTTTTCTACAAATTCTGTCTGATTCTTATCGTCTCAGATACAATTCCCAGAGATAGTGATATGACAGTGCTCACACATTTCCATAACTGACACATGGCACATAAAAGGAGAATAATACATCACAACACATCTGTCTTTATACATTGCATGGCAGGGATGGAAAAATAAACTATTTGGGGGTGATGCCTATAGGGGGTTAAAAGGCAGCAGTAGCATATAGAACATAATTATATGCACAGAATTACACTTAACATCTATTTGGGGGCTCTGCCGCTGTCACAGCAGAGCTCCTGGTTTTATTTGGCGTGCTGTTCATGCCATGTACAGACTGCATTGCAGATGGCGTTTGCTAGGGCGGTCTGGTATTCATCATTGCACAGATCGGAACATTCCTTTGTGTTGCTCAGAAAGCCGCACTCAACGATGACGGCGGTGCATGGACTTTCCCGCAAAACAAGGTATTCGGAATTGCCCTTTGCCGTCCGTGTGTTGGATGGATCGGCTTCGGAGATGAGATGCTCCTGGATGCACTCCGCCAAGGCTTTACCACCGGAGGAAGTGGAGTAATAAAATACCTGCGCTCCGTGGACATACTCGGCTGAATAGCTGTTCTGGTGGATGCTGATGTAGAGATCAGCGTTTACATTTGTGGCGAGGTTGGTGCGGGCTTTCAGATCTGAAGTCTTCTTGCTGGATGCATTTTCACTGTTCAGGGACTTGTCGGAGTCTCTGGTCAGATACACGGAAAATCCCTGATCCGTAAGTGCCGATGCCAGTTTTGAGGCGATGGCCAGATTTATATCCTTTTCCATGATCCCATCCGGGCTGACCTTACCCGGGTCAAATCCGCCGTGTCCCGGATCGATGAGGATCGTAAATGATTTGGCCGCATCTGTGGTGTCCAAACCTTCGGTGGATGTGTGCTCATTTCCTGTATTGGTGGAAGTATCCTGCCCGGCTGTATGGTCTGCGGGACGGACTATAAATATGTAGCAGAGGATTGGAGGAAGTATTACTGCAAATATTATGGCAAATACAAGTATGTATAATTTGGTGGAAGTACGCATCGGTGATACCCGGGAAGTGTAATTACTATTTTATATGACGGCGGCGGACGTTATATGATATATGTTACCCAAATATAGCCTAAACATTTGACACACATGCAGTGCTGGGCTAAAATATGGGCGTATATGCAATAATATAGAAGCGATAACAATTTATTATAGAAGAAGGTAAAGTGATGAACACTATAATTGCAAAAGCAGGAGTGGATGACGACCGCATGTATGAGCAGGCGGCGGAGATACTTAAGAGAGGTGGTCTTGTAGCATTTCCGACAGAGACAGTGTATGGCCTTGGAGGAAACGCGCTGAATCCGGATGCGTCACATCGGATATATGCGGCAAAGGGCCGGCCATCGGACAATCCGCTCATAGTCCATATAGCAGAGACATCAAGCGTGTATGAACTGGCGGAGACAGTGAGTGACGACACGAAGAAGCTCATGGAAGCATTCTGGCCGGGACCACTCACCATCATACTCAACAAGAAAGAGGTCGTTCCGCACACGACCACTGGAGGACTTGATACGGTTGCCATCAGGATGCCATCACATCCGGTTGCCATGAGGCTCATAAAGGATTCGGGAGTGTATATCGCAGCTCCAAGTGCCAATCTGTCCGGACGACCATCCCCGACCACTGCGCAGCATGTGCAGCAGGATATGGACGGCAGGATAGATATGATCATCGACGGTGGGGCAGTCGGAATCGGTATAGAGTCGACGATAGTGGACATGACCGGAGACAGACCGACTATATTGCGGCCTGGATATATCACTCCGGAGATGATAAGGGATATCGTTGGCGATGTGACTATAGATCCGGCGATAACAGGTATGAACAATGCTCTGAGACCTAAGGCTCCGGGGATGAAGTACACACACTATGCTCCAAAGGGAGAACTCAGCATAGTAGAGGGCGATAGACTGGCTGCGGCTGAGAAGATAAGAAGTCTTGTTGCGGAGAAAAAGGCACAGGGATACAAGACTGCGATACTGTGTGACACTGACAATGTCAGTCTTTATGATGACGGAGTATGCGAGAACGTATACGATGCCGGAAGCAAGAAGAACGAGATAACTGTGTCTGCCGGACTGTACAGCCTGCTCAGAACCTGTGATGACATAGGTGCACAGTATATATACAGCGAGTCATTTGAGGAGGGGGACATGGGCTACGCCATCATGAACCGTCTCATCAAGGCTGCAGGACACAGGATAATAAGCTGTTAGTTAATTTCGAAAAAAATATTATATAAAAAGGAGAATCAGAACATGATAGCACTTGGATGTGACCACGGCGGATATGAGCTTATGCAGGAGGTTATAAAGCATCTTGAGGAGAGAGGCCTTGAGTACAAGAACTTTGGCTGTTACAGCACAGAGTCAGTTGACTACCCGGTATATGGACAGGCAGCAGCAAAGGCAGTAGCCTCAGGTGAGTGTGATAAGGGAATCATCATCTGCGGAACAGGAATAGGAATATCGATCTCAGCGAATAAGATAAAGGGAATCAGAGCTGCACTCTGCCACGACTGCTTCTCGGCACAGGCGACAAGAGAGCACAACGATGCAAATATGCTGGCTATGGGTGCCAGAGTCATAGGACCTGGACTTGCACTTAAGATAGTTGACATATTCCTCGACACACCATTCTCAAATGATGAGCGTCACGTAAGAAGAATCGGAATGATTGAGTAGTATCATAAGTTATGCCGTAAGGGGGACCCCGTTCATACTCAAAAAAGAATCCCATGACAGTATGGTCAAGACTGTCATGGGATCTTTTTTATGCGGTTTTCGTCAAACTGCATCATTTGTTCGACATATAACCGCGTTAAAAGGAAGAAAAATGATTAATGGATAAACATAAGTATTATCAACATAGTCACATTGTACATTAACAATAAAAAAATATCAAGGGGGTTGTACAAACTTTACAAAATGTTTATTTACAATATAGCCAACTCATTATAAAATAATATTACTTGAGTTTTGACATAATAATCTAAAGTGATGCTTTGATGAAGTGTTTATGGAATTGAGTCTGCTCATAAATTTTTATAAGGGAGGAATGTTATGCTGCAGGAGACTATGAAGAAGATAACCGATGCAGAGTCTGAAGCTGACGAGATCATTCGCAAGGCCAAGGAAGAAGCCGACTATACAGTAGCTGCTGCAAAGAATGAGGCTGCGGATATGATCACGGCCGCAGGATCAGCTTCGAGAGAAAGCATGAAGAGTGCCGAGGGAGCCGGCAGATCTGAGGAGGAGAAGCTCACGGTGAAGGCGATGGATATTGCCACCGCTGAGATTGCACATCTCAGGGAACGTGCAGCGTCCATGGAAGGCGAGGTTACTTCCATGATCATCGCAGAGCTGGTGGGATGAAAAGTCCTGCAGGCATTTTAAGAAAGGGGGTAAATGTATGGCGGTACTTCCTATGAAGAAGATTGAGATCTGTGCCATGAAGAGGGACAGAAAAGCAATTCTTGAGAAGCTCCAGTCGCTGGGAATGGTTGAGATACAGACTGATAACGAAGAGACTGATGACTTCAGGAAGATGAGTACCACAAGCCAGAGAGCAAAGTACGAGAAGAGAGTACAGAATACAGATGAAGCCTTACAGATAATTGATAAATATGCTCCGGAGGAGAAATCCATATTTGCCAGCCTGGAAGGACGGCAGGAGGCGTCAGAGGCTGACATTCAGGAGATCATAGCTGGAAGATGGGATTATAACCGTGAGGTTAAAAAGATCCAGGAGATCAGCAAGGACATAGCCGGCTGCGAGGCGGGGATAATCAAATGTCAGGTGGCTATAGACGGATTGGCGCCGTGGCTGAATATGGACATACCGATCAATACCACAGGGACCGAGAAGACGGATGTGATGATCGGAACTATGCCACCGGGGCTCACGGAGACGGATATTCAGGGGTATATAAGCTCTGCGGAACCGGAGATAGCGGGATACACAGTCACTGTTGTAGGATCTGATAAGGACCAGACTTGTATGGTGGCAATAGCCATTAAAACTGTATCACAGAGGGTGGAGGAGATATTGAGATCCCATGGATTTACAAGAATTTCGTATTTCTCCAAAAGAACACCTGAACAGAAGACGGATAAGTACAGGGCGGATATAAGGGAGTTCGAACAGTGGATAGAGGACAAGAAGAATGAACTAGTATCCATGGCTGATGACAGAGACAAGCTGAGACTTCTGGCTGACTATTACCGCATAAGGGCGGATAAATATAAGGTCCTTGGAAGTATTCTCCAATCAAAGAGCACATTTGTCATATCGGGATATGTGCTGGAGAGAGACGTAGACAGGGTAGTGGCTGTACTCAATGAGAAATTTAGCCTTATGGCTGATGTATATGATGTTCCTGAGGATGAAGCGGCACCTATACAGCTTCAGAATCCGAAGATGTTCGCATCGGCGGAGGGCGTACTGGAGTCATTTGGACTTCCGGGAAAAGGTGAGATGGATCCAACCACACCGATGGCGATATTCTATATATTCCTGTTCGGACTCATGTTGTCCGATGCGGCGTATGGACTCATCATATTCCTGGCATGTTTTATTTTGATCAGGAAATTCCCGAGGATGGAGAACGGACTTCAAAAGTCCCTGCGTCTGTTCATGTACTGTGGTATATCCACACTGATATGGGGAATATTATTTGGTGGTTTTTTCGGAGACCTGATAACGGTGGTATCGAGGACGTTTTTCCACCACGAGGTGACGTTCAAGCCGGTATGGTTTGCACCGCTGGATGACCCGATGAAGCTTTTGTTATTCTCTTTGCTGTTCGGACTTATACATTTGTTCGGCGGACTGGCACTCAAGGGATATATGTGCCTGAAGAAGGGAGATGCGAAATCATTCATATGCGACGTGCTGTCGTGGTTCATGCTCATCACAGGACTTGTGCTGATGCTCATGCCGACGGAGCTGTTCGCATCCATAGCACAGATGCAGTTCAATTTCCCTGGCTGGCTTAAGAATACAAGCTACGGACTGGCGATTGTGGGAGCTGCGATCATCGTGCTCATGTCGGGAAGAGACCACAAGAATCCGGTGCTCAGACTTGCACTTGGACTGTATGACATATACAACCTGACAGGCTGGCTGTCAGATCTGCTGTCGTACTCAAGGCTTCTTGCTCTGGGACTTGCGACGGGAGTTATAGCACAGGTAATAAACCAGATGGGAAGCATGGCTGGCGATGGAATATTCGGAGCCATAGTGTTCGTCATCGTATTTATAGTAGGACATCTGTTCAACCTTGCGATCAACATGCTGGGAGCATACGTGCACACATGCCGTCTCCAGTATGTAGAGTTCTTCGGCAAATTCTACGAGGGCGGCGGCAATCCATTCAGGCCGTTCAGGGAGAATACGAAGTACGTTGATATAGTAAGTGGTACAGAAACACAGAAATAAGAAACCAATTTTAGGAGGAGAAAATATTATGACAATGGGAACAGTTTTGGCATTAATAGGAGCTGCGCTGGCAGTAATTCTTGCAGGCATGGGATCTGCATATGGAGTAGGAGTTGCCGGTCAGGCGGCAGCAGGTGTAGTAAGTGAGGATCCAAGCAAATTCGCAAAGGTTCTTATCATCCAGCTTCTTCCGGGTACACAGGGTATCTACGGACTTCTTGTTGGATTCATAGCATTGTCCAACATAGGAATCCTTTCAGGAACACCGAAGGAGCTCACAGTAGCACAGGGACTTATGATGCTTGCAGCATGTCTTCCAATAGCGGTAGTTGGTCTTGTATCAGCAATGCATCAGGGCAAGACAGCAGTTGCAGCAGTTGGAATAGTTGTAAAGAAGCCTGATCAGTTTGGTAAGGCGATGCTTTTCCCAGCCATGGTTGAGACATATGCGATCCTTGCACTTCTGGTATCAATTCTTGCGGTAAATGGAATCAAATTATAACTTTTTGTAAGGAGGATGTACTTTATGACGGGATTGGAAACAATCGTAGAACAGATCCTTCAGGAAGCGCAGAAGGAAGCTGAAGAGATCAAAGCTCAGGCTGCCAGAAACGCGGATTCCATCATTGCAAATGCCAAAAAGACTGTGGATAAGATGAATGAGGAGACCATAGAGAAGGTTGCCCAGGCAGAAAAGTCCGGATCATTCAGGGCAAAGTCCTCATCAGAGCTTAAGAAGAGACAGGCGATACTTGCGGCAAAGCAGTCCATAATTGGGAATATGCTGGATAAGGCATATGACGCAATGGTGGCGCTCCCGGATGAGGAGTATTTCCAGGTGATCGTCAAATGTCTGGAGAAGTCGGTACAGCCGAAAAGCGGAGAGATATGTTTCTCCGGGAAAGACAGAAAACGACTTACACCACAGACTGAGAAGCAGATAGAGCAGATAGCTGCAGCTCATGGAGGAAGCCTTAAGGTGTCCAATGGGAACTGTGATATAGATGGAGGATTTATCCTGATCTACGGAGGAATCGAGGAAAACTGTTCATTCAGGGCAATGCTGGACGCGAACAGAGAACATTTGGCAGACAAGGTAAATGAATTATTATTTGTTGATAACAGATAGCTGGAGGTAGGCAGATGGCAGACAAATATATATATGCAGTTGCCAGGATCAGGGCACTTGAGATGACGCTTATGAGTCAGGCAGTCATAGAACAGCTCGTGGCCACGGATTCCTACAAGAAGGCGGTTCAGTTCATCATAGAGAAGGGCTGGGGCGATAGTGATAAAGCCAGTATGGATGAAAATGACATACTTAGGGCGGAGACTGACAAGACGTGGGCTGCTGTGGCTGAGATGGTGGATGATATGTCCGTGTTCGATGTCATAAGACTTCCAGATCTGTATCACAACCTCAAGGCGGCGATCAAGACTGTGGTTGCTGGGGAGACTCCTGCCCATGTGTTCTTCGACAATGCCGAGATAGACGGTCAGAAGATGCTGTCCATTGTCAGGGACAAGGCGTGGGACAGACTTCCAGAACACATGAGAGACTGCGCGAGGGAGGCTTGGGACTGTATGGCACAGGCTGGAGATGGACAGATGTGCGATGCTGTGATAGATCGAGGAACACTGCTGGCGATCATGCAGGCTGCAAAGAAGGCAGATGACAGCCTGCTCAGGGATTATGCAGAGACGACGGTGGCTGTTGCAGATATCAAGATAGCGGTGAGATCCATGAAGACAGGCAAAAACAAGGATTTCATGAAGAGAGCCATGGCGGAGTGCAACACTCTGGATATTGACAGGCTGGCGACGGCTGCGGTGGCTGGCATGGAGGAGATAGAGAGATACCTTGCAGATACAGCATACGCTGGTGGGGCAGAGGCACTTTCTGAGTCGGCATCGGCATTTGAGAGATGGTGTGACAACCGTATCATAGAAACGATAAAGCCTCAGAAGTACAACCCATTTACGGTGGGACCGATAGTGGCGTACATTCTGGCGAGGCTCAACGAGATAAAGACAGTCAGGATCATATTGACATGCAAGCTGAACCAGCTTCCGGAGGAGGCTATCAGGGAAAGGGTAAGGGAGATGTATGTATAAGATAGCTGTTATGGGCGATTATGACAGTATATACGGATTTGCAACTCTGGGCCTGGATACATTCCCTGTAGATAATCTGGATTATGGGGTCACGTTGCTGAAAAGGCTGGCGGAGGACAATTATGCAGTCATATATATGACCGAGGCACTGGCTTCGGATCTCAATAAAGAGATAGACAGATACAGAGAGGTTATGAAGCCTGCGATCATTCTCATACCGGGGATATCAGGCAATACAGGGGCCGGAATAGCGGGAGTAAAGAAATCCGTTGAGCAGGCCGTAGGCTCGGATATTTTATTTAATGAAGAGTAGTGGAGCATACAAATAGAAGGGAGCGTGAGCTGTTAAGTGGCTACAGGAAAGATTAAGAAGGTCGCCGGACCACTGGTCATCGCAGAGGGCATGCGTGATGCAAATATGTACGACGTGGTGCGTGTAAGTGAGAGCAGACTTATCGGCGAGATCATAGAGATGCATGGAGATCAGGCATCAGTTCAGGTATACGAGGAGACATCGGGACTTGCACCGGGAGCACCGGTGGAGTCAACGGGAATGCCTCTGTCGGTTGAGCTGGGACCGGGACTTATAAGCAGTATATACGATGGAATCCAGAGACCGCTGGATGATATCATGAAGATATGTGGTAACAACCTGAAGCGAGGAGTTGAAGTCCCATCGCTGAAGAGAGATATCAAGTGGACATTTGTGCCGACTGCCAAGGTGGGTGATAAAGTGTCGGCAGGCGATGTGATAGGAACAGTTCAGGAGACTGTGGTCGTCACACAGAAGATTATGGTGCCTTATGGTGTGACAGGAACCATCAAAGAGATAAAGGCAGGAGAATTCACAGTTGAGGAGACTGTGTGTGTGGTTGAGACAGACAAGGGTGACAGGGAGCTGACACTCATGCAGAAGTGGCCGGTTCGTAAGGGCCGTCCATATCAGGAAAAGATACCACCGATCATGCCCCTTATCACAGGACAGAGAGTTGTAGATACATTCTTCCCTATAGCAAAGGGAGGAGTGGCTGCGGTTCCCGGACCTTTCGGAAGCGGTAAGACAGTCATCCAGCATCAGCTTGCAAAGTGGGCTGAGGCGGATATCGTTGTCTACATCGGATGCGGAGAGCGTGGAAATGAGATGACAGATGTTCTGAACGAGTTCCCAGAGCTGAAGGATCCGAAGACCGGACATTCACTCATGCAGAGAACAGTCCTCATAGCCAACACATCGGATATGCCGGTTGCGGCCAGAGAGGCATCTATATATACGGGTATAACTATAGCTGAGTATTTCCGTGATATGGGTTACTCGGTGGCACTCATGGCGGATTCCACATCGCGTTGGGCTGAGGCACTCAGAGAGATGTCAGGACGTCTGCAGGAGATGCCTGGTGAGGAGGGTTACCCTGCTTACCTCGGTTCAAGACTTGCACAGTTCTACGAGAGAGCCGGAATGGTCAAGACTCTCGGCAGCGAGGGCAGAACCGGTGCACTGTCGGTTATCGGTGCGGTTTCTCCTCCGGGTGGTGATATTTCCGAGCCGGTTTCACAGGCAACACTTCGAATCGTCAAGGTATTCTGGGGACTGGATTCATCGCTTGCGTACAAGAGACATTTCCCTGCCATCAACTGGCTGACATCATACTCTCTGTATGTGGACAATATGGGCAAATGGTTCGAGGAAAATGTAAATGAAAAGTTCATGGTCGACAGACAGAAGATGATGACACTGCTTCAGGAGGAGGCAGAGCTTGATGAGATCGTTAAAATGGTAGGTATGGATGCCCTTTCAGCGGGAGACCGATTGAAGATGGAGGCGGCGAGATCCATCAGAGAGGATTTTCTTCACCAGAACTCATTCCATGATGTGGACACATACACACCGCTTCACAAGCAGTTTTTGATGATGGAGCTCATCATGGCATTTTATGAGGAGTCGGCGCAGGCTCTTGCCGGTGGAGCAAGCATAAGAAATATTCTGAACATGCCGATCAGAGAAAAGATCGGACGATTCAAATATGTGCTTCCTGAGAATGTGGATGAAGAGTACGAGAAGATATCCAGGGAGCTTGACAAGGAGCTTCAGGAAGCTATAGAGAAGGAGGACTAAGACTATGCCAAAGGAATATAGAACTATACAGGAAGTTGCGGGTCCTCTGATGCTGGTGCACGGAGTTGAGAATGTAGCTTATGATGAGCTGGGTGAGATTGAGCTGGCGGACGGCGAGATCAGACGATGCAAGGTCCTTGAGATAAATGGTGAGGATGCCCTGGTACAGCTCTTTGAGAACTCGACAGGTATCAATCTTTCAAACAGCAAGGTAAGATTCCTTGGAAGGAGTATGGAGCTCGGCGTATCAGAAGATATGCTTGGCCGTGTATTTGACGGACTTGGAAGACCTATAGATGGCGGCCCTGAGATACTTCCTGATGAGAGAAGAGATATCAATGGTCTGCCGATGAATCCGGCTGCCAGGAACTATCCGTCTGAGTTCATTCAGACAGGTATATCAGCCATAGACGGACTGAACACACTGGTAAGAGGACAGAAGCTGCCGATATTCTCGGCTTCAGGACTTCCGCACAGCCAGCTTGCAGCACAGATAGCAAGACAGGCGAAGGTGCGCGGAACAGATGAGCCATTTGCCGTTGTATTTGCGGCTATGGGTATCACATTTGAGGAGGCAAACTTCTTCACAGAGAGCTTCAAGGAGACTGGTGCCATAGACAGAACAGTCCTCTTCATCAACCTGGCAAATGATCCTGCGGTTGAGCGTATCGCCACACCTAGAATGGCACTTACCGCCGCTGAGTATCTTGCATTTGAGAAGAACATGCACGTTCTGGTAATCCTCACGGATATCACGAACTATGCGGATGCACTTCGTGAGGTATCAGCCGCAAGAAAAGAGGTTCCGGGACGCCGTGGTTATCCTGGATACATGTACACTGACCTGGCAACTCTGTACGAGAGAGCAGGAAGACAGAAGGGCAAGAATGGAAGTATAACAATGATACCGATCCTGACCATGCCTGAGGATGACAAGACTCATCCTATACCAGACCTCACGGGATATATCACAGAGGGACAGATCATTCTCTCAAGAGAGCTGTACAGAAAGGGAGTCACACCGCCTATCGATGTACTTCCATCATTGTCCAGACTTAAGGATAAGGGAACAGGTGAGGGCAAGACCAGAGGAGATCATGCCAGCACCATGAACCAGTTATTTGCTGCTTATTCAAGAGGAAAGGATGCCAAGGAGCTCATGACTATCCTGGGTGAGTCGGCACTTTCGGATATAGATATCATATATGCAAAGTTTGCAGAGGCATTTGAGAAGGAGTATGTATCCCAGGGGTACGGCACCGACAGAAGTATTGAGGAGACACTTGCCATAGGCTGGAAGCTTCTCTCCATTCTTCCTAGAGCCGAGCTGAAACGTATCGACGACAAGTGGCTTGACATGTATTACGGAAAGTAGTGGGTAGGCAATTTTGTGGGAAGATTGTGGAATATAGCATTCGACTGCATACCTGAGCAGGAGCGCTTTCGCTCGTTTCACCCTGCAGCGGTACTAGCGCTCGCATGCTCGCTGAGTACCGGCGGGCTCAAATGTCCTGCTCATGGTAATGCAGTGGATTGCTATATATTTAAAGCATTCGTGCAAAATTGTCATATACACGTTGTCTTTGTAATACATGTCAAGTAGCTTGAAAATATATTTGGAAGAAAGGAGAAGACAGATGGCTAATGTTGTGGTTAATCCAACCAGAATGGAGCTGACAAGGCTTAAGAAGAAGCTGGTCACGGCATCCAGAGGCCATAAGCTCCTGAAAGATAAAAGAGATGAGCTGATGAGGCAGTTCCTTGACATGGCAAGAGAGAATATGGAACTGAGAAAGAAGGTTGAGGCCGGCATCAAAGCTGCCAACACAGGCTTTGTAATAGCGAAGGCGGGTATGAATGAGCAGACATTGAGTACGGCGCTCATGGCTCCGAAGCAGGAGGTGCGGATCGCCCTTGGCGACAGGAATGTAATGAGTGTTGATATTCCTGTGTACGACTATAAGACGAAAAGCGCAAATTCAAATGACATCTATTCGTATGGATTTGCATTTACATCTGGAGAGCTGGACGATGCAGTGAAGTCCCTTTCGGATATACTTCCTGATATGCTGAGATTGGCGGAGGTGGAGAAGTCTTGCCAGATGCTCGCAGCGGAGATAGAGAAGACCAGAAGGCGTGTAAATGCTCTTGAGCATGTTATCATCCCGGAGACTCGGGAGGGAATAAAGTATATAAGCATGAAGCTTGATGAGAATGAGCGAAGCACCCAGGTCAGACTTATGAAGGTCAAGGACATGATGCTGGAGGAGGCTCATCACTACAAAGAGCATCAGTTCGAGCATGCGCAGTAGACAGAATGATATTTAAACTTATAGGACAAAAGTTTTGATAAAAACCGCCCACACCTCAGATAAATAAAGGGGTGTGGGCGGTTTGATCTTCTTGTGGACGGGAAATGAAAATAATCTGTATTTCCAGTTTGCGGGAAGCAAGACTGTTGCAAGAGTATCAAAGTATGAGATAAGCCAGATAGGCGACAAGGTTTCGTTCGTATTCATGCCACATAAGCTGCACTTCTTTGACAGCACAACCGAAAAAACAATCTAATCAAACAGAAGGAGGTCACAGTATGTATACATGCCAGAAGGCAGATGAATATATAGAAAAGAACAGAGTAGACAGAGCAGACAAGCCGGAGTTCCATCTTACAACTCCGGTGGGCTGGTTAAACGACCCTAATGGATTTTCCATATATAAAGGAAAGGTGCATTTGTTTTATCAGTTCCATCCATACAGCACGGAGTGGGGACCTATGCACTGGGGACATTCCACCTCAGATGATTTTATAAGATGGGAGGAGCTTCCAACAGCACTGGCACCTGACTCGGATTATGATGCATTTGGCTGCTTTTCAGGAACTGCAATAGAGAATGACGGGAAGCATGTATTGTTCTATACAGGAGTAGTTGAGGAAAAACTGGCTGATGGAACTAAGAATGTTATACAAAACCAGTGTATGGCTGTAGGCGATGGAATTAGTTATGAAAAAATATCCAGCAATCCTGTTGTTGATGGGAAGATCATGCCGGAGGACTGCAGCCGTGCTGATTTCAGAGATCCGAAGGTCTGGAAGGATGCGGACGGTAGGTACTATATGCTGGCTGGAAACCGGACATATGATGGAATCCCCCAGGTTGTATTGTTCTCTTCAGATGATATGTACAACTGGAAATTTGAATCAGTATTTGCAAAGGATGAAACAGGCAGATTTGGCGCAGTGTGGGAGTGCCCAGACTATTTTGAGATGAATGGACATAAGGTGCTTATAGTATCCCCACAGGACATGTCAGCAGATGGAGAGTTTCACAATGGAAATAACGTGGTATTCTTCACAGGCGATGTGGATGAAGAGAAACATATTTTCAAGTATGAAAAAGCAGTATCTGTGGACAGTGGATTTGATTTTTATGCACCACAGACTATAAGAACACCTGATGGACGAAGAGTGATGATTGGCTGGATGCAGTCTTGGGACAGCGTAAATACGCTGCCACGTGGACAGAAGTGGGCATGTATGATGTCAGTTCCAAGAGAACTAATGATCTCTGACGGCAAGCTGATTCAGACTCCGGTCAGAGAGTTTTGTGGATACAGGCAGAACAAGCTGGTAGTTAATGATACTTTGCGTGGTGAGAAGACATATGAAGGCATTAACGGCAGAGTTATCGATATGACAGTTGATATAAAGAAAGCTGAATGCGGACATTTTACAATGCACTTTGCAAAGAATGAGATTCATGAAACCAATGTCAGCTATACCCCGGGAGCACAAATGCTTGAGATAGACAGAACATTTGCGGGATGGATACGTGATACAAACTGTGTGCGCAAGGTCAAAATCAAGAATGGCAATGGACTTTCAAAAATGAGAATAGTGATGGATTGGAATTCCATAGAGATATTTGTAAATGATGGAGAACAGGTGCTGTCTACAGTTATATATACACCGCGCAATGCTCAGGATATTGTATTTGAAACTGACGGATGTGTGGAACTTGAGGTGGAGAAATACGATCTGAACATATAGGTCATATGCTCTGATTGACACAGAGGGTGATCGAATACCAGCTTGCAAAGATTAGAAAAACATCTGATTTTGCAGACTGGTATTTTGTTTATTTATCCAGCAAATATGCTGACTACATGTAAATGCGCAATGTCATAAATTTAAGCGTATTGAAAAAAAGTTAAGCTCTGTTATTCAATGCAGTTATGTTATACTTATAGTGAAAACACTGTTGAAAAGTGTGGTAGTGCATAAGTGCGGGGGCCTAAAAACGACTACTGTACTTATTAGGACTAAAACATCAGTAAATGTTGGGAAAACAAAGGAGAAATTGCATGAAAGTTCATAATTATAAAATAAAAAATAACTTTGAGCAGGCAGAGGGTGCAACTTGTGAAACGTGCAGAAAAATAACATTGAACGGAATAGGTCTGCTTTCCGGAGCACAGCTTAAGTATATAGCGTTCATTTCAATGCTTATAGATCATACGAATAAGACATTGCTGTATCCATATCTGGATGGTGGAATAATATCGGCTGTAAGTGATGTATTTGATGTACTGGGGCGGATAGCTTTCCCGATATTCATATATATGTTGGTGGAAGGATATTTTCATACGAGAAACAAGTGGAAGTATCTTGGAATGCTGCTTATATTTGGCGTGATATCTGAGATCCCTTATGACATGTTCTCCAGTGGCGTATTCTTTGAATGGAATGCAAATAATATTATGTTTACATTGGCGATGGTGCTGGCAATGATATGGATCATTGATGTGCTGAGGAAAAAAATGGAGAAGCTTCCCAAGGCAGTATGGTTTATAGCAACGATACCGATAGTTGCCATAGTGTGTCTTATATCGATGAATCTTGCGGTTGATTATGACTACCATGCCATACTTATAGGATATTTCCTGTATATATTTCATGAAAAGTCCGCAATTGCAATACCGTTCTGCTACCTGGCGATGTTCAAGGAACCGTGGGCACTGTTGGGGTTTGGACTGACTTTGACATACAATGGCAAGCGCGGCAGGCAGAATAAGCTGGTGAATTACCTGTTCTATCCAGTGCATATGCTGATACTCGGTATTATAAGGATGTGTCTTGGGCTGTGATAGATGAGAAGGAGCACGGAGGCATTATGGAAATTGACAAAGAGCTGATGATAAAGATATATGACCTCAGGCGCAGGCTTCACAGTATTCCTGAGGCTTCGATGCATGAGATGCGGACTAAGGCGATGCTCATGTCGTTTCTCAGGGAGAATACTGACCTTGAGATCGTGGATAGAGGTGCTTGGTTTTATGCGGTGCTGAAATCTTCTTATGACAGAATAGGGGATGAAGAAAGACCGCCGATCGCGTTCAGGGCAGACATGGATGCAGTGTGTGGGCAGGATGGAAAGCCGGGACATTACTGCGGGCATGATGGACATAGCAGTATATTATGTGGGGCTGCGGCCTGGCTGTCCCGTGCAATGGAAAAATGCGGAAATACGCACAGGGACGTCTATTTCATTTTCCAGCCCGGCGAGGAGATTGGTGCCGGGGCAAGGCTGTGCAGAGATCTTATAATTGAGAAGAATATAGGTGAGATTTATGGACTTCATAACATACCAGGATATCCGAGAAATCATGTGCTGACGATAGATGGAACATTTGCATGCGCATCAACGGGGCTTGAGATACATATGATAGGGACAGCCAGCCATGCGGCATATCCTGAGGCGGGAAAGAATCCGGGACCTGCGCTTGCCAGGCTGCTGCTGGAGGTAGAGAAGCTTACGGAGGAGTACAACCGCAGCAGGGGATTTGTCAGGATGACGCTCATCGGAATGGATATTGGAAGTGCCAATTACGGTGTGGCTGCATCAGAAGGAACGCTGCGCATGACGGTGAGGGCTGAGAGAGAAAAGATATTTGCCGGGTATGTGGATGAGATAAAGCAGATTGCACAAAATACTGCGGACGATGGGGGCTTCACCCTTGATATACAGGAGATAGAGCGGTTTCCGGCAACGGAAAATCATGCTGTGAATGTGGACAAACTTAGAAAATGTGCTGCTGACCAGAATATTGTGGTCACAGAACTTGCTGAGCCGATGAGATGGTCGGAGGACTTCGGATACTATCTGCAGGAGACAAAGGGAGCATTCTTCGGCATAGGAGATGGTGAGGATCATGCCCAGCTCCACACGGCGGGATTCGAGTTCCCGGATGAGATCATAGAGACAGCAGTTAAGATGTTTGTGGGGCTGGCATTGATGTAGTGCATGTAAGAGATAGTAAGTTATTTGATGTTCAAAAATGGGGTAAAGTCGTATGAAGATAAAATATGACAGACGCGTAATGCGTATAATTCTGACCACCGCGGTGGTGGTATCTGTTCCTACACTTGCAGGAATGATCTGTGGTGTGTTTTTTGATGATGTTGTCAGTACATTTTGCGATGTTATGATGGTTACGGGCGTTATAACATTTTGCCCTATGGCTGGTTTGTGGCTTGCCTGCCTGGACGCATGGCTGTACCTGAGAGAACTGGGCAAGGCCGGATATGAGGTCCCAGATGACAGAAGGAAATATAATTGTGTGCTAGAAAATCTGCCGAGAGAACGAGAAGATTATTGCATCGTTGATGGAAGGGACAGGGATAGCGTGATATCAGCATGTATCACGGCTGCATGTGCACTCTGTTTTGCGGTGGTGGTCATAAAGTATTATGTAGGGTGGTGGCGTTGGCTCCCCGGAGTGTCGCTTCCTGGAATATGCCTGTGTATTGTTGCTGTATTCTGGGTGGCTGGGGCAGTTGTATATTATAGACAGTCTGACAATAGAAGATATAGAGGAAGGCTTGAACCAGTCGATGACAGAAAGGTAAGAACCTATCTGTTTAAGAAGATAATGACTGTACTTTTGGCTGGCTTTGTATCCGTGATTTTTGATCTGGCTATGTTTTCTGCGGCTGGTTACATGGCCAAAGCGCAGGTGGAGGCGGATGTTGAGAAGGTGAGATACGAGGTCGCTGGTATCGGCGATGTATCTCGTGACGGTCAAGATGGAACATACCAGCCAGGAGAGATAGACACGGACAAGCTGGGCATAGATTTTCGGATGAAAGACGGACATCTTGAATGGCAGTCAGAGCACGGGCAGATGAAGCTTACGTATGTATATACATGGAAATATGGGAAAACGGAAAGAAGGATTATCAGATGATACTGTGGAAACTTCCGAACTCAGGCATAAAAATACTCTTATTGAACAAAATAAATATAGAATGTGTTGCAGAATATTCTGAGGTTTTGCATAGCATGTCCTGAAGAGTGATGGATTATTGTGTGTGGAGGTTCGGCATGACAAAAGCGGCAAAGATATATCTGGTGGTTCTCATATGGCTGTCAGCACTGGTGCAGTTGGCGGTACTTCTGATCTAGAATTTATTAGCTATTATTTGAATAGCGATTCGGATTTGACGGATTCAGTAAAATGTGACTGCCTCTTGAGTCATTCCGGAATTGTTCAGAATGAAATAGCAGGTAACGACCTGTTTTGTTAAAGAATTAAATGAAAATATATATCATTACCAATGATTATATGTTAGAATAAATCGACTTTGTTTCAAATTGCAGGGATGCAGCCGCGAATATGCGGAATGTTTGGAGACAGGGTCGATTTTTCTGCATAAAATGCAGAATGATCTTCATGGATTTTGGGAAAAATAGGAAGTCTGTTAGCTATTTTACCCTGGATACCGTGCCTTAAAATGTATCTCGACATGGAGAGGCAGGTGGATAGGGCTACTAACCGTGATCCATGCCATCACCCGGTATCATAAAGGGGTTTTTTCTTAACATGTTTTTGATTCCCCGACAGTATGAGGGCAAGATAAAGTTGTGCTCATGCGAGGAGAGCTATCAGATAGGCTTTTCGTTATTTGCTCCCCGGGCTGGTGAGATATACAGCAGTGATACATGGAGCGTGGATTTGTTGTCCGCTGACGGCGGGGCGGTCGCTCTTGTCGTCCATTTGGAATGGCAGATGACAAATGCGCTTTGTTGGGGCACTGTAAGTAAGTGACGGAGTATGTCATGATACTTAAGGAGGAAATAAATGGAAAAAAACAACAATAATTCCAACAATATCATTGAATTGAAAAACATTGTCAAGACCTATGACAATGGATTCACAGCAGTTGACGGCTTTAACCTCGAAGTGAAGAGAGGTGAGTTCGTCACGTTCTTAGGCCCTTCAGGCTGCGGAAAAACCACGACACTTAGAATGATAGCAGGATTCGAGATTCCTACTTCAGGAGAGATATTACTGAATGGACAGGATATCAGCAAGCTTCCACCAAATAAGAGACCTATCAACACGGTCTTTCAGAGGTATGCGCTGTTCCCACATCTGAATATCTTTGACAACATAGCATTTGGCCTCAAGCTCAAGAAGCTTCCTAAGGCAGAGATCGTGAAGAAGGTCAAGAAGGTCCTTGAAATGGTTGACCTTGAGGGCTTTGAGGACAGAAAAGTCGCCACGCTTTCGGGTGGACAGCAGCAGAGAATAGCTATAGCGAGAGCTCTTGTCAATGAGCCAGAGATACTTCTTCTGGATGAGCCTCTTGGCGCACTGGATCTCAAGATGAGAAAAGAGATGCAGATAGAGCTCAAGGGAATGCATGACAGGCTGGGAATCACTTTTATCTATGTAACACATGACCAGGAGGAAGCACTCACCATGTCAGACAAGATAGTTGTCATGAGCGAGGGTGAGATACAGCAGATAGGAACTCCTGAAGATATATATAATGAGCCAAAGAATGCATTTGTTGCGGATTTCATAGGCGAGAGTAACATCTTCAACGGAATTATGACGGGCAAGTTAAAGGTAAGATTCTGTGGTGCAGAATTTGTCTGTCTGGATGACGTGGAGATTGGAACAAAGGTGGATGCCGTAGTAAGACCGGAAGATGTGATGATCACTACACCTGAACAGGGCGCTGTAAAGGGAGTTGTGACATCTGTTGTGTTCAAGGGTGTACACTATGAGATCACCGTTGAGTCCGGAAGGAATGAGATAGTTATTCAGACCACAAAGTCCGCCAAGGTTGGAGACAAGGTTGGCCTCAATGTTGAACCTGATGGAATACACATCATGATATCGGAGACTGCAATCAACAAGATTGAGAGCTCAGTCAATAGAAATTATGCCCTCGGCGTATTTGACGGTAAGGTATCATGCGACCTCACGGAGATCGTTCCGGGTTCAGCCATGAAGGATGGCGTGCTGGTGGATGCAAATGGTGAGGCGATAGACCGTGAGAAGATCAAGGTAATAGTATCTATACTTCCAGAGGATATCGACATGAGTGATGACGAGGAAGCTGGTATAATCTGCGGACATATCATCAATCTTATATATAAGGGAGACCACTACAGCTATGTGGTGAGAACTGACAATGAGGAGGACTTTATCGTGGATGACGAGTACCTGTGGAACATGGAGGACAGAGTCAGCCTGATAATTCCAGAGGATAAGATGAAGTTTTCACTTAAGAAATAGATGGAGGGATGAACATGAACGGCTTACGTTTTTCAAGAAAACAGCTGGGCATCCCATACGCATTATTTCTCATATGCTTTGTAGTTGCACCACTGTTTGTAATTATTTATTATGCCTTCACCAACGGCGAGGGCAGGTTTACATTTGACAATCTGACGGGATTCTTTACCAGCCCGAACACCATAGGTACTCTGGCATACAGCTTTTTGCTTGCCATAGCGACTACTTTGGTGTGTCTGCTGCTGGCATATCCGATCGCATATATACTTGCGAGAAGTGAGATGAAAAGGAAATCGGTAATTGTCATGATGTTCGTGCTCCCGATGTGGATCAACTTCACACTGAGGATCACAGCACTCAAGGAAGTGCTCACGGTTATAGAGGGCAATCTGGCATTCCACCCGTTTCTCAATTCGGTTATAGGAATGACATATGATTTCCTGCCATTTATGATACTTCCTATATACACAACCATATTGAAGCTTGATGGCAGTCTTATGGAGGCTGCTGTGGATCTTGGGGCAAATAGCTTCCAGACATTTGTCAAGGTCACACTTCCGCTCACCGTTCCGGGAATCGTCAGCGGAATAGTTATGGTATTTTTACCATCTATGACTAACTATGTTGTGCTTGACATGCTTTACAACAGCACATACATCATGGGTAGTCTGATAGGAAGCTACTTCTCAGCATACAACTGGAACGGCGGTTCCATGATAGCACTCGTCCTTCTTGTGATAATACTTGTATTCACACTTGTGACAAACAAGTACACGGATGACGACGGTGGAAGCAGAGGAGGTGCGTTGTTATAATGAAGAAATGGTCTAAGATTATATTTATATGCATTATGCTGCTTCTCATATATATGCCTATACTGATACTGGCTGTGTACAGCTTTACGACATCGGCAAATATCGGAAGCATTCACGGATGGTCGCTCCACAATTATGTGACTCTGTTCACCAAAGATGAGCTGAGGTCAATGATCGTTGGAACTGTTCTTCTGGCTGCCGGTTCAGCACTGATAGCAACCATTCTAGGAACACTCGGTGCCATAGGTGCTTTTTATTCAAAAAAATGGGCTTCAGCATCGATAAATGCCATGAATGAGGTGCCTGTTGTAAATGCAGATGTTGTGACAGGTTTCTCTATATGTATACTGCTCATAGTTGCATTCGGCATGAGCAAGGACAGCTATGTTCCGCTTGTCATCGGCCATGTGGTTTTGTCGGCACCTTTCGTATATCTGTCGGTAGTGCCAAAGCTCAAGCAGATGGACAGCAGTCTGTATGAGGCTGCGTTAGATCTGGGAGCTACACCTTTCCAGGGACTCACAAAGGTAGTGATACCTCAGATACTTCCGGGTATTATCTCGGGATTTGCGCTGGCTGTTACACTGTCACTGGATGATTACTTCATCGCGACATACACCAAGCCTGCGACATTTGACACCATAAGTACTTACGTTGTAAATGCGACAAAGGGTTCACAGACGGAAGTTAAGACAGCCCTGTGGGCGCTCTCAACAGTCATTTTTGCACTGGTTGTCATAATCGTTGTGGCTATGAATGTGGCCGGAAGAAAGAAGGAGGTGGAGCGATGATAAGACATATATGTTTTGGACGTTCGATTTCCAGAAAGCTGGCGGCAGCAGTCATGGCTGTTTCATTGCTTGCCGGACAGATGCTGCCGGTAATGGCAGCGGAGGATATAGGAGATGCTGCTTCTGTCAAGAGTGACGGCGCATCTGCTACTGAAAAAGAGGTCACTCTCAGGGTGTGCAGCTGGGAAGAGTACATTGACGAGGGTGGCTGGGATGAAGACGAAGCCCTGGAACTGGACAATGGAACAACTATATTTGGTGAGAATTCCATGGTGGAGGATTTCGAGAACTGGTATTACGAGAATTATGGTGTGAAGGTGAATGTTCAGTATTCGTGCTTCGGCACCAATGAGGATCTCTATAATATGCTGACTCTCGGCGATGTGTATGATCTTGTATGTCCTTCGGAGTACATGATCATGAAGCTTATGTCTGAGAACAAGCTTGAGCCTTTATCTGATGGCTTTTTCGATGAGAACAACGACAAGAATTATTATATAAATGGTGTGTCGCCATATATTCGAGATACATTTGAGACTCATGAGATAAATGGTGAGACCTGGAGCAAATATGCGGCTGGCTTCATGTTTGGAATTACGGGAATTCTGTACAATCCGGAGAAGATGACTGCTGACGAGGCGGGAACATGGACAGTCCTCAACAACCCTAAGTTTGCAAAACAGATCACCATAAAAGACAATGTCAGAGATTCCTACTTTGCCGCAGTCGGAGCACTGCAGAGAGACAAGCTGATGGACACTGAATTCAGGGCTCAGGATGATTACTCAGAGCAGCTCAAGGATATCATGAACGATGTCAGTCCTGAGACTATAGCAAAGTCACAGGATCTTCTTCAGGACATAAAGGATAATGTGTATTCATTTGAGACTGACAGCGGTAAGGCAGACATGATAACAGGAAAGGTTGTCGCGAATTACCAGTGGTCAGGAGATGCAGTTTATGCCATGGATCAGGCTGAGGAGGATGGTGTGAAGCTTGACTTTGCGGTCCCTGAGGAGTGCACAAATCTGTACTTTGACGGATGGGTCATGCTGAAAAATGGAATAGACGGTGACGCTGACAGAAAGCAGGCGGCCGAGGCGTTTATCAACTTTGTGTCAAGACCTGACAATGCAGTCCGCAACATGTATTACATTGGTTATACCTCAGTCATAGCAGGTGGGGATGACGATACGGTATATTCTTATCTGGATTACACTTATGGTGCAGAAGATGACGAGGAGGATGTTGTTGATTATCCACTTGGATATTTCTTCACAGGGGACAACTCAGATCCTGACTACGTTCTCAGAGCTCCTGCGGAACAGGTCAACAGACAGCTTGGGGCTCAGTATCCGTCACAGGACGCCATAGAGAGAAGTGCGGTCATGGAGTATTTCGATGAGGATGCCACCAAGGATATCAACCAGATGTGGATCAACATCAGATGCTACAATATCAAAGATGTGCCGATATGGGCATGGTTTATTGTGGCAGCGGTGATCGGTGCACTGGCCGGAGTGATCGTATATCATAAAAGGTCAAAGAAATTTTATCTTGGAAAATAGAATAATATAAAATAAGCGGCTGCCTTGATGGTGTGTGGTTTTCGGTAAGAAAGGCCATATGCCATCGAGGCAGCCGTTTTAGTTTATGTGAGCGGCGAGGGAAAGGTTGTGTTGTTTCTGTGGTATTACAGCATCGAATAACCATAGCTGTTGACAATGGCTTCTATCTTCTTGCCGGCCTTACACATAGGGCACTCGTCAACGGAATAAGAAGCATAGTCGTCGATATCCTTCTTGCTGAACAGAGAGTGAACCTCGTGGCCTGCAACCTCGTCTGTAGCTGAGAAGATAGCTGATATTCCTGAGATGCTTCCACCGTAGTATTCAATACATTCGATGCTCTGCTTGATTGTCTTGCCGGTGGTTGCCGATGCAAGGAGAAGGAGAACGTTCTTGTTCTTGATCATTGGCTGAAGGTTGTCACGGAATATGAGCTGGCCTGAAGAATGAACCTCAGGTGTCATGATGTATATGGTCTGGTGCTGGTTCATGGACACGATACCGTTCTCTGTGAGGGCATTTGCAAGGTAAGCACCGATAACCTCTGTTCCGTCCATGCAGACGATGGTGTCAACGATCGTTGTTGCAACATACTCTGTAGCCATGGATTTGGCAGCAGCGAGAGCCATCTTTCTTCTGCTTTTGATGGTTGTCATATCGATGTATCTGTTGATGTGGGAATGGTTAGTTGCAAAATGTCCGTCAACTACTTTGATGTCCAGTGCATTGTTATAAGACGATGTGATCTTGGTTGTCATGTTTTCCATAGTTTAAATTCTCCTTTTCTATTATTATGTTGTCTGTAAATAAAACAGTAATTTCCTAGACTATTTCCAGCACGGTGTTGACCAGCAGGTCATCCTGTTTTGGATTCATAAAACAGAATCTTATGTATTTGTTGTCAAGTCCGCCTATATCAGCACAGCTTCGTATATAAAGACCCTTTGGCATGCAGTAATCCACCACATCACCCGCGGAAATAGCATCCCTCAGGATACGGATCAGTATGAAGTTGGCGGCCGGTTTGTACAGCTTGATCGACTTGTGGGTGGACAGTGCCGAGTACACAAGGTTGCGCTCGGTTCTGATGAGCTCTCTTGATTCGGCAATGTATTTTTCGTCGGTGAACATGGCGACTCCGGCGGCCTCCACAAGCTTGCCTATCGCAAATGGCAGTCCGGTGATCTCAAGTGTTTTCTTGAGAACAGGATTCGATGTGATCATATATGCCAGCCTGAGTCCGGGAACTGCAAAAAATTTCGTTGTGTTTCGCAGCACGATAACATTCTCGTATTCCGATGTGAGAGGAATGGCAGAATTACTCTCCAGATCATCAACAAAATCCATGTATTCCTCGTCAACGACCATGGTTATGTTATTGCCATCGCATATCTTGGCTATAAATTCCAAAGACTCTGCATCGATTATCTGTGATGTTGTACCATTAGGATTCGATATAAATATAATATCGATGTCCTCTGACAACTTCGATATAAAATCTGCGATGTCGAGGGTGAAATCCTCCTCCTCAGGTGTGGAGTAGTAGATTATCTCACAGCTGTTCATAGAGAGCAGCTTTTCGTAATTCTGTGCTCCAGGTGTTATCAGGATAGCTTTCTTAGGCGAGGTAAATTCGCACAGTATCTTGACAAATTCATAGGAGCTACCGCCGACGATTATGTCGTCTGTCTTTGCTCCGGAGTATGCGGATATGGCCTCCTTTAATTTCTTTGTGTTGTGATCAGGGTATACTGATAACTGACTCATGTTGTCCGCAATAGCTTTAGTAACAGATTCGGGAACTCCCAGTGGATTCATGTTAAGATCTGCACGAACAGTTTCGACCTGACTGAGGAGATTCTCTGTTTTTAGATTGATAACCCCATTTTTCATAAAAAAACCCCTTTTTCAGTTGTTTTAAGTTATTTTTCTGTATATATTGTTTAAAAAGAGACAATATTTTGTTATAATCTGAATATATGTCTTTTTGTCAATTATACCGATTGGAAGCTTCAAATACAACCACTATGAGTGATTTTTGACAAAAAGACAATAGAAATAGATACAGGAGACCAGACGATGAAGGGAATAGTTGAACAGTATGCTCGTGGTGAGTTTAAGGTTGACAGACCAGCGGTAGCCATATCAGTCAGCAAGATAGAATTGAATATCGAGGCGGGAACTGTGTATGATGGAGAGTTTACAGTGGATTCTTCAAACAGTTGTGCAGTGAAACTGATGGTATACGACAGCCGCTATATACTGGATTTTAAGAGTCACACATTTGTGGGCAGGAAGAACAGAGTCAGCTATTCATTTGACGCCCGAGGAATCGAGCAAGGCAAATCCTTCAAGGGTCATATAAATATAATCACTGATGGGGGAGAGTTTATCATCCCTTATCATATAGCTATAGTCGCTCCATATATTCAGGTCGAGGGTAAGAAGCTCGAGGATCTGTTCCAGTTTGCAGCATATGCAGAGGAGAACTGGGAGGATGCCATAAGGATATTCGGAAGCGAGGATTTTGTGCGCACTTTTATAGGCAGGGATGAAAAGCTTCAGAGGGTGTATGACACACTGGGAATGTCACTGTCCATAGGACAGGCCATGGAGGAATTCCTTGTGTATACACACAAGAAGAGGGCACTCACACTGTCCGTGGCTCAGAACGATCTGCTGGTTGAGATGCCATCCGAATTGGTCAGGGCATCGGTTACGATCACCAAGAACACCTGGGGCTACACGAATACCAAGATAGCATCGGACTGCGATTTCCTCATACCGGAGACCAGCGTGCTGAAGTGGAACAGCTTCGATGGCAACACATTTGACCTCAGTTTCCTCATAGATCCGCAGAAGATCCACGACGGGGAATCATCGGGTTACATTTATATATGGAACACTTATCAGAATATGAGAATACAGGTGAGCATCAGAAAGCCTGAGGTCATCAAGATGACTCCAAAGAGCAGGCAGACGAGATTCACCATCAAGAGGGCGGAGGAGGCTCTGATCCGTGCATATATTGACTTCAGAACGGACAAGATCGATCTGAAGAAGTACATAGCGGAGACCAGGGATGCCCTGAACACCCTTATAAAATACAGACCGGAGTATGGCATGTACAGGCTGGGACTGCTCCATATGCAGATCCTGGAGGGACACACGGAATTTGTCGAGCAGGAATTTCTGAGAATAGATGCGGATGCCAATTTCACAAGCATGGAGGACATGGAGAAGTGTTATCTCAGTTACCTGAAGTCGCTTCTGCGCAGGGAGAAGTTCATTATAGACAGAACTGCTGCCATGGTCAGAGAAAGGTTTGAGGCAAATGACAAGAACAGGCTGTTCTATTTCTGGATACTGTTATTTGTGGATGTGAATTATACAGAGGACAAATGGGTTCTCTACGAGGATATACAGAAGCTGTTTAACTCAGGTGTAAACAGTCCGGTAATATACTTTGAGATATGCGACATGTTCAACAAGCAGCCTCTCATGATGAAGAAGATCGCACCGCTTGAGATCGCAGCCCTCAGATGGGGCATGAGAAATGAATTTGTCTCAGAGGATGTCATCGTGGAGTTTGTCAAGACTGCTTCGAGACAGAAGGATTTTGACGAGCAGGCATTTAAGATGCTTGAGCAGATATACGATATGAGGCATGACAGGACGACTCTGGATGCCATTTGTGGAATACTGATCAAGAATAAGATGTACGATCCGTGTTATCACAGATATTACAGTGACGCATCGGACAAGGATCTCAAGTATGTTGGTCTGAATGAATGCTTTATCAGGAGCATGGACAAAAACCACTACGATGAGATACCGGAGGCTATACTCAGATATTTCAGTTACAAGAACGTTTTGACGGACGAGGAGCTGGCGTATATATATGCAAATGTCATCATGAACAAGGAGAACCAGAAGTCGGTGTACAGGGATTTTGTCCCTGCCATTGAGCGTTTCATGGAGAAGATGATACTTCAGGGAAATGTGAGCGATGACCTGACAGTCATATACGATGAATTCCTTGATCCTGATACGGTGAAACCGGAATTTGCCACAAAGCTCATCAACATAATATTCAAGAGAAAGTTCGTGTGTGATAATGAGAATATAACACACATACTGGTATCCCACAGTGAGCTTGGCGGAGAGGTCAAGGTTCCGGTGGTTAATGGTGAGGCATATGTAGAGATAATATCGCCGTCTGCCATAGTCACACTTCTGGATGACAACGGCGGCAGATATGTGAGCACCGTACAGTACAGAATGGAGAGAATCGTAGACGAGAGGAGCTATCTGGACATTTGTCACGAGTACAGTCCAAGGGATTACAGATACCTGTTGTTCCTCTACAACGATATAGATATATTTACACACAGGGATGCAAAGGAGATAAATCTTGCCAGAGATATCGCACTCTGCCCTGAGGTGAGCTACAGGGTGAGACAGGAAGCGCTTACCCATATGGTTGAGTATTATCATGAGAATTTCGATGCGGACATTCTCGGAAAATATTTGTCCAAGATAGATCTGGATTACGTGGATCCTTCATATGCTTCCAGGATAAATACATATTATATAGCTCTGGATATGTATGAGAATGCATTTGAGGGAATGTACAGATTTGGCTATGTGGATGTGGATATAGATGAGCTGATCAAGATAGCCGAGTTTGGAATCGATGACAAGAGATACGATGAGAGCAGGCTGCTCATATCCATATGCGTGTATATATACAGGAGAGGGTACGCCGGACAGAAGATACTGTCATATCTCATCAACAATTACAACGGATCACTCGAGGAGATGGCAAATCTCTTCAAGTCGGTCAATTCAAATTACAGAAATATTGATATGCTGTCTGAGAACATACTCGCACAGATGATGTTCGCGGACGGATATATAGAGTCCATATACGATATATTTGAGGTGTACTATCGCGGCCGCAGCCGAGGCATGGTGGTGAAAGCTTTCCTCAGATATTGCGCGCACCAGTATTTTATAAAGGATCAGAAGATCCCTTCGTATATAATGGAGGATCTGTACAAGGAGATCGCCAAGGGCAATATAAAGGACGAGATATCCAGAATGAGCCTGCTGTATTATTTTAGCAACCGAAGTGGACGATACACTGAGGAGCAGCAGGAATGGATCAAGGCAAATGTAAAACAGTTTATAGAATACAGCAAGATACTTCCGTTCTTCAGAAAATTTGAGTCAATCGTAAAGCTGCCAGGGGATATGAGATTCAAGACATATGTCATATTCAAGGGAGAAAGCGGAAAGCAGGTATGGGTCAGCTACAGCTTTGGCCAGGAGAGCAGCAGTATGGCAAACTACAAATCCGAGAGGATGAATGAGATAATTCCGGGAGTGTATGTTAAGGAAGTTGTCGTATTCCACGGAGAGTCGCTTGTCTACTCCATCGATGGAGTGGTTGGAACTTCAGTCGTGGTTGAGAGCGACATACTCAAAAATGAGACATTCCATAAGGATGGAAGCAGCAGCTTTGAACTTATCAATAGCATGCTGGTTAGCCAGGAGACAAGAAATGACCATGAGCTCATACAGGCAATGGACACATATCTGTACAACAGCCATTTCTTCGACGCCAATTTGATGTTGCTTTAACTTTTTGATTTTTCACAAGGAGGGGCATAATTTATGTCTGACACACAGTTATATCTGGGTCTGGATCTTGGCCCGGAATATACACAGCTTAGTTATTATAATGTTGACACGCGGGAGCCGGAATCGGTGTACCACAAGGAGGCGAGGGATACATATATGCTCCCTAACATCATGTTCTACAGCGCGTACAACAAAAAGACGGATGACGGACAGAGTGAAGCTTACAAGTTCATAGATCTGGCTGGCTGGTGTGCAGGGGCGAAGGCTTCAGCCTGCAGGTTCGAGGAAAATGGAACGGTTGTGGATCAGGTGTATGAGCGTACCCTGAGAAATGAGAATATAGAAGTTGCGGGGCGTAATTATAAGGCGGGAGATCTTCTTGTGAAGATGATGATACTGCATATAAGACAGTTTACCGAGCAGTTTGAGGGTTTTGTGATAAAGAAACTGACAGTCACAGTGGCTGACACAGATCCGCGCATCATAGCTGCAGTCAGAGGACTTAAGTCGGCACTCCGTCTGACCCATGACCAGTTTAATATAGTGAGCCATCTTGACAGTGGCCTGTGCTATATATTTGCACAGCCTGAGCCGCTCAGGAATAACAGCGTGGGACTGTTTGATTTCGGCAGGAGCGGGCTGGATTTTTACAGGATAGATATGACAAGGAAATATCCTTTGATAGTGACCGTTGAGCATGTGAACTTCCATGACAGGATGAACATGAAAAGATTTGGAAAATACCATGAGGATATGGATGAGGCATTTGCGGATATAGTTAAGGAATGTATGTCACAGGTGTTTATATCCTCTGTATTCCTCACGGGAATAGGATTTGCTGACAACTGGATGAAGCAGTCGGCGTCGGTCCTGTGTCAGGGCAGAAGGGTATTTGTTGGACAGAATATATATACAAAGGGTGCATGTTACAGATCGCTTGGCGGTGTGTACACGGAGGCGCTCAGCAGATATTTTATAGATACGGAGCAGACGGTCAAGACAAATATCGGAATAAATCTCATGGATGAGAAGAAGACGTTCTGGCCGATAGCATACGGCGGGCTTGAGTGGTTCAACACCCGCGGAAGCATAGAGGTATTCCTCGACAACACAAGAAGGATACAGATCGTATACCAGGATATACTGACTGAGGAAGAATGGCGGGAGACTGTGGAGATATACGGACTTCCGGCGAGACCAAAGAAGACGACAAAGCTGTCGATATCCGTGGAGTATTATGGTGCGGATAAGGGCGCGATAGTCATCCGTGATCTTGGATTTGGAAGTTTGTATCCTACCACAAATAAGATATACAGAAAAGAATTTGACATAGGAGCCATCAGGAGAAAGCATGCGGAGAAGCTTGAGGCGGCGCGAAGGGAAGAGGAGCTCAGGATACGCATGGGTGACACCGAGGAACTGAGAGGCGAAGATCCGGCGGTGGAGCATGGTAATGCAAAGACGGTGGAAGCCGAGCCGGAGGTACATGAAGAGCCTGTGGTATATTACGGAACAGCGTCACCTGTGGAGCCGGAGACTGTGGAAGAGCCGGATGATTTCGGAACGGAAGCAGAGGATGTTGTGGAAGAGATTGACGACGATGCGGGGGATATGACGGAGGCTGAAGAGTTAGAAGATGATGCGGTCTCTGATCCTGAGAACATTTCAGATGAAATTGATGATGACGAAACGGAATCAGTGGATGCTGCATATGAGGTAGATGATGACGAAACGGAATCAGTGGATGTTGCATATGAGGTAGATGATGACGAATCAGAATCAGATGACATTACAGACGATGCAGATGACAGCGAGACTGAGATCGACGAGTCAGAGCCGGACGATGAAGAAACCATAGATGAAGAGGATCTGGATGACGAAGATTCCGATGAGTATGAGCAGAGTGCGTTCAGCATCCCGTCATACCTCAGAGGACAGCATTTTGATCCGGGAGAGTGATACACATATGAGTGGAATTATTATTTGTAAGACAAAGACAGCGGACAATCCGTACACATTCCTCAATACGAAGATAACCATATATTCATATGAGGAGCTGTGCTACTACATATTCAACAATATGGTGCTCATAGGTAAAGACGACCTTGCGGACAGACTCAGCAACTGGCTGAGAACGGCCATAGACATGGAGGATCTTGCGGACAAGATAGACGCGCTCAATGCCAAGAATGCGTATATCCAGGATATCATGGTGGAGATACTTACATTTGGTGAGTTCTACAGCAAGGATGAAGTGAAGGAATTCATGGACGAGTGCAAGAGAATCAGGACTCTCAAGCCGTATGAGCTGGACAAGAAGAGAGCTGACAGCTACATGATGTACAAGCATTACATCAAGGCTGACGCCATATACGATGACATCATAGAGTACAAGGAGTCACATGGTGAGTACGATGAGTTCCTTGGAAATATATATCACAACAAAGGCGTTGCGCTGGCGGGCAATCTTCAGCTTGAGGAGGCAAAGGATGCTTTCATCAGAGCATTTGCGCTGAATAAGAACAATGAGTCATTGATAGAATACTTCTGTGTAATGGCGGTGACGGTGGACACGGCGACACTCCAGAGGGAGATAAGAAAGCGCGGTATGCCGGCCGGATTCCTGGACGATCTGATGAACGAGATCGCTGATTCAAAGGAGGATGTACATGAGATGTCCATATACAACAAAGTCCAGAAGGCTGTGTACAACAGAATGCACGGCGACATAGAGGACTATGACAGGCGTATGAATTCCATCCTGAGTGCACTCAAGGATCAGTTCAGAAATCAGATAGGATGACTTTGTGCTTGACGTACAGCCAGCCTATGTTGTACTATCACAATGAATAAAGAAGATATATGCAAATGCTGTGACGAAGAGGAGTAGCATGTGGAGTCAGACAGAGAGAATGGTTCGTGGGCTGTGAGACCGTTCCTGACAGAGACTTGTGAAGGTAGCTTCTGAGCTGCATGGCTGAAAGATCATGATAAGGATAGGCCATGCCGGGGCGTTCCCGTTATAGGATAAGATGAGATACAAAACAAGGTGGTAACGCGAATATTTACTCGCCCTTCTGACAGAATGTCCGGAGAGCGGGTTTTTTTGTGAAAAATTTTGTAAAAGTATATATCAACATGTAAGAGATCAGAAAGAATAGAAAGGAAGAATGAGATGAAAGAGTTAGAGAAGACATATGATCCTTCCCAGATAGAGGACAGACTCTACAGAAAGTGGGAGGAGAAGAAGTATTTCCACGCAGAGGTTGACAGGAGCAAGAAGCCATTTACGATCGTAATGCCACCTCCAAATGTAACAGGACAGCTCCACATGGGACATGCCTTGGACAATACAATGCAGGATATACTTATCAGATTCAAGAGAATGCAGGGCTACTCAGCACTGTGGCAGCCTGGTACAGACCACGCAGCCATCGCAACCGAGGTCAAGGTTACAGAGAAGCTGAAGGAGCAGGGAATAGATAAGAAAGAGATCGGCCGTGAGGAGTTCTTAAAGCATGCGTGGGCATGGAAGGAAGAGTACGGCAACCGTATCGTGAGCCAGCTCAAGAAGATGGGTTCATCCGCTGACTGGGACAGAGAGAGATTCACCATGGACGAGGGATGTTCCAAGGCAGTCAAGGAAGTATTTGTAAGACTGTACGAGAAAGGCTACATCTACAAGGGCTCAAGGATCATCAACTGGTGTCCTGTATGTAAGACTTCCATATCAGATGCTGAGGTTATACATGAGGAGCAGGACGGATTCTTCTGGCATATCAACTATCCTGTAGTTGGAGAGCCTGGAAGATTTGTGGAGATAGCAACCACAAGACCGGAGACACTTCTCGGAGATACAGCCGTTGCAGTAAATCCTGACGATGAGAGATACACAGATATAGTAGGAAAGATGCTGGAGCTGCCACTCACAGACAGACAGATCCCGGTTATCGCAGATCCATATGTTGACAAGGAGTTTGGAACAGGATGTGTAAAGATCACACCTGCACATGACCCTAACGACTTCGAGGTTGGAAAGCGTCACAATCTTGAGGAGATAAATATACTGAACGATGATGCAACCATAAATGAGCTCGGAGGCAAGTATGCAGGCATGGATCGCTACGAGGCAAGAAAGCAGATGGTGGCAGACCTTGACGCACTGGGACTTCTCGTAAAGGTAGTTCCACACAGCCACAACGTAGGAACACATGACAGATGTAAGACAACTGTAGAGCCTATGATCAAGCCTCAGTGGTTCGTCCGCATGAAGGAGATGGGACAGGCAGCACTTGACATCATCAAGACCGATGAGCTCTCATTTGTGCCTGAGCAGTTCGACAAGACATACATCCACTGGCTTGAGAACATCCGTGACTGGTGTATATCAAGACAGCTCTGGTGGGGACACAGAATCCCTGCATGGTACTGTGACGAGTGCGGCGAGACCATCGTCAGCCGTGAGACACCTACAGTATGTCCAAAGTGCGGATGTACACATCTCACACAGGATGAGGATACGCTCGATACATGGTTCTCATCTGCACTGTGGCCATTTTCAACACTTGGCTGGCCGGATAAGACACCTGAGTATGAATACTTCTATCCTACAAGCGTGCTTGTAACCGGATACGACATCATATTCTTCTGGGTAATCCGTATGGTATTCTCAGCACTTGAGCAGACAGGCAAGAGCCCATTCAAGCATGTGCTGATCCACGGACTTGTAAGAGACGACCAGGGACGTAAGATGAGTAAGTCACTTGGAAATGGTATTGACCCGCTTGAGGTTATAGATAAGTACGGTGCAGATGCCCTTCGTCTGACACTTATAACAGGAAATGCTCCTGGAAACGACATGCGTTTCTACTGGGAGAGAGTTGAGAATTCCAGAAACTTTGCAAATAAGATCTGGAACGCAACACGTTTCATCATGATGAACATGGAGAAGGCAGATTTCACAAATGTGAAGCTGTCAGACCTGACAATAGCTGACCGCTGGATCCTGTCCAAGGTCAACACACTTGCAAAAGAGATGACAGACAATATGGAGAAGTTCGAGCTTGGTATCGCTGTATCCAAGGTATACGACTTCATCTGGGAGGAGTTCTGTGACTGGTATATCGAGATGGTTAAGCCTCGTCTCTACAACGATGAGGATGAGACAAAGGCAGCAGCACTCTGGACACTTAAGACAGTTCTGATCCAGGCACTTAAGCTTCTTCATCCATACATGCCATTCATCACAGAGGAGATCTTCTGCAACATTCAGGACGAGGAGGAGTCGATCATGATCTCCAAGTGGCCTGAGTACACAGACGAGTGGAACTTTGAGGCTGACGAGGCCGCTGTTGACACTATCAAGGCAGCAGTCCGTGCCATCAGAAACCTTCGTACAGGAATGAACGTACCACCTAGCAGAAAGGCAAAGGTATATGTCGTATCTGCAAAGGAGGACGTGAGACATATATTTGAGTCATCAAAGAGCTTCTTTGCCACACTGGGTTATGCCAGCGAGGTACACGTTCAGGAGGACAAGACAGGAATCGATGAGAATGCAGTATCAACACTGATCCACGATGCCGCTGTATACATTCCTCTTGAGGAGCTTGTGGATATCGACAAGGAGATCGAGCGACTTGAGAAGGAGGCTGCTAAGCTTGCCGGAGAGATCAAGCGTGCATCAGGAATGCTTGCAAATCCAAAGTTCGTTGACAAGGCCCCAGCCGCAAAGGTTGAGGAGGAGAAGGCAAAGCTTGCCAAGTACACTGAGATGTCTGAGCAGGTTGCCGAGCGTCTTGCACAGCTTAAGAAGTAATTATAAGGTCCCGACAGACGGAATTGGCTTTTCGCCTGCCGGGATCTTCGTTTTTATTGTGTCGATGAGACATTTCCTTCATATCATATAACAGAAGAGGTTTTTCTGTCGGTATGAAGGAGGTGGAGAAATGGGATTCACAAGTATTCCCATACGTAACATCATACGTGAAGCTGTTGCAAGGGGCGGCATAATAGTGGATGTCAGGGACCGCGATGAATTTCTGGAGGGACACATCCCCATGGCGGTAAATATTCCATTTGAGTTGATAGAAGCGAGGGAGTATACTCTTCCCAAAAGCAAATATCTGCTGGTATACTGTGCTCATGGGGTGAGCAGCATGAAGGCTGCGCTCATCATGAGCGAGGATGGATACAGAGTTATCAACACGGTGGGAGGCCTGGCGCAGTACAGAGGCCCGCTCACAAGACAGAGATAGAACAAATATACAACCCACAGAAAGGGCAGGAAATGAGTAGAGTAGAACTTATAGCTCCATGTCATTTTGGACTGGAGTCGGTACTGAAAAAAGAAATACTTGATCTTGGATACGAGATAGTCCAGGTGGAGGACGGAAGGATCACATTTGCCGGAGACGAGAGTGCGATTGCAAGGGCAAATATTTTTATAAGGACAGCCGAGCGTATCATGCTTAAATGTGGCAGCTTCAAGGCCGCCACATTTGACGAGCTGTTCGAGGGAACAAAGGCCATCGCCTGGGAGAAGTATCTGACAAGGGATGCAAAATTCTGGGTGTCCAAGGCGACATCAAACAAGAGTGCACTCTTCAGTCCATCGGATATACAGTCCATAGTCAAGAAGGCTATGGTTGAGAGATTGAAGCAGACATACAGAGTGTCATGGTTCACGGAGGATGGTGCAAGCTATCCGGTGAGAGTATTTATATTCAAGGATATAGTGACCATAGCACTTGACACGTCAGGTGTGTCACTTCACAAGAGGGGATACAGAAAGCTGGTTGGAAAGGCTCCTATATCGGAGACGCTGGCGTCCGCGCTGATCATGCTCACGCCGTGGCACAGCGACAGAGTCCTTGTAGATCCGTTCTGCGGAAGTGGAACATTTCCGATAGAGGCGGCCATGATAGGCGCACACATCGCACCGGGAATGGACAGGGAGTTCACGGCCCAGGAGTGGTCCAAGATCTGTGACAAGAAGATATGGTACAATGCGGTGGATGAGGCTCATGATCTCATAGACCGCGATGTGAAGATGAACATACAGGGATATGATCTGGATGGCGATATGGTGAAGTGTGCCATGGAGAATGCCAGGGCAGCAGGAGTGGAGCAGCACATCCATTTTCAGCAGAGGGATGTGAAGGATCTGAGAAATCCGAAGAAGTATGGATTTATAATCACAAATCCACCTTACGGAGAGAGACTTGAGGAGAAGGAGGCTCTGCCTGAGTTGTACAGGACCATCGGCGAGAGCTATAGGAATCTTGATGACTGGTCAATGTTCCTCATCACATCGTATACGGATGCGGAGAAGTATATCGGCAGAAAGGCTGACAGAAACCGCAAGATATACAACGGAATGATAAAATCATATTTCTATCAGTTTATGGGACCAAAGCCGCCTAAACGAAGGAGAGAAGAAGCTTGAAGAAATTTGTATATATAATTCTGATCCTTGCCATAGGTGCTCTGGCGTATTACGGAACAAAGGAGCCGTCGGGACGTCTGGAGAAGAACGAGGAGGATCAACACGCAGTTTCCGGCATGTCTGAGAAGCTTGCGGGCGATTACAATGAAGCGGGACTCACACTGTATGTAAATGGCAGTGAGGTGGAAGAGGACGAGTACAAGCCGTATGTAAGCAATAATCTTCACCTTATGATGCCGCTGAAGATGCTCAAGGATAAGATGAAGTGCACATACATAGAGTATGTGAATGGCAGTATCGTGATCAAGAGGAATGAAGGAGTCGCCAGACTGGTGCTTGATTCCCAGGATGCAGAGCTGGACGGCAAGGACGTGAAGATCGCGGATGCGCCGATAAAGAAGGATGACGAGACATTTGTCCCTATAGAGTATATAGCGGACACGCTTGACTATACATGTGAGTACAATTATGACACAGGCCGTGTATCCCTGCAGAAGGTCGGTGAGGACAGTAAGCTGCCGGCCGCCTACGACATGAGAAAAGAGGGCAGGGTCACAGAGGTCAGAGACCAGGGAGACTCGGGAACATGCTGGGCATTTGCGTCGCTGGCTGCGCTTGAGACAACTCTTATGCCGGATGAAAAGCTGCAGTTCTCTGTGGATAACATGACCATGAACAACGGATTTGGCGTTGAACAGTTTGAGGGTGGCCAGTACAGGATGAGTATTGCATATCTTGCATCCTGGAAGGGACCGGTTCTCGAGAAGGATGATCCGTACGGGGATGACAAGACGAACTCCAAGCTTAAGGCCGTGAAGCATTTGCAGGAGGCGGAGATAATTGACGACAAGAATCTGAAGGCTGTGAAAGAGGCAGTGTACACCAAGGGCGGTGTGGAGACTGCGATATACAGCGATATGATAGATGCCGACAGTAGCTCGGAGTATTACAACGAGGAGACTCATGCGTACTATTATGATGGTTCAGAGGGAATCAACCACGATGTGGTAATAGTAGGATGGGATGACAATTACAGCAAGAACAACTTTAACAAGGCGCCGAAGAAAGATGGTGCTTTTATCTGTAAGAACAGTTGGGGAACCGAATTTGGCGAGGATGGATATTTCTATATATCATACTATGATGCGCATATTTGCGAGACCAGTGTTGTGTACACCAGACTTGAGGGTGCAGACAACTACGATAAGATATACCAGTCGGACAAGCTGGGCTGGGTAGGAGTTCTTGGATTTGACCAGGAGGATGCCTATTTTGCAAATGTTTACACGGCAGGCAAGAGCGAGGAGCTCGAGGCTGTGTCATTCTATGCTACTGATGCAAAGACGACATATGAAGTATATGTGGCTACAAATTTTGAGGACACTGACGATCTGGCAAATAAGAAGCTTGTCGCGTCAGGCGAGATGGAGTACGCAGGATACTACACGGTCAACCTGGATGATGTGGTCAAGCTCCCGGATGAAAAGAAATTTGCGGTCATAGTACATATAACCACGCCGGGCAGCAAATACCCGATAGCCATAGAGTATGATGCGGATTCCATGACCGACAGCTTTGACATCTCCGATGGAGAAGGCTATATAAGTCTGTATGGAAATCAGTGGTACAGTGCGGAAAAAGAGAGAAAATGTAACGTCTGCCTCAAGGCATTTACGGATAAGACAGAATAAACAGGAAGTGTATGTAAGCTGTGGGAAAGGAGAACTATTATGGACAAGCTGATATTTGCAACGGGAAATGAAGGAAAGATGAAGGAGGTCCGCATGATACTTGCTGACCTCGGATTTGAGATACAGTCCATGAAGGAGGCTGGGATCGATATAGACATAGTGGAGGACGGACAGACATTTGAGGAGAATGCTCTGATCAAGGCGAGAGCCATCAGCAAGGAGAGCGGATGCCTGGTACTTGCGGATGACTCAGGACTTGAGGTCGATTATATGGACAAGGCGCCTGGCATATACAGCGCGAGATTCCTAGGCGAGGACACATCGTACAGGATAAAGAACCAGTACATAATAGACAAGCTGGCCGGGGTTCCAGATCCTGAGAGGACAGCAAGATTTGTGTGCGCTATAGCAGCAGTGTTCCCGGATGGAAGCGAGTACACAGAGCGCGGAACCATAGAGGGAATCATAGGCTACGAGGAGCGCGGCGAGAACGGTTTCGGGTATGACCCTATATTTTACCTTCCAGAGCTGGGCAAGACCACTGCGGAGCTTGATCCTGAGGAGAAGAACAAGATCAGTCACAGGGGAAATGCACTGAGACTGATGAAGAACGTCATCAGAGCGCACAGGGAGAGTAAGTGAGAATCAGGAATAAATCAGTTAATGATCAGTGGGATCGATGGATTCTCGTTAGGAGGAATAGATGAAAGTACTGATAATAAGTGACACTCATGGCAAGAGTAGCTGCTTAAAACAGATACACGATATAGTTGGCGACGTGGAAATGCTGATACATCTCGGAGATGTTGAGGGAGATGAAAAGCTGATACATGATCTGTTTGACTGTGAGATCCACATGGTGAGGGGCAACTGCGATTACAACCCGGAGCTCCCGATATATGACGAATTCAACATCGGAGATAAGAGGGCATTTATAACGCATGGACACAGGTATGGTGTGAACAGCGGTATTTCATATCTGGAGGAGCTTATCGACACGGAAGGATATGACTTCGTAATGTATGGACACACCCACCGCCGTGACCTGACGAGCTACAAGGGTTCATATATAGTGAATCCGGGAAGTCTGGCTCTGCCGAGGGACAACCGGATTGGAACGTATATGCTGCTTGATTTTGACCAGCACGGAACGCCGTTTTTTGCGCAGAATGAGCTACCGAGGGTAGAGTCGAATGTGTCAAGTTTTCGAAGAAAATTTGACATGTAGCATCAGCCCTGCCGAAGGCAGCTTTAAATGGCTGATGTTCCATACCGGAGGAGAAGAAGAGGAAGAAGTTTTTTGAGGATCTGTGGGGATAGGGCAGACCGTTCCAGAAAAATAAATAAGGATTGGAAATAGAATGAAGAAACACGATATAGTTGAAGGTGTGATAGACACATATGAGTTCCCGAACAAGGGAAGCTTTCATATGGATGACAGAAAAGTAACAGTTAAGGGTGCGATAAAAGGCCAGAAGGTGAGCTGCCGCATAACGAAGCTGAAGAAGGGCAAGGCGGACGGAAGGCTCCTTGAGGTTCTTGAGAAATCTGAGCTTGAGGATGCTTCACCGGTTTGTTCGCATTTTGGTATGTGCGGTGGCTGCAGTTACCAGACGCTCAGCTACGAGAACCAGCTCAAGGTGAAGGAGGAGCTTGTCAAAGGCCTCCTTGACGGAGTGATAGACAGCGAGGTTCACCCTTATGAGTGGCAGGGGATAATTGCATCTCCTGTGACAAAGGGATACAGGAACAAGATGGAGTTCTCATTTGGCGATGAGTACAAGGATGGTCCGCTGGCACTGGGACTTCACAAGAAGAACAGCACGTACGACATCGTACAGATGGATGACTGCTATATAGTAAATGATGATCTGAACAAGATAGTGAAATATACTGTCCAGTTCTGCAAGGAGGCGGGACTCCCATATTACAAAAAGATGCAGCACGAGGGGCTTCTGCGCCATCTGGTTATCAGACGTTCGGCGACAAATGGCGATCTGCTGGTGAATCTGGTGACAACCACCCAGAATCTGGCGGCTCTCGACCTTGATGCATACGTGAAGGGGCTGCTGGAGCTGCCGCTTGAGGGAAAAATCGCAGGAATCCTCCACACGGAGAATGACTCCATGGCGGATGCGGTCATCAGTGACAGGACAAATCTGCTATACGGAACAGAGTATATATATGAGACGGTCCTCGGACTTCAGTTCAAGATATCGCCGTTCTCGTTCTTCCAGACAAATACAAAGAGTGCAGAAAGGCTCTATGACAAAGCGCGTTCATATGTGGGTGACACAAAGGATGCCGTCATATTCGACCTCTACAGCGGAACCGGAACGATAGCCCAGCTTCTTGCGCCTGTCGCAAAGAAGGTCATCGGTGTGGAGATAGTCGAGGAAGCTGTGGAGGCTGCCCGTGTGAATGCCGGGCTCAATGGCCTTGACAACTGTGAGTTTATTGCGGGGGATGTTCTTAAGGTCATAGATGACATAGAGGAGAAGCCGGATTTCATAGTTCTTGATCCGCCTCGTGATGGAATCAATCCTAAAGCTTTGACGAAGATCATCAACTATGGTGTGAAGGAGCTTGTGTACATCAGCTGCAAGCCTACCTCACTTGCCAGGGATCTGGTGACTCTGCAGGAGAACGGATATTTCGTGACTAAGGCATGCGCTGTCGATCAATTTCCGGGTACTGTTCATGTAGAAACAGTCTGCCTTCTGTCGAGAAAAGCTCAATAAATCAAAGGATTTTGCCATTTGGGGAATAAAATAGATGTGCGTTTCTGTTTCCGTAGAGTGATGATATAAGTGGAGGTTTACCCCAGGGGATAGGCTTGGGGGAACAGGAGATATACATTTTGGCGAAAGGATACTTTTCGCCAAAGTGATATAATGAAATTGATATTGGTATAAGAACGAAGGTGATTGGATGAAAATGTTTGAATTTACTGGATTAAGAACCCTGCATAAAGACATGATGAAAAAGGGAGAAGAGAGAGCAACATTTCCATTTGGGTTTAATGGAAAAATTTTTAGTTGTATTTTCTTGACGGATATAATTCCATACCGCTTGTATTTGACAACTTTAGGATTATATCCGGTGGTATTTGAATTGGAAATAGAGAAAGGGTATAAGGCCAAATGTTTTATTGATGATTATAAAAAATTGGTAGATTATCTTGAAATAAAATATGATCCAACGCATAAATTTGTTCCGCTAGACTTTTTTGAAGCGTTAAATAAAAGAATTCCTAAAGAATTTATGATGCGCCCAGATTATAAAGAGACATTAAAAATTGCTTCTAAAAAAAGAAAAATTGAAGAAGAAGCTAAGGTATATTTTTGTGGTTGGAGAAGGAACGCAGCGGGGCAGAATGTACGAGAGAAAAATCTTGAAAAAACGAGAAGCGCATTTGGAGATGCAAAGGCAGAAATATGTAAAAGAAAAAATATTAGTTCCTGTTGGACAGATTGTGCCTATGAAGAAGAATTGAAAAAATTGAATGATATAATTACAATGTGATTTAGAAAAGATATACTTTTTTGTGGTTTTGGAGGCAATAAGATGACTACAGAGTTAGAGCACAAGCCGCTACTTGACGGGAATGAACCAAATGGGCCCCATTGAAAGATACGAGGAAGCAGTTAGGCAGAGATATTAGTTTAAGCGGAGGATGGATCATGAGCTTTTTAAAGTTATTACATGGTACGAAAAAAAAGAAAGATTTATTTGATATTGCCTGTGATTATGATGGCTATGACATTGTTTATGAAGAAGAGACAACTGACATAAATTTGTATAAGTTTTTTAATGAGATTATCACTAATTCAAGATATGACATCACAGTTCTGCCTGAGTATCGATTATTAATGGAAAATAATACAGAAGATGCATTTAATGAGTTCTATGATGCATGGGTTGATGCATTAATTGATCGGGGGTTCCTGTTTCATTTGGATGGTGAGGTGTCTATGGAGCAGTTTACGAAGGGGATTAATCGTATATTATCCGATATTGGATGTGAGAAACAGTTAGATTTGACTTTATTGGATCGGATGTATCAGGAAGAATTACAAAACTACTGTTTAAATGGGAAGGAGATTCATGAAGAAATCAATTATGATATTTTACAAAGCAATGTGATTGCTCGTGAATTGAGGTTGATAGGTTACGAACTAATAAGTTTGTTCAATGGATTTGATAATTACGATAAAGCTGTTATTCCTATTATAAAAATAGATGATTTAAAAGGAATTGAATCTATATTTAAGTAAAAATGATGAAAGCTATTTTGATATAGTTCTGAATTCGGAAAGGAGAATGGTACTATAGCAAAGAGAAAGACGCTGCCGAAGGATTTTGAGCAATTGGTAGAGGCTGGAAATGAGCAGGAAATCAAAAGTGTATTCGAAAAATGCGACATCAATGCATACGGAGGATACAATAAAGGAAATAGGTGATGATATGGAGTTAGAGAATAACGATGATAAGTTTAATATTGAAAAAACAGATACCATTGATGGCTTGGCATATGAACAAGACACCTCCAGCTTGTTACTTCTTCTTACAGACGGAATGGACTGGTCAGATATGAATCGACATTTATTGCTGTTGCAAGATAAACTCAATACCTATATCTGGTACATAGATTCAGGACAATATAAAGAAAAGTACCCAAATGTTAAAAGCGTAGAACTGCGTGTTAGTTTTTTGTTTGAGGAACCAGAGATATGCCGTAAGCTTTTAGAAAGAGCAAAGCAGGTGTTTGTCGATGTATTTGAGAATGTTGAGATGATTGTGGAGCATGGAACAAAATAGATAAACGGTGCTAAATCAGAAAAACATATGAAGGAAAATGTTGCTGTCATATCAGGAGTGTTTGGAAAAATATGGAACGGATTATAAAATTAAAAAATGTGTTCAAGAAGGGGAACTGTATGTAAAAGAAAAAGGCATCTATTCTGATAAGAGATATGTGCCGGAGCTGGAGATTATTTCTAAGAAATATCCCAATGCAATTATAACTCTGAATAGTGCCTTTTATTACTATGGATTGACGGATACCATACCAAATTTTTATTATGTTGCGACACCGAAAAATACAAGAAAAATCAGCGATGAAAGAGTGAAGCATTTTTATGAAAACAGCGAAGCATTTGATATGGGCAAAACTACAATGAATTATGATGGTGTGGATATTGTAATTTATGATAAAGAGCGTCTTCTTGTGGAACTGATACGGAATAAAAGAAAATTTTCTTTTGATTTGTACAAAGAATTAATTGCAAGTTATAGAAAGATTGTTCATGAACTGGATATGACTTTAGTTGCAGAATATGCGTATGAATTACCAAAGTCAAACATGGTAATGGAGACACTTAGATTGGAGGTTTTATGATGATAAATATACAGAAGCTTATTGAAGAAGCAAATGAAAATGGTTATCAGGGAGATAAGGCGTCAGCGAAAGTGTGTCAGGATATTGTGTTAAAAGCGTTATCGATTGGCCCATTGAGTAGAAATGTTACGATTAGGGCCGATTAGGTTAAGAATAGACTAGAACGTCGAGAAACTTTGAAGAAGAGAGGAAAGTAGAGGGGACTTCAATGAAAAATAAAGTAAAATTTGTATCTATTTTGGGTGATTCTATAAGTACATATTCAGGATATAATCCGATTGGATATAAGGTGTTTTATGATGAGTACAACTCTTTAAGAAATGACATGACATCGGTATATGATACATGGTGGGCAAAGGTAAACCAGTTCATTAACGCCTACATTTGTGTTAATAATTCTTATTCTGGAAGTAAGGTTGCAGGTGAAAAATTCCCTAGTGGAAATTGTGATCAGCGTACATCAAATTTGCATACAGAGCAGTACACACCTGATATGATTCTAATATATTTAGGGTTTAATGATTTTGGAAACGGTGTTCATATTACAAATGATAAGTTGGGAAGCCCTTCATTTTTCTCGTCCTATTATAATATGTTGCAAAAGATAAAGATGAATTATCCGAAAAGTAGAATTATATGTGGGACATTGATGGAAAGTTATATGAAAGGCGATAATAGTTGGAAATTTCCACATAAATGGGCTGGTGTATCGATATATGAATACAATGCGGCAATAAAAATTGCTGCAGAAATTGCGGGAATTGAAGTTGCAGATCTGGCATCACAGAATTTACGTTATGAAACATTAGACGGATCACACCCTACAAAAGAGGGGCATATAACTTTGGCAAAAGCATGGATTAATTGTTTGAAAAAAACAGTATAACAGATGGAGATAAGGAGGAAAACAAATGCTGCTTATAGGATCCAGGATTCAGGAGTACCGGAAGAAAGCCGGGCTGAATCAGGAGGAATTTGCGGAAAAGATGGGAGTCAGCAGACAGGCTGTGTCCAAGTGGGAGAGGGATAAGGCGTATCCTGATTTGGACAGGCTTGTGTGTATATGTGAGATTCTGGATGTACAGGTTGGAGAACTTATATATGGAAAGGGTGATGAGCCGGAGGCGCCGGAAGAGGTGTCCGGGGATGGGACTTCAGCGAATAATGCTGTCCATCTGAAGAATCTCAGGGGAAAAGGCAGGCTTGCCAGATTGAAAATATTATTTTGCGTGATGGCAGCCATATGCGTTTTCTGTGTAATTGTGGTGGCGGTGCTGTTTGTGAGGAACGAGTGGATCAGCCATTCAGATAAGAACGGAAATGTGCGCGTGGAGAAGGTGTATCAGCAGTATACAAAAGCTGATTTGGCATATTTTGATGACAATGGCCGAAAGATCATGGATACTGTGTGGCTTGATGTACCGGGGATACGAGATGGAGATTACATACAGTTGTACACAGGGGCGGACGGTGATGGTCTGTTTCTGAATTACAAGACATCAACCATAGTTGCCGCATCATTTGTCATGCTGGTGTTTATTATTCTTCTGATCCTCATTGGACTTGAGATAAGAAGGATGAAGAAAGAAGATACACTTCAGATCATACTTGAGGATAAGACAGCCGATGAAAAAATGTAAAAAAATTGTCTGCGCGATCGTAATAGCATGCATACTGGCGGGAGTTGCATTTGTCGCTCTTGAGTTTATGGGCGTTATTGATCTGAACAGTGCGCGGAAGACGGAAGAAAAAAGTGAAACTGAACAGGATGGAAATAAAATAGCTGACGATGAGACAGAGCCTTGGCATATAGTGTTCAAGGGATATGCCTTCTCTGTGAAGCCGGTAGGACTGGCAATCATACATGAGAGTGGCTGTCTTAATATAAGAAGCTGTGATGATTATCTGATACAGATCGATGTGGAGGATAAGACGATGGCGGATTTCTGGGACAACAGAGAGCAGCGCAAGAAAAATATTGAGGACGCAGGTTATGTGATGGAGCTGGAGCCTGAGAAGTTCGAGATACAGGGGAAGGAATATATCAGATACATAGCGAGTCTTGCAAATGAACGAGGTGCGAAGTTCGACAGATCATATTTTTATCAGCTTATATGTGATGCCGGGGAAGGGCAGCGTTTCTTTACTTCGATAAGATTTGATGAGATAGATATAGATGCGCTGAGCGGGTCGGAGAGAGCTGAGGTATATGAGAAGGCTGCCGATGAAGCTGTGGCTATTGTTGCGGGGGCCGTTCCCACAGATGAGACAAATGATATGACAGGCTCATACTGGCAGGAGGACGAAGCTATGGAGACGGGAGTAGTGGACAGTGTCGTGAATGGAGATACTACCGTGTCATATGAAATCCCTGAAAATTACAGCCTTCAGAATGAGGATTTGTCAGGTAAGACATACTATTCAGACGGTGATAAGATCACGGTTGTGACTTCGATCGTACCATATAGCTGGATGACAGCATCTGATATGGCAGACAGAAAGACCGGGGCCGGAATATCAAAGGTAACAGAGGAAGGTCAGTGTGAGGTAAATGGTGTGACATTTTATTACTACACATATTCGACCTTATATATAAAGGACGGCAAGAGAAATATCACATACTATTTTAATGCATATGCTGATCTGAAGGATGGGAACATATATACAGTCAGCGGATTTGCCGATGATAATCCGGATGCCATGGACAGAGACACTTATTATAGTTTCATGAACATTACGGAGAAATAAGCACTATAGATTGCAAAAAAGTGACGAAAATCCCTATAATTCCGGTTTGCTACCCATAGTTGCCTGGTTGCAACCGATTACGGCTTGATAAAATATAGTGACATTCTCAATAATAAAGCCACTAGGTTTTAAGGAGGATTATTATATGAGGAACAGGAAAATGTTGATTGCAGGACTTATCACGGTGGTGATGGGAATTTCTATAGTTGGATGTGGAAATGATGGCAAATCCACCAGAGAGACGGAGTCAACAGAGCAGGTAACCGAAACGGAAATGGCAACGGAGGAGGAATCTGAGGCTGAGGATACAGGTGATACTGAATCTGATGATTCATATGCAGATGAAACCGATTACAGTGATGACAGTGAGGAATCCACAGAATTTACGATGCCTGTATATGAGGATTTTACATTGGCATCGGGACTCAGCGAGAATTACGCAGATCTTGACAATAGGTCATTTGTATATAATGGAAAGAAATTCACTTTAGGTGAGTCCACCTTGAAGGATCTTATAGACGGTGGAATACCATTTGAGCAGAATTCTCTCAATAACAGTGGCAACAATGTAAATAAAAATTACGAAACTGACAGATACACAGCAGAAATCAATGACTACGTAACGATGCAGTTTATGTTTGGCAACTTTACTGACGGTGAGCAGAAGGCAGAGGATTGCGTTCTCTCATATGTAAGGTATTCACACCTTTTTGTGCCAAACCCGGATTATGATGCCAGCATGAATGCAGAGATCAGTGAGATGATGATTGACGGTGCAAAGCAGGTGAACTTCTCATTCCCTACAACTATCACCAAGGATCAGTTGCTTGAAAAGTGCAGCGAGAATGCAGAAGTAGATGGCAAGATAGTCAAGTACAGTGTAGATTCTGAGGTTTATATGGGAAGCAGCGGCTATACATTTGAGTTTGACGATACAACAGGACAGCTCAAAGAGGTCAGAATAAGCTGGCTTCCGTAACTAAAAAGTAATCAGAATAAGAGTTAGAAGAAAAGCCGGATATCTCTATAAAATAGGGATACCCGGCTTGTGACTTTCTTACGGTTTCTCTCTTCCTCAACCATCTCTGATAGCATCTCTTTGACATCCTTCGATTTCTTGATGTTATCATGGCTTGGAGGATTTGTAAACCAAATGTATGCTGTGGACAGCAGAATGAAATCCAAAGGTATTCTCAGTAATTTCTCTCTACTTACATATTATGCAGAAATGTGTGATATGGATAAAACACATATCTCACCTTACTAATAAAATATGACAAAAAAATACATTAAGTGGTACTTGGAGTTGACAATTCCCCGATTCACAATTACTATAAACCCTGTGATTTCATAGTGAAAATCTGCTCGGATGCCGTCCTGAAAAGCATTCGATCAGGGGGAAATTCGGTGAGATTCCGGTGCAACCGCCATTACTGTGTTAAGACTTGTGTCTTTCAGTCAGAATGCCCGCAGATTTTATGAGATTTCCGGCCGCGTGACGGCGTCTGACAGACACAGACAGCCGGGATATGCGGAGTACCCGGATGCGGATGACACGACAGTTCATCTGTTAGCTTTTGGGCGTGGGAAAAGCAGAATACATATCCCCTGCTTTATAACCTACAATTAAATAAAGAAAGGAAAATAGGAGATGAAACGAATCAGGACATTGATGCTTTCATTCTTATTGGCATGCGCAGTTTTAGTGGCACCATTTGCTTCAAATGCAAGCTGGGGCTATGTTCAGGCTGCCGCCGCAGAGAGTGATGGCGAAGTTGATTACAGCACTGAGTACGTTGTGCTGTCTCTTGAGGGATTTACTCTTGGCCAGGGATTCTATATCGAGCCAGAGAGAATGTCCTACAAAGAGATCGGTGAAGTCTGGAAAGAGGAAGGCATAGACATCGACCTGTCTAAGCTTACCGTATCACAGGCAACTTACGCGTTTTTCAAGAAAGAGGGACTTGAAACAGAACCTTCAGGAACAGACAAATACAACAGTTCCAGTTATTATCTTGCCAACGTAAAGGGCATTGATAAGGGAGCTGCAAATGTTCCACAGGAGCTTAAGGATGCTTATCAGAAGAAGAATGGAAAGGCACTTGAGCTTAAGGACAAGACTGGAAAAGATCTTGGCCAGTTTGATTATTTCAGCATGTCTGGCTGGATGAACACAGTTGACAATATAATGGGAAATGTCGGCGCAGGAGAATATCAGGTAGATTCTGCAGCCGGAGTAGACAATACACACGTTATCCGTTGGCAGTTCACACTCGCAGATTATGGCGCAGATCTGGGATATGGCTACAATCCGGATAAGAATACATTTGACTCTGAGTATGCATACTATGAGACTCAGGACAAGACAGAGCTCTATGTGCTCTATGCAGAGCATGCAGATGAGATAGCTAAGGACGAGGCTCTACGTGAAGAGGTTCAGGCGGTCATGACAGATCTCACTGCAACTGCAGATGAGGTTCAGGCAGTTGAGAAGAAGATCAGGGGCGACAAGAGAAATACAGTATCTGTAACCATGAATTATTCTGCTCCTTACATGACTCTGGCTGATTCAGAGGGCAATGAGATTGAAGTTGGAGAGCCTGATGGCAGCAAGTATACCCTTGAGCTTGAGCCGGGTACATACCGTCTGTCAGCATATCAGAAGAGCGGTGACGAGAAGACAGATATGGGATCTATAGATCTCGTAGTCACAGACGATCCACAGCAGTCATACAGCATATACAGCATCACAGATATAGCATGTACAGGTTATGACACTGTAGATGGCAACAAAAAATATTGGAAGGAAGACGTTGACTATACCGTCACAGGTAAAGTTATGTCTCCTGACAATGTGGACAGACATGCAGAGTTTGTAAAGACCAGGGAGGGGTCAGATGACGCCTGGGCAAAGTATGCAGGACTGTTCTACTATGCTGATATGGTGTCGGTGACATATGATCCGGTTGGAGATAGAGCAGATGACTATATCTCTAAGACTGTGTCAAACACACTTACATCCAACAGAAGCTACGGTTATTCAGTAGCTCTTGCAGCGGCAAAGACAGTAGAGTTCACAGTTCCAGAGGGAACTGAGCTCAGAGTTGGTACACTTTCAACATACTATATATATAAGGATGAGGCTGGCATCAAGATAGACAGCAAGGATGCCGGATATGACACATACAAGTATAAGCTTGGAAGTGGTATCACATATTACTACCGTGTAACTGGCGGAGAGGGAGTGACATACTGGAACTGGTTCTCCACAACCACAGATGCTGAGTACAAGGTAACAGCCGAGGATATGTACATCGGCGACAGCACATATGGCCCTGGCACAGTTGTACATGACATGTCAGCCAACAGCTCAGATGTAGCTGATATCTACATGACTTCAAATGAGAAGGGCTACGTGTCAATGCAGAAGGGTGACAAGTATCACCTTGAGTGCTTCCGTAACTGGCAGGCAATAGAGGGTATCATGAATGCAAAATCAGCAGAGCCTGATTATCACTACACAGTTATCGATGAGAATGGTAACCCATCAAGTGATGTGATCAGCGTTGTACCTGGCGAGCATTCAGAGATAGCAGAGATCGAGGCAAAGTCAGAGGGAACAGCGATACTTCTCGTAACCTATGATGCAGAGATCAACAAGCCTGGTATGGGCGGTTCATTCTTCAGTGCGATCTGGCCTGAAAACACAGGTGTAGTCGTATTCACTGTAGGAAATGACGGCTCAGACATTCAGACAAATATGACATTAAATGCAGGACGCAACACAGAGACTGCTAAGACTGCTGTAGACAATCTGGATGCACAGATCGATGTTCTGTATTATCTTGAGGGAGCAGCCGGTGCAGAGTACACATTTACACCGGAGGATGGAGTGGCAGTATCAGTTCTTCATCCACAGATCACGGGAAACAAGCTTACATACAGTGGATTTACAACAGCAGATGTCAAGAAGAATGATGATGGAAGCTACACTGTAAGCGGTCTCACAGAGGGATCAAACATAATAAAGGTGACAAAGGACGGAGTTAGCACATATCAGGTAGTACGTGCAAAGGAAGTCCCGGTATCATACACATATAAGAACGCTGATGGTGACGAGATCTCAGCAGATGAACTCAGAGCCGGTGATACCATAGAGGTTTCATATGGTAAGCGTACAGAGGATGGCAAGAAGGCATACGATGGTCTGTATATTCCGGCCAACAAGCTTGCAGGAATTTACAACATGGCCGGAACTATAAAACTGTCAGATGGTGAAGGAAATGAATTCTCAGGAGCAAGCAACCAGTATGCATTTGCATCATATCCTGCTGCCCAGACAGTTACAGTCAAGATACCTCAGTATTTTGCAGGTGACGAGTACACGCTGAGCGGAGTTCTGTATGAGGGCGGATTCGGTTCGCCATACGGTTCACACAGAGAGGTCCGCCATGCAACAGGAAAGCCTGTACAGATGGCAGCAAGCGTACGTGTGGCATACCTTGGAAGTCTCCCGGATATGTCATTTAAGCTGGCAAAGACAGACTTTGTCCAGGTAAAGCTTGATGTAGTGGATGGTGCTACAAACGAAGCAGTAGAAGGATATAAGGTAAGCATAAAGGATACTGAAGGAAATCCCGTAACAGTAAAGGACGGCAGCTTCAATGGTCTTGCAGGCAGACAGTACAATTACACTATGAAGTGTGCCGGATACATGTATGCCGAGGGAACATTTGAGATCCCGGAGGATACTTCCGGCGAGATGTCACAGACCATCAGCCTCACAGCGTCAAGTGCAACTGCTTGGGATGGCGAGAGCAAGACCGAGCCCGAACAGGTTGACGGAGTATACCAGATCAGCACAGGTGCAGAGCTGTACTGGTTTGAAAATGAGGTAAATGTCAATAAGAAGGTCGACATTAATGCAGTGCTCACAGCGGATATCAACCTTGCAGGATATAGCTGGACACCAATAGGTACATCGGGTGCCATATACATGGGTTCATTTGACGGCCAGGGACATACTATCAGCAATCTGTATCAGAATGATATAGGCTACTCAGGAATATTTGGACAGGCGGGTGCAAGGATCAGCAGCCTCACAGTAGAGGGAACTATCATCATGAGCACCAAGACTGCAGCAGGAGCGGTTGTGGGATACCTGTATCAGGGAACCACAGATGCACCGGCAAGAGTAGCAGGTTGTACATCTAAAGTAAATATCACTTACACAGGCACAAATACATCAGCTTCGATAGGTGGTCTGGTAGGATACTGTAACACGAACAAAATAAGCAACACAGTGATTGAGAACTGTGTAAATCATGGAACTATTAAGGCAGAAAACGGTGGTACCGTCGGCGGAATCATAGGATCTATGAGCAGCCGAAATATCTGCGTACAGAATTCGACAAACTATGGTGACATCACAGCCAAGACAAATGTTGGTGGAATACTCGGAAGCCACAATGAATACTATCCACAGGATCCTGGATGCAAGATCATTTCATGCTACAATGCAGGAACGATCACAGGCCAGACAAATGCAGGCGGTATTGCAGGTGTTTTCAAGGGTAATACGTCAAATGACGCAGGCGTGGAGATCACAGACTGCTACAGCGCAGGAACTGTAAATGGCAGCGACACAGCCACAACAGGCGTATTTGCAGGCTATTCAGAGGATCTGACAATATCAGGATCTGCATATTCATGCACAGCCGCAGCAGATGAGAGAATCACAGAGGATCAGGCTTCATATGTATCGGCTGCTAATATAGAGGCAGTCAAGAAGCTCACAGTTGACACAGTTACCAAGATCAATGACGGAGAGGCCATCTTGAACGTGGCACCTGCAGCAGAGATCATGGCAAATGTTCCTCTGACAGCAGAAGATGGAGAATTTGTAGAGACATACAAGAAGGTAAGAACTGTAATTGACGGAGTTACTATCTTCAACATAGGTGTATATGACTACACAGCAAGTGCAGCCGGAATAAATGGTGCATCAAAGGATGGAGTTATCCTTGAGAACACAAAGGTTGAGGCAGCTTCCGCGGTTGACGCTGTAAAGCGTGCACTGGATAATGCCGGAATAGCCTACGATATTCAAGAGTCAGCTTATGGCCCATATATCGTATCTGTAAACGGACTTGCATCAGTTGCTGACTACTCAATGTCAGGATGGATGCTGTCATATAACGGAGACGACTTTGACAACGGTGGGCTTGGTTCACTGGATGCAAAGGATAACGACACTATCGAGCTTCACTATGAGCTCACAGGAGCAGATGTAGCAGCATCATTCTCAGGACTTCCTACATTTGAGTCCATGACAATAGATGGAACAGAGATAACATTTACCACAGAGACAGAAACCGATGAGAATTGGAATTCTATCTACACATACAAGGCAAATGGAGAGGTTCTGAATGGAACAGGAACAAAGGCTGATCCATTTGAGGTCGGTGTTGTATTGCCGGAGAGCGCAGATCTTGTAAAGCTTGACATGACATACAAGACAACTGCGGATGGCCATTATGTTGTGGTTGACGGACTTTCAGCCAAGATCAACCTGACAAATGATGTTGTGTGCAGGATCACATCAAGAGGTGGAAGAACTGCATGGTACAAGATCATGGCAGTGACAGCACTCACTGAGGACAATACAAAGCTTGAGATAGCAGATGCAGAGTACACTGGAGAGGAGCTCACACCGGAAGTTACCGTATATGTAAATGACAAGAAGCTTGATCCAAGCAGCTATGAGGTTACATACAGTGATAACGTAAATGCCGGAAAGGGTACTTGTACAGTAAAGGGAACTGGTAAGTTCTCTGGTACAATTCAGGGCGAGTTCGAGATAAAGAAGTCTACAAAGACGATAACTACAGAAAAGACTGAGATCGAGGTTCTTGAAAATGCAGAGCCATTTGATCTCGAGGTTACAGGACAGGGTACACTTACATTTGCATCATCTGCACCAGAGGTGGCAGAGGTAGATCCTGAGACAGGACGTGTGACAGTCAAGGCTGTCGGTGAGACTGAGATCACAGTTTCATCTGAGGGAACAGAGAACTACGAGGCTGGACAGATCGTTATCAAGATAACAGTCAAGGAGGTTCCTGTAGAGCCAGAGGAGCCGGATACAAAGGTTACACTCACAAAGGACAACACAGTTATAGAAGTTGCAGATGTGACATATACAGGCAAGGCACAGAAGCCTGAGGTTACAGTAACAGTTGACGGTAAGAAACTTGAGGCGGCTGATTATACAGCATCGTATGCAAATAACGTGAACGCCGGAACAGCCAAGGTAACTATAACAGGTAAGAACGATTATACAGGCAGTGTTGAGCAGACCTTCAAGATCAATAAGGCAGACCAGACAGTGACAGGCAACACATTATATGTATACAACAGATATATAACTGTTAAGGCTGCTGGTAAGGGAACTGTAACTTACTCATCAACAAACAAGAATATTGCGATAGTAAACAGCAAGTCAGGTCTTGTGAGAACCAAGAAGCCGGGCAGAGTACAGATAAAGATCACTGTCTCAGGCAACAGCAATTACAACAAGGCAAGCGGAATCGTAACTCTGATAGTTACCCCTGCAAAGTCATCAATAACAAAGCTTGCATCAAACAGCAGCAGAAGTCTTAAGGTGACCTACAAGAAGGTAAGCGGTGCTACCGGATATCAGATAACATATGCTACAAACAAGAGCTTTAAGTCTGCAAAGACAAAGTATGTGAGCGCAAAGTATGGCAGTGCAACTATCAAGAATCTAGCAAAGAACAAGAGATACTATGTGAGAGTAAGAGCTTACAAAACAATAAATGGCAAGAGATACATGGGACTTGGCAGCTCAGTGAAGTCTGTCAAAGTAAAATAATTCTCAGGCCATAGAAACGCAGAGATGATCCGGAGGAAAGAGGTATGGAGAACAAGAGAGCTGGCTATACACGTGAAGAATGTTGTCAGATGCTTCTGGACGCATATATTTCACTTGGAAGATATCCGAAAAAGTCAGACTTTACACCGGAGCAGGTTGGCTGGATAAAATCCTACCTTGGGCCATGGCCGAGAGCCCTTGAGGCCTGTGGCATTCTTCCTGACCGGTCTGCGGAGCGGGCTGAGGCAAAGAAGCATAAGCGCATAGCTTCCAAGAGGAAGATGACCCAGTACAAGCTTGCGAAGCAGAACGGGAAAACTGAATAAAAAATTTTAAACCACAGGTTTATCATCAACTTGATAGAAAATTAAGGAAAATCAAGCTTTAAAGCCATTTGCAGCCTATGAAAATAACTCATAGGGGCAGAAAAGGGGCAAAATTTAAAAGACGGCCATTCAGTGTGAAAACTGAGTGGTCGTCTTTTTTTAGTTGATAATTGATATGGTGTCAACAGCTTCATTATCTTTCTGCTTCATCTTTTGAGTAACATGAATATATATTGCTTTGGTTATTTTGTCATCATGATGTCCAAGTCGACGAGATATTTGTTCTGCAGACATAACTTCAGCTAGGAGAGATGCGTGAGTGTGGCGCAGTTTGTGTGTCGTTATTTCTCTCCCAAGAGATTTAAGTGAAGCGGCCTTTAAATGATTATTATATGTTAAATAAACCATGTAGTTGCCTGTTTTTAAATTTGGTATGAAGAGGCTGCTCTTAATACCTTTTTCAAATAGAACCTCTTTTCGCCAAAGTCGTAACTTTTTGATGAGCGTGAGCAATTCAGGTTGTATATGAATGTCTCTGATCGAATCGCTTGTTTTTGCAGATGTAACATATCCTGTTGAAGGATAATAAGTTTTTGTTATGTGTATAGTGTTTATTCTTAAATCAACGTCGGCATCTTCAAGAGCAATGAGTTCACCTATACGCATCCCTGTAAGGATCATGAAATATGATGTATAGTAATCCTGCCATTGGTTGTTATCTCTAAAGTAATTAAGTAGTTTTTTGATTTCATCAGGCTCAAGGTATTCGTTACTGATATCGTATACCTCTGGTATCTCATCTGGGCTCTCCTTATGGATATAGTCAAGCTTGAACCATATATCATTGTTTGAATGATAATCGCTTTTAATTCCCCATTTCAAAGCGAATTTTAAGAATTTTATATATGTATTCACGGTGTCTATATTTTTCCCCGAAGAGAGAAGTCTATCATTTACATAACGAGGAGAGAGTTTATCAACAAGTACGTCATTACCGATTATATTTATACAGCAATTTATGTTAGTGCTTTCTGTTCTGATTGTGCTTTCTTTCCTTTTGCGCTGTCGCAATGATGCTATATAAGCATCAGCCAGCTCCTTGAGTGTTGTATCTGATTTAACCGGGGATGCAGTCAACAGCTTATCTATTTTCCCCTGTAAAATTCTGGTTGCCTTGTTCTTATTCTGCGGTGATGCCTTAGGCATCGTCACTGTGACCTTTTTAATCTTCTCTGTGAGCGGATCTGTGTACCTCTCACAATACTTTACGGTTCCATTTTTTTGTATTTCTGACCACATAATATCAACTCCTCTAAAAATAGGCATAAAAAATAAGCCTATCAAAAGTGGAAGGCTTATGGTATAATATAGTTTGCGATCACTGTTATTCATAAGCCTTCGGTTTGTGGGTAACTTCCCTCAGGTGTACCCGCACCTGGGGGATTTTTTTATAATGTGAAGATGATATTATTCATCCTCATCATCTGTCTCATCCTCTGTTGAATATTCAGAAGTATATGCTTCAGAACTTGACAGCGACTGTCTGTATTCTTCAGCAAGCATTGTTCTGTTGAACTCTGCAGTAGGGCAGATCTCATTTACAAGTTCTTCAAGTTCATCTATTGATACATTAAAGAACTCTTTTCTAAGATTTACCTTGTTTACTCGGCGATCATTAAGTCTCTTGTGAAGTTCGGTTTCAAGACCAGAAGCGTCATCAGAGAAAATAAAGCTGTGTACATCAAATTTGAACGGAACAGAAGCATCTCCAAGTTCATTAACTCTATCCTGTGGATTTATTCTTCTTGTCATTCCGACTTTGAATACATTCTCACCAAATGAACCCAAGTTGCTGATAATATAAACATTACCAGCTTTACCATTTTGCAACTTTGCTATTTCATCCTTTTTGATTGTTACATCTGCAAGCTGAGCCTGCAGTTCAAGGATACGAGCTTGCAGAGCAGCAAGGGCTTCACCCTCTGAAGCTTCCGCCTGTTCTTTGAGGGAAGATATCTGATTCTCATATTTTGACTCTTCAAGCTCCACTTTTTTACGTTCGGACTCAAGAGCCTTGCGCTCCTCTGCCTCCTGACGCATCTGTTCTTTGATTGCAAGCTGTTCTTGCTTTGCCTGTTCTTTCTTGACGTAGTAGTTATACTCTATCTTTGCGGCATTAATGAAAAGATATTCTATTTCACCTATGAACTTAGTAAGAGTTCCGGCAATTGTTTGATTACCTTCAGCTGCAATCTTTAGATACTTAGCACAGATATCTTTTATTTGTTCAATACCGTTGTCAAGCTTGTCATATTTTAAATTATACAAGACGTTCTGCATCTCAGATTCCAGCCCCTTGACAATGAGGTCATAAATCGTTTTGTTGGCTTTAGTAGTGTATCTGATAGCATATTGCTGTCTGAGAGTGTCAATGGATTTCTCATTTTCTCTGTATGCTTTTCGCAAGCTTTTTATATCCATACAATGTAATTTAAGGATAACAGATGGGGCAATGAGATTAGCATCCTCAATAACTGATTGGCTAATTCGGCATTCGTTATATGGAATGTCAGCAGTGATGAAGTTATCTAATGCATATTCAATACTGCAGTAGATCTCCTTAGCACGAGAGATCTTTCGTTCCTGGGCCACTACTGATTTTTGCAGTTTATCATCTTTTGCCTGAAGTGTAGCAATGTCTGAACGCAATTTATCTATAGTGGCAAGGTTTTCGGATATTTCGGCATTCACCTGATTAAGCTTAGCCATCGACTGCTGATGGTCATGCACTCCTAAATCCTGCATAGTCTTATTCATGTCTTGCATTGCTTGATTCATCTGAGCATTCTGAGCCGCAAGTTGGGCATTCTGTTGAATAATTTGTTGATTGGTTTCTTTTTGTTTCTTTTCGTCCAAGGTCTTCATTATCATCAATACTATGCCGCCGATTGCTGGAAGTATAAGAAACCAGCATGCGCATAGAATAGCAATAAACCATGTACTTAAATACCATTTGTTTTGTTGTTTTTGATTCATCGAATCTCTCCCTTCATTTGTTAATTATTTTTGCAACCCATGTGCATAAGCCTCAATAGAATCTGCAGACTCCTTGTGAAAGTCATCCCGATCTATATGTCTGCAAGCATGGATATATGCCTCATTCAATTGTTCTGTTGTGAAGCGTGTATTAAGGAACACAGTATATGAACCATCTTCATTACACGTCACAGTTTCTTTTACTTTAGTTGCTTTCATATCAAGATACTGAATATATATATCATCCGTCATTGCTATCCCCTCCTTATTTGATTATTTATGCAATATATATATCAAAAACAGTGGGATGTTTTTTGCACAGCATTATTTATTATCTTTATTTTTGAGAGCCAAGAGCATACTCTGTACTATCTCTAAATCTTCGGGTTTGGCATCCCTTGCGGCATCAAAGAGAAGTGAGAGCTGTTTATTCTCAAATATCTCTTGTGCTTTCTGAGCAGTTTCTTCATCAAAATAGTAAGATGGTTTTGAATCAACTTCAACAATCAGATCCCCAGGTTCAACATGTAAATAATTTGCTATATCTATAATCGTATCGAGTTTAGGCACTCTTGCTCCAGAGCACCAGCCGGATACAGTAGATTTGTCATAACCCAATGCATTCACCATATCGGACTGAGTTTTACCATTAAGATTAAGATAATATTTTAATAATTTTGCGAATTGGTTAGTTCCCATCTCTTTCACACTCCTTTAATATTGATTATACTCATTTTGCGGAATATGGCAATGCAAAAAGTAAAAAAAGTTTGCAAAATGTATTGACAGTTTGCAAAATGCGGAGTATTATTCAAGTATGCTCAATGAAAGGAGATGATAGTTTTTGCTGCCAATTAAAATTAAATTAGCTGCCGTTAGAGTAAATGCAGAGCTTTCACAGCAGGAATTGGCTGATAAAATGGGAGTATCAAGAGCTACTATAGGCAGCTGGGAAAGCTACAATACTAAGATGTCTAAAGCAGATTTGTGTCTCTTTGCAAGCATTTGTGGATTCCCAGAGGAAAATATTTTTTTACCATATGAGTTTGCAAAATGCGGACTAAGTGGATAAGAGAAAGGAGAGAAAAGATGTTTGGTTGGATAGTGGTAGTTGTTGTTCTGATTGCAAATATATCAGCAATTGCGTGCGTACTCAAAGATAGAATGGTTACTGCTGCGGTATTGAAGGTACTGGGAGATTGCATTTCTTTAATATTCCTTTGTACTCGGTGAATACAGCATTTTTTAGTCTGTTAAATGCAATATCAAGTTCTTCAGAACATTTATCTAAAGGATAGTCCTTGTTGCCATTTTCAGCCTCAAGCATATTGAGAAAGGCAAGGTAAAAATCAGGATAAAGTGCTTGTGATTTAGGCTCCATGAGATAGATGTTACTGGTCAATAAATCTAAGAGATTACCTCTTGCCTCAGGACCAAGTTTACTGAGTTTGTTATAGAGCAGAAGTCCACGGCAATAGAACTGATAGAAAGGTATATAGAAGTTATCAAGCTGTTCTCGGCGAATTTGATACTTCTGTGTAAATAATTCCTTTATTGCTGTTAGATAGACTACAACAAATGATCCAACTACTGAAATGATTGCAACAACTATAGGTGCCATAAAATCCCTCCTTGTAAATAAATCCTTTTGTTAGAGTGATTATAACACATGGAGGAATAAAGAAAAATAAGAAAGGAGAGGCATGATAAAGAAGATATACACAGAGCTTTTGCAGATAAAAAAAGAGCTCCAGACAATCAGAAAGCTGCTGGAGCCCCATATGTTTGGCAAATTGACAGACAACATAGAAATTTCTTCTAAGGTATTTGCTCAAACTGTTCGGAAAGCCATTCATGATAACGACGAAGAAGTCTAGTGCTCATAAAAAAACTAGCAGTTACTAATTGGGTAGAGAAATTAGATTCAGGATTCTCATTGGCTGTCATTACGGCATCTTGGGAAATTTCATCTAGTTCATCGTCTGAGATAGAATTCATGAATTCATCAAACGTCTTAAGTTTCATAGGTTTTACCTCCTTGCATTACTCGGCTCTGGCAGGAGCCTGTAATAGGAGTATATCACACAATAAGCTGAAAGGAGATCAAGCGATGCTCAAAAAGATTAAGAAGAAACTCAAGGAGCCATACTTCATGGAAGATCTTTGGTGCGATTACATCAGACCTGCAGTGATGGGGCTGATAGGAGCAGCCATAGGCATAGCTACAGTAATCGTAATAAGACTGTTGTGATGACGGCGCATATCACAGGAAAGGAGATGGAAACGATGCACCATTACATAACAAAATACACGGAGAAGGGGATCAGATACGCTGAATCATGGTTACAGATCGATTTGCCATTTGGTAGATGTATTTGTTTCAGCAGAAAAAGGATAAAAATACAGGAGCACTGAGGCTGGTCATAGAGAAAGGAGAGTGAGAGTGATGAGCAGAGCGGTCAAAGACATACAGGTAATAGGTGTCAGGGAGATTGGCCGGTTGCCGTACATAAGCAAGGCGAAAATGATGAAGATATTTGAGATGTCATTATCTACAGCAACCAGACGTATAGCAGATCTTGACAGATATGTCCAGTCTGGCAGATATGGACCATACACCATACTGGATGGTGCTGGAGTAACAAGGGTCAATGTGCTTGCCTTGGTGGATTATCTGAAGTACAAGAAACAGCTTGACGCTGGCAGACGAGTGCCGCCGTTCGACATAAATAAGGTGGCAAAAGAAGCCGTCATAAACTGGGATGAATTAGATCCCTGACAGTAAAAAAGCACCTTTGGACTGCAATCCGCCGGTGCAAATAAAAAATAACTCAAGAAAATCATAGCAGAAAAGGGGAAGAAAAGCAATGAAGAGGAGAAACATGGATACAAAGGCTGTCAAGGCAGTGTGCCTTGCGGCGATGCTGATAATACTGATCATTATGGCATACAACATCATATTTAACACGGCTTTGATTATGGCTCTCCCGGTTGGCAGCCTCATAGCATATTTGCTTGGAACAGTATTCACAGAGCTGGGACTGCTTAACACAGTGGAGCAGATGAACAGGATTGAAGATCAGAGAGAAAGTGAACAGCCATGGTAAGTATGAAAGCCCTTGGCAGCCATGAAGAATGGCTCAGGGCAAGAACCAAGATAGGTGGGTCGGATGCCTCGGCTATCTTTGGGATGAGCCCATACAAGACCAATGTGGATTTGTTCAAGGAGAAAGCCTACGGCATAGAGCCTGAGGACATATCAGACAAGCCTTATGTCAAGTATGGAACAGAGGCAGAAAAGCATCTGAGGGAGTTATTCAAGTTGGATTATCCACAGTATCAAGTTGGATATGTGGAAAACAACATGTTCACGAATGATAAGTACCCATGGGCGCATGCAAGCCTTGACGGATGGCTTATGGACCGGGATGGACGCAATGGTGTGCTTGAGATCAAGACCACAGAGATCCTGCAGTCAAGTCAGAAGAAAAAATGGGATAACAGAGTGCCAGATAACTATTACATACAGGTGCTTCATTACTTGATGGTGACAGAGTTTGAATATGCGGTACTCAAGGCACAGCTCAAGTTTGAAATTGATGGAGAGGTATATTTGCAGACCAAACACTATCCGATAGAGCGGTCGGAGGTAGAGGATGACATTCAGTATCTTATTGACGCTGAAAGAGACTTCTGGGAGTGCGTACAGACGAAGAAAGAGCCACCACTGATACTCCCGGAAATATGAAAGGAAATGGCATGTATTACAACGAATGTCAACAGTGCGGTGCTTACCTGGATCCAGGCGAACACTGCGACTGTGAGGAAGAGAGACAGCGACAGACACAGCGTATCATGTCGATGATACGTGAGAACAAGGAGAGTCACCAGATGGAGCTGGTGCTGAATTAGGAGGTTAAAAATGGAATTAAGAGTTAATGAGGTAGCGATACCGGAGAAGATTGATTTTAACTACGAAGAGCTCAAGGCTGAGCTTACATCTAAGGTCTCATTTTATGAGACGCTTGTCTACACAGATGATCAGATCAAGGACGCAAAGGCAGACAAGGCCAATCTGAACAAGCTGAAGAGAGCCCTCAATGATGAGCGCATCAGAAGAGAGAAAGAATACATGCAGCCGTTTAATGTGTTTAAGGCTCAGATCAACGAAATCATAGGCATTATAGACAAGCCTATAGCGGTGATAGATGAACAGGTCAAGGCATACGATGAGAAACGCAAGGCCGAAAAGCAGAAAGCCATTGAAGTGCTGTTCTCTCAGATAGGTTTCCAGAATTTTGTCACGTTGGAGAAGATCTGGGATCCGAAGTGGTTGAATGCTTCGGTATCAATGAAGAGTATCGAAGATCAGATGAGGTCAAAGATGTATGAGATCGGCAACGGAGTGCTTACACTCAGTCAGCTCCCGGAGTTCGGATTTGAGGCTACAGAGGTATTCAAGGAGACATTAGACATCAACAAGGCCATTTCTGAGGCTAAGAGAATGTCAGAGATCGCAAAGGCAAAGGCTGAGGCAGAGGCAAGTAGAAAGGCTGAGGAAGAGCGCAAGGCACAGAGAGTGGCTATGGCACAGGCTATGACACCACCAGTACAGGACTCACAGCCGGAACCACAGAAGATGGTAGTTAAGTTTGAAGTAGAACTTACAACAGAGGACGCAACGGCTCTGAGAGAGTTCTTCCAGAGTAGAAATATAACATTTAGAGCGATTAAGTAGGAGGTAACAAGATGATTAAGTCAGAAATGGGATCAGTATCAATGAGAGGAACAACACCGGTTCTTGTATCGGAGTTGGCAATTATGGTGAAGGGAATGAGAGAATCCCTTGCTAAAGAGTATGGAGAGTCAGCTGCAGAAGAGCTGATAAGCAGAGCAATGGAAGCATCCAAAGCTGAGGGAGACCTTGACGAGATTATGAAGGGGCTTATAAATGATACGTTTGACATATTGTCCAAAGTAAGAAGCAACAGGGGCAACACAGGGGATCTTCAGCAGGTGCTGAAAGAGGCATTGCGCAAGGCATTCGGATTACATTAGGAGGTACGGAATAATGGCAGTAAATAACAGTTTGGTAGCAAAAAGTAAAGCACAGCAGAATTTTGGAATCACAGCATACCTTACACAGGATGCAATCAAGAATCAGATCAACAAGGTAGTTGGTGGTAAGAATGGACAGAGGTTCATATCTGCTATCGTATCAGCATATAACACCAACCCTACACTTCAGGAGTGCACGAATCAGTCGATTCTTTCAGCTGCACTTCTTGGTGAGAGTTTACAGCTTTCGCCATCTCCACAGCTCGGACACTATTATATGGTTCCGTTCAACAACACCAAGGCAGGCACAAAGGAAGCTCAGTTCCAGATGGGATATAAGGGATATATCCAGCTTGCGATCCGTTCCGGTCAGTATAAGAGACTGAATGTTGTCGCTATCAAGGAGGGTGAGCTTGAGTATTTCGATCCTTTGAACGAGGACATCAAAGTTAATCTCATGGTTGATGACTGGGACAAGCGTGAAGAGGCTGAGACAATCGGCTACTATGCAATGTTTGAGCTTGTGAACGGATTCAGAAAGACAATGTATTGGAGTAAGGCTCAGATGCTTGCTCATGCGGACAAGTATTCACAGGCATTTTATAAGGATGCTGGAAAGATCAAGACAAAGTACGGAGAGAAGCAGAGAGTATCATATGCTGACTATGAAGCCGGTAACTATGATCCTCGTGATTCCTGGATGTATTCATCGTTCTGGTATAAGAATTTTGATGGCATGGCTTACAAGACAATGCTCCGACAGCTGATCAGCAAGTGGGGAGTAATGAGCATAGAACTCCAGAAGGCATTTGAGGGCGACATGGCAACCTTGGACGCTGAGGGACATCCTACATACGTTGAGAATGACAATGATGAGTATGTGGAAACCACAGCAACAGAGATGAATGAACCAGAAGCACAGGCTCCACAGGCAGAGCCACAGGATACTCAGAATAATGCTCAGAATACACAGAACAGTGTTCAGGATCCACAGCCAGAGATGAACGCTGCAGAAGCGGCACTGTTCGGAAGTTTCAAGTAGAGTTCATGACATGCGTTAATACATCACACAGTAACGCAGAGGTTTAAGCATATATCCCTGTTGCTCTTATATGAGGGTGACAGGGAGAAAGGAGTAACAATGGCTTGGAACAGATCACGAGCTAAATACGGCAACAGGAAGATTGTTGTAGACGGCATCACATTTGACAGCAAGAAAGAAGCTCAGAGATATACAGAGCTGAAATTGCTTGAGAAAGCTGGCAAGATAACAGGCTTGCAGCTTCAGAGAGAATTTGAGCTTATACCAGCTCAGAGAGAACACACAAATGAGATATATGAAAAAGGACCCAACAAGGGCAGATTCAAGCCAGGGAAGCTCTTGGAGCGTAAGTGCTCATACATAGCGGACTTCGTTTACTGGGATGGATTTGAAATGGTTGTGTAAGATACAAAGGGCATGAGAACAAAGGAATACATCATAAAGCGCAAGTTGATGCTTTATAAACATGGAATCAGAATCAAGGAGGTGTGAGCCACATGGGAAATAAAGGGAGCTTTGTCTTTTATACCGAATATAGAGAGCATTTGTCGATGCTGCCACCGGAGCAGGTCGGTGAGTTAATGTTTGCTCTGATGGACTACCAGGAGACAGGCGAAGTTCCGAATCTTCCAAAAGGTAGTGCGCTTGCCATGTGTTTCTCTTTTATCAAGGCACGCATGGACAAGGACAATTCCAAATATGAGGAGAAATGTGAGCGTAATAAATCCAACGGCAAAAAGGGTGGTAGACCTACAAAGGAAACGGTTATTTCTGAAACCGAGGAAAACCCAAATAAACCGAATGGTTTTTCTGAAAACCGAACGGTTATTTCTGAAACCGAGGAAAACCCAACCGAACCCAAAAAAGCCGATAATGATAATGAATATGATAATGATAGTGATAATGAGGAGTATATACATACTCCTACTAAGGCACGTGCGTGCACACATGCGGAGGTGGAGAAACCACGTAAGAAGTCTGAACCGGTCAAGTATAGTGATGTTCCAGAACTGGACGAGGCTATTCATGAATACATAAAGTTTCGTAAGGGTATAAAGAGTCCCATGACCGATAGAGCAATCACATTGACTATAAACAGGCTCAACAGTCTATCACACGATAAGAATGAGCAGATAAAAATAATCAATCAGTCTATTATGCGTGGCTGGAAATCAGTATATCCGCTTAAGGATGACGGTAAGAGCCGAGGGCAGCCACGGAACGTGAATCCAAACGGATTTGCAAACTTCAAACAGACAGATCATTCTGAACAGCTTGGACAGCTTGAGAAGATGCTGGCTGATGAGCTGAACAATAATAAATAACACACGAAAGGAGCCGAACCTCCGGCCGGGGTAACGATATATCGGGTTCCTGAGAAGTGAATGACATATAGAGAGTTTTTAGAGAGCAAGATAGAGCTTGCTACTGACAGCGGCTTTGAGGTCGATAAGAGCCGCATAAATAAAGCCCTAAAGCCACATCAGAGTGATGCGGTGGCATGGGCGCTGAAGGGTGGACGTAGAGCCTTGTTTGAGTTGTTTGGGCTTGGCAAGACTGCACAGGAAATAGAGTTTTGCCACCTTGCAGCAGAACATACCGGCGGTAGAGCGTTGATTGTATTACCACTTGGAGTTAAGCAAGAGTTTACCCGGGATGCGGTGGAACTGCTCGGATATGAGAAGCCTGAATATTGCCGAACCATGGAAGAGGTTGAGGCAAGCACAAGTCAGATCGTTCTGACGAACTATGAGAGAGTGAGAGACGGAGATATAGATCCATCGTATTTTGCGGCAACCTCACTTGATGAAGCATCCGTGCTTAGATCGTTCGGATCTAAGACATACCAGACATTCCTTGACAAGTTCAAAAATGTACCTTACAAGCTCGTAGCGACCGCTACACCATCACCGAACAAGTACAAGGAGCTTATACACTATGCTGGATATCTTGAAGTCATGGACACAGGACAGGCACTTACAAGGTTCTTTCAAAGGGATTCAACCAAGGCAAATAACCTGACACTGTACCCGAACATGGAAGATGAGTTTTGGTTGTGGGTGAGTAGCTGGGCGCTCTTTATCACAAAACCATCGGATCTCAATCCAGATTACTCCGATGATGGATACGTTCTACCTCCATTGGATGTGAGGTGGCACGAAATACCGATACACTACGGAGATTCAGTTGACAGGGACGGCCAGATGGAGCTTTTCACGCAGGCAAGCACAGGACTTAAAGAGGCAGCCAAGATCAAGCGTGAGAGCATAGATGCCAGAGTCGAGAAGATGAAGGAGATAGTTGATAGCTCTCCGGAGGATCATTTCATTCTGTGGCACGATCAGGAAGCAGAGAGACACGCTATTAAGAAAGCTCTGCCGGAGACAGTGGACATATACGGATCCATGGACTACGACCTTAGGGAGCAAAGAGTCATAGACTTCAGCAATGGCAAGACAAGGTTATTTGCCACCAAGAAGTCAATCAGCGGTTCAGGATGTAACTTCCAGCGGTTTTGTCACCGAGAGATATTTGTTGGTATTGATTATGAGTTCAATGACTTCATACAGGCTGTGCACAGGTGTTACAGGTTCCTGCAGCATGACACAGTAGTAATAGACATCATCTACATGGAGAATGAGCGGGAGATCAAGGACGCACTGATCGAGAAGTGGAAGAATCATAATCACATGGTCAAGAAGATGATTGAGATCGTGAAGAAGTATGGCCTTGATTCAGCAAACAAAACGGAGAGATTAGAGAGGAAGATGGGTGTGGAAGGCACAAGAGAAGAGAGAACGGTAAGAGGCAAGCATTATGAGGCTGTGTATGGCGACTGTGTGGAAGAGACAAGGGCAATGGAGAGCAACAGTGTTGATTTGATACATACGTCGATACCGTTCGGCAATCACTACGAGTACAGCGCAAATTATAACGACTTCGGACACAATCAGGATACAGAGCGGTTCTTTGAACAGATGAACTTCCTGACACCGGAGCTTTTGAGGGTGCTGAAGCCAGGAAGAGTGGCGGCCATCCACGTTAAGGATAGAGTGTTGTTTGGAAATGCTACCGGCACAGGAATGCCGACTATTGAGCCATTCCACGCTGATTGCATAGAACACTATATGCGTCATGGCTTCCAGTATTTTGGAATGATAACAGTGGTTACGGATGTTGTAAGAGAGAATAACCAGACATACCGGCTCGGATGGACTGAGCAGTGCAAGGATGGCACCAAGATGGGTGTGGGATGTCCTGAATATATCCTGTTATTCCGCAAGCTGCCAACAGATCACAGCAAGGCATACGCTGATGATCCGGTTACAAAGTCCAAGGATGAGTACACAAGAGCACAGTGGCAGATAGATGCTCATGGATACTGGAGAAGTTCAGGAGACAGGCTGATAAGCAAAGAGGAGCTTGAGGGTGTATCTGTGGACAACTTACAGAGAGTGTACAGGCAGTACAGCAGAGAGCACGTATACAATTATGAGGAGCATGTGGCACTTGCAAAGTACCTGGATACAGATGGCAGGCTTCCAGCTACATTCATGGTGGTTGCTCCGGGATCCTGGAATCAGCTTGAGGTATGGGATGACATAAACCGGATGAGGACGCTCAACACGACGCAAAGCAGACGAAGGGCAACGATGCACGTGTGCCCGCTGCAGCTTGATATTGTTGAGAGAATTATCAACAGGTACAGCAATCCGGGCGATGTGGTATATGATCCGTTCGGCGGCCTTATGACAGTACCAATGATGGCGGTCAAGATGCACAGATTTGGCAAGGGATGTGAGCTCAATCCGGATTACTTCAGAGATGGTGTTGGCTATCTGCAGTCCGAGGAGAATGAGGTTGACTCACCGACGCTGTTTGACTTTCTGGAGGTGGGCGACGAGTGATAAACGGAGAGCTTGTTGTTGATAACTTTGCCGGAGGCGGCGGGGCATCAACAGGAATTGAGATGGCTACAGGATACAGCGTTGATATAGCTATCAACCATGACCCGGAAGCCATCAGGATGCATAAGGTCAACCATCCAAACACAAAGCACTATTGTGAGAACGTGTGGGCGGTTGACCCTGTGAAAGCCTGTGAGGGACACCCGGTAGCTCTTGCCTGGTTCTCACCAGACTGCAAGCATTTTTCAAAGGCCAAGGGTGGCAAACCAAAGGATAAGAACATCAGAGGGCTTGCATGGGTAGCTTGCAGATGGGCGGCTCTTGTGAGACCGAGAGTGATCATGCTGGAGAACGTTGAGGAGTTCAAGACATGGGGCCCGCTCAACAGAGGACATCATCCGATAAAGGCAAAGCAAGGAGATACTTTCAGGAAGTTTGTAAAGCAGCTCAATGAGCTGGGATATGAGGTACAGTTCAGAGAGCTTGTGGCGGCAGACTACGGAGCACCGACTAAAAGAAAAAGGTTCTTTATGATCGCAAGGTGTGATGGTGCACCTATCATGTGGCCAAAGCCTACGCATGCACCGGCAGACAGTGAAGAGGTCAAGGCGGGACTGCTCAAGCCTTATGTTGGAGCATATACACAGCTTGATTTCAGCTTACCTTGTCCGAGTATCTTTGATACATCAGATGAGATCAAGGAGAAGTATGGCATCCGGGCGGTGAGGCCGCTTGCACCAAAGACTATGCAGAGGATTGCAAGAGGGCTGAAGAAGTTCGTTCTGGATAATCCGGAGCCGTTCATCATCCAGTGCAATCATGGCGGCGATAGAAAGCCACAGGACATAAGAGATCCAATGCCGACGATTACAGGGAAGCACGGATATGGAGTTGTAGAACCATATATGGTTCAGATAGGTCAGACTGGATTCTCTGCAGATCGTAGCAAAGATGTGAGAGAACCACTTACTACTATTGTCAGCAAGAATGAGCACTGTCTAATAAGTCCTACACTTATTCAATATCATTCGGAGACCAATTCAGACGAGGTGCGAGGTCAAGGTATAGAGAATCCGATCATGACAGTGGACAGTTCAAACAGATATGGCCTTGTGACTTCGTTCCTCAGTAAGTTCTACAAAACAGGAATAGGACAGGATGAGAGAGAGCCGCTGCATACAGTTACAACATCAGCCGGACATTTTGGAGAGGTCAGAGCATTCTTGATTAAATACTACGGAGAGGGTACAGGGCAGGACATAGAACAGCCGCTTGATACAGTGACATCAAGAGACCGGTTCGGACTTGTAACAATCCAAGGCGTTGAGTATCAGATAGTGGACATTGGTCTCAGAATGCTTGAGCCAAAGGAGCTATATGGATGCCAGGGGTTCCCAGATGATTACATCATAGATCATGACAGCACAGGTAAGACATATTCAAGAAGCGAACAGGTTAGGAGATGTGGAAATGCAGTTTGTCCACCTATACCGGCGGCGATGGTGAGGTCGAATCTTCCGGAGCTTTGTGTAAGGAAGAGGATGCCAAACATGAGGATAGGCGAAGAAGAGAATGGACAGTTATGTTTTGTATAGAGGAGGCTTTTAGTGAACGATTTAAAGATATATGAAAATAAAGAATTTGGAGAGATAAGAACAGTGAATATAGATGGCGAGCCTTGGTTTGTGGGAAAAGATGTGGCTGAAATACTGGGGTATAGCAACACCAAAGATGCAATTTCAACTCATATAGACGAGGATGATAGGACAGTAATCCAAAGGTCGCATTTCCCGACCTTTGATATTCCAACTAGAGGGCTGACCCTTATAAACGAAAGTGGACTTTACAGCTTGATTCTTGGCAGTAAGCTTCCAAACGCAAAGCGGTTCAAACGCTGGGTAACATCCGAGGTGTTGCCGTCAATCCGTAAGAACGGCGGCTACATAGCCGGGCAGGAGACTATGACGGATGATGAATTAATGGCCAGAGCCTTGCAGGTGGCTCAGAACAAGATACAGGAGAGAGACAAGCAGATAAAGACCATGAAGCCAAAGGCAATATTCGCTGATGCGGTTGCAGCAAGTCATACATCAATATTGGTCGGAGAGCTTGCCAAGATATTAAAACAGAATGGTGTCAATATTGGGCAGAATAGATTGTATGAGTGGCTGAGAGAAAATGGATATCTGATCAAGGGCAATAAAAGAACCGACAGAAATGCACCAACTCAGAGAAGCATGGACATGGGATTATTCGAGGTAAAAATCAGCACTGTTGTTAATTCTGATGGATCAGTCAGGGAGACAAGAACAACAAAGGTAACAGGCAAGGGACAGCAGTATTTCATCAACAAGTTTCTTGCTGAGTAAAAGGAGAAAACAAATGAAAATGACGGATTTTGAAATAGACGCTGTATACAACACCATCTGCCGACCGGGGCGGGTGGTGAAGATCCTCACAAAAGGTGGGAAAGAGGAGAATGTCCCTATAAGGGTTTGGAAGTGCTGGGCAATCATCAAGGTATATGAGCACCATGTGCTGATGCAAAGCGAACAGGGCTACCATGAGAGCTTCAGCAACACAGACATAAGAGAGATGATCAGGAAGGGAGATATACGATGGAGATAGTACCAGAGAGAGTAGAGATTTGCAAAACTTGCAAGTATAGACACAGAGACGAGTCAGAGGAGCCATGCGCACACTGTACAAGAATGCAGTTGACAACTATGAGCCAATGACCAACGGCGACTACATCAGGTCGCTTGGGGATGCGGATCTTGCGCAGATAATCATGTGTCCGAATGAGATAGGGTTTGATGGCAATAAATGCACAGGGCATTGTTGTGAGTGTACCCGCAGATGGCTTGAGGCGGAAAGGAAGGTTGAGGAGTGATGAGGTTAATTAGTCAGAAAGGCTGGGGCTATATAGATATTGAGTATGAAAATGGAACTATCACTATGGATTATACGAGTGAAGGAACAAGAATAATATACAGTTGGAATGACAATTCAGGAGAATGTGTAATTATGGCTGAATATAGTTCTAGGGAAAAGGCCGAGAAAGTGCTGGAGGATATGACGAAGCTGTACGGTAGTTACATATCGTGTGACGGCGGTCCCGGAATCCTACAGGGTAGTGGCTATCAGCAGGCATTCTGTTTCATACCACCGAAGGTGTTCCGGTTTCCGGCAGATGATGAAGTGGAGGTGTAAGGATGGCAAAGGTATCAGAAGAGACAAAACAGGATCCAAACTGGATAAGAGCATTTGAAACATCAAAACAGCTTGGGGCATGCACATATCCGGCTACATGGGTATTGAACTTTATAAATGAATGGAATGCAGCTGTGGCAAGGCTGAGAAGATAGGAGCGCGGGAATATGGAAGAGAGAGAAGCAATAGCCAAATTAAAGGAAACAACAGATTATAGATATTCACATTATGCCTATGTGAATGATACCGGAAAGGCATTTGATATGGCGATAAAGGCACTTGAGAAACAAGGACTAGAGAAACGTAAGTCAGAGAAATCAATGAGAATTGAGGCGAAAAAACTTATTGAGGAGCATCCAACAGTCTACGATGTGGACAAGGCTGTTTCAGAGCTGCAGGACAAGTCATTTGAAAGGTACGGCAATCAGGGCATGGGCGGAGAGCTGGTGGTTAATTTTGATGATGCTGTGGAGATCGTGAAGAGAGGTGGAGTGGATGAAAGATAGATACTTATACAAGGCAAAAACCTGCAATGGGAAATGGGTAAGCGGATTTTTACATTGTAAGGAAAATAAATGGTATATCAGCAATAAAGCAGGGGCACCATTTGCATTTGAAGTGCGACCAGATACTATCTGTCAGTGCACAGGCTTGAAAGACAAGAACGGCAAGCTAATTTGGGAGAATGATATTGTAAATTGCCTTACTGAAGAATGCTGCGGATACATTGGTTGGAATGAAAGTGAAGCAGGTTTTTACTTTAATGTATTACTTGAAGATGGAAGATTTGAAGAAGAGCATATTTATGATTATCAAGACGGTATAGAAGTTATTGGAAACATATTTGATAATCCAGAGTTGATAAAGGAGAGCGTATAGAATGGCATATGCAGGCAAATGCGACAGATGCGGCGGGTTCTATGATCTGCCGCTTGAACATGGAATAGCTATAAGAACAAGAGTAGTTGATGTATTCGATGACCCGGTGGAATCAAAGGATTTATGTCCGGACTGTCTGGAAGAACTGCGAGATTTCCTTGATGGAGCACAGCTCAATGATCCGCTTGGAGAAAGACAGATAGGGTTTAAGACACAGACAGATCCATATAATCACTTGATGAAAAGATTTACCCGGAAGGAGTGAAAGGATGGCAAAATCAGATAGAAAACTACACGAAGCAAGAATGGCGGGTGCTGCATGGCTTATGAATGTCATCAAGACGCAGGGCATGGAAGCAGCAGAGAAAGAGCTCAAGACTAGAGGTGCTGTGTTCATTCCGCTTGAAGTCAGTAAGAAGCAGCTTGACGAAGCTGTGTATAAAATCAAACTGAATACAATAGATTGTATTTTGATAATGAGTTGCATGGTACTTCGAGATGAATTTGATTTTGGACAGAAGAGGCTTGAGAGATTCTGCGAAAGATTTAATTTAAAGACTGATGCGCTGTGTGATGAAGAAATTATCTGGGATGATCTGATACAGACACTAAAGGAAGAAACAGGCTTGGATTTCACCATCCGGGAGAACAAGTAGGAGGTGAGGCGGTGAAAGCGAAAGAGTATTTGAAACAGGTGGAGCTTCTTGATGTGAAGATCAGACAGAAGAAGATAGAGCTTGCAGGACTTAAGGAAGATGCAACCTGTACAGGGGCATTTGATTATTCGGCAGAAAAGGTGCAGACAAGCGCTAAGGCTGATTCTATGAGCAATAAGGTGGCAAAGTATGTTGACCTTGAAAATGAGATTCATGAGGACATAGAGAGGTTCACGGAGCTCAAGCATAAGGTGATAGGACAGATACATATGCTTGATGACATAACATACATGAAGATCTTATTTAAGAAGTATATAGAATTTAAGACCTTAAAGACTATAGCAAAAGAAATTGGGTATTCATATGATCGGACAAGGCATGCTCATGGATATGCCTTGTTGGAGTTTGAAAGAGCGTGCTTAAATGAGAAAGTCGACACACTTTAGCACAAAAAAACACACTTTAGCACAACATAGCACATTGTAAACGTGGTATACTGCAATGGTAAAATTATATTGATTCATAAGGGACATGACCGTTTGCCATTTCGGTTGTGTCCCTTTTCTTATGCCCAGTGGTTAAAATGTAAACTCCTAAATCGTAAAATGTGAAAATGTCGTTATTGATTCTCTCCCCCACTGGGCTATTTTGTTTGAGGTGTGAGATATGAGTAAGATTAAAAGATTCGAGGTTGTGAGACCTGAATATAGTTTTGAATACATACATCCGATACTTGGCAGGCTGGCTTTACCAATAGCCATGATAAAGGTGATGGTTAAGTGCACTAAGATATACAAATTTCAGCCAACTATAAATTGGGGTGGAGAGGTAAAGAATGTATGTAAACCGCGGTACAAGATTGTGATCCCGAAGAGAGTGAGAAAGAAACAGAAGTAATAGAGAGAAGGTGTGACATTATGGCTAAACTTACAGCTAAACAGCAGAGATTCTGTGATGAATACTTGATTGACCTTAATGCCACACAGGCAGCTATAAGGGCAGGGTATTCAAAGAAAACAGCAAATGAGCAAGGAGCACGCTTGTTAGTAAATGTTAGTATTCAAAAGAAAATATTTGAGCTACAAAAAGAGCGTGAAAAACGCACAGAGATTACTCAGGACAGTGTATTACGAGAACTGGCACTGATTGCATTTGCAAAGGCATCTGACTATGCAAAAGTAGTTGAAAAGGACGCTATGGTAGAGGTTGATGGAAACATGGTTCCGGTACTTGACGAGGACGGCAATCAGGTGAAATACAGGACAGTAGAGCCTATTCTGACGGATGAACTGACAGAGGATCAGAAAAAAGCTATTGCAGTTATAAAAAAGGGTCGAGATGGCTTTGAAATAAAGCCTTATAGCAAGATACAGGCGTTGGAGCTCCTGGGTAAGCATTTGGGTATGTTCACAGAAAAGGTGGAAGTGAAGAATACCACACCAAATGCATTTGAGGGGCTTACAACAGAGGAATTGAAGAAACTTATTGATAATGATTGACAGGCATGACCCTTTATTACAGCAACAGCTAAAGATAGAGCTATCAAGGAGAGAGTTTTGGCAGTATTGTAAGCTGACCTCTCCTGATTTCTATAGTAACGACAGAGGCTTTCTGCATGATCTTGCAGATAAGCTACAGTGGTTCGTGGAAGATGCAGAACAACAGATAATGGTTGTAAATATGCCACCACGACATGGAAAGTCACGAACAGCTACTAAATTTGTTCAGTGGTTATTTGGTAAATATGGTATAGACAAAAAGGTTATGACAGGATCATATAATGAGACCCTGTCAGGAACATTTGCAAAGGCTGTCAGGGATGTTATAGCAGAAAAGCCTACAGAGGGCATTCTGACATATGGAGATATATTCCCTGGCACAAAGATAAAGTATGGCGAGGCTGCAGCACAGAAATGGAGTCTTGAGGGCAGTCAACAGGCCAATTACCTTGCAACTTCTCCGACAGGTACAGCAACAGGATTTGGCTGTAATATCATGATAATAGATGATCTTATCAAGAACAGTGAGGAAGCCTACAATGAATCAGTATTGCAGAAGCAGATTGACTGGTTCAACAATACAATGCTCTCCAGAACAGAGAATGATTTTAAAATCATCATAATTATGACAAGATGGTCAACAAAAGATCTTGCCGGATATGTACTTGCCAACTATGACAATGTAGTTCATATCAATTACAAGGCAGTACAAGACGATGGGGCAATGCTCTGTGAAGCTATCCTGTCATATAAGGATTACAAGATAAAGACCAAGAATATGAACAAGGATATAATCCTTGCAAATTACCAGCAGGAGCCTATAGATGTCAAGGGCAGACTATACAGTCATATCAAGACATATACGGATATTCCGAGGGATAGCAAGGGTAATAACCTATTCAAATATATATTGAATTATACAGATACAGCAGACACAGGTGGCGATTACCTGTGTTCTATTTGTTATGGCATGTATGAGAGTACATATTACATACTTGACGTTTTATATACAAAAGAGCCAATGGAAGTTACTGAGCCGGCAACAGCTCAGATGCTGACAAACAATAACGTTGGTAATGCTTTAATAGAGAGCAATAATGGCGGTCGAGGATTCAGCAGAAACGTTATAAGAGAACTGAAATCTTTGGGAAATACTCACACTAAAATACAGTGGTTCTTTCAGTCAAAGAATAAGACATCAAGGATCCTGTCAAATAGCACAGGAGTAATGCAGAACGTTCTCTTCCCTGTGAATTGGGAAGACAGATGGCCAGATTTTGCGGAAGCAATAAGGAAGTATCAGAAAGAGGGTAAGAATGCTCATGATGATGCTCCGGATGCTCTGACTGGTGTATATGAGAATGATAAGCCTAAGGGAACATGGCTGGTATAGAGAGGTGAAAAAATGCTAACCCCTGACGAGATAAAAGAATTGATAGACAGTGACCGCACATCAGAAAAGAAGCAGTTCGCCCGGACAGGCGAAAGATACTATGACGGCGATCATGACATAGAGAAGTATAGATTGTTCTATTACAATGCGGACGGCGAACTGGTAGAGGACAAGACTAGAAGCAATGTGAAGATACCGCATCCGTTCTTCACAGAGCTGGTTGACCAATGCACTCAGTATATCTTATCAGGGGATGGCATTGTAAAGTCCAACGACACTGAACTGCAGAAGCACATGGACAAGTATTTCAACAACAATGATGAGTTCATGTCTGAGCTTTCTGACGCTATCACGGATATGCAGGTCAAAGGCTTTGCGTATATGTACGCATACAAGAACGCCAAAGATATGATGTCATTTGCCAATGCTGACAGTATCGGAGTTATTGAGGTAAGAGCTAAGGACACAGATGATGGCTGTGCATACACGATTTACCACTATACGGACAGGATAGACAAAGGGCACAAGACTATTGAGAGAATACAGGTCTGGGATGATAAGCAGACATATTATTATGTCCAGGTTGATAATGGGGCGGTGGTGTTAGATGATACTGAACCAATCAACCCAAAGCCTCATGTACTTTACACAAAGAATAATGGAGATAAGGCCACCTACTTTGATGGATTTGGCTATATTCCATTCTTCCGGCTGGATAACAACAAGAAGCAGTTCTCAAGCCTCAAGCCTGTAAAGCCACTCATAGATGACTATGACCTGATGGCCTCAAGCCTGTCAAACAACCTCATAGACTTTGATTCCCCACTATATGCTATCAAAGGCTTTCAGGGAGACAACCTGAATGAGCTTCAGACAAACCTCAAAACAAAGAAGATCATAGGTATAGGTGAGGATGGTGACGTAGATGTCAAGACTGTTGATGTACCATATCAGGCACGACAGGCAAAACTGGAGCTTGATGAAAAGAATATATACAGGTTCGGCATGGGGCTGAATACCGCCGGACTCAAGGACACATCAGCCACTACGAATATAGCCATCAAGGCGGCTTATTCTCTCCTTGACCTTAAGGCAAAAAAGATAGAGAAAGCTCTTAGAAAGTTCTTGAGGAGGATAGTAGAGATTGTCATTGACGAGATCAACAAGGCTGAGAACAAGGCATATAAGGCCGAGGATGTTTATTTTGAGTTCGCTCATGAGATTATGAGCAATGCACAGGAAAATGCACAGATAGAACTTACAGAGGCTCAGGTAAGGCAGACAGAGATCAATACAATACTTAATGTTGCAAGCATACTTAATGATGAGACGATTATCAAAGCTATCTGTGATTGGCTTGATATTGATTATGAGGAGATCAAGGACAAGCTGCCTAATGAAGAGGAAAGCACGGAAGAGGCTCAGAAGGTACTTGATAATATCAATACAGATGGCGAGAACGGAGATGGAGCAGATGGAAAATAAAAGATACAAGATAGATTTAGATACAAGAGCGGTGAAGATGCCGGCTGGCGAGGTCATCGGTGTATATCATGACAAAGATGTAAACCGGCTGACATTTGAAGTGCCGGCAGCGTATAAGGGCATAGATCTCACTGAATATCAGATATCAATCAACTATGTGAATGAAGAAGAGCAGAAAGATGTGTATTTTATAGAGAATTATACACTCTCTGATGATGCAAGCATTATAACCTTTGATTGGCTTGTTGGTGCTACTGCATGTACAGTGCCGGGCAATGTCGGCTTCACTGTATGCTTCAAGAAGCTTGATAGTGAGGGTAACATCATCAACGAGATCAACACCAAACTCACAAGAATGAAGGTTCTTGAGGGCTGTGAGACAGTTGAGAGTGAGATTGAAGAGCGGTATATGACAGACCTTGCAGGACAGCTGTACAAGGAGTTGGACGCAGTAAAAAAACGTGGCAGTGATGTCAAGGAAAGGCTTGCGGAGATCATCACTGACAAGGGAGTTGAGACCGCAAGCAGTTTGACATTCGACGAGATGTTTGAGAATGCGGAGAAGATACAGACAGGCACATCGAATACACAGGTGTTGAATACTACAATGCCGTCTGAGATTGTGCGATGTCGAGTAACACATAAGATAGATACATCATTGAACTAGGAGGGAAAAACATATGCTTACAAATAATTATGCAGGACTTATTAGTCTTAATTGCCAGGGTAACTCTATCAACTATGGTGTATGTAAATATGTAGATAACAGTGTTGCATCTGTAGGTTACTCTTGGCTTAAAAACATGCTAAGCGGGAACTCATTGAAATTAAAAAAAGAAAACAGTTCATCCACAGGAATTGCTTTGGTACTAGGTACAGGATCAACGCCACCTAAAAGTACAGATACAGCACTAGAGGCATTAACTGAGGATTATGAAGTCGTTACACAGACTAAAGATATCCCTTTTAGTTTTTCAAGTTCGATTGTAACCATTACCAGAGTTATTAAAAACATGGGTAGTGCACCATTAACTATATCTGAAATTGGTCTATATGCATATCAGGTTAATTTTGGTACATTGATGTTGGCTCGTGAAGTAATTGATCCTGTGACAATTCAGCCGGGCGAAAAGCACTCATTCACGATGGATATTTGCGTACAGTAGACACAAAACAAGGTTAAAATCTAACCTTGTTTTTTAATGGGATAAAATGATGAACAACGCACAAAAACAGGTAACACAGGCACAACTAAATAGAGAAAAGCAGACCATTAGGGAGCTCAAGGCGGTATACACGCAGGCTCTGAAAGACTGTGAACAGAAGATAAGGGAACTCTCAGAGCGAACCGACATGGAGAATCTGCAGAGCATCATATATCAGAAACAGTATCAGGAGGCTTTGAAAGCACAACTTGAGGGTGTTCTGAGTAACCTGCAGTCTAACTCATATGCAACTGTGTCTGACTACCTGACGAAGTGCTATAGAGACGGATACACAGGTGTCATGTATGACCTGCAAAAGACAGGCATCCCAATCATCATGCCGATAGATCAGACGGCAGTTGTGAGAGCTATTCAGACGGACAGCAAGCTCAGTAAGTCGCTCTACGACAAAATGGGCGAGGATGTGACATACCTCAAGAAAGCGGTCAGAGCAGAGGTATCAAGAGGCATTGCAAATGGCTCAACGTGGAATGAGGTGGCTGGTAAGCTCTCAAGACACATGGCAAATACTCCATTTCAGAAGGCTTATAACAACTCTATCCGCATTGCGAGGACTGAAGGGCATCGTATACAGGTACAGTCAGCGCTGGACGCTATGTATATTGCAAAAAGCAAAGGGGCAGATGTATTGAAACAGTGGGATGCCACTCTTGACGGAGCAACGAGAGAACATCATCAGATGCTTGATGGACAGATCCGGGAAGTCGATGAGCCCTTTGAGGTTGGTGGTCGTAAGATTAAGGCTCCTGGAATGTTTGGAGATCCGGCGGAAGACTGTAACTGTCGTTGCTGTCTCTTACAGCGTGCCAGATGGGCGCTGGATGATGAAGAGCTTCAGACTCTAAAGGATAGGGCAGCATACTTTGATCTTGACAAGACAGATGAGTTTGAGGAGTACCAGAGAAAGTATCTTGAAATAACTCAGGAAGATATACAGAAGTATGATTCTCAGGTTTTATCCGCTTTGTTGGCAGGTAAATACTATGGTGGCATCCCAAAGTCATGGAAAACAATTGAGCCTGATGATAATGCTGTAGAGAATGCAAACCCTAACTATAAGCATTATTCATATGATGGGTATTCAATGAATTGCCCAAATTGCGCAGTTGCGTATGAAATGAGAAAACGAGGCTATGATGTAACGGCTAAGCCATATAAGAGTGGTGGCAGTCATTACCTGAATGCTAATCCATGGGCGGCATGGGACGGAGCAGAGGTAAAAGAGGTTTACTCATATAGCGATATGGTTGCTATAGCAAAAAACAGCGGTGATGGAGCGAGATTTGGAATATGTTTTTCAAGATTTAATGGAACAGGTCATGTAATAGTTGGAGAATACAAAAACGGAATATTAAAACTATATGATGCACAAACTGGTAAAGCATATGGAAGTCTTGACTTTGGCAGAGTTAAGGATGTAAAATTATGGAGAATAGATAACCTTAATCTATCAGATAGAGGAGTTACAGCTTGTGAAAGAAGGTGAGCCATATGATGAAATTTGAAACAGCATGCAAAACAGCATATGATACGTTAAAATCGGATAATTTTGTTGGGTTCTACCTTGTTGTGGATATTGGTGATAGATGGGTGTTCTTTGGTGGAAATCCTAATGAAGTGTACTATGGAGTCAGAACCGTCAGCGTTGAAAAAGACTCAGGTAAGTGTGCTTGGTTTATGGCTCAGTCCGAAGAGAATAATGATAAACTGGAAAGAGGAATAGAGGTAGATTTTCCAAAGAATTTCAGATACAAAGCATCCTGACGACAGGGTGCTTTTTTCGTGCAATTAAATAATCAGTAATTTAGATCATGGTAAAAACATGGTCTTTTTTTATGCCCAAAATCGGCTCAAGGCAGTAAAACTGTGACCGACAAAGAATAACTCCGGCAAGAGTGATAACTGCCATGTGTGGCTACGATTAAAGCCAGAAAGGATGGAACAATGGAATTAAAGGAACTGTTAGGAGATGACCTGTATAAGCAGGTACAGGCGAAGATTGACGAGAAGAACAGCACAGAGACAGATAAGCTCAAGCATGTAAGATACACAGATCTGTCCGAGGGCAAGTACGTCAGCAAGGAGAAGTATGATTCAGAACTTGAGAAGCTCAACGGACTGATCACCGGCAAAGACACGGAGATTGGCAATGCAAATAAGCTTATTGAGGAGCTCAAGAAAGCTTCCAAGGGTGATGAGGGCATGCAGCAGAAGATATCAACTTACGAGACTGAGAATGCAAGGCTTCAGAAAGAGCTTGAGGAGACTAAGGTCAACTCAGCTATCAAGGTGGCTCTGCTTGAGGCTCATGCGGTTGATACTGATTATATGACATATAAGATCAAGACAGCCCTCAAGGAGAAGAATGAGGAGCTTAAGCTTGATGATGAAGGTCATATCAAAGGTTGGGACAATATGCTCACAGACCTAAAGACACAGTTCCCGGCTCAGTTCACAGCTTCATCCGGCTCAGATGATGGCGAGAGGCACATCATTGAGAATAGACTGCCAAGTGGGAATCAGGGCAATACGAATGCAGAACCTAAGGACTTGGCAGAGGCATTGAGACAGAAATATGAAGGGGACAATACCCAGTAATAAGTAGAAAGGAATGGTGAAAACTATGGCAATGACATTAGAGGAAATCAAGAAGGGTATGAGTGATAAGGTATTCTCACAGATCGTGGATATCTTCCTCAGACAGTCAACAATACTTCAGATGCTCACATTTGATGACTGTGTATCAGCATCAGGTGGTGGCTCAACAATGAAGTACAAGTATCTCAGAAAGGTACTTCCAGCAACAGCAGAGTTCAGAAAGATAGGTGGCTCATATACTGCTTCAGCGGCTACTAAGCAGGAGTGCGAGGCTAATCTTGCAATCATGGGCGGAGCAGTTCAGATGGACAGAGTGCTCAACAGGGTGGCAGGTAACTTTGACAATATGGCATATCAGATAGAGGAGCATATCAAGGCAGTGGTAAACCTCTTCCACTATACACTGATCAATGGTGATGCAACTACAACAGCATCAACTGATCACCCTGAGTTCCAGGGACTTGATTCCATGCTTGCAGGAACCACGACAGAATACGGCACAGACAAGGCTATTGATCTGTCATCTATCACAGCAATCAAGTCTAATGCTGATGAGTTTTATGAGGCACTGAGCCTTCTTGTCAAGACCACAGATGCTGATGCGGTGCTCACTAACACAGAGATGATCACCAAGATTCAGACAGTGGCTCGTATCCTTGGATACAAGACAGAGAGCGAAGAAGCATTCGGAAAGCGTGTCACTACTATTGATGGTGTCAAGCTTGTTGATATGCAGGACTATTACACTGTAAGCGGCGGCTCTGCAACTGCTGGCCATGTTGTCAAGAAGGGACTTTCAAGAACCATCGCAAAGGAGAGTTCGGCAACAACAGGTCTTACAGACGTCTATGCAGTCAAGTTTGACGTAAACGATGGATTCCACGGAATCAGTCTGAACGGCGGTTCTGTAATCGATCAGTATCTTCCAAACTTCAACGAGCCTGGTACAGTCAAGGATGCCGAGGTTGAGATGATCGCAGCTACAGTCCTCAAGAATACACAGCATGCAGGTGTACTCAGAAATATCAAGATTGCATAAGGAAGGATGGGTGATTGAATATGGCAACAAAGGAAACGAAGACAGCAAATCAGACAAGCGAAGTTATTGAGCCTGTAGTGGCAGAGCCAAAGACAGAGAGTGAGCCTACAGGCTGGACAGTATCTGTCAATAATAACGCTGCTTACTGTGGAATTGGCGCCGGTGGTGTACAGTTCGCAAACGGAAAGGCAGAGATCACATCAAAGCGTATGGCAGATTGGTTCATGGAGCATGACGGATATACTGTTATCCCTAAGAAGTAAGGCGGTGGTCATATGATCATGACTGTCGAAGAGTTGAAAAAGTATGTAGGCACCGAGGAGAAAGATTCAGTGCTTGAGGCTAAGCTTCAGGCACTGGAGCTGTTGATCCGGAAGTACACAAACAATAACTTTCAGGACAGGAACAGGCGGTTTGTGGCTCCTGTGGACGCTGTGACAGGCTTTCAGTATGCATCTGAGCTGTTCAAGGTTGGCGACACTATACAGGTGTCAGAGTCACGTTACAACGATGGCTTGTACACCATCAAAGCTGTGGATATGGACAATGGACATATAGAGGTGAATGAGGAGCTTGTAAGCGAACCGGTCGCCATGGTGACAAAGATAGTATATCCGATGGATATCAAGCTGGGAGTTGCCAACATGCTTTCATGGGACCTGAACAACAGGGATAAGGTTGGTGTGCAGTCTGAGACTATCAGTAGGCACTCTGTGACCTATTTCAATATGGATGGCGACAATTCCCTCATGGGATATCCAAAGTCGCTTCTTGGCTTCTTAAAACCGTACATGAAAGCGAGGTTTTGAGATGCGAGGAATAGGCGGAAATGCAGTTGCAGATATACAGGTTAAAAGCATAACCAGAAATGAGATAGGCGAACAGGAAGTCACATGGATATCTGAAGATACCTTGACCGGATGGCTTGACCTCTCAGGCGGTGACAGTAAGTACACAACATACAATGCCAAGGTGCAGGAATCCACGCATATGTTCGTGGCTGATTATAAACAGCTCAGTGACATGATCAAGGCTGAGAACAGCCGTATGGTGGTTAATGGCCAGGTATATGACATCATGCTGATAGATGATCCGATGGGGATGCATGAGCAGCTTGAGATATATCTGAAGTATACAGGAGGGCAGTAATGGGAAATGTGGAGTTCACAGACAACAGAATAAAGGTTGAGGCAGCTCTGAATGATGCTGTTATTGCATTCTTGTACGAGGCAGCCGGAGAGGTAGAGGCACAGACTAAGAGAGCACAGACGAGAGTAGACACAGGACAGACCAAAGGAGCATGGACTCATCATGTTGATGAAGATAAGGGCGAGGCTGTTATTGGTAATCCTCTTGAGAATGCTATCTGGGAAGAGTATGGAACAGGTGAATACGCACTGAAAGGTAATGGACGCAAAAACCCATGGGTCTATAAGGATGAGCGTGGCAACTGGCACACAACTCATGGTAAAAAACCTCTCAGACCTTTACAGAAAGCCTTTGACAAGACCAAGAGCAAGATTATCAAGCGACTTGGTTCTATTCTCAATCAGACATTCAGTGAGTAAGGCGGTGATGGCATGACAGGCGAGACATTATCATATATCAACAGTGTACTCAAAGATGAGCTTGAGATTCCATATGCATTCATGGAGTGGCAGGATGATCCACCAAAGGCATACTTTGTTGGTGATTACTCCGAGGGTGATACTCCTGAAGAGGATGGGTGTCAGGAAATAACATTCATCATAGATGGATTCACACGAGGCTCGTGGTTCAGCCTGGAGAAGTACAAGCAGAAGATAGAACAGAATATTGAACGAACGGCAATCCTTGCAAGTGGTGCGGGGGTTGCCGTTTCTTATGGGAATGCGTCACCAGTGCCAACAGGGGATGCAGACCTCAAACATATACAGATCAATTTGACTATTAAAGAATGGAAGGTGATTATATCATGGCAGAAGCATTAACTTTTGAAGAGTTCAAGTCATCAGGTATCACAAGCAAGACACCGAAGAACATTGTATTTGGTGCTGGAACTATTCACAAAGGCTTGAAGTATGACGCATCAAAGAAGGCTTGGAACTTTGCAGAGTCTCTGATCGGTGCGACATCTGGCGGTACAAAGCTGTCAATCAAGCCTGAGCTCAAGGATATAGAGGTTGATGGTGAGCTTGTTAAGGTTAAGGAGTTAACAGTTAAGACAGGTGAGACAGCACAGATGGATACTAACATGGTGGAGCTGTCGCCTGAGACGATCAAGATGGCTATTATCGGACAGAATGGCACATCAACAGCGGAAGGGTACGATGTGATCGAATCCAAGGCAAGAATTGAAAAGGATGATTATATTGAGAACTTTGGATATATTGGAAGATTCTTAGATGGTCGTCCTGTTATCGTGATCTTTGACAATGCGCTCTGTACATCAGGCCTTGAGATAGAGGGCAAGAACAAGGAGAATGGCACATTTGCGCTGACTATGGAGTGCTATGCGGATCTGTCACCGGCAGCTGATACACTGCCATACCACATCTATCTGCCGACCGGCACGACAACGGAGCAGGCTCAGCAGTCTATAGATTCCAGTACGGAAGTAACAGGCTAATTGACATAGAAAAATAGAAAAGGAGAGATAATCATGGAAACAACCGAGATAAAAGAGAACAAAGATATAGAAGTAGTAGAGAATACTGAAGTAGTTGAAGAGACAGAAGTAGTAGAAGATGCCGAGGCAACAGAAGATGTGCAGGAGATCAAACCATATACGCTTAGGAATCCCAAAGCAACAGATATAGCTGCATTCCTGAAACTGTTCAGCAAGCTGGGGGTAAAGGACTTCAAAGATTCATTCAGCGGCAATGGGTTCAAAGAGCTCATTGCGAAGGAACGTGAGAAACTTGCTGGTGATGAGGATGATGAGGACACATCGAAGTTCCTTGAGAATGTGGGTGTTGGCCTTGCGTTTGAGCTTGTAGATGTGATACTGGCTAAGCTGTCAGACTGTCAGCATGAGGTATTTGTCTGCCTGTCACACCTGTCAGGAATGACAGTGGATGAGGTAGCAGATCTTGACCTCTCTGTGTTCACACAGATGTTATATGATGCGGTCACACTTCCGGGCTTTGCGGATTTTATCAAGGTTGTTTCAAGATTGTTCGAGAAGAGACAGTAGGCTATCTCAAGTTCATGGATCTGATATTTCACAGATATGCGGATCCGTACACTCTGCTTGATACGATGATAGACAATCAGAGCTTTGATGAGTTTGTATGCACATTCGTGCGGTTAGACGATGACGATAAGCTCTGGGATATGTATATCCATAAGTGCTGGGAGAACATATCATTTAATGACTTCAAGACAAGGCTGTATGGCACATCAGGTGGCAGTTCACAGCCGGTCAGATCAGGGGCATTTGAAAGCAGAGACGAACTTGAAACAACCATAAAGGATTCCATGTCGATCATAGAGAATTTTAAACCATAGGGGCACACAGAACGTGTGTCTCTATTTTTTTATTATCGAGGAAAGGGGGTAGACCCTTTTGGAAGTATTTAAGATACTGGGAAGAATCGCAGTATCAAATGAGGATGCGAATGAGAAAATTGAAGAGACTGGCGACAAGGCAGAGAAGACAAGCAAAAAGATGAGTTCTGTGTTTGGCAATATCGGCAAGTTTGCGCTCAAGGCAGCAAAGGTCGCCGTGGTTGCAACAATGGCTGTGGCTACTGGAATAGCTGGCATTACTGCTAAAGCTGTAAGCGAGTATGCGGATTACGAGCAGCTTGTCGGTGGTGTTGAGACGCTGTTCAAGGACAGTTCAGATAAGGTTGTTGAGTATGCAAATAATGCATATAAGACGGCGGGACTGTCGGCGAATGATTACATGGACACTGTAACGAGCTTTTCAGCTTCGCTGCTGCAAGGTCTGGAAGGTGATACAGCACAGGCAGCTGAAGTGGCAAACACAGCTATTGTAGATATGGCTGATAATGCCAACAAGATGGGAACTGATATGGCATCTATACAGAATGCATATCAGGGCTTTGCTAAGCAAAACTACACGATGCTTGATAACCTCAAGCTTGGTTATGGCGGCACTGCATCCGAGATGGCTAGACTTATCAATGATTCTGGTGTACTTGGTGACACCATGACTGTGACAGCAGATAACGTCAATAGTGTGTCATTCGATAAGATGATTGAGGCTATTCACACCGTTCAGGTCGAGATGGGAATATCTGGACTTACTGCTGAACAAGCGGCTGAGGCAGTGAAGAATGGAACCATGACGCAGGAAGAGGCTCTTGCAGCTATGGGAACCACCGCAAAAGAAGCGGCCACGACAATACAGGGTTCCATCGGCATGATGAAGTCCGCATGGACGAATCTGCTCATAGGTATGGCTGACTCATCTCAGGATATGGGAGTGCTGATGAACAACCTTGTTGATTCGGCTATGGCTGTAGCAGACAATCTTGTGCCACGAATAGCAGATACACTGCCGAGAGTAGTTACAGGCTTGTCTCAGCTTGCTCAGAAACTGGCACCGTACATACCGCCTCTTATTGAGCAGTTACTACCATCGTTGATACAGGGAGCGACATCTCTATTGTCTGAAGTGGTCAATAATCTGCCCGGAATACTTGAGACATTACTGCCCGGCATAGGTGGGGAATTGGGCCAGTCGATATCAACCGCTCTATATTCTATTTTTAGCACCCTGACATCGATTTTACCATCGATTCTGCAGTTGGTTGGACCTGTGCTGACAACACTGTCAACACTGCTTAATCTGCTTTTACCACCGATGATGCAGATTATTCAGGCGGTTTTACCGCCACTTACGAATCTGATCAATATGCTTTTGCCGCCGGTGACTCAGATTATTCAGTCTTTACTGCCTGTTTTGATGGCTATTTTGCAGCCTATACTTGAATTGTTACAGCCGTTTTTGGATATGTTGACACCGATTATCGACTTGGTAATGCAGGTAGTCACGCCACTGACAGATCTTATCAATATGATATTACCACCACTGGCGGAAATACTTTCGATGCTGATGGAAGATTATCTAAATGTGCTGAAACCAATCCTTGAATGGTATTGTAAGATGCTTTCAGGAACGCTTAAAGCTGCTATCAAGTTGATAGGTACAGTGATCAATAACTGTAAAGAATCATTTACTGCAGCTTGGCGGGGAATCAAGAAAGCGTGGAACGCTGCACCTGAGTTCTTTAGTGGAATATGGTCAAGCATAAAAGGTGTATTTTCTGCTGTGAACACATGGTTCAGTGATATATTTGGCAAGGCTTGGGCTGGTATAAAGAATGCATTTTCACCGATGGTGAATTTCTTTAGCTCCACCTGGCAGAAGATCAAGAACATATTTAGTAAGGTCGGAACAGCAATAGCGGACGGCCTAAAAGGTGCTGTGACATCAGCGGTCAATGCGATACTGAGCAAGGCTACAGGGATTATCAATGGCTTTATCAGGGCAATCAATTCAGCTATATCTATTTTGAATAAGATCCCTAAGGTGTCGATATCAAGGATAGATGAGCTTGACGCTCCTCAGCTTGCTGAAGGTGGTGTGCTTAAGCGTGGTCAGGTTGGTATCCTTGAGGGTAATGGAGCTGAGGCTGTAGTGCCACTTGAGAAGAATACTGGCTGGATCAAGAAGGTAGCCGAGGATATGGCAGAGGCTACAGGTGGAGCAGTGACTGGTGATTCGGAATCACTGAAGGTACTTTATAAGATACTGGAGATTATAAGACACATAGATGACAACATGTATGAGTGGATACTGACAGCTCTTACAGAGGGTGTGAGATTGAAACTTGATGGCAGAGAGTTCGGAAGGATGGTGAGAAATGCTTGAACAGCTTAAATATGTGAATCATCTCGGTGAGGTTATAGAGTTTGGCAAGAAAGGAACATTTGCAAACAGTAATGATCTCAGAGATTATGAGTGGACATACGACAGCAGCAGAAACCGTGCCGAGAATTTTAGAAAAGGGGTGGTCTCAAAGACCATCCCTATTGTTATATCTGCGGCAAATAAGAAAAAGTGTACAGATATTAAGAATAGGCTGTATGAGGTTTGTGAGAAGGATATTATAGCAGAAAAGAAGGGAAGGCTCTATATAGGAGATTACTATCTTGAATGCTATGTGTTTAGTTCGGCGAAGAGCAATTATCTTGACGTGGCTACATCGATGAATCTGTCACTTAAAGTAGTAACAGATGGTGGCAGATGGATGAAGGAAGAGTTGCACAACTATAAGCATGTACCAGATGAGTTTATTGAAGGTAAAGGCTATGAGTATTGTTATGAATATGATTACAACTCAATTTCTGACAATATCAGTAAACTAGAGGTGGATTGCTTCAGAAACTGTGATTTTGTACTCAGCATACATAGTGGTGCTGTTAATCCAGTCATATATGTTGACAATCATTACTACAGCGTTAGGTGTGTTGTTGGCGATGGAGATAAGATTGTTATTAATTCTGCAGAGCTTACGATAACTCTTGTGAAAGCAGATGGAACACAGGAAAACATGTTCAGATACAGGGACAAGCAAAGCGATGTGTTTGAAAAGATATCCCCCGGGAATCATCGTGTGATGTGGAATGGAAGCTTTGATTTTGATTTAAGTGTAATACATGAGAGAGGTGAACCAAAATGGACATAAGGTTGATATACACTGATGCAGACAGGGTAGAACAGGGATCTCTCAAGAACTTCAATATAGATGTGGATGTTGCAAAGGATAAGGATTTCGAGGTCACTGTAGCGCAGGATAACAACATCCTGCAAGGCGGTTCTTGGTGGTATATCAACAACACTGAGTACGGCGGAATAGTTGATAATGTCGGTGTGGTGACATCCGACAGAGAAATCAAATACACTGGCCGAAATCTCAGAGGAATCTTGTGTGACAAGATCATAGAGCCTCCGGCGGGGACGGATTACAAGATTGTATCAGGTGATGCAGTTACAGTGATCAATAAGCTCATTGAAGTGGCTGGACTTAGCAGCATATACAGAATGACAGGCGAATCATGGAATGTACAATCATTTCAGTTCAACAGATATGTGAGTCTCTATGATGGCATATGTGCGCTGTTGAGCACCCAGAACAGGGTTCTCAGGCTTGCGATTAAAGATGGATATGTGACTATGAGTAGTGCGGTGCCTTACGATTATACAGAGGATAAGGATTGTATGAGATCGGATATCAACTACAATATCACACAGGTCAAGAATGGATATAATCATCTTATCTGCCTTGGTCAAGGCGAGCTCAAAGACCGTCAGGTGCTGCACTTGTACGTTGATAAGGTGGGAAATATCACTGATACGCAGACATATAAAGGTTTGGAAGAACGCACAGCAATATATGATTATAGTTCGGCAGCAAATATTGATGAGCTTAGAACAGGCGGTATAGCAAGAATACAGGAGCTTAATGTGGACAGCTTAGATATGACACTCCCAGATATGTCAATGCAGATAGGCGACATCACAGGTGGCACAGAGAAAATCACAGGAGCAACAGTAAAAAAGCAGATAACAAATATCATAGCGAAGATAGATGATAACAGCATAGACATTGAATATTCAGTGTCATAGAAGAAAGGCGGATTTTATGAAGATAATAACAGGAAAAACAGGGAAACCACATGTAACGAGTGCAGATGATAGAGCCTTGCACAGAGCAGAATGGGATGGCGATGGATTTTTGTCGGTCTCCCAGCCACCAGTGCTGGTTAATTCAACGACACTTAGAGTATATCCGTGTGACATTATGTTTCAGGGGTGCCATGCTAGGGTTACAGGTACATATGAAGATCTTACTTTCCCTAGTGGAGAAACAGGTAAAAAGCGAGTTGATATTCTTGTTGCAAGATACACGCTGTCAGAGGAAGGACTTGAGGATATGTCATTGCTGATCTTGACAGGGCAGCCTGTAGAATCCTCACAGGAGCCACAATCACCTGTGTATGAAACTGGCATAATAGCCAATAATGTAAGTGTCGCCGACATGCCGCTTTACAAAATTATACACGATGGAATAAATGCGAGTGGGCCGGTTGCGATTGCATCAATTTTCCCCCCACTTAGTAATAAATATACAAAGGAGGAGTCAGATTTAACGACAAAGAATATCAACCAGGCGATATCGAAAGTCGAAAAAACAGCGGCAGAGGCTACCGCAGAGGCACAGTCTATTGCAAATGACGCAGCATCAATGGCTGAGGAAGCTATAGGTAGGGCTGAGGAAGCGCAGGGCACGGCAGATACCGCAAAAACAGATGCTGCTAATGCGCAAAGCTATGCGGAAAAAATTGCTACAAAAAGCCTTGTTATATCTGATATAGTAGGCGCAACAGCGACTATACCAGGAACTGACGCAGGAACAACACTTCAATATGCCGTTGATGTAGAGCTTCCAATAAATACGGGTAGAATATTAGTTATTCCTAAAAATATCCCTAGTGGTGTCACATACATGGGATATGAAGCTTCTTCAATAAATCAGACTACATATTCGATTACTGTAAAAGCAAAAAATACAAACAAAGCAGATTCAAATATAAGCTTAGTTGTAGTAGGCATTGCAAGACCTAAGAATCTTATATAGGGGGTTGAGCATGTATATAAATTTTGAAACAATAATTCAGGTTGGGAAGGTACTTGGAGCTCTTGTACTGATAGGAGGGATACTCATATCAATATATAAATGGTATTCCAGGCAGAATGAACAGGATGTGGAGATTAAGAAGATGAAGGAAGAACAGTGTCTGCTTACATATGGTACACTTGCATGCCTGAAAGGTCTCAAGGAACTTGGATGTAACGGGCCAGTCACAGAAGCAATCGACAAGATGGAAGAGCATTTGAATAAAGTAGCACATGATCAGGAATAGGAAGGAGATATAATCATGGATAAGTTAGCAATATTATTATTAGTTGTTGCAGTAATTTGCACATTGATCACAGTTATCACAGAGTTTACAAAAGAGGTTGGAATACTGAAGAAGATTCCAACCTCTTTTCAGGTGCTTATGACAAGTCTCATCATATGTGAGATATGCTTGTTTGTAGCATTATCATATTTCGATATTCGGCTGCTATGGTATTACCCTGTAGCTGTATTCTTTGGTGCTTTTATTATTGCATTCATCTGTACCAGAGGATGGGACTATCTGATTGAAATATTTAAGCGATTTTACAGAGGCGGAGATATGGAGAGAAAGGAGCGTGATGGGAAATGAATGGAATTGACATCAGTGCATGGCAGGGGGATGCCGGAATAGACCTCGGTAAGATAGCGTATGACTTTTGTATCGTGAAAGCGACAGAGGGAACAGACTACAAGAACAGATACTTTGCAGCGCATTGCGATAAAGTTTTGAGTAGAAAAAAACTTCTGGGAGTATACCACTATGCAAATGGCGGAGATCCACAGAAAGAAGCTGACCACTTCCTTGCGTATGTAAAGAAGTACATCGGCAAGGCGGTACTTGTTCTGGATTGGGAAGCCAAGAACAACAATCTGTTTGGTGTCAAGGATCTGGAATGGTGCTTACAGTGGTGCAGCTACGTACAGAAAAAGACAGGCATTAAGCCGCTTATCTACGTGCAGAAGAGTGCCATGGACGCAGTAAAGAAAGCTGGATATGGCCTGTGGGTCGCTCAGTACCCTGATTACGAGTGGACGGGATATCAGGAGCATCCATGGAATGAGGGGGCTTATAACTGCCTTATTCGTCAGTATACATCCGTTGGTAAGCTCTCAGGTTACAGTGGCAGCCTTGATCTCAACAAGGCTTATATCAGTGCGGCGAGCTGGAATAAGCTGGCAGGCAAGGCTAAGAAGACATCAGCATCTACAACAAAGAAGAGCATCAACACACTGGCTAAAGAGGTGCTTGCGGGCAACTGGGGCAATGGTGCTGATCGCAAGAGCAGATTGACAAAGGCTGGATATGACTATAGCAAGGTTCAGGTAGCAGTCAACAAACTTGTCAAGGCAGCACAGATGACACAGGATAAGATCATCAATGCAGTTGCTCATGAAGTCATAGCCGGAAAGTGGGGAAATGGTCAGGAGCGTGTTGACCGCCTCAAGGCGGCAGGTTATGATCCTGATAAGATTCAGAAGAGAGTAAATGAACTCATGCAATAGCCTGATTTAGGGGCAAAAAAGGGGCAAAAAGTTGATTTGTCATGATATTGTCATGAATAATGGAAGTGTAAAAACGTAGGAATTAAGCCACTTTTGAGCATATGTGAGCATATATAAAAACATAGTGATTTTAAACCACAGGTTTACTTTTAACCTGTGGTTTATTTGTGTTATAGTATCTGTAGATTCCTTCTGACATATTTTATTATTAGTGTTCGGGATATTGACCCAGTTATAAGACTATTGGAGATATTGGTAGTCAGATAGTTTATAGCATTTACAATGGGAGGTATCATTTATGACACAGAACAATTTTCCAATGATCGACCTTTGTGCAACAGGCAAGAGGATCAAAGAAGTGAGAGAGCAGAAAGGAATCACCGTAAAAGCATTGCAGGCATTTCTCGGGTTCAATGAACCTGTATCGATCTACAAGTGGCAGAGGGGCGAATGCCTTCCTACATTTGACAACATGTATGCAATGGCCTGCCTATTCGGGGTAGGGATTGACGACCTTCTGGTGGGAAACCGCCAGGAGGTTGTTTTTGTTTGCGCGCCATGGGCGCGCTCTAACGGGTGTCATTTATCTCTGGGGACGGACCTCCGTCCCCATTAAATATTTGATTAATGGTGGTAGTGTGTTACAATTATATTTATATGTAAGTATAAACTTGAGCTGATCTGGGACCGGAATAATGTACGTGAGATGGGGGATTCGGTATGAAGAATGCAAGCAAGAGGCAGTATATACTGACGCTGATAGTGAGTTTTGTGGCAATTGTGGTACTGTCGTTGTGTACGATCATGACATTTTATAAGAAGTCAGTGAATGATACTCTGGCTTTGGCGGCAGAGACTGTTAAGCAGGAGCAGGAATATATGAATTCGTATCTGAATCGAGCCGTGGATGCGGTGGAAGTTACGAAGATCACTGTGGAGCATATGATGAGAGAAGGCAGGCCGGAGCAGGATATACTGAACTTTCTCACGAATGAATCAGATTATTATCTCCAGGATATAGATGCTGCATTCACAGGCGTATATGGCTTTATAAACGGCGAATACCTGGATGGTATAGGCTGGGTTCCCGACGATGATTATGTTCCTCAGGAGCGGGCATGGTACAAGGCAGCAGTGGCGGCAGACGGCCAGCCAACCCTGGGCCAGCCGTACATCGATGCGCAGACAGGTGATATTCTGATGTCAGTCAGCCAGTTACTCTATGATGGTGTGAGCGTAATATCTCTGGATGTAACTCTGGATCAAATACAGGCTGAGACGGAAAATATCAAATTAAATGGTCAGGGATATGCATTCGTCTGCGACAAGTCAGGCTTGGTGATAACCCATTCAGACAAGAAAGATGTAGGACAGGACTATACTCAGGGTGAAATGTCTGCACTCATGAAGGGCATAACGGACAATGACGGCGAACCATTTCAAGCGGTTGTTGATGACAAGAAGGTGACGGTTTTCAGCTGTTCCATAGTTGATGAGTGGTATGTGGTCATGGTCATCACAAATGAGAAGCTGTACCACGGAATAAGAAACCTGATAGGCTACGATATAGGCGTTGGAATAGTTTTATATATAATTATAGTGTTCTTCTGTACCAGATCCAAGAATAGTACGGATGCAATCATGAGCCAGCTCGATGAGACAAATAACGAACTCACAGACCTGAATAATATGGTCATGCAGGCATTTGCCAAGACGATAGATGCAAAGGACAAATACACAAAAGGCCACTCCGTGCGTGTTGCCAGATACAGCCGTGAGCTGGTGAAGCGGATGGGCGGAACAATCAGGGAGCAGGACGAGATATATCAGATAGCACTGCTTCATGATATGGGCAAGATACGTATTCCGGACAACATAATCAACAAGCCGGGAAGACTTACGGATGAAGAATTCTCCATGATAAAGCTTCATTGTGTAAATGGATACCATATTCTCAAGAATATAAATGCATTTCCGGAACTGGCGGTGGGCGCAAAGTATCACCACGAGAGGTACGATGGAACAGGATATCCAAGTGGGCTGAAGGGAGAAAATATACCGAGGTGTGCAAGGATCATAGCGGTGGCGGACAGCTATGATGCCATGACATCCAACCGAAGCTACAGATACGCCCTGCCACAGAAGATAGTGCGCGATGAGATGGAGAAGGGCAAGGGCAGTCAGTTTGATCCGGACATTGCAGAAGTCATGCTCAGTATGATTGATGAGGATGAAGACTACAACATGAGACAGGTCGAGAAGATGGTCAGCAATATCCTTGTTGTAGATGACGAGAAGATAAATATCAGACTTATAGAGAATATCTGCAAAAACGAGCCTCTCTACAAGGTCATTGCGGCTGAGAGCGGAAAGCAGGCCATAGACATAGTGGGAAATCAGCAGATAGACCTAGTATTGCTCGATATCGAGATGCCAGACATGGATGGATTCCAGACGCTGGAAGAGATACGAAAGATCACAGACGTACCGGTCATATTCGTAACAGCTTATAAGGATTATAAGCTGATAGAGAGAGCGAGACAGATGGGGGTTGAGGATTATATTACGAAGCCGTTCCTTCCAATAGTTTTCCTTGAGACCTTGTACGGAGTTATCGGTTAAATACAGATGGGGGGACACTTTGGGGAAGATAGTAAATGAGAAATCAGATAAAAAAAGTTCAAAGGCTGTACCTTGGAAGAAGATGCTCAACAATGATACGGATATGCAGCTTCTCCTCTTTAATATAATTACAGGTGGAGGCACCGTTGGCGGAATCATCAGCTTTATAGCGAGCCTGATCATCAAAACTCCACTTATACAAGATGTTGCCATATTGACCGCGTTGGCTGTGCTCGGCATATGCATTTACCTTGCAAATGCAAAAAAGATGGTGAGACAGAGTGCTATAGTGATCGTTTTTGTTATAACTTTGATGGCATTTCCGATGATGTTCTTCACCTCGGGCGGAGCGTACAGCGGTATGGGTTTCTGGTTTGGCTTAGGCATGATATTCTCATTCCTTCTGATAGATGGCATGTTTTGCTATGTCATGCTGGCTGTCCAGATCATAATGGTGGTTGCATGTTACATAGTCTCGTATAAATACCCAGAACTGGTGATCCCATTGGCAAATGAGAGAAGTGTGTATGTAGACATGCTCCAGAGCCTTATAATATTCGGCATAGTTATCGGATCCATAGTGAGATTCCAGAATGCCGTATACAAGTGTAAACTAGAGGAGATAGAGCAGATAAATGAGGAGCTTACCAGGGCGAAGAATGATGCTGATGTGGCGAACCATGCCAAATCCGAGTTCCTTGCGCATATGTCCCATGAGATCAGGACTCCGCTAAATACCATAGTGGGGATGAATGAGATAATAATGAGAGAGACACACGAGGAACAAACCATGAAATGTGCCAGGGATATACAGAGCTCAAGTGATATCCTGGTAGATCTGGTGAGGGATGTGCTGGATTTCTCCAAGATAGAATCGGGCAGGATGGAGATAGTCAATGAGGAATATCATTTCAGCCAGCTGCTCAGCAATGTGTTGTCTGTTATGGAGTCCAGAGCAAGACAGAAGAATCTGGAGCTTGATGCCGAGGTTCAGGAGATTTTGTACAATGATCTGAAAGGCGATTCCGCCAGAATATGCCGGATCCTGATAAATCTTATTGGAAATGCTGTGAAGTATACGAAGAAAGGTTCGATCAGAGTGACCGTCCATATGGAGGATCATGGTGCAGATCCCCATAATGTGGAACTGGTCATGGCTGTTCGTGATACTGGAATCGGAATAAAAGAGGAAGATCAGGAGAGACTTTTTAAAGATTTTGAGCGGCTTGATCTGTCGAATAACCGATCTATAGAGGGGACAGGACTTGGACTGGCCATCACATATCACCTTGTGGAAATGATGGGTGGAAGTATAACCTGCCACAGTAAGTATGGACATGGGACTACATTTGTGGTAAAAATCAGCCAGGAACGTCTGTCCGATGAGAGAATAGGCGATTTTAAGGACAGGCACAGACAGTATATGAAGGAGAGAAAGACGTATAAGAGCAAATTGTGTGCCCCGGATGTCAGTGTTCTTGTTGTGGATGACAATGTCATGAATCTGAAAGTTATCAAGATGATGCTTAAGCCTACACGTATGAAGGTTTCGACCTGTGCCAGCGGTGCCGAGTGTCTGGAGCTTATAAAAAAGTACAGGTATGATATCATCCTTATGGATCACATGATGCCTGAGATGGATGGCATGGAGACATTTCACCGTGCTATGCTCATGCGCGACAGCCTGTGTGGCAGGAGTACATATATAGTCATGACTGCAAATGCTGTCATGGGTGCAAGAGAGATGTATCTGGCGGAAGGATTTAAGGATTATATCAGCAAGCCGGTGCAGCCGGAGGTGCTGGAAGATATCCTGATGAGATATATACCTGAGGATAAGCTGGTGGATCCGACGGTATGTGATGAAGATCGGGAAAGCCCAACAATGGGTGCCGGAACCGTAGACGAAAAAACAGATGTTATGGGAAAACAGAATAAAGCTACGGAAGAGACTTGCGCGGTAGAAAAATGTGAAAATATGACTCGAGATGGGTTTTCAAAACAGGATTTAGACATATCTTGTAAAGAAGTTCACATTGACCACGAGAAAGGTCTTACATACTGCGGGGGCAGTGAAGACTTTTTGAAAGAAATCATATCAATGTATGCAGCTGACGACAAGCGCGCAGAGATACAGAAGGCTTATGATGAAAAAGATTGGGACGGCTACAGGATATTGATACATACGGTAAAAAGTACATCCAGAACGATCGGAGCCATGGAGCTGGGCGATGAGGCGCAGGAGCTGGAGAATGCGGTTAAAGAACTTGATGTGGATATGATCTGCAAGATGCATGAGAGTGTGATGGCTTCTTACTCGGCTGTACTTGACTGGTGCCGTGTGACAACCGCTCAGTAGGTCCGATATTTTCACAAGACGATAGAATGTAGAACATAGTGCACATATGCAATATTGCAATATGCACAAAAACAGATTACTAATACATGAATACTTGACATTTTCCCATATAATAATACGTCATTATGATATACAATATTGTATTATTTGAAAAATGGGGGAGACCAGGCAATTGTTAAGCAGACAGCCCCGGCATCCATACATGAGAATGATGTCATATCATTTTATTCATCGGATCCGGCTCTTTCTGGTGCGGTAAATACACATAGAGTTGTCTCGATAGAGACGGATGGTAATAATTATAGGTATATTACAAAGGGCGACGCCAATAATGTGGTGGACCGTTATGATGTGGACTCAAGAGACCTGCTTGGCAGGGTGGTGTGGTCGTCACTCATACTTGGCAAGATAGTGAGGCTTGTGTCTAACCCACTTATATTTGTACCCATAATTCTTGTTCCGCTTGCCATTATACTCATAGCCAACCTAGTAAAGACTGTATCCTATGCAAGAAAGATAGCAAAGGATGAGGAGGAAGCAGCCGTAAAAGAGGCTATTCAGTATATAAGAGAGAAGAATCTCAGAGAAACAGGTGACACGACAGAATCCAATGAGAATTCAGAGAGAAAGTCGGAATAGTGGGCCTATAGAAAAAAGCACACAAGATTTTGAGATCTTGTGTGCTTTTTTGATATTCGCAAAGAAAAGTGAAAATGTTCCATTCCTTTGCGAGTAAAAGCTGCTGAAGCAAGTTCTGGTATGTGTCGATAATCAAAAATTACAGCGAATTCACCCTGCCCATGAACAGGATCATGCCAGTGCTCTGATCTTCAATCACATACACAAATGGCTTGTCCACAATAAAGTTATATGTTTCCTCACTTGGCATCATTGCTGTTTCCTTGATCATGATGTCTGTCTCTGCTGCGGCCTTGGTTCCGTTCTCGTCCACGATCACCTTTGCTTTGTGGTTGACTGATGAAACGGCTATGCCATCGGCGATCTTGGAGAAGTCAGCACTCTCCAAATATGCCGACTGGATTCCCATGTTTTTCAGAATGTCGTCAAGACCGTCGATACTCTGCTCATCTGTGAATTTTGGGAGCTGGAGGGTATTGATCTCTACGTTGCTGGCATCATCCAGAGAGTCGATGAGTTTCTGTTTTTCTTCGTTGCTTAGTTTGTCAAAGAGTTCATTTATGTCTCCGTCATCGGCGGTTGGCATGAACACCTTCATGACAACATTGTCGCCGTCGTATGGAAGTGTGATTCCCTTGATCTCGCCGTTGTCCATGTATGCGAAGTGCTCACCGTAGAGATGCATCATATCAACAACGCTTTCCTTATCGGTTCCGTAGAAACTGCTCTGAAAAGTTTTATCCTCGGTAAAAGGAGTATCCCATTTTCCTTCGAAATAAACTGCGTTTATGAGCATCATCACGGTTCCACCAGGAATCTCCTTTAAGATTTCAGGGATCATCTTGTTGGTGTTGTCACTCACCCAGTTGTTGACATTTTGAACAACCTTGTCTGCCTGACCATCGAAGTCGGCCTCGTAGATTTCACCGGAGTAATAATCCTTGGCAGGTGTAAGAAAGTCGGAATTTATATTGGCCGCCCAAGTCGTTCCCTTGTTCATCCATACTGAATTTGCTGTGTTGACAAATGTATTCTGAGACCAGTCTTTTGACAGATATGCCTTCATCTCATCGTTCCACTCATCAAGGTCTGTTATGCCGAGAGCGTTTTCTAGCTCATTTTTTGTTGTACCGCCGGCACCTACATCCAGCATGGACAGTGCACTTGCAATGCTGTAAGGCGAGTAAAATATGTTCTTGTCAGCTGGAAGTGCAGAATACATATTCATAGAGAATTCATTGATTCCGTTCTTTAGCTGGTCAAATGATGTTATATCCGTTTTGACCGGAGTCACAGAGATGTTGTCAGTGAGTGAAGTGACCGACGAATCAGTTTTTGTGTGACCAGGATTATTTCCCGGTGTATTTGTGCCGCAGCCGGCAAGACCTGCGCATATACAGGCGCTGAGTAGTAATGCTGTCATTCGTTTTTTCATAGTTGAAACCTCCTTATTGTAAAGCCCATCGTATCGTCCCGATGATTTATTGTAACTGGTATATCGTCAACTCTCAATATATATACGAGTAGCAAGAGTTTTTTTATGGACTTTTTTCAACAAATTTTTATATGAGAGGTTTTTATATTAGATTCGTGAGACAGTGAACAATGAACTTGGAAAATGTACGGATTAGATATATATTAGACACAGAGGCTTAATCAGCTTTTATAATCAGTTTTCATACGGAGGAAATACGATGACACTTATAAATGGAGATGATAGGGTTGACAAAGGAAGAATGGTACGCCCAGCTTTTTGAGCGTCTGGGAAGGTCGAAATTTCGCAGTGGATTTCATTTGACACAGAAAGATATCGACTATATACATGAAAAGGGGCTGGATACCATAAGACAGCATGCACGGGATTTCATAGCGCAGAGGGAAGCTCCGGCATTCATACCAAATGACGGAAAGCAGACTCCCATGCGGGGACATCCGGTATTTGTGGCACAGCATGCGACGGCTACATGCTGCCGGGAATGCATACGTAAGTGGCATACATTTGCCCCGGGAGTGGAGCTTGGTCCAAGACAGCAGGAGTATCTGGTGGATGTTATCATGACCTGGATAGAGAGGGAGCTTGAAGCAGCCGGGGATAAAATAATTTTATACCAGCGGTGTAATGACAAATAATTATATTTGTGGTAGAGTACAGTTTAGGTGGTCAAATAAAAGAAGAAAATCAGGACACACCAATAAAAAATGACTTAGGAAAAGGAACCCGGAAGGGTAGTCAGGAAAGGAAAGAATCATGTTAAGTATAGTTTTCGCTAAATACATAACCCGAGAGTTTAATAGTGATGTGGCAGGGAATACTTTACATACAGATGATAAGCTGCGTGAACATATGTACTCATATGGTACAGGGCGAGAGCGTACGGAACATGATCATACAAATATGCTGACCTGAATGATCTGAGCAAATACATAACAGATCAGATAGGTTTCGATAGACTGAGATCAGCCAGATCTATCAGCATTTATAGATTGGAATCATGATGTACGAAAAAGCGTCCATCCATGTGAGTATTATAGAAGTATTCATGTGGATGGGCGTTTTTTGCGTGTTTTTTAACTCGTCTTTGTGAAGAAGAAATCTGTCACAATTGTAGCAATGCAGATGAGATGAGAATTTTGGGAGGGAAGTATTATGTGTAATGTACCAACAATTGACATGACAGGAACAGGCAGAAATATTGTGAAGCTTAGACAGAATGCAGGTTTTTCTGTAAAGGATCTGCAGGATATATTTGGATTTGCCACTCCAAATGCGATATACAAGTGGCAGAAGGGTATGGCTATGCCAACCGTAGATAACCTGATCATTCTGGCCGCCATCTTTGGTGTAACAGTGGATGATATCATTGCAGTAAACATCTGCTCGACAGTTGGAATCAGTGCGTAGCATAAAAATTTACATATTCATGTATATAAAGGCGGACAGCGGTAACTACGTTGCCCGCCTCTTTTATATCCTGTATGGGGTCAGGCACCTCCGTCCCCATAAGGGGTGAAAATTGGGGGTTGACTTGGAGTGAGCTCCAAGTGATATATTCAATGTAACATATAGGTATTGTGTGAGTGCATATAGCTATAAATAGAAAGGTTTTCTTGAAATTAGGAAAGAGGTGGCAATATGACTATCAAAGAGGTAAGTGAAAAGTTTGATATCACCGCTGATACGCTCAGGTATTACGAGAGGGTCGGGCTTATCCCTCCTGTAGCGAGAAATGCCAGTGGCAACAGAGATTATCAGGAAAAGGATGTCGATTGGGTTGAACACACTGTATGCATGAGAAATGCTGGTGTTCCGATAGAGGCGCTTATTGAATATGTAAAACTGTTCCAGATGGGAGATGCTACATTTGGCGCGAGGCTGGATCTCCTTAAGGAGCAGTATGAGAAACTTGAGGAGCAGAGAAAACAGATTGAAGCCACCATGGATAGATTACATTACAAGATATCCAAATATGAGGAGGCCGTGAAGACCGGCAAGCTTGTATGGGACGGGAAAATTACCGATGGCGAATGCACTATGTAAAAACAGGAGGATAAAGAAAAAATGTATATTGAAGATATCAACGGACCACAGGATGTAAAGAAACTGACAGTAGACGAGATGGGAACACTTGCAGACGAGATGAGACATGCACTTCTCATCAGAGCCAGCAAGCACGGCGGACATTTTGGACCGAACTTTGGTATGGTTGAGGCAACCATAGCACTTCACTATGTATTTGAGTCACCTAAGGATAAGATTGTGTATGACGTGTCACACCAGAGCTATCCGCACAAGATGCTTACTGGAAGAAAGGATGCATACCTCTATGAGGAGCACTATGATGATGTGACTGGTTACAGCAACCCGCATGAGAGCGAGCACGATTTCTTCACGGTTGGACATACCTCAACATCCATCAGTCTGGCTGCAGGTCTTGCAAAGGCAAGGGACCTTCAGGGCGCAGAGGGAAATGTGATAGCGGTGATAGGTGATGGCTCCCTGTCAGGAGGAGAGGCCCTTGAAGGCTTGGACTACGCTAAAGAACTGGATGGCAACCTCATCATAGTTGTAAATGACAACGATATGTCCATAGCTGAGAACCACGGAGGACTCTATACAAATCTCAAATTACTCAGAGATACTAAGGGAACAGCAGAGTGCAATCTGTTCCGCGCCATGGGACTTGATTATTATTACGTGCACGAAGGCAATGATGTGGCAGCCCTCATAGACACATTCCAGAAGGTAAAAGATTCAAAGAAGCCTGTTGTGGTCCACATCAGAACCCTCAAGGGAAAGGGTTATGCACCAGCCGAGGAGCACAAGGAGCAGTGGCACTACAGCGGACCGTTTGACATAGAGACAGGAAGATCGTTATTTGAAGGTGACGAGGAGGACTACTCAAGCGTGTCCTGTGATTACATGCTTGACAAGATGAAGAAGGATCCAAAGGTCGTTGCCATCACAGCGGGAACACCGACAGTTATAGGATTTACAGAGGATAAGAGACGTGAGGCCGGAAAGCAGTTTGTCGACGTGGGAATCGCAGAGGAGACAGCGGTGGCTCTTGCATCAGGAATTGCAGCAGGCGGCGGAAAGCCAGTGTTCGGTGTGTACAGCTCATTTGTGCAGAGAACATTTGACCAGATATCTCAGGATCTCTGTATCAACAACAATGCAGCCACTATAGTGACATTTGCAGGGTCTGTATATGGAATGAATGATGTGACACATCTGGGCTTTCAGGATATCCCGATGCTTTCAAATATCCCGAATCTTGTATATCTTGCTCCGACAACAAAGGAAGAGTATATTGCCATGCTTGATTGGAGCATAGAGCAGAATGAGCATCCGGTGGCCATCAAGCTTCCAGGCGGTGCAATGGTAAGTGGAAGCCCTGTGACGAAGAACTTTGGAGATCTGAATAAGTATGAGGTGACACAGAAGGGAAGCAAGGTTGCCCTACTCGGCCTTGGAACCTTCTACAGTCTGGCAAATGCTGCAGCAGACGAGATGAAGAGTGAGCTTGGAATAGATGCCACTGTCATCAATCCTTACTATATCACAGGGCTTGACGAGGAGCTTCTCGAAAGCCTCAAGGCAGATCACTCGGTTGTCGTCACCATCGAGGATGGTATACTGGACGGCGGATTCGGCGAGAAGATTGCAAGATTCTATGGTGATTCGGATATGAAGGTACTGAATTATGGTCTTAAGAAGGAATTCCTTGACAGGTACGATGTCGAAGAGGTTCTTAAGGATAATCGTCTTGATGCGGAGATGATCGCAGAGGACGTTAAGGGATTGTTGTAAAGTATATGATTATCTATGATAGATATGTTTATATGAATAATTTAGTAGTAGAAATATAGAACAGACATAAAATGCCCCATATAATTCTGAAATTATTTATTCCCAGAAATTATATGGGGATATTTTATTCAAATGTCTGATCATGATATGATGCCGAGTTCTGTCAGAATTGATATGGCTCCTTCGGCGGTGTCTTTGTCAAAGCCGAGAGCCTTAATGCAATCTTAATACAGCACACCGGATCATTACACCGTTTTTTTATATTTCATGATATACTCTTTGTAAACAAACAAAAATAGGAGAAGTATATATGTCTGAAATTACACATAGAAAAAAGCGACTGTCATCCTTTAAGCTGATCGTTTTGGGCTTTGCCGGGGTTATTCTGCTCGGAGCACTGATATTGATGCTGCCGTTTTCATCGACTGCCGGAGTTGTTACGCCGTTTCACG